>Ga0172376_10000003_pt1 | contig 509221 bp, 481 predicted proteins | sample Lak35m_FD_121114 | JGI IMG/M metagenome (GOLD analysis project Ga0172376, IMG submission 121114) | Freshwater microbial communities from Kabuno Bay, South-Kivu, Congo - kab_092012_35m | ecosystem: Environmental > Aquatic > Freshwater > Lake | place: Democratic Republic of the Congo...
CCATAAATGGCCATGTCTTTTCTTGCAAAAGGCCAGTTCCATGAGGCTTGAATGATGCATTGTGCATCGGGGTATTGCAAAATGATGGTTGCTTCGTCATCTACCTTTGGGTAAATATGAGGTTTGAATTGCGAAGTAACAGCTGTGACGGAAAGAGGCATGGATCCATTCATCAATAGGGTCATGAGATTCGCACCATAACAACCAAAATCCATCAACGCACCTCCGCCATTTTGAACAGGATCGGTCAGCCATTCGAAAAATTCTTTTGAAACACCTATTTCCTTCGGACCCTCATGTCCATCGTGTACGACCACTTTTCTGATGGGTCCCATGAAAGCAGTGTCACGCGTCAGCGCAAAAGATTTATCTGTTGTAGGATACCAGGATGTTTCAAAATTGGTCAGCAGCAGAATGCCATGCTTTCTGGCAAGTGCAACCATTTTTTCTGCATCTGCAACCGTCGTTGCCATGGGCTTTTCTACCATCACATGAATTCCTTTTGGTGCACATGCTTCCACTACACCAAGGTGTTGCAGTGTTGTACCGAATCCCAAAACACCTTCCGGCTTCACTTTTCCCAGCATTGTATTCATGTCATCATAAAAAAGAGCGGGATCAAGATGAAATTTATCCATCATCTTTTTTACCAATTCTTTATTGGTTTCATAAATACCCACCAACTGAACTGCAGCATCATTTTTTCTGCCAAGTATCCATGCGTTGTGTCCGTGGGATATGCCTGCAACAGCCAGGCGAACAGGTTGTGCTTGTATGATTGAACTGCATATCAAAGCAAATACCAGAATGAAATTTTTCATGATGACAAGATTTGTGCTTGAATGAAGCTACTTAAATCTACAACAACTTTGCCTTATTGATTGAAATGAAAATTAACTTCCTGAATGATATATCTTTAAGAAGAAAATTTTAAAAGAAATCTATGTGGATCTTGCTTCTGCTTGGCATCGCCTTATTGGTTGTATTGATTTCTTATGTCAAGGTGCAGCCCTTTCTGTCTTTTTTGATTGTTGCTCTTTTCATGGGACTCGCACATGGGTTGAGCGGCAAAATGGTGATGGAGGCGATTCAAAAAGGAATGGGTGCCACCCTCGGGTCAATCATATCGATCATTGTATTGGGTGCCATGATCGGTAAAATCATTGCTAAGTCAAATGCCAGTCATGTCATTGCAGATCAACTGATCAATGTATTCGGACCCAAGCGATTGCCGTTTGCATTCATGATCATTGGATTCATCGTTTCATTGCCTTTGTTTTTCTCTGTTGCATTTTTATTGCTTACTCCATTGGTACTAGCAACCGCACAGAAACAAAACATGAATCCCGTCTACTTGGGTATACCTATGCTGGCATCCTTGTCCATCACACAGGGATTTCTTCCCCCTCATCCTGCTCCATATTATTTGGTGACGCATCTGCCGGGTGCTGATATGGGAACTACATTGGGTTGGGGAATCATCATATCCATTCCTGCCATGCTGTTATCGGGTTGGCTATTTGGAAAGAGCTTGAAAAATATTCCAGCCAATCCCATGCATGTCAATTTTGATGAGAAGTCTTCCCGTCTTCCCTCTTTCATTGTGAGTTTATCCATCGTCATGCTTCCTGTTTTGTTGATTGCAAGCAATTCTTTTTTCAAGTACGAATGGGTGGCATTGATCAGTGATCCTACAGTGGCATTGTTGATATCCTTGATGGTGGCCCTGTATTTTTTAGGTTTCAGGCGATCAGTCAGTTGGAGTGAAATGCAGGGTTGGATGATGGAGGCAGCAAAAGACATCGCTCCGTTGTTGCTGACATTTGCTGGTGCCGGAGCATTCAAAGAGGTATTGCAATTGATGAAGCTCGGTGAGGTGGTGATGGAAATTGCATTGAATAATGCTATCAATCCACTGATTCTATCTTGGCTCATTGCGGCCTTGCTGCGTGTTATTACCGGATCCTCTACGGTTGCTGGAATCACTACTGCCGGAATTATATTACCACTTCTTACCAGTACGGAAGTAAACCCTAATTTATTGGCTTTGAGCATTGGAGCCGGCTCTATGGTTTTATCTCATGTCAATGATGCAGGCTTCTGGTTGTACAAAGAGTATTTTGGAGTTAGTGTAAAAAACAGTTTACGTTCCTGGACCATCATGGAGACCATACTGGCAGTAGTGGGTTTGGTGGGAGTCTTGTTACTGCAGCAAGTTGTCTAATTTAAAACAGGGGGTTTCTTTACATAAACAGCTCTTCGATATTGCCTGCAACTTCTAATCCTGCATGCAATCCCTTGTCATCGAATACAACCTTGCCTGATTTTTTCTCCGTTAATGTTACATGCACAACTGCATTCATGGTTTCTTCAATTCTTCCATCCATCAAACCCAATATGGGTGATGCCAATGCAGTAGGCGCATCACGCAATGCGTATATTTCGAGCAGGTATTGCTTATTCTCCAATGCAATGATTACATGTTTGATATCCGCATAAGTTTTCTTGCGTGTTGACTGGTTGTAGGTGGTAAATCGAATCAATCTGTCTTTCCACCAAAATCCTGCAATGAATCCAATAAAGGAACTTCCCAACCATGGAATTTTTGCAACAGAACATTTCAGTGAAATGTTTTCTTCTGAAAAGTGATTCGTCTGCAGCCAGATATAGGATGAAGGGAATGATTTTCCCCAGTCTTTTTCAAGATAACCTTTGCCTCCGTTGAAGTCAATTGATATCCCGTTTACCAAGAGTTGACCGGCAATTTCATGGTTCATGCTTACGATTCCATGATAGCATTCCATGAATGGCACAAATGAGAAGGGTCCCATGATACCCGGACTCCAAATAGATGCCGGCCAGGGAATATTATTACTGAAGCGAAGCTCACCCTGTAACTCTTCAATATCCAGTTTTATGGAGTTGGGTGAGAAAAAATTATTTCCGATCGAGATTTGAAATGCATTTTTGTCTGCGCTGAAATCCTCAAATGAAAATTTGTGGTAGCGGGCTGATTTTCTTTTGCCATCGAGCACTTGGATGAATGATTGTCTATTTCCCTCTTCATCCATCGCTATACCTGGAATGATTGCAAAAGCATCCGATCCATCTTTGTTGAGCAATTTAAAGTACCATCCTTCAAAATAGCGCGATGTCTTGCCCCAACCTTGATACCGATCGGGATGAAAAACATTGTTTATTCTTTGTAAAATATGCGTCAATGAAAAATGATTTCAATTGAATGGGGCTGTCATCCACGTTACATGGATACTGCTCATAAAAGTAATCATATAATTTGATCAATGCTGCTCGTCCTTCAATCCATACTTCTCATTCAGCGAGAAGACTTTATCAGGAGAGAAATGCGCTTCCTCTACCATAGCAAGCTGATCTGCCAGCAATTGTTTTTTCTGATCGATGGTCTGTTGAAGTCGATTGAAAATTTCATTGGAGCTTGCATCACCATTGTTTTCAATTGATGACATCGCATCGAGTACATCTTGTATTTGATTCAAAACAGCTTTTATCTGATTGGGCAGCCAACTTGTAATGGGGGTACCTCCTGTTGCTTTGGCATAAGGCGTATTGGCCATGATATATTTTTGTACGAATTGCCAATGACCGTTTCTGAAGAAGTAAATTTCCTCCAAAATGCCGAGTAATCTTGAGAGTCCATAGAAGCTGTTGAGTTCCTTCAATACTCCCATCATTCCGTTGGGATGCATTTCTTGCATTGTTTTTTCAAGATCAATGAAAAATTGTTGGATGCATTTCGGACGATATGCCCTCAAGTCCATCAGGTATTTTGTCAGCTCATTTTTGGGGTAATAATTGATTACACCGCTGAAGATATCTTCCATTGGTATGATATCATCTTGTGCACCTGTTTGTCCGCGGAATTGTTTGGGTTCATCCCATACACCTTGGTAAATGAGTCCGGGTCCAAATATTTCATCGTTCCCTTTCACACCCATGATGAAAACCCTGAAATCATTGTAGTGCTGCCATCTGGAGGCTTTCCACATTTCTCTTCTGCGCTCGTTCATGCGTTTGAGCGTTCTCATGTTCTCATCCAGCGCAGCTTCAATTTTATCCTTTTCTTTTGATTCGATTCCTTGGAGGGTATTCATCACTGAGCCGACGAGCTGCGGTGAAAATTGATTGATATCAACATGCAGCATGATGAACCCAACTTCATCAGGTTGTCCTGAAAATCTCACACACATATCCAAATTGCTCCATTCGAGTCCCCCGTTCTTATCCTTCATTCTATAATTACCCAATGAGTAACCATAATGGTAATCCAACCATGGAAATGCATGCAATGCATCTGTAACATGAATCAATGGTTGTGCAATTTGAGGGGGAACAATATTCCTTGCTTTACCGTAATTGCCTGTTGTTCTATAATGCTGAAAGGATGTTTCTAATGTATATGCAGAAGTAAGGAAACAGTATCCCCTGTAAAGCGCTTGAACAATATGGATATCGGTTTCTTTTTTTACGAGCTCTATGTAATTTGGCAACGATGCTACTGCTTCTTCAATTTTATTGGGGAAATGCAGGAGTCCGTTTTGCCCATTGGGAAGCACTACAGGCATTGCATCCAGTATTTCCTGCAGATGGTTGTAACGTTCAGGAAGAACTTCAAGTGGAAGCTGAACAGGTAGGAATCCGTGGGAAGCACTTACATTGAAAAATCCATCCGAATAGGATGTTTGGAGATGGTTCATAGCGTCGTTTAAATATTTAGCAATGTAGAGACGATTTATTGCAATATTTAAAAAACTTATGCACGTTTGTGGAGTTTATTTAGAAATTTTTCTGCTATTTGAAGGTGCGATGATTTTTTGGCTTCATCCATTTTTTCCCATGTCTTCAGCAGCATGGCCCAGCGGGGATTTTTTGAAAATACCGTTCTGTAAGTAGAGAGAAATCTCCAGAACAGTCCATCCCAGATGCCTTGCCATTCACCTTTTTCAAAATCACCCATTTTCAATAGATAATTGGAGCCTGCGATATAGGGTTTGCTAGTGATCATGCCCCCATCGCTGAATTGTGACATGCCATATACATTGGGCACCATCACCCAATCATATGCATCGATGTACATTTCCATGAACCATTTGTACACATGATCGGGATCGATTTCACATAGTAACATGAAATTTCCGAGTATCATCAATCGTTCAATATGATGAGAATAACCGCTGTTCAATAATTTATGAATCGTTGTATCGATGGGATGTATACCCGTTGTTCCATCATACAATGAAGCTGGCATGAGATGTTTGAATCCCCAGAAATTTTTTGTTCTTTGTGCTGTGCCAATTTTCTGATACGTCAGTTGAACAAATTCTCTCCAGCCCATGATTTGTCTGATGATGCCTTCGATGCTGTTGAGCGGGACTTTCTTCTTGTTGTATGCTGCCAATAATTTTTCTATGAAAAGCTGCGGCGAAAGGAGTCCGATGTTGAGCAGTGGACTCATGACGCTGTGAAACAAAGTGGATTCTTTCCAGAGCATGGCATCTTCATATATGCCAAACAGGTCGAGCCTTTCGCTGATGAACTGCTCGAGCGCTTTCTCTGCATCTTCATGTGTACAGGGGTAGTAGATTTTTTCTTTGTTGTATGAAAAAGGAGCTGCAGATCCGCCAATATTTTTTTTGAAATATTTTTCAGTGTATGTGATTGCTTCATCAATCCATTGATTGGATTTGAAAAAGTGAATAGGGGGAATGGGGGTGTTTTTGGGAATTTTTTTCCTGTTTTCAACGTCGTATGTCCAGCTGCCTCCTTCCGGTTGGTTGTTTTTATCAATGAGAATTTTCCTGCTTTTTCTTTGCTCGGTGTAAAAACCTGTTTGATAAAAGGGTCTTCGGGTGCCCAACAGTTCAGTATCTGTTTTTTGATTGTTGATGAAGTTGGGACTGGGCAGGAATTCAATGTTTACATGCTGTTTTTTTGTGCTCTGCTCAAGTTGTCTTTCCAGCCAATTATCATGTGGATCATACAATTCGATGTGTGTGAAATGTGATTTGCGAATTTTTTCGATCAGGATGGAGACCTTGCTCTCTTTTTCATTTGCTTGGATGTATTCAACATTGAGCTGTTGAGAACGAAGCAGTTCCTCGTAGTATTTCATGGAGGACCTGTGCAGGATGATTTTTTGTTTATGAAAGTTGTACTGGTTGAAAAAAAGATCGCTCTCGATTAAGAAAATAGTGTCCGACTTTTGAAGGAGGGAAGTGTCTTTGAACAGTTGGTGTGGAAATATCAGGAAGGCCTTCATGAAGTCCTTAACAACTGATCGGCTTTTCTGTTCAAATGAGGCTAGAAGGCTATTTCAAAATTGACCTTGACTTCATTGTCAACCTTGGTCAGCATAAAAGAAGGTCTTTCGATTTTGAAATCTTCCAACAAGAAGATAAAATTCCCGCTAACGATGGTCTCTTTGTCTTTCTTCTTGGAGATTGCTTCAAATGAGGTTTCTTTTTTGACTCCGTGAAACTCCAATATGCCCTTGACCAGCAGTTTATCTTTACCAGATTCTGCGACAGAGGTTGATTGAAAAGATATGTTGGGGTATTTCAAAGATTCAACCACTTCGAGCATATGCGCATCCCTGTTGGAGCTTTTTGAATCAAAGGAACTGACTTTTGTAATCATGGCAACCTTCTCAATTTGTCCGTTTGCGTTCAACTGTACAAGTCCGTTCAGTTGATTGGAAGTCCCATCCCACGCATGCATGATATGATTCATGGCATATGTGATCGTAGATTTATTTTTATTGAACGGCAATTTGGTTTGAGCAATCGAGAGAATAGGAAGCGATGCGACAAGTATCTGCAATATGATTTTCATGGGTTAGAATTTTATGCTGATGATGGCTGCCCCAAAACTCGCAAAGGTCGTGATAGCGGCTGCACGGTGCAGTGACTTCGGACCGTTTTCTGCCAATGCATTTGTCGCAATCATTCCTGCCATATGTACCACCGAAAGCCATTTGTGCAATCTGATTGCTGAAAGTTTTTTATCTCTGTTGATCAACGGTGGCGGTGCAAAAAAAGACATGAGAGCAGTGGCACCGTAGGAAATATTTACTGCGGTTGCAAGATTTTCATGAATTTCATAATTCCTATAATTCCCTTTGTAGAGTTGAGATCCTGTAATGCCTTGTCCTGCCATGCCTCCCAATGTGATGAATCCAAGCACTTGATGGGCCACCAGCATGGTTCTTCGGACTTTCAATTCTTTCTCTCTGTTGGCTGTATTCAATTGTATGATCGGCCTCATCAGTCCCTTTTCTCCCCACAATACTCTCTGGGTCAACAGCATTTTAGGAGGAAGCAGCTGATTGCTGGTATCACTCGACTTGTTGAGTTCTGCCAATAAATCTTCTTGGGCAAAAGAAACTTGAGCAATGAGGATGGTCAAAAAGAAAAGAGCTGTTTTCATGTGTATAGATTCTCATGCAATTTACGAAAGCTGCAAGGCGATAGCCCAATTAAATGATAAATTTCCTGAAATTGTTTATCCTACCTTTGACCCCTGATATGCGTATAAGTTTAAAGTCTGGATTTTTACTTCTTTTCATTTTTTCCCTTGATCCAATATTTGCACAGGTTTCGAAAGTTGTCAATGATAACATTTGGATTTCCTATACGGGAGTTCACCCCATCAATAATAAAACTTCTCTCCATGCTGAGATTTCTTTGCGCAGAAATGAATACCTGAAAAATCCCCAGCAACTGCTTTTCAGGACCGCTTTGTTGAGAAATTTGGGAAAGGGGTGGAGTGTGGCGGGAGGCTATTGTTTTGTAGAAACCTATCCTTATGGTGGGATGCCCAGCAAGTCAGCTTTTCCGGAGAACCGCTTGTGGGAGCAGCTGCAAGTGCGAAAACAATACAAGCGTTTTGAACTCATAAGCAGACTGAGACCTGAGCAACGATTTGTGTATCAGCCTGTACCTTCAGGAACCATTTATGAACCCGGACCTTCAGTATATTCAACCCGGTTTCGTCTGATGCAAAGAGTTTCATTGCCATTGAATGGGTCGATCATCAAAGACAAGGTGCTTTATGCAACTGCACTGGATGAGGTTTTTTATGGTTTCGGCAAACAAATAGGTGATTATCATTTTGATCAGAACAGGATCTATTTCGGACTTGGATATGTGTTACCTGGGTTTGGCAGGGTGGAGGCAGGATATATGCATCAGCATATTGTAAGAGGAGCAGGTACCAAAGTTGAAAACAACAGAACCATACAAATCAATTTTCTTCCTAACTTTTCACTCTTCAACAATCCTTGAAACTAAATGGAAGTCCATCATCACCATAGCAAAGAGCACCCTAAAAACTGGAAAGAGCATTTCAAAGAATTCTTCATGATGTTTTTGGCGGTTACGCTTGGTTTTCTTGCAGAAAATCTAAGGGAGATCTATGTAGAAAACGAACGCTCTCATGAATATGTGGGAAGCTTTATGCGAGAAGTAGAGAAGAATACTCATTTTATTGATTCTTTGATGGAGAGAGATCGTTATCTGCTTGCGATGCATGATTCTGCTGCATTATATGTGATGGGTACAAAAAATGAGCTTGATTTATTTGAATTCTTCGATATTGTTCCAACGTATACAATTAGATATGTAAGTAAAAATGATGTGTATATGCAAATGCGAAGTGCGGGTGCTTTGCGATATATCAAAGACACCACTTTGTTGCATATGATTATTGAGTACAGTAATCAGTCGGAAGCTACAGAACTCAGAAGCACTTCCCAGGAAATGGATTTCTATTATAACGGATTTGTTCCGGTTATGAATAAATGGACGCTTCCTGGCATTGCAGCATATAGGCACAATGATTTGGTTGATCGACTGACGGTAAAGGATCAGATTTTGGGAGAAAATACAAGCATCTTCAATAACCTCTCAAAAATTGTAAATATAGATGCCGACTACAATATACGGGGTACCAGACTAGAGCAGTTCAAGGCTGAAATTACCCCTGTTCTCTTCAGGCGCTCCAACAACATTGTATCCTCCATGAGTTTTATGCTGAAAACAAAAAAGCAGGCAGATGAATTATTGGAGTACTACCATGCACATGCGAATCATTGATGGGGCTTTTGCAGGGAATCAAAGATGATGGCGAAAGAATCGACGCTATTTAATTTTTTCTTTCAACAATTCAATCAATCTTTTGCTTTCAGGTGAATGTTTAAAATTGGATGCTCTCTCACCAAAAATCCAAAGTGTATAGGGTAACTCTTTCTGGCCTTTCAATTCTTGGGGTATGACATCGTCATATCCTCCTTTCTTTGTTTTGATGACAACCACTCCGTTTGCCCCTCTCACACCATAGATAGCTGTAGCTGAAGCGTCTTTCAGCACTTCAACAGATGCGATATCATCGGGATTGATTGTGCTGATATTGTTGATAGGCACATCGTCTACAATGTAAAGGGGATTTGAATTTGAATTGACAGATGAGATACCTCTTACCCTTACTTTGGGGACTCCACCTGGAGAATTGTCGTTCCCGACAAACACTCCAGCTGCCTGTCCCTGCATTTTTTGCACTACGGTTCCACTTGTTGCAGCAAGTTGTTTTTGATCAATTTTGCTCTTGCTGCCATTTGACTCTTCCAGTTGATTGATTTTATTTTTTTCTGGAGTCCATACGATTCCCACACCATCCTCGCCATTTGCACCTTTCCCTTTTTTGAGTGCAACTTTCCCCAATTCATCTAACTCCAATAAAATGGTATCATTTATGGCCTTGCCAGTTACAAAATCATTCGGGTCTGAATAATATATGATCAGATAATTATTCTGTATTTCAAATTTTCTTTGAGCAGCTGATTCCTGTATGGAATTGTTGATCAGTGAAAGCGACCCAAGCTTCGAAAAATGCTTGTCCAAAATTTTTATAATCTCAGTATCAATGCTTGCATTGTTTGATTGTCCACTTGTCGTATATGTAGAAACAACGCTTAAAAGGATGATAAAAAACTTTTTCATGTTGTTATTTTTATTTGAAATTACAAAAAAGCATGATGCTTGAATGCAATTTAACAAATCAGTTGATGGCATATTGCTGGAAGACAATTTCGGCCTTCCCTTTGTTTAACATCTTTTTGTCGATTTTCTGATTTTTGGGATCGGCATTGTCAAAATCCAGTGTCAACCCTTTTGGAATTTTGTAGTCCTTCGCGTTGAAAGTAAACGTAACCCTGTCGGGCAGTCCAAATTGGATGTATTTGCCATATTGCATATCCATTTCATAGGTGCCTTCATCTTTTGTGGTTGTACTGCTTTTCTCCACGACAAGATCTGCCTCGTTGATGTATACAGTTGATAGTACGATGTTGGATTGCTGTGAAGTTGGCAACAGTCTTACAACCCGTAGTATTTTTTGCTTTACTTTTTCTGTTCCTCCATCAATTGCCGTGAAATCGTTGGAGAAGATTTTTTGCAGTGAAATCGCATCAACACCTTTTGGTACAAATGTCACGCCATTGTTGCTTTTGATGGTCAGCTCGTTGGGTTTTTTGTATTGAATTTTCACTTTTGCAATAGGTATTTTCAAATAGGCAATTGATGTTTTCATTGTACCTGTTGCTTCGTACTTATTGATGTTATCAAGTTTATTTTTGACTTTTTTAATCAAGCTATTCACATCTTGCGCTGATGCATGCAAGACAGCTAATAAGGATACAACTAAGAGAGTAGGGTATTTCAAGTGCTTCATGATAAGATGTCTTTTCTTTTGAAGATATATATACTGATCAGCATCAATGCGCCAATATGAGCAAACAGTATCATCAAACTGCTTTGAATGGATTGTATGTTTTCTATGCTTCCTTTGATGGGGATGCCATCTTCTGTTGTGGCGATATAAAAGAAGCCCTTCCATCCCACCAAATAACTTGTAAATAAAAATGGTTTTACATTTTTATCAATCACTGGGATATTCATATTGGATACAATGGTAAAAACCAATACTATGCAAATCGTAGTGATGATAGGTCCGATTGAATTTTCCGCAAACAAGGAGAAAAAAATAGCAAGGGAAACAATGACGGTCAGTGCCACTGCCGCATAGCCAAAGGCAGCAAGGTACCTCCAAACGATATCGTCCTGGGCAATTTGCATGATTTGAGATACTTCACCTGATACGCGAAAGACCAGCATATCGCCGGATCCAAAAATCCACAAACTCAGGATCAACGAGAAGAATGCCATCCAGATCAATAGTATGATGGTATACATGATGGATGCCAGAAATTTAGCCATCAATATTTCAGTTCTGCTGATGGGTTTGCTCAATATCAGTCGCAGGGTACCCATGTTGGCTTCACCGCTGATGGCATCTCCTGCAACCAAGGTAACGAGTATTGGCACTTGCACCAGCAAAGTATTGAGTATGATATAGCACATGAAATATCCATTCATGGCATGTTGTTTGTCCAATTGAAAACTATCGTTGATGCCTTGCAGCATGAGGTTCATATAATTTTCACCATCTGCCTTGAAGGCAAATTGAAAGATCAATACAATCGCTGAAATAGCAGCAAAGGAAATGTATGTCCTTGGACGCTTACTGATTTTGAATAATTCTATTTCAAGCAGTTTCCTCATACTCAACTATTGGTCAGTTTTAAAAAGTAGTTTTCGAGGGAATGATTGGATTGGACATTTGATACAGCGACGTGTTGATCAACGAGAAACTTAACCAGCAATGGGATTTCTTCTTTTGCCATTTCAAATTTCAATTCATTTTGCGCGATAAGCTTTTTAGACCAAAGGCTTTCTTGTATCAGGCTCATCGAATGTTGCAGATCTTCTGTTTCAATGCTGACGAGGGTTTTTGCAGGATCCAGGAGTTTTCTGACTTTGCCTTCAGCTACTTTTTCACCTTTGTGCAGGATGATCATGCTATCGGCCACCATTTCAATCTCGTTCAATAGGTGTGAAGAGACCAGGACTGTTTTCCCTTCATTTTTGCTGAAATGACCAATCAGATTTCTTATTTCCGTGATCCCCTGAGGGTCGAGTCCATTGGCAGGCTCATCCAGTATGATAAATGCAGGATCATTGAGCAGTGCAATGGCTATGCCCAATCTCTGTTTCATGCCCTGACTGTATGACTTGACCTTGTCTTTGCCCCTGCCCTTCAATCCCACTTTTTCAAGCAATGCATCCAGTGCCACCAAAGATGTTGATCGGCCAAAAATGTTGGAAAATATTTTTAGGTTGTCATAACCGCTGAGGTAACCGTAAGTATCAGGTTTTTCAATGATGGCACCGATATTACTCAGTATAAATTTTTCATTTCCTTTCAGTGGTTTTCCGAAGATGCTGATCTTGCCTGAGCTGGGTTGAATCAGTGACAAGAGCATGCGCATGGTTGTGCTCTTTCCGGCACCATTTTGTCCGAGAAATCCGTAAACACTGCCTTTTTCAATCTTGAAGGAAATATGTTTGACTGCTTGGAAGCTTGCAAATGATTTAGACAGTCCCTCAACTTCTACAATATGTTGTCCCATCATTCAAATAACAAATCTGGGGCAAGATGGTTGATTAAATTACAAGATCATTTGACTTTTTCTGCATTGCTTACAAAGGCAAGCTTTTTGCTGTCTGGCGACCATGAGTTGACGTTCAAAGTACCCTGCCCACCGTATAAATGAGCGATCACCCTGGGTGCGCCTCCTGCTGCCGGCATGATGCGCAGCATGACTTTCTTGTATGAAGGATGTGAGTCGGGATCGATATCTGTTGGGAACGAGATGATAGAGATCCACTTCCCATCTGGAGAAATATGAGGGAACCAATTGTTATATTCATCAAATGTCAACTGCTCTTTTTCTGAGCCATCTGGTTTCATTCTCCAGATTTGCATCGTGCCTGATTGATTGCCATTGTAATAAATATATTTTCCATCAGGTGAGTATTCACAGCCGTCTACGTGTCCCGTGGTGTTTTTTGTAAGATCTTCTTCTTTTCCTGTCTCTACATCCACCTTATAGATATTGTATATTTTCTTTCCATTTCGTTGTGCAACAACCACTACTTCTTTATTTCCTGGAGCCCATCCATGCCAGTAAGATGGTGTTTCTTTGGTTACCAGTTTGGGTGTTCCGCCTTCCAATGGCAGGACAAATACTGCTGAACTGTATAGTTTGTCCTCAGGCTTTTGACTGCTGATGGCCAACATTTTTCCATCAAAAGAAATACCATGGTCATTGTTGTTCTTAACCACATTGCCTGTATTTAATTTTTCAAGCGGACCGCCGGTTACAGGAATTTTATAAAGGAACCCTCCATCATTGAAAAGAAGTTTTTCACCGTCAGGCATCCAATTGGGAGCTTCAAAGCGATGTGCAGCTTCATGAATAATTTTTCTTATACCTGTATTGATTTCAATGGTTTCAAGTCGACAGCTAAACACTGCCTCTTTTGTATTGAGTGTTTTCTGGATCAATGGATTGGGATGATATGTATAAGGAACAGGCTTGTCAATCCTTACATTCCAGACTTTGACAGAAGACTCTTTATTTACACCCACAGATTGAATGAAGAGTCCTGCGAATACTTCGTTTCCGAGCTCTGGCAGGTTCTCTTCTCCCACCAGTTGAAGCGGTTCGCCATAGTTGGCAACCCGCATGCTGTATTGATTGCCAGTCCTCTCCAATTGAATGGTCTGCATATTTTTTTTAGGAAACATCGTGATGTTCCGTGGGTTCAAAATGCTGTCATTTGTATTTTTTCTCCACTTTAAATACATGACGCCTTTTTCATTTCTGCATGCAGAGAACTGTTTGCTATCAGGTGCAAGCGATGAACGTATCATCCATCCGAATTCTTTTTCTGCCGCTGCAATATTTGGATCGATGAAAAAGTCAGCCGTGAGAATAAAATCGCCCTCTATTTTCTTGTATAAATAATGAACATCATCCTGGGTGTTTTTTTTCTCTGATGATCCTGCTGAAATAAAATAGCATTGTTCCTGTTGGTTGTAAGCAGAACTGCCTGTTTGCGAAAGTTTGCCGATGTCTGCTGCAAAAGAAAAAATACCCAGATTTTTATTTTGGGAGATGGCTCCGGTTGACAGGAATAGGAAGGCAAAAAAAATATTTTTCATGATTCCTGGTTTATAAACAATCATCATTCAAAAATGATTTTGCCGAATTTTTCAAAATCATGAAAATTTTTCCTGGTGGGCATCCAGCTCCACTGACTAGAATTGTTATCGTAATCTATTCTATAAAAATTGGCTCTCCAGCTTGTACCTGAAACAGGCGGAACGTTTTGCAGTGGAGCAAGCAAAGTGTATGGGATAAAGAATTCTGCTGTCCATGATGTAACATTTCCGTTCGTTTTGTTGATGGAGGCTGCATGGCGGGTGAGACGATCACCTTCATAATGCCAAGGTCTCCATCCCAGAAATTTTCCATCGTAGTTCGGCACTAAAATCGGCAGTTCGTAATTATAGGGAGAGAGTTCGTATTCAAAATAGATATTTGATTTTTCGTCTGGCCAAAAAAATACCTCTACCACATCCTCGTTGTAAATATCAGCAAAATCCTCTCTGAGGGTAGAGGTGATGAGGCTGTCTTGCGAAACATAAAGGCAGTAAATGCCTTTGTCGGAGTATAGAATTTTAAATTGGCTGGCATATTTTTTATTTCCTTTTCTATGGGTCAGTTGTACAAAGGATGTTTCCCTCCAATTGGCCGCATCTCCTTTCCCACTCACTTCGAAATCCTTTGTCTTTTTGATTTTTAATATTGCTTCATCTTGAGATGTGTTTTGTGCCTGCATGCACAGGTGATTAAGGAGCAGGGCAAAAAGAAATGGAAATATTTTCATGTTCATTTATTTGCGGAGCATGGGGAAAAGTCTTCTGATATCTTCTTCAGTTGGCTGTGCGCCGTATTCACATATTTCAAATGCTTCAACATATTTTGCCAGTTTCGCTTTTTCTTCTCCATACCATTTAGCCAGTGAAGCGCGGAATTCAGGTTTGATCGTCTCTTCATATCTTTTCATCAGCCATTGAAATCTTTCTTCTTTGCCGGTGGGTACTTCTTTTTCATAATGTCCAATCCAAGGCATCCACTCATAAAACTGTGAAACATGTGCATCCAATCCAGAGATTTTCTTTTTATAAACAGAGGTGATGTCAACTGTAATATCAGGTCGGAAAGGATTGGGTCTTTGGAAGTTATCTCTCGTGTACAGAAACACTGGATTTTTTCTGAGTGCAGGAACGTCGTATGCGATATTGGGTACTGCAACCATGTATGCTGCATCCTGAACGAGCACTCCTGTGTATCTGTGATCAGGATGGTAATCATTTGGTCTAGGTGCAATCACCACATCGGCATTCCATTCTCTGATTTTACGGATGATTTGCAATCTTACTTCCAGATTCGGCAGCAACATGCCATCATGATTATCCAGTACATCATAAGCAACGCCCAATCTTTTGGCCACTTCCTGGGTCTCTGCATACCTTCTTTCAGCGAGTGCTTTTCCTTGAATTTTATGGTGACCAGCATCGCCGTTGGTAACAGCAACAAATTTTACAGCATGACCCATTTCAGCGAGCAGGGCTGCGAGTCCCCCGGCATCACTGTCACAGTCATCCGGATGGGCACCTATGACGATGATCCTGCTTTTTTCTTGAGCAATGATACAGTTAGCGGCAATCAAAAGTGAAAGAACAAGTAAAATTTTTTTCATGGCAATCTGTTTTATAGCAATCGATTATTTACAGTACAGTAAGGTAAGAAATTCTTACTTTCATAAAAAGTAAAATAATGGAAGTGCATCATCCTCACGGGCACCATGGGCCTAAAACCTGGTTAAGCTTTTAAACAAAGAATTAGAAGAATGATCAGTGTTGGTATTCGTTCAATGCCTCAATCAAGTGCTGTCCTTTGTTTTTTACCCTCAACAGATTGGCAATGCTGATCCGCATAAATGTAGTTCGTTGGAAAAGTTCGTTTGCAAAAACATCTCTTGCCTCATCTGATACATATTTGTTTTTTAGACTGTCTTCCATTTCCTGTTGGTATTTTTTTTGCAGCACTTTTCCTACATCTCCTATTGAGAATATCTTTGCGTAAACTGCGGGATTTGAACTGATAAAGAAATCTGCTGGGAAATGATTTTTAAGTTTATCCCAGTAGTTCAGCCATTGGTCTTGCTCTTGAGTGAAGCTTCTGAACTCTGCAACATCAGCCTCCATTTCATATTCTGTTATTTTATCAATCAAAATAGGGTCTTTGATGTAGCGCAGTGATCCGGAATTTTTCATTTGATCAAAGATGCGTTTATCATTTGCAAATCGGTAAATCCACAAACTCATATTCTTGCTGATATCATAGAGCGAAATATTTTGATTCTTATCTCTCAATGCATACATCAATGAATCATAGTAATTCAGCAATGGCATATCTTGCTTGATCACGGAGTCAATTAAATATTCATTTTTCCCTATTTCTATTTTAAACATTTCTATGAATTCCTCAGCTCTGTGCTGTTCTATTTGCCTTTCTCTGATGTTCTCTGCCAGGAATCCTATGCTGACTGCAGCGAACAACATAAAAAATTCAGTGATGTACTCTTTCCAGTTTTTTGGAGCGTGGTGTTTGTGGTGGACTTCCATTTTACTTTTCTTTTATATATGATTATTTCAGTGATGATAAAAATTTTCCAATCAGTTCATTCACATGTTTGTTTTCAATCCATCTTGCTACAATCACCAATTCATTTTCACGGTCAACATAAATCATGTTTGTGCCATTGCCAATATGTGCATAGGCAGATTCAGGTGCTGAGGGAAATTCTTTCTTTGCGGTGTTTAAGAAAAAATTCATAAAGCCATAACCCGGATTTGCAGGAGTTGGAGTGGTGGACAACTCAATCCATTTTTCAGCTATCAATTGTTGGTCATTCCATTTTCCTTTGTTGTAGGTAAGCCAACCAAACCTGGCCATGTCCATTGCACTGATGAACAATCCTCCACCAAAATGTCCTCCGCCACTGACCGACTGAATCAGTTTTCCATCCATTACAATCCAAGAATTTCTGTATCCCGTCCAATGCCATTGATTGCTGGCGCCTATGGGCTCCATGATTTTTTCTCTGATCACTTCAGGCAGTGATTGATGCCATACTGCAGTTGCTGCCAATGCCAATGCATTTACCCTCGTATCATTGTATTTGTACACTGAACCAGGTTCATTGTGTTTGCGGTTGATCCATTCCAAAGGTTTATCGTTCGGGCGATCTGCCCAATCTGGTTTTCCCCACAATACACCCTCCCAATCACTTGTTTGCCGAAGCATATGGTCCCATGTTATTTTTCTGTTGTGTTCTGATTCGAATGGTCGTAGAAACTGTGGACGTCCAATTTCATCTCCGCTTCTGTAGGGATTGGGATCAAAAGGTTCAATGATCGGAACATAATCGACTACTTTATCATGGATGGATCGGATCAAGCCCTTGTCCACTGCTAGTCCCACTGCTGTTGAAACAAAACTTTTGGTTACACTATTGGTTTGCTCTGTAAAATGGATATCACCCCAGGAAGCCACCAAGTAACCTTTGTAAATCACCATACCACTGGTTGCTTTGCGATCCGCAAATGGTCCAAGTGCATCACTGAATGGCTCCTTGTAAAAATTGTATATCTGTGCCAGCTCCTGGTTTTTGGGCATCGCATTTTCATGTGATATTGCAAATGCAATGGCATCTTTTAATTTGGTTTCATCCATTCCCATTGCTGCGGGACTCCTTTCCTCCCATACTCCTTTTGGGGGGAAATACGGGGATGAGGGGGTTGATTTTTTTTGTGCAAATGCGATTTGGGTGATCAAGAGCCCAACAACGAGTAGTTTTTTCATGTATAATTATTGGTTTGAAGTTAATCAAGTTCACTAATTTGAACTCAATAAAATTCAATAATTTCATCGGCCAAGTTCAAAGACACAATATGAAAAAAACAATACAACTCATAGCCATTGCCATGTTTTGTTTTTCTGTTCAAATCCATGCACAGAAAAAATCAGCTGAAAAATGGGAGTCCATGTTCAACGGCAAAGACCTCAAGGGATGGACACCCAAGATTCGCAATTATCCGGCAGGTGAAAATTATGGCAATACATTCAGGGTGGAAGAAGGCAAATTGGTTGTACGGTATGATGCATACGACAAATTTGATGAAAGATTTGGCCACCTGTTTTATGAAAAGCCTTACAACTATTATAGGATTCGCTTGGAATACAGATTTGTAGGTGATCAAGCGAAAGACGGACCAGGATGGGCTACCCGAAACAGCGGAATCATGGTGCATGGTCAGACGCCGGAGAGCATGGGACTCAAACAGGACTTTCCTATTTCCATTGAAGTGCAATTGTTGGGTGGTGACGGAAAAAATAAAAGAACAACCTGCAATCTCTGTACTCCCGGTACACATGTTGAAATAAATGGTAAACTTGAAAAAGCACATTGCATCAATTCAACCTCTGAAACCTATCATGGTGATCAGTGGGTGAAAGCAGAGGTACTTGTGTTGGGTGATTCTGTCGTGAAACATTATGCCAACGGACAAGAAGTGTTGGCGTATATGAAGCCGCAGATTGGCGGAGGTAATGTTGATGGGCAAGAAATTGTATTTGGTAAATCCGGTCAATTGCTAACAGGCGGTACCATTTCTTTGCAGAGCGAGAGCCATCCTGTTGAATTCAAAAATATTGAAATACTGAATTTAGAAGGTTGCATGGATCCAAAGGCATCCAACTATAAATCTTATTACATCAAATCAAATCCATCTGATTGTAAGTACAATAAAAAGTAGGTTATGAAAAAATTTCTTGTTGGTATTTTTCTTTTAAATGTCCTTGCTTCGATTGCACAACAGCGTCCCCCTGCACCACCTCCTGCTGCCGCACCATCTTCGCCGGCTGCGGAGGCAAGACCCAATCCTGCCAATATTCCATTCAATCCCGATCAATCGGTTACTGCAGACCACGAAGTAACCATCAAAGGTGTAAAGGTTCCTTATAAAACAACCACTGGGATGATGCCTGTTTGGGATACCGAAGGGAAAGTGCAGGCAGGCGTGTTTTTTACTTATTATGAAAGATCGGATGTCAAAGACCGCGCATCAAGACCATTGATGATTTCATTCAATGGGGGTCCAGGTACCGCTTCATTGTGGATGGAACTCGGATATACTGGTCCCCGTATTTTAAATATAGATGATGAAGGATATCCCGTACAACCTTATGGATTGAGAGACAATCCATATTCATTGTTGGATGTTGCAGACATCGTATATGTGGATCCGGTCAACACAGGATTTTCAAGAGCTGTCAGCAAAGACATTCCAACCTCAAGGTTTTTTGGTGTCAATGCAGACATAAAATACCTCGCAGAGTGGATCAACATATTTGTTTCACGCATGAACCGTTGGGCATCTCCCAAATACCTGATTGGGGAAAGTTATGGCACTGGAAGAGTATCCGGACTCGCATTGGAATTGCAGAACAGTCATTGGATGTTTTTCAATGGAGTGATTTTGGTTTCTCCCACTACGCTTGGAATTGAGCGCGATGGACCAGTAGCAGCTGCACTTCGTTTGCCATATTATGCAGCAACTGCATGGTATCACAAAGCGTTGTCTGCTGATTTGCAGCAAAAAGATTTGACTGCCATGTTGCCTGAAGTAGAGAAATTTACTGTTGATGAATTGATTCCTGCACTGACGAAGGGCGGATTCCTGGAAGAGAACAAGAGAAAGGAAATAGCAGCTAAAATTTCCAGATACAGCGGCATCAATGAAAAAGTGGTTGCACAAAATAATTTGGATGTAGTTCCCTCATTGTTTTGGAAAGAATTATTGAGAGACAAAGGGTATACCGTAGGAAGACTCGATTCACGCTACAAAGGAATTGATAAAAAAGACGGGGGTGAGCAGCCTGATTTCAATGCAGAGTTGATTTCTTGGGAGCACTCATTCACTCCTGCCATCAATATGTATTTGCGCGAGGAGCTTAAATTCAAAACAGATTTAAGGTATTATGTTTTCGGACCCGTTCAACCTTGGGACAGAAGTGGAGACCAGACGGGAGAAAATTTAAGAAAGGCGATGGCGGAAAATCCATATCTCCATGTGTTGATTCAATCTGGTTATTATGATGGTGCCTGTGATTATTTCAACGCGAAGTATAATATGTGGCAATTGGATCCAAGTGGTAAAATGAAAGACAGGTTGAGTTGGGAAGGATACAGAAGCGGACATATGATGTATCTGCGCCGTCCTGATCTTGAAACAAGCAATGAGAGTTTGAGAAATTTTATCAAGAAAACAACTCCAAAGCCGGGGCAACCCGCAAAATATTAACCGTCAACTGTCAACAGTTAACGGTTAACGGTTGACAGTTATACTTCTGCGATATTTATTTTCTCCGTTGGATTCATGATATACGTGAGCATGGTTCCGTTTTTATACAGCTCAACGATTCTGTATCCACGATAAGGTGTACCCCAGTTTCCTCCCACATGGCTGTCAAAAATATAGGGGATATTGTCTTTCCATTTGATACCATCCTGATCATGTTCATGTCCATGAAATACCGCCTTTACATTTTTTTGTTTTTTGATCAGTTCCTGAAATGCTGGTGAGTCAATACCGTTGGCTGTCCATTTGATTGGTGGTATGTGAATGAACAGCAGAATATTTTTTGCATGTTGGTGTTCTTCAAATTTCTTGGAAAGCCAATCCAGGTCAGGCGGCAAGTATTTTCCTTGTTTATTGGATGTGGTAGCAAACAACAAAACATTGTTGCCAATCACGTGATCAACATTCAATGGCGATTGCCAACCGTTTTCCCATTCCTCTTTTGTTGCGGTATCATGATTCCCCTGTGTTACAAAATATTTGAATGGGAGTTGATCAAACGTTGATTTCAATGTGGGAATGTGACTGATATCATCATGAACCAGATCTCCATTGAAAACACAAAATGCAAAAGGGTCTTGCCCATGAACTGACTTGATATGGGAAAGTGCGGTATCCAGCATTTCTTGATAGGGTGTTTTAGGCTGTCCAAAATGAATATCTGATGCAATGGCAAAACGCAGAACAGGTTTTTTGTTTTCAAATGCACTCAGGTCTGTAGCAAATACAGACTTGCTGTTTAAAACAATGACTGCAGTGGAGATGCTTTGTAAAAATTTCCGGCGGTTCATGCTTGAGGTTTGAGCATGAAAGATAAATTATTTTTTTGCGTTGCTGCCAAATACTCTTTTAAGTAATTCTGAAGTTCTGGCAAGTGGATTTTTTCTGATTTGTTTTTCCTCTTCTCCGATTTGATAAAATATTCCTCCCACAGATTTCTCGGTAACGTCGGCAGCTAAATCCGGATTGATTTTCTTGAGACTAACTTTATTATATGCATTGATGATGGTGCTCCAATGTTTGGTGGCATTCACTTTATCAAGTGATTTTTCTATGACCGGTCTGAACTTGTTGAGCAGTGAGGCAGTGGTGGCTTTTCTCAAGTATTTTGTTCCTGCTGTATCGCTGCCTCTGATAATAGATACAACATCTTCGACATTCATGGATTTTACAGCATCTATGAAGATGGCACCTGCTTCTTTGCATGCATCTTCAGCACCGCGGTTCATACTGAGGATGGCCTCATCTACCTGATTGCCCAATCCCAGGCTTCTCAATGTTTTTTCTACTTTTTCAGCTTCGGGAGGCAATACGATTTTTAGGATTTCATTTTTGAAAAATCCATCTTCTTTTGAAAGAGCGTTTGCTCCTTTTTGAGCACCAATGATCAGCGCCTCTTTGAGTCCGGCGATCATATCTTCTTTGTCAGAGCCTTTCGCCTCAGATATTCCAAGTGTCTGATTTGCTTTTTGAAGGATTCCTTTGATTTGTGCATTGCTGTTCAATACAAGTAGCATCAAACATGTGGTGATCAATATTTTCATGGGCGGGTATTTTCAGGATGTGAAAATACTCTTCCCTTTTGATATCGTTCTGTTAATTTCTAGGTCCTGGTTAAATATAACAATATCAGCATCCATTCCTTTTTTCAAGGAACCGATCTGACGCCCGAGCTGTAAAATCCTGGCAGGTGTAGCTGTCATCATTTTTACGGCATCAACGAGCGAAACGCCCGCTGTTTCTGTCATTGTTTTGATCAATCTGTTGGCTGTTGCTGTGCTGCCAGCAAATGCTGAATCATCCATCAGTTTGGCTACACCACCTGCTACCTTTACATCCATTCCGGAATGGCAATTGCCTAGTTTGTATATACCGTTTGGCATGGCTGCACCCCGCATTGCATCAGTGATCAAAGCAATGTGATCAGTTCCTTTTATTTTGACGATCAGTTTTAGTAGTGCTTCTGGAAGATGTATGCCGTCTGCTATTATTTCAACATCCAAGTCATCATGCAAATATCCAGCTTCGATGACACCTGCATACCTCAATGCATTTTTTCTGACAACTCCAGACATGGCTGAATAAAAATGGGTGAGCAACGAATAGCCATTTTGATAGGCAAGTTTGGCTTCTTCGTATACCGCATCGGTATGCGCCATGGAAGGGATGATCCCCCGCTTGATCAATATTCCCCCCAATTCAATGGCTCCTTTTTTCTCTGGCGCGATGCTCCATCTTTTAATGTGTGGGCATCTTTCCAATATCTCCATATACTCAGTAGGATCTGGATCTCGGATGTATTGGGGATCTTGTGCACCTCTCTGGTTCATAGAGAAATAGGGACCTTCCAAATGAAGTCCTATAAATTTTGCACCCTTGCTCTCTGCTGCATGCACTTGGTTGTATACATCGAGTGTTCTGAGGATTCCCTCTTTGTCGGAAGTAAGTGTTGTTGCCAATATGGAAGTTGTACCGTAATGTGCATGCGTTTCAGCAGCACCTAAAAATGCATGAATGGATTCATCCATGAAATCGAAACCTCCGCCTCCATGCACATGTATGTCTATGAAACCTGGAGCAACAAATGATTGATTGGCATCGATTTCATCAAATCCAGTTGACTCAATGGGGGAACTTTCAACACCAAGAATTTTGCCATTCTCAACCAAGACTGTTCCGTTGGGAATGATGGTATTCTCAGTAATGATCTTGGCATTTGATATTTTGAATTTCTTATTTACAGCTTCCATTTTTTGATGGTATGACCTTTTATTGCATAAAAGAATAAATATGCATAGCAAGGTAATAGAATCCAATATGCCTGTTGCACACCAATGTTGTCAGCAATCGATCCATATATCAATGGAACGAGTGCATTCCCGCTCAGTCCCATGATCAACAGCGATGCACCCAGTTTTGTAAATCTGCCCAGTCCATCCAATGCCAATGGCCAGATCGCTGCCCATACGAGTGAATTTGCTAGTCCCAGTAAAACAACAAACCAAATTGAAATGGAAGCATGGTGACCCAAGAAATGAACCTGCTGTGAAGTCATGGTAATCAGAAATGTGAGCACCAGTCCAAGTCCCGTACAAATTCTAAGTGCATTGACTTGTCTGATGTATGTTGGGATGGTGATGATTCCAATGATATATCCGATGATTGTGGCGGTCAGCACATATGCTGGGAATGATTTTGCTTCCAGCAGCGGCATGTTCATGGATAGTCCATAGTTGATGATGGTATCTACAGAAATAATTTGTGCTCCTACATGCAGAAAGATTGCAACAGCACCAAGGATGAGATGGGGGAATTCAAAAATGGTTTTTTTCTCTGCGTTGGCATGCGCCGTTTCGTCGTTTTCCTTTTCTGTATCGATTTCAGGCAAAGGAGAAAATCTAACTAGGAGTCCCAGGCAAAACAAAACCGTACCCACAATCGCATACGGTTTGATGACCCTTCGGATCAATTCATCCAGCAGGGGGGCTTTTTGAGCTGCGTCCATGGTATTCAGTTGAGCGAACAAATCAGTGTCGGTTGCTTTCAACACAACAGCAGCAAAAAGCAAAGGCGCGATGATGCCAGCTCCTTTGTTGAAAATCCCCATGATGCTGATGCGTTGCGCAGCACTCTCCTTTGGACCCAAAATGGTGATGTATGGATTGGCGGCAGTTTGCAGGATGGCCAATCCTACGCCAATGGTGAAGAGTCCGAGTAGAAAAAGTTCATAGGCTCTTCCAAATGCAGCAGGAATAAAAATGAATGCGCCAGTTGACATCAGGAAAAATCCTGTCATCATCCCTTTTTTGAATCCAACATTTTTCAACAGGTAGCTGGAGGGGACCGACATCACAAAATAGGAAATATAAAAAGCAAATGTTACGAGGTAAGACTCAAAATGATTCAGCTCGCAAGCTATTTTGAAGTAGGGTATCAGGATGGAGTTGACCCAAGTAACAAATCCAAAGATAAAAAACAGTATTCCAATGATCAGGATGGAAATGGTTGTATCTCTTTTTGAAAGCTGCTGTGTAGACATCTTTATTTTTTTAACAATGATGCTGAATGTTTATCCAGTAAAATGGTACAGTTGGAATGATGTTGCAAAATGCTTGCCGGGAATAGATTGGATACTGCTCCTTCAATGCAATTCTTAACTGCAACCGCTTTTCTTTCATCAGGTACAGAGCAGATGATTTCATCCGACTGCATGATTTGCCTTATCGACATGCTGATTGCTTTTTTGGGGACTGCTTCCATCGACTCAAACCATCCCTCTCCCCATTGTTGTTTCCTGCATGCTTCATCAAGTTCTACAACAATGTATGGTTCAGTCGTATCGTAGTCAGCCGGAGGATCATTGAAAGCCAGGTGACCATTTTCTCCAATCCCTACCAATGCCAGGTCAATTTTTACCTGCCGAATCAAATTGTTCAATCTTTCACATTCTGCTCTTGGTTCATTTTCACCGTTGATCAAATGAAAACTTTTCAAAGCACTTACCTGATTCAAAAATCTTTCTGTCAAATATTTTCTGAAGCTTGCTTTGTGTGAAATGGGTATGCCGATGTATTCATCCAAATGAAACATGTTCACCTTCCCCCAATCGATGGATGCATCCTCAGTGAGTATTGTTAAAACAGGAAACTGGCTTGTACCTGTTGCGAGTATAATGTTTGCTTCACCCTTGTTGTTGATGGTTTCTTTTATTTTTTCTGCAGCTCTTTTTCCGGCAGCTTTGCCAAGTTCAGCTGCATCTTCAAAAATCTCAATCTTCATGGAGCAGTTTTAAATTTTAAGAAATATCTTTTTATCGTAAAGAAATTTAAGAAAAATCCATTTGATGCCGAGTCCCGTAATGGCCAGTACAACCGCATTGAATGGATCTCCCATCAAATCGGAGAGCCATTGAAAAAATCCTTTGTTTGTATATCCCCATTGAATGAATTTCCCCGACATGTAAATTAAAATAGAGTTCATGCCGATGACCTTGAAGAAGAATGCCCATCTACGGATTTCTTTTACATCTATGATATAGTAAAAGAGTGTAAACAGAAGCAGGTTCCATCCGGTGGTATACAATACAAAGGAGCTGGACCACATATTTTTATTGATAGGAAAATCAATGTTCCATACCAGTGCAAGGCCCAGGGATACACATCCGGCTGCCAGCATGGCTTTGACTTTTCCTTTTTCACTGGTTGCAGCATTTTTCAGGTAACTTCCTGTCAATATCCCGGCAAGTGAAGTTGCAATGGCAGCAATGTTGTTGAAGAGTCCAACTGTATCATGTATGCCTCGGGAAAGTTTTCCGGGGAGTATGCTTCTGTCGACGTAGGATGCAAAGTTTCCTTCCTCAGTCAAATCTCCCATGGGGAATCCAGGTGCTGATGTGAACTTTAAAATCAACCAATAACCTATCAACAAACCTCCGAACCAAATGATATGCGATTTTTTTCCGGCATACAAATAGATGATACATGAAAGCATGTATCCGATTCCTATTCGTCCCAATACACTCATGAATCTGACATCAGCAAGTTCTCTGATCATCAAACCATTGTTGTAAATCAATCCCAGTATAAAAAGTATCAATCCCCTTTTGATGACTTTCCAAAGTAATTTTTCTTTGCTGATTCCATCCTGAAGTGATTTATCAATGGAGTAGACGCTGGAAATTCCAGATACAAACATGAAAATAGGAAAGATCAGATCATATGCATGAAATCCATCCCAGTATGGATGTGTAAATTGATTGGAAATGGCATTCCAGAAGGGATGATGCGTTGCTTCAGACAGTGTGTGAAATATTTCTTCAGCACCTATGATCCAGAACATATCAAATCCCCTGAGTGCATCCAGCGAATAGAGCCTTCTTGTCAGCTCGCTGTCTTTCAAGCGAATATCCATTCTTTATATTTTAGGTTCCCAACCTTTTTCGTATTCTCTGCTCCAAAGTTTCATTGCTTCTTTGTCATTCAGAATTCTTCCATTGTTGGGATCAACTTTCAATGCACGTCCAGTGCGTTGAGAAATATTCCCCAGTTGTACAAGCAGTGTACTTTGGTGTCCGCTCAAAATATCAGAATTCAATTTTGCTCCGCGTTTGATGGCGTCAAAGAAATTATTGATGTGGAGTGCGTCCAGTTCCATACCCGGACCCGTTCTGTCGAGTGCATTGGCGACGATGTCGTTCTTGACTTCTTTTACCAACTTGCTTCTGAGATCAAATATCTTGTATGCGTTACCACTTTCGATCAAGAGTGAACCGGTTTCTCCGTAAAAGATTACACCAACGCTGCTGCCTTCTGTATTTTTCCCATTGCAGGATCTCCCTTCCCAGCTGATCAATGTATTGTTGGCAAATTCAAGATCAATTACTTGTGTGTCTGGTGTTTCCCAATCATCCTGATAGCGGTATCTTCCTCCCGCTGAAGTAACACGTGTTGGGTATTCCACTCCGAGTCCCCAACGTGCCAAATCTACCATATGGGTACCGTTGTTCAAAGCCTCTCCAGTTCCCCAATGCCAGAACCAATGCCAATTATAGTGAATCAGATTGTCTTTGTATTGTTTGCGTGGTGCGGGTCCCTGCCATAAATCATAATTCAGCCAAGAGGGAACCTCAGCTGTTTTGCCGATACCGATTGATTCACGGTTATTGGTGTACCATGTTTTTGCATAGTAGGGTCTGCCGATGGCGCCTGCTCTCAGTTCACCAATTGCTGCAATCACATTTGGCCAGGATCTTCTCTGGTTACCCATTTGAAGCAACTTGTTGTGTTTGGCAGCTGACTTTACAAGCATTTCACCTTCGTTGGGATTGTGGCTGCAAGGTTTTTCAAGGTACACATGTTTGCCAGCAGAAACAGCCAGCAAAGCAGCAGGTGCATGCCAATGGTCAGGTGCGGTTACTATCAGCAAATCCAGTTGAGGATCTTCCAGCGCTTTTCTGAAATCTCCTTCGGCTTTTGGTTTCTTCCCTTGTACTTTTTCGATGGCAGCAACACATTTATCTATTGCACGCACATCCACATCGCATACATACATCATTTCGCATTCTTTCTGTGATGCAAAATTGCTGCCCACTGAAAATCCTCTGCTGTTTACTCCCATAACCGCAGCAGTAATTTTTTCATTGGAACCAATGATGCGGCGGTATTGACTGGCAGAAAATCCAGGGAGTACTCCTCCAAATACAATGGCTGCAGATGCTGCAGATGTTTTCTTGATGAAATTTCTTCTGTTGCGACTCATGATGAAAGTTTTAGTGACTGAATAATTTGATTTGCTTTTTTGGTATGTGATTGAAGTATTTTTTCAAGCTGGATGCCAGCTCCATTTTTTCTCTTGCTTTCATGGGCAGCTTCCATGAAAGTATATATCTCAATTGTTTCTTCAGGGGAGACAGGAGCTTTGCGGGTTTGAAAGAAGTCCAGAATATGTTTCAAGAGATTGTCGTATCCCTGAAAAGGTCCAAGTACCATGTTGCCTGTTTCTCCAAATGCAGTACCACCATAGTCGTGTTTACCTGTTCTTGTTCCACGAAAGGTTCCCACTCTTCCATCATTCCATTCACCAATTACTACTTCAACATCTTTATTGGATGTTCTTTTTATTTGTTTGCATCCCATTCCCATCACTGTATAGAGCAACTCAACACCGTGAATGCCGTACCAGAAAAGGTCGGGATGTGTTGCTTCGAGGGTAGCCGGACTGAAACAATCAGCTCCATGCACTTTACCGATTTTTCCTTTGGCTACCTGTTGGGCTGTTTCCATATAACGCAATGAGGAACTGGAAAACACCGGTACATTGAATTGATTGGCCAACTTGTATATGGCAATGGTATCAGCCAGAGAAGCAGCAACCGGTTTATCGATAAATACCGGTTTGCCCGATTTGAATACCTCCAATGCCTGTTGGAGATGAGGCCTTCCGTCGTTTGTTTCCAGACAAACAAAATCTACTTTGCTCAATAATGCTGAGATTGATCCGACAATCTCAACTCCGTATTTTTTTACTTCTTCTGTATAACCAGGAATTCTATTGACGGATGATGCAATGTCTGCACTCCCATTGGGGTAAGCTGCTGCAATTTTAAAACCTTGTGAATTTCCATTTGCACCGTTCAGGGCTTTGGTAAAAGCAACACTGTGTGAAGTATCCAATCCGATGATACCGATTTTACCACCTTGAAAATTGAGTTGACCCCAGCTGTTCAGTGGACTGTTGAGCATACCTGTGCCTAATAAGACAGAGGATGAAAAAATAAAATTTCTGCGGCTTTGAAAATGATTCATAAGGCAAACATTGAAAACAATCGTTACTAAATTTAATCATATCAGTTGATACGACGTGCAGGAGGGCACATGAAATTTAAACGAAAACGATGGCGTCAGCATGCTAAGCCAATGATAGTGGCAACGTATGTATTGAGTGGGTCTTCTTGTATAATCCCTGGCCTGTCTGATTGAACAACAGCGCCTTGTTTCAGAATCATCAGGCGATCTGACCAAGGGAGTATTTCATTTGGATGATGGGATACCATGATGCAACTGAGGCTTTTCTCATAAAAGAGCTGATCTACCACGCCATGCATGATTTTTTTGTTGATGCCATCGAGATTTGAAAAGGGTTCGTCCAGCAGGAGCAATGAGGGATTGCCGATCAATGTTTTTGCGAGTGCTATGCGCTGTCTTTCTCCCCCAGAAAGCTCGTTTGTTCTGCGTTTCAACAAATGATCGATTTTACACAACTGGTAAATATGCATAGCCTCCACATCATCTGTTTTAGCATGCATATCCAATATTTCATGCACAAAATAATTATTCAGCAATTCGAAATGCTGCGAGAGGTATCCGATTTTGGGATGGCCTGGGAGCAGTACTTCATCCGGACCCTTTACCCTTGATTGTTGAAAATAAACATCACCTGAGGTAGGCTGAAGGAGTCCCGCGATGATCTTCAACAAGGTAGTTTTACCAGATCCCGTTTCTCCCATCAATCCAATTTTCTCTCCCTGTTGCATGGAGAAGTTGAGCTCCATCAGAACGGTGCGCCCCTGCTCCATTTTTACAATATGTTCCAGAACCAGTTCTGTCATATACTTTGTGAAGATGCAAAGCTACTTCCAAACCTCAATTTTTTAAAAGATATTTACATGATCGTGTAGCAATTAGTGAGTAAATTCACCTCATCTAATTATTATCATATGCTGAAGAAGATTTCTATTTCATTGCTGGTCCTGGTTTTAATCATCGTGGGACTCCTTTTTACCAATCGTTTTTCGCATTTGAAAAATTTTGCTGTTTGGGGTAAGCATACAATTCATGATTATAAAACGCATCCAACCAGATTGGTGGGTAAAGCCGATGCCCCTCAGCCTTGGCAGTTTGATTCCAACTACAACAAAAAGGAAATTCCTGAGCAATTCATGTCAATCATTGACTCCAATGATACGCATGCATTTTTGGTGTTACAGAATGGGGAACTTTTGTATGAAAAGTATTGGGATGGGTATGATACCGCCAGATTGAGTGGATCATTCTCTGCTGCTAAAAGCATCATCTCTTTGTTGATCGGAATTGCCCTGGATGAAGGTAAAATTACTTCACTCGAAGACCCAGTTGCAAAATATGTTCCTCATTTTCAAACAAACGGATTGGAGAAAGTGCGCATCAAAGATTTGCTTTCGATGAGTTCAGGTACCAACTACAATGAGGCAGACAAAAGTTATTTCAGCCTAAATGCTTACGGATATTATGGAGACGATGAATCATATATGGTAAGCATGATGAAACGAAAAGAAGATCCAGGCGTTTATTGGCAGTACAGAAGTGGTGATACACAAGTGTTGGGATTGATAGTGGAAAAAGTTTTCAATCAATCCATTTCTCAACTTGTTTCTGAGCGATTCATGAAACCAATGGGAGCAGAGGCAGATGCATTGTGGTTGTTGGATGGCGCCGAAAAGCACGAGAAAGCTTTTTGCTGTTTCAATGGCATTGCGCGCGACTATGCCAGATTCGGTCAGCTTGTTTTAAACAAGGGTAAGTGGGGGGATAAGCAAATCGTTTCAGAAAAGTATATTGCTGAAGCAACATCTCCTGCGTCTTATTTGAAAGACAGGTATGAAAACAACAATCCGGTTGATTTTTATGGTTATCAATATTGGATTGTCAATCACAGTGGCGTAACTGCTGTTGCTCAAAACGGACTCTTCGGACAATATGTATACATCATTCCGGAGAAAAATGCAGTTGTAGTGAGATTGGGGGAGTCAAAAGTCATCAAACCCATCCACCATCACCAGCCGGAAAACTTTACTTATATTGATGCAGCATTGTCTGTGCTGCAATAAAAAAAGCCCCGCGAAGCGGGGCTTTGATTTTTTGTTCAGTAAAGACTATTTTTTGATTTCCCAACCGGCTCTGTAATTTCTTGTTACAAATTGATTGGCTTCTTCAAAGTTGGTAATCTTCATGTTATTGCCATCCCACAGCAGTTTCTTTCTTCCATAGAATTCGAAACCATTTCTGCCCATCGCATTTTTCACTTCTCTGCGCAGCATATAACTTCTGATCGCGAGGTTACCCATCAATACTGTTTCTGTTAACGGACCAGAATAGTCGAATGATGAAGTCAGTGCTTTGTGCTCTTTGCTGTTGAATCCTGCTTTGCATGCTTCCGTCCAGTATACCTGGTGTCCCCACTCAGGCAAACCTTTCGGCGCATTTGGATCGGGAGCCGGCATGGTAATTCTTTCGCCATTGTTGAGGTATATTTTTGGATTGTTGCCATACATACCAATCACCATCACACCTTTTGAACCGTGGAGATAGACACCGTTGTCACCTCCAGCATCCGGACTCAATGGCTCGTCGGCTGGAATCTGATCAGGGTGGAAAGGTTTCAAACCTCCATCCATCCAAACCATTTTCAAGGGAGATTTATTTTTCTTGGTTTCAGGGAATTTGATTTCAACCAAAGCAGAAGGGGGACATCCCTCTGGAATGAATTCTGGTGTCCAGTCTCTGATGAAAACCTGTCCCACACTGCATTCTACCTCAGTTGGGTATCCCAATCCCAGAATTCTAAATGCAGAATCGATTGTATGACATCCGATATCTCCCAATGCGCCTGTTCCAAAGTTCCACCATCCTCTCCATTTGAATGGATGATACAATGGATGGTAATCTACATAATCAGCGGGACCGAGCCAGGTATTCCAATCCTCAGGTGCCATGGATACAGGCAATGTTGGTTTGTCTTTTGGAACGGGAATGCCCTGAGGCCAAACAGGACGATTGGTCCAGATCTCTACTTTATGTACAGGTCCAATCAAGCCTTTGTTGAACCAGTCAACTGCTACTTGCTGATGTGGATTGGATGAACCCTGATTACCCATCTGCGTAACAACTTTATATTTTCTAGCAGCCTCGGTTAACATGCGGGCTTCAGCAATGTTGTGTGTGAGTGGCTTCTGCACGTACACGTGTTTCCCCATTTGCATGCATGCCATCGCAGCAAATGCGTGAAAATGATCAGGCGTTGAAATCGTTACTGCATCAATGTCTTTGCCGGATTCTTCCAGCATTTTTCTGAAATCTTTGTAGCGCTTTGCATTGGGAAATTTATCCACTGCAACTTTTGCTCTATCAAAGTCAACGTCTGTCAACGCCACAACATTGCATGCACCATTGTTGTATGCATTGATGATATCTGACTGTCCTTTACCACCAGCACCAATAGCAGCAATATTCAGTTTATCGCTTGGGGCGGTATAGCCCTTCCCGATTACGTGACGGGGAACGATAAAAAATCCGGCTGCTGCAAGTGAACTTTCTTTGATGAAATTTCTTCGATTTTTTTGTTTCGACATAGCAAGCTTTTTAATGAATGATGAATACCTAAGTTACAATTCGAGCGGAAGATTTATTACATTTAGATGAATAAAATTTTTAATCACCCGGCGGAAGGTTGGATGACAATGTGACTTCTTTTATTGCGCTGAAGGGCAGCCCTTGTTTTAAATAATATCTCATGCGAATCAAATTATTCCTTTTTTTGCTCGTTCATGGTCTACTTACCAAGGGCCAACATCCCATCAATCCAGCGCTGCTGAAAGGCTCCTGGAAGGCATCCTGGATCACCTGTCCCAACGTACCACAAAGAGATTACGGGGTATATCATTTCAGGAAAAATTTCTCGATGGACAGCCTGTCAAAACAATTTATTGTACACGTCAGTGCCGATAACCGCTATCGCTTGTTTGTCAATGGCACAGCAGTGTGCAGCGGTCCTGCCAGGGGCGACCTCTACAATTGGTATTTTGAATCCATTGACATAGTACCCTATCTGCGCAAAGGCTCCAATACCATTGCAGCCCTGGTTTGGAACATGGGTGTTCACGCACCTGTTGCACAGATTTCCAATCAAACTGCATTTGCATTGCAGGGAGATGGAGAAAAAGAAAAATTAGTCAACACCGATAAAACCTGGAAAGTTTTGCGCGACAGTTCATACTTGCCTTGCTCACTCGACAACGGGGCAAGGGTGAAATCATATATGGTGGTTGGACCGGGCGATCAAGTGGATGCTTCCAAATATCCCTGGGGATGGGAACAGCCGGTATACAACGATGATGCATGGCAGAAAGCTGTATCCATCGGCAATCCGGTGAATGTTGGATATGGTTCGGATAATTTATGGAGCCTTCAACCCAGAAATATTCCATTGATGTTTGAGAAAGAGCAACGCATTCCAAGCGTTCGCAGAACAGAGGGGATGGAAATCAGCAGTGGTTTTCTTGCAGGCAATCAGCCGCTGATGATTCCCGCAAACAAGAAAGTTTCCATTTTACTGGATCAAACATTCAATACTGTTGCATATCCTCAACTGATAACCAGTAAAGGTAAAAATGCTGAAATCAAATTGAGTTATACCGAGGCATTATTGGTTGATACCAACGCTGCAAAATACAAAGGGATCAATGTAAATGGTCCACATAGAAGAAAGGATTTTCAAAAAGGAAACAGAAATGATGTTGACAGCAAGCTTGTCATTGGCAACTATGATATTTTTATTGCCGATGGTGGAGAGCAGAGAATTTTTAGACCCCTTTGGTTCAGGACCTATCGTTATGTACAAGTAGATATTACCACAAAAGATGAACCATTGCTGATCAATGACCTGTACGGAATGGCAACTGGTTATCCATTCGAAGTGAAGGCATCATTCAAATCCAATGACTCCTCACTACAACAGATTTGGGATATAGGGTGGAGGACTGCACAGCTCTGTGCGGGAGAGACCTATTTTGATTGTCCCTATTACGAACAACTGCAGTATGAAGGCGACACGAGAATACAATCATTGATTTCTCTCTATGTTACAGGTGATGATCGTTTGATGCGCAAAGCGATACTGGATTTTTATCATTCGCGGGTGCCAGAGGGACTCACACAGGGACGCTACCCAAGCAGTCGATTGCAGGTCATCCCACCATTTTCACTTTATTGGATAAGTATGTTGCATGATTATTGGATGCACCGAAATGACTTCAAATTTGTTGAACAATTTTTGACAGCAGCTGCGGGTGTATTGGATTGGTATGAGAAAAAAATTGATCAGCAAAAAAACATGTTGGGTGCCATGAAGTGGTGGAATTTTGTGGACTGGAATCAAAAGTTCCCTGGTGGAACACCTGATGGTGCAAATGATGGGAATTCTTCTGTCGTAACGTTTCAATATATATATACCCTGAAACAGGCTGCAGAACTCTTCAGTTTTTTTGGCAAAACAAATGAGGCCAATCATTATCGCATGCTTGCAGACAAACTGGGGAAATCCACCTTCAATGCATGTTATGACATGAAAAAGTCAGTCATTGCGAATACACCTTTAAAAAATAGTTTCAGTCAGCATGCCAACATCATGGCTATTTTATCCGGCAGTGTTCCAGCAGCATTGCAGCAAAAAATCATGATGAATACATTGTCTGATACTTCGCTCAGCCAAGCTACTTTTTATTATCGTTTTTATTTGAACAGGTCTTTGAACTATACAGGAAATGCAAATAAATATTACAAGGAGCTGCAGCCATGGAGGGATATGATTGACCTTGGATTGACAACATTTGCTGAAGAACCAGATCCGACACGCTCAGATTGCCATGCTTGGAGTTCGAGTCCCAATTACGATTTCTTTGCAACCATCTGTGGAATCACGCCATCCAAACCAGGATTCGCTGCAGTGCGCATTGCACCTGCTTTGGGGGAATTAAACCATGTAGTAGGTAGCATGCCTCACCCTGCTGGTATGATCAATGTTGAAATCCAGAAAAATGGCAATGCCGGAATCATGGCCGATATTACATTGCCAGAAAATGTTCCGGGAACTTTTTATTGGAAGGGGAAGATTGTTCCGCTTCGCTCAGGCCATCAGCAAATCAAACTCTGATCAGATGCTCTTGGCAAATTTTTGGGCTTTCAGTGAGAGTTCTGTTGCCAGGAAACAATGTGCCTGCGACATCGCTGTTTCGGTTCTGTTGACAACATCGTCAACAAACATTTTCCCGAATGGGAGCTGTACATCTCTGCAGTCAATGTATTTTGTTTCCTGGTTGTTGGCATAGTAAAGATGGTTGCCGCTGTCGTAACGGGCAATGTCTATATTTTTCCTTATTTCAATGAATCCCTCGGTTCCCAAAATGGTCAGTCTTCCATCGCCCCAGGTTTTCAATCCATTCGGAGTAAACCAATCCACTCTTATATATCCTTGTCCGCCATTGCCTTTCAGCATCACATCTCCGAAATCTTCAAAATCAGGTTTATCCGGATGATTGACATTTCCGATTTGTGAGGCCACTACTTCTGCACTGGTGGAATTGGTGAAGAAAAGAAATTGATCAAATTGATGAGAAGCAATATCTGTGATGATTCCTCCAAATTTCTTTTTATCCCAAAACCAATCTGGTCTTGATTTTGGATTGATGCGATGCGGACCGAGTCCAATGGTCTGGATCACTTTGCCAATCAATCCCTGTTTGACAAGTTCACCGGCTTTGATGGTTGCTTTATTTTCAAAGCGTTCGCTGAACATGATCGCGTAGATGCGCTTGGTTTCTTTCTGCACTTTTTTTACTGCAGCCAATTGTTCAAGTGTGGTGATGCCTGGTTTGTCTACGAGGTAATCTTTGCCGTGTTTCATTACTTCAATGCCAAGCGGACCCCTTTCAACAGGAATGCCAGAGCTGAGGATCAATTGAATGGAACTGTCTTCCAAAATTTCCTTTTCACTGGATACAACTTTTGCCTGGGGGAATGCTTTTGTGAATGCGGCAACCAATTCAGGCTCTTTTGCATAGACTGCCACCAACTCTCCACCGCCATTGATAATAGCATTGCACATGCCATAAATATGATTGTGGTTGATATTGATGACGGAGAAGCGGATTCTTTTTTCAGCAACGATTTCTTGTTGATTGGAATAGCCAAAAGAAGAAAGCAATGGCATCCCGCTTGCAGCGATGGTTGATTTCAAAAAAGTTCTTCTTGGAAACATATATTCAGTTTAAATATTATTTACTCATTCTAAATTACGGATTCAGTATTCATGTGTTTGGTAAACTACGAAATCGATTTATTTGATCAGGTAATCAATGATCAATACACCGATGAGTCCCATGACGGATACAATCGTCTCCATGATGGTCCAGGATTTCAATGTTTGTTTGATGCTCAGGTTGAAGTATTCTTTGAACAGCCAGAATCCGCTGTCGTTCACATGGGAGAGGGTCAGGCTTCCGGAGCCCACTGCCAATACCATCAAACTGGGATCGGTATTGGTGGCAACCACCACGGGCGCTATGATACCGGCTGTTGTGAGTCCGGCTACTGTAGCCGATCCCATGGCAACTCTGATGATGGCGCTGATCATCCAACCCAACAGCAAGGGGGGCATTTGTAATTGCGTGAATGCTGCTGCGAGTTGTGCACTCACACCGCTGTCAACATATACTTGTTTGAGTGCACCTGCACCTGAAACAATCAAGATGATCATCAGTACATTTTTGATGGAATCAGCATAGGTTGACATAATCGATGAGATATTACTGCCCCTTGAGAGTCCCAATGCAACTGTTGCATACAGCATGGATACGAACATGAGCATGCTTGGATCTGAAACAAACTGGATGAATGCGGGCGACTTGCCTGCAGTTGGATTCAGATTGAAGTAAGTAGTAACGAGCAAGATGAAAACAGGAAGCAGACAGGTGATGATGCTGTTCATGAATCCTGGCAGTGCTGCCTGTTCAATGATTTTTGGTTTGAATGTCTGCAATGGTTCTACATCCATTTTCTTCAGAGTATTGGCGAAAAGCGGACCCGCAACGATGATCGTTGGAATCGCAATGCATATCCCATACATCAGTGTTCTGCCCATGTCTGCATGCAATTGATTGACCAATGCTGCAGGAGATGGATGTGGTGGAAGGAGTCCGTGTGTGACCGACAAGGCAGCAAGCATGGGGATGCCTACGTATACTGCAGGAAGTTTGAGGCGGTATACAATGGAAAAAATCAGGGGGACCAGCAAAACAAAGCCCACATTGTAGAACAGTGGAATGCCCACGATGAATCCGGTCAGTACCAATGCCCAGGTAATTCTTTTTTCACCGAATGTTTTCAGCAGCACATCGCTTATTTTTTGCGCTGCTCCCGATTCTGCGACCAGCTTACCAATCATTGCACCGAACAGGATCACCATCAGAAGCGATCCCAAGGTATCTCCAACGCCTTTTTGTATGGCAAGAGGAATTTTCTCCAGCGGCATTCCCAAGAGAAGTCCCCCTGCCAATGACACAATGATGAACGAAATGAATGTATTGCATTTCAGCCAAGAGATCAGCAGAATCAGCAAGACGATACAAAAGGCAATCGTTATGAAAAGCATTGCGTGAATATATTAGGGCAAATGTTTTGCCATTATGAAACTTTAAGTAATTTAAGCATTCTAAATAAAATTAACCGATTCAAAAATTTGCTGTTATGAAAAATAGAAGGTCATTTTTACAATTATCCGCACTCGGCATTGCAGGTGCTGTAGCACAACCATCTTTTGCAGTTGAATCATTCGAAGGTGCTGCTGAATTTCCATTGGGATTCGCTGGGTATTCTTTTGCAAGATTTGATATCGATAAAATGATATCCATGTTGCAAAAGCTCAATGTGAAAAATTTATCATTGAAAGAGATTCATTTGCCTTTGAACAGTTCTACTGAGGCCATTGAAGTGGCCAAGAAAAAATTTGCTGATGGCGGCATCAATGTATATACCGTTGGTGTAATATACATGCGTTCGAAAGAGGCAGTGGATCAGGCTTTTGAATATGCAAGAAAAGTTGGGGTTGAAATGATTGTTGGAGTTCCTAACCAGGATTTGCTTGGTTATGCGGAGGCAAAAGTCAAGGAAACCAATATCCGTCTCGCGATACACAACCATGGTCCGGAAGACAAATTGTATCCATCGCCAAAAGATATTTACGACCGTATTAAAAATTTTGACAGCCGCGTGGGACTCTGCATCGATATCGGGCACACCCTTCGTGCGGGTGTATTGCCTGAAAAAGCAGTGAAAGAATACCGCGATCGTTTATTTGACTTGCATGTAAAGGATGTAACTGCGATGGCCAAGGATGCCAAGGTGATTGAAATCGGACGTGGTGCCATCAATTATCCTGCATTCATGGAGGCGCTGAGAAAAGTCAATTACAAAGGAGTCTGCAGTGTTGAATATGAAAAAGACATGACTGATCCTTTGGTAGGTATGGCTGAGTCTGTTGGATTTGTGAAAGGCATCATGCGCGGTTGATACACAGATGAATATTGGTCCACATAAAATCCTGGCAGACCACACATTTGCTTTGTTGGTCGAGGACGAAAAGGGCAACAAGGGGTTGCTAGCAAATAAACATTTTGCAAAAGGAGAAGTCATTTCTCCTTTTTTTGCAAGAGAGGTTTTGCATGCTCCCACCTATCTTACTGTTCAACTAAGTGATACAGAGCATATATTATTAGGACCTGAATTTTTACAATATGTGAATCACAGCTGTGATCCCTCTGCGTTTTTTGATACCACTGAAATGAAACTGATAGCGCTCAAGGATTTGCAAGCTGGCGACCCCATTACTTTTTTTTATCCCTCTACCGAATGGAAAATGGACAGGGCATTTCAATATCTTTGCAGAGCGCCCAACTGCATTGGTAATATTCAAGGAGCTTACTACCTGACACCTGATCAACAGCAGTATTACAAGCTGAATACATTTATATTGCATAAAATTCAGGAATCAAATGCAGGTAAGCAATCCGCTTAAAAAAATAATATTTTCTTCAATCTTTCTGTTTTCACTTTTTTTCTCTCATGCTCAGAAGTGGGATAAACAATTGGAAGAAAAAATTGCAGCGCTCATTCAGGGCTTCAACGGGAATATAGGTGTATATGTAAAGAGTCTTAAAAATGGGAAAACTGTTTCCATCAACGGAGATACCATTTTCCCAACTGCCAGCATTGTGAAAGTCCCGATTCTAATAGGCATCATGAACCGCATACAAAAAAAAGAGTTGAACTATCATCAGAAGTTGGTCTGGTACGATACATTGAATTATGATCCAGGCGAAGATATTGTTGCTTATCTCAAACCAAAAACAGAAATTGAATTGAGCAAAGTGATGATGCTCATGATGACCATTTCAGACAATACAGGAAGTTTATGGCTGCAAAGCATTGCAGGAACGGGGTCGACCATCAATCAATTGCTGGACAACATGGGTTATCCTGCAACCCGCGTGAACAGCAGAACACCGGGCAGAGAAGCTGATAGAGCAATATATGGCTGGGGACAAACAACGCCCAATGAAATGGGACGTTTGATGGAGGATATTGTAAATGGACAAATCATCAGCAAAGTAGCAAGCGATCAAATGCTTCGCATCATGGGGCGACAGTATTGGGATGAAGAAGCCTTGTCAGCTATTCCTCCCGATGTATTTGTTGCTTCCAAGAATGGAGCCGTCAATGCCAGCAGAAGTGAGATACTTTATGTGAATGGAAAACATCCGTATATTTTAAGTGTATTCACAAAAAACAACAAAGACATCAGCTGGGGCAATGAAAATGAAGCCTGGCAGCTGACGCGAAAATTATCCAAACTGTTGTGGAATCATTTCAATAAATAATCAAATGAAAAAAATTGCACTGGTCTTATTTGTTTGTATTGCATTGTTCGCATGCAACTCATCCAATCAAGTTGATGCACTGTATATAAACGGAAATATTTGGACAGGCGACTCCTCCAATCCAACTGCCACCGTTTTGGCAATTAAAAAAGGAAAGATCGTTTACGTTGGGGATGATGCAGTTGCATTTGATGCAGCAGTGAAAATTGATTTGGGAGGGAAGATGGTAGTGCCTGGTTTTACCGATAACCATACCCATTTTTTATCTGCAGGGTATGCACTTTCCAGTGTGAAACTGAAAGATGCCATGACCAAGGAGGAATTCATCCAGCGCATCAGTGATTACTGCAAGGAGCATCCCGGTGATGCGTGGATCAAAGAGGGAAGTTGGGACAATGAAAATTGGGGAGGAGAATTGCCCAGCAAGGGGTGGATTGATTCAGTCTCTGGCGATCATCCGATTTTCATCAGCAGATACGACGGACACATGGCGTTTGCCAATTCAAAGGCTATGCAACTTGCAGGGGTCAATGCAAGCACAGTTTCTCCAGCAGGAGGAGTAGTGGTTAAAAATGCAAGAGGTGAATTGACAGGATGTTTTAAAGACCAGGCGATGTCGCTGATTGACAAAGCCATTCCTGCGCCTGGTGAAAGCGAGCTCGAAACTTATTATAAAGCTGCAGCAGAACATGCTTTGGAGAGAGGTGTTACGCAGGTTTGTGACATGGGGTCTTATGGGGGATGGGCTGATTTGGAAACATATCGAAGGGTTGCAAACAAAAACAATGCACTGATCAGGATGTATTCTTTCGTTCCACTTGCCACCTGGTCAAGACTTGATTCATTTGTGCAAAAAAATGGAAGAGGAGATGATATGGTGAAGTGGGGTGGATTGAAAGGATATGTGGATGGGTCATTGGGATCAACTACTGCCTGGTTTCATCAGCCATACTTAGATGATCCGAAATCACATGGGTTGACAATAACGGATACAACTGATTTAAGGAATTGGGTATTGGGCGCGGACAAGGCAGGGTTGCAAGTTGCTGTGCATGCCATTGGAGACCGTGCAAATGATTTTATCTTATCTGTTTATGCTGAAGCTCAAAAAGCAAATGGATCGCGTGATAGAAGGTTCAGGGTAGAACATGCTCAACACATTCAGTTGGGGGCGATACCAGGTTTTGCCAATCAGCAGGTGATTGCATCCATGCATCCCTATCATTTATACGATGATGGTATTTGGGCAAATAAGCGACTGGATGAACAAAGATTAAGGGGCACATATGCATTCAGAGAGATGATGGATGGAGGTGTACGTGTAACGTTTGGATCAGATTGGCCAGTGGCGCCCGTTGATGCCTTGTACGGAATCTATGCTGCTGTTACCAGACAAACTGGGGACGGAAAAAATGAGAAAGGCTGGTATCCTGCTCAGAAAATTTCTGTGGAAGATGCGTTGAGGGCCTATACCATCAACAATGCGTATGCATCATTCATGGATGGTAAAACCGGGTTGCTCAAAGCAGGAGCCTATGCTGATTTTGCTGTATTGGAACAGGACTTGCGAAAGATTGATCCTGTTCAGATAAAGGCTGTCAAAGTCATCAGCACCGTTTTGAACGGCAAGGAAGTTTTTAAGAGAAAGAATTAAATCGTTTAGTTCTGTAATACTTTTTCTGCTTCCTTGATCATGTCTTTTCTGATCATGTATTCAAAGTATCTTTTGTCGCTTTCGCTTCTGATGCTTTGCACCAGTGGTTCATCCCAGTCTGAAATCAGTTTGAATTTTTCATTTACTGCATTGAATACCTCGCTTCTGACTTTCTTTTGGAGTCCAATGTTTTTATCTTTTACCCCAAGCACATAATTGATTTCATTGATGGAGGCGGTTTGATTGGATGTTGATTTTTCCAGCAGCATTTGGATCAGTGCTTTTTCGATATCAGAAAATTCAAATTTGAAATTCTTCCCAGCTTGGTGAATGGGTTTCAAAGCATGTATCTTTTTGTCAATCCATAATTTTATTCCCAACACCAACGAGATAAGTCCGATGACTCCAGCCAATATCCAAAGCCATGTATCATTTTTGATAGGTTTGTAAATCGGTTGGCCTATATCTTGAAAGGCACTCAGATCAAGATGAACAGAATCTAATTTTCCGGATTGTCTGTTGATTGTATAGAGGGTATTATTTATGTGGTACACAGCATTTACATCTGTAATGCGCATGTATAGTTGCGCGAACACATTGTCATTTTGTTTTAAAATTCTATTGTTGACATAGTCAAATAAATATAGTTGTTCAAATGCAAGCACCATAAGACCTCTATCAGTACTCAAAAAAAGATTGGCATCTTTCAATATTTCAATGGTTTGGTTTGTAGATGCTCCTAAAACATTCCAATCACTTGTTTTTAAGTTAAATTGGTACGCAACAGGAGTTATCTTGCCATATTGATAATCATTGTCTTTTAGTCCGGCATGAACATCAGTTCTGTATGGTGTATAAATTATCTTTTTTTCGTGATCGTACCAGGAAGTAATGACTTTGAAAATTTGTTGAGGTACTTCCATATTTGTTTTGATGATGCTCCATTCTCTACTTTTCGCGTCATATTTTCTTATGATTCCATTTCCTTTCCAGAAGCCATATCCACCGTAGTTATAAATATCATTGCCAACAATAAAATTGAATGCACCCAGGTTGTAATTGATGTTGACTGTCTTATCAATTCTCATAAAAGTGGCAAGGCTGTCATTCAGCGACGTCAACTTAAACATGAATCCAGTCCCATCGAATCTCACATATATACCATTCTCTGTCTTAAAGAGTATTTGCTCTTTTTCTGGGTATACTCCGAAAGGGATTTCTATAAAAGTGGATGCATTTTTGGATCTAATGGGGTATATTGGTTTATTAATCGCTGCAATAGCTTTTAGATACTCTACTTTTCTACTAAATACAATTGAATCTGTTGCCTGGGAAAAGGTTATTTCCGACATCAATAGCAGAAGTGAGATGAGAACAAGACTATATTTCATAAATAATTGAATATCAATATTATAATAGGTGATTTCCTATATAATTCTCTAAAGGTACTACATAAATATAAGCAATAACCTAGAAATTATCCGGTTACATAACCTACATATATTAAGTGTATATAATATGTTTCAAATTTGTGATGAGTTTATTCTGTTTGTCCTATGATATAATTATCTACGCTGATTTATGTTTAGGTACCAAAATCAAACCCATGTTTTAACATGGGTTTTTTGATGTGCGGTAATCAACCTTGGACATACCTGGTTAATTTTACTCCCACAATAATATGCTATGAATAAACTGAAGTTTGCTGCGATTTCATTCCTTACACTGGTCCTGACCCTGCCTGCTTTTTCCCAATTGGATTTGAATGCAGGATTGCCGACCGACCCTAAATTGAGCATGGGCAGATTGAGCAATGGTTTGACGTATTATATAAGGGAAAATAAAAAACCTGAGAAAAAAGTTGAGTTGAGATTGGTGGTCAAGGTAGGATCTATAGTCGAGGACGATGATCAGCAGGGGTTGGCCCATATGGCAGAGCACATGGCATTCAATGGAACCAAAAATTTCAAAAAAAATGAAATTGTATCCTATCTCCAATCCATTGGTGTTGAGTTCGGCAATGATTTAAATGCTTACACTTCATTTGACGAAACAGTCTACATTCTTCCCATTCCCACTGATCAACCTTCCAACCTGGAGAAAGGTTTTCAAATTCTGGAGGATTGGGCTCATCAGGTAACCTATTTTGATGAGGACATCAACAGCGAAAGAGCTATTATTTTGGAGGAGAGCCGACTGGGTAAAAGTGGGGAGGAGAGGATGTTCAAAAAAATCTATCCCGAGCTTTTCAAGGGTTCGCAATATGCAAACAGATTGCCCATTGGTGTTGACAGCATCATCAAGCAGTTCAATCCCGATGCCATCAGAAGATATTACCGTGATTGGTATCGTCCTGATTTGATGGCTGTGATTGTTACAGGGGATATCAGCAAAGATGATGCGTTGAAATACATCAATAAACATTTCGCAGGCATACAATCATCTGGCAATCGTCCCAGAAAATATTTTGATGTTCCACCGTATCAATCATCCAAGGCAATGGTGGTGACTGACAAAGAAGCAACTGGATTTGAATTTGGAATTATTTATCCTGCAATGCCTTACAAGCGCGCAACCAATGTGAAAGAGTATAAACAGGAAACGATTCAGTCACTCTATGCTTCCATGTTATCCAACAGATTGCAAGAGCTGGTTAGAAAGGAGAATCCTCCGTTTGTATTTGCTTATGCGGGATTTGATGGCTATGCAAGAAATTTTAAATCATTCATGGTTCAGGGTAGTACCGGAACGAATGATGTGCAAAAGGGCATCGATGCTGCTTTGACGGAAGTAGAACGGCTGAAGAGATTTGGATTTACTGCAGCAGAACTGGAGCGGGCCAAAAAGAATCTTTTGAGCAATTATGAAAAATCCTGGAACAACCGTGATAAGACTGAATCAGAAAACTTCGCCTCAGAATACATCAGCAATTTTGTTGAGAATGAACCCATTCCCGGAATTGATTATGAATTTGACCTGATCAAAAAACTGTTACCCATCATTCAACTTTCTGAGGTCAATGCTATGACCGATGTTTATAAGAATGAAAAAAACAGATTTAGTTTTGTAATGGGTCCCGATGCCTCCACTGTCAAACTTCCAACAGAAGGAGATATTGTAAAGCTGCTCGACGCAAGAGCCTCTGATGCGAGCATCAAGCCATATGAAGAAAAGGCAGTTGCTGCCTCCTTGCTGAGTAAGGTTCCAACATCTGGAAAAGTTCTTGCAACAACAAAAAATGCAGCACTTTCTACAACAGAAATTTCACTTTCCAACGGGGTAAAAGTGACATTGAAAAAAACCGATTTCAAAGATGATCAAATCCTGCTTTCTGCCACACGCTATGGAGGCACTACTCATTATGGATTGAAAGACAAGTACAGTGCAGAAAATGCAGTGGCCATTGTTTCCAGCATGGGGGTTGGAGAATTCAGTCCAGTTGATCTTGGAAAGTCACTCGCAGGGAAAGTAGCATCTGTTCGTCCGGTGATGAGTCAATACAGCGCGGGTTTCAGTGGAAGCAGTGCAAACAAGGATGTGGAGACCATGTTTCAGTTGCTTTATTTATATGTTACATCACCCAGAAAAGACAGTGGCTTGTATAATTCTTACATACAAAGGGCAAAAGCCCAGGTGTCGATGTTGAAATCTAATCCGCAAATTGCATTCATTGATACATTGTATACAGAAATCTACAATGGAAATCCACTGGCACCAACAACTGTTCCCAAGATGGAGCATTTCGAAAAAATCGAATTGGCAAGGGCCATCGATATTTATAAAGAGCGACTTGGGGATGTGGGTGGAATGCATTTTACCATTGTAGGAAGTTTTGACGAGCAAATCATTTTGCCACTGCTAGAAAGATACATTGCTTCATTGCCCGCAAAGGGGAAGTCGCAGTTCATCGATAACAAGGTCAGAGAGTTTACCGGCGTCAAGAATTTTCAATTCAAGAGAGGCAAAGAAGATAAGAGTCTGATTCTTGGTATTCTGCATGGCGATCTTCCATACTCAGAAGCCAATGCGTTGAAGTTACTTGGGCTCAGTGATGCGATGAATATTCTGATCATTGAAGAAATGAGAGAAAAAATTCAGGGAATTTATGGGGGTGGTACCAATGCATCTCTGGACAAAATTCCAACAGGCAAATATCAGATGGTGCTGCAGCTTCCTTGTGGTCCGGATAAAGTCGATACCCTGATCAGTGCATTCAATGCAGAATTGAAGCGCATTGCCGAGAAGGGATTGGATCAATCCTATGTAGACAAGATCAAGAAGGCTTGGATTGAGAAGAGGAAAGTGGACATCAAAAAAAATGAATATTGGCTTTCTGTTTTGCAATCCCTTAAAAATGGGGAGAGAACGGTTGACCGCATTTTGAACGGCGAGAACTATTTAAATGCATTTTCTGCAAAAGATTTGCAGGATGCCGCCAAAATTGTGCTCACTTCCAAAGGGAAAATGATGGCGGTCCAGATGCCTGAAATTTCCAAGAAGTAAATAGATTTCAGAGGGCCGCAAGGCCCTCTTGCTTTGCGATTGCTTACGAATTAGGGGATAAAATCCTAAATTCCGGGCACCAGCTTGTTGAAGCTGTTTTGGCAAACTAGTTTTGCTGACTTGAATATTTACAGGGAATCGGTGTTAATCACTTGGTAACCAAATTGTTCACTGTTTCTGTCGTAGCTCTAAATTATTCAGATGGCAAAGCCTATTCAGTCGGTTTCCCTCAGCGGGGCACTTAGGAAGTTTTTTCAGGTCATCGGACTTGAAAAGAAAGAAGTATCTGCCATCTACTTTTATTCTATTTTGAGCGGTTTGATTCAGTTGTCTCTCCCTCTTGGCATTCAAGCGATCATCAATTTTGCACAAGCAGCTGCCGGCTCCGGAAGATTACCCATCTCCATTGGTATTTTGATTGCACTTGTATTGGGTGGGGTACTGGTTGCAGGAATTCTGCAGGTGAACCAGATGAAAATCATCGAAAAAATTCAGCAGAGACTTTTTACGCGTTATGCATTTGAGTTCAGCTTTAAAATTCCACGCGTAGATTCCAATGCTATCAATCATTATCATCTGCCTGAATTGGTCAACCGATTTTTTGAGAACCCAACCCTACAAAAAAGCTTGTCAAAATTTCTGTTGGATATACCAATGGCCATCATTCAAATCCTGTTTGGATTGATTTTGCTTTCATTTTATAATCCAACTTTCATTTTTCTCGGACTTTTGTTGTTTGTACTTCTTTACTTAATCCTTTATTTCACTGCAAAGCAGGGCCTGGTTCAATCTATGGCAGAAAGCGATTACAAGTACAAAGTGGCTGCATGGATGCAAGAAGTGGCAAGAGCATTCAAAAGTTTCAAGATTTCAGGAATGTTCAATCTTCACTTGAAAAAAACAGACTACTATCTAGATGGGTATCTAGACGCAAAAACAGCTCATTTCAAAATACTTGCAACGCAATATTGGAGCCTGATAATTTTCAAATTGTTGATCAGCGCAGCCATGCTTATTATCGGCTCGGTTTTACTTGTCAATCAACAGCTCAATATTGGTCAGTTCATCGCTGCGGAAATTGTAATTTTATTGATTATCAATGCCGTTGAAAAACTGATCTTGAATCTTGAAAACGCCTATGATCTTCTGACAGGTCTGGAGAAGATCAGTAAAATAACTGATCAGCCAATTGAGCCAGAGGGCAATATAAAGTTTGTCCCAAATAGCAATGGGGTTTCCCTTGATGCCCATGGTATTGATTTCTCATATGACGAAGGACATGCTGTATTGAAGCAGATCAATTTCAATATTTTACCCGGACAGAAAATTTGCATCATGGGAGATGCAGCTTCCGGAAAGTCAACCCTGATGGAGCTGCTCACGGGCTATCTGAAAACATTTGAAGGAAACTTGCTTGTTAACAATATACCCATCAATAATCTTGATATAGATTCTTATCGCAGGCATATCGGAGTTTTCTATCATGAACAGGATATTTTTCAAGCAAGTCTTTTCGAAAACATATGCATGGGAAATGTGGATGTATCTGCATCTGAAATCATGCAATTGGCACAGGTCATCGGACTCAAAGAGTATATCAATGAATTGCCCAACGGACTCGATACGGTACTTGAACCTACTGGCAAGGGCTTGAGTACAATCATCGCAAAAAAAGTCCTGCTTTTGAGAACCATCGTCAATCAGCCATCCCTGCTATTATTAGACGAGCCCTTTGAGTTGGCTGGTGCAGAATCAGGTAAAAATATCTCTGACTACTTGCTCACATTGAAAAATATAACAACTGTTGTAATTACTGGGTATATACCTTTTGCAAAAAACGCCGATATGGTTATATGGATGGATCATGGGAAAATACTTCATATAGGTGCGCCAGCTGATGTATTCAAAAAATTGAATATCGCATGAAAAAATTAAATGAATCCATATTAAAACAAACCGGGTTTCAACCAAACTCTCCTGAAAAAATTTATAGGGCACATAAAAACAGCAATGTAAAAAAATGGTTTTGGGGCTTTTTTATTTTTCTGCTCTTTTTTTTAATGCTTCCATGGACACAGAATATATCAACAAGCGGAAGTGTTACGACCCTTTACCAGGATCAGCGTCCACAAGAACTCAATTCCATCATCCCCGGCAGAATTGTTAAATGGTGGGTGAAGGAAGGTGATTTTGTAAACAAAGGAGATACCATTTTAGAACTGGCCGATGTAAAAGATGAATACCTCGATACCAATTTGGTAAGACGAACAGAGGCACAGCTGGAAGCAAAAGAGCAAAAAATTGTTTTCTACAACGAAAAAATAAATGCCATTGTAAATCAGATTCAGGCAGTAGAAAATGCTCGGGACCTCAAATTAAAATCACTTGAAAACAAACTTGAACAGTTCAAAAGAAAACTGATCAGTGACAGCGCAGAAGTTGTTGCTGCTGAAATGGAGAATAATATTGCGAATCAGCAATTGATCAGGGGTAAGCAAATGTTTTCACAAGGAGTCATTCCATTGACTGAATTGGAAAAGCGAACGGCACAACACAACAAGACCATGGCTGTTTTTACTGAGAAGCAGCAAAAGTTTCTCAACACAAAGCAGGATCTCATCATTACCAAACTCGAAATGAACGAGGTGCAACAAGAAGCTGCTGATAAGATATTTAAATCCAAAAGTGAAATTGCCATTTCCAAGGGAGAAATTGCAACCACCGGAGGTGATGTAGCCAAAAATCAAAATCAACTCTCTAATTATATAACCCGTGGAAAACAACGTTGGCTGATTGCTCCCCAGAGCGGACAAATCATCAATGCCAAAAAATCGGGTATCAACGAAATTGTAAAAGAAGGTGAAATGATTGTGGAGGTGGTTCCAACAAAAATTAACCACGCTGTTGAATTGTTTATTGAGCCAATGGATCTGATACTGATCAACATTGGTCAGCCGGTGCGCATCATATTTGATGGTTTTCCAGCCATCGTTTTTTCGGGCTGGCCCAGAAACAGTTATGGAACATTTGTAGGGAGGGTAGTAGCAATTGAAACCAACCGAAATGAAAATGGAAAATTCAGAATTCTTGCCGTACCTGATTTAAATGAAAAACCCTGGCCGAAGGAATTGAAAATGGGAGCAGGAGCAAAAGGATTCGCTTTGTTGAAAAACGTACAAATCTGGTATGAGTTGTGGCGACAAATCAATGGCTTCCCGCCAGATTATTACAAGCCCAGTTATAATAAATTGGCCAGCGACACGGAGAAAAAATGAGGATGCTTAAAAAAATTCTATTTCCCTTTATATGTTTGATGGTCTCACATTGTGAATTGAGATCCCAGTCCATGACATTGTCACTCGACAATGCATTGAACATCGTTCGAAAGTTTCATCCGGTTGTCAATCAGTCCAATTTGATCATCAATCAGGCATCCAATTCCTTGCAGGCTTCCAGAGGTGTATTTGATCCGACCCTGATGGTTGACAATGATCGCAAAACATTTGACAATAGGCGCTACTTCAATTATTACAACCCTGAATTGAGAATTCCAACCTAGTATGGAATTGATTTCAAAGCAGGAATTGAAAACAATGTAGGAGATAGATTGAATCCCGCAATAACTCCCAATCGAAGTGCATATCTGGGTGTTTCACTTGATCCCCTTCGTGGTTTGGTTTACGATAAGCGCAGAGCGGCAGTACAACAGGCCAATGCAATGGTAAAACTAACGAGACAGGAACAGCAGTTGGTAGTGAATGATCTTCTGTTTGAAACTACAGAAGCATATTGGGAATGGGTAAATGCTTATCTGGTGAACCGTGTTTTTCTATCTGCTGTCAAAACCAATGAATTTCGATTTGATTTTGTGAAGAAGGCTTTCCAACAGGGTGACAGGGCATCTATTGATACGGTAGAGGCACTCTCACAATTGCAACTGGTTCAAACCCTTCAATTGCAGGCGGCCTTGGATCTGCAGAAAGCCAGATTTTTTCTGAGCAATTATTTCTGGACAGAACAAAATCAGCCATATGTATTTGGAGAAGAAGTCGTACCGGATACTTCTGGCGCACAATTCAATCCCACCAGGGTTCAACTCCCTTTGTTGGAAAAACTGATTGAAACAGCATTGATGGAGCATCCTAAATTGAATGCAATCGACAGCAAGCGCGATATGCTTGAGATAGATAGAAAAGTCAAAACGCTGGATCTGCTGCCCAGCTTTAAAATCAATTATAATTTTCTGGACAAAGGATACAACGTGCCTGATGTTTTTAAACAAACATTGTTTCAAAACAATTATAAATATGGAGTATCATTCGGTTTACCTTTGCTGCAACGCCAGGCCAGGGGCGAGCTGTCCAAAACAAAAAATAAAATTTCCGAAATTGACTTCAGCAGAAAACTGACTGAATTAGAAATACAGAACAAAGTCAAGAGTGTTTTTGCAGAATCTTCCTCGCTAAAGATTCAAATCAATGTTTCCGAGCAAAATTTTCTCAACAACAAACAATTGCTTGATGCAGAAAACATGAAGTTTGCCATGGGTGAAAGCAGCATGTTTCTGGTGAACGCTCGAGAAATCAAATTAATTGAAAGTGAGCAAAAACTGATTGCACTCAAAACCAAATTCTTCAGAAGCATCATTGCCAATCAATGGGCTGCGGGATTGCTCAGATAGATCTGATGACGATGTGCTTGATTTTTTTTCTCTTCCAGGTATATGTAATATGAATGTTCCCGTCTTTTGTTTGCATAACGGTGGGGTAAGAGAACTCTCCTTTTGGTTCGTTTTCTAAGACCAGGACTTGCTTCCAATTGATACCATCATTTGATATTGCAACATTCAATGGTGATCTGTCACTCCATCCATCTTCTTCATTTTTTCTTGGAATCACATGGTTGTATACCAACAGGTGTCGGCCGTCTTTCAGCGTAATGGCATCGATTCCTGAATTCGGATTGGGAATAGCGGTTTGACTCAAAACTGACCAGGTTTTTCCGTTGTCTTTGCTCCAAGTTTGGTTGACTGTTCCATTGGTGCTTCTGCAAAGCGCCTGCAGTGTTGATGCATCGTGACGCAGGATAGAAGGTTGGATGCCTGTGATGGGTTTTGCATCATTCAGATCTGGACCCTTCTCCCATGTTCTGCCATTGTCTTTGGTGTATTCAAAATGTACTTTCCAACCATCCCTTTCGGTGCTGGTAGGACAAACAAGCGCATTCCCAATCAACAGAGGTTTGTTTTTTATAGGGCCTAAGATACCATCAGGAAGTTGCTCGGGTTTGCTCCAGGTGACTCCATGGTCATAACTTCTAACCAGCCAGCCTGTCCAATCAATCACCCTGGGTCCTATTTTATAAAAAAGAATGAGTTCTCCTCCTGGAACCTGGTACAATACAGGATTGTAACAGGCATACCGGGTTTTTTCATTTATTTTTCCTTCTGCCGCAATGGCTGGAGCAGTCCATTTGTTGTTTACCCATCGGCTTACATAAATGTTTACATCATTGTTTCCTTCTCTCGTTCCACCAAACCATGCTGTAACGAGTCCGCCAGGCGTCTCTTCAATCGTCGATGCATGACATTGTGGGAAAGGAGCGGTTTCGTAAATAAATTCGTCGGTAATGATTCCTTTTCTCAAGCTGTCGGGAATTTCAGTTCTTTTTACCTGTGAAAAAGAGCTTGTTGATGCGATCAATCCAATAAACAATAAGATATGTTTCATATTATACGTTGATTACCAGAACGGGTATTTTTAAATTATGTCTTACGCTGCTTACAGTTTGTCCGTACACAATATCTTTCAAGCCTTTGTGGCCATGAGAACCTATAACCAGGAGATCAATATTGTTTTCTTCCACGATTCTAACGATTTCACTTACGCGGTCGTTGTATCCCAAGCAAGCTGTAGATGAAATATTTTTTAAAGAAAGCTCCGCGGCGTAATGCTCCAGTCTTTCCTGATCATTTCTGGTTTCCATATCATCAACTGAATCACCCATGATTCTGGTTGCAGCACTTTCAACAACATGTATCAGATAATAAACTGATGATGCATTTCCCTGTCCAAGCGCATTTGCAATCAGTTTCTTATCATCCCTGCTGAAATCGAGTGCAATGCCTATGTTTTTGTAGACAGGCACTTCAAATGGAATGGATCCATCTGCTTCAGGATGCAATTTAATTTTTTCGTCTCTGTGTTTATTGATCAGTGGATATACAATGGCAATGATCAAGAGTGCAACATATAAGAGTCCGCCGAACAAGATCAAGATCTTTACAAGGGTATTGTCAGATTCAGCAAAATATTGCGCAGCTTGTTCAACCACCATTCTGATGTTTAAATAAACCAGAACGGCAGTGATCAATGATGCCAAAGCAATGATCAGGGGCTTGATGGCAAAAGCACCCATTTTATTTTTGTCGCTCGTAAAATGAATGAGCGGGATGATGGCAAATCCCAATTGAAGACTCAACAGTACCTGGCTGAAAATCAGCAATGCATCTACATTTTCTTCTCCTTTGATGAGTATGACCAACATGGCGGGAACAACTGCAACCAAACGCGTAATCAGTCTTCTTACCCAAGGAGTGATTCTGAGATGCAGGTATCCTTCCATCACTATTTGTCCTGCGAGTGTACCAGTGATGGTAGAGCTTTGTCCTGCAGCAATCAAGGCAATGGCAAACAGCATGGGTGCTAGGTTGGTGCCGAGAATGGGAGCAAGCATTTCATGTGCTTGTTTGATTTCAACCACATCATTTCTTCCCGTTTTATAAAAAGCAGTAGCAGATAAAATCAAAATGAATGCATTCACAAAAAATGCAGCGTTCAATGCAATGGCGCTGTCAATAAAATTCAATTTCAGTGCTTTCTTGATCCCTTCACTGTTTCTTTTGATTTTTCTTGTTTGAACCAATGCAGAGTGGAGATAAAGGTTGTGGGGCATAACTGTTGCACCAATGATGCCAATGGCAATGTACAATGCCTCTTCATTTGGCAGACTTGGAATAAAGCCTTTTGCAATTTCGTCCAGTTGTGGTTTTGCAATGAACATTTCAGAGAGAAAACTGAATCCAATGATGGCAACCAGACATATAATAAACGCTTCCATTTTTCTGATGCCCAATCTTTGTAGCAAGAGAAATAAAAAAGTGTCAGCTACCGTAATAAGGATTCCCCATATCAATGACAATCCGGTCAGCAACTGAATTCCAATGGCCATTCCAAGTATTTCTGCTAAATCGGTTGCTGCAATAGCAATTTCTGCCAGTACATAAAATATAAAATTGACATAGCGCGGATAGGTTTCCCTGTTTGCTTGTGCGAGATCTCTTCCTCTCACAATGCCGAGCCGGGCAGATAAACTTTGCAACAGCAACGCCATCAGATTGCTCATCAGCAAAACCCAAATAAGGGTATATCCAAATTTGCTGCCACCGGCCAAATCGGTAGCCCAATTACCTGGATCCATGTAGCCGACACTTACGAGATAAGCGGGACCAAAAAATGCCAGTATTCTTTTGATTCCATTGCGTTTTCTGGTATCAACACTCTGATTGACCTCCCCCAATGATGTAAATTCCTGATGAAGATTTCTAGCCATACCGTATACGAATCTAAAAATAATTTAGGCTCAACAGATAAATAGTTGCATTAACTTTAATCAAATATGCTTTCCAGATGAAAATTGAAAAATTAGTTGGTCCCATTCCTGCTACTTATACACCCATGCTCCCCGATGGATCCTTGAATTACAATCTTATAGAAGATTACTATGCATTGCTTGTCCGGAATCATATCCAAGCAATATTCATCTGTGGAACAACAGGGGAAGGCGAGCTGTTGACAGTGGATGAAAGAAAAAAACTGACTGAAAAATGGCTGTCAGTATCAAAAAGCAACAAAGATTTTAAAGTCATCGTTGTTGTTGGCTCCAACAGGATGTATGAAGCAATAGAGCTGGCCCAACATGCACAACAAAATGGTTGCTATGGCATCTCCTACATATCACCCTATTATTACAAGCCATCTTCTCTTGCAGCACTGGTTTCATGTTGCAAAAAAGTGGCAGATTCGGTTCCGAACATACCATTTTACTACTACCACATACCCGTTCTCACCCAGGTACGATTTCCGATGATTGATTTTATGGAACAGGCCAGTCAATCCATCAGTAATTTCGCTGGTATAAAATATTCAGATGAAGACCATGTGGATTTTTTAAAATGCCTCGAATACCACGAGGCTGCTTACAATGTATTTTGGGGAAAGGATGAAACATTGTTGAGTGCATTGTCCATCGGTGCTGTTGCAGCAATTGGAAGCACCTACAATTATATGTCACCTCTCTATACTAAACTGATAAATGCTTTTCAATCGAATGATATAACAGCAGCAAAATCACTTCAGCTGCGTTCAATAGAAGTTGTGAATCTCTTGAATACCTATACAGGACTGTCAACCGGAAAATATTTTATGCAATTGCTTGGGATTGACTGCGGACCCAGTAGAAGTCCGTTGAATAATCTTTCAGACTCCGATAAACATCTGTTGAAAGAGAAGTTACATGAAATCGGATTTTCAAATTTCTCCATGAAATGAAACAGCGTCGTTCTTACCCCTGGCTAGTCACAATCATGTTGGCAGTCGTTGCCATGTTGAACTACATCGATCGTCAGATGATTTCAACCATGCGACCAGCCATGCAGGTTGATATACAAGAACTGATGCTTGCAGCCAATTTCGGTCGACTCATGGCGGTTTTTCTCTGGGTGTATGGAAGCATCAGCGCTTTTTCAGGTGTCATAGCGGACAGGATCAATCGAAAATGGTTGATTGTAGCCAGTTTGTTTATCTGGTCAACCCTTACCTTATTGAATGGATTTGCCTCAACATTTCAACAACTTTATATACTCAGAGCGTTGATGGGATTCAGCGAGGCATTGTATTTCCCTGCTGCCCTCTCTTTGATTGCCGACTACCATGATCATCGCACCAGATCAAGAGCTGTTGGAATTCATGCAACGGGAATTTATTTGGGACAAGTATTCGGTGGATTTGGGGCAACCATCTCCAAAGCGTATTCATGGCAAAATACTTTTTTATTGTTCGGTGTCATCGGGATGCTCTATGCAGTTGTCCTGATATTTTTTGTGCATGAAAAAGAGCGTCAAAAAAATGAAACCGATTTCTCATTGGGCACACATTTAAAATCATTGTTTACCTCCTTGCCATTTTGGATCATTCTTTTGTATTTCACCATTCCTTCTCTGCCTGGATGGGCCATCAAAAATTGGGCACCAACGCTGATTGCCAGCAGTCTGCATTTGGATATGGCAGTTGCAGGTCCGCTTACTACGATTTCCATCTCTCTCTCTTCCTTTTTTGGCGTACTCATAGGTGGGGCCTTGGCGGATAAATGGTATCAAAGCAATCCCAAGGGAAGGATGTACACCAGTGCAATTGGACTCGCACTTACCATTCCATCTTTGATATTGCTTGGTTTCGGTGCTGGCTTTCTTCATATCATTACTGCTGCAGTATTTTTTGGACTCGGCTTTGGAATGTTTGATACCAATAACATGCCTATACTTTGTCAATTTGTAGACAAAAATCAACGGGCAACCGGATATGGATTTTTAAATATGGGAGGAATATTTGCAGGCGCCATCATCACTGATTTTTTGGGTAAGTCAACCGATGCCGGTAATCTGGGTCGTGACCTTGCATACTTATCTTCCGTTGTTTTGTTGATCATCGTTGTGCAGCTGACATTTCTGAAGCCTAAAAAATTCTAATGTGAGGTATATTTACTTGGCAATGATGTTTTTCTCTTTACAATCCAATGCACAAGAGCGCATTGTATTTGAGTCAAAAGAAAGAGGATTTGATTTTTTTCGCATACCCGCCATCGTACAGATTTCGCGCGATCACTTGATTGCATTTGCAGAAGGACGTGTCAATGGATCCGGTGATTTTGGAGATATTGACATCGTTTATAAAACCAGTAAAAATGGTGGGAATACCTGGTCGGACCTACAAGTGTTGATTGACAACAAAGCGGTGCAGGCAGGTAATCCCGCTCCAGTGATGGATCTCATGGATCCTCAATATCCTAAAGGGGTATTGTATTTGTTTTACAATACCGGTAACAATCATGAAAATGAGGTTCGAAAAGGAAAGGGGGTCCGTGAAGCATGGTTCGTCAAATCAACCGACCAAGGAAAAACATGGTCCAATCCAGTCAATATTACATTGCAAGTGCATCGCCCAAATCATCCTGATGTCAATCCACAATATACATTCAAAGAGGATTGGAGAAGTTATGCTATTGCACCAGGACATGCATTGCAAATAAGATCCGGCAAATATGCGGGCAGGTTGTTGGTACCTGCCAATCATTCATTCGGAGAACCTCAGCCTTCATTTCAGGATTATCGCGCACATGCTTTTTATTCAGATGATCACGGAAAGTCATTTCAACTATCTGCAAACATTGAATTACCCGGCTCCAATGAATCCATCGCTGCTGAAATTTCCAATGGGGGAGTTTTGATGAATATCAGGAATCAGTTTGGGGTTCCCAGAAGCCGAATTCTTGCATTCAGTTCAGATGGAGGCAAGAGTTGGGACAGTTCTTTTTATTCCAGCTTTTTGAGAGACCCTGTTTGTCAAGGATCCATGATTGGCATCGCAAACAAGCGTAAAAACTATTTATTATTTTCAAATGCAAATGCTGTAAGCGCCCGTGACAGTCTCAGTATACATATCAGCAAGGATGATGGTCGGAGTTGGAGTCTTGCTCAAGTTGTGACAACAGCGCCTGCCGCATTCAAGGGCGATTGGTCAGCCTACAGCGATTTGGTAGACGTAAATAAACATTCGATTGGAATTTTATTTGAGCGCAATAAGTACACGGAAATTGTTTTTAGAAAAATACCTAAGAAGAAGATCATAAATTAAACCAGTAGGTGGCTTTCAGTACAAGCGCACTCCCTTTGGATCGGTAAACATCCGCATAATAGTTATCCGTGTACACAATGAAAAGATCAGAAGCTGGTGCAAACCTCCATTGAAAACGGACGTTCATATTGATATTATTGATTTGATTGTTGTATTGAATGAGGGTAGATAAAAACAATGATCTGGTAAACGTAAGATCAAATTTAGGTCCAAATAAAATCAAATCTCTGCTGGTATATGGTTGAGGGAAACGCAATCTGTTGAATGAAAATACAGACGCGATGCTTCCATAGGGTTGAATCCTGTAGTTTACTTCAGCATCCAGGTTGACCCTTGAGCCATTGAAGTATTGGCCGGCACGTGAGTTCAATCTTGCTGCAATTTTTTTCCTCTGATCTGTCACTAGGCTGCAGATAAACGATACATAATTATAAGATGTATTGGCCTTTAATTTTTCACCACCTGAATTGGTTGGGTCAAAATCACTTGTAAGTTTTGTATAATCTTTTCTTACCCTCATCAAAAGGGTAACATAGTTTTTGTATTGCACATTGTAGAAAATATTTACGTCATAATCAGTAACCCCGATCGTTGGGAATATTGTCAGGTCATAATCAAACATAGGACCCCATCTGTTTACACGTCCCTGTTTGGGATAAAACTTTGGTTGTACGTAGCCAGCTAATCTATAAAATCCTGCTCTTCTGAGGTATCCAACTTCGGGATTGAAATTTTCGCCAATATAGTATACAGTTTGTTTCGCTTCAAAAAACCGTTTGTTGTAAAACATGGTGGTTCCGAAAACTGCATTGTCATTTTTTTTGATTGGATCGAAAGATTTCATGAAGAAGAACTTGCCATTCCATACATTGCTCTTCGAAGCGAGGTTATAATCTACTCCCGCTACTCTGTTAAAATCTTTTACACCAATTCCATCCTTGTTGGTAAGAATGAAACTAAGGTTAGATCTGCCAAAAACTCTTTGTTGCAGGCTCAGTACAGAATAGTTGTAAGCAGGCTCATTGTTGTCTGGAAGGGCAGCGGACTTCATGTCTAACAAGCCTATTCTCAGATTATCATTTATTTTTCCACTGAGTCTAAACCCTGCATCAATTTTATTTTGAATATTTTGTCCGGTGCTTTGGTCTCTGGTCACGCCGATTCTTCTGGAAAAAAATGGCCGCAATCCATCCATTCCAAAATTGGCGAAGAGATCAGCATTTTCTAAAAAGAATTGTCTTTTTTCAGGAAATAAAATTTCAAATCGATCCAGGTTTGTTACCTGGTTGTCAACTTCTACTTGAGAGAAATCGGGATTCACAGTGAGATCAAGATTCAAAGAAGAGCCTATCCCAATTTTTGCATCACCACCAAAAGTGAGATTAGAGGAATTGGTATACTTGTTTGATCCTGGAATCGGTTTTCTAAATGTACCTGGAGAGACATAAGGGATGAGCGACATGTTGGCTCCCTTTTTTTGTATTGGTGTTTCAAATACAATTGGTTTTGAGTATGCAAGTGAGATGGGTGTAAATTGATTCGGAACTCTCGACCAGCTGGATCGCTCAGTATTGTAGCTGTCCAGTTTGTAAAAATTGATCAGCCATTTGTTGGTTCCATTTCGATAGCGGATGGTATTCAGCGGGATGGCAATTTCAGCAGTCCAATATGCATCTTCAATTTTTGCCTCACTGTACCACTTATTGTCCCACGATAAACTGAGGTCATCTCCCACCACACCTCCGTTCACAACGAGTCCTTCTCTTTGAACACCATAAGGATTGATGCCAAAAGAGAATGCATTCATGCGATCCATGAATGGATCGATGCTTACCACAAAAGCATCAAAAGCTTCTCCACGGAAATCTCTTTTCAATGAAGGTGTAGTATAGGGTTGGTTTTTGATCGACTTGAATATTTTCGCTGCGACGTATAAAAATTTATCGTCGTATGCTACCATGACTTCCTGCATGGCCTTGCTGGTAAGCGTGTCGGTCGGAAAGTTTTGAATAAAATAGATTGTCTTTTGGGCATCTTTCCAGGTTTGTTCCGAAATGATTCCGTCAATTTTTACAGGATCGATGGCCTTCTTAGCATGGTAACTGGTATCCAGTTTATCAAAAATTGTCGTGTAGGGGACTTGCTGTGATTTTGCAGAGAAACCAGTGGCAATGGATATAAGTAAAAGAAAAAAACCCCGATTCATGTTAAGGCACAAATGTAACACTTATGTAGTATCTGTGACAAAAGTCATGTTGATTCATATCGAGGGTTATTAATTTTGGGTGCTAGTAAAACAATTATAGATGACAGCATTAAAGTCGTTGATTCAGAAAAATATCTTGTACATCTTGGGCGCAATGATTGGAGCAGTGGGAGGATTCATGTATTGGAAATGGATTGGTTGCGCGTCTGGTACTTGCAAGATTACATTAAGTCCAGTTAACAGCACCCTGTATTTCAGTTTGCTTGGTTCATTGGTTTTTGGATTATTTAAAAAAGGTCAGTAAGATGGAAGCAACTTCAACTTTTGGAGATATCATCAAAGGATCCAAGCCTGTATTGGTTGATTTTTTTGCAGAGTGGTGCGGCCCGTGCAAAATGATGGCACCTGTATTAAAAGAATTAAAAGATGCTGTTGGTGAAAATGCAACCATAATTAAAATTGACGTGGATCGCAATCCAGCACTCGCTCAACATTTTCAGGTTCAGGGAGTCCCGACATTGATGATTTTTCAACATGGACTTGTGAAGTGGCGTCAATCTGGGGTAGTGCCTGCAAAACATCTCAAGCAAGTGCTGGATGGGTTGGGGTCGTAATTGAATCTTTTAAGAGAAGAGTACTTCTTTGACTTTCTTAAAAAAGACTGGCACCTCATTGAGTGGATCCTTCATTCCAAGTGTTTCGATGGGAATAGTTCCATGGTAATCAGAAGCTTTTATGATCTTACAGAGTCTTTCAAGGTCCATTGGCTTTTGTATACCATTGATCAATAATTTCTCTTTTAATTGCCAGTTGACGGCAAGAGGTACTGATTTTTTAATTTCTTCATAAGGATCTTCTGCAATGAAATTACCTGTATCCAAAACAAGTCCCAGCCATTTGCTGTTCATGGATTTCATCAACGCATGGCATTCATCTGATGTTTGGAGAAAATCATTGTGGTTTTGGATTCCCAGAATAACTCCATGGGATGCAGCTTCCGGCAAACACTTGTGCAGAGACCATTGTATGTTTTCTAGAATTTTTTTTTCTCTCCTCTCCGGTATAATATTTTTTTGCTGTATAGATTCTTAATACAGGGGCACCCAATTTGGCAGCAACTTCTATCCATCTTTTTACCAGGTCTATTTCTTTTTCAAGCTGTTCCCCTTTGTCAAATGAAAATTCATTTCTGATTCCTGTACCGCTGATTTCAAGTCCCAGTGCATGCGCTTTTCTTTTAAACGAATAGATTTCATCATTGCTGGGCGTACCAGGATATGTTGAAAAGTAGTATCCAGTAAAGTCGATAGCATCGAAGCTGGTTTGCTGACAGAAATCCAATAGTTCAAGCGGACTGATTTTTTTCTGCATCAGCCAATCATTGAATGAGTAGGCATTCAGGCTAAGCTTGAATCTCTGTTCTGGTAATAAGTGTTGCTTCAATGAAAAAGCCCTTGTCATTGATAACAATGGAAGGGCCATCAGAAAATTTCTTCTGTCGAAATGTTTCATATCAGATTGTTGACATGTCAATGACAAATCGGTATTTGATATCACCTTTGATCATTCTTTCATACGCCTGATTGATAGAGGCCATTGGAATTTTTTCAATTTCTGCATAAATCTTGTGTTCAAAGCAAAAATCAAGCATTTCTTGTGTTTCCTTGATGCTTCCAATCATTGAGCCAACAATGCTTCTGCGGTTTTTGATCAAAGCAAAAGGTAAAACTTTTGGATTGTGTTCAGGCAATCCCACTACCAGTAATTTCCCCTCTAGCCCCAATAAATTCAGGTAGGGGGTATAATCATGATCAGCTGAAATAGCATCAAGTACAACATCAAAGCTGGAGTCGTATGTTTTCAATGCTGCTGCATCTTTGGCAAGCACAAAATGATGTGCTCCTAATGTATGTGCTTCAGACACTTTAGCTGCTGATGTTGAAATCACAGTAACTTCTGCTCCAAAAGCAACTGCAAATTTTACTGCCATGTGTCCGAGTCCGCCTAAACCTACCACCGCTACTTTCATCCCTTTTTTAACACCCGCAAATTTCAGTGGAGAATACGTGGTGATGCCTGCGCAAAGCAAAGGAGCCACTCCTGCAAGATTTTCTTTCTCCTGAATATTCAAAACATAATTTTCATCTGTAACAATCTCAGCAGCATATCCTCCCATTGTTCTTTTACCTGAACCATTTCTTTCAAGGGCATTGTAGGTGCCGGTCATACCTTCCTTGCAGTACTGTTCATAATTGTTCTGGCAGTTGGGACAAACGCGACAGCTGTCCACCATCACTCCCACACCAACTGTTTGTCCGATTGTAAATTTTGTAACAGCTGAACCAATGTTTTTTACTTTTCCAACAATTTCGTGTCCGGGTACCACTGGATAAACCGTACCACCCCACTCATTTCTTGCAGTATGTATATCAGAGTGGCAAACACCGCAATACAATATCTCTACTTGCACATCATGTGCCAAGAGTTCACGTCTTTCTATGTTCAGTGGTTCAACATCACTTTTGCTGTCTTTTGCGGCGTAGGCTTTAACTATTGGCATGGTTTTAATTATTTAGTGGCTAAATATTTTTTTGGGTCTTGCAGAAACGCATCCTTGCATTCTGCTGAGCAGAACCCATATGCTTTTCCTTCATAGTGACAGGTATCTGAAATTCCTGCTGTTACGGGCATTCCGCATGCATAATCTTTTTCGTTCACTACCATCTCGGGTGTAAATCGGGAAGTATCTGATGTTGTAATCGGTATTTCAACATTATTTACTGCTTGCTCCCTGCAAGCCAATAAAGCCGTGAAAATCAAACCAATAAACAGCATGCGTTTCATGAGTAGGAAATTGAGTGAGATAATTTGCGTCTGCGACTGCAAAATTGCTATACATTGTCTAATTTCCAATACTCAACACGTCTTTTTTATGTCAGTTTTGAAATCTGTTCTTGTAGGCTTCGCATCTATGTTGCTGCTGATGCCTGTTTTTGCACAAAAAAAGGCAGGATCCGCTGCTCCTATCGGCGTATTTGATTCAGGAACTGGTGGACTTACCGTGTTGGAAGCCATGCTGACATTGGATGCGTTCAATAACAAGACCGGACAACCTGGACCGGATGGAAAACCTGATTTTCAACATGAATTTTTTCAATACCTCGCAGACCAGGCCAATATGCCCTATGGCAACTATGCAGGGGAAAATAAAACCAAATTGTTGCAGGAACATGTCATCAAAAACATGGACTTCTTGCTAAAGGCTCAATATGATCAGCCTTTGAACAATATTCCTGCAAAAAAAGAGGGTGTAAAAATGCTCGTGCTTGCCTGCAATACAGCAACAGCCTATGCATTGAATGAAGTGAAAGATTTTTCCAAATCACAACATGAAAATATTCCGGTGGTAGGTGTTATCAATGCAGGAGTGAAAGCGGCGTTGGCGTATCAATCCAAACATCAAAAAGGAACCATTGGTGTTTTTGCAACTGCAGGAACCGTTGCATCTGATGGATATCCTACAACAATCCTTGCGGTGGCCAAGCAATTGAACATGCCTGCGCCGAGCATTGTCAGTCAGGGTGGATATGGACTGGCAGATGCGATTGACCGCGATTACAGTTTCTTTGCGGAGCAAGTAACGGGTTTGAGAAATGATTACAAGGGACCTTCTTTGAAAAACAATCAATATAAAATTGATACTACTCTATTGAGCGTCTATAATTTCAAGCGCGATGGAAATAAATTGCTCTGTGAGTTTGATGACAAGGGGACATGTCTGGATATTCAATTGAACGATCCGGAGAATTATGTCCGTTATCACCTCGTTTCATTGTTGGAAAAAATGAAACAGCAACGGTATACAGTTCCCATGAATACACTTATCCTCGGATGCACCCATTATCCTTTCATGCGCGATACCATTCGTCACGTATTGGATGAGTTGTATCACCTGAAATCCAACGGCAACTATCTTTACAGAAATGTGCTGGCTGAACATGTAGAGTTGATTGATCCCTCTGTTGAAACAGCTAAAGAAGCCTACATCGAATTGAGAAAACTGGAACTTGAAAACCATGCTGAGCCAAAGAAGCACCATTTTTTTATCACCATCCCTAATAAAAAATTAAGTGAGGTCCAATTACAAGATGATGGATGGTTTACCTATGCATACAAATATGGAAGAACAGAAGGGCAGCAGAAAAAATTTGTGAACTATGTTCCTTTTGACCAGTATAATATTTCAACGGCAACATACGAGAGAATCAAACTTGCATTGCCCAACGTATACAAGCAAATCATCCTTTCAAACAAATAGAATAGAATCAATATGAAAAAGCAGTTAACTCTGGTGATGGCATCGTTCATCTTATCATTTGTTGTCTTTGCTCAAAAAGACACCAGTTTCACAACCTATAAGCATCTTCCTCTGAAAGCAACGCGGATGTTTGAATTAAAAACGGAAGAGGGTACCTGGACATCCATCGATGTGAGTCCGGATGGCTCTACCATTGCGTTTGACATGATGGGTGATTTGTATACCATTCCTTTCAATGGTGGAAAAGCTACACAAATTACCCGCGGACTCGCATTTGATCAGCATCCGAGGTTCAGTCCCGATGGCAAAAAAATTCTTTTTGTTTCTGATAAAAGTGGAGCTGAAAATCTCTGGTACATTGATACCGAGAAGAAAGATACCATTCAGCTTACCAAAGAGACCAATCAAAATTTTGTTTCCGCAGAGTGGATGCCTGATGGCAATTACATTGTGTATTCAAAGGGCCGCAGAATCAATAAGCTATACATGATCCATAAGGATGGAGGTGCCGGAACGCAATTGATCAGCGAGCCCGCAACACTTAAAACAATTGACCCAGCTGTGGGCCATGATGGCAAAATGATTTATTATTCATACAGAACCGGTTCATGGAATTACAATGCACAACTGCCCCAATATCAGATAGGCGTGTATGATAAGAGCAATGGAAAAACATCCAGTCTTACTTCCAAATATGGAAGTGCATTCACTCCTGTATTGTCGGGAGATGGCAAATGGTTGGTATATGGCAGCAGACATGAAGATAAAACAGGGCTCATCATCCGCGATTTAAAAACAGGAGATGAAAAATGGTTGGCATATCCAGTGCAGCGAGATGACCAAGAATCTATAGCTGTATCAGGTGTCCTACCTGCCATGTCATTTACACCTGACAATCGTTTTTTGATTGCATCTTTTGGAGGCAAGATGAACAAGATTGATATCAGCAATGGGAATATTGCAAACATACCTTATTCAGTAGATGGGAAACTGGAGCTGGCATCAGAGGTATTGTTCAAATATCCCATCAAAGACACCTCATTCGCACTTGCAACCCAAATCCGGGATGCGGTTCCATCTCCTGATGGAAAAAAACTTGCGTTCACTGTTCTGAATAGATTGTATGTGATGGACTATCCCAATGGCAGTCCAAAAAGACTCACCAGCAACGATTACACAGAAGCACAACCTGCATGGAGTCCTGATGGTTCTACCATTGTTTTCAGCTCATGGAATGCAGGCGGCGGTCAGCTGCAATCCATTCAATCCAATGGAACTGGATTGAAAAAGCTGACCAATGTAAATGGATTGTTTCAGGCACCAAGGTATACCATGCGCGGAGACAAAATTATTTATGCGAGAGCGCCGTATCAAAAATTCAAAGATGCATTTGATCCAGGGTATGATGATCGCGAAGATGTATTGGCATGGATAGATGCCAATGGCGGTGAAGAGCATGTCATAGATAAATCGAATGGAAGATACAACCCCCATTTTGCCATCAACGATGACAGAATTTATTTGAATGCAAGTGGTAGTTTGGTTTCTATCAAGTGGGATGGAACAGATGAAAAAACACATGCAAAAATTACCGGCATTGTTACCTATGGTTCAGTTCCAACACACAACGGGAAACCATCTACAGATCCATGCATCATTCCTGAAGAGCTGAATGATGGCGATGCAAAAGAAAACAATCCTCCTTCACCCGCGAGTGAAATTTGGTTGTCGCCCAAAGGGGAAAAAGCCATTGCAAAGGTCAACAACAATGTATATGTAGTAACGATTCCTCAGACTGGTAAAACAACGAATATTTCAGTTGCAGATGCTGCCAATGCAGAATTTCCGGCAGTTAAATTGACTGAATTGGGTGGAGAGTTTCCTTATTGGGAATCAAATGCAGACAAGGTTCATTTCAGTCTCGGTGCGGCACATTTTGTATACGACCTCAACAAATCAAAAGCATTGGATGACAGCTTGAGGACTGCAAAAAAATTGGCAGAGCAAACAAAATCAACCGATACAACCAAAAAGGCTGTTACCAAAAAAGAAGATCCTACCTACAAACCCGAAGAAACCTGGGTGAAAGTATTTTATAAAAAAGATATTCCTTCATCAGCCATACTGTTGAAAGGTGCGAGGATCATAACCATGAAAGGCGATGAAGTAATCAATGGTGATGTATTGGTGGTGAACAACAGAATTCAATCTATTGGGAAAGGCATCAAAACACCGGCAGGAACCAAAGTAGTGGATGTTGCAGGGAAAACAATCATACCAGGTTTTGTGGATGTGCATTCGCATATGTGGCCATCATGGGGGATTCACAAAACACAGGTATGGATTTACGCAGCCAACTTGGCGTATGGTGTTACTACTACACGTGATCCACAAACTGCAACTACAGATGTGTTGACATATGCCGATATGGTGGAAGCCGGGGAAATGGTTGGGCCAAGGGTTTATTCAACGGGTCCGGGTGTAGGATATTGGTTTTACAACATCAAAGATTCTTCTCAGGCAGAGAGTGTGTTGAAACAATACAGCAAATACTACAATACGCAGTATATCAAAATGTATTTGACCGGAAACAGACAAACACGTCAGTGGATTATCAACGCTGCAAGAAATCAAAAGCTTATGCCAACAACCGAGGGTGGATTGGATTTCAAATTGAACATGACCAACTTATTGGATGGTTATCCAGGTCACGAACATTCGATTCCCATTTATCCTTTGTACAAGGATGTAACAAAAACAATTGCAGATGCAAAAATGGCTGTGACACCTACTTTGCTGGTTTCATATGGCGGACCCTGGGCGGAAAATTATTATTATGAAAATGAGAATCCTTACAGCAATAAAAAACTTCAATTCTTTACACCATACGAAGAGTTGGCAGCGAAATCAAGAAGAAGAGCAACTTGGTTCTTGCCTGAGGAGCATGTATTTCAGAAACATGCCAAGAGTATGAAATCCATAGTGGAGCAAGGTGGATTGGCAGGAATAGGAAGCCATGGGCAATTGCAGGGACTTGGATTCCATTGGGAACTCTGGTCGATGCAAAGCGGAGGGATGAGAAATATCGATGCCCTCAAAGTTGCAACCATCAAAGGGGCAGAGGCACTGGGACTGGACAAGGATTTGGGAAGTATAGAAAAAGGAAAGTTGGCAGATCTGATTATTTTGGATAGAAATCCACTCGACAATATTCGAAATACCAATGCCATCAAATACGTGATGAAGAATGGAAGATTGTACAATGGTGACAATGGTGATGAGGTTGCGCCCTCCATTAAAAAACTTGAAAAGACAGAGTGGACCGACAAAGCACCTGTAAAAACCACCAACATCGAAGATTAGATTTCTTTTTGTAACTTATACATTCAAATCTTTTGCAATGAAACATTCAACGATTGCCTGTATTTTTTTAGCATGCCTCTTTTCACTTTCCTCCTTTGCACAAGGTCCCCGTGTCTTGGTCGTTACAGCACATCCGGATGATGAAACCGGATTTTCTGTTACCATGTTCAAGATTACCAAAGAACTCCATGGAGAGGTTGATATGGCAGTGATGACAGATGGTGGAGGAGGATTTGCAGATTCTCAACTTGGAGCTGTTTATTATGGGCTGAATCTTACTGATTCAATGGTTGCAAGAACACATCTGCCGTTGCTCAGAAAACAGGAGATCGCCAATGCTGCTAGGATCATGGGGGTGAGAAATATTTTTTTCATGGAACAGGAAGATGACTATTACACACTTGATATCAATCCGTATATCTCAGGAAAAAACTGGGAAATAAAATACGTAGAAAGAAGAATGGATAAAATTTTGGCGGAAAGACAATATGACTTTGTCATTACCATGTTACCCCATCCTGGTCAGCACGGTCATCATAAAACTGCTGCGCTCATGGGCATCAGAGCTGTTCAGCGCTACAAGGGTGCCAACAAGCCCATCATCATCGCAGGGAGTCCTGCCCGTGCAGATTCCAAGCCTGTTGAATTCACGATGTTGGAGGGATATCCTGAAACAAAAATCAGTCCGACTGCCCCAAGCTTTACTTTGAACAGGGCATTCAGGTTTAAAGAAAATGACAAGGTTAGTTACAAAATAGTAGCTGACTGGGTTATTTCTGAATACAAGTCACAAGGTGCGATTCAGGAGAATGGTATACATAGAACCGATTTGGAAGTGTACAGGTATTATGACCTCAATGATCCGAGTGGTATTGTTAAAGTCAAAAAGTTATTCGATGATTTGGCAAACAGCGGATTTGCTGCTCCAACGAAATAAGATGCCATGAAATATATTTTTGCGCTGTTTCTTTTAGCAGGAATGCTTTCCTGCAAGAGCAAGGAGACGGAGTTCACTCCATCCTTCAAATTGATACCTTCTTCAAAATTTCTTTTCAAGTCATTTGTTGATTGCAATATGGCAGAGGCTTGGGTTGGAGACACCCTGCGCATTTTTGCGGGTAAGTATGGTGAAGATCCTGTTTGGGGTGATTCCAAAGAATTGGAATTTGCAAGCGGTACAAACGCCGATGAAGTTTTTTTAACACCTGCTGATCAATTTATTGATCCTATCATGCCTCCTAATGTAAAACCTACTGAGAAAGGTCTGCATGGTGCTGTTTGGTTTGAAACTGTTTATCAGAGTACAAAAGATGCAACGGGCAAAACGCTTTATGCCATATATCACAATGAAAACTACCCAGCCACTCTGCCTTACAATGCTTCAACAGGTGAGGGGTATATTGATACGTTGTGGCCGCAGGGACTTACCGATGCGAAGTCAGCCGCTGCTGTGTGCAGGATTGGCGTAATGAAATCTACCGATGGCGGTCACTCATGGGAGAACAAGGGAATATTTATTGAGGACCTCCAGCCCAGAATGATTTTGAAGCCACATAATAATTCATTGACATTTGCCGGTGGGGTGGGTGATCCATCAGCAGTTGCAAGTGGAGAGTACCTTTATTTATTTTACGGTGAATATGGATATCCCGGTGAATACAAAGCTGATCAATATGATTCAGTATTTGAAGCGAGTGGTCAATGCATCAGCATTGCCAGAATCAAAATAGCTGACCTCGACAATCCGGCTGGCAAAGCAAAAAGATGGAGTGGAAAAACTTTTGATGCAGATTACAATGGAATCGGCAAGCCTATACAATCATTGTTGATACCTGCTTCAGAAAAGGGAGGGGCAGCTTCAAGGGCAGGAGGTAATTTTCATTGGGGTCCATCGGTGAGTTGGAACGAATACCTCCAATGTTGGGTCATGATGATGGGAAGGGTAGAGGGACAAAAATGGATTGGCGATAAAATTTATATTTCTTTCAATAAAAATAAAGACTTGGGAGTGGGGAATCATTCACAACAATGGTCAAAGCCTGAACTTGTTTTGCAGAAACCCGGACATATATTATGGTATCCATCTTTGCAGCCACTGAATACAGAGGAAGATATCAACGAGAAAAGAACCTGTTTGAGGTTGGGGAAAAAAGCAAGGCTGTTTGTAAAGGATATGCAGGGAACGAAAGCTGATTATATCTCCGATTATATCATTGAGTTCGTAAAAAAATAATTACTTTATTGCAACGGCTATTTTACTGTCAGCTGTTCCATAATAGAGCAGCCACTTATTGTTGAAATGCACCAGTCCCTCGATGAAGCAGACTTCATCGACCTCTCCTACCTTTTCATAGTCCTTGTCAGGTTTGATGAAATAGCTATTAGTTCGGTTGATCAATTTATATGGTTGAGAGGAATCAAACAATGCTTGTCCAGCGCTGTAAGTAAATATTGGCAATGTACTGTCATTGAAGTTGGCAGCATTGCTTCCATTGTAAAGGAGCAAGATGCCAAACTTGGTAATCAGTGCATAGGGTCCCGGCTCAACGAGTCGGCTGTCGTGGTATCCCATTCTCGGATGCAAGACGGCAATCAATTTCTTGGATTCTGCATTTTCTGCAGCTGTCCAATGCGACAAATCATCTGAGTATGCCATGAAAAGATTTGTATCTCCAAAATACATCCAGTATTTGCCATTGATTTTCGAGGCCACCATTTTTCCATTGATTTCTTTGCAAACAATAGAGCCTGACTTTGACCAAGTATTGATGTATTTTTCATCCTTCAGTACCGGTCCCATTTTTTCCCAGTGCAAGAGATCTTTTGAAAATGCAAAACACAATCTAGCAGTTTTCCCGTCATAGGCTGTATAGGTAAGCATGTATCTTTCGTCTTCTGTAGAAACAATGCGTGGGTCTTCAATACCTCCCTTCCACTCATATTTCAGCAGACTGTCTTGATCGGGATACAGAATAGGTGTCGGATTTTTCCTGAAATGAATACCATCCTCGCTGATGGCCATTCCCAACCTGGATGTTCCCATGCTGTCTTGCGCTCTGTAAATCAAGAATATTTTATTATCCCTCACCAGTGCAGTGGGGTTCAATACATTTTTTTCTTCCCAATGTATGATGGTTTTGCTGATCGGGCAATCATATACTTGAGCAGTATCGGGCTTCAGAATTGGGTTTGCGCTGTCTACCTTTACAAACCCCTCCATCGTCCAAGATTCTTTCGATGATTTTTCATCATTGCATGCGCTAAAACAGACAGAAAAAAATATCCAGCCAAAAAAGAATGCAACCTGCTTCATGATTATATTTATGATTATTGCAAATGAAAATAAGATTAATTTTTTTTCTGTTCTTCCTTAGCACCTTGTCATGCAAACAGCGTGTTGCGGAAGTGGTCGTTAATCAGGACAGTCTTGCGCATTGTGCAAGTCAGTTGCCATCTAGGTTTGGTGCACAGGCAGCTGGTGACAGCACTGTGCTGACTTCCGGACAGGCCAATCATGCAGGGATGGTATGGATTGAAGGAGGGACTTTTTTAATGGGAGCGCAGGATCAGGAGGGAAGGGCTGATGAGTATCCCGCACACAAGGTCAAGGTAAAAGGATTTTGGATGGATCCAACTGAAGTCACCAATGCACAGTTTAAACAATTTGTGGATGCAACGGGATATATTACCACTGCTGAAAAAGCGCCTGATTGGAATGAGTTGAAAAAGCAATTGCCAGCCGGAACACCAAAGCCGCCTGACAGCATGCTTGTTGCCGCTTCTTTGGTTTTTGTACAACAGCCTGCAGGATCCGGTTTGGGAGATCCCAGTGTTTGGTGGACATGGAAAAAGGGAGCCAATTGGAGACATCCGCAAGGTCCTGGTTCAGATATCAAAGGCAAGGAAAACTATCCAGTTGTTCATGTATCATGGGATGATGCAATGGCATATTGCAAATGGAGTGGCAAACGGTTGACAACTGAAGCAGAATGGGAATATGCTGCAAGAGGAAAGAAAGATGCAAAGTATCCCTGGGGTAATCAGGATGTGGAAGCACAACGTCCCAAAGCAAATACCTGGCAGGGCAGTTTTCCCAGTTTTGATACAGGATGGGATGGATTTAACAATACATCTCCGGTGAAATCTTTCCCTCCAAATGATGTTGGATTGTATGATATGGCAGGGAATGTTTGGGAATGGTGTGCTGATTGGTATCAGCATGATTTTTATAAACAAAACAGACAATCACTGTTGGTAAATCCAATTGGACCAGACCGTAGTTTTGATCCTGACGAGCCCACAGTCCCGAAAAAAGTTGTTCGGGGCGGATCGTTTTTATGCAATGCCAGTTATTGCAAAGGGTACAGGGTAAGTTCAAGAATGAAGACAGCAACAGACACCGGACTCGAACATACCGGATTCAGGTGTGTGGCAGATTGATGATGCTGCAGATGAAGATCACTTTGATTTTATGCTATTTGGTATTTTTTTATCAGAAAGTTTCTGAAGCAGGTCCAGCTGTTGTGCAATTGTTTTTTTGAGAAAACTGATCTCTGTTTTTTGCTCTTCCACCAGGTGTTGAAGCCACATTACATGCTCGTCTTTTGAGGAATCACTGTTGGATGAAAGGAGGATTTCCTCCCCCAGATTTTCAATGTCATCTATGCTTACACACAGAAAATCAGCGATTTCTGAGAGGGTATATTTATTGATATTGCCTGTTCTTTCAAAATGGGAGATCAGGGTGCGTGTTTTCCCAATGCCCTTGGCAAGATCAAATTGTGTATAACCCTTGAAGGAACGGATTCTTTTATCTTATCGCCCAGATGATTTTTTTTCTTTTTCACCCTTGCAATTGAATAAATATTAATTTGTCAAAATGACAAATATTTGTCATTTTGCATTTCTGGTGTACTTCATTTCGCCCGTTTGGGTATTTTTAAGTGTACCAAGGGCTCTGATTAGTAGAACGTTCCGTGAAAGCGGAACGTTTTTTATTTACCGATCAGGTTGATTAAATTTAAATGATTAAAATAGTATTATGCACCTCAAAGTAAATGGATTTTTAAATCTCTTGGGTCTCACATTGGTCATTGCCGTCAATGCGCTCGCAAATATTTTACCCATCAATGGATTGAATACAGGGCAGATTTCAGGATTCTATCCCAATTACTTTGTCCCGGCTGGATTCACATTTGGCATTTGGGGGATCATCTATATCCTGCTGATTGGATTTGTGATATTTTCCATAGCCATTTCTTTTGGTGCTGGTGATGCTGCGTCTGAGAAGATCATGCAAGCCATCAGCTTTCCTTTTCAGGTAACGTGCTTATTGAATGCAGGGTGGATCTTGGCATGGCATTACTTGCAGCTTGGCTTCTCATTGGTAATCATGATCGGCTTGCTTGTTTTTCTGTGTAAAATATTTCTCCGAATTCAAGAGATGGAAAGACCTTCCAGAGCATCGTATATATTTTGGTTGCAACAACCTTTTATTGTCTATCTGGCTTGGATTTCTGTTGCCACGATTGCAAATGTCACAGCTCTGTTGGTTGGGATAGGATGGCAGGGCGGATTTTTGTCTCCTGCTGTTTGGAGTACTGTCATGATCATCATCGGATTTGCATTGGGCAATTACTTTGTACTTTATTATAAAAAGTATGGGTATGCATTTGTGCTCTCCTGGGCATTTTTTGGAATTTATTCCAGTCAGATCAATGCATCCAAAATAGTTGGATATGCTGCATTGTTTGCAAGCAGTGCACTCTTGGCATTATCGCTCGTCAGTATGCTGTCTGCTCGTTTGAAGTCAAGATGATGTCGAATTGTTCAGTAATTGTTGAATGGCATTGAAATACTGCTGATCGATATAATACTCAAAACTTCTTCCATCGAAAGCAGATCGTTTTCTCTCAACGAATTTATGATCTGTGAGAAAAGAGAGACTGAGTTTTTCATTCAATGCATTGATTGCATCGCTTCTAAGTCTTTTTTGAACGTCAATATTTTTATTGCCACATCCAAGGGTATTATTGATCTCTGCTATCTCTGTCATTTTTTTCAGGACAGAGTTTTCAAATATCACGCGCAGTAAATTAGTTTCAATTTCTGATAACTTGATTCTGTTATTTTGCAGCAAATTACTTTCATACATCAACTGATCAGTCGAGGTATTTTGTATAGTCCTTTTTTGTTTAAAATATTTTATAATTAGAAAAATATTGATTCCACCTACTAGAATGGATACAATAATTAGTAACAGATTATTTGAGAATGGTTTTTGATTTGTTTTTACTTCAATAGGTGTATAGAGCGGGATATTTGTCTTTATCAGGTCAGATGAATGGATGACGACTGAGTCGTAGTCAAATTTAGAATTCGTAAAATACAATGCTGAGTCCAACCAAAATGTATACTGCCAATTGTAATGGTTTCTACTTGATTTTGCCAGTATTCTGAACAAATTGTTTTGAACCATCTCTGAAAGGCTGTAGTACTGGTTGTTTCTAAAATCTGCTAACTTATAAAAGTCAGTTATTGTTCCCCAAGGTGTTTGTCCAAAAAAACCACCTTTTTCACTTTGATAGTTTCCCAGTTCTTTAACTTCTCCCTTTTCCAGGTCGATCATGTACAATTTATCAAATGTGCTGCTGTCAAGTTTGTTGTCATTCATCAGTGCATCATGAAATCTACCTTGTCCATTGAAATATAAAACTGCTTTTGTGGTATCGACAAAAAATATTTCTCGACTTTTTCTTAGCCAGGGAATTGATTTACTTAATTGTAGGGCTTTCCATTCATTTGCTGAGAAATTGTATTTCCTCAGGTGTCCATTTTGTTGCCAAAATCCTACTCCTCCATATGAATAAAGGGAGCTGTCTTTGGAAAAAAACAATGAAAGGAAATTATAGCCGGTAAAAAAAGTTGAGTCTATTCTTATCCATTCACCTGCTTGTGCATCACCTCTCCACTTGTAAACCCTTCCAGTTCCAATATGGTGTAAAAAAAGACCTTTGCTATTTTTTGTTATTCCCTGCCCAGTATAATCAAATGTCACATGAAGATCATTGATTTTATAAACAGGAATATCATTGATGGAAGGTTGAAAATTAAATAACAGAACCGAGCCTTTATGCCTCAGTATTCTACTTAAAAAGGGCTTTGGTTTCTCCTCGCAGTGAACTGCAACTGTTAGAAGAGCAACTAAAACTGAAAAAATTAGTTTCATCCAGTGACAATATCACATATTTTCCATTTAAAAAAAGGGGGAAAAAACATCCTTTGGAACTTTCTATAATATATTAAGTATATCACTTATATATAATTAATATATAATCAATACATAAAACTCATTATGTTTTATCTATTTCACGCACTTAAAAAACAACTAATTAAAATCTTTTTTTATACGTAGTTGGCTACACTACAGTTATTATTGCTGTAGAAAAGCCGTTATAACCTATGTAAGCATCCCTTGATTTTATAAAAATCCAATATCAGTTTGGAAATATTTTAAACCCCGTTCAAAACGGGGTTTTGTTTTCGAAAGACGGAAATATTTCTCAAAACCTCGTTTGCAGGCTCTTTTTTACATTCCATTGCCAACATGCGCTCTAAGTTCTTGCTAAATTTGCTGGACAAGCGATTATATGATCAAGACTGGAAATATTACTGTTAGCATTTATACTGAGATGACTCCCAATCCCGAGACCATGAAGTTTGTTGCCAACAAGCTGTTATATCCTGGGAAAAGTGTTGATTTTCAGGATGTTGATGCCGCAAAGCCCTCACCATTGGCATTGGAACTTTTCAGTTTTCCATTTGTAAAAAGCGTATTCATCGCCAGCAACTTCGTAACCCTTACCAAAACATCTGAAACAGACTGGGAAGATGTGAAACCATCCATCAGACAGTTTTTAAAAGACTATTTGGAAGATGGGAAATCCATCGTAAACGAGGATGAACTTCCAGCATCTCAATCAACCGATGGCAATATCGTATTGTCTGAGGACGGGGATGTGGTAAAGCGCATCAAAGAATTGCTTGAGAATTATGTAAAGCCTGCTGTTGAAATGGATGGAGGTGCTATACAGTTTAAAAAATTCGAAGAGGGGGTGGTCACACTCATGTTGCAAGGAAGTTGCAGTGGTTGTCCTTCTTCCATGATCACATTGAAATCTGGCATCGAAGGAATGATGAAGCGCATGATTCCTGAAGTAACAGAGGTAGTTGCGGAAGCCGAGTAATCCAATCACATGATGCAGGCACTTGAAATTGTCGCCATACTCTCAGGCATCATCTCCGTTTGGTTTTCAAGAAAAGAAAATATTTGGGTTTATCCATCCGGATTGGTTGGAACAATCTTATATGTATACCTCAGTATAGAAGGTGATCTGTACGGGGAGGCTTCGGTCAATCTATTTTATACCATCATGAGTATCTATGGATGGTACAACTGGTTGCGAAAAGACATTGCAATGAAACCTGTTGTTTATGTCAGTTATTCTGATAAAAAAGATTGGATTGCGCAAATCATTTTTTTTCTTGTAGTCTACACCATTATATATGCAAGCTTATATCTGATCAAACAGTATTTCAATCCAGGTGCGATACCATGGGCAGATGCCTTGGCTTCTGCAGCGGCATTTACTGGCATGTGGCTGATGACAAGAAAAAAAGTGGAGAGCTGGATCTGGTGGATCATCACCAATATTGCTTCCATTCCATTGTATTTTGTAAAAGGCTATACCTTCACAGCAGGCTATTATGCTATCTTGTTGGTGATGGCAGTTGCTGGACTCATAGCCTGGAGAAAAAAAGCAAATGAATCAGCCGATTCCAAATAAGATTTTCAAAATCGTTGTCATTGGTCCGGAGTCCACCGGTAAAAGCACTTTGTGTCAGCGCTTATCAGATCATTTCAATACTGATTGGTGCAGAGAATACGCAAGAGATTTTTTGCTGGCACACGGAACGAATTATTCCTACGATGATTTACTGAAGGTGGCAAAAGGTCAAACCAATGCAGAAGATGCGTTCATTCAGTCTATGCAGCTGAAAGAAAAAAAACTTGTCTTCATCGACACAGATATGTATGTAATGAAGGTTTGGTGTGAGTTTGTATTTGGGAAATGCCATTCATTCATTTTAAACGAAATTCTGCATCGAAGCTATGATGGTTATCTCTTGTGCAAGCCTGATCTGCCTTGGGTGAAAGATGAACTCCGTGAATATCCGGATCTGAAAACAAGATCACTGCTCTATCATCATTACCGCGATATTTTGATCAACCAGTCAACACCCTGGTATGAAGTCAATGGTGAGGATCCCTCAAGAACTGCGGATGCACTGGAATGGGTCAAGCAATTAATTGCGTGAGCCAATCAAACGCGCTATATCTGGATCATCATCCAGGTTCCCCATCTGTCGCAATACCCAGGGATATTTTCTTCCTACATAGATCGAAATAGGCTTGACAGTATATCGCTTTGGGTTGGGTAAACTGGCAGCAATCATAGCTGCCTCTGTGCGGGTTAGTTTTGAAGCAGATTTCTTGAAATACTTTTTTGCAGCTGCTTCAATGCCGAAAATTCCTTTTCCCATTTCCGCTTCATTCAAATAAACTTCTAATATTCTTTTTTTACCCCAAACAAGTTCGATCAAAAAAGTGAAATATACTTCCAATCCCTTCCTGACCCAGCTTCTTCCTTGCCACAGAAATACATTCTTGGCTACCTGCTGACTTATAGTGGAGGCACCTCTGATTTTTTTGCCCTTTTTCTTTTTATTGAAATCGAGTGCTTTCTGAATGCTTTTGATATCAAAGCCATTGTGATCTGGGAAGAGCTGATCTTCGGAAGCCATCACTGCAAGCTTTGCGTTTTTAGAAATTTCATTCATTGATACATGATCGCGCTTGAATCCGTTTCCATCTATCAAGCTACTGATCTGTGTGATGGTAATGGGAGGAAGCATGAACTTCAGCAATACCACATACAAAAGATGAGAAATCAACAGAATAAAAAATATTTTCTTCAAAAACTTCAACAAGGGATCTTATTTTAAAGGAATATAATGCAGCTTGTATCGTTGGCCGATTTTTACGGTTGAGCGGTATGTTTTTTTCAGGATGATGCCAGTCAGCGCAACCGCACCTGCCCTTGCCAACAAGGTTCCATCAACAGGTTCATTTGAAATAAGTGCATTCCCCAGATGCAGTGCTGCATAACTGAGTCCACCTGCCATAAAAAGATATCCATTTCTGATGATACCCAACCCTGCCCTGGGTTTAACAATCTCTCCAACTTCATTGCAATGCACCTTGATCAGTGCAATCGATAGCGTATCCCAGAATCTTGTCCCCCACATGGTATAGGCGGATCTTTCAACATAGGTATTGATAAATAAACTGTCCCTGTCAATTTTTTTAATCATTCCATTGATACGCTCACCATTTTTAGTGATCAAGTGGATGGGGGTTTCTGCAAGATATTTTCTGACCGTTTTATTGTTTTTCTTTTTCAACAGTACCATGTCGCTTCCCTGTGCACGTACAGAAATGGTGCTGACAAAGAGGAGAAATAGTATGCAGGTGATTTTATGCATCATTTATTCAAAAATAATATACCATATGCAATGCTGATGGCAAAGATGATGAGGATGGATCCGGATATTTTGTTGATGATACTTACATTATGTGGTGTCAGCCTGTGCCGGATTTTAGCAGCCATCATTACTTTCAAAATATCTGCGAGGATGTTCACGCCCAAACAAACCCCGAACAATACAATTCTTTCTGAAAGAGTATGACTCGTCCCAAAGGCAGTCGCATTGATCAGCCAGAAAAAAATGACACTAGGATTAAGGGTATTGATGATGAAACCAGACATGAAAGCTTTCGTAAAATCTTTTCTTCCAAAATCAATGACGACCAGGTTGTTTGCATCGACCTGAACTCTTTTAAAAAAAACGTAAAAGATACCTAGACAAAAAACGAAAGCTGCGCCAACGATTCCAATGGTTACTTTATAATTCAGCAGTTCTGCAACCAGCGAGGAAAATAAATTGCTGATGATCACCCAGATGATATCGCTGACCCATACGCCGCCAACAAAACTGAAACCGCCTTGCTGTCCGTTGTTGATGCTTTGTTTGAGGATGGTGAATATGACCGGACCAACTGAAACTGCCAGAATCAATCCTAATCCGATTCCATTGAAAATTGCTTCAGTCATATGTGGCTACAGGTTGTCTTTGTGAAGAAAGCATTTCCAATCTTCCAGCAAAGATCCTTTTAAAACCCTTGGAAATTTGTGTTGTCCGCCAATTTTACCTTTTTTTTCTAAAAACTCCAGAAAGGTTTTTTCGGGAAGTACGGTGAGCAGGATATTTTTCAATGGACTCTTCCTCTCTGTTGCATAATCATCATTGATTTCAATCAATGTTTGGTCAATGATATGTTTCAATGCTTCAGGATCAACCTTGTCATTGCTTCCCACAAACCAATGGTGTCCAAATGCACCTGGTTCACTGATGGCACTGACGGTAAACTCTGCGATGGATATATTTAATTTTTCAGAGGCTACCTGAACAGCTTTGTTCATGTTGTCTACACTGAGGTGCTCTCCACAAAGACTCAGAAAATGTTTTGTTCTTCCGGTGATGATGATTTCGGATCTCTCCTTATTTACAAATTTGATCGTGTCCCCAATCAGGTATCTCCATGCGCCTGCACTTGTGCTCAACAGCAATGCATAATCTTTGTTCTCTTCCACTTCATCAATCATGAGTGATTGTGGGATGCTGATGATGTTTCCGTCTCCATCAAAATTTTCATCGTTGAATGGAACGAACTCAAAAAAGATATGTTCATTCAATACCAGTTTCATGCCATCTGGATATTGACGGTCCTGATAGGCGATGAACCCCTCTGAAGCCAGATAGGTCTCAATATAGGTAAGCGGCTGACCCAGGAGTTTTTCAAATCCTTTTTTATAAGGCTCAAATGCCACCCCACCATGACAGAAAAAAGCCAGATTGGGCCATATTTCATGAATATGGTTCAGTTTGTGGCGTTCGATGATCATTTCCATGCACATCTGTATCCAGGCGGGCACTCCCACAACAAATCCAATGTCCCAGTTGGGTGCCTGCTCAACGATGGCTTCCAGTTTCTTGTTCCAGTCCCTCGTTTTCGCAATTTTCTTCCCGGGTTTATAAAAAGGAGAAAACCAAAATGGCGCTTTTTTGGCTGTTATACCACTGAGGTCGCCCGCAAAATAACCCGGACCCTTTTGCAGATCGGTGCTGCCGCCCAACATCAGGTATCCTTTCCCTACTGATTTCAATGGAACATTTTCATAGCTAAAGAGGGAGAGCAGTTGTTTGATCATGGCCACCCGGTTCCCCTTCATCAGATCCTGGGTGATGGGGATGTATTTACTGGCTGCTTCTGAAGTGCCTGAACTGAGTGCATAATATTTGATCATCCCCGGCCAGCATACATCGGGAGTGCCGTCCAGTGTTTTGTTCCACCATTCCTGGTAAATTTTATTGTAGTCGTGTGCAGGAACCAGCTCTCTAAACTGTCTTCTCGGATCACGCTGACCCAATATGCTTTCAAATCCGTACTGCTGTCCAAATTGGGTGTATTTGGCTTTTTTCAATAGGGTTTTGAGCACCCTGAGCTGTTGTCTTTTGGGTGAATTGGTAGGCAGACGCAGCGCCTTGGCAATCGATTTTGGCAGTCCTATTTCTAATAATGCCATCCTGTGCAAGGTACTATGCATTTGCGATTTTTGATGATTCTTTTGTATTTTAGTACCAAACCTATTTATATGAATAGACGGGATGCATTAGAACGCGTAGCACTCATCATGGGTGGAACCATCATTGGAGGTGCAGCATTTTTACAAGGATGTAAGTCAGCCGATACCAAGGGTGCAACTTTTTCACTGACCAAAGAACAAATTGCTTTTTTGGATGAAGTTGCCGAGACCATCATTCCAACCACCAATACACCCGGTGCGAAAGCAGCCAAGGTGGGTGAATTCATGCATACCATGGTGAAGGATTGTTATGTTGCTGCCGATCAGCAAATTTTTGTGGATGGTATTTCCAAGATCGATGAAGCTGCCAAGAAAAAATTCAGCAAAGGATTTATGGAAAGCGATGCCACTCAAAGAACTGAACTGCTCAATGAATTGAACAAAGAACTCAAAGCATACAACGAAGCGAAAAAAGATAAAGATCCCAATCATTATTTTGGCTTGATGAAGCAACTCACACTGTTGGGTTATTTTACTTCTGAAATTGGAGCCACACAGGCATTGCGTTATCTTGCTGTTCCAGGTAAATATGAAGGATGCATTCCTTACAACAAGGGCGACAAGGCCTGGGCTACCTAGTATGAAACAGATCATCCTCGCTATACTTTTCCCGGCAGTATTGTTTTCTCAATCCAAGGACGAGAAAAAAATCCTGGATATACTCGACCAGCAAACCAAAGCGTGGAACGCAGGTGATTTCGACCGATTCATGGTTGGTTACCTAGAAAGTGACTCGCTCATGTACATCGGTAAAAACGGTGTTACCTATGGTTTTCAATCCACACTTGCCAATTACAAGAAAAATTATGCTGGTGCCGACAGAATGGGTCAGCTGAGTTTTGATATTCTCCATTTGCGAAAACTGGGCAAGAAACACTACCTGGTGGTGGGCAAGTGGAAATTAAAAAGAGCTGCAGGAGATGTAGGCGGACATTATACGCTTACATTTGAAAAGAAAAATGGAGCCTGGGTGATCATAGCAGATCACAGCAGCTAATATTTACATTAAAACATTTTCATTGGAACCTGAGGTAAGAAAATTCTTGCAAAGAATTGTATGGACACTCTCTGCTTCCATGCTTTGGCTACTGATCAATACATTGGTTGGATTGAAATTTGAATGGGCCATTCCCGATAAGAGTCGCCTCATGGGCAATATCATTTTTTATTGCTGGCTTGTGCTTAGTTTTGTCATGTTGATGAAACTTTTCAAAAAATTATGGAGCCAACATTTGTAATGTTGGGTAGAACAGATGACACCCTTTAACAACCAAGTCAGACAAATTGTATTGCTGATCATCATCGCCTTTCTGGGATTTTTGATCATCAAAGAACTTTATCTGTTTCTGCCTGGGTTGCTGGGGGCACTGACAACCTACATTATTACCAGAGATCTTTTTTTCAATTTGGTGGAAAAACGAAAATGGCATGCGGGGTTGACAGGTGGACTCTTCATTTTTATTTTTCTTGCATTGATAGCTGGTCCCATTTATTATGCCGTTGTACTCATATCTCCCAGGATTGCGAATGTGTTTGCACATACCGATGAACTCTTAAGTGGTATGCAGGCAATGTCTGATCAGATCAAAAGGTTAACCGGACAAGAATTGTTCAATGCAGCCAATATTGCTTCAATTAAATCTGGCCTGACTGAATTCATTCCAACATTTTTAAACAGCTCTGCCAATATGTTGAGCAATCTGTTGGTGATGTTTTTTGTTCTCTACTTCATGCTTTCCAATGGAAGAGACATGGAAGAAAGCGTCAGAAAGTTCATACCATTGAATGATGACAGCATTGCTGCACTCGCTACAGAAACCAATCACATGGTAAAGGCCAATGCAATTGGTATACCATTGATTTCACTCATCCAAGGACTCGCTGCTTGGGTTGGGTATACTTTGTTCGGACCAGGAGATGCCTTGATGTGGGGATTTTTAACCGGTTTGTTTGCTTTCTTTCCGATCATCGGTACGATGATGATTTGGGTGCCGCTTGTCATTTATATGTATTCCCAAGGCTTGGATGGCGATGCGACGAAGTTGTTGATCTACAGCCTTATCGTGACTGGCAATGTTGATTATCTTGCAAGAGTAACGCTGATGAAAAGAATTGGCAATGTACATCCACTGATTACTGTTTTTGGGGTCATCGTTGGATTGCAGCTTTTTGGATTCATGGGATTCATATTTGGTCCACTGATTTTTAGTTATGCCATCATTTTGATCAAGATATATACAAACGAATTTGCAAAGTCCTATAATTAATAACCCATCATGGGCATAGAGAAAGACATCAACCAATATCATTTTACAAGTGAAGGCCAGAAAGCAATCATCAATCTGGTTTATACTTCCAACTGGGTAACAGAGCATATCAAAGCCGTATTGGATGACCAGGACATCACACTGCAGCAATTCAACATCCTTCGTATCCTGCGTGGAAGCGACCCTCAACCTCTCTCCACGCATACCATCAGAGAGCGAATGCTCGATAAGATGAGCGATACCAGCAGAATCGTAGACAGATTGGTGATCAAAGGACTTGCTGTAAAGAAAGTTTGTACAACCGACAAAAGGCTTGTAGATGTAAACATCACGGATGTTGGTAAAAAAATGCTGGAAGCCATTGACAGCAGGGAAGCTGCTATGACAAGCATCACCAAAAACCTCTCTGATGCCGAACTCAAACAATTGAATACTTTGTTGGATAATCTTAGGTCACCTCAGTAACTTTTTACCAGCAAAAGCATGGCACTCTACCAAGGTCTACATCAAAAACTTCAGCAAAAGCTGTCTCCCCAACAGATCCAACTCATGAAACTGTTGCAGGTGCCTACTGCTACTTTGGAAGAAAGAATCAAGGAGGAAATCGAAGAAAATCCCGCACTGGAACTTGGAAAAGATGAACAAGATCCTGAACCGGAGGAACCAACAGAAAGCAATGAAGATTTTATGGGTGATGAATCATCGGGTGATGATGATATGTCTGCTAAATATGGCGACTATGACGATGATGGAGAAATTGCCGATTATAAATTGAAGGATGATCCAGTTCCTGAATTACAGGAAAGCGGCTCCATCCCTCATCCAACATCTGTTTCGTTGCATGAAATCCTACTTGATCAGCTGCGGCTGCTCAATCTGAATAACCATCAAACAACCATCGCTGAACAAATCATTGGAAGCATCGACGACGATGGATACCTCAGACGAGATACCAACTCCATTGTAGATGATCTTGCTTTCAAGCAAAATATCGAAACAACAGAAGGAGAAGTGGAGTCGCTGATTGCATCTATTCAACAGTTTGATCCGCCTGGAATTGGTGCAAGAGACGTGAGAGAAAGTTTGATGATTCAGTTGAGAAGAAAATTGAAAGGAGTGTCCAGCAGTTCTCTGAAAAATGCGTTGCGCATCATTGACTTCCATTTTGACGAATTCACCAAAAGACATTTTGATAAAATCATCAAGTCGCTGGAACTTACAGAAGAACAATTGAAAGATGCCATTGCCGATATCAAGAAATTGAATCCACGTCCCGGGGCACATTTCGCTTCTGTGAACAAGGCCGAGCAATATATTGTGCCAGATTTTTTTGTATACAACAACAATGGCATTCCAGAGTTGTCATTGAACCAGCGGAATGCTCCTGAGTTGAAGGTAAGCGGCGAATACAGGGATATGTTGAAGGATTATGAGCGGGGTAGTAAGCAGGACAAGCGACAAAAAGAAGCTGTTACTTTTATTAAACAAAAGATCGACGCTGCAAAATGGTTCATCGATGCAATCAAGCAACGTCAGCATACCCTTACCATCACCATGCAGGCGATCATTGATCATCAGAAGAATTTTTTTATTTCCGGAGATGAAACAACCATCCGGCCAATGATCCTGCGCGATATTGCCGAAAAAACAAACCTGGATATATCCACCATCAGCCGGGTTGCCAATAGCAAGTTTGTTCAAACAGAATTTGGAAGTTTCCGACTCAAACATTTTTTCAGCGAAGCATTGAGTACAGAAAGCGGTGAAGAAGTTTCCACCAGAGAAGTCAAAACAATTTTGCAGGAATTTGTAGATGCAGAGAACAAGCAGAATCCGCTCAGCGATGACGAGCTTACAGAGATGCTTCAAGCACGTGGTTATAATATTGCGAGAAGGACTGTTGCCAAATACAGAGAGTTATTGAATATCCCGGTTGCCAGAATGCGTAAAGAATTTTAGACGATGGAAGAACAAACAGCATCCATGCATTTCCCCCATTGGGTTCAAAGGTTATCTAACATTTTCTCTGTTTTGTTTCATCCTCTCTTTATAGGTGTGATGATGGCAGCATATCTGTTGTTCATCCATCCCACTTATTTTATTGGCTATTCTGAGCGTGCCAAAGTCATGAAGCTGCTGATTGTCATCAACAACAATGTTTTCTTTCCGATGGTGGTGGTAGCTTTGTTGAGGGGACTCGGATTCAATAAGTCATTTCTATTGAAAACGCAGAAAGAGAGAATTGTTCCCTATATCGCCAGTATTACATTTTTCTTTTGGTCTTATTATGTTTTCAAAAATCAGACTGGCACACCTGCAGTGCTGGTGGGCATGTGCAGAGGCATGTTTCTGTCTGCAGCAGCGTCTTTGCTGTTGAATAATTATTTCAAGATCAGCATGCATGGAGTGGGTATTGGTGGATTGATGGGACTCATAACCTTATCCATCATAGATGGGAGTCAATACAATGGTTTTGCCTTTATTGCTGCCTTGCTCATTGCAGGCATTACGATTACAGCAAGAAAAATAGCATCTGATCACAGTTGGTTTGATTTGATCGGAGGTTTTTTCGTTGGCTTCCTGTTTCAGTTGATTTCGCTGTGGATTTGATTCATTCAACCATTGAGCATGGCTGAATGGTTGAGGTAGGATTTATCAGGGTAATAAATAAACAGGCAATTCCCCTCTTTTATAGTTTGAATGATGGCTTTGTGGATGCTCATCGGAACAGCTGGGCATCCAAAACTTCTTCCCAAGTAGGTATTTCGGGTGGCATTCGGATCTTCTGCGTAAGGTGCACCATGAATGACAATGGCTCTTTTTTCTGCCAAATCATTGTATCCCTTTTCTACACCCTGCAGTCGAAGGGAATATCCATTGTTCCCGGTATAGGTTGATTTCGTGATGTAAAATCCCAAACTGCTTTTATGTGAATTGGGCTGATTGGAAAAATTAGTCGCATATTCCTCCCCCGAATTTCTTCCATGAGAAACGAGCGACTGAAATTTCAATGCCTGTGATTTGAGATCGATGATGTAAAGTCTTTTTTCCTTGGATGATTTGGAAAAATCTACAATCGCCAATATGCTGTCTTTGCTCAACCTGCTTGATGCCTGCAATTTCGAGAATCCCCTGAGTGCCAAGGAAAATACTTCTTCTGAAATACCTGCACCGGTTTTTGCAATATTTTCCCAGAGCATATTGAAATGCCGATTGCTGGTTGGGTCAATGTTTATGTTGTATTTTCTGCTTTCTGATCCGTTACCTGGTATGATGGAAAGGATCAATAAACCGGCTGCCATCAACGGCCATACATGCTTTCTCAACTTCATTTTCATCTCTGCATCTTGTTTTATAAAGTACAGTTGCAAAATTCAGTTGAATCACTTGCATGAACAGCCAATTTTTTGTGAAATCAATTCACCATCGATTTTCGAGAATGCTGTTTCAGGCTGAGCCCTTTCTGATTTAAGAATATGTTTACTTTTCTGCTTTGTAGTCAACCACAAAAACTTTTTCCATGTGCGGACCCAGTACTTTTTGAAACTCCATATGAGCAGGATGTTTTTGATACACCTCATCACGGTCATTCTTGTTGGAAAATGTCAGCACAAAGCAATGCGTGAAGCCCTGATGAAAATTTTCGGGGCTGTCATTCAATCCCCATTCCATTGATTTGATCACTGGAATTTTCCTGGCAAGTCCCATGAAACTGCTGACCACACTGTCAACTGCAGCTTTCGAACTTGTTTCTTTGAATTTAAATATGACCACATGTCTTAATTCGCCTGATGAACTTTGGCCGTAAGCAAGTCCGGTGATCATCATAAATAACGCAAGAACAATTTTTTTCATTTTATACAGATTTAAAGATTAAAGCATATCAAGGGGGTTGTCAACTATTCTGAAATTTTCATTCCATGTATTCATGAATTGAATATCTGTTGGTTCAATTTCAAAATCAAATATGAAGAAGTTTTCTCGGATCCGAGATGGGTTGGATGATTTTGGTATGGTTGAAATACCCTGTTGCACGGCCCATCGCAGTATGATTTGAGCTGGTGTTTTTTGGTATTTTTCTGTCAAATGTTTTAGACGTGGATCATTGAATTTTTGTCCCCTGATCAGTGGAGTATATGCCTGTACAATGATATCATGCTTTTTGCAATAATTCCATTCTTCCTGCATGAGTAAAAACGGACTGAACTCCATTTGATTGATGGTTGGAGTGATATTTGCATACATTTCCAATTCCAGTAGAAAAGGCATGAGGTAATTGGCGACACCAATATTTTTAACCATTTTATTATTGTACAGAAATTCAATGGCTCTCCATGTTTCTTTGCGATGATCTTTGATGGGCCAGTGAATGAGATACAAGTCGATCTGTTCTGCATTCAATGCCTTCATGCTTTTTTCAAAAGCTTTCAATGTAGCATCATAGCCCTGGTCACAGTTGTTTACTTTGGTGGTGAGAAAAATTTCATCTCTTGGGATTCCTGAACGGCGTATGCCTTCTCCAATTTGTTTTTCGTTTTCATACATCGCTGCAGTATCGATCAGGCGATATCCAGTTTCCAATGCAAATTGTACTGCATTCACTGCTTCTGTTGCATGCATGTCGTATACACCCAATCCCAATAAAGGCATTCGACTGCCATTGTTGAGTGTTGTATATAAAGGTTGATTTGTCAATCCCATGATTGGAGTCCCAAGAGCTTCTTACCCAATTCATTCAGCTCAGCAGTTGTATATTTTGTCTGTTCCCACTTCCTGGGATCACCTGGAAAAGCATAGCCTTCTGGTGCGATGCGGTCGCGCCATGAGTTGATCCTCCATTGTCTTTGCTCTTCATCGTTTTCCTGAACAGGCATCATGGAAATGTATTGTGCAATGCGTACTTTATCGACAGATAAATTTGGACGAATGCCATGCGGCAAGAGACTGTTGAAGATCAGCAGGTCGCCGGCTTCGAGTTTTACTTTCACCATTTTATCTTCAAATCCCTTGGTATCTGGCTGGAACCTATTTCTGTCTTCCGGTTGGCTTAGTTTCCACGTATCGTATTCTCGCATGAGTGAGGGAATACACTGAAATCCACCCATGTTTTCATCCGTTTGATCTGCGAGTGCCAATACACCCTGCACGTTTTCAGGTTTGGTTTCAGGGTCATAGTCCCAGTGAATGAAACCCTTGAATTCGAATCCCTCTCTCATTGGAAAGTTGAGATTGGCTCTATCGATTGTTACCCACAGTTTGTCTGTACCCCATACATCTGCAAATGCTTCGTACACGCGTTGTTGCTGACGATTGTCCCAAAGCAATTGATGATTGTACACCTCAACCATCCCGCTGTTGGTCAGTTCTTTCATGCGCATTTCTGCACGGGGCGGGGCATACCAGGATTCTTTGTTGTTCGGATCTTTTTCTTCAAACTCCCAAAGGAAGGCCGCAGTTTTGAGCGCCTGCTCGCGCGGCACTGCTTCTTTGATGACAACATATCCATTGTATTTCCAGAATTTCCAATCTTCTTCGCTCAAGACCCTCAATGGTTTTCCGTTGGAGCGGTCATTCAATTTTACTTTACTGGACGTTGCAGTCGAAGGATTCCCGGGAATGTCTTTGTGATTGGTATTGGCCATGGTTGGCTGCATCGTAGGTTGCATGCTCATAAGCAGATGATTTAGTCTGTATCAAAATAAAAAATACTCATCAAAGGACAAAATAATCGAGTAGTTATTTGCCAGACAATGGGCATTCTTTTTGAGTCCTTTGCCCATTTCATTACCTTCGCACACAAATAATCAAATATGTCTCTGATTGTAGTTGGTACCATGGCTTTTGATGCCATTGAAACACCGTTTGGAAAGAGCGACCGCATCATTGGTGGTGCCGCAACATATATTGCATTGAGTGCTTCCAATTTTGTGAAGCCTATTAAACAAATTTCAGTTGTAGGAGGGGATTTTCCTCAATCTGAATTGGATCATCTCAGCTCATTGGGGGTTCAATTGGAAGGTGTGCAAATCAAAAAGGATGAAAAATCCTTTTTCTGGGCAGGACGCTATCACATGGATATGAATGAGCGCGATACATTGGATACCCAATTGAATGTGCTTGCCAATTTTACTCCTGTGGTACCCGACAGTTACCAGGATGCTGAATTTCTGATGCTCGGAAATTTGGTTCCTGCCGTTCAAATGAGTGTATTGAATCAAATGAAGAACAAGCCGAAGCTGGTGGTGATGGATACGATGAATTTTTGGATGGAAACAGCCATGGCAGATCTTGAAGCAGTATTGAAAAAAGTAGATGTATTGCTGGTGAATGACAGTGAAGCAAGACAGTTGAGTGGACAGTATTCATTGGTGAAAGCTGCCAAAACAATCATGGGCATGGGTCCCAAGTATTTGGTAGTGAAGAAAGGTGAGCACGGTGCCCTGTTGTTTCATGGCGATAAAGTATTTGTTGCGCCTGCATTGCCATTGGAAGAAGTATTTGATCCAACCGGTGCGGGCGATACTTTTGCAGGTGGATTTGTAGGACATCTTGCCAAGACAAAGGACATCTCTTTTGAAAACATGAAAACAGCTATCATTGTTGGTTCTGCAATGGCCTCTTTCTGTGTTGAGAAATTCGGAACAACAAGGATGAAGGAAATAAGCAAAGAGGATATTCAAAGCAGGATTCAGCAATTTGTTGACCTGGTTAATTTTGATATCAGCATCATCTGATCCCCATCAGTATTTTTTCTTTGACGGTTTTTGCATTCAAATGGAATGCTTCGATATATAAGATGTATTGCCCTGATGGCAACAACTGTCCTTTGTTCAATCCATTCCAGACAATGCTTCCATTTGTTCCGATCAATTGATTGTCTGCAATTTTGCAGATCATGTTTCCATTCAATCCAAACAGGTACACGCTGCACCTATATCCAGGCACACTCATTTGGTAAGCAACGAATAAATAATCATCTATGCCATCATTGTTGGGTGAAATGATTTTGGAAGCAGCATGAAACTTTGCTGAGGAAGATAGCGACTTGCTGTGTTGTGAATTTTCCAACGTCGGTGTTCCATATCCTGAGGTCGATGCAGCTGAATGCCATGTTGTAGGATCATCTGATGGCATGATGAATTGAATGCGTTCGAGGGAAACGCCCGATGGATCAGCAAGAAATGGATCGTGCATCTTTTCGGTATATGTCATTTTATCAATCAGTCTGCCTTGTTTATCCAGCACTGCGATATTCCCTTCATCATCCGATTGGGATGGGATCGTTTTTATTTGAATCATTTTTTTTGGAATTGCATCAGGCCATTGTTTTCTGACAAATGATGTATCCTCAGATATGACTACATAATCGCCAGGAAAGAGATTGTAAAAACCATCGCCCATCTTATAACTGGTATTCAAACTACCGAGTTGATTGTATGAGGAAAGATAGAGATCGTATATATTGATTAGAGCTTTACCGTTATTATATAATTCAACATAGTCCTCGCCATCCGATGGAGGGTTGAAGAGCACTTCATTGATCAAAATGTCTTTTGGGGAAGGTTCTTTTAGAAGTCCCGTTTGAATAATCCCTTCAAATGCTTTCTCTTTTTTGCAACCCAGGATATTCTTTATTTCAATGGAGTAGATGGTATTGGGTTGGATGGGCGTTTTCAATTTGACCCATGCGGCATCGAACATAGGTCCTATGAGATTGACCTCTTGAATTTGATCAGGCATATTGGTAAACTGGTAATTGGCTGGATTCGCAAGCGAGTTGCTGTCCATTCCATTCTCCAGCTGCAGCAAAAGAGTTTTTTCATTCACTCCCACGCATTGGATGATGTTAAATCCACTCTGTATCGGCTTTTTCAGGTACATGCTGTTTTCAAGTCCCGGTGTTCCACCATCTCTGTGTACACTCGATCCCCAATTGTTTTTATCACATGGTTTATGAGGATCAATCATTTCCAGACTCCATCCGCCACTTGCTTTGATCTTATTTTCATGCCAGGATGATTGATATCGTATAGCATGTATGGTTCTGTTATCGGGTGATTTCAACGCAAGTGTCCCCTCCTCATTGATCAATACCGGGAAAGCGTTCATTGCAACAGTCCGAACAGATGGGAAGTATGCTGTGTTTGATTTGGAGCAAAGTACCAACAGGCTATCCGGCTTCAACAGTGTTGCTGTTCCAATTGAATAACTGGTATTCCCTTTTTCAATCTTCCATTTGTTGAGGTCGATCGTCTGTTTGCTGCAGTTTCTCAGTTCGATGTATTCCGCATTGGGGAGACCGACTACAGGTGTGGGGTCAACCATGATTTCATTGATCACTACTGCATATCTCTCAACCTGTGCATGCAATACACTTATGTTAAATATGTATATCGATATCCATTTCCAGTTCACATCATGAAACTAATATCCATAAAACGTTTGCGTAAAGTGAAATCAACATTTATTTGGTAGAAAATAACCAGCTTGTTAGATTTGCAACCTCAATGATGATGATAAAAAATACAAAGAAGAACAAAAAACATTCCTGAAGGAAGGTTGGTTCTCTTTTGTACATCAAATAAGTAACGACCTTCCAGATGTTGGGAGGTCTTTTTTTTAAATCACCCGCAAGGGTAAAAAATTGAATATGAAAGTAGCCGTAGTAGGTGCAACCGGACTTGTTGGCACCAAGATGTTGCAGGTTTTGGAAGAAAGAAATTTTCCGGTAACAGCATTGATCCCTGTTGCTTCAGAGAAATCGGTGGGCAAGGAAGTAACATTCAAAGGCAAAGGGTACAAGGTCGTTGGCATGCAAACGGCAATTGACATGAAGCCTGCTGTGGCATTGTTTTCTGCTGGCGGCAGTACTTCCACTGAATGGGCTCCCCGATTTGCAGCTGCAGGAATTACGGTGATTGATAATTCTTCTGCGTGGAGGATGGATCCCACCAAAAAATTGGTTGTCCCTGAAATCAATGCAGATGCGTTGACGGCTGAAGACAAAATCATTGCCAATCCAAATTGTTCTACTATTCAAATGGTGGTTGCATTGGCCCCCTTGCACAACAGATACAGGGCAAAGAGAATCGTGGTAAGTACGTATCAAAGTGTGACTGGTACGGGGGTGAAAGCAGTGAATCAGTTGATGAATGAACGCAAAGGTGTGCAGGGTGAAATGGCATATGCCTATCCAATTGATCTCAATGTGATTCCTCAAATTGATGTATTTCTCGACAATGGATACACCAAAGAAGAAATGAAGATGGTGAATGAAACCAAGAAGATCATGCGCGATGACAGCATACGGGTTACCTCCACCACTGTTCGAATTCCAGTGATGGGTGGACACAGCGAAAGTGTAAACATTGAATTTGAAGAAGAGTTTGATATGGATGAAGTCAAAAAAATTCTTGCTGCTGCACCTGGAGTAGTATTGGTGGATGATCCATCAAAGCAGCAGTATCCCATGCCTAAAGATGCGCATGAGAGAGACGAGGTATTTGTTGGAAGACTGCGCAGGGATGAGACTCAGCCAAAGACATTGAACATGTGGATTGTAAGTGACAACCTTCGCAAAGGAGCAGCTACGAATGCAGTTCAAGTAGCGGAGTATCTTTTGGGGAAGGGGTTGATTTAGTGGGGAATAGGGACGAGAGACGAGTAACAAGAGACAAGTTACTCGTCACTTGTTACTTGTCTCTTGTTACTCGTCTCTTGTTACTCGTTACTTGCTAATCAACCTAACAAACCCATCCTCATCCAAAATCTGAATCGAAGCAATTTTTTTTGCTTTTTCCAATTTAGAACCTGCGTCTTCGCCTACTACAAGGAAGTCAAGCTTGCTGCTTACTCCTGAGAGTATTTTTCCTCCATTGGACTCCACCATTTCTTCTGCTTGTGAGCGTTTGAGTTGATTGAGGGTTCCAGTAAAGAGAAAAGTTTTTCCTTCCAGTTTTCCTCCGGTGGATTGTTGTTTGATGCTGTTCAATTGGAGTCCGAGTGATTCCAGCTCCTTCAGCATTTCTACATTTTCTTTCTTGCTGAAATACTGGAATATGCTGTCTGCAACTTTTACACCAACGTCCTCCATTTTTTGCAAACCTTCCAAATCCATCCTGCTCAGGTCCAACAAATGATCGACTGATTGTGCAATGGTCTTTGCAGTTGTTTCACCAACATATCGAATACCCAGTGCATTGATCAATCTGTAGAGGGGTTGTTGTTTTGATTTTTCAATTGCTTCACGAAGGTTGGTGACAGATTTCGTACCGAATCCTTCCATTTGTTGAATGGATTCAAACGGCAACTTATATATGGATGGGATATGCTTCAACCAGCCCAATTCATGAAACTTGCGGATATTGGCATCTCCGAGACCACGGATATCCATCGCATCTTTGCTGGTAAAATGGATCATGCGTTCCACTACTTGTGCATCGCATTGATCATTGGGGCATCTCCATACGGCCTCTTCCTCCGGTTTGATCAATGGTGTTTGGCAAACAGGACAAACAGTCGGAAATGATATTTGTTGTTCTGTGCCTGTTCTCAGTTCGGGAAAAGACTTGACGATGTATGGGATCACATCTCCCGCTCGCTCTACCAGCAGTGTATCTCCGATGCGAATATTTTTTTCATGTATAAAGTCTTGGTTGTGCAATGAAATCGATGCAACGGTGACACCTCCAATCGGGACGGGTTGAATTTTTGCAACGGGTGTTACACTGCCCGTTCTTCCAACCTGGAATTCAACTTGCAGCAATTTGCTCGTACCCTGTCGCGCTTTGAATTTATAGGCGATGGCCCAGCGTGGGTGGTGGGTGGTCATGCCCAAGCGATCCTGCAATGCAAACTCATTTACCTTGATGACGAGTCCATCGATTTCATAAGGCAACTCATCTCTTTTCTCTTCAAATGCATGGCAAAAATCTATGACGGATTGAATGCCATTGAGGACTTTCATTTCCTGCACGGGACTCCTAAAGCCAAGCTCCCAGAGCATTTCAAGTGATTTAGAATGGGAAGGGATTTCTTTTGTAGCTCCTTCGGAATGAACATATGCAAGGTGATAAATAAAGGCCTCCAGATTTCTTTTTGCTACAATGGATGCGTCTTTGATTCGCAGAGATCCTGATGCAGCATTGCGGGGATTTGCCAGTGGAGGAAGGTTTTGCTCAATGAGTCCCTCGTTGAATTGTTGAAAAATTCTTTTATTCATCAACACTTCACCTCTGATCTCTGCCTGTTGAATACCGTATTTTGAAAATGGTGCAGAAAGAGGAATGGATCTGATTTGTTTGAGGTTGAGGGTGATGTCTTCACCTGCAACTCCATCGCCTCTGGTTGCTCCTCTTACAAAGAGATCGTTCTCATACACCAGTGAAATACTTGCTCCATCAAATTTTGGTTCAATGCAATAAGACAATTCATCGAGTCCGCTGAGCTCCCTTGCTTTTCTATCCCACTCCAACAAATCATCTGCATCGTAGGAGTTTTCCAGTGACAACATTGGTACAAGGTGTTGTGCGGAATTGAATTGTTTGGTGAAGCCTGCACCTACCCGTTGGGTTGGTGAATCAGGTGTGATGATAGATGGATTGGCTGCCTCTGCTTTTTCGAGCAATTTGTAGAGTTGATCGAATTCAACATCAGCGATGAGCGGATCGTTCATGACATAGTACCTATGCTCGTGAAAACGAATGCAGGTGCGCAGCTCTTCAATCTTCTTTGAGACCCATGCATCATCATTTCTTTTCTCAAGAAATGCCTTGCTCAGCTCTTGTATTTTTTTTACCGCTTCCTTGTCAAACATGGTTGAATCAAAGAATAAAAATAAATGAATAGCGGTTGATTTCAGCTGATTTGAACTGCTAATTTGAAGACATTATTGAATGCGGGTTTCAATGCTGCGGCAAGATGCTAATGATAGAGCAATTGTTTGCTGATCAGGGTGCCCTTGTTTGTTTTCAATACCACATAATAGATGCCCTTGCTCAGGATCTTGGAAGACAGCTGGGATTTGGGGAGAGGAATTTGGTACTGACCTGCAGGCTTGAAACCGCGCATGATTTCTTTTACCACGCGACCCTGGTTGTCGAACAGGCTGATGTCAACCTGTGAAGCATCTGATAATTTTAATCCAATCATGGTGGTTTCGTGAATGGGATTGGGGATGATGGTCAACTGCTCCGTTTGCGGGCTGCTGTTTTGTGAAAGCGAAGTGATGATTGTATTGCTGAGGTTTTTGTTCAAATACACATGGAATTCTCCTGGTTCCAGTGTAATGGAACTGCTTGTGCTGTTCAGGTTGATGGAAGTGCCATTCAAATAACTGTACCAGGTTCCGCTGCTGGGAAAGTTGATGGTGGATGTACGGGATGCAATATCAAAATTTCCAATCACTACCACTTTCAAAGAATCTCCATTGATCTGTAGCCATTTGAAGGGAGAAGATAAATCGTATGTGAAAGGTGTTGAAGTGAAAGTGTTTTGAAAATTTGGGTTCGTTCTCAACTTCAGCAAGTTGGCATATTTATTGAAGAGTGATTTTTTAAAAGGGTTGTTGAGATAATTCCAAACTGGAGGTTTGTTATCGAGTCTGCATGCACTGTTGACAGTTCCATTTCCGCAGGTATTGATAGAAAAGGGGAATCCCAATTCACCGAATTGCCAGATCATTTTTGGACCTGGCATCATTGACCAGAAAGCAGCTGCCTGAGACATGCGCTGCAGTGCAGTATTGCTGTCTCGGGTAGAGTAACTGACCGACTGATTGCCAAAGCTGATGTTTTTGTACATGAGTCTCTCTTCATCATGGCTTTCCATATAACCAATCAGGTGAGGCTGCTGCCAATTTCTTTTGCTGTGCAGGATGCCGCTGAAGTCAGCATCCTGGCTGTACCCCATTGTGGCTTGATTGAAATTGTAATTGCCGTTTCCCCAGAACATCATACCATAGTCTGCCAATTCTTTTTCTTCGGAATTGTCTGCAAAATGTTCGAGTATGCAGTAGCTGCCATTGGACACCAGTTGCATGGTATCATAGATTCTTTTCCAAGTAGCAATTCTGCTTGCGTCGTAGTTGCCCCATGCTGAGACATTGTTGGGATTATTGGTTTGGGTAAATCCTTTGGAGAGATCCCATCTGAATCCGTCGAGTTTATAATTGATCAGCCAATGTCTGATCATTCTGTTCAATAAGTTTTTAGTGGCGGCTGATTCATGATTGAAATCATAACCAACATTGTAAGGATGTTTTGCATCTGGATTCAACCAGGGATTAGAAGTGGAAGGTTTGTTGCTGAGGGAGTCCCAATACATTTGCGCCACCGGTGAAGAACCAAAGGCATGGTTCATCACCATGTCGAGTACAACCGCCATCCCTTGTGCATGGCATTCATCGATGAATGCTTTGAGTGCTTGTTCGGTTCCATAATATTTATCAACTGCAAAAAAGAAATTCGGGTTATAACCCCAACTCAGATTGCCTTCGAATTCTGTTACCGGCATGAGTTGGATGGTATTGACACCTAATTTTTTGAGGTAGGGGATGGTGTCTTTCAGTGTTTGAAAATTCTGGTTGGCTAGAAAGTCTCTGATGAGCAGTTCATAGATGATCAGGTTTCTTTTATCTGGACGTTTGAAGTTGTTTGCTTTCCATGCATAAGGAGGTTTTCCGGTTTGCAGGATGCTGACGATGCCGCTTGCCTTGTCTTTTGGAAAGCTTTTCAAATTCGGATAGGTAGTGGATGGGATGAAGCCATCATTGTTGGGGTCCAATACTTTTTCTGTATTGTAGTCTGCAACACGCAGACTGCCATCAATCAAATATTGATATGCATATTCGACGCCGGATTTCAATCCTGTGATTCTCGTCCAAAAATAATTTCCGTCAGGTGTCTTGTTCATCTGTCCCGCTTCGTTCTCGGTCCAGTTATTGAAATCTCCCAACACAGCCATTCTATTTTTCCCAGGTGCATGGATCACGAGATAGGCAGAACTGTCGCCCGCTTCATAGGTGATGCCCTCGCTGATGCCAGCGGGCAATGCTGCGATGGAAGCGTTGCCTGCAAGAAAAAATTGAATGGTATCTCGGTGAACGGATCCATTGGAAAAACTTGCTTGAGCAATGATTTGTTGCGCACCTGCTTTGTTGATGGTGATTGTTTTGCTGATGGTTGAACTTCCATCGGCTGTTGCAGCTGTTTCTCCGTTGTAATTGATTTGCAATTTGGCAGGAGTGCTTGCGTTGGCTGTAATGGCAAGGGTTTCTCCCACCTTCACATTGATGGGCTGTAAAGTTCTGATGTATTTGGGTTGAGAGATTGGCTCATCGATTCTGATGAAGTCACCTGCAGCATAAACCGGGATGTACATATCAGAGGCATCGTCGTTGCGCAGTACCCTGTTTCCATTTCCTGATCTGAACAGGATGGCTATTTTTTCAATTTTTTCATTGGGATTGGTAATACCAAAATAACTGCGAAGACCACCATTGATCGTGAAGGTCCATTCATTGGAACCCGTCGAAGGAGCATTTGCAGCAGGGTTGGTGGTACCCCAGTCAAATTTCACAAATTTCCAGCCTGATGGTCCGCTGCTCAAATTGGTAATTACACCAATATGTACATATATATCAGTGACAGGCGTATAGCCAAGCAATCCTTTGTTTCCCCCGTTGGCATTTGCCTTGATGGTAATGGAATTGCTGTTTTCAGTAATAAACGAGGGAGTCCATTGCAGCTGCGCGCGAGTAGGTATCCATATACTTTGCAGCACCAGGAAACCAATCAGTAGACTGTACTTGCGCATCATTCAATGTGTATTATTTACGCAATATAGGGATGAAATCAATCTAAAATTCCCTAAAATTTGGCTGAAATGGCCTTGGGAAACTTTTGCAACGTATATGTAAAATAAGTTCAACAGCTTATTGGAATTTCAAAAAAAAATATTTAATTGCATCCTTAGTGTATTTTTAACACAATATTAATCCAACGATCACAATCGTTTTTGTGTGAAAAACACACTTTAAAAATTTTCAAATTATGAATACTTCATTAAAGCCAGCGCTCAATCACTTTCGATTGCTTGTGGTTGCGCTATTTGCCATGTTGTCTTCATTGGCACAAGAAAAGACGGTTCAGGGAAGGGTTTCAGACAATGCAACCGGTTCTCCCATTGCCGGCGCTTCTGTAATAATAAAGGGTGCTACATCCGGAGTGATTACAGATGCCAATGGAAATTTCAGTATCAAAGTTGCTGCGGCATCCAAGCAATTATCAGTGAGTTCATCCGGATACACTGCACTTGATGTTGATATCACAAACGGGGTACTTGACATCAAATTGACATCGACTTCATCCACTTTGGGAGAAGTAGTGGTCATTGGTTACGGTGCAGCAAGAAAAAAAGATTTAACAGGCAGTGTTGCTTCTGTTTCAAGCAAAGATTTTGTTAAAGGTGCGTTGACTACTCCTGAGCAATTGATTCAGGGTAAAGTGGCGGGTGTGCAAATCACATCCAACAGCGGTGCACCTGGAGCAGGAAGTACCATCAGAATCAGAGGCGGTGCTTCTTTGAATGCAAGCAACGATCCTTTGATTGTGGTTGATGGAATGCCGCTTGACAATGGTGGAATCGCCGGACAAGCCAATCCGCTTTCTCTTATCAATCCGAATGACATTGAAAACTTCACCATTTTGAAAGATGCATCTGCAGCAGCCATCTATGGTTCACGCGCATCCAACGGTGTCATCATGATCACCACCAGAAAGGGTGCAAGCGGTAAGCCAGTAGTATCCTTCAATTCATTGTTGTCTGTCGGACGCATTGCCAAGAAAGCAGATGTGTTGACAGGCGATGAAATAAGAGATTTCGTAAATGCCAATGGCAACGCATCTATGAAGGCTTTGTTGGGTCAGGAGAATACTGACTGGCAAAACCAAATTTATCAGAATGCATTGACAAGTGATAATAATATCAGCGTGAGAGGTTCTATCAAGAAACTTCCTTACAGGGTTTCTCTCGGCTACCTCAATCAAAACGGTATTTTGAAAACCGGAAACCTGGCACGTACCACACTGGGATTGAACCTCAATCCAACCTTATTTGACAATCACCTCAAGATTGATTTCAATATTAAGTCATCTATGAGTCAGTCAGTTTTTGCAAACGAGGGTGCCATTGGTGCTGCAGTTAATTTCGATCCAACCAAACCGGTTTATTCCGGCAAAAACGATTACGGTGGATACTGGGAGTGGCTCGATCCAACTTCTGCAACCGGACTCAAAGCGTTGTCTCCCAAGAATCCGCTTGGTATCCTGATGCTGCGTGACGACAGAAGTGATGTGAGCCGTCACATTGCCAATGTATTAGCTGATTATAAATTTCATTTCTTGCCTGAGTTGCGCGCAGTGGTAAATGCAGGTGCTGATATCGCCGATGGAAAAGGAACCATCGTAGTGCCAGAGGAAGCAGCCAGCACTTTCAAGCGTTTCAAAGATGCCAACAACAAATTTCATGGTGGAGTAAACAATGAGTACAGACAAAAAAGGCAAAATGCTTATTTGAATGCCTACCTCAATTATGCAAAAGAAATTGAAAGCATCAAAACACGTGTTGATCTTACAGCAGGTTATGAGTACCAGGATTACATGACAACCAATTACAATTTTGCTGACAAGACTTTCGACAATACCATCGTCACAACACCGAATTTTGAATTCGATAAACCTCAGTACAGATTGAGCTCGATGTTGGCAAGAGCAAACATCAGCATCATGAGCAAGTACCTCATCACCGCTTCGGTTAGACAGGATGGTTCTTCCAAATTCAATGTCGACAATCGCTTCGGACTTTTCCCATCAGCAGCTTTTGCATGGAAACTGAACGAAGAATCATTCTTCAAAAATTCCAAAACCATCAGTGATTTAAAATTGAGAATCGGTTATGGCGTTACCGGTCAGCAGGATGGAATCGGCTACTACGATTACATTTCCTATTACAACCTGAGCTCTTTGACAGCGCAATACCAATTCGGCAACACTTTCTATCAGATGTTTCGTCCGGGTGGTTACTACTTCAACCGCAAATGGGAACAAACAGCTACCACCAACCTCGCAGTTGATTTCGGATTGCTGGATGGAAGAGTAAGCGGTACGGTTGAGCTTTACAAGAGAGAGACCAAGGACTTGCTGAATGAAATCAACCAGCCTGCAGGTACCAACTTCTCCAACAAGATTGTTGCCAATGTTGGAACCATGGAGAACAAAGGTGTTGAATTCACCTTGAATCTACAGCCCATCAGAAAACGCAATCTCACTTGGGATGTTTCATTCAACGCCACATACAATCAGAATACCATTACCAAACTGACCATCTCTGACGACCCCAATTATCCTGGTGCAAGATTTGGTGGCATTTCCGGAGGAACCGGAAACACCATCATGATCCACTCTGTAGGGTACAACAGAGGTGCTTTCTTTGTTTACAAACAAGTATATGATCAAACAGGAAAACCAATCGACAATCTTTTCTCTGACCTGAACCGCGATGGTATCATCAATGAAAAGGACCTGTATCAATACAAAGGTGTTGATCCCCGTATGTTCTTTGGTTTCAGCACGAATGTAAGTTCAGGCAAGTGGAGCGCTGGACTCGTTGCCAGGGCAAATGTTGGAAACTATATGTACAACAACGTTGCATCCAGTACTGGTACTGTGAGAAATATTCTCAATCCTATCGGATACATCAACAATGGATCTAGGGATGTATTGGTGAGCGGATTCAGTGGAAACGGCGCCAACTACTATCTCTCAGATTACTACATTCAAAATGCATCTTTCTTCAGAATGGACAATATCAATCTTGGTTACAACCTTGGAAAAGTTTTCAAAGACAAGGCGAACATGCGACTCAGTGCGAATGTTCAAAATGCATTTGTGATCACCCAATACACCGGATTGGATCCTGAGATCAATGGCGGCATTGATAATAATTTTTATCCTCGCCCACGCACATTTGTTTTGGGAGTCAATCTTGATTTTTAATTCTATTCATGAGCAAACATAAGCATATGAAAAAGCAAATTATTCAAACATCTATTTCAGCGTTTCTTCTGGCATTGCTGTTCGCTTCCTGCTCTAAGCAGTTGGACCTCCTGCCTTTGAACGATATAACGTCTGGACAGGTTTACAGCACTCCTCAAGGTTACAAACAGGCATTTGCCAAATTGTACGGAAGCTTTGCCACGACAGGCAACAATGGTCCTGCCGGCAATGGCGATATACAGGGACTTGACGAAGGAACATCAGATTTTTTAAGGTTGTTCTGGAAAGCACAGGAACTCAGCACCGATGAAGCTGTGGTTGCATGGGGTGATCCTGGAATCCAAGATTTTCACAACATGAACTGGTCAGCCAACAATCCCATGCTGACTGGACTGTATTACAGATCATATTACCAGATCACATTGTGCAATGATTTCATCCGCCAGGCTTCTGATGCAAACATTGCAGCAAAAGGTATTACCGGTGCTGATGCAGATCAGATCAAGAAGTATCGACCAGAAGCACGCTTCTTGAGGGCTTATCAATACTGGGTATTGATGGATTTGTTTGGAAACGTTCCCTTTGCAACAGACGAGCAAGCGTTGGGTTCTTTTACCCCTTCACAAATCAGCCGAGGTGATTTATTTAAATACATCGAAACAGAATTGAAGGCAATTGAAAATGAATTGCCCAATGCAAGAGCCAATGAATACGGACGTGCCGACAAGGCAGCTGCACAGGCATTGCTTGCAAGAGTATACCTCAATGCAGGAGTTTACACAGGCACACAACGCTATGCCGATGCATTGACCTATGCGAAGAAAGTCATCGACGCAGGGTATACGTTGATCAGTGATTACAGAATGCTGATGAGAGCTGACAACAATACCAATACCAGTGAATTCATTTTAACCATCAATTATGATGGATTGAAAACACAGAACTGGGGAGGTACAACATTCCTTACGCATGCTGCGGTGGGAGGTGATATGGTTGCGGCTGATTTTGGAATCGACGGAGGATGGTTTGGTTTGCGCACTACCAGCGCATTGCCTGCTTTGTTCCCTGATGTTACCGGAACGGCTGATAAGCGTTCACAGTTTTTTACACAAGGACAAAATCTTGACATCAATGACCTCTCTAATTTTAAAGATGGTTATGCGATTTCAAAATTCAAGAACAGAAGAAAAGACAATGCTGTTGGCTCCAATCTGACTTGGGTCGATATTGATTTTCCCATTTTCCGTTTGGCAGAAATGCATTTGATTTTTGCTGAAGCTGCTGCACGTGTAGGTACCGCAGGAGATAAAGCAACTGCGTTGACCTATGTGAATGCACTCAGACAGAGAGCATATGGAAACGCCAGCGGAAGTATAACAGCTGCACAACTTACTGCAGATTTTGTACTGGATGAAAGGGCAAGAGAGTTGTACTGGGAAGGACACAGGAGAACCGATCTGATCCGCTATGGCAAGTTTACAGAATCCACATATCTGTGGCCATGGAAAGGTGGAGTGAAAGGCGGAACCGGTGTGGCTTCTACCAGAAATCTTTATCCGCTTCCTTCAGCAGATATATCTTCTAACCCTAACCTCAAACAGAACGCAGGTTACTGATATTTAAATTCATTAAAATCTTGGTTATGAAAAAATTCATCCAACACATCAGTATACTTCTTCTCTCCATCACCTTCTTGGCATCTTGCGAAAAGGCAGAAGTGAAAGAAGTGTTTCTCGGAGGCAGTGCTCCTGTTTTAACTGCTTCAGCAGCTGGAACAGTGCCACTGTCATTTGCAACACAAAACAATCTTGCAGTGAAATTCAGCTGGACCAATCCCGCTTACCAATTCGCATCAGGAGTTAGTTCGCAAGACGTCACCTATCTCTTAGAGATTGATGAATCCGGTAAAAACTTTGCTGGTGCCAATAAAAAATCAATCTCCATCAGCAAAGATCTCAGTGTTCAATACACACAGAAAGAATTCAATATTATTTTAAGTGACCTCAAACTCAGACTCGGAGTTGCTGCTTCGATTGATGTGAGGATAGCTGCTTCGCTCGGTGCATCCGCCACGAAGTTGACATCCAATACACTCAAGTTGAACGTAACACCATTTGCGCCTCCTCCCAAAGTGCCGGTTCCAGGAAACGGTGATTTGTGGGTGATCGGAGATGCATTTGAGTCTGGCTGGAACAATCCACTGCCAGCACCATTTGTTACATCACAAAAGTTCACAAAAGTGTCTGAAACACTTTACGAGCTGGTAGTCAATTTCAAAGGTGGTGGTTACTACAAAATGCTTCAGGACAATGGAGTATGGGGAACACAATACCATATGGTTGCAGGAGATGCAACTGGTGGTACTTTTGAAAAGAAAGATGCTGACCCAGCCTTTGTTGGCCCTGCTGCTGCAGGCAATTATAAAATAGTTGTGAATTTCCAGGAAGGAACATTTACTGTAACCAAACAATAAGCTTTTAAAAAAAAAGATATGAAAAAGCTATATAATTTATTGTCATACGGTGTTGCCATCTTCTTCTTTGCATTGATCGTTTCATCATGTGAAAAAGTTGATCAATTACCGAATTATGCACCTGGAACTGCAACAACGCTCAATGCTTCTGCCAATACATTGGCACCTGCAGTAACCGATTCAGGCAAAACAGTACTGACCCTGAGCTGGTCCAGTCCCTCGTATTCAGTTGACTCCAATACAGTAAAGTATATTGTTCAACTGGATTCAGCAGGCAGAAATTTTTCAAAGGCTGAAGAAAAAATCATTACGGGTACCCGTACTGCTTCTTTCACCGCCAAGGAAATCAATGCCATTGCGCTCGGATTCGGATTTGCATTCAACAAACAGTACAATATGGAGTTGAGAATCATCTCTTCTCATGCCAACAACAATGAGCGTCTTTTCTCCAATGCCATTGCATTGAAATACACGCCTTACGTAACACCTCCAAAAGTAACACCTCCAAGTTCCAAGCAATTGTTCCTCGTGGGCAGTGCAACAGCTGGTGGATGGAACAATCCTGTTCCGGTTCCTTCTCAGCAATTCACCAGGGTTGATTCAGTTACCTATGAAGGGGAGTTCTATATGAAAGGCGGACAACAATATCTCTGCCTGCCTGTCAACGGTGATTGGAGCAACAAGTATTCTGTGAAAGACAACAATGCAATTGGATTGAACAAGGGAGGAGATTTCGGATTCAACCTCTCAGACAACTTCCCTGGTCCGGATAAAACCGGCATCTATAAATTGAAAATGGATTTCCAGGCAGGAAAGTTCACTGTGACGCTCTTGCAGGAAATCGGGCTCTTGTATGTGCCTGGTGATTATCAGGGATGGAGTCCTGCTTCAGCACCTCAATTGGGATCTCCCAAAAAAGATGGTGTGCATGAAGGATATGTTTCAGTAAAGGAAGGCGGATCTTATGAATTCAAGATTGCTGCACAGCCAGATTGGAGCGGAACTGTTTTTGGTGACGGAGGTGCAGGCAAGTTGAGTACATCCGGTGGAAACCTCAAATTCCCTGGAGCTGGTTTCTTCAGGATCAATGCCAATACAAAAGATGAAACATACTCCATTACAAAGACCACTTGGGCCATCATTGGCAGCTTGACTGGATGGAGCAGTGATATCAGCATGGAACTGAAAAACGGTGTATGGGAAGGAACTGCTACGGTTGGTGGAAGGGAAGAGTTCAAGTTCAGAGCAAACAGCGATTGGGGTATCAATTTGGGAGATGACAGTGCCGACAATTCACTTGAATATGGCGGAGCCAATATTGTTCTTCCAGGAGCAGGAACGTATAAGATTTCTCTTGATCTTACCAATCCGGGATATTATACTTACAAGATCAACAAGCAATAAATTGAACAGCATGTTCAACAACACCCCTGCATGCAGGGGTGTTGTTTTTTGAAAACGTTTGAGTTGATGCAGCTGTCAAGATTCTTATTTTTTTATATCTTCCGATTCAGAATCAACGATTTTCCTCCGCATGCCTCATCGCAAAAAACATAATATCAATACCAATCCTGTTCAGCTCGTACCGGAGTTTCAATTTGCACTTTCGGTGGACTGTGTAATTTTTGGATACGATAAAGGGGTTTTGAAGGTGCTGCTGATTGAAAGTGATTTGCCTTCTTACAAGGGACAGTGGTCGCTCTTGGGCGACTTGATGCATCCCGATGAAAACCTGGATCAGGCATCACACCGCATCCTCAGAGAAAGAACCGGACTCAATGATATGTTTCTGGAGCAAGTCAAAACATTCAGCTCAATCGACAGGCACCCGGCAGGAAGGGTGATCACCACGGCCTATTTTGCTTTGGTGAATGTGCGCGATTATCAATTGAAAAAATTAGATCACAATCTGCATTGGCATGTTGTGGCTGATATTCAGACCATGGCATTTGATCACAAAGAAATCCTTGATCAATCATTGAAAGTACTCAGAAAAAAAATCCAGGAGGAACCCATCATTTTTAATTTGCTGGAAAAGAAATTTTCGATGCGCGACCTGCAGCACGTGTATGAGCAAATACTTGGGGTAAGTTTGGACAGAAGAAATTTCCGTAAAAAAATATTTTCAACAGGCTTATTGAAAGACGAAGAGGAAATGGAACAAAAAGTCAATCATCGTCCAGGGAAGTTGTTTTCCTTCAGCTCAGAGACCTACGAGCAGATCAAAAAGAAATCCTACGTCAGTTTCCGTTTTTGATCAATTTTCCATCCTGGCTTCAAGTCAACTTTTAGAACAGGTCAAAATTTTTATTGATTTTCAATGGTTTATAAGGCTGTCTTTTAAAAAAGCTTTCTTTTTATTCGTTTTTGGAGCTGAATTCGCCTAGCTTTGCGCTCCCATTTGGAAGAATGGGCTGTTTCCGGGATGGCGGCAACAGATTTTAAAACGGGGCTTGTCCCCACAAAAAAGTAAAAATGAGCAAACTACATTTCACCACAAAGCACGCTAATGCTGCTTCCGTTCAACGCAAATGGCATATTGTTGACGGGACCAATCAAACGGTGGGAAGAATCAGCAGTAAGATTGCTGCTGTATTACGCGGAAAGAACAAAGCGTATTATTCTCCCCATGTTGACTGCGGAGATTTTGTCATCGTTATCAATGCTGACAAAGTTGTTTTCACAGGTACCAAAATTGACTACAAGGAATACCAGAATGTTTCTGGATATCCTGGAGGACAGAAAATTGAAATTGCAAAAGATTTGTTGAAACGTCGTCCAGAGCAAATCATGGAGAGAGCTGTAAAAGGAATGCTTCCAAAAAACAGGCTTGGTCGCAAGATGTTCAAGAAGCTATTTGTATACGCAGGTGCTGAGCATCCACATGCAGCACAGCAACCAACTCCTTTCAAATTCTAATTTCAAAACGAATTCAAATAAATCATGATGGAAAAGCAAAAAAACGGATTGGGTCGCAGAAAGGAAGCGGTTACCAGGGTATTCCTCAGCAAAGGAAATGGTAGCATCACCGTGAACGACCTGGATTATAAACAATATTTCCCGCAGGTATACTTGCAGAACCAAGTAGAACTCTCCATCAAAACCGTTGATGGTGTAGGAAAGTATGATATCAAAATCAATGCTGCCGGTGGCGGTAAAAAAGGCCAGGCAGAAGCTGCCAAACTGGGCATCGCACGTGCTTTGATCACTTTGAATCCAGAGTTCAGACCTGCATTGAAAGCAGCTGGATTACTGAGAAGAGATCCAAGAGGTGTAGAAAGGAAGAAGTTTGGTAAGAAGAAAGCCAGAAGAAGCTTCCAGTTCAGCAAGCGTTAACAGGTATATCAATCAAGAATTTAAAATACACAGAATACAATGGAAAATAATACTTCACTGCAGCAGCAACTTTTGGAAGCAGGTGTTCACTTTGGTCATCTTCGCAAGAAGTGGAACCCCAAGATGTTGCCATACATCTACGCAGAGAAAAAAGGCATACATATCATTGATTTGAACAAAACACTTGAGTGCCTGCAGGAAACTGCCAATGCCCTTAAGAACATTGCCAAGAGCGGTAAGAAAATTATGTTTGTAGGTACCAAAAAACAGGCAAAAGAAATTGTTACTGATTGTGCAAAGCGTGTAAACATGCCTTATGTTACTGAGCGTTGGTTGGGTGGTATGTTGACCAACTTCAACACAGTTCGCAAATCAGTGAAAAAAATGCAGAGCATTGAAAAGATGTTGAACGATGGCAGTTTCGACAGCATCACCAAGAAAGAAAGATTGCAGTTGTCGCGCGATAAAGACAAAATGGAAAAGGTATTGGGCGGTATCGCTCAATTGGGAAGAGTTCCTGCAGCCTTGTTCATCATCGACATCGGACATGAGCATATTGCATTGGCTGAAGCCAAGCGCCTGGGTATTACAACTTTTGGAATGGTAGATACCAACTGCGATCCCAACAAGGTTGAATTCCCGGTCCCTGCAAACGACGATGCTACCAAATCAATCGCCATCATCACCAATTATATAACTGCTGCAATTGCCGAGGGATTGGCAGAGCGTCAGGCTGAAAAGGCAGAGGAGGATGAATCAGAAGAATCTACAGACAACGCTTTGAAGTTTTCTGTTGAAGAAGATGCTGAAACAGCAGAAGGCGGCAAGAGAGCTGGCGGCAAGGGTGGTGCACCCAAGCGCAGGGTACCTGCAGCTGGAACAGGTGGCAGACGACCTGCACAGAAAAAGTAATACGAATTATTCATTAAACAACAGGATGCAAAGACCCTTGTGGTTTCCAAATCCTACAATAATATTGATATGTCAACAGTAACTATAACAGCAGCTGATATTAATAAGCTTCGTCAGATGACAGGAGCTGGAATGATGGATTGTCGCAAGGCACTTACAGAGAACAATGGTGACTTTGAAGCGGCGATCGATTGGTTGAGGAAGAAGGGTCAAAAAGTTGCCGCTTTGAGGGGTGACAGAGAAGCAAAAGAAGGTGTTGTTCTTGCGAAGACAACATCAGACAGCAAAACCGGTATAGCGCTTTGTCTGAGCTGTGAAACTGATTTCGTGAGCAAGAATGCTGATTTTATTGCATTTGCTCAAAGCCTGATTGACACTGCTATTGCAAACAATGTTCAATCAGTTGACGAACTGAATGCTGCAAGCATCAATGGTGCAAAAGTAGCTGACTTGGTCAACGACAAACTGGCGAGCATTGGTGAGAAAATCGGCATCTCCAAATTTGAAAGAGTAGACGCTGATCATGTAGCCTCTTATATCCACGGCGCCAACAGAATGGGTGTATTGGTTGGATTGAACAAGGCGGAAACTGAAGTAGGCAAGGATATTGCCATGCAAATTGCAGCCATGAATCCAGTTGCCATTGATGCAAGTTCTGTTCCTGCAGAGGTGATTGAAAGAGAAAAAGCTGTCATCATTGAGTTGATCAAGAATGACCCCAAAATGGCCGGAAAGCCAGAGGAGATGGTATCTAAGATTGCCGATGGTAAGTTGAATGCATTCTTCAAGGAAAGCACCTTGCTTGCACAGGCATTTGTAAAAGATGCAGGTCAGTCGGTAGGCGATTATGTAAAATCCAAGGGAGCTGACTTGAAAATCACTTCTTTCAAGCGAGTAGCACTCGGATAACTTTCTTCCAAGATATTCAAAACAAAAGGGCCTTCATCATGAAGGCCCTTTTTGTATATTCGCACCATGCAACCAACTTTCAAACGTGTGCTGCTCAAACTTTCTGGAGAAGCACTTACAGGGGAAAATAGTTTTGGCATAGATCCCAATTTTGTAGCCAGGTATGCCAAAGAGATCAAATCAATTGTTGACCTGGGCGTGGAAGTAGCCATCGTGATCGGAGGAGGCAATATTTATCGAGGCATGAATGAATCTGAGACAGGTATTGAAAGAGCGCAGGGAGATTACATGGGCATGCTGGCAACCGTGATCAATGGAATGGCTTTGCAATCGATGTTAGAAAAGCAGGGAATGTATACCCGGTTGTTGAGTGCCATTAAAATGGAACAGATTGCTGAACCTTATATCAGAAGAAGGGCCATCAGACATTTGGAAAAACACCGTATTGTGATTTTTGGTGCAGGAACAGGGAATCCATATTTTACCACCGACACAGCTGGATCATTGAGAGCAATAGAAATCCAAGCTGATGTGATCTTGAAAGGTACCCGTGTAAATGGTGTTTACACTGCTGATCCTGAAAAAGACCCCAAGGCTGTGAAATACGATACCATCAGTTTTAAAGAGTGCATCGACAAGAACCTGAAGATCATGGACATGACTGCTTTTACGTTGTGTATGGAAAATAATTTACCCATCATTGTTTTCGATATGAATCAGGAAGGCAATCTAAAGAGACTGGTATGTGGTGAGAAGGTGGGGACTTTGGTAAAATAAGTTTCAAGTTATAAGTTTTAAGTTGTAGGTTTTTTCAGCATTTCAAACCTATAACTTAAAACTTACAACCTAAAACTGAGTAAATCTATAATCTACAATTTGAGCTTAAATGGACATCTCCTCCATTCGCAAAGACTATCAGCTCCAATCGCTCTCCGAGCAGGATGTGGCGGCAGAGCCCTTTGGTCAATTTGCTCAGTGGTGGGATCAGGCGGTGAAATCTGAAATTGATGAGGTGAATGCAATGACACTCGCCACAGTGGATCAGCACAATCGTCCCAGTGCCAGAATTGTCCTTCTCAAAGATTTCAATTCATCCGGATTTGTATTTTATACCAATTATGAAAGTGACAAGGGCAAGCAGATTGAACAGAATCCACATGCCTGTCTTGTTTTTTTCTGGAAAGAACTGGAACGACAAGTGAGAATTGAAGGTATTTGCGAGAAACTGTCAAGCAGTGAAAGCGATGCCTATTTTAAAAGTCGACCTATTGGAAGCCGCATAGGCGCATCTGCATCTCCACAAAGCAGGGTCATAGCTGATAGAAATATTTTAACTGAAAAAGTTGCTGCTCTTGAAAAACAGTTTCCAACGGGTGAGATTCCTCGTCCGGAGCATTGGGGCGGTTATCGATTGATTCCTGAAACCATTGAATTTTGGCAGGGCCGCAGCAGCCGCCTGCATGATCGCATCAAATACCTTAGATCGGGTGGGGCATGGAGTATTGTGAGGTTGGCTCCGTAAGAGTTGTAAGTTTTAGGTTGTAAGTTGTGGGTTGCAATTATTCGCAACTCGAAACCAACAACTTACAACTTATAACTACTTAGTTATGCTTTCTTCTTCGCAGTCTTCTTGACAGCCTTCTTTGTAACCTTTGCGGGTCTTGATTTACCGAATGAACCTTTGAAAATTTTTCCTTTTTTGGTCTTTTTATCGCCTCTTCCCATGATGGTTTGTTTTTGATGATGTGGAGAAAAAAAAAGCAAGACAGCGTCTTGCTTTTTTAATGCTTTGGTTGCAATTAGAGCTTGGCAGAAAGTTCTTTACCAGCCTTGAAACGAGCAACTTTTTTAGCTTTGATTTTGATCACTGCACCAGTTTGGGGATTGCGGCCATTGCGGGCAGCTCTCTTAGATACTGAGAAAGTACCGAAACCTACGAGTGTTACTTTACCACCACCTTTCAAAGTTTTGGTGATAGCAGCGATGAATGAATCAAGAGCAGCGTTTGCTTGCGTCTTTGTGATGCCAGCGTCGTCTGCGAGCTTAGCGATCAATTCGGCTTTGTTCATGTTTGAAAATTTAATTGGTTTGTGTGGAACAAATTTAGATGCTTTTTTATTCCAACAAAATTTTTTTTCTTTTTTTCTTTTTTCTGTGATTCAGTCCTGTTGGGCATTTACAGAGATTTGTATTAAATGACTTTCCCCGGGATTTACACTAAAAACCTCTGAAAATCAATATGGGTAAGGATTTCATGGTTTTGTCTAAATGAAATTACTTGTGTTGTAAATAGGAAGATTTAGTGAAATTCAGCAACAACGCGCCTTTCGGGCGAATTATTCTTATCCACACTTATTGCACAGTTTCCATCAGTGTCCGAAAACCCATTACCTGATCCCCCCATTTTTCTTGTGCTTTTTGTCTGAGTGCAGGTGCAAAATCGGTGATATATTTTTTGTAATTCGATAAGCTCTCCGAATAAAATTGAAATGCATATGTAATGCCTTCGGTTTGATCCACCTCCATCAACCGCATGATCCTGTGATGCGTAAAGAGTCCGCTTGAAAGCATTGCAGGAACATGTTCCTGTTTCATCCACTCGAACCATGCTTGATTGATTGGATGCGATACGAGATAGGTGATATTGTATAGATACATGTTAGAGGTCTATTTCAAGGTAAACTGGACAATGATCGCTGTGTTTTACATCAGGATAGATTTCAGCATCTTTTATTTTCTTGCTCAGTTCCTTGCTAACGTTGATATAATCAATTCTCCATCCTTTGTTGTTCAGCCTGACACTCGGAAATCGCTGGCTCCACCAAGAATAGCGATGGGGTTCGGGATGTACTGAGCGGAAGGTATCCGTCCACCCCGACGCAAAAAAATCATCCATCCAAGCTCTTTCTTCCGGCAGAAATCCTGTAGAATTTTTATTTCCCTTGGGATCATGGATATCAATTTCTTGGTGTGCAATATTGTAATCACCACAGAGAATCATGCCTTTGTAGTGATGTTTGATCTTGTTTAGATAGTTCTGCAATTCCTCCAACCACTGCATTTTGAATGACTGCCTTTCATCTCCAGATGTGCCGGATGGAAAATAGGCATTGATGAGCAGTATTTTTCCAAACTGCAGTTGAATGACCCTGCCTTCATCATCACTTTTCTGATGTCCATTTCCATGTACAACCTTGTCTGGTTTTATTTTGGTGAAAACTGCGACGCCGCTGTAACCTTTTTTCTGTGCACTGAACCAATAATCAGAATAGCCCATTTCCTGAATCGCTGAGATGTCGACATCCTCCTTGGATGCCTTGGTTTCCTGTAAACATATCACATCAGCTGGATCAGTCTTCAACCAATCGATCAAGCCTTTCTTGAAGGCTGCACGTATGCCGTTGACGTTGTAGGAGATGATGCGCATGATTTCAGTTGACGGTTGACGGTTGTGGATGAAAGCATGTAAAGTTAATGGTTAACTGTTAACGGTCAACCGATAACCGTCAACTGTTAACTGGCAACTCAAAACCAACAACTAAAAACTTACAACTCCAATATCGGCCTCAACCATTTCTCAGCCTCTTCAATGCTCATGCCTTTGCGAGATGCATAATCTTCGAGTTGATCTTTGTTGATTTTTCCAACGCCAAAATATTTGGAGGAAGGATGTGCAAAATACCAGCCGCAAACTGATGATGCAGGATACATAGCGAGTGATTCTGTCAGAGAAATACCTACCTGATTGGTTGCATCCAAGAGATGAAAGAGTTTTTTCTTTTCGGTATGATCCGGACAAGCAGGATAGCCGGGAGCTGGACGTATTCCTGTATAATTTTCTTTGATGAGTTCTTCGTTGGTGAGTGACTCTTGTTGATCGTATCCCCAATATTCTTTTCTTACTTTTTCATGCATGTACTCTGCCAGGGCTTCTGCCAGGCGGTCGGCCAATGCCTGCAGCAGGATCTTACTGTAATCATCATGTGCTGCTTCAAATTCCTTGATTTTCTTTTCAATGCCATGAATGGTTACTGCAAATGCACCAATATGATCTTGTTTTGTGCTTGTAGCGGGCGCTATGTAATCGGCCAATGAGTAGTTGGACTGACCCTCTGCTTTTTTAAGTTGCTGACGTAGAAATTGTAATTCGATTGTTTCTTTTGCATCTGTATCCATTACTTCCACTGAATCTTTCCCATTGCTGTTGGCAGGCCAAAAGCCAATCACTGCTTTGGGTGTCAGCCATTGTTCAGATGCAATACTTTTCAGCATAGCTGTTGCATCATTGTACAACTTGGTTGCTTCCACTCCAATTGTTGCATCAGTAAGAATGGCAGGATATTTTCCGTGCAATTCCCATGCAATAAAGAAGGGAGTCCAGTCGATATAAGGAATCAGTGTGTCGACTGATACATCACTCATCAATTTTTTGCCTGTAAAACCTGGAGCAATTAAAGCAGTTGTCTCCCAATCGATATTTGTCTTGTTGGCAACAGCATTTTCGTATGACAATAGTTCTTTGCTGGTCTTTTTGTTGGCAAACTCTTCTCTGAGCTTTGCATAATCTCCGCTGAGGCTTGTAAGGAAAGATGATTTCTGTTGATTCAAAAGAGAGCCTGCTACAGATACGCTCCTGGATGCATCTAATACGTGTACAACACCTCCTTCATATTGAGGTGCAATTTTCAAGGCAGCATGCATACGAGAGGTGGTTGCACCTCCAATAAGAAGTGGTTGTTTCATTCCTCTTCTCTTCATTTCAGAAGCCACGTGAACCATTTCATCCAACGAGGGTGTGATGAGTCCGCTCAATCCAATGATATCTACATTGTGTTTTTGCGCTTCATCCAAAATTTTATCAGCAGGCACCATCACGCCCAAGTCAATGATCTCATAGCCATTGCATCCCAAAACAACACCTACAATATTTTTTCCGATATCATGCACATCCCCTTTCACTGTGGCCATCAATATTTTACCCGCACTGCTTCCTGCTTTTTTTTCAGCTTCTATGAAAGGGGTTAATACTGCAACACTTTTTTTCATCACCCTCGCACTTTTTACCACCTGCGGCAAAAACATTTTTCCCAATCCGAACAAATCCCCAATGATGTTCATGCCATCCATCAGTGGACCCTCAATCACATCCAAAGGTCTGGGATATTTCTGTCGTGCTTCCTCTGTATCTGCATCAATGAATTCAGTAATACCATTGATCAACGCATGTTTCAATCTCTCTTCAACAGTACCTTGTCTCCATTCTCCTTCCACCTTGTCCCTTGTCCCCTGTCCCTTGTCTTTAACTGTCTCCGCAAACGCAATCAACTTTTCCGTTGCTTGGTTATCATCATTGTTTCTATTCAAAATGACATCTTCGCATAATTCACGAAGGGTTGGTTCAATCTCATCATACACCACCAACTGTCCTGCATTTACAATTCCCATGTCCATACCCGCTTTGATGGCATGAAACAGAAATACGGAATGCATGGCTTCACGCACATGATCATTCCCCCTAAATGAGAAAGAGAGGTTGCTAACACCTCCTGAAATTTTTATGAGTGGGAATTTTTTCTTCAGAATACGCGTTGCCTCAATAAAGTCAACACCATAATTATTATGTTCTTCAAGCCCTGTTGCAACTGCAAATATGTTTAAATCGAATATGATGTCCTGCGGGGGAAATCCAACCTGCTCAGTAAGTATTCTATAGGCACGTTCGGAGATAGCTATTCTTTTTTCTAATGTATCTGCTTGTCCATTTTCATCAAAAGCCATTACAATCACTGCAGCACCAAAGCTTCTGCAAATGATGGCCTGTTCAATAAATTTTGCTTCACCCTCTTTCAATGAGATGGAATTCACCACACATTTACCCTGCACACATTTGAGTCCAGCCTGTATGATGGAGAACTTGGATGAGTCAATCATGATGGGAATCTTCGCGATATCTGGTTCGCTTTGCAGAAGATTCAGGAAGATCACCATTTCCTTTTCACCATCCAGCAAGGCATCGTCCATGTTCACATCTAAAATCTGTGCGCCATTCTCTACTTGCTGTCTGGCGATGCTCAACGCCTCTTCATATTTTTCTTCTTTGATCAGGCGTGCGAATTTTTTAGAACCTGTTACATTGGTTCTTTCACCAACGTTTACAAAGTTGGTCTCAGGACGAACCACCAATGGTTCGAGTCCCGATAAACGCATATAGGGTTTGATGTGTACAGCTTTGCTCATTAGGATGCAGTCAATTCAGTTTCAACAATCGGCAGTTTTCTGGGCGGTAACTTTTTCACATGATCGGCAATATGTTTGATATGATCAGGTGTGGTGCCGCAACATCCACCAACAATATTTACAAATCCCTGTTGTGCCCATTCTTCGATGAAGTGTGCAGTTTGAGATGGTTCTTCATCGTATTCGCCCATGGCATTGGGCAATCCGGCATTGGGATATGCTGATGTATAGCATGAAGCAATTTGAGAGAGTTCCTCAATATGTGATCTCATCTGATTCGCTCCCAGTGCGCAGTTCAGGCCAATGCTCAGAGGCCTGGCATGTTCTACACTTGTGTAGAATGCTTCAAGTGTTTGTCCACTCAATGTTCTACCAGACGCATCAGTGATCGTACCGCTGATCATCAACGGTAATTCTTTCAGTTGATGATCTCTGAAGTATTTTTTGATGGCGAATATGGCTGCTTTGGCATTCAGCGTGTCGAAGATGGTTTCTACAAGCATCAGATCAATACCGCCATCCATCAATCCTTTCACTTGCTCATAATATGCATCAGTTACTTCATCGAATGATATTCCACGAAAACCAGGATTGTTTACGTCTGGTGAAAGGGAGAGGGTTTTGTTCATCGGACCAAGAGCGCCTGCAACAAATGGACCGCCTTCATTTTTTTTCTCAGGATGTTTCTTTAGAAATTCTTCCACTGCTTTTTTTGCACAGGTTGCAGCTGCAACATTTATTTCATACGCCAGATCGCTCATGTAATAGTCTGCCATGGAAACAGCCTGTGCATTGAACGTATTGGTTTCAATGATATTGGCACCTGCTTCTAAATACTGCAGATGAATATTTTTGATGATGTCTGGTTGAGTGAGACAAAGCAGGTCATTGTTGCCTTTGAGATCAGATGGCCAATCGGCAAAACGAGTACCCCTGTAGTCGGCTTCAGTCAATTTATGACGTTGAATCATGGTGCCCATTGCACCGTCAATTACCAGTATTTTTTCCTGTAATAAAGTTTGGATGTCTTTCATGCCTTAAGTGGCGCAAAGATACATATTAAACGGGGACAAGGGATAAAGACAAGGGACAATAGAAATCACTAATTTTACGTATGAATTTGTCATCGGCATTGCTTGAGGCGGCTGTCAAAGAGTTTTCAAAACTTCCTGGTATCGGTAAAAAGACTGCATTGCGCTTGGTATTGCATCTTTTGAAACAAGAGGAGTCGGATGTTGCGCATTTCAGTGATACTATTAACCAAATGAGAAAAGAAATCAAGTTTTGTAAAACTTGTTTCAATATTTCTGATCAAGATGCCTGTTCTATATGTCTGCATCCATCAAGAAAGAAAGATGTCATTTGTGTTGTAGAAAACATCAGAGATGTGATAGCCATTGAATCTACAGAACAATACAATGGGGTTTATCATGTATTGGGTGGTATCATTTCTCCATTGGACGGAATTGGTCCGGAACAGCTCACCATTGAATCACTTGCAGAAAGGGTTCAACAGGAGGGTACCAAAGAAATTGTCTTTGCATTGAATCCCACTATACAAGGCGACACAACCATTTATTATATACGCAAGAAATTAAACAACCCCTCTCTCAAATACACTGCCATTGCCAGGGGAATTTCATTTGGAGGCGAATTGGAATATGCAGATGAGATGACACTTGCCAAAAGTATTCGAAACAGATTGCCTGTTGACAGCTATATCCAGTAAACGGTTAACGGTTAACAGTTAACGGTTAACAGTTAACCGTAGACCTCATTGCAATGTGCTTATATCAATGGAAAGTTCATTTTCCCAGTTGGGACGAACATTGAAGGTTTCTTTTCTTGCAACGACTCTTTCAGGCTGTATTTTCTTCCAGTAATTGCCTGTATCCCATTTGCCGTTTTTGTTGGAATCAAAAAGAATGGAAATTTCAAAATCACTCGGCAGGATAAGAGGAATCGTGTAATTCTTTTGAGCAAGTCTTTGCTGGTAATAAATAGTGTTGTCTTTTTTCAGCATCAGAACTGGATGTGAACTGGTATCCAGGTTGTCAATCTTTAATTTGATGGTTCCATAATCGGATGCTCTTTTTGCCGAAAATTGAATGGTGTCTGTTTTCATGTATTTATTGTCCAAGGTATCGGTGGCGACGTCTTTTTCGATCACAAGATTGTACTCAGCACCCTCTACCCACTTGTGTGCCAGTATGATTTTCTTGTTGGTGCTGTCTTTTGAAATCTTGAGCGATTGATTGGTCTTGAATGTCTTGTCGTACAAATGTATTTTGTTGCTGTCAAATGTTTTCAACGGATGCATACTGGTAAGTATAAAATCTGCTAAGATATCTTGTCTGTTCGCATCCAGGTTATTGATCAAACGCAATCTTTTGTCTTCGTCTTTTTTACCGGGTGTGGTGGCTGTTGGTTTTTTCGGTGGACTCGCTTCATAAAATTGTTCAAATGCATAGAGACGCGCAATGGTATCTCTTCCAATTTCAAGAGGTTTATCAAGGAAGCCAATCAGTTCACTGACCTGATCGTATTTTTTTCCACCATCATTGTCTTTGATAGCAAATAGGTTGTATTTGCCGGGTTGGAGGTTGCTGAAAATGAAACTGCCATCTCCTTTTAACCTGGAAAAATAGCGTGGTTTTTCTTTTGCCACTGCCGAGTCGTCCAGGTTTCTATGCAATACAACAATAATAGTGCTGTCAGTTTTACCGGTTTCTGCAATGATTACATTCCCGGTCAGGTAAGCAGAGTCAATATATGTACCAGTTGAAAATGTATAATTCAGGTTTCTTAAAATATTGTTTTCATTGATGTCGCGTACAGATTCGCCAAAATCAATCCGATAGGTTGTGTTCTCCTCGAGGGTGTCTTTTATTTTTATCGTAACGGTTTTGAGTTTGCTTTCAATAACCGGATTGTATTTTGGTAGAGGAGAAAAACTAACTTTTTCGAAAGGGTTATCCAGACTTACATATTCATCAAATGTTAGAATTATTTTATCTGATTTGAATTGAGTGGTTTTGTAATCAGGCAAAGCCATCAGCAATTTTGGCGGAAGACTGTCTTTGGGTCCGCCTGTAGGCGGTACCTGCTGACCGCATCCTACAGCCATAAAGCCCAGTAAGACTAAAATAAAAAGTCTGTTCATGTGAAGGAGTAAAATTAACGATAATGCAGGTCATTTTCTCATGAATACCCCAAACTTGCAACACAAAACTTACAACTCGTCTGACTGATTTTCTGCTGCTGAAGTATCCAGTTTGTTTGTCTTCACAAAATTGCACCAGTGACAATCATCTTCCCCGCAGCCCGTATAAAAATCACGTGCCTGAATTCGGCTCCAGACGTGTTGGATTTGATCGCGCAATGCTTTGGTATCGTCTGATGTGATTTGGACCCTGATGGATTTGATTTCTTTTTTGGCATTGGGTTCAATGAAATCAAATTCGGTGCTTACCACCTGGTACTTACCCATTTCATAATGATCAATGAGCACCTTGTAAAAAACAGCTTGGCGCCAATAGTCGCCTCCATGTGGAGGAAGCTCTGCAGGCGTTTTTAATTTTTCTTTTGCCTTGTCAGGATTCCCCGTTTTATAGTCAACCACATTGACCAGATGACCATCAAATTCCATTTTGTCGATCTTCCCCTTCAGTGGGATATCATCCACCAAGACATTCCTTATATTTTTTTCAATGGAAACAATTTTATTGAAACTGTTGATTTTTTTGTCATAGTATTTCCCCAACACATCTTTTCCGTATTCCATTCTTCTCTCGAACTCCTCTTTGGTAAAACTCTCACGGTGTTTATAGAGATACAAAATAAAATCTTCCTGCAATGTTTCTTTTGAAGGGAAGGATTTGTTTGGATGATTTTTCATTTTGTTGAAAAATTTATCCAGCGCATCATGTATGCCTGATCCAAATTCCAAGGTTTCATTTTTAGGGGAGGGGATTCTTATCAGGTTCTTGTAATAAAATTCAAGTGGACATTTCAGATAATTGTTCAACGCTGTCACATTCATTGAAAACTTATCCAGTGCCTTATCAATGATATCTGTATCCATTTTTTCAATCACAGGTGTTGATGCCGATGTCATTCTCACCAAGTTGTAGGCATACAATGTTTCATCGTCCAACACAACTGGTATTTCTTCCAGTTGTTGTTTTTCTTTGATTTCCTCCACAAATTGACTTGATTCTATTCCTTTTCCGTCCTTGTTTTGTTGTGCGTAGGATATAATCAAATCAGTTTCTGCACGGGTTGCTGCTACATAAAACAATCTTCTCAATTCTTCCTCTATGCTCGATGGGCTGTTGGAAATGAACAATGTGTCGGGTAATTTATAACCGTTGTTGCTTACGCTTTTCTTTTCCCAATACATGGCATTGGATCCAGCCAGGAATATATGCTTGTACTCCAAACCTTTGGATCCGTGTGCAGTTAGCAGATTCACCCCTTTCTCATTACCACCAACATGCACAATGGGCAAGCGAATATTTTCGTGTTCCATCAGTTGAATCACCTTGACAAATTTTTTAAGATCCATGGAAGGATCTTTTTTTGTTTCATCTTTCATGAAATCAAAAAATGCAGTGAGAATCTGCAGTTGCCAATGGCTGTCACTTGCCTGCATGATCACGGAAAGGAGACCCGTATCATGAATTACCTTTTCCAACAGTTGTTGCAGTGTGACATTGTGGATGGCGGCTATCAGTCCTTCGATTACCTTTCCTGCATGAACGAGTTCATCAGAGATATTATTTTCAAACAATGATACAGATACAGTATTTGTCTTTTCGGCTATGATTTTTCTAAAGCCTGCTTCTTGTTTTGTAAAACGTCTCTGTGTATTTTCGATACTGAGTGTAGCAATTTCCAGCGGTTTAACATTGAACCAGTCGAAGTGCAGTATTTCAAAGAGTCTCTCATCTCCGCTGAACGGCATATCCATTTCGGCATACAGGTATTCAAAGAGCAGGATGATTTTTTTTACAAGCGTGTTGGATAATAAATTGATGTTTCGTTTGCTGTAGTAGGGTATATGTTTGTTTTTCAGAAAATCTGCCAATTCTTCGCCGTACACATTTTCACGATAAATGACTGCAATTTGACTTGGTTCAGTGCCATTCTGTACTAGATTGTATATCGCTGTTGTGATACCAATCATTTCTTCTCTGGGGGTCCTGTATATATGTATGACAGGTTTTTGTAGGATAGATTGGATAGAAGTGTTTGCGGCAACCAGATTCTTGTCGAGTCCCTCGATATGATGTATAAGCCTTTCTTTATTTCTGTCGATCAAGGATTTTGCGCTGTCTAGAATAGGCTGTGTTGAACGATAGTTTTCCTGCAGTAAGATTGTTTTGATATCAGGATATTTTTTTTTGAAGGAAAGCATGTTTTCGATATTTGCTCCCTGAAATCGAAAGATGGATTGGTCATCATCACCCACCACAAAAATATTGGGATCATCCCAGTAGCTGATGAGCAGCTCCACCAGTTTATTTTGAGTACCACTGGTGTCCTGGTATTCATCCACCAATACATATTGAAACTGTTCCTGGTATTGAGCAAGCAGATTTTTATTTTCCTGAAATGCTTTGATCACCCAATTGATCATATCGTCAAAATCATATCTTCTTCGCTCGTGCATGAGTTGCTGGTAATGATCGAATTCTTTTACCGCAGCTTCCAGTTTGCTCATGCGTTCCTTCTCTTCATTCAGTTTTTCAATTTTTACATCACCTGCATTGAATTGCTTGTATTTTTTCTTGTACACAAACTCTTCTCGGTTTGGTAAATCTTCGATGTATGATTGGATGGCATTGATGATTTGAGCAGGTTCCCAGCCCTCTCTTTTCATGGTGCTGAAAAGTTGTCGCAGATTTTTCGTTTCATAGTAAACATCGCTGCGGTATCTTTTCAACGGGTGTCCATGTGGAAACCGATCAATCAGTCTCCTCATGAGTTCAATCGCCTCTAATTCAGAAATGGGATCCAGGGTGTTTTTTTCGAAGTAGGAGAGATTGTCCTGAATGACCTGGTTGCAAAAGGAATGATAGGTGTGGATATTGACCTTGTATGCATCAGTGCCAATCATTTTGAGCAAACGCTTGCGCATGGCCAATGCTCCTGCATCGGTATAGGTCATGCAGAGAATATGTTGTGCTTGGGTATCGGTTTCCAGCAGGATTTTCCCGATGCGGATCGCTAAAATTTGTGTTTTTCCCGTTCCGGGTCCCGCGATGACCATGACCGGTCCCTCGATTGCATCCACAGCCTCCTTTTGTGCCGGGTTGAGTGATTGGTATGCTTCTTCGAAGGGGGACATGCTGGTTTTGAGTAGTGGGTTTTAAAATACAGTTAACGGTTGACAGTTAACAGTTATTTAGTAGATCAATTTACAACAACTTTTCATTCAGAATGTTGATCAGTTACCTGTCAACCGTCAACCGTCAACCCATAACCCAAAACCAAAAACATAAAACTTTTCATGGTCTACTCCCTCCAACAAACCCAATTTCTACCCATATCACTGGATGAGGCATGGGATTTCTTTTCGCACCCTAAGAATCTGGCAGTGATGACACCCGATTATTTGAATTTGAAATTCACCAATCAGTTGTTTGGTGATGAAATGTATCCCGGTCAGGTGATTACCTATAAAGTGAGACCCGTCTTGGGAATTCCTCTGTTTTGGATGACAGAGATAACCCATGTGGATCACAAGAAATTTTTTGTGGATGAACAACGTGTGGGTCCTTATGCCTTGTGGCATCATCAGCATCATTTCAAAGTAGTCGAGGGAGGAGTGGAGATGACAGATATTGTGCATTACAAAGCTCCACTTGGTTTTCTCGGAGATATAGCCGTCGCATTGTTCATCAAGAAACAGCTCGAAGGGATATTTGAGTTTAGGAGGAAGAAAGTAGAGGAGTTGTTCTGACAACTGTTAACAGTTAACCGTTAACAGTTAACCCGGCATCCTCGAAATATACTTCTCGATCTGTTTGATTTGATCAACTACTTGAGCTGTGCTAGGTTTCTGTGCTTTTGCTTTTTTGAAGAAGTCCTTTGCTGCGCGGAATTCACGTTTTTGCATCATGATTTGACACATTTGTAGGTAAGCCATGGCGAGACTCTCGTTGTCAGGAATTCCTGCACGAATGGCCTGTCTGATAAGGCTTTCACCTTCTTTCATGTTGCCCTTCTGCATGGCCATCATACCCAATTGTAGTTTGTTGGCACCTTCTGCTTCTTTCATGGGCAATCCCAGGTCAAGACTCTTTTTCATGTGCTTTTCTGCTGCATCAAAGTCCTGTTTGGTCATGGCGATATTTCCCTTCAGGGTATAATAAACAGAGCGAACAGGTTTGTATAGCAAATTGGGGAATTGGATGCCATTAAGGACTTTTTCAGCACCTTCAAAGTCGCCCTGCTCTAGGTACTCCTGGATAAGGCGCAGTGGACCAATAAAAAAGTGGGTAAAAATGCAGAGCACAGCAATCAGGTAGAGTGCAAATGCGGGCCAGAAGCCGGATGTATAGTTGACCACTCCTGCTGCAATCAAAGAGATGATTCCGATTTGCAATCTGTATCTGATGAAAAAGTTATAGAGTTTCATGGGGAGCGAAGGTACAGGAAAAAGGGAGGAGAGACAAGATACAAGTAGGAGGGAAGAGGGAGGAGGGACAAGGGTGGAGGAAAATGATTTTGAATACGTTTTTGTATATTTAATATCAACGACTCTATATGAATCACATATTTGCCATATTGATTTTGAGCGCTTTTCATATAAAAAGTTTCTCTCAATCAAAACCCGTTTTTAAGATCAATCATGCAGCTGTTTACGTTACAGATCTTAAAAGATCTGGTGAATTTTATACGAAAATTCTGAACCTCGATACCATCCCTGAACCTTTTCACGATAACCGTCATATTTGGTTGAGTATTGGGAATGGTGTTCAGTTGCATATTATTCAAGGTGCTCAAAAAGAGAAAGAATATTTTCAGAACAACCATTTGTGTTTCAGTACAGATGATGTTGTATCATTCAGCAAGAAATTAGATGAACATAAAATTGCTTGGTACAGTGCAAGAGGAGAAGCTTTCAAAATGACCAATCGTGTTGACGGGGTACACCAGGTTTTTCTCAAAGATCCCGATGGGTATTGGATAGAAGTAAATGATGCGAAATAGTAAGTAAATAAAAATTTATATGCAAATGAGAAAATATTTATTCGTTTCACTCTTATTGACGTTTGTTCATGCAGTTAAAGCACAGGATACGTCTTGGAATGGTTATCGTATAAGTTACGTAGGTAAAAAGTCAATCAGTAAAAAATGGATGGTAATCAAAATGCTAAATTGTTGATTGAAAATGTAGGCAACGATGCAGCAGCACCTTTATATTTTGATTTATTCATCGAAGGGTTTACTGCTCCAAATGCACAAAGAAATTTACATGGAGAATTTGGTTGGGCTACATTTCCAAATGGTGGGGCACTTAAGGTTGCCAAGGGTAAACAGACATATGCTCAATGTTGGACTTAAGGTGCATATGAAAGCAGAATGGATAATATCCCACCCGCCTCTGGAGCAACAAAAACATATGTTATTCACTTTTTATTTTCTGAAAATCAAGGTGCCCTTCAGGGACCTTATCCTAAAAATACAACAACAGTATTGGACTTACCTGTGCGCATAAGTTTTATCAATGATACGGTACCATTGTACAATTCTGGCGAAAAAGCTCTACGACTCTCAGTGTCTGCAAAATCTGGTGGCGACTTTTACATGGAGTTGTTTACCGAAGCATCTGCTGTACAACAAACAAATATTTTTCAGCCTACTGTTGTTCAACGTGGTGATAGCAGCAAGCCCTATTTATTTGATTTTAAGCTGGCATTAAGAAATGATTGGTTTGTAAAAATTCGTAAACAAGGTTATAAATCAGAGTATTTTAAAATTGATACATCTAAGTCGGTTAATACCATTTCCCTATCAGAGGAGAGAATTAGTAATTCACCTTATACAGCCAAATTGATGAAATCAATAAAAACACCTACAGGTTTTGGCGGGGAGCGGTATCAGAGCAAACAATGGTACAAAGAGACAACTGCGATCACTGGTGCAACCAATGCTTCATTCAAACCAACTGAGGCGGGTAATTACAATGTAAAAGTGAGTGTAAGCGGTTGTTCAAGTGCAGCTTCTGATAACTACTATTATCTGTCGACTGCAGTTTTCAACACCGGAGTATCCAAACTTGTTAAATTTTATCCTAATCCTGTCTCCAGTCACCTCAATATTGAATTCGACAGATCTACTGCTTCACGAGTGAGCATATTAATATATGACATGAATGGAAGAGAGGTCATGAAACGCAACAATGTTTTGAGTGGAGCCGAATTCAATTTGACAAGATTCGGCAAAGGTTCTTACACCATCAAAATAGTTGATGGCAATGGCAGGCTGATCTCACAACAAAAATTAGTTAAAAATTAAAACAGTGCCCTTCTTATGAAGGGCATTTCTTTTATTTGCTTATGATGAAATGGTTGCTAATATCGCTGATGTTGCTGGGTTGTACAAAAACAACGGAACTGAATGAAGTTGAGGACTATCTCAATAAGTGGAATAAACTTGGAATCACAGATTATGAATTTACCTTGAGGGTGAACTGCTTTTGCACATCAGAAACAGTCGGTCCACATAAAATTGTAGTAAAAAAGAACTCAATCCTTACCGTAAACGGAAAGCCCTATGATCCCAACATTCATTTTTCTGTAAAAACAATTGAACAACTGTTTACCTATATTCAAAAAACACTTGCTGAAAAGCCTGTACAGAAAACACTGGCTTTTGACGCTCAGTATTTTTTTCCTACCAATATTTATTTTGATATGTCAGAAATGATTGCTGATGAGGAGATGGGGTATATCGTGACTGATTTCAAGCCACTCTGATTACTCGAATTCGAGCTCGTTGACATACATATCCCACTCTAAAACATCTTGGCAGAGTTCTGGGTAGAGGGTGATTTCAGCCTCTTTTTGTGTTATACAATATTCTTCAATGCTATGCATATGATAGGGGATCGTTTCATCAATTAACAACTTAAGGAGAATTTTGTTTAAAAAATGTAATTATTTATTAAACAAGGCGTTAACAAATGCCTATTGACTGATTATGATGCTTTTAGAAGAAAATTGAATTTTCCCGGATTTGTCAAAACCCCTTGCAAGGATCTTGTAACTGCCGATTGCATCAGATAGCCTGAAGGTAAATGTAGCTGTCCCCCTGAAATCTGATGATAGATCATCTTTTTTGAAAACCAGGTTTCTGAAATCCGGCAAGGATGAAAGCACATTCTTTTGAAAAGCGGGTTCAAGTGACCTTTTCTTTTGTAATCCCGTGATGGCAAATCCACGATCAGCATCTGAAATTTTTAAGCTGCCCATATCATTTCGATAGGTTTTGAAATGCACGATTCCATCAAATTCATGATTGCCCAATATGTATTTTCGATAAATCACATCGATGGACTTGATCAACAAGGGATCTGATTCCAATAGTTCTTTTGTGTTAAAATACGGTATCCCGTCTACAAGTATCAGTGGTTCATTGGTAAAGAAATATTTAAATGGAATATTCAACACTTGCAACATTGCCTGGTCTTTGGTTTTTTTGACGCGTACTTCTGCAATGATTTCAGCAAATACTTCTTCCATATTTGGGAAACGAACATAATCATCTAGGTAATACCTAATATCTGGCTTGCCATAAAAATCAGTCGTATCTGCAATTTTGTTTTCAATTCTTCTGTGCAGATCGGCGTAAAATTGTTTGGTAATATTTACATGCATCAATCTCGATTCAATGGCTGATCTGCTTGCTTCATCTAATCTTAAACATGGGAATGATACAGGTGTTGCATTTGATATAAGTGGTGATTCGAATACAATTCCTTTTTCATTGTTCAGTGTATGCAAAACAATTTCAGTTGTTTCGAATTTAAAAGGGAAGATAAATTTTACCATACCTTTTTCATCCGTATGGCCGATGGCAATCGCAGCAGAACCTCCTTTCAATGCTGCAAGCACTGATATACCTGCTATAGGTTTTCCATCCTTTTTTGCAGTAAAGACAAATCCTTTTCCCTCTGTTTCTTGTTCAACAGTTTCATTGTGTTTGTGTTCAGTATTGAATCCACTGACAGCTTGTTCATAGATTGCATTGAGTTCATCATGTTTAACCACTGTGATATCGACATCTCTTATTTCATTCAAGCCTGTCAAAGATGCTTTCACTTCGCTCCTTGGAGCATATTCTTCTTTATCAGTATATATATTGATGGAGGAGGATGTTTGCGGTTTGTTGATGTTGGTGAAATTACATCCTATGGAGGCTGGCATTTTAGGATGAATTACCATGATGGGAAACAATGTTGTTGTTACTTTCATTCCTGGTGTAAAGGCATCCAAGAAATAATAGTCAGATGGCAGGTTGTTTGGGACTGTCATCAATCCACGGAATTTGTTCCCATTGAAAAGTACTTCTGCCTCTGCTTTTTTATTTCCATTTCTATCCAGCAACGTTACAGTCAGGGTTTTTGAAACAGGTTTCCTGTTTTGCATGAGTCCATCAAACCATATGTCTTCGCCCACTATAAATATCTGTTGATCTCCCCACAACGTGATGCTTGCATCTTGGGCCGCTGCCGAAAATGCTGCATTGAAAACCAATATCCAAATAGCCAGACGTCTGATCATGTTACCAAAATGAAGGTTTTACAACTGTGCCTCCAGAAAACCGGCAATCAATACAGGTTTTCATCGCTACACCAAATCCACCGCCTGTTATCAGGTAAGCAACATTGTAGGAGGGATAATTTTTTAAAAAAGCCTCTGCTGCAAAAGCAGTAGGAAATTCATACGCTTCACAGATATCGTCCTGGTTTTTTGTTGGCCATAGATTCATGGCTGAATTCATAACAAACAATCTTTTTTCAGTTTGGGTCCCAACTGAAACATATCCAATCGCTTTTCTGCTGGCATCATTCACACATACGATGTTTGTGGGAAGCTGAGAGGGTTGGGGATCAAAAAGGGTTCCTGTCAGTTCTGTATTCTTTTTTAGAATATTCCAAAATTCATATGCCTCTTTTGAAAGCGTTATTTGTTTAACAAGAATGCTGTATCGAACATAAAGTTTTTCAGACAGAAAAGGGACTGTCGTGATGTTTTTGTAACTGATCACATCATTGCTGAGGGAAGTACTGTTATCAATTATGATATTGGGCGCGAGTGCTGTTTTCCAGCACATAAATGTCTGCTCATCGGGTGTTCTCGCAACGATTCTACCGTTTACATAATTGTGGTAAGAATCGAACCATGCATGTCTTTCCCAGGTCTCCTCAAAATTCCATCTGTAGTACCTGCTTTTGTTTTTGTCATCATGGGTATGTACAAAAACGCTCATTCCTGCTTCTACCTGTTTAAATGTAAGGCTGTCAATGACAGGTGTAATGGCTGGTTGCTGAAATTCGGTTTGATATATCTTCCCATCCGTTGTTTGAATTTTCAGTGATAGCGCCTTATCAATTGGCAAATTCAATATTGATTTGTAAATCCCTCGACCCAATTGTGGAACCTGCCATTTTGCCCCATCCTTGGATATAATTTCCACCTGTGCATTCAATTCTGGAATACTGTCCTTTCCTTGCAATGTTTTGAGTCTGCTTAAATAAAAAGAATTTTCAGCATTGTTTCCTGCAATGACATCACCTTCTACAATTAAGATGGTTGCATTGGGCTTTGTATCGGGCAGCTCCAAAGGTTTTGTACATCCTGTATACAAAAGCGCCATCAACCATATCGCAATCAGGTATCTCAATTGAATTTTAAATTAAATGTTACAAACGGAATAGGATTCGCAAAAACAGACATTTGGTATCCCTTCACTTGTCTGTTGGTTACTATGAAATATACAGAGTAAGGATTGGCTCTTCCGGTGATATTGTAAACGCCAAATGTCCATGAACCATGAACTTTTTGCGTCACTTTATGATTGTTTTCGACGATCACAGAGAAATCAGTTCTGAAAAAATCTGGAATCCTGAACGCATTTCTCTCGGAATACAATACCCGCTGTGCACCTCCCATGTTGAATACACCGATCGGATAGGTGATAGGCCTTCCTGTGCTGTAAGTGGAAGTGAGTGAAATGCTGAATCGCTGTGTGAACCTGTAATTTCCAACCAGGCTCGCAATATGCGGCTTGTCAAAGTTGGCAGGATAAAAATTTCCACCATTGATGGTTTCCCCTGCGATGGGGTCGTCTACTTTCAGGAAAGTTCTCAGGTAAGTATAACTGATCCAACCATTGAGTTTACCGACAGGCTTTTTGTATAAAAACTCAATACCATATGCTTTGCCTTTGGTATTGATCACATCTCTTTCCAATGTATTGTTTAAAATCAGTTTTGCACCGGATTTGTAATCGAGGTAATTGAAATTCTTTTTGTAGTATGCCTCAATAGATAATTCATCACCCTTGTTTCCCGGCTGAGTGTAAAATCCGAGTGAAACTTGGTGGCCCACTTGTGGTCTGATGAATTGGTCACTCAATTTCCATATGTCTGTAGGTGAAAGCGCAGTTGTATTGGTGATCATGTGGATGTACTGCCGCAGGCTGTTGTAGCTCAGCTTCAATGATGTTCTCGGAGTGATAAGATATCTGGCGGAGGCCCTTAACTCAGGACCATGATAAGTTTGTATTGTTTCACCATTTTGGTATTGTACCGAGTCAATGACCGATGATGATGTTCTGGGTATACCCGGACTGTACTCGTATGATTTCTTCGGACCAGTAAACCGATAAAAACTGTAACGCAAGCCACCTTGCAATTGAATTTTATTGTTCACTCTGTATTGATCGCCCAGATAAACAGAAGACTCTGTGCCCTTTTCCTTTTCAACAAATGTTGATTTGACCAGTGATGCAGGATTGGTTGGAGTCAATGAACCTGGATCCAGGTTATATATTATATGCTGCAAGCCGAAATTGATTTCATGTTTATTGGTTGGGATAAATTTAAAATCTGATTTTGCGCTGATTTGCTGAATGCCAAATTTCAATAGAAATCCGTCTTTTGGATTATTGCTGCCATCTACAGAGTAATCATATTGATCAATACCAGCGGATAAAACATTGTAGAATTTATCCGTGAAATTATGTTTCCATTTGATGCGTGCATTTTTATTCTGATATGCATAGGTGGAGTCCTGATTCAATCGGAATACATCGCTGCTGATATATCCGGATACATACAATTTGTCTTTCTCAGAAAACTCGTGTGTCAAATTGATCATCAAATCCGCAAAAGACACCTTACTTTTTTTGAAAGTAACATCCGGCAGGTATTGTAAAAACCAATTGGAATAGGTCGCTCTGCCACCCGCCAAAAAAGTTGTTTTTTCAGAACCCAGTGGACCCTCAAGGGTGAATTTGCTCGTCAGGGGACCTATACCCAATGTACCTGTGACTTTTTTTGCATTGCCGTCTTTGGTACTTACATCCATGATGGATGAAATTCTTCCTCCCAATCTTTCGGGTATCGCACTTTTATATAATTCCAGTCCACGGATGACTTCAGGATCTACTGCTGAGAAAAATCCAAATAGATGCGTGGGATTGTATATGGTCATGTCATTCAGCAGAATCAAATTCTGATCAGCAGCACCTCCTCTCACATTATAACCTGCTGTTCCCTCACCCACAGATGTTACACCCGGCAATGTTTGCAATGAGCGAAGTATATCTGTTTCACCCAATACTGCTGGAATTTGCTTGATCGCTCTTATGTTTAATCGCTCCACACCCATTTGCATTCCTCTCACATTCGATTGTTTTTGAGCCACAATAACAGCAGTCTTCAGGCTTCTCACTTCCTCATTCATTTCAATATCCATTCTGCCATTGCCCAGGATATTCAGTTGTCTTGTTATTTCTTTCATACCGATGCTGCTGACTTTCAACAGCTGTCGGCCTTTGGGGACAGTAATCGAAAAGAATCCGAATGCATCAGTTGAAACGCCTCCCTGATTTCCATCAATCACGACAGAAGTTGAACTGAGAGGTTCTCCATTTTTTGCATCTCTGATATATCCCGAAATGATAGCAGTGGGAGCATTGTTGTTTTTGGTGCCAATGGAGTATACCTTGTTGTCAACAGCTGCCAGCACGACATCGCTTTTATCTTCTTCTGTTTTCCGGTTAGCAGTTTGATCAACTGTTTGTGAAAAAAAATCTTTTGAAAGGGATGTAAATACACTGCTTCCCCTTGAAATGATTACTCTTTTGTAAGGATCCTTATAGTAGCTCAATCCTGTGCCATCAAGTAGGTTATTGAGGATGGAGTCCAACGGTCCATCTGCTTTTCCTATGATCAATCCTTCTGTATGCTTTGTGTCATATAAAAAACGAACATCAAATTTTTTTTCAAGCACATGAACCAGACTGTCAAACGGTGAAATCTTTTGTGCGTAATCCATCTTTACGATGGAAATAAAAAGCAATATGAAAAATAATTTTTTTACCATCCTTTTGTCTCCATTTCCTGTATCATCAACTTTGATGCTTTGATCGGATCTTTTCTGAAACGTATGCCGTTGTCTTTTAAAACCTTCTTCAAGACTTTTGCATTTTCCTTTGCCGATTCAAGGATGTCCTTTTCTTGCATCACTTGCCGGGTTTTCCCATTTTCAATCAGTAGAATATTATTTTTCAGAATATAGGTATCCGTACTCTTGGTGTCGGTATTCAATCTTTTCATCCACTTGACGAGCAGTGTTCTTTTCCCTTCAAAAAGCAATTCAAAAAATTCGCCTGATGGGGTATTAAAGGTTTTTTTCACGAAGTGATGTCCGTCAATAAAGAATTCATCCAGCATTTCATTGATCAGTCTCAGCTTGAGGAGTCCCCGCATGTCCCTTACCAGCACATAATCATCTTCACAGTCATAATGCACTTCTATGTCACGGTACCAATTTTGATGGTACTTTACACTTCCGGCATTTTTGGAAGCAGGAAAAAATGGATCTCCTTTGGTTACATTAAATTGTTTTACATATTCTGCACCGTTGTAAAGCAGGCTGGTGGGACCTGTTGTGTCAACAGCGGCATCTGCGAACAGGAATAATGGTAAAGTATTGATTATCAATAAAATAAGAAGCGTTCGCATGGTCAATATTCCTACAATATATACATTATATATATCAATCTCTCTTTTAGACGTTTATTTTGAACCTGACTTTCGTTAATTTCAGACGAGCAGTTTGAACCTTTGAACATTTCAACGGTCTAATCCATATGATGCAAACACATAAATCATTTTTCATCTACAGCTTTTTAATACTCGTTCTCTTTTCATGTCAAAAAGAAGATGAATCATCCAGTATGGCTGAACCATATAGTGCTGCCGTGCCAGAACTGTATAAAAAAATTTATGGAGCCACCAGTATCACAGCTGATGCCAAATATGTATATGTAAAAACCAATGGCTTGCCTGACCACAAAAGTGTTTATTACAATACATCCAATGCATTGTATGAGGGTTTTTCAGGAGCTACTTTCAAAGGGACCAACTTCTCCAAAAATCCAAATTCAATAGCCTCTCAGAGTTATACATTTAAAATTCCCATCACACCTTCAGAGGCTGTAAACAAGGCTGCAACTCCCTTGGGTCCCATTGGTGTTGCATTGAACGGCGTTCCATTCTTTAATCAATATGCCGGTCCCAATCAACCTCTCTCCGGGGAAATCGTGAGTTTTGATCAATATTGGGGGCATCCTGCACAAAGAGGCGATTACCACTATCATGTTGAGCCCACCTATCTTACCAAAATAAAATATTCAACATCTGCATTGTTGGGATTTTTGCTTGATGGGTTTCCGGTATATGGACCGGAAGAAAATGGAGCCAAGGTAACCAACGACAAGTTGGATGCCTATCATGGGCATACGCATGCCACTACTGAATTCCCAAATGGGATATACCATTATCATATCACGGATGCAGATCCTTACTTGAACGGAAACGGCTTTTATGGCGTTGCGGGTACTGTTACTCAATAGCATCGTTTACTTGTTGTTTCTCTCCTTGGGTTGCAATCAATCTCCTGACCCGGTATTGTATAATCAAACAATCAATGGACTTGAAGAAGGAGAATGGAGGGGATATCATGAAAATGGCGTCCTCAAAGAAAAACGATTTTACAAACATGGTGTCAAAGTAGGTTTACTGAAAACATGGTGGGACAACGGACAACTACAGGTATTGTATCGTTTCAATCATGGAGAATACGATGGTACTTGTTTTGAATGGAATCGAAATGGTGTCATGACCAAAAAAATGAATTATGCACTGGGTGTTGAAGTTGGACAACAACGACAATGGTACGATGACGGCTCTGTCAGGTCAAACTATACAATAATCAATGGGAGAAGATACGGATTGCTTGGAACCAAAAATTGCATCAATGTCAAAGACAGTCTGGATCGTTTTTAGCTTTCTCTTTATCTGGGGGTGCAGAAGACCTGAAAAGGATATGCTCCCATATTACAACGATCCATCCTTTACTCCTTTGTTTTTGAATGCATCTGATGCAGATCATACAATCACACACCATATTGGAGACTATATTTTTACTGATCAGCAGGGAAGAGCTTTTAACTCAGGGTCACTCAACGGAAAGATTCATGTCGCCAACTTCTTTTTTACAGGTTGTGGCAGCATTTGTCCGGGTATGATGCAAAAACTTTCTGCTGTTCAGCAAGCAGTGACGAATGATAATATAACTTTTCTTTCATTCAGCGTCACTCCCTGGTCGGACAGCGTTCCGCGCTTGAAGGCTTATGCTGATTTGCATCATATCGATGATAAACAATGGAAGCTGCTGACGGGAAGGGCTTCAGACATATACCATGTAGCAAGGAGGTTCTATTTTGCAGAGGAAGCATTGGGATTTACCAAAGACAGTACAAATTTTTTACACACAGAACATGTATTGCTCATTGATGGTAAGAAAAGAATTCGAGGAATTTACAACGGGACAATTCAATTGGATATGAACCAGTTGATTAAGGACATCCAAGTCTTGCAATCATCATCAGCAGGCGATTAATGCATATATTTGAGAAATTATTTCAGTGAAGTCATATCGACATCTTATAGTTTTGGTCTTGATGCTGTTGCCCTTTGCTTATGCAGCATATCTATTTCCTTCCCTGCCTTATAGAATTCCCACTCATTTCAATGCGGCTGGAGAAGTGGATGCATGGGGACATAAATCCACTATTTTTCTCTTGCCTTCCATCATGGGGGCTACCAGTATTTTCGTTTATTTGATCTTGATCAATTCAAAAAAATTAGATCCCAAGCGGTACGAAAAAACAGATGATGGGGTGTTGAAGAATTTTGCTCTTTATACTGTATTATTCCTGACTGTATTGAGTATGGTGATTCTCTATGCTATATCACACGTGGGTATTAAAATTGATAAAATTCTCCTTCCATTACTGGGTTTGGCCTTTGGTTTGTTTGGGATCTACATGCCCAAGTTGAAGCAGAATTATTTTGCTGGATTGAGACTGCCATGGACGCTGGACAGTGAGCGCAATTGGGATGCTACACACGCTTTTGCAGGGAAAGTATGGACTGTTGGAGGTTTTCTTCAATTTATGTTGGGACTTATTCTTGATGGAAGTATCATGTTCCCTTTGTTCATCTCCCTGGTTATTTTAATGGTATTGTTGCCCTCAGTGTATTCTTATATGTTTTTTAAGAAAGAGAAAGCAGGATGATCAAGTTCAGGAAATCCTTGCTGTTTTCAGTTGCCCTTTTCCTTCATGTTTTTTCATTGGCTCAGGAGGATAGTCTTTTCCAAAGCTGGAAGCATAAGAAAAATATTTTCACCCTTGGATTGTATAAGCAGCCGGGCAATGACTCCATGGTTGATGTTTGGGATGGATTTGAACGCATACTTGGACTCAAAAAGAAACAAGAGGAAGCAATTTTGACAAAGCCCCAGATTTCCTTTATTCCAAGTGTAGAGTACAGCATCATCACCGGATTGGCAGCATCCATCAATTCAAATATTGTATTCCCCAAAAAGATCAACAATGCTTCTTTCATCTATTTTGATCTAAAAAGAACAGTCAAAAAGCAAACCATAGTTGAACTGGTTTCAAACATGTGGTTTGCAAGAGATCGTTTGAATCTCAATACAGATTGGAGCATCATGCGTTTCCCGCAAAAAGACTTCGGATTGGGATCCCAATCAACCAGCAATCTATTTGATCAGCTCAATTATTCTTACCTGAAACTGCACCAGACAGTTTCAGCAAAAATTGCACGTGATTGGTATGCAGGTATTGGATGGAGAATGGATTATTTCTGGCGTGTTTCCGATACGACCAGTACCAACAAGCCGGTAGTTGGATTCAGGGAATACGGGTTCAGCACATCATCACTTTCCAATGGACTCTCTTTGAATCTCCTGCATGATACAAGGCGCAACGCGGTTCATCCTATGGCAGGGGAGCGTTATTTTCAAACCATCTGGAGAAACAGTTCAACACTTTTTGGCAGTTCCTCTCAATGGTCATCACTCATTGTAGATGCTAGGAAATATTTTGCATTCCCCCAATCTTCAAATAATATTCTTGCATTTTGGTCTTACAATGTAATGACCTTGGGTGGGAAGCCTCCTTACCTGGTACTTCCCCATACTGCTGTGGATCCCTTTAAGAATACTGGAAGGGGATATATTCAAGGCCGGTACAGGGGAAGAAGTATGTTGATGCAAGAAATGGAGTATCGATTCTCGATAACCGAAAACGGATTTTTAGGCGGAGTGGTATATGGAAATGTTCAGTCGGTTTCCAATACTGGTTCAAATCGTTTTTCTTCTTTCATTCCAGGATATGGTGTAGGCATCAGGATCAAGTACAACAAGAAATCGAATACCAATATTGCATTGGACTATGCATGGGGGAAAGACGGCTCAAGGGGATTTTTCATGAACCTGGGAGAAGTTTTTTGATGAATGCTGCTCAATTCACCATTGTATATAGATCGACAGTATTCTTTTTTGTATCAATCATAATTTTTTGGGGCTGCAATGCGTTCAATTTTTTATCTATTGTCAGGTCCAATGTGTATGTTTTTCTATCATAGCGCATGATAGACCCACTCAATACATCAATGCCCCATCCAAGCAGGTTGCCGAAATTCAGTATACTAACAACATTGAATGATTTATCCAATGTAAACACCCGGGTTTGATACCCATCCAATTTTATTTCCATCAAAGCATCATTGATGTTTCTTTTCATGGGAAAACTACAGGGTGTCTTGCAAATTTCTAGTCCGTCTTTATATATAATGGCGCCCGATGGATTTGAATTGAACTGGATGGTATCTCTTGTGCCTGTGAACAGTGTGGCACAACTTGTGCATGATATCAAAGCAATTAGAATGAGTGTTAGATTTTTCATAAAAGGGTATTTTTATGTATACGTTCCGGCAAAATTCTATGATTTTTAATTAATTTCAGCATTAACAAATCAATTGCATGAAAAATTTCTCACTGATTTTCACTTTCATATTTTTTACCGGATTTCACTCATTGCATGCTCAATCTGTTGATGAGATTGTAAGCAAACATATCGATGCAATCGGCGGCAAACAACTTTTATCATCCCTTCAGTCTGTAAGAATGGAAAACAAAATGGAAGTGATGGGAAATGAAGCCACTACCATTGTTACGATTCTCAATGGGAAATGTTACAAAACAGAAAGTGAAATCATGGGGTCTAAGTTGATTCAGGTTGTAAAAGAAAATGGGGGATGGATGGTAAACCCCATGGGCGGTGGTTCTGAACCACAAGACATTCCTGAAGAGGCGGCTAAACAGGCACAAAATAATTTGTACATCGTTCCCTTGTTGAATTATGCTGACAGGGGCGTGCAACTGGCTTTAGAAGGTAAAGAAGCTGTCAACAATGCAGAGGCTTTCAAGTTCAAGGTTACCAGCAAGGATGGAAATACATATACGCTGTTCATTGATGCAACAACTTATTATCTGGTGAAATCGATCCAGACGGTTGAGGTGATGGGTCAAACCCTGACCAATACCGTTACGTATTCAGATTTCAAGAAGTTGGAAAATGGATGGGTGCTGGCATATACCACCAACCAAGATACAGGAGGCATGTTTCAGGTTAAAACCCTGCTTTCAAAAGTTGAAGTCAATCCGACCCTGGACCTTGCCATATTTGAGAAGAAGCAATAGCTTAGATTACTTTAACGACTTCATCATAGGGCACTCTCAATCGCTTGCCCCAAATACCTTTTTCAGTCCCCTTGCCCACTGAAACAATCATCCCAATTTCCGCTTGGCTTGGGAGTCCCAAGGCTTTTCTTGCCCTGACCTGATCAAAACCTTCCATGGGGCATGACTCATAACCTTCTGCAGCGATAGACAACATGAAAGTTTGAGCAGCGAGTGCGCATGATTTATGAACAACAATTCTTGTGCCATCTGCTCCTGCCATCCTGGTCATGGGTCTGAACAGGGATATACCATTGGATACAATCCATCTCAGCAAGCCCATCAATCCAAACCAATCGTTCGAATAAGCAAACGGAACAATTTTGGTATAATAGTTCAACATCCGTTTTTGATATTTATCGGGACTGCCATCTTTGATTTCGGATGCAATATTTTTTTTATGCCAATCTACTCTTTGCTTCCACAAATCTCTTCTGGTTACAAAAGCAACCATATGAGATGCTGTCTTTGCGGTATTTTGATTGAGGCAGAGCGGAGTGAATGTATTCAATTGATCTCTTGATTTGATCCAATAAAATTCCCACAATTGCATATTGCTGCTATTGGGCGACAGGATGGCTCTTTCAAGACTCCTTTGTATCACCTCATCGGGCACATGAATGGTTTGATCATATGAGCGGTTGGATCTTCTTTTCAAAACAATTTCCTGAAAAGCATCTGAAAGCGTTTGCTCCATCATTTACAGTTTAATAGGGTTAACATCAGCGATCAACATAAAAAAAGGTTGTTCAGCTGAACAACCTTTTTATTGAAACGTATCAGTTCAGATCAAATCGATCCAGTTCCATGACCTTGTTCCAAGCGGCAGCAAAATCATGAACGAACTTTTCTTTGCCATCTGCACATGCATATACTTCAGCAATAGCACGTAGTTCACTATTGGAACCAAAAATCAGATCGGCACGTGTGGCAGTCCACTTTACTTTTCCTGAACTGCGGTCTTTTCCTTCATAGAAACCATCTGCACTGGCTTCCCATTTTGTTTGCAGGTCAAGCAAATGTATGAAGAAGTCATTGCTGAGTACACCAGGTTGCTGGGTGAAGACACCGTGTTTTGAATGGTCGTAATTGGTATCAAGTACTCTTAGGCCACCGATCAATGCGGTCATTTCTGGAGCAGATAGCGTGAGAAGCTGAGCTTTGTCAACCAACATTTCTTCTGAATGTGCTGTATGTTTTTTCTTGATATAATTTCTGAATCCATCTGCAGTTGGTTCCAATACGCTGAATGAATCTACATCCGTTTGATCCTGCGATGCATCTGTTCTTCCGGCACGGAATGGAACCTTTACATCAACGCCTCCGTCTTTGGCTGCTTTTTCAATTGCTGCACATCCGCCCAATACAATCAGATCAGCCAATGAAACTTTTTTATCTCCTGATGATTGATTGAAGGCAGTTTGTATGGCTTCTAATGCATCGAGCACTTTTGAAAGTTGAGCAGGATTGTTTGCTTCCCAAAATTTCTGAGGTGCCAGTCGGATGCGGGCGCCATTGGCACCGCCTCTTTTATCAGAACCCCTGAATGTAGCAGCTGATGCCCAAGCGGTTGAAACGAGTTGAGCAACAGATAAACCTGCATCCAATATTTTTTTCTTCAGAGATGCGATATCTTGATCGTCGATCATTTTGTAATTGGCAGCAGGAACCGGATCTTGCCAGATCAATTCTTCTGCGGGGACTTCTGTTCCCAGGTATCTGGAACGTGGACCCATATCGCGGTGTGTCAATTTGAACCAGGCGCGAGCAAAAGCATCGGCAAACTGATCGGGATTTTCATAAAATCTTCTGGAGATTTTCTCATATGCCGGATCCATCCTCAATGCAATATCAGTCGTCAACATGGTTGGAGCATGCTTGATGCTTTCCACATGTGCATCAGGAACGGTTCCTGCACCTCCGCCATTTTTTGGTTTCCATTGTTGTGCACCAGCGGGACTCTTGGTCAGTTCCCATTCGAATCCGAATAGATTCTCAAAGTAATTGTTGCTCCATTGAGTTGGAGTGGTAGTCCAGGCACCTTCCAATCCACTGGTAATCGTGTATTGTGCATTGCCTGTTCCAAATGTATTTTTCCATCCAGTGGCTTGTTCTTCGATGCTGGCAGCTGCTGGTTCTTTTCCAACATACTTACCGGGATCTGCGGCACCGTGCGTTTTTCCGAATGTATGTCCACCTGCTATCAATGCAACCGTCTCCTCATCGTTCATGGCCATTCTTCCGAATGTTTCACGGATGTCTCTTGCAGCTGCAATGGGATCTGGATTGCCATTGGGACCCTCGGGATTTACATAGATCAATCCCATTTGTACTGCGCCCAATGGATTTTCCAATTCTCTGTCGCCAGCATACCTGTTGTCGCCCAACCATTCCTTTTCTGATCCCCAGTATACATCTTCTTCGGGTTCCCAAAGATCTTCTCTTCCGCCACCAAAACCGAAAGTTTTGAATCCCATGGATTCCAAAGCACAGTTGCCTGCGAGGATCATGAGATCAGCCCATGATAATTTCTTTCCGTATTTCTGTTTTACGGGCCAAAGCAACAGTCTTGCTTTGTCCAAGTTTGTATTATCGGGCCAGCTGTTGAGCGGAGCGAAACGAAGGGTTCCCTTCCCGCCACCGCCACGGCCATCGGCAATTCTATAAGTACCAGCACTGTGCCATGCCATGCGGATGATAAAAGGACCATAGTGTCCATAATCTGCAGGCCACCAATCTTGTGAAGTGGTAAGTGCTTTGATGATATCTTTTTTTACTTCAGCAAGATCAAGTGTATTGAATTCCTTTGCATAATTAAATGATTCACCCATTGGATTTGACAAGGATGAATGTTGCCTGAGGATGTTCAGCTTCAATTGATTCGGCCACCAATCGCGGTTTCTTGTACCGCTGCCTGCAGGTTGCTTGATTGCGCCACCATGAAAGGGGCATTTTGCTTCACCATTGTTGGAAGTGTGTGGATGCGGATTGTTTCCCATGATTACATTCAATTTTTAGGACGGTAAAATTATGTGATTGATCACAACTTTTGTGCAATACAGATCACAAGTTTCTGAATTCGTAATATGTAAACATATAATATGTTTCACATTGCTGATTTTAAACAGTTTTACAGGCAAAAGGTTCTGTAAATCAATCCTTACTTCAGCGTGGCAATGGGTGCGGGATCCATGTCGGAATAAACCAGGTTCTCGCCTGCCATTCCCCAGATAAAACTGTAGTTGCTGGTTCCACAACCGAAGTGCATGCTCCAGGGAGCAGAAATAACTGCTTCATGGTTAGCTACCACCAGATGTCTTGTAGATTGTGGTTCCCCCATAAAATGAAAAATGCGGTGATCCGTTGCAAGATCAAAATAAAAATAAACCTCCATTCTTCTGGTATGGGTATGAGGAGGAACAGAGTTCCATACTGAACCTTCGTGCATGGATGTGAGTCCCATGACCAACTGACAACTCCTGATGCCCTCTAGATGTATATATTTATACACTGTTCTTTTGTTGGCTGTTTCTGCTGCTCCCAAATCAACCGGCTGTGCTTGTGCTTTTTTACAAACTGCTGTTGGGTATGCATGATGAGCAGGGGAGGAAAGAAAATAATACAATGCAGGCTGTTTGCTATTTTTTGAATGGAATGAAACGGTTTTGACGCCTTTGCCCAAATAAAGGCAATCCATTTTTGAAAGTTCATATGATTGACCATCTGCTTCAATCATTCCATCTCCACCCACATTGATGATGCCCATTTCTCTTCTCTCCAAAAAATAATCTGCACGGAGTTCAGCGGGATTGGAAAGCACTACCTGTTTGTCAACCGGCATCACGCCGCCAATGATCATGCGATCATAATGAGAGTAGGTGAGCTGGAGACTGTTTTTTTGAAAGAGTTGTTCAACCAAAAAGCGTGTTCTCAAATCTGAAGTGCCGAGTTGAAGTGTTTCAGTGGGACTCTCTGCGAATCTTACTTGCATGCGAATTATTTTTTGGATGAAAATTGTATCAGCGCAGCAACGAGTTCTTCTGCTGCCTGTAAGTTTTGAAATGTATTTGGAAGCCTACTGTGATGAATATATTCATTGTATATCCATGGATCTCCCACTGCGATCACATGTCCTTTGCCATGCCTTGCATATGCAACAATCGTTTCAGTTCCGTTGCCCGCAATCGCAGTTGCGTTGCCAGAAAGCTGCAATGCACTGACATCCTTCATGAATATGTTCAATCCCGTGCTGAAAATTGCATTGCCATTCAATGGATATACTTTCCCCATATCATAGTTGATTCCCTTCACCATATTTGCTGATCTGTTTGTGAAAGCAATGCCAAACTGTTTTGCCAGGATGTTGAAATGTTCAATGTCACAATTCAAACTGTCATTGGCCATAAGCAGCAGAACACCTCCTTTCTTGACCCAAGATGCGATAACTGCTGCATCAGATTGATTCATGTAATGCGGATGGGGATTGTCTTTTACATGATCTGGATCTACGATGATATAAATGGATGCAGACGCTAAATCTTTTTTTAAAGGAGGAGAAAAACTTGTTTTCAACATTGCTCCATGATTGGTGAAGAGCTTGGCCAGCTCACCGAATCCGCCATCTGAAAAGTCATCCCACGCATAATGCCAATGCACTTCTTTCCCGGAAGCATTCTTTTTGGTTTCATAGTTATAATATGCATCCAATAGCACAACAGGTTGTGCATGGATTGACAACGCAGTAAAAAGAATAATGCTTAAGATCAGTAACCGCTTCATCAAATCGGAATTTTTACAGCCTGTCTTGCCAACAATTTCCAGCTTCCTTTATCTTTTTGAAAAATCAACAGCACTTTCAGTTTTACTTCACCCAAGACTCCATCATTTTTTGTTTTGGCATAGAGGGTATGTCGAACGATAGCGGTATTGTCAAACTTGTCAATTGTTTGATCAGATAAATCCATCGTAAGAAAACCAGATTTACCGCTGATCAGCGTTGCAACAAATGCATCTTGGTTTTCAATCAGTCCATTGGAGTGTCCATAGCTCAGGTGAGAGGAAGAGATCGCGCGCAGCTTTGCTTCATTCCCACTCAGCAATGCCTCGCGCAGTTGTAGGACCGCCTGCTCAATGCTGTTGTTCTTTGATTGTGCATATACAATATTCCCCAAAAGCAATGGGGTTGCGATGATGAGTAGAGCAATTATTTTTTTCATGACATTATTGTTTAAGTACCCAGTTTTTAAATCTGTGAAGTGCTTCCAGATAATAATAATCTGCATAGGTCAGCGGAACGTCTACCTCTGAATTTGCGGGTAGATGACCGACGCTGTGCTTCAATAGAAATCCACCGTTTTCACCGACAGTTGCACAGTAAGCAGGCGAGGAAAGTGTTTTGATGATCGAGGCGCTTTTGTTGATATAATCACTGCTTTCAGTTCCTTTGGTGAATTGAGCAAGTTCAAGGAGTCCGGATGCGAGAATAGCAGATGCTGAAGCATCCCTCAGTGTATTTGGAATATCGGGTGTGTTGAAATCCCAGTACATGATATAATCTTTTGGCATGTTGGGATGGGCGAATAAAAATTTCGCAATGTTTCTTGCATGATTTAGGTAGCGCTGGTCTTTTGTGAAGCGATACATCATGACAAATCCATAGAATCCCCATGCTTGTCCGCGTGACCATGCAGATGCATCGTTGTACCCTTGGTGGTTTTTCCCAGCAATCAGTTTTCCGTTTTCCACATCATAGTCAAGCACGTGGAAAGCACTGTAGTCGGAGCGGTAATGATTGGCGATGGTGCTGTTGGCATGGTTGATGGCAATTTCTTTGAATATGGGATCGCCTCCATTTTGTGATACCCACATGAGCAATTCAAGGTTCATCATGTTGTCGATGATCACCGGACAATTGAAGTTTTTGTTCTTGTTCCAGCTTTGGATGGATTTAATCGATGGACGGTAACGGGTGATCAAAGACATGGCAGCAGTATCAATCGTTGTCTTGTCGTTTGGACGTTTGAAAAGACGGTATGCATGTCCAAAGGGATTGAACATCATGAATCCCAGATCATGATTGCCGGTATAATGTTTCATGGGTTCCTGCAGGTCAAGTCTTTTTTGTGCTATGCGCAGTATCTCCTTGTCATTCGTGTGCTCATATACATAGAGCAGACTTGCCGGGAAAAATCCGCTGCACCACCAATTGGTTTTGCTGACTTCCACCATGCCCGTTTTGTTGTTCAAGGTTTTGGGCATCATGGTATCCGGCACATTGGTCTCCAGCACTTTTAATTGTCTGGCAGCAAATTGAAATTGTTTTTCGATGATCCCGGACATTTCCTTTGCGGAAAATTGTCCGAACACAGCATTGATCAGGAAGCCTGATACCAGGAGCAAACCTGTAAGTGATAAATGTTTCATTGGCAATTAATTACTACTCTAGTTACTAAATATTTTTAAAAAAGAGGTGCTTTTTTAGCAATTAATTTAAGTGGCCGCAGTAGGTAGATGTTTTGGAGCGAAGCAGCAAATCTGTATGCATCTGTTTAAAATTTTAAAGCCACAACAATTTCGTTGTAACCTGGTTATTTAAACATTTGTTTACAGAGCAAACCGTTGCCAAGATGAGCGCAACGAAAGATAAAGGTGTAGTCCCGACAGGAATCGAACCTGTATCTAAAGTTTAGGAAACTTCTATTCTATCCATTGAACTACGGGACCAATGGGGAGCAAAAATAATCAATTAACAGATAGTGAACTGCTGAAAATTCATTGCATTACTGCTTTCTGATGTATTGATGTCCAAACGAATAATTCAAAATGATGTTCCAGGCAAAATTCTGACTCCCTTTGATATTTGTTTTGATCTCTTTGTTCATAACCGACTGCAAGGAGAAGGGTGACTTGCTATGTGTCAATCTGAAAATATTTGCCATATACACGCCTTCCTGCTTGTCCAGGTTCAAATAATAAAATTGTGGTGTCCAAGAGAATTTTACCTGATTACCGATGGGTATGTTGGAAATATTCGTATTGAATGCTATGAAATACGTTGAAACCGGACCATCTTTCTGCAATCCCATGCCTCTGAGCAGATAGGGACCTACACTCAGATGCTTTGAAACTACAAATGAGGGAGCAATTTCATACGCAATGAATCTTCTGGCTTGTGTTATATCCCAAGTATTACCTGCTTCTGTCACCGTTCTGAGTGCGAGATTGTATGCTGGATGTATACCTGCAGTTAAATTGAATTTTTTGTCCTGTATAAATCGGTACCTGAACCAGAAGATCATCCCACCTTTTCTTCCATCCAATGTTGCCCGGATGTCTGGATCAAATGAAAATCGGTTTTTCCTTATATAAAAATTAAAAATAGCGGCAGGAGCATTCAGTGAAAAGGTTGGAATGATGGAAATTCCATTGTTGGTGAGCCCAATGCTTCCATTGATATGGAGTGGTTTTGCTGTTGTGTCTTGAAGTTGATTTCCGTGGACTGCTGCAAAAAGAATGCTGCTAAAAATGAGTAAGAACGCCTTTTTCATCAATGATTAGAGTGTAAAATTATGAAAATCATGTGTTAAAACACATGATAAACTTTAAATATATGAGTAAATTTGGATCTGTTGAGGTCCTTCTATATCCATATCTGTTATGTTCTTATTCTCTTTAGCAGTCCACTGACTATTTTTTCTCAATCTTATCAAGCGCTGACTGGGTCAAGGTTTGCAGGAAGTATAAATATGTATCAAAATCCTGCTTCTTCGATTGCTTCAAAAGATAGCATCGATTTCTCTATTGCTTCGCTGCATGTAAACAATTATACCAATTTCATTCAATTGGGATACGCACCGCTTTTGAGGAAACAACCGACTACCACATTTGATTTTACAGCGGGTGATTTTGCCAGAGATCTGATGACGCAATTGAATGTATCATTGCTGAGTATCAAATATAAAGTCAACCCAAGGACTGCTATCGGTTTTGGCGTGAACCTTCGCAGCATGATCAATGTGCATACCAGTCACTATAACCTGACAGATTCTGCTACAGATATCATTTCTTTTCTGGAACAAAACAGTGGTAGTCTCCCTTTCAAGGGAAATGCAGCTTCTTCTAATTGGTTGGAATATGCAGGAAACTTTTCACATCAGTTGATTGACAACAGAAAAATGATAATGAATGCAGGTGTAAATTTCAGATTGAACAGAGGAATCCTTGGACTGGTTGGTAGAATTGACAGTCTCGAGTTTCAAAAAGCTAGTTTTTTCGGGAATGATTTGTATACCATCACCAATGCTGATTTTATTTATGGTTATTCAACAACTGCAACTGCCTGGGACAATACCATCAGATTCAGGGAGAACCTTCGCAATGTGATGAGAGAAACAAAATGGGGAGCATCCATTGACATCGGAGCAGAATGGTTGATCAAAAATGAACGTGAATCTGATTGGTTTTATGAAGGTTTGGATTACAACTATACATGGAAAATAGGGTTTTCAATGTTGGATCTTGGTTTTGCACGATATACCTATTATCCGGAGAGTGCAAAAACCAATGGCATCAAAGATGCCATGACCCCGGAAATCTTATTGGATAAATTTGTCGGTGTTACGGATAATATTGGAAGTTTCAATGATACTGTATCCACTGTGGTTGAAAGCTTCACAAAGCTGAATGGAAATTTTAACATATATCATCCATCCCGCCTTCATCTGAACATTGATCGAAGGCTGACATCTTCTTTGTATCTAAATGTGTCCGGGAGTCTTCCATTTTCTGTTGTTAGCCGAGAAAATAATTATTCAGTGAATGACATGGCTGTTTTCTCCATCACTTCTCGTTATGAGCGGGAAAGATTCGGATTGTATTTGCCTCTTGTTTACAATACCAAAACAAAATTACATGTTGGTGCTGCACTTAGAGCGGGACCTATGATCATTGGGTTGAACAACTTAAATATTTTCAACAACAATTCAACTCTTCAAAATACCAGTGGATATATATCGTTTCTGTATAGAATAAGACCCAGGGAAAAGAAGCCCAGGTTTGATTTTATCAAATCACCCCAGAGGGTTTTATAAGGTTTTTTTCATTCGTACGAGCTCAATACGGGTATCTGTTACCTCAAGAATTTCAAATTCAAATCTTCCGATTACGATTCGCTCTCTCACTTTAGGGATGGACTCATTGTAATGTATAATAAAGCCTGACAAGGTTTCGGAGTCATTCATCTCTAGTCCAAGTTTATATCTATCATTGATGTCTTCAATGCGCAGTCTGCCGGAGAATTCAAACTCATGTTCATTGATCTCCCTTTCAATCAGTTCTTCTGTATCGTATTCATCCTTGATTTCCCCAAACAACTCCTCCAGCAGATCTTCCATCGTTACAATGCCAGAGGTACCCCCGAATTCATCAACCACCCAAGCCATGCTTTTTCTTTCTTTGATCAGCAAATTCATGAGGTCGGTTGCGGTCATGCTTTCGGGAACAGTGGGTATGGTATGTATAACAGACTGGATAGAAGTTGGATTTTTGAAGAGAGACAATTGATGCACATATCCTAGAATATTGTCAATTGTCTTATCGTAAACAACCAGTTTACTGAGATTCGTTTCAATGAATTTTTGTTTCAGCTTCTCAATGCCATCGTTGATCTGAACCGACTCTATTTCTTTTCTTGGAACGAGACATTGACGAAGTTTTACGTATGGAAGTGTAAGCGCATTTTCAAACAATTCTTTGTTCAGTTCCTGGCTTTCGGTTGCTTTTTCATCTCTTGGCTGAATAAAGTTTTCAAATTCAAGTCGCGTGAAGGATGTTTTGTTTTTTCTGACATGTACATTGATCAGATTTTCCAACATCCATTCAGATATTTTTACAAACTTGTCTGCAATGGGATGAAAGAGCTTATAGAAAAATGAAAAAATGGGTGTGAGAAAAAACATCAGGGTATCACTCTTGGATCCGAACAATGCCCTGCTGAAAAAGAAATAGAGCAGAAAGGATGCTGTTGATACAACCAAATCGAATAATATGCGGATGTAGAGGAAATAAGGGATCAAGTCATCCAGCAAATAACTTTCGATTTGTAGCCACAAAGGTGTTAGCAATTCATCCACAAAGAGCCCATAAATGACAAGCATGATGACAATCCCTACATTCATTGCATAAATGAATTTGGATGGTTCATCCAGGAATTGTGAAAGGATGCCAGCGCTTTTAGAACGTTGTTTTTTTCTGAGTTCAACCGCCAAGCGGTTGAGTGAAACAAATCCAACTTCTATGCCGGCGAAAAATCCGGCCATTATGAATGCGATGAAAATTCCAAATAAGAAAAATGATCCCATGGGCAACAAAGATACATCAGTTCGCAATGAACTGTCTAACCAGTGCAATGACTTCTGCTGAAGCTCTTTCAATGTCATCATTTAAAACTACCTGATCAAACTGCTCCTTGTATTGCAGTTCCTCAGTAGCCTTGTTGATCCTGGTCATGATATTTTCTGTAGTGTCAGTCCCCCTTTTTTCAAGCCGTTCTTTCAAAACAGCGATGGATGGCGGTTCTATGAAAATGGATAAAACCAGATGTCCGAATTGTTTTTTTACGTTGAGGGCTCCTTTTACATCGATGTCTAATACTGGTAGTTTGCCCTCACTCCAGATGCGATTCAATTCCTCTACCGTAGTGCCGTAATACAATTCGGGATACACCATTTCCCATTCTATAAAAGCATTATTTTCAATCAGCTTTTTGAACACTTCCTCGTTAGTAAAATGATAATCAATTCCTTCCTGCTCATTGCCCCTGATTTTTCTTGTAGTGGCAGAAACACTGAATGAGAGTTCTTTGGTAAATGCAGCCAACAACTTTGATTTGACAGTAGTTTTACCTGCCCCTGATGGAGCGGTGAGAATGATGATTTTCTTTTTATCTGTTTCAGGCATGATCAGGAATCAATTCTTTTGATGTTTGCACCAAGTGCATTCAAACGCTTGTCAATGTATTGGTAACCCCTGTCGATTTGTTCAATGTTTTGGATGACACTTTTCCCCTCTGCACTGAGCGCTGCGATCAAGAGTGCAACACCTGCACGTATATCCGGACTCGCCATTGTAATGCCTCGCAGGGCTTGTTCTCTTTCCAATCCAATCACTGCAGCACGATGGGGGTCGCATAAAATAATCCTTGCACCCATGTCAATCAGCTTGTCTACAAAGAACAACCTGCTTTCAAACATCTTCTGGTGAATCAATACACTTCCTCTTGCTTGTGTGGCTACTACCAATAGGATGCTCAGCAGATCAGGTGTGAGTCCGGGCCATGGATGATCATAGATGGTCAGCACTGATCCATCGATGAAATGCTGAATTTCATATACATCTTGAGAAGGGATGATGATGTCGTCACCTTTGAATTCCATCTGAATTCCCAGCTGCTGAAATTTTTGTGGGATCATTCCCAGATGCTCAATTCCGGCATGCTTGATGGTGATATTGCTTTGGGTCATGGCAGCCAAACCAATAAAAGATCCTACTTCAATCATATCAGGCAACATGGCATGTGTGGTTCCGCCAAGTGAATCCACACAATCAATAATGAGTAAGTTGGATCCAATGCCTGTGATCTTTGCACCCATGCGGTTCAACATCTTGCAGAGTTGTTGAACATAAGGTTCGCATGCAGCATTGTAGATTGTTGTTTTCCCTTTTGCAAGGACAGCGGCGAAAATAATATTGGCAGTCCCGGTGACAGATGGCTCATCGAGCAAGAGATCTGTTCCAACCAATTGATCAGTATGCAATCTGAAAAATCCTTCTCCCTGGATGTATTCAAATTTCACACCCAGTTTTTCGAATCCAATGATATGCGTATCCAGTCTTCTTCTGCCAATTTTATCACCACCCGGTTTGGGGATGAAAGCTTTTTTGAATCTACCCAGCAGCGGACCCGCAATCATCACTGATCCGCGCAAACGACTGCTGTTTTGTTGAAACGCAGGATCCTCCAGTTTTTCCAATGCAACGTTATCGGCCTTGAAAACACAGGTATGACGGTCCTTGCGATCAACCTGCACGCCTAAATCTGCCAGTAAATCAATCAGCAAATTGACATCTAAAATGTCTGGTATGTTCTGAATTGTTACTGATTCTGATGTAAGTAAGACAGCACTGATGATTTGCAGTGCTTCATTTTTTGCACCCTGGGGAGTGATTTCACCTTTTAGTTGGATGCCACCCTGGACTTCAAATGCTTTCATGCAGATGCTTTAATAGCAACGGTTATTTGAAACGCTTTTTGCCAAATTTTTGTTGTGGTCTGTTTTTACCACCACCGCCGTTGCGGTTGCGTTGTTGGAATCCTCCTCCTTTGCCGCCACGCTTCATGAATCGGTCATCGCGTTCTCTGTATGCTCTCACAAATGGGGTATTGGTAAATTCCAACTGTCCCTGGGTAATGGAATTCAATTCGCTTCGGATGCTTTCATCCGGAATCAATTCCTTGTGCCATGTATTATAGGCGAGCTTCATGTAATAAGCAATGATGTGCGCAAATCCTGATCGCTTTTCTTCATTCTCCTCGGCCATTGCTTTTGCAATCACCAATTCAAGGTGTTTGCCCAAATGAGAATACCGTGGGTATCTTTTTGGATAGGGAAGCGGCGCAGGTTTTGCCTGGAGTGACTCGCGGGTGGGAATGGGATAGGGGCTTTCTACGTCCAGGTTAAAATCAGCTATCAAAAAAAGATGATCCCAGAGCTTATGTCGATAATCTTCCACACTTTTTAAATGTGGATTGAAAAATCCCATCAACTCAATGACAGCCTGAGCATTTTTTTGTCTTCTTTCCTTGTCTTCTATCGAAAGTATATGATCCACCATTTTTTGCACATGTCTGCCGTATTCCCTCATTGCCAAATGTGGTCTCGTTGTATTATAATCCATCCTTGATGTTTGAAAGGAACAAAAATAGGGATTATAGGCGTATTTGATTAAAAATGGTCTGAAAGGGTGTCTTTTCATAATTTGCAGGATGTGCTTTTACAATGGGGTAGACATCAGTCGAGCGGAGCATATCAGGCTCAATAAAAAAGAAAAGCAACTGTCTGATGTTGTACTCAACCTTCAGCAGCCCATGGCAAGCGGATTCGAATATCCACTTTGGCCTGTAGTGAAACCCATTGATAAAGGGAACGACTTTACACTTGAAATGATGCACTGGGAATTCATTCCATCATATATCAAGTCTTCCGAAGCACTTCTGCATTTTAGAAAAGGCGGATTCAATCCCAATACTGGAAAAAAAGATTTCCCACACAATACACTCAATGCAAGAGGCGAAGATGTCCTTCAGCGTCCCACGTACAAAGATGCAGCACTTCACCGCAGGTGTCTTGTGCTTTCATCCGGATTTTATGAATGGCGACATTATACGCCTGTGGGTGGAAAGGATACTGCATATCCTTATTATATCAGTTTGAAAAACAGCGCATACTTTTTCATGGCAGGAATTTTCAATCCATGGTTGGATCATTCAACCGGTGAAATGGTCAACAGTTTTTCCATCCTCACCACCGCTGCCAATCCGCTGATGGAAAAAATCCACAACAAGAAAAAAAGAATGCCTGTGATTTTACCTGAGGAAGAGGCAGGAAGATGGATTCAATCGGATTTATCCATCCACGATATCCAACAACTTGCAGTCCATCAAATCAATGATGATGCAATGATGGCCCATACGATTCGCAAAGATTTCAGGCAAATCGGGGAGCCGCGTGAACCGTTTCAGTACGAGGAACTTCCTACACTCTGACGTATACTTTTTTCTTGTCCATCCAGTATCCGACAACCCAACAGAACAACATCAATGCAGCTGAATAGAAAAATGATCCAAATGGTCCGGGTGTGAGTTTTTGAAATACATCAAGGTTGATGGCCTCTTCATACGATCGACCTTTGGCATCGGTAAAAATATTGAACATGATGGGGACGAAGTCAGAGAGCAAATAAATAAAGAGGGGATTTTTTCCGAATACCTCGAAAAAATATGTCCAGTCTTTTCTGTAATTGGTTTTATCCAACACATATACCAACAAACTGATCAGCATCAGATCAATTCCGCAGGTATAAAGGGTAAATGAGCCGGTCCACAGTTTCTTGTTGATTGGAAAACTATAATTCCAGCAATAAGCAATCGCCAACAGTACAGCACCACCGAGCAACAGTTTGGTCAGGGTTTCATAATCTTTGCCTTTTTCTCTCAGCATGACACCGGCATAATATCCAATGATCACATTCACGATGGAAGGGAATGTGCTCAGAAATCCTTCCGGATCAAATGGCACGCCCTCGCCTTTGTACATATGACCTTCACCGATCAGCCATCGGTCAACTTTGATTTGAAAGCTTCCCATCATGGTATAATCACCTCCCAAGTACATCAATAGCCAGTATCCTAGTAAAAAAACAACACTCAAGACAATGACGGATCTTTTCGACAAATAATATATCATCAGTGAGGCAGCGCCATAACAGAGTGCGATGCGCTGAAGTACACCAAATATTCTGGTGGTTTCAACCGGTTTCATCACCCATTCATTGGCCTCGTTCAATTTTACAAATGGAAACCAATAAAGCAGGTAGCCTATTAAGAAAATCAAAAAGGTTCTTTTGAATATTTTACCCAATACAGCTGACTGATTCATTGTCTGAAACTTCGGCATGATAAAGGCCATGGCATTTCCTACTGCAAACAAAAAGGAGGGAAACACAAGATCGGTTGGTGTGAATCCATGCCAGGCAGCATGTTCTAGTGGTGCAAAAGGTTCAGCGCCGGATCCTTGGTTGTTGACGATGATCATGAAACATACTGTCATGCCCCTGAAAACATCAAGAGCGGTAAAGCGTTGTGAAGATGACATAAGCAGTTGATTGGTTGACTGAATGTACAAAAAAACTTATATTCAATGATCATTCCTGATGAATTATGAAGAGGAGTCTTGCCATGAACCTGCTCTTGTGGGGAACCGAAATGAACGCTTCCATGTTTGCTGTATTGGAAGATATCAAACGCATTGGTTTTGATGCAGTGGAAATTCCCATCTTTGATACCGATGAGATGATATGGAAAGCGTGGCGCCAACAACTCAACAGAACATCCCTCAATGCTATTGCGGTAACCATCAATGGTCAGAATGATCATGCCATCAGCGAAGACAAGAGCATGAGAGCTAGAACATTGGAAAGAAATAAACGCGCATTGGATTGTGCTGCTATACTTGGATCCACTTTGCTTACGGGTCCCTTTCATTCTGCACTGGGTGTGTTCACCGGGAAAGCATCAACAGCAGATGAAAAGAGATGGGCGGCAGAACATTTATTTCAGCTGAGTGAACATGCTGCCACTTTGCATATTACCCTGGGACTCGAATACCTCAATCGTTTTGAGAGTTATCTGGTCAGCTGTGCAGATGAATTGATTGATTTGATAAAAGCCGTTGATCATCCACATTGCAAATTGATGCTGGATACTTTTCATGCCAACATTGAAGAGAAATCAATTGAAGATGCCATCAAAAAGATGGGGGATCTGCTCGTGCATGTCCAGCTCTCAGAAAATGACCGAGGTACATTGGGGAAGGGACATATTGATTTTCCATCTATTTTGAACGCTTTGAATGAAATCAATTATGAAGGTATGTTGAGTATAGAGGCATTTGGCACCAAACTGCCTGCAGCCAATATCTGGCGACCTTTGTTCGAAAACGAAATGCAATTGACAAAAGACAGTTACCAATATTTACAATCATTATGAAAAAAATCAACATGGCCATTGTGGGATTGGGATTCGGTGCAGAGTTCATTCCCATTTATCAGCGGCATCCGCATACCAATATGTACGCCATTTGCCAGCGCAACCAGGAAAAATTACAAGCCATCGGTGAAGCGTTCGGCATCGAAAAAAGATATTCCGATTATGATGAGCTGCTCAAGGATGCCAACATAGATGCTGTGCACATCAACTCGCCCATTCCCAATCATGCTGAGCAAACACTCAAGGCTTTGTATGCCGGCAAACATGTTGCATGTACGGTGCCCATGGCGACAAGCATAGAAGATTGCAAGGCAATTGTAAAGGCTTGCAAGGAAACCGGCAAGAAATACATGATGATGGAAACGGTTGTCTATGCAAGAGAATTTCTGTTTGTGAAAGAACTTTATGATAAAGGTGAATTGGGAAAGGTGCAATTTCTCAAAGCTTCTCATCAGCAGGACATGGATGGATGGCCTGATTATTGGCCTGGATTGCCTCCCATGCATTACGCAACACATTGTGTTGGTCCGGTTGCAGGCTTATTGAAATTGGAAGCCGCATATGTTTCATGTTTTGGATCAGGCACTATTCGAACGGAGCTTGCCAAGATCCACAACTCACCATTTGCCGTTGAATCCGCCCATATCAAATTCAAGGATTCAGATTTAAGTGCCTATGTATACCGTTCGTTGTTTGATGTTGCGCGACAGTACCGTGAGAGCTTTGAAGTATATGGATCCAACAAATCATTTGAATGGGCATTGATAGAGCATGAAGATCATGTAGTACATACTGCTAAACTTCCAGAACAGGAAATTCCTCAAAAAGTCAAAGTCCCCGATTACGCACATCTTCTTCCTGCATCCATTCGTGATTTTACAACCAAAGGAGTGTACGATGTTGCTGATAATACCCACTTGAGTTTTACGCAGGGCGCAGGACACGGAGGTTCACACCCGCATCTTGCTCATGAATTTGTCATGGCCTTGATAGAGGACAGAGATCCTTTTCCCAATGCGGTGCAATCTGCCAACTGGACTTCCGTCGGGATCCTTGCACATGAATCAGCAATGAAAGGTGGGGAAATTATCAAACTACCAGACTACAACAATATCAATTAACCGTTAACTGTTAACCGTTAACTGTCAACAACCAACCAACAACTAATAACTTACAATTTACAACTAATATCATGCGCCTCTTATTCATCAGCTTACTCCTCGGCTCCCAACTTTTTGCCCAACAAGGCAGAAGATTAGAAGTATTGTTTTTGGGCGACAATGGCCATCACAGACCCATCGAAAGAATTCCAACACTGATGGCTGCGTTGGGACCGAAGGGAATCAATTTTACCTATACAGATGATTTGGGTGATATCAATGGACAAAACCTCAGCAAGTACGATGCGTTGATGATATATGCAAATTGGGATCAGATTACGCCTGAAGCGGAATCTGCATTGTTAGGTTTTGTTGCCTCCGGCAAAGGAATTCTTCCCATCCATTGTGCATCTTATTGCTTCAGAAATTCAACCGAGTATGTGAAAATGGTTGGTGGACAATTCTGGCGACATACCATGGATTCAATTACGACAAAAACTATACAACCGGAACATCCCATCATGAAGGGTGTGCAACCTTTCACTGCCTATGATGAAACCTATTTGCACAGCCAGCTGCAAACCGACAACAATGTATTGGCAGAAAGAGAGATCAAGGCAGATCAAAAGAAAGATCGTTCAACACCCGCAACAGAGCCTTATACCTGGACAAGAAACTATGGCAAGGGGAAAGTTTTTTATACTGCATATGGACACGATGACCGCACATGGAGTCAGCCTGGATTTCAGTCATTGCTATATAATGCAATTCTATGGTCGGTAGATGATCAGGCCTTGCAGGCATTCCAGGCAAGGAATCCAAATCCATTTGAATACAAAGAGGCCAAACTTCCGAATTACGAACAACGTCCGGGTATTCAATATCAGCAACTCCCTCTTTCACCCGAAGAATCCATGAAGCATATTCAGGTGCCGGTTGATTTTAATTTGGAATTGTTTGCTGCCGAGCCGAATGTCATGCATCCCATTGCCATCAGTTGGGATGAGAGAGGAAGAATGTATGTATTGATCACCAAAGATTATCCCAATGAAAGAAAAAAAGAGGGCGGCAGTGATTATATATTGATATGCGAAGACACCAACAAAGATGGAAAGGCAGACAAGTTCACCAAGTTTGCTGAGGGACTCAGCATTCCTACCGGAATGGTTTTTGCCAATGGCGGATTGATTGTTGCACAAGCACCAGATATGCTTTTTTTGCAGGATACAAATGGAGATGACAAGGCAGATATAAGAAAAGTATTGTTCAGTGGATTCGGAACCTACGATACACATGCGGGTCCCTCGAACCTTCATTACGGTTTCGATAATTGGATTTGGGGCTCAGTCGGATATTCAGGCTTCGAAGGGAAATTTGGCAATGCAGATTCGGTCAAGTTTTATCAGGCCTTTTTCCGCTTCAAGCCCGATGGCTCTCAGTTGGAATGGATGACATCTACCTCCAACAATACTTGGGGATTTGCATTCAATGAAACCAATGATGTCTTCGGATCAACTGCCAATAACTCCCACGGTTGGTACATGGCGATTCCACACAGATATTTCAATTCAAACAATAGAATTGAAAACGGAAGCAGGAGTACTGATACACACCGCGATATGAAACCGATTACGGAAAAAGTACGACAAGTGGATGCATTTGGTGGTTTCACAGCTGCAGCGGGACATAATTTTTATACGGCAAGGGCTTTTCCAAAAAAATACTGGAATCAAATTGCATTTGTTGCGGAACCAACCGGACACGTATTGCATCAAAACAATTTGGTGCGAAAGGGAACTGACTATTATGACAAGGAAGCATTCAACTTGATGGCCGGGGCGGATGAGTGGTTTTCACCGGTTTTTGCCGAGGTGGGTCCGGATGGTGCTGTTTGGGTGGCCGACTGGTACAGTTTCATCATACAACACAATCCTGTCCCCAAGGGTTTCGACAATGGGTCAGGCAATGCCTACGAAACCAATTTGAGAGATTATACACATGGCAGAATTTACAGGGTCTCTTATAAATATGCTGCACCATCAATCCCAAGAAGTTTATCCATCTACGATGTCAATGGTTTGTTGAATGCTTTGAGAAGTGACAATATGTTTTGGAGAATGCATGCACAACGGATGTTGGTGGAGCGCAATCAACAAGATGTTGCTTCCTTGTTGAAGGGAATGGTGGCCGATCAAACACCAGATGAACTGGGCATCCATGCTCCAGGAATTCATGCATTGTGGACATTGAAAGGATTGAATGCATTGGATCAGAAAACAGTAGAAGCTGCACTTTCGCATCCATCTGCTTCCATGAGAAAAAATGCCATCATGGCGATGGCTTTTGATTCAGCCTCGGTTGCATTGTTGTTAAAATACAATTTATTGAATGACAAAGATCCGTTGGTTGTATTGAATGCATTGCTGCATCTTTCAAAATCACCTATTACCGATGCAGCGGAAAAAGCATTTTTTGATCGACTGCATGCATCCAACGAGGTGGAAGACCGCTGGCTGCCCGATGCTTTTGCCTGTGTGCTCACAGCAAATGGCGGCAAGCTCATGAAAAAGCATGTACAGTATCAGTTGAAAAACCAGTCTGCATCAAAGTCCACAGTCACAGATCATTCCATGCATGCTATGCATGCAACAAAATCATCTGCTAATGCCATCAAATCAACTGGAGTTGATTTGATCATCAGCGATATCAAGCTTGATCCTTCATCACCTGCAGTCAGAGAAAGAGTCAACGTCACTGTGGAGGTTAAAAATATTGGCACCCTTGATCTGCCTGCTGATAAGTTTGTACCGCTGGATATCCGTTTTGAAGGAATGGGTTTGAAATTTGATCAGGTGAGCAGAAATTATAAAGAAGGCATCAAGGCGGGCGAGACGGTTTCCATCACAAAGAATATCAACGGACCCTGGGTGGGTAATATCAGTTTTGGAACTGATATTGTAGGAGACTATACATTGAGTGTTGTATTGGATAAGTCAAATGAAATCAAGGAGTCCAATAAAAGCAACAACCGCTCAGAAAAGAAAATTGGATTTGTGAGACCCCCTGATATGAATGCATTTGCATTGGAGAGAGCCTTGCGCAGTTATGCTTCGGTTGCACCGGTAGAAAGCCTGGTGGATATTTTAAAGAAAGCAGCCAACAGCAACAGCCTTGTGAAAAACAGTATCATCAAAGCTTTCTCAGAGGGGTGGAACTATCAGTCAAAGAATGTTCAACTCAACAGCAGTGAGAAATCATTCCTGAAAACATTTGCATCCACGCATGCAAACGAAAGGCTCCAAAAATTACTGGTGGCATGGAATGCAGCAGACCCTTTAAAAACTTCTTCCGATGTAAAGATCATTCGCATCAAAACAATTCGGGAGGCAATGAAGTATGACTTGAAAGCGTTCACTGTATCACCCGGTCAAACTGTTCAAATCATTTTGGAGAATACAGATGCCATGCAGCACAACCTTGTTGTAACAAGACCAGGGATGCGTGAAAAAGTAGGCAAAGCCGGTGATGCCATGATGAAGGATGAAAAAGGAGCAGAGAAAAACTATGTGCCGAGTCTCCCTGAAGTATTGTTTGCCACACCACTTATCAATCCAGGTCAATCATTTACACTCACTTTCAAGGCTCCTGCAAAAGCGGGGGATTATCCTTATGTATGCACCTTCCCGGGTCACTGGACCTTGATGAATGGGGTGATGCATGTAAAATAGATCAGTGTGATTCAGGTTTCATCATCGGAAACAAGAGCACATCCTGAATAGAGGGCTGATTGGTCAAGAGCATGCAAATTCTGTCAATGCCAAATCCAATGCCTGCTGTTGGGGGCATTCCATATTCCAGTGCACGCAGGAAATCATGATCGATGAACATCGCTTCATCATCACCGCGTTCCATGAGTTTGACTTGTTCTTCAAATCTTGCACGTTGATCAATAGGGTCGTTCAATTCAGTATAAGCGTTTGCAATTTCTTTTCCATTGACCATCAACTCAAATCGCTCCACCAAGCCTGCTTTGCTGCGGTGCTTTTTGGTAAGGGGACTCATTTCAATCGGGTAGTCGATGATAAAAGTTGGTTGGATATAATGGTGTTCGCATTTTTCTCCGAAAATTTCATCAATCATCTTGCCCTTGCCCATGGTATTGTCGACTTGCAAGCCAAGTTTTTTGCAAACATCTCTAACCCCTGTCTCATCCATCTCACTGATGTCAAAACCTGTATGTTCTTTGATGGCATCATACATGGTTACTCTCTTGAAAGGAGCTTTGAAGCTGATTGTTTTTCCATCTACTTCTGCATCTGTCGTTCCATTTACATCCATCGCCGCCTTTTCAAGCAACTGCTCGGTGGTGTCCATCATCCACAAATAATCTTTGTATGCAGTATAAAACTCTAAAACGGTAAACTCCGGATTATGTGTGCGGTCCATTCCCTCATTTCTGAAATTTCTGGAGAATTCATATACCCAATCAAATCCACCAACGATGAGTCGTTTCAAATACAATTCATTGGCTATGCGCAGGTACATGGGGATATCCAATGCATTGTGATGCGTTGTAAATGGCCTGGCTGCTGCTCCACCGGGGATGCTTTGTAATACGGGCGTATCTACTTCAATGGCGCCTCTGCTGTTTAAAAATTCTTTGATGGAATTGATCAGCTTTGAGCGTTTCAGAAATGTTTCTTTGACATGGGGATTGATGATCAGGTCTGCATACCGCTGACGGTAACGAAACTCTGGATCGGTTACTGCGTCAAATGTTTCTCCTTCTTTTTCCTTGACAACAGGAAGTGGCTTGAGTGATTTACTGAGCAGCGACATTTCTTTCACATGCACAGATGTCTCACCTGTTTTTGTTGTGAAAACATATCCCTTTACACCAATGATGTCGCCGATGTCCAGTGTTTTCCATACTTGATCATAGAGGGTTTTGTCTTCACCCGGACACACATCATCTCTCTTAACGTAAATCTGAATTTTACCTGCATGGTCTTGCAACACTGCAAAACAGGCCTTCCCCATGTCGCGGATACCCATCAGTCGACCTGCCAGGCATACATCTGCAAACTCCGATTTATTCTCTTCACCCAGGTATGTTGATTTGATGTCGACGGAGGTGATATTGACTGGAAATGCAGGAGCAGGATAGGCGTCAATGCCAATTGCCTGCAATGCCTCCAATTTCTCTCTGCGGATTAGTTCTTGTTCTGACAAATGCTGCGTACTCATGCTTTTTCAATTCGCTGCAAAGGTAATCAGTTTGAGGAACTCAATAAGGACTGCCTGAAACACCCCATCCAAAAAGAGCGATATCATATTTGACCGGGTCTGCAGGATCAAAAGTTTTGAGTTGTGCAGTAAGTGCAATGGCAGTTTTCCAGTCACTTTTTTCAGATTCAATCAACTTCAATTCTTTGGCTACCCGCATCACATGCAGATCCAACGGACAAACCAACTGACTGGGCTGGATGTTTTTCCAAATACCGAAATCAATGCCACTTGGATCTTGTCGGACCATCCACCTCAAGTACATGTTCAATCGCTTGCAGCTGGATTGTTGTCTGGGAGATGGAATATGTTTTTTGGTTCTGTCAGGACTCTCCTCCAATGAGAAAAAGTAATCTTGGAAATGGTTCAATGCATGTTCAATGCTTTCGTCATATGTATGCATGCCTGCAGCAAATGCAGACTCCAATGAATGGTGTTGATTGTAATGATATTGAAGAAAACGAATGAAATGAAGCAGATCCGTCGTTTGGAAAGTGCGGTGTTTGAAGGAGAGAAATTTTACAAGGTCTTTTTCCTGGTGTTGTTGAATGAATTGAAACGGTGAATTATCCATCAAGGACAACAGCTCATTGCATTTGTTGATGATGGTTGTTCTGTTTCCCCATGCAAAAATGGCAGCGAAGAATCCTGAAATTTCAATGTCTTGTTTTTTACTGAATCGATGTGGGATGGAAATCGGATCTTTTTCTATGAACGAGGGTTGATTGAACCGATCTAACAGCTGATTCAGTATTTTTTCAGTGAGTGAATGATCCTGCATCATTTTTTTAACTGCTCTGCACGTTCTATGGCTTGTCGAAGATCTTCTATCAAATCATCTGCATCTTCAATGCCCACCGAGAGCCGGATCAGTGTATCGCTCAATCCATTTTTGATCCTTTCTTCTCTTGGGATGGATGCATGTGTCATGCTTGCAGGATGATTGATCAACGATTCTACACCACCAAGACTCTCAGCCAGTGAAAACAGTTTTGTATTGGAAAGCAGGGTGCGTGCGGCTTCGATGGTATCTTGTTTCAATTCAAATGAGATCATTCCTCCAAATGCTTTCATCTGTTTTTTTGCAATGGCATGCCCGGGATGTTCTTCAAAGCCTGGCCAGTAGACTTTCTGTATGGCTGGGTGTGATTTGAGAAAATGAGCAATTTTCTCTCCATTGGCTGAATGTCTTTCCATGCGAATGCCCAGGGTTTTGATTCCTCTCAGCACCAGAAAACAATCCATTGGTCCGGGTACAGCACCACAACTTTTTTGAATGAAATAAAATTCATCTCTCAATGCCTTGTCGTTCATGACCAATGCTCCCTGGATCACATCGCTGTGTCCGCTCAGGTATTTGGTTGCAGAGTGCATTACAATATCCGCACCAAGGGTGAGCGGATTTTGTAGTACAGGGGATGCAAATGTGTTGTCAACGCATAAAATGAGTTGGTTTTTTTTGGTGATAGATGCAATCGCTGAAATATCAGCAATGTTCATCAGTGGATTTGTGGGAGTTTCAACCCAAATCATTTTTGTTTTGGCGTTGATGTATTTCTCTATTTGATGCAGATCTGACAAATTGATGTAATGAAAAACAATGCCGAATTTTGCAAATACTTTGCTGAAGAGTCTATATGTGCCTCCATACATATCGTTGCCGGCAATGACTTCATCTCCAGGTTTCAGCAATTTGATCACAGCGTCCGTCGCTGCAACACCACTGCTGAATGCGAGTCCATAGTTGCCCTCCTCAATCAACGCCAACGCTTCTTCCAATGCCTGTCGCGTTGGATTTTGGGAGCGAGCATATTCGAATCCCTTGTTTACGCCAGGTGCTTCCTGTACATAGGTTGACGTCTGGTAAATAGGTGTCATGATTGCACCAGTGCTTGGATCAGGATGAGCGCCTGCATGTATGTATGTGGTATTCTTTTTCATAACTTTTTACTGCTTACAAAGATAATTCAATCGCTGCTGCCTTGTCTCTTATTTTTATCTTTGCATCATGCAGCAGCTTTATTACAAAAAAACAATTCCCATTGAATATGAAGGCATGTTGGATGCCCATGCTTTTGAGCCTGCTGCAGAAGATCTTGTTCATGTCTTTGATTGCTATCAAGATGATCCCCGTGCAGCAATGTCTTTTTTTGAAAAATGGAATGAACGCAAGTGGTTGAAACGACAGGTGCTTTCAGGTAAAAAAATTCGGATATTCTCATCTTACACCGCCGAACAAATCAGAAAGCAATATCCCAAAGCAGGTGAAAACTTGATCCTGCAATATCCCAAGGTGGATGAAGCCTACCATCCCATTGATGATGATGCAAAAGACATTGTCCGGTACAACCTTACCAATGGGGAGGCGTATTTTTTGTACCGTGGACCTATTCATCCTGCAGCATCGTTGATTGAATTGCTCAAGGGATTTTCCATCTTCAAAAAAAAGATGGGCAGCAATATGAAATTGGTTTTATGCGGACCCGCATCAAAAAGCGGAGTTGCTTTTCTTCATTCAATTGGATCATACAAGTACCGGGATGATTTGGTTATCAGGCAATCAATTTCTGATGATACAGAGCTGATGGCAGCTGCTTATGCATTGATACATCCATGCAGATGGGAACGTTTCGGTTTTTCAGTATTGAAGGCCATGAAAGCTGGTGTCGCGGTGTTGACAACAGCTGATTCTGCGATGAGCGAGTTTTGTTCGATGGCAGGCATGTATTTCAATGAAAGAGATCCCAATGATATTGGAGAGAAGTTCATCCGCATTTACAAAGACGAACAAATGCGTCAGGAAATGATCGGAACCGGTCTGTCAAAAAGCCTTTGATGCATCTTCAGTAACTTTGCAAAAATATTGATATGAATCAATCGACAATAACCATTGATGTGAACTTGGATGAAAATAAAATCCCCCATCAAATTCGCTGGAATGCAACTCAGTCCAATTCGGCAGAAGCGCAGGATGCAAAAGCCATGATGATTTCATTTTGGGATGGCAAAGAAAAAGCTGCATTGAGAATTGATCTGTGGACCAAAGAAATGATGGTGGATGAGATGGCTGATTTTTATTATCAGACATTGATGACAATGGCAGATACATTCGAACGAGCAACACACCAGAAGGAATTGGTGGGAGACATGAAGACTTTTGCAAAAGATTTTTTTACAAAATTCAAAAAAACACAGGAACAATGAGTTTGGAAATCACCATCAATGATCATCTGAAAAAAGCCATGCTGGCAAAAGATGAAAAAGGATTGCGTGCATTGCGCGCGATCAAAGCTGCCATCCTGCTTGCTAAAACAGCCGAAGGAGCAGGGGATGCAATGACAGCAGATGCAGAAATCAAGTTGCTGCAAAAACTTGTCAAACAGCGCAAAGACTCGATTGACATTTTTGAACAGCAAAACAGGGCAGACCTGGCTATCAAGGAGAAAGAGGAAGTTGAGGTGATTGAACAATTCTTGCCAAAGCAAATGAGTGCAGAAGAAATCAAAGCAGCCGTTGCAGAAATCATCAAGCAGACGGGTGTTGTAAACATCAGCGGACTCGGACAGGTCATGGGCATTGCCTCTAAACAATTGGCTGGAAAAGCAGATGGTAAGACCATCTCAACAATCGTAAAAGAGCTCTTAACCGTCAACGGTTAACTGTTAACTGTCAACATGATAATAGACATCATTACAGGCATCATCTTAGTATTATCAATTTACAAGGGTTGGACCAAAGGGTTCACCATGGCCGTTTTTACGTTTGCATCTTACTTCATTGCCATGCTTTTGGCCCTTCAATTTTCCGGAATGGTGGCAGGGTACCTGAAGGAATATGCAAAGAGTGACAGCAAGTGGTATACTTTTCTTTCATTTTTATTGGTATTGATAGCAGGCATCATTGCTGTTCGCATCATTGGTAAATTGATGGAGAAGTCCGCCCAGGTATTGATGCTGGGATTGGTAAATAAATTCCTGGGCATTTTATTTTTTGCAATTATATATATCACCATTTTCTCTGTATTGCTTGTATATGCAGAGAAGTTTGAAATGATTGACCAATACAATGCAGGCGATTCAAAAACCTATAGTTATCAACTCAGATTCGGCAAGTGGTTGATGCATCAGTTCAGTGAGTGGCTTCCTGCCATCAAACATCTTTTCAATGATACAAAAGATGCCATTCAGGAGCAGATCAATTCCAAGTTGAAATAATATACTATCTTTCGGTCATGAGTCTGGCGTATGAGATAAAAATAGACGGCAAATACAAGTTCCTAGAAGAAGGAGAAGGTGAGCCGTTGTTGATGCTGCATGGACTTTTTGGTGCCATGAGCAATTTCACCGGCATCATCAATCACTTCAGGCATACCCATAAGGTGATAGTACCTCTGTTGCCTCTTTTTGAACTCGATTTATTGCATACTTCCGTAGGGGGACTCGAAAAATACCTCAGCAAATTCATCGATCACAGAGGTTACAAAGGCATTCATTTAATGGGGAATTCGCTTGGTGGACATGTAGCATTGGTTCATGTGCTTAAATCGCCCGGAAAAATAAAATCTCTTATCCTTACCGGCAGCTCCGGATTATTTGAAAACGGTATGGGAGAAACATATCCCAAACGCGGGGATTACGAATACATCAAAAAGAAAACAGAAATAACTTTCTACGATCCCAATGTGGCAACCAAAGAGTTGGTCGATGAGGTGTATCAGATCGTCAACGAAAGGATGAAGACGCTCAAGGTCATCGCTCTTGCCAGAAGTGCTATCAAGCACAACATGCAGGATGAGTTGGTACATATCAATCTGCCTACTCTATTGATTTGGGGCAACAACGATATCATCACACCTCCGTTTGTAGGTAGAGAGTTCAACAAGCTGATCAAGAACAGCGAGCTGCATTTTATTGATCACTGCGGACACGCACCCATGATGGAAGTGCCTGAAGAGTTCAACAAAATTCTCGCAGGTTTTTTACAAAAATTAAACAGTACTGCAGCAAATTAGACGTAATATTGATCTATCAAACAGAAATATGACATTCTGTAGTCAATTGCTCGATACTTCTTTTCAAACATTTGATCTTCATGATACCGTCTCGCATGCGCTTGAAGTGATGGACATGCACCATGCAGAATATGCGGTTGTGCTAGATGGATTGAATTATTTGGGTCTGTTGGATATTGTTGATTTAGAAGAAGCCGATCCTTCTTCTGAACTCATCTCAATGGATCAGTATCTGATCAAAGCTTATGTAAAATCAAGCGATCATTTCTTGCAAGCCCTGAAGGTCAAATCAAAATACAACCTGGATATCATTCCTGTTCTGAATGAAAAAAATGAATGGGAGGGAATCATCAAGGCTGACACTTTGTTGGATCAGACCTCGTCGTTGCTCGGGGCTACCACAACCGGGGCATTCATTGTGTTGGAAATTCCCCGCATGGATTATGCACCCGGACAAATCAACCGCCTGGTTGAGTCGAACGATTGCATGATCATGCAAATGAATACAATGTTAGATCCGGTGACGGGAATGATGCAGCTTGTTATTAGAGTCAACAAAGAAGAAGTATCTGATCTCATCGCAACTTTCCAGCGACATGAATACAATGTGATTTGTTATTATGGTGAGGAGACCTTCGACAATACACTACAGAACAACTTGGATCATCTCTTGAATTACCTCAATATCTGAGTTTCTGTCAATCCACTCAAGGCTTTTAGCTAACTTACATGCATGAAAGAAATGAAAATTTCTTTGCTTTTATTATCCATGCTTTTTCTTTTCATCCGGGCCAGTGCACAGGAGGAGGAAGAGGTCTTTCAAAACGCTCCCATCCTGAATGAGGCAAGGGTTACCATCCGCAATGTGATTGTTCATGGAAATAAAATCACCAAGCGTTACATGGTGGCAAGGGAGATCATCCTCAAATCCAATCAATCTTACAGTGTCGGTGAGGTCTTGGATGGTTTGGAGAAAAGCAGGCAAAATCTCATGAATACTTCCCTGTTTGTTTCAGTCCATACATATTTCACCAACTGGAAGAATGATTCAATGGATGTACATGCGGAGGTAGCGGAACGCTGGTATTATTTTCCATCTCCTTATTTCAAACCGATGGATCGCAATATCCAGGTATGGGCAAGAGATTATAATTTCAGTTTGAGGCGTGTGAACTTCGGAATAAAATTCATGGGGGAAAATACCACAGGCCGAAACGACAAACTGAACATATGGTTGATGGATGGATTTTCAAGGAGACTCGCACTCAAGTATTACAATCCCTTCTCAGATCCAAAGTTGAGAATCGGTTGGGCCATTGATGTCAATCAAAGCTGGAACAAAGAAATTTTCTACAAAAGCTTCAACAACAAACAGGTTTTCTACAGAGACCCCAATCAGTACCTGCGCAAAGATTTTTATGCAGGTACAACCTTTTCCTACAGAAAGGGCTCCATTAACAGACATTACCTTCGAACAGGATGGCGCTCTTCTTCGATTGCTGATACGGTATTGCGGATGAACAAAAATTATTTGGGAGACGGTATACAGGCAGTTTCCTATCCGGAAATTCAATACACATTTCAGCATTTGAAAATCAATTACTTTCCTTATCCCACCAAAGGCTCTCTATTTGTTGCTGATGTTTTAAGGCGCGGTGTAAACCGTCAAATGAATCTTACACAGTTCGTGTTCAGGTACGGCAAGTTTCATGAGTTCAAAAAGAAAAACTATTTTTCCATCGTTGCAGATGCACATTTGAAAGCTCCTTTCAAACAGCCCTATATCAATCAGTATATTCTCGGTTATGGTGACCAATATTTGCGGGGCCTTCAGCGCTATGTGGTGGATGGTTTAGCAGGAGGTACTTTGAAAGCAACCCTGGGAAGAGAGCTTTACAGCGTCAAAGTCAATTCGGGACTCAATTCAAAAGCATACCGGACCATCCCTTTTAAATTCTATGCAAAGATCCACGGAGATGTCGGGTATGTTTATAGCAATGTAAACCTCAACGAGACCAACCTCAACAATAAGTTGCTTTATTCAATTGGAGCAGGTTTGGATATTGTAAGTATTTATGACTTTGTATTGCGCATAGAGTTTACGTACAATCAGTTTAAACAATTGGGCACCTATTTTCATAACTACGAATCTAGGTACTGACGGTATTTCATCGAAACTTCATGCATCATTCCTATCTTCGACGCATGAAAGTGGCCGTCTACAGCAGAGAAGGTGCAGTCCTGGATCCCCAGGATCTGAAACAATTGTGCGATGCACTTGCAGCAGCTGGCATCGAGACTGTTGTATATGCACAACTTCCGCTGGATAATTTTAAGTCCACCAAAACATTCAGTGACGAACAGGAACTGGATCAATCATTTGATGCTGTCATTTCATTGGGCGGAGACGGAACATTGCTTGATACGGTTTGTCTTGTCCGAGACAAGCAGATCCCGGTATTGGGAATCAATTACGGCAGACTCGGATTTCTGGCAAGTTTGAGAAAAGAGGATTTGCAAGAAGCGGTGGATGCCTTAAAAAACAATACATATGTGTTGGACAAAAGAAGTCTCGTGCATGTGGATGCCAACATTCCTTTGTTTGGAAAAGATCCTTTTGCCTTGAATGAATTCACCATTCACAAAAGAGAATTTTCTCCAATGATCAAGATCCATACTTATTTGAACGGAGAATTTCTCAATACATTTTGGTCGGACGGTTTGATTGTTTCAACTCCAACAGGTTCAACCGGATATTCTTTGAGTTGCAATGGTCCTGTTGTTTTTCCAGAGAGCAACAGTTTTGTATTGACACCCATTGCTCCCCATAATCTCAATATCCGTCCCATTGTCATTCCCAATCACCACGTGCTCTCTTTTCAGGTGGAAGGAAGAACAGAAGATTTTATTTGTACACTCGATGCCAGAAAAGAGATTGTTGACAAATCCGTACAACTCTCCATCAAAAAAGAAGACTTCACTTTCAACCTGATTCGTTTGAATGAAAATATATTTTTGAAGACTTTGAGAGAGAAGCTTACATGGGGATTCGATACCCGAAACAGATGATATTTTACAACTATTTTAACCCCAATATCCCCCAGAGGTTGTATCAACTTCCTACATTTACTTGTACATGAAAAAGCTCCTATTTTTTCTGTTTGCATTTTCGGTGATTTCTATCCAATCCTATGCGCAGCCGCAGGCCATTGTACAAGAAGGTGAGGTGGGCATCGCCATAGGCGGAGCACATTATTTTGGAGATTTGAACAAAGGCGTGGGCGTTAAAAATCCCCAGCTCACATACGGTGTATTGGTAAAAAAACAGTTCGGCCCCTATGTTGCACTCCGTGTAGCCGGACATCATGCCAAACTGGGCTATGCTGACTCCATGGCGAATCCAACGAAATTTCCTTTTCAAAAAACCCGCAACCTGGATTTTCAAAACAAGGTTTGGGAAGTTTCTGTGCAAGGTGATTTTAATTTCTTCAAATTCATTTCCGGTGATCCTGAGCACAGGTTTACGCCCTACATCACCCTTGGAGTTGGTATCATCAAACACAATCCATACACATTCTTGGATGGTGTGAAAGAAAAACTGCAACCCCTGGGAACAGAGGGACAGTTGGCAACTGGAAATGCATACAGCGACCAGGCCTATTGTTTTCCACTCGGAATGGGAGTCAAATACAATATTGCAAACAATCTCAACCTCGGATTTGAGGTTGTTTACCGCTACACCAATACTGATTATCTGGATGATGTCAGTGGCACTTATGCGCCCAATGATGTTTTGAATACCTCTGGCAACGGCAATCTGCTATCAAAAGCATATAGGTTGCAAGACCGCTCCATCGGACAAATCAAAACAAATGGAGACCAAAGGGGCTTCAGTCAGCAACGCGATCAATACCTCCTTGCACAGTTTACACTTACTTTTTCTTTCAGTTCGTATAAGTGTGCAGATCCCCGCTAGGATCCCTTTAAATACATTAACTTTGCGCCATGTCTATCAAGCAAAATATTGATCTGGAGCGTATTCCACAGCATATTGCCATCATCATGGATGGCAACGGCCGTTGGGCACAGGAACAGGGGCAAGACCGTCTTTTTGGCCATTTCAGAGGTGTTGAAAGTGTGAGAGATATTGTGGAGGGATGTGCTGAATTGGGAGTTGAATACCTGACCTTGTACGCATTTTCAACTGAAAACTGGGACAGGCCCTTGCATGAGGTGACCGGATTGATGGAATTGTTGGTGGAAACCCTTAGAAAGGAGGTCCCCATCCTCAATAAGAACAACATCAAAATGCACGCCATTGGGGCATTGTCAATGCTTCCACCCAATGCCCGTCAAGCACTGACAGAGGCACTTGATATGACTTCAGGCAATACAGGGCTCAACTTGGTCATGGCTTTGAGTTACAGCTCAAGATGGGAATTGGTAAATGCAGTGAAGCTCATTGCCAAAGATGTAAAAGAAAACACACTCGATCTGGATGACATCACCCAAGATACCCTACAGCAGTATCTCACCACCAGTGCATTTCCTGATCCGGAGCTGATGATCCGTACCAGCGGAGAATACCGCATCAGCAACTTTCTGCTGTATCAACTGGCCTATGCTGAATTGTATTTTACAGAAACCAGATGGCCGGATTTTCGAAAAGAGAATCTCTATGAGGCTATTTTAGATTTTCAGAAACGTGAGAGGAGGTTTGGAAAGACAAGCGGTCAAATACAAGCCCCTTTAACAAAGAATTAGACAAAAAGCCTTTATTTTGCCCTCCCAAACCATGTTTTTGAAGATTAGGAATTGTATGCTGCTCATAATGATGGGATTACTCATGTTTTCGAGCAGTGTATTTGCACAAAACGATACTTTACCTGCCCCTTCTGTGGATCCCGCATTGATGTCCATCTTCAATGCCAAATATCCCAAGAAATATATCATCGCAGACATAGCTGTCAAAGGAAACAAGGCCTTTGACCCCGCGATTGTTATTTCAGTATCCGGACTCGCCGTGGGCGATGAAGTAACATTGCCTGGGGGTGACAACTTTGCCAAGGCGATCAACAAACTTTGGTCTCAGAACATGTTCACCAATATCAATATTTGGATCACCAAACTTGAAGAGAACAATATCTGGGTGGAGATAGATGCAGTTGAACGTCCCATGCTGGCGGATTACAAATTCAAAGGCATCAGAAAAACAGAAGCAGATGAGTTGAAGGACAAAGTTGGATTGGTGAAGAGCAGGGTTGTTACAGACAATATGAAATTGTCTGCGAAAGAAAATATCATCAAATACTATACTGAAAAAGGCTTCAGAGGTGCGGCAGTCGACATCGAAGAAAAACCCGATGCATACAGTCCGGATAAAACTGTACTTACGTTCAATATTGTAAAAGGACTCAAAGTGCGAATCTCTGAAGTGTTTTTCTTTGGCAATCAGTCAGCCGCGATCCCCTCCCTGAAGAGAAAACTGAAGGGCACCAAAGAGATGACACGCATTACACTTTATCCAGACAGCGCTGTCAGTCCATATGGCCCCATCAAAACTTATACAGCAAAAGAGTTCATCAAAAATTGGGGATTTTTAAAACCTTCACTCATCAGAGATTTCATGGATCCATGGTTCAGGTTTAAACTCTTTGCATCCGCCAAATTCGATGAGAAAAAATACCTGGAAGACAAGGAAAAAATTTTACAGTATTACAATTCACTGGGATACAGAGATGCTGTTATCGCAAGCGACACACAATACTATGACAAGAAGGGTAGATTGAATATTTCCATGAAAGTGGAGGAGGGAAGCAAGTATTATTTTGGAAACATGACATGGAAAGGCAATACCAAATATGCAGACAGCATTTTGAACATGGTATTGGGAATCAAAAGAGGAGATACCTATAATATCGACATCCTGAACAAGAAACTTGGAAAACAATTGTCACCCGAGGGCGGTGATGTGAGTTCCATTTACATGGATGACGGATACCTGTTCTTCAGTGTCAACCCAGTGGAGACATCTGTGTACAATGACACCATTGACCATGAGTTGAGAATCACGGAGGGACCACAGGCCACCATCAAAAATGTAAATATTTCAGGAAACGATAAAACCAAAGAGCACGTCATACGCAGAGAACTGAGGACCGTTCCAGGTGAAAAATTCAGTCGCTCTGATTTGATCAGATCGCAAAGAGAAATTTTAAACCTCGGGTATTTCAACCAGGAAAAACTGGGTATGCAGCCTGTTCCCAATCAGGAAGATGGTACGGTGGATATCAATTATACCGTTGAAGAAAAATCCTCTGATCAGCTTGAATTGAGTGCAGGTTGGGGAGGAAACATTGGATTGACAGGAACACTTGGTATTACCTTCAATAACTTTTCCATCAAAAATATTTGGAAGAAGACAGCATGGGATCCATTGCCAACGGGAGATGGCCAGAAACTCAGCATCAGGTACCAATCCAATGGACGCTATTTCAGGTCAGTCAATTTTTCTTTCACTGAACCATGGTTTGGCGGCAAGAAGAGAAACTCTTTCACATTCAACGTTTTCAATACCAAGTTTACCAACGCATACAATCCGTTTACTTTCAGGTATGACAGAAACTTTGTTGATTCTTCCTTTCTCAGTACTTCCGGTGCAACCATCGCATTTGGAAAACAGCTGAAATGGCCGGATGACTTTTTCTCATTGGTAACTTCGCTCAACTATATTCAGTACAGGGCCAAGAATTATGCAATTTTCCCATCCTTCTCAACGGGAATTTCAAACAATATCAACTTGAAGTTTGCTTTGCAGCGTACTTCCATTGATCAACCTATTTTCCCAAGAAGCGGTTCCAATTTTCTTGCAAGTGCAGCATTTACCCCACCATGGTCCTACATCACAGGGGTAAACCAAAAAGATATTTTCAGATTGGTCGAATACCATAAATGGAGACTCAATGCGGAATGGTTTGTGCCCATCGGTAAACCCGCTGGCGAGGACAAGACCAGGCAATTTGTATTGCGCATGGCTGCCAAATACGGATTCATTGGCAGGTACAATAAAAATATTCCCATCTCTCCATTTGAAAGATTCCAAGTTGGTGATGCAGGTATCACAAACAATTTTGGTGTACTGGGTTATGATCTTGTTGCACACAGAGGTTATCCGGTATATGACAACTCTGACCCCACTGTCAATCCAGACAAAACAGCGGCAAGCAGGTTCTTTACCATCTTCAACAAATATTCTTTGGAGATGCGTTATCCGTTTGTTACCAATCCAAGCAGTACTATTTACGGATTGGCATTCTATGAAGCTGCCAATGGATGGTTCAGTTTCAAGGAGTGGAATCCTTTTAGGTTGAGACGTTCAGTTGGACTCGGTGTGAGATTCTTCCTTCCGATGTTTGGTTTGCTCGGATTTGATTATGGGGTGGGCTTGGATCGACTTACGCCCAATGGAAGACTGCGCGACGCGAGCCGGTTTACGTTTATGTTAGGTTTCGAACCAGAATAATTTAAAAAAATACTTCATGAAAAAATTCACCACACTGCTCTCGCTGATGTTGATTTTTGGATTGTTTGCGCAAGCCCAACGCTATGCCATCATCGATACGCGTTATATCCTCAGCAAATTACCCGAATACACCGATGCGCAGAAAAAACTGGACGGATTCAGTCTACAGTGGCAAAAAGAAATCGATGACAAACAAGCAGCACTGGATCTATTGTACAGAAATTATGAGGCAGAAAAAGTTATGTTGAGCGAAGAGTTGTTAAAAAAAAGAGAAGACGACTTGTTCAACAAGGAGAAGGAAGTGAGAGATCTTCAAAAAAAACGATTTGGATTCGAAGGAGATCTGTTTAAAAAAAGACAGGAATTGGTAAAACCCATACAGGACAAGGTCTACAATGCAGTTCAAAAGTTGGCTGTAACCAGGCAATATGATTTGATTTTGGATAAAAGTGAGGGCATCACCGTGATTTTTGCTGACCCAAAATTAGATCGAAGTGATGATGTGTTAAAAGAGTTAACCAGCAAATAAAAAAACCCTATTTTCGTAGCACTTAAACAAACAAGCAATAATGAAAAAGTTTTTATTCCTGGGTATGGTGATGATCGCGATCATGTCTTTCAATCCTATGCTCAACGCCCAAAACAAACATGGTTATATCAGTATAGATGAAGTAGTTCAGCTGATGCCAGAGTACAAAAAAGCCATGGCTGAGATGTCTCAGTTTGACAGTGCTTTGCAAATCAATTATGGCGAAACTTTGAAAGAATTGAACCGCCAGGACAGCATATTCAAAGCCGATTCAACGAAATGGTCCAATGCTATCAGAACAGCCAACAGAGAGAAAATGAAAAAATTGTTGTTGGAGTTGCAGGGATATGAGCAAAGCTATCAGCAGCAAATGCAACAAAAGCAGGAAGAATTGATGTCGCCCGTTGCCCAAAAAGCAAACCAGCTCATCAACGACGTTGCCAAGGCAAACGGATACAGCTATGTATTCAGAAAGGAAGCCCTTGTGGTATCACCGGATGCAGATGATCTGCTTCCACTGGTCAAGAAAAAAATTGATGCAGGTTCACCCAAGCCACCTGCCAAATAAATAAACTGGACCGAAACAATGTTTCGGTCTTTTTTTGTCATGCCATCTCAATCGCCCATAGGAGTATTTGATTCCGGACTCGGTGGACTCACTGTTTTGAAAGAAATGGTGAGAAAGTTGCCTGATCATGATTTTATTTACCTGGGAGACAATGCCAGGGCACCTTATGGTCCGCGTGATTTTGAAACAGTTTATCAATTCACTCTGCAAGCCGTTCAGTGGTTGTTTGAACAGGGATGTCCGCTTGTCATCCTTGCCTGCAACACAGCCTCTGCCAAAGCATTGCGCACGATCCAACAAAAAAATCTCCCACTGATCGATCCCTCTAAAAGGGTATTGGGCGTCATTCGTCCAACGACTGAAGTAATCGGAGATTATACAGAAACCAATCATATTGGCATTTTGGGAACAGAGGGTACCGTCGATTCCGGATCGTACGTTATTGAAATACAGAAATCATTCCCGGATGTAACAGTCTACCAGCAGGCTTGTCCCGCTTGGGTTGAGCTGGTTGAATCTGGTGAACACCTTACTCCCAAGGCAGTTGAACCTGTCAAAACATGTCTGGATGCCCTCTTGCAGCAATGTGAAGGCATCGATACCATTTTATTGGGTTGCACCCATTACCCGCTATTGATGCCAGTGATCCAACAGCTGGTCCATCCTGCAATTCAGGTCATTGCTCAGGGTGAAATTGTTGCAGAAAGCCTGGTTCATTATCTTCAAAGACATCCGGAAATGGCCGACAGATTGTCCTGCAGCGGAACCATTCGTTTTTACACAACCGGAGATGTAGAGAAATTTGGTCATCAAGCAGGTATTTTCTGGGGAGAAGAGGTCAATGCCAGCAGGGCATCCCTCTAAATTCCATTCAGACTTGCCCATTTATCCCAAAACCGCTATCTTTGCCGTCCTTTCACAAATCCACAGGTGTGGTGACCCGTGGACCCATTGAACAGCATTGATCGCTTCTCCCGATCCATTGTTTCAACAAAAAAGGAAAAAGCAAAAATTATGAAACGTACATTCCAACCGCACCGCAGACGCAGAAAATCAGTACATGGTTTCCGCAAGCGCATGCAATCCGCCAATGGACGCGCAGTATTGGCAAGCAGAAGAAAAAAAGGTCGCAAAAAACTCAGTGTCTCCGACGAGAGCAAACTGAAATAGGTCGACTACTTATATTTTCAACTTACAATAGCCTCGGATCTTTTCTGGGGCTATTTTTGTTATACAATGGCAGGGACATATACACTTTCAAAAAATGAGAGACTGAAAAGTCTGAAGGCCATTAGGCATTTGTTTGAATGCGGACAAAAATTCAAGGTAGCCCCCTTGTTGGTTTATTACCATTCTGAAACAATTCCTGCTGCTGAAGAGTTTCCCTTGAAAATGGGGGTCTCTGTTGGTGCCAGACATTTTAAAAAAGCAGTAGACAGAAACCTCATGAAAAGAAGAATGAGGGAAGCTTTTAGAACAAAGAAACTACCCCTTTTGGAAGTTCTTCGTCAGCATCAGCTGCGCATGGATGTATTTTTTGTGTACAGTCATGCGTTGATGGCCGACCATGCGATGATTGCTCAATCCATGGAAAATGCATTGGGAAGATTGATCAACCTGATTGAAAAAAATCAACAACATGACTGACGAGTATTTCATGAAAATGGCCCTCAAAGAGGCAGAAAAGGCTTTCAATGAGGATGAGGTGCCTGTTGGAGCTGTGGTGGTTCAACAAGGAAAGATCATTGCAAGAGGGTATAACATGGTTGAAAAACTGAATGATCCCACCGCGCATGCAGAAATCATTGCACTCACCAGCGCCTTCAATGCAATGGGTGCCAAGTATTTACCAGATGCCACATTGTATGTAACCGTTGAGCCCTGTTTGATGTGTGCGGGAGCATTGCATTGGAGCAAGATCGGCCGAATAGTCTGGGGCGCACCAGATATCAAAAACGGACACCAATGTTATACCGGGAACAAAAATCCATTTCATGCCAAAGCGCAGGTTCTCTTCGGACTCCTGGCAGATGAATCTGCTGAAATGATGAAAGCCTTTTTTAGGAAAAAGCGTTCCTGATTTTTATCTTTGCAAAAAATAATCTTATGCCGTTTACTTTACCTTCTTTGCCCTATGCACATGATGCACTGGAACCACATATCGATACTACTACCATGCAAATTCACCATGGCAAACACCACCAGGCATATGTTGACAATCTCAACAAGGCCATCGCAGGCACTGCCCATGAAAATAAATCATTGGAAGAACTGGTTGCACAGGCAGGAAGCATTTCACCTGCTGTTCGCAACAACGGAGGCGGTCACTGGAATCATACATTCTTCTGGGAAAGTTTGGCTCCGCAAGCAGGCGGAAAACCGGAAGGTGCTCTTGCTGCTGCCATCGATGCAGCCTTTGGTTCTTTTGATGCATTCAAAGAAAAATTCAGCAATGCAGGTATGACCAGATTCGGAAGCGGATGGGCATGGTTGATAGTGAAGGATGGAAAACTTGAAATTTCATCTACACCCAATCAGGACAATCCATTGATGGATGTTGCAGAGGTGAAAGGGAAACCCATTCTAGGGGTAGATGTTTGGGAACATGCTTATTATCTCAAATACCAAAATAGACGTGCTGATTACTTGAATGCTTTCTGGTCGGTTGTCAACTGGAAAAAGGTAGCTGAACGTTTTTAAGCCGGATCGTAACCGCTGCCACCCCAAGGGTGACATTTAGATATTCTTTGAAGGGCCTTCCACAGGCCCTTTATCATTCCATATTTTCTCAAGGCATCCATTGCATACTGAGAGCAGGTAGGCGTATACCTGCATTTGGGTCCCAACCACGGTGAAATCACCAGCCTGTATATCTGAATCATCAAAATAAAAGGAGCAATCAACAAGCTCCTGAATGATATTTTCAACCTGCTCATGCGGTGTAAAGCTATCTTTTAAATGTCAAACAAACTGCAGATCATGGGAATTATCCTTCTATAAAATGATGAGATCGACTTTTTCATGGCCATTCAGTTTTTCAATTTTAAGAAAACAAATCACCATGACATTGCCCATCATTGTAAGAGAAAAAATCAAACTGCATGAACCTATTCTTTGCTCAGCGTTGCTGACCGATGAAGAAATTGAACTGACATTGAACAAATGGATTCATTTGTTGCATGAACACAACATACATATTGTTTTCAATCAAACACCCATCAACGTGAGAGAGCAGTACGACTACCTGACGAATTCTTTCTTCAAGATGGAGCTGCCACCCCATCCCACTGAAATGCATTTTTGCTTCATGTACGATCGGGTAACCGATGAATTGCCAGGAGATGAAGTGGATCTGATGGTGCATCAGATGCTCGAAGATGTTTTCAAAAAACAACAAACCGGCGGCATACCTTGCTTGAAAAAAAGATTGCAGTTCAACGCATATGAGAACCTCTCAGAACCCGAGTTCAATTACCTGGTCAAGTCATATGCTGAAAAAAAACCTGCTATCAGTCAATGCAGGATTGATATACTGCAAAAAAAATACGAAGGATGTACCATGATGGTGCGCGGAAATTATCTGTTGGGATACCCCGGTCAGGACTGTTGTGATCTTCAGCAGGGAGCATGGATGGTAGCAATGAACAAAGCAGAGGGAAAGTGGGCGGTTCAATCACTTTACATCGACGGATTTTAAAGCTGCTGGAGGGTGCGATTTTAACCTAATGGGTTGTACTTCCCTTAGGCCAATTCCTTACCTTAGCGTTTCCAAAAATTGGAGCGTGGAGGAGAACAAGACTTTCTTGAAAAGATTGAGATCAGGGGGTGGCGATGAAACGGAAATGAGTTTTATTGATCATCTGGAAGTATTGCGTTGGCACATCATGAGATCGGTGCTGGCCATCCTGATTTCAGCCATTCTTTTCTTTATATACATCGATGAAATTTTTGATGTGGTGATCATGGGACCCACACGCAATGATTTCATTTCCTACCGAGTGCTTTGCAACCTCAGTCATTTTTTAGGAATGGGCGACTCGCTTTGCATGCCGCCTATGAAATTGAATTTGCAGGTAACTTCCATCAGCGGCACATTCATGTCGAGCATTACCATTGCCATTGTGGGAGGAATCCTGCTGGCCATTCCATTTGTTTTTTATGAGGTATGGAAATTTATTCGACCAGCCCTCAAACCTACCGAGCTCAAATACACCAGTGGTATTATTTTTTGGGTAAGCTTCTTTTTTTTCCTGGGTGCTGCATTCGGCTATTTCATGCTCGCTCCATTTACATTCAATTTCCTTTCCAACTATACCATCGGTGCAATGGGAGTGATCGATTATCGTCCCACGCTGACCGATTACCTGGATACATTGATCGATATTACACTGGGAGCCGGTATTGCCTTTGAGCTTCCCATGGCGACTTGGCTTCTTTCAAAACTGGGTATCATTACTCCAAGTTTTTTGAGGAACTATCGCAAATATGCATATGTGGTTTTGTTGGTGCTCGCTGCAATCATCACTCCATCTCCCGACTGGGGTTCACAATTGATTGTAGTGATACCATTGGTATTGCTCTACGAGATCAGTATTCTGATTGCTGCCAGGGTAAAGAAAAAGCAGGACGAGGAGTGGGAATAATAAAAGAATGGATATGAACAATACAATTGCCATAGGATCTGATCATGCTGGATTTAATTATAAATCAGCTGTGATGGATCATCTTCTTCAAAAAGGATTTGAGGTAAAAGATCATGGAACATTTACAGATGCATCATGTGATTATCCTGATTATGCCCATGCTGTTGCAGGAGCAGTCGAACAATCTCTAGCTGCAAAGGGTATTTTGATATGTGGCTCAGCCAATGGTGTTGCCATCACGGCCAATAAGCACCAGGGTGTAAGGGCTGCCATTTGTTGGGAAAAAGAAATTGCTTCTCTGGCCCGACAGCACAATGATGCCAACATCATTTGTATCCCGGCACGTTTTGTAAGCATCGATCTTGCTTTGGAAATGGTGGATACATTTCTGTCAACTGAATTCGAAGGCGGCAGACATTTAAACAGGGTTCAAAAAATAAATATATAATTCATGTTAAGACTTATCTCATTGGCTGTATTGCTGACATGCTCAGTGACAGTTTCAGCCCAAAAGAAAAAAACAGTAACGGTTGCAGATCCCAAAAAATATGCAGCAAGCATCACTCCTGAAGATTTGAGCAGGCATTTGTACATCCTAGCTGGTGCTGAAATGGAAGGAAGGGAAACAGCAACAGAGGGACAAAAAAAAGCTGCTGCTTATATTGAGAATCATTTTAAGTCACTCGGCTTGTTGCCGGGAAACAATGGAAGCTTTCAGCAATTGTATCCTGTATACAAGGATGAAATCGGCAATGCATCCATCAGTGTGAATGGAAAATCCTTCACTGTACACAACGATTTTAGTCCATTGGCCAATTGGAACAATACTGCCACACAATATTTTTCTGAAGCAGTGTTTGTAGGACATGGAATCGTCGACAAAGAGCTGAATGACTACGCTGGTCAAAATGTTACTGGTAAACTGGTATTCATGTTGGATGGTGCTCCTTCAGGTTATAAACCTTCTGCAGGTGGATTCAGATCCCCATCCAGTTGGTATGGTAAATTGCAGACTGCAAAAAGCAAAGGTGCTGCGGCGGTGGTAATGGTTGCCAGTGGCTTTCCCCGCAAAGCTCCTACTGAACCTACCATGCACGTTGATTTATACAAAGCTGAGTTGTATCCCAATTCATATTTTATTTCTGAACAAGTTGCCATTGCCATGTTGGGGGATGCCTTTGCACAGTTGAAAGAAGCTGGCAAGTCCAAGTCTTTACCTGCACAAATCATCAAATCAAATGTCAAACTCGTTTTCGAAAAGAAAACAACAGAGGTTTCAAGTTCCAATGTGCTTGGATACATCCCCGGATCTGACAAGTCGGATGAATGGCTGATCATTACTGCACATTATGATCACTTGGGTAAGCGTGGGGATGTTATTTATTATGGTGCAGACGACGATGGCTCAGGAACGGTGGGTGTCCTCGAAATTGCAGAAGCATTTGCAAAAGCCAAGGCTGACGGCAAAGGTCCCAGAAGAAATATTTTGTTCATGACAGTGAGTGGTGAAGAAAAAGGACTCTGGGGTTCTGAATATTTTTCTGATCATCCAACAGTCCCCTTGGACAAGACAACCGCTGATCTGAATATTGACATGATTGGCAGGGTTGATACGGAGAGAAAGTCAGCCGATACATTGAATTATGTATATGTGGTTGGAGATGACAAATTGAGTTCAGACCTGAAGCCCATCAGCGAGGGAGTCAACAACAAATACATCAAAATGACATTGGATTATAAATTCAATGATCCAAAAGACCCCAACAGAATTTACTACAGAAGCGATCATTACAATTTTGCAAGCAAAGGCGTTCCTATCATTTTTTATTATGATGGAATGTTGCAGTCTGACTATCACAAGCCGACTGATACGCCTGACAAAATTTATTATCCCTTGCTCTCTAAAAGAGCTCAATTGGTTTTTTACACAGCATGGGAAATGGCCAATCGTGATGCTTCATTGAAAAGAGATATTCCATTGAATCAGGAGTAAGATGGCTGAGAGCAATAAAAAATGGTATGCGCTTTATACAAAGCCGCGTTGGGAAAAAAAAGTTGACAAGGCGCTTCAGCAAAAAGGCATTGAAGCGTATTGTCCTCTGAACCGCGTGAAAAGAAAATGGAGCGATCGCATCAAAACGATCGAGGAACCGCTTTTTAAAAGCTATGTTTTTGTGAAAGTGGAAGAAAAGGACAGGACCGAAGTGCGTTATGTGGACGGAGTGCTCAATTATGTATACTGGAATGGAAAGCCTGCCATTATCAAGGAGGAAGAAATCATTGAAATCAAGAAATTTCTCAAAGATTACGAGGATGTGGAGGTGAGGAAATTGGATGTAAAACCTGCCGATGAGGTGGTGGTCAACGCTGGGGTCATGGTCGGCGCTACCGGCAGGGTACTGAGGGTAATGGGTAACAATATGGTGGAAGTCCGCATAGAAAGCCTGGGATTCGTCCTGACAGCCAAGTTTGAAAAGAAAAATCTGTTAAAAGCCTGAATAAATCAGGAAATCCAAACAATTTGTTGAAACCGGTGTTATTGTCCTTGATGAACGCTTTTACAATCAAGGATCTGGAGAATTTGACAGGTATCAAGGCCCATACCATCAGAATATGGGAACAGCGTTATCATTTTCTAAAGCCACAACGAACAGATACCAACATCAGATACTACAGCAATGATGAGCTCAAGAAGATCCTCAACATTTCACTGCTGAACAAGAATGGTTTCAAGATTTCCCATATCGATCGGATGAGCGATCAGGAAATCAATGATAAGATACTGACTATCAACAATGTAGAAGCGCAACAAGAACAGGTCGTCAATTTGATGATCCAGTACATGGTAGATATTGAACTGTCGGCATTTGAACAGTTGTTGAAGGAGAAAATCGAGGCAAAAGGGATCGAAAAAGTCATCCACCAGTATATTTTCCCTTTCATGGAGCGCATTGGCCTGTTATGGGTAACAGGACATATCAATCCCGCTCAAGAACATTTGGTTTCAAACATCATTCGCCATAAACTCATCGTAGGAACGGAAGCCGTCAATCCCATTTTTAGGTCAGACAAGCGTGTTCTGCTTTTCATGCCTGACGGCGAATACCATGAGCTCGGATTACTCTTCATACAGTATCTTCTAAAGAACCGCGGTATTGAGGTGTATTATTTGGGAGCCAGTGTTCCATTGGTGGATGTTGCTTACGTAGTTAAGTACAAGCAACCTGATTTCATCTATACCCATATGACCACCGCCTCAAGGCAGTTTAACTTCGAAAAGTTCATGACACAAGCTGTTCAAAAGTTCGGTTCAGTTCCTTTTGTAATATCCGGACCCGTTGCGGCGATGTATGAAAATAAAATCCCTCCACAGGTTAAATTCAAGCGCTCTTTGCAGGAGGTGATAGATTTTGTCAATCAACTTTCCCTTTCAACCAATTAGTAATCAATCACTTGTAAATTGTTTAATAATTTTAATAAATTATTAAACAAAAATTTGCTTGTCTGGAATAAGTTTGTTTAACTTCACAGTCTTAAAATTAAACAAACATGTCTACGCAGGAATTCAACATGATGCTGGTTCAGAACTCAGAGTATCTGCGCCCCTTTGCCATCACGCTCACGAAGGATCAGGAATCTGCAAAAGACCTTTTGCAGGAAACGATGTTCAGGGCGATTTCCAACAAAGACAAATACAATGTTGGAACGAATATCAAAGCATGGATGTATACCATCATGCGCAATATCTTCATCAACAACTACCGCAGAAGAGCAAAACAAAATACCATCTTCGACAATACGCCGAATGATTTTCTGATTGATCACAATCAATCAGCTGTTCCCAACTCTGCTGAAACCAATATGCGCATCAAGGATATCGAAAGAGCAGTGTACAACCTTCCTGCACTTTTCAAAAAACCTTTCATGTTGTATTTCGAAGGATACAAGTACCATGAAATTGCGATCATGTTGGATGAGCCACTGGGTACCATCAAAAGCAGGATACACTTTGCAAGAAGATTGTTGAAAGAGGAAATCAGCAAGTTTTAATCTAACTTTCCATTGTGTCCAAAAAAGCAATAGTCATTGGGAGCGGCTACGCTGGTCTCTCGTCAGCTTCTTTTCTTGCCCAATCAGGTTGGGATGTGCATGTACTCGAAAAACACGATCATCCCGGAGGACGAAGCAGGTTCTTTCGTTCTGAAGGATTCTCATTCGATATGGGTCCGAGTTAGTACTGGATGCCTGATGTCTTTGAAAGATATTTCTCAAGCTTCGGCAGAAAGGTAAGTGACTATTATACCCTGAAAAGACTCTCTCCATCTTACAGAATTTATTGGGCAGATGATTACATGGATGTTCCTGCTGATTATCTGGAACTGAAAAATTTATTCAATCAGTTGGAGCCCGGTGCTGGAGAAAAGTTGGATCAATTCATGGCGGAGGCTGCATACAAGTACCATGTTGGTGTAGGAAAATTGGTATACAAACCAAGTCTCTCATGGACAGAATTCATTGACGTGGAATTGATGCGCGGTGTTTTTAAATTGGATGTATTCAACAACATCAAATCTCATATCGCAAAATATTTCAAGCATCCAAAACTTCGTCAATTGATGGAGTTCCCTGTTTTATTCCTTGGCGCACTGCCAGAAAATACACCTGCCCTTTATAGTTTGATGAACTATGCTGATATCAAACTTGGAACATGGTTTCCGGATGGTGGCATGTACAGTGTGGTGGCAGGCATGCATCGCATGGCCACTGAATTGGGTGTGCAATTTCATTTCAATAAAAATGTTACCCGCATCCATGTGCAAAACAACCAGGCAAGTGCTGTTGAAACAGCAGATGGTGAAATATTGGAAGCAGATGTAGTAGTGGGCGCAGCAGATTATCATTTCATTGAATCATCCTTGTTGGATAAACAATACCGTTCATACTCAGAAAAATATTGGGACAAGCGATTGATGGCACCCGGATCATTGATCTATTACCTGGGCGTCAACAAAAAAGTGGAAGGCATATTGCACCATACCCTGTTTTTTGATGTTCCATTCGACGAACACGGGAAAGATATCTATACGAATCCAAAGTGGCCTGAAACACCTTTGTTTTACCTGAGCTCTACTTCGATCACCGATCCAGCACAAGCTCCTGAGGGATGCGATAATTTATTTTTTCTCATTCCCATAGCTGCGGGACTCGATGGAGACGACGATGCAGTCAGAGAAAAATACCTCCAAATCATATGTAACCGATTCAAAGAGAAAACAGGGTACGATATCAAGCAACACCTGGTATTCAAGCGGACCTATTGTACCAAAGAATTTAAAGAGGACTACAATGCTTTCAAAGGCAATGCATACGGTCTCGCCAATACTTTGTTGCAAACAGCTATCCTGCGTCCTTCCTGCAAAAGCAAGAAGGTTCAGAACCTTTATTATACCGGACAATTAACTGTTCCTGGTCCGGGTGTCCCTCCAAGTTTGATCAGTGGTGAAGTAGTAGCAAAACTCATTGATAAAGAATTCAATAGACCATAGAAGACCAGTCACACATCCTTCCATCGAACAATTACAACATTAAATCGTTTAAAAAAGTTATCTTCAAGTAAAGAACGGCTTGCATGATCCAATTGTTCCATAACGTTTCTCATGAGTGCAGCAAGATTACCACTGCACGATACAGCACTTCATTCAGCAGTGCCATCAAGCTGTTGCAAAAGGACATCAGAGGACCCATCTATGATATTTACGGATTTGTAAGATTCGCTGATGAAATAGTTGATACATTCCACGAACATGACAAAGCAAGATTATTGGATGATTTCAAGAAACAAACCTATGAAGCCATTCAAGATCAAATCAGTTTGAATCCCATTCTGAACAGCTTTCAAATAACGGTAAATAAATACAATATTGATCTGCACCTCGTGGATGCTTTTTTCAAAAGCATGGAATTTGATTTGAATAAATCATCCTACGATCAGGAGGGCTATGCCTCCTATATTTATGGTAGTGCAGAAGTCGTGGGGCTCATGTGTCTCTATGTATTTTGCAACGGCAACCAAACGCAATATGAACAGTTGAAACCAAGTGCACAAGCATTGGGCGCAGCATTTCAAAAAGTCAATTTTTTGAGAGATGTCAAAGCTGATTATCAGCAGCTGAACAGGGTCTATTTTCCAGGTGTTGATTTCAGTGCTTTCTCTTTTGAAATGAAAAAGGATATTGAAAACGATATTCAGCGAGATTTTGACAATGCGTATGAGGGCATCATTCAACTTCCTTTGAATGCTAGATTTGGTGTATATCTCGCCTATAAATATTACTTGAGCTTGTTTAAAAAGATCAAATCTGTTCAACCGCAAAAAATTCTTGAACATCGTATCAGAATACCCAACTATCACAAGGCGTGGGTAGCAGCAAAAGTTGTGATCAGAACACAACTCAATCTCCTTTAACCATCAACTGTCAACCATTAACGGTTGAAAATTTCCTCCATTACTTTCCCTCTTACATTCAAGTCCCCAAAAGTATTCTTTGCAGTAGGATGCACCCTGTTGGCCAGCAGTACAAAAACCATGTTGGTTTTTGGATCAGCCCATGTGCATGTGCCGGTGAATCCTGTATGTCCGAATGCACCTGACGAAACACTCATTGAAGGGTAGGGTGCTTTTCTGGTGGCATTGTCTTTTTCTGGTTTATCGAATCCATATCCTCTTCTGCTGATGGATGATTGGTATTGTGTAAAAAGTTCAACCGTGGCAACGCTGATGAATCTTTTTTCATTGATGACTCCTTTGTTGAGAAGCATTTCCATCAACACAGCAATTTCATATGCATTGCTGAACAAACCTGCATGTCCGGAGACACCACCAAACATAGCTGCACCTGGATCGTGAACATATCCCCTTACAAGGCGTTCCCTGAAATATGGATCCTGTTCTGTTGGTGCAATGACGGCTTTATTCATCCAACGCGTTGGATTGAAGCCGCTGCTTTTGAATCCCAATGGCTGATAAAAATATTTCATGACATAATCATCAAGCGATAAACCAGATACGGCTTTGACAATATCTCCCAGCAATATGAAATCATTGTCACTGTATACATATGCTTTTTTTGGGTCAACCACTGAACTGCGGATTCTGCTGTACATGGTATCTCTCCATGCGGTTTTTAAATACAGTGAATCGTCCACTTTGATAGAATAGGCGGCACTTGCTTTCTTGCTCAGGAATCCCGGCAATGCCTTCATGGTTACACTGTCAGAAATTTCTTTGTAAAAAGGAATCCAAGCTTTGAGTCCGGCTTGATGCAGCAAAATATCCTTGATCAAAATATTTTCTTTATCTGTGCCTTTGGTCCACTGCAAATAATCACCCAATGTTTTGTTCAATGCAATTTTCTTTTCATCAAAGAGTTTCATGATGGACAGGGTGGTTGCACATATTTTGGTAACAGAAGCCATGTCGTAAACCGATTCTTGTGAGATGGGATCTTTTCCAGTATAGCTCATAGCGCCATAGGTTTTCTGCATTTGAATTTTTCCATTTTTCAATGCGAGCAAAACCATACCGGGGGCTGCTTGCTGTTGAATGGCATCCAGGATGATCGAATCAATTTTCTTTTGCTTTGCATCTTCTTGGATCACAGCTGCAATGGATTGATTTTTTAATGCTATGCCTGCACCATAGGGCAGAGAGGAGCAGACGGTGACTGGTAGTTGTCCCTCAGATCCTATTTCACCCTTGATCAATCTGGCAGCTACGGTATGTGTGATGGGATCATCGTCGTATGCCAAAATTATATTTTTGGTATCACAATAACTTTTTGCAGCATAGGGATTACCAAAAACAAACAGGTTGGTTGGCATGGAAGCAGAGAGTTGCTGGATCAGTGAGACCACAACCGGACTCATATTGAAATTATTTGCCGGATATCTGGGTAATTCATGAATGGCGACAAACACTTTGCTGTAATTCTTTTTTAGTTGTTCAAGCAATGCAATTGACTGTTCCTCAGATTTGCCATTGTCAAAAACAAAAACATCGGCATTGTATGCTTTTCGCATCTCAGCAGCAAACTGTGTTTGCTGGTTTTTACCTATTTCCACGAGGGCATAGTTGGATGCTGAATTTTTCATCAATGGGAATGATGATGGATCTGCATATTTACCCACCGTGATGGTTTTTTCAGCCACTTCTTGTTTGATGGCATTGCTCTTTGCATTCAGTTTTTCCGTGAGATGACTGGTGTCTAACGCCTTCCACTGATGGAGTCCCGTGATGAATTTGGTTTCCAACACTTTCATTGCATGTGCTTCGATGGCTTCCCACGTGATTCTTTTATCAGCAATGGCTTGCTTTACTTTGCTGATCACTTTTTCTACATCTCCCGGCAGGCAAAGCATGTCATTTCCGGCAATCAGAGATTCCACGCCGGCGGCTCCATCGGGAAATTCTGCAGCAACTCCTTTCATTTCAAGTGCATCGGTGAAGGTGATGCCTTTGAATCCCATTTCGCCTTTCAGCAATCCAGTTACTGCATTGGCGGATATCGATGTAACATGATTTTTGGATGTGTCAATGGCGGGAACAAACAAATGTCCAACCATGGCACTGCCAATGCCTGCATCAAATAATTTTCTGAATGGATACAACTCCAGGTTGTCCAATTGATTTCTTGATTTGCTGATCAATGGTGCTGCAAGGTGTGAATCAACATCTACATCACCATGTCCAGGGAAATGTTTGGCACTTCCCATGATACCTGCGTCTCTCATGCCGAGCATGTATTGAATGGCCCAATTGGCAACCTTGTATTTGTTTTCGCCGAATGAACGGTCGTTGATCACCGGATTATTGGGATTGTTGTTGACATCTGCAACCGGAGCAAAATTGATTTGAATGCCGGCCAGTTTGCATTGCTCCGCCACCCATTGTCCATACCTGTACACAACAGATGAATCACGCAGTGCGCCAAGCATCATCATTTTTGGAAGATTGGCAACACTGTCCATGCGCATGCCAACACCCGTCTCACCGTCAATTGCAATTAGAATCGGGGTTTTTGCAATGGATTGAAAATGGTTGACCAGTGATGCCTGCTTGACGGGTCCGCCTTGAAACAAACAAATCCCCCCAATATTGTATTTTTTGATATCTCTTTCAACAGTGGTGTCGTAAAAACTGACTGTTCTGGTTCTTGTATCAATGGAAGACAACCGCACCATGATCAATTGAGCGATCTTTTCATCTGGTGTCAAAGTCCTTAAAATACTGTCAGCCCATTTTCTTGCATCTTGCGCGTTGACCCAGGCTGCACATACCAAAAACAAGGCCGCCAGGGTTGATTTTCTCAAAATCATACCGATCTGTTTTGTTACATTTGCAGGCTTAAGTTACAACTAATCAATCATCGAATTGGAAATTGTTTCATGCCAGATTTGATTCATTTACTGCCCCCCAATATTGCCAATCAGATTGCAGCCGGTGAGGTCATTCAGCGTCCCGCCAGTGCCGTCAAAGAGCTGTTGGAAAATGCAGTGGATGCAGGGGCGACCCATATTCACTTGATTGTGCAGGATGCCGGAAAATCACTGATTCAAGTGGTTGACAACGGAAAGGGAATGTCGGCCGCCGATGCTAGAAATGCATTTGAGCGACACGCCACTTCTAAAATTCAATCCATCGAAGATTTATATAAAATCAAAACGATGGGTTTCAGAGGTGAAGCACTTGCCTCCATCGCATCAGTCGCACAGGTTGTTTTAAAAACCAGACGGGCAGAGGATGAAATGGGTACTGAAATTGAAATCGAGAACAGCAAAACATTGCGGCAAGAAGCATGTGTACATGAGCAAGGGACTTCCATTGCCATGAAGAATCTTTTTTTCAATGTGCCAGCGAGAAGAAATTTTTTAAAAAGCAATCCTGTTGAACTGAAGCATATCACAGATGAATTCATACATGTGGCATTGTCTTTTCCACAGATTGGTTTTCAAATGACAAGCAATGGTCAGGAAGTATTTCATCTTTCTGCAGGAACCTTGAAACAACGAATTGTTCAATTGATGGGCAATAGCTATGCCAACAGACTCGTGCAGGTTGCTGAAAAAACTGATTACCTCGATATCACTGGTTTTATTGGCAAGCCGGAAACAGCCAAAAAAACCAGAGGTGATCAATATTTGTTTGTCAACAACCGGTTTATCAAAAATGCTTACCTAAATCATGCAGTATTTACTGCTTATGAAGAACTGTTGCCAACAAATAGTTTTCCATTTTTCGCCATTTTCATTGAGTTGGACCCCGCGCATGTAGACATCAATGTGCATCCTACCAAGCAAGAGATCAAATTCGATGATGATAAAATTGTGTATGCGTTTGTGAAATCCGCCATTCGTCATGCACTGGCCCAAAACAGTGTTGCCCCAGCGCTTGATTTTTCTTTGGATGCCAATATCCAACAGTTGGATGCAGTGGCAAAGCCTTTCACCAGTGCGCAGCAAGAGGAGACCAAGTCAGCCGGATTGTATAAATCATTCATCGACCGGCACCAGGCGCATAAAATTGAGAGCAACAGCAATTTGCGTGACTGGAAAGATTTTTTCGAGCCACAGTCTACAACACATCAGCCAAAGGAACAGCCACTTGATTTTCATCAAACTTCCGGTACAACGCATGCAAGCGACATTCCCGATGCATTGAAAATACTGGAGGGGTCAGAACCTGTTCAATTGCATCTTTCATACATTGTATTTGATCAGCCGCGCGGCATCACCCTCTTGCACCAGCAACTGGCTCATCAGCAAATTCTTTTTGAACAATTCAATGCAGCCTGGAGCGGCAAGGCACTGGCGATACAGCAGGAATTGTTTCCACAGACCATTCAATTTTCTCCGGCTGACTTTCAATTGGTGTCTGAAATATTACCGGATCTTTTACAAATGGGCTACCAGCTAGAACCTTTTGGTGTTCACACATATGTTTTGCAAGGGGCACCTGCTGATTATCCCCAAGAAAACCATCTTTCAGTCATAGAGATGATATTGGAAGATGTGAAAACCAGCACGTCTGCCTTGCATCAATCATACAAAGAACGCATTGCAAAAACAATGGCAAGAAAACATGCCTACAAGGTGGGTGTTAAATTGGATGTTGGAATCATGCGTGAAATCGTTGATCAATTATCAAGATTGCCGAATCATCTCTCACATTTCGATGGAAAGCCATTGTTTCTTGAAGTTAAAAAAGACTACCTCAGCAACCTGTTTGGTATTTGATCAGAGAGATTGTAGGAATGCTGCAATGTTTTTTCTGACCGCAGCACTGCTGGTAGCATGGTTGTTCACCATGATGGAAAATGCAAGCCACCTGTTCTTTTTATTCAGATAAAATCCGCTCAAACAAACGACTCCATTGAGCGTACCTGTTTTTGCGAGGATATATTCATCATTTTTTCGGGGATACATTTGAAGATTGGCACTGCTTGCACCCGGCATGATATGCTTGATGCGTTCCCACCCAAATTCATTTTTCATTTTTTGTAAAATCCAAATCATGTCCTGCGGACTAAATAAATTATACCTGCTGAGTCCACTGCCGTCTACCCATCTAGGTTTTTGTGGCAAATCTGCCAAATCGGTTTTGAGGATTTCAGCAATCATTGCCGATTCATCCATTTTCTGCAAGCGGGTTTGGCTTACCATTTGTATGCACATGTCTGCAAAAAAATTATCACTTCTGTCCATCATGTCTTTTAACAAGCTGTCGGTTGACTGTGATGTAATCAATCTGGGAACCTTGTTGGAAGCAAGCTTGAGCATGGACTCGTCTGCAATGGATATTGTTTTGTGCAAAGTATCCTGCATCAATTCAATGGCAGCAGTCAATCCATTTGTAACGAATGGCACAATTAAATTGGCATTGGTTTCTTTGCCCTCATGCAATACAAATTCATTCTTGTCCATTGCCCTGTCCACCTGAAACTTCATGGTGGGAACGCCCATATCCACTTTCCAATTGATTTCAGGCGATGAGTACATAAACAGATCAGTGGTGTCTGTGGGACTACTTGGATTTTCTTTTTTTGATTTCTCCAAATACCATTGCAACTGATTGCCGTAAATCGGGAAGGCACTTCGCTCAATCATATAATCCTCTGCATAATCTTCCCAGCTCCATCCTGCTCCCCATTTGGAACTGCTCCAATTGTTTTGATGGATGTACATAGGTTTGTTGACTGTTTTCAAAAAAGTAAACAAAGGATGTGATTTGAAATTTGGATGCAAAAAACTTGGGTCACCTGTAGGCGTGATCAAGACTGCAGTATCAAGGTCGGTGATGCTTGCTGCAGGCAAATGAGAAGGCAGGTGTTTCAAAGCGGCATAGCAGCTGACAATTTTAGTATTGCTCGCAGGGGTAAATAGTTTGTCAGATTGAAATTGGTACAACCATTCTTTTTTCTCAAGATCCTGAATGGCAATGCCCACATGTGCCCTCGAAAGCAATGAGTCATTCGTGAAATACTTGCTTGCCTCCCGTTGAATTTGTTTTTCAAGCGAACAGGAACTCGCTAACATTGAAAAGGAAAAAAATGCAAATGCAGTATGTTTGATATTCATATGAATCTTTATCTGTTAACAGTTAACAGTTAACAGTTAACCCCAAACCCGCAACTCAAAACCCACAACTCAACTGCGCTCCTGCAACCTCAGCCACCTTTCCGGCAATTCGTTGTTTCCGGCTGCATTGAAATCACTTTCAGTACATGGCACATATTTTCCATCTGGCATCTTCATCCACCACCTTCCGGTTTTTCTGCTCTTTAAAAAAGTTGTTTCAATGGCTGCAAACTCAAGATGGCATTCAATGAACATTTCCTGTTCATTTAGATTGGCCTCTGTTCTGCCGTATTGAACACCGTCTATGTAGTACCAGATCATTTGTGAAATTTGTTTGGCAAGGTTCAGTTGTGGATCCCTTTTTTTATCATAACCGTAAATGCCCAATGCCTTCAAACGATCGCTCATGCCTGCATATCTCATGAGCGTGCAGGCTTCTTCGCCATTGAATCCATTCGGACTGCTTCCATCCCAAAAGGTGGCTGCTCCCAAAGCTGCTACATCAAACATTGCCATGTCGCTGCTCCTGAATGAGGGTTCCATCTCTTCGATGCTTTCTTTCACTTTGCCCAGGCGATAACAATCAAAGCGCAGCTTATCCATGGTCTCCAGCATGTGAGGATGGATATAATAGCTTTGAAATCCCATGTGGTTGTAATGCCTGATGAAATTGGGATCACCCGTCAGCAATTCCATCAAAAAATTCTTGGATCGAACTGGATTGTCTAATGAAAGGTCGATGTATGCGTCTATTCCAGTCACTTCAATGATCTTGTTCATTTCCTTGTATGCTTCATAAACAGCCAGACTCAGGTCATGTGAACCGCCGATGAGCAGAAAAATTTTGTTTTGCTGGATGATTTCTTTAGCAACAGTTTTAATGGCAGCATAGGTGTCTGATACATGCATGCCAATTTTGATCTTCCCTATATCTGCCAGTTTGATTTGTTTGTGCCAATAATAAAGCGAGTATAGCTCTTTTCGAACTGCGTCTGTCTCAGCGGAAGCGGATCCCAGTTGTCCGTCACCTCTCAACTCATCGCAAGATGCAATGATGATGTCTGCATGGGTCAAATCAGGAAATGCATCCTGGAACATATCAATCGATTTTCCAAACTGTCCCTCTTTCAAATCACCGTCTTCAAGTATCTGCGGAAGATCAACCGGGTCGAGAAAATCTACGATGCTTTCAAAAGCCATGTTCCAATATTTCAGCAAACCTACTTAATCTTGCGATAATCGCTGCACCACAAAATCAATCATGTGCAATGGATGGAAGAACCTGCTATTTGCTATCTTCGCAGCATGGAGAAAATTCTCGAAAGCATTGAATCGTACGCAAAGGAAATCAATGCATTTGCAGCAACAGATGCAGAGACGCTGGAGCAGTTCAGGATAAAATTTCTGGGCGTAAAAGGCATTGTGAAATCTCTCATGGGGGAAATGCAGCATGTACCGGTTGATCAAAAGAAATCATTCGGAAAAACCATGAATGGTTTTAAACTGTTGGCAGAGAATAAATACAATGCTGAAAAAGAAAGAATATCGGTAGGCTCAGCGCAAACGGCTTTCAATATGGATGCCACATTGCCTGGTATACCCATGGCTTCAGGCAGCAGGCATCCTGTTACACTGATGCGCAATAAAATAGTGGAAATTTTCGAGCGACTCTCTTTCACTGTTGCAGAAGGCCCAGAGATAGAAGACGACTGGCATAATTTTACTGCATTGAACCTTGATGAAAATCATCCGGCGCGCGACATGCAGGATACTTTTTATCTCTCCACAGATCCGGCGATTTTGCTGCGCACTCATACCAGCAATGTGCAGATCAGGGAAATGGAAAAACACAAACCACCCATCCGGATTATTTGTCCGGGCAGGGTCTATCGCAATGAAACCATCAGTGCAAGATCACATTGTTTTTTTCACCAGGTAGAGGGACTGTATGTGGATGAACAGGTTTCATTTGCAGATCTCAAACAAACCCTGTATCATTTCGTTAAAGAGATGTTTGGCAATGATGTGAAAGTCAGATTCAGGCCGAGCTATTTTCCTTTCACAGAGCCCAGTGCAGAAATGGATATCAGTTGCATGCTCTGTCATGGTGAAGGATGTGCAGTATGCAAGCGTACAGGATGGTTGGAAATTTTGGGTTGTGGCATGGTTCATCCCAATGTGTTGAGCAATTGCGGGATTGATCCAGAAAAATATACCGGATTTGCATTTGGCATGGGCGTAGAACGGCCAGCCTTGTTGAAATACGGCATCACAGATATCAGGCTCTTCAGCGACAACGATGTTCGATTCCTGGAGCAATTCAGGGGAGCATAATTCCTCATCCATGGAAAAAATATTCATCACAGGCGCCTCAGGTTTATTGGGATCTTATTTGATTCGGGACCTCCTGAAGCAACCAAATGTTCAGTTGGTTTGCATCTACCGCAAACAAAAAAGCAACCTGCTCACAGAAGAGGAACTTTCCAGCATCAGCTGGGTTCAGGGTGATATACTCGACGTGGATTGCTTGATGGAGGCCATGCAAGGGTGTACGAAAGTGTATCATTGCGCGGGACTCGTCTCATTCAATCCCTCCAAGGCCAATGAACTCATGAAGATCAATGTGGAGGGCACGGCCAATGTAGTCAATACTGCCATTGAATGCGGTGTTGAGAAATTTATCCATGTGAGTTCTGTAGCTGCCATTGGTAGAAAAAGAAACAATCAAACTGTTCATGAATCACTTACATGGGATGAAGCATCCAATCCATCTGTTTATGGCAAAAGCAAGTACTTGGGAGAAATGGAAGTATGGAGAGGAATCGGAGAAGGATTGAATGCAGTCATTGTGAATCCGGTGATCATTCTTGGCAAGGGAGATTGGAATGATGGGTCATGTGCCACCTTCAAAAATGCATATAATGAATTTCCATGGTATACGGAAGGGATTAGTGGATTTGTGGATGCAGCTGATGTGTCCAAGGCCATGATCGGATTGATGGAAAGCGAAATTTCAGGAGAACGATACATTGTTTCAGCAGAAAATCTCAGCTATCGGTCTGTTTTTGAAATGATGGCTGACGGCTTTCATAAAAAAAGACCTCATATCAAAGTGAGTCCTTTGTTGGCTGCCATCGTATGGCGACTCGTCAAGGTGAAGAGCATGATCACAGGTGAGGAGCCTTTGCTCACCAAAGAGACTGCAGAAACAGCACAGCAGAAGGTTTATTTCGATCATGCAAAACTGGTAAGTGCATTACCAGGACTCAGGTTTACTCCTGTTGCTCAAACGATTCAGGAGGCATGTAGTTATTATTTGCGTTTAACCGTTAACGGTTAACGGTTAACGGTCAACCGTCAACTGTTTATAATACTCCCATATCTCAGGCATTCTCCGCATCCAGATCTGCTCTTTCATCTTGACTGCAGAGTCAATGGCTGGTATGCCCCAAATGGTTTTACCAGGTTCAACATCCTGGAATACACCGCTCATCGGTTTGATGACGGTCCCCCTGCCAATACGGGTAGTTTTTGCATTTCCAACCATTCCCCATAGAATTACATCATCTTCCAGGGTGCTGGCGTCTGCTATGGCTGATCCGGCTGCAATGAGGCAGTTTTTGCCAATCACCACGTCGTGTCCCACGTGGTTCATGTTATCCAGTTTAGACCCCTTCCCAATGATGGTATCATGGGTGACTCCCCTGTCCACACAGCAATTGGCCCCTATTTCAACATGGTCTTCAATAAGAACCCTTCCGCATGATTCCATTTTCTTATAGGCAACTTCCCTGTGGTTCTTTTTATTGTAATAAAAGGCATCTGAACCAATCACAGTACCGGATTGAATGATGACATGATCGCCAATGATGCAATCATCCATGATGGTAACATTGGGTTGAATGATGGTATGTTTTCCAATCGAAACATGGTTGCCGATAAAAACGTTTGGAGCAATATAAGCTGTTGCATCTATATCAGTATTCCTGCTGATCATTGTATGGGATGGTTTGAAAGGATGGAAATGGCGAACGATGGTGAGGTATGCTTCAAATGGTTCATCTACCACCAGCAATGTTTTGTCAGATGGACAATCAACCCGCTGATCGATGATGATGAAGCTTGCATCAGAAGAAAAGCAAGCGCTGTAATATTTAGGATGATCAACAAATACAATATCGCCTGACGATACTTTATGAATTTCATTGATTCCATACGCATATCCATCTCTGTTTCTATGAATACTTGCGTGAATCATATCTGCAATGATGCTTATAGCAATCGGTGTTGGAAATTTCATTTCAAAAAATTTTATCAAAGAGATTTGATCAAAATATTTTGCATTTTTTAATTTGCTCCGCTCATTTTTCAGAATGATGCTTTTACGTAATTCACATATTCAAAAAAAATGTGAATAAAATAATTGTGAAAAAATTTCATGTAAATAAAATATATGTATAATATTGTGAAGGGAATTACATTCCCGGTACTTATTAACCCATCTATATAACAACGCTCGGTTTCTACCGAGCGTTGTGCATTTATAAAGTTTATCACTTGAAATTCAGTACTGGTGTGCATTTCAGCAAAATAATTCACTTACATTGCACTAAATATTTCATATGCTCAGATCAATGACAGGGTATGGACGCTCTGAAAAGACCATCGGTGAAAAACAGGTGATGGTTGAAATTCGGTCACTCAACGGCAAACAAATCGATCTTCTGCTGAAAATTCCTTCCCCCCTTAAACCGCGTGAATTTGACATCAGAAATATCATCAATGAGCAATTGCAGAGGGGTAGCATTGAGTGCACCATCACGATCAAATTGAATGGAACTGCCAAGCCTTCTTCGATCAATATGGATCTGGTGACGGCCTACTATCATCAATTAAAATCACTTGCACAGAAGTTGGAGGCAGATCATGATCAATTGTTGTCATCCATACTTCGTTTGCCTGATGTTGTTGCAACATCCACAGAGGTAGTTACCGAAGATGAATGGGATGCAATCAAAAAAGTTCTAGAGGACGCGATCAACATGTTGAACAGCCATCGCAGTGATGAGGGCGAAGCATTGGAACAGGAATTGTTGTTGCGCATATCCAAAATTGAATCATTGCAAAAAAAAGTACTCGCATTGGATCCAAAACGCAAAGAAAAAATAAGAGAGAATCTTCAGAAACTTTTACAGGAACATGTATCCAAGGAAGTGGGAGTTGATATGAACAGGTTTGAACAGGAACTCATATATTATATTGAAAAAATAGATCTGACCGAAGAACAAGTGAGGCTTTCGAATCATTGCCAATATTTTCGTTCCTTGCTCACAGAAAAAGAGATCAACAAGGGCAGAAAACTATCCTTTTTGCTGCAAGAAATCGGTCGGGAGATCAATACCACCGGTTCGAAGGCCTATGATGCCGATATCCAGAAATTTGTTGTGGAAATGAAGGACGAACTCGAAAAAGCCAAAGAGCAGGTCCTGAATGTCCTTTGATGAAGTTGACTACCTTTGTGACATGTTGTTCAGAAAACTACTGTTTCCACTTGCCTTCTTGATGCTTGTTGGCTGTGAAGAGGCCGCCCTCTACCAAAAGGTCGTTTTTATGCCCACCCAGTCATGGGGATACAAGGATGCAAGCAGCTTTTCTTTCAATATCAGCGACACAGCCTCCAGATACAGGGTATTTTTTGTCATGAGACACACAGATGCCTACGAATACAATAATATATGGATCCAAATAGCAAGTCAGCTGCCTGGTGACAGCACCTGGAGAAAAGACCGTTTCAACATTCCACTCGCCAATGAAAAAGGTTGGTTGGGAACTGGAATGGACGACCTGTTTGACCACCGTGTGTTGCTCTACCCCCAACCGGTTGCGTTCAGAAAACCAGGAAATTACCTACTGGAGATCAAACAAGACATGCGGGTGGATCCGTTGGAACATGTAATGAACGTGGGACTCAGATTGGAAAAAGTACAATAAGATGCGCAAACTGCTGGATAAGATTCCTCTAAAATTTGCTGAATATGCTTTTTGGGTACTGGTCATTTATATATTGGCTGCCCTTGCATGGTGGTATATTGAGCTCGACCAGCAAAACGATCTGATGCTGCAATACAAAACAGCAACACTGCAGCGAACAGGGAATGATGCAGGGGACGCACTTGCCAGCATACAAGATGAGCATCAGCGCAATGTGAAACAATACATAGGCGAGGGACTCACATTTTTCGTTTTTATTCTCTTAGGCGGTATTTTTCTGTACATAGCAGTTCGACGGCAAATCAGGTACCACCTCCAGCAAAGAAACTTTATGATGGCGGTGACCCATGAACTCAAAACACCCATAGCCGTAACCAAGCTCAGTCTGGAAACATTGAAAAGACATCAACTGGACGAGGATAAAAAGAATAAAATCATTCACCAGGCTATCAATGAAACTGAACGACTCGATACCTTGTGCAACAATATTTTACTGAGTTCTCAATTGGATGCAGGAGGCTATCAGCTCAGTAAAAACAATGTCGACATCTCAGTCTTGCTCAATAACATCGTTGATGCTTACACAATCAGGTATCCAGAACGCTCTTTTCAACACCTCATTGCAAATGGACTTCATTGTATGGGTGATGAATTTCTCATTCGCATCGCCATCAACAATATCATTGGCAATGCTATAAAGTATACATCAGCCAATACATCAGTGGAAATCACCTGCGCAGCGGCAGATGAGCATATAGAAATTTTGGTGAAAGACCAGGGACAAGGTATTCCCGATCAAATGAAATCTAAAATCTTTGAGAAGTTCTACCGCTTGGAAGATGAACGAACCAGGAAAGCCACAGGAACTGGATTGGGACTCTATCTGAGTACAAAAATTATCCAAGATCATGGGGGAAAGATGTTTGTCAGAGACAATACACCAAAGGGAAGTATTTTTGCGATTCGCTTACCCCAATCACCCGATCATGCCTGAAAAAAAAGCATCCATATTATTGGTAGAAGACGAAGAAAATCTTCAGGAAGCTCTGAAACTGAATTTAGAGCTGGAAGGATATGATGTAACCTGTCTGGGCGACGGAGCCTCCGCGCTCATAAAAGTAAAAGAAGAATATTTCGATCTGATCTTGCTGGATGTGATGCTTCCTGAGCTGGATGGGTTTGATGTGAGTGAAAATATCCGCCTGCAAAATATTGAAACACCCATTCTCATGCTCAGTGCAAGATCCGGCAGTGCCGACAGGGTAACAGGACTCAAAAAAGGTGCCGACGATTATCTGACCAAACCTTTTAATTTAGAAGAGTTGTTGTTGAGGGTTGAAAAACTGATTGATAAAAACAAAAAGCTCTCTGACCGTTCCAATGTCAATGATATCATACATTTTGGTGGAAATACGATCAATTTCAAGTCGCAAAAAGCTGTCAATCACCTGGGTGAGGAAGTCCAGCTGAGCAAGAAAGAAATCATGTTGCTCAAGCTGATGGTGGAATACAAAAACGAAGTGGTTTCAAGAGAAAAAATACTGCAAGCTGTTTGGGGCTACCAGGTTTTTCCTACAACCAGAACCATCGATAATTTTATACTGAACTTCAGGAAATATTTTGAGAAGGATCCCAAGCAACCCAAGCATTTCCATTCCATCAGAAGTGTTGGATACCGTTTCACCAGTTGATCAGAGGTCTCCCAATTGCGGTCTAATTACAATGTCCTCCACGCAAGCCTGTGCAGACAATTCACTGGCTGCAATGATCATCTTTGCAATATCAGCAGCTTCCAAAATGCGTTTCGGATCAATATCCATTCCATCCCAAGAACTGGTGAGTGTGGCACCTGGATAAACCGTAGTCACTTTCACATTGAAAGCTTTCATCTCCTCTCTTAAATTTTTACTGAATCCGTCCAATGCCCACTTGCTGATGCTGTATGAACCTCCATTGGGATAGGCTTTCAAAGAAGCGATAGAACAAATATTAAAAATATGTCCAGCTCTTTTTTCAATCATGGATCCAATCAATGCCCTGGTGAGATGATACGCAGAAAGCAGGTTCACCTGCAGCATTTTCTCCAATTGTCCCTTTGGTTCATTGTAGGTAGAACCAGGCTCATAAATGCCTGTATTGTTGATGAGGATGTCAACGGTTGATGCAGTACCCAAGACATGCTCTGCAAATGATTTTGCTTCAACTGCATTGGATAAATCTGCATTGAAACTGCTGATGCTGATTGAATGTTCTTTCATGAGTGCCTGCTGCCATGACATGGTTTTCTCCATGTTTCTGGAACACAGAAAAAGATTGGCGCCTTTTTGTGCAAAATGCTCCGCAATTGTTTTTCCAATTCCTCTCGAAGCACCTGTGATGACAACATTCATGGTATCGGTTTTTGTAAAGTTAATGCAAACCAATTATGCAACTGGCTCCTTATTCTTGGTCAGTTCCCGTAATTTTGATCTCCATGGCAAAGCAGTACAAGCAAATTTTTTTTGATCTGGATCATACTTTGTGGGATTTTGAAACCAATTCACATGAAACACTGCATGACCTCTATATTGAAATGAAATTGGATGAGAAAGCGACAAAAGATTTTGATCATTTTCATCAAACCTATCATCATCACAACGCTATTTATTGGGACCGCTTCAGAAAAGGGTATATCAATCGGGAAGAATTGAGGTGGAAGAGAATGTGGAGAACCTTGGTTGATTATAGAGTAACTGATGAAGCACTTTCCAAACAAATGAGTGAACGTTATCTTGAAATTTTACCAACCAAAACACATCTTTTTCCTCATTGCATAGATGTGTTGACTTATTTACAAGAGAAAGCATACCCCATGCACCTCATCACAAATGGTTTTGAGACGACCCAACATTTGAAAATCAAAAACAGCAATATCGATGGATTCTTCAAAGAAGTCATCACCTCAGAGCAGGCAGGTATCATGAAGCCCCATGCAGCCATTTTTGAATTTGCCCTGGCCAAAACAAATGCCCAAGCCGATACATCCATCATGATCGGAGATACTTTGGAGGTTGATATTCTAGGTGCCAACAACGCTGGAATAGACAGTGCCTATTTTAATCCAGCACAGCCTCCCACCGTTGAGATCAAGCCGACCTATATACTCGGCAGTTTGTTGGATTTGAAAAATATTCTATAGCTCAATAAGTGGCGAGCACGCTGATGCCATTCTTTACTTTGTCGCCTATTTTCACCGCTGGCTTTGCATCCAAGGGGAGCAATAGATCGACCCTGCTGCCAAATTTGATGAATCCGAGTTCCTGGTTTTGCTTGACACTTTCCCCAACTTCGGCATAATTCACTATTCTTCTTGCCAATGCTCCTGCAATTTGTTTTATAAGGATGACCGCTTTATTGTTTTTTACAACAATGCTGTGTCGTTCATTATCCGTTGACGATTTCGGATCCCATGCCACCAGGTATTTACCTGGATGGTATTTACTGTATACCACTTCTCCATCGATGGGGTAGCGGTTGACGTGGACGTTCGCGGGACTCATAAAAACGGATATCTGCAGTCTTTTTTCATGAAAGTATTCTTCATCAAAAACTTCCTCAATCACCACCACTTTTCCATCGGCAGGAGATACTATTTCATGCTCGCTGTAATGAAATGATCTATTGGGTATGCGAAAAAAAGAAATGATAAAGAGGGTGAAGCAAACAAGAACTGTATCAACACTGTATTGCAGCCAAATCCATTCTGTTCCGATGAAATGATTGGACAGATATTTTAATCCTGCAACAAGCAAGATGGTAAGTGCTATGGTTGGAATACCTTCTTTGTGAATGCGCATCATGGTTTGAATTGGTGACGAAGGTAATGAATCTCGTTGCTTTTATAGATTGATCTTTCTCTTACGTGCTGCTACCTTCCATTCACCATCAATCATTTCACCTTTCAATACATGCAGTGTTTCATGCAATGCAACTGTTGGGCATATATGATAGGGAATGCCTATCAATGCATCACCAGGTTTGAATGTGTGATTTCCATCTGTCTCCAATACCATGTGTTCTTCGCTTTGTGAAACGGGTTTCAATGCTGGGTATGATGGAAAGAATATTCGCTTGAAAATTTCATTCTCTGATGCCACAGCTTTATGTCCGAGGTCAATACAAATTTTCATGGGAGCTGGCAGTGAGACCACCCTTGTCAATACTTTCACGGCAGGTTCAAAATGTTGTTCGGGGCAAAGTGCAGCATAACCGTGGTCCCAGAAAATATTGGTACCCGGACTGCATATCCTATCAGCTTTTTTGCAATGAACTGAAAAGCTTGGCGAGCCGCCAGCTATCAGCTCTGGACGATCAAATCCTGCGACCATGAGCTGCTCAATCAATTCATATACCGGTTCCAATCCTTTTTCACAGGCTATTTCTTTTTCGTGAAAATCAATTTGTCGATGATGTCCATCGTAGGCGTGGAGTCCCGCGAAATCCAATCCAGGATGATTATTGATGATGTTGATCAACTCAAAAGCTTCTGAAGCCAGTATGCCAGTTCTGTTCATTCCTACATTCAGATCAACATATACCTTCATGATTGACGCGCCTTGTTGAAAGTAGTCGCCAATCGTTTTGGCAGCATCAGTATGATCAGTCAGACAGGCAAATTGTACAGATGGATATTTTTTCTGCAGTTCAAACAATCTTTCAATATTGGGTCCCACTGGTTGATAGGCAAGCAGTACATCTTTGACACCGTTTGCAGCAAGCAGCTCCGCCTCTGCAATGGTGGCACATTTGAATGTATATATGCCGGCCTCCATCATCAGCAGAACACCTTCTGCTGTTTTGTGGGTTTTGATATGGGGGCGAAGTCGATTGACATCTCCAATCATGTTGATCATCTCGTTAATGTTTTTCTTTACAACAAGTGGATCAACCATCAGGCAGGGAGAGTTCAGTTGGGAATAATGCATTGAAATTATTTTAACTCAAATATTGCTTCAATTTCTACAGGAACATGATCTGGCAGCGATCCCATGCCAACGGCACTTCTTGCTCCGACTCCCAGGTCATCTCCCCACACTTCTCTGAAGAGTTCACTGCATCCATTGATTACAATAGGATGTTCCGCATATTCTGGAACTGCATTGACCATGCCGAGGATTTTCACTACTCTTTTGATCTTATCCAAACTTCCATATTCCTTGATCAGGGTTTGCAATATGCAGATGCCAACATTTCTGGCAACATTTTTTGCTTCCTCTGTGCTCATGTTTTGTCCCACTCTTCCTTTCATCCTGTTGCCTTCTGTGTCGAAAGGCACGTGTCCGGATGTATAAACGATCTTGTCAACCGCAATGCATGATTTGTAAATTCCTTTGGAACCCGATGGTTGCGGCATGGTGTCTTTCAGTGCGTTGAATGTTTCCTGTGGAGTCATGAGCTGTTTTTATTAAGTGGGTGTTTAATGGAGTTGACAGTTGACTGTTAACTGTCAACCGTTACTGTTCCAACGCTTCCTCAATTTCTTCCATACTATTGGCAGTTACAAGTTTATTGCGAATTGGTTTGATATTGGGGATTCCCTTCAAGTAATTGCCATAATGTCGGCGCATTTCAAGAATTCCCAACTTCGGACCTTTCCAGGCCATTGACGCACGCAAGTGATGCATGATCACTTCCATTCTTTCTTCCAGCGAAGGTGGATCTAATTTTTCTCCAGTGGCAAAGTAGTGTTTCAGTTCTCTGAAGAACCAGGGATAACCAATGGCTGCTCTTCCAATCATGATTCCATCAACCCCATATCTGTTTTTGTATTCCAATGCTTTTTCGGGAGAATCAATATCACCGTTCCCGAAAACAGGAATGCTGATGCGCTGATTTTCTTTCACCTTGGCAATCCAGCTCCAGTCCGCTTCCCCTTTGTACAATTGACTTCTTGTTCTGGCATGAATGGACAATGCCTGCACGCCGATATCTTGCAAACGTTCAGCTACTTCCAAAATATTGATGCTGTCGAAATCCCATCCCAGTCTTGTTTTCACCGTCACAGGTACTTTGGATGATTTGATCACAGCCTTGGTGAGACGCACCATCAAATCAATGTCCTTCAAAACTGCAGCGCCGGCTCCTTTGCAGACTACTTTTTTGACCGGACATCCAAAATTGATATCAAGTAAATCTGGATGAACTGTATTTACAATTTCTGCACTGATCGACATGGCTTCTTCATAACCTCCAAAGATTTGAATGCCAACCGGTCGCTCTTCTTCAAATATGTCGAGTTTTTGTCTGCTTTTGATGGCATCGCGGATCAGTCCCTCGCTGCTGATGAATTCAGTGAACATCAGATCAGCTCCATTTTTTTTGCATACAGCCCGAAAAGGCGGGTCACTTACATCCTCCATGGGTGCAAGCAGCAATGGAAAATCGGGTAATGTTATGTTGCCTATCTTTATCATACAAACGTTGCAAAGTTAAGCACTTGGTGCTTGTCCATTCATAAAACATCATCTATGTCACATCAACAGGAGTCGGTGAGGGGAATCAATGAAAAAACAGGATTGTTTGTCCTGATCTTATTGATGGGTGCAGGTATGGTAACGGGAAGTCTGCTTTCCATGGTTGCCTGGAAAATCAGTGGCGGCGGACAACTAGAGGATTTTGAGTTGGCCCTTGCCAATCCAGCCAATGTGGGTTTCATCCGACTCGCACAAACCATTTTGGCAGCATGCATATTTTTTATTCCCGCGATTGTTGCTACATGGCTCGTCAGCAGAAAACCATTTTTATTCATAGGCTTTCGTGAAAGCATCAAGGTCTCCACGTTGTTGTGGGGATGTTTGCTGATGGGTATCACGATTTTTTTATCAGGTTCACTTGCTACACTCAATGAGATGATTCCATTGAGTGAGTCGTTGAAGATATATGCTCAATCGCTGGAAGCTTCTTACATGCGACAGGTGGAACTGATGTCTATCATGAATGGGACGGGAGATTTGTTGATTGCATTGCTGGTGATGGCACTGGCACCTGCATTGTTTGAGGAAGTTTTTTTTCGTGGGAGTTTTCAAAACTTGATGTACAGGGCTACGGGGCAGATGTGGACCAGCATTCTGATTACTTCTTTGCTGTTCAGTGCCATACATTTTTCATTCTACGGATTTTTATCAAGGCTTGCTTTGTCGATTGTACTTGGACTCTTGTATGCATATACACAAAGCATTTGGATGGTTGTCATTGCGCATTTTCTCAACAATGCAATGGGGGTATTTCAGATTTATTATCTCCGTATGAAAGGATTGCCTATTGCTGAACTCAATGAAGACAAATATCCCATTTGGTGGGGGATTATTGCATTGGGAGCTTTGATCTATCTTTTCTCCTATTTTAAAAAATCTGCTGATGGCATTCGATCCTAAAGTTTTTGCCACCAGGGCAAAAACAGCTGTTGTATATGCAGTGGTAATGCTGACTGGGCTGCTATGGAATGAGTGGAGTTTTTGTATGCTCTTTTCAATTGTACATGCAGGTGCCTGGAAAGAATACCTGCAGCTTGCATCAAAAATCCATGATGGATTCTCAGCCAAGTCATGGTGGATGAAATTTCATTTCCCATTGTTGGGATGGGGTGCCATGATGATGTCCACATCTCACAACATGCAGTTGGGAGGGATGGCGCTGGCTTCAATAGGGGAATGGGTGATTCGTATTTCTTTGATCTTGATCTTGATGCATATCGTATTCGAGAAAAAATTCAGGCAGTCGGAATTTTTGCCCATGCTCAAGGGATTTGTATATATATCAGTTTCGCTCTTATCGCTGATAAACCTCAGGAGCGGATGGATATGGAACGCAGACGAAAGCCAGAGCAAGCTAGCAGCAGTGCTGTCTACTTTCAGTGGACACATGATTACATTGTTGATTGTATTTGGAATTTGGATCAACGATACAATGGCCTATTTGCTCGGATCATTCATTGGAAAAAATCCTTTGTCCAAGTGGTCACCCAAAAAAACCTGGGAAGGCACCATTGGAGGAATTGTATTGAGTGTGGGGTTGATCAATTTGTTTGCAGCTCTGAAATGGAATCTGTCTTATGATATGTTGATCATCTCGTTGGCAGTAGCCATTGCAGGCACCCTTGGTGATTTATATGAAAGCAGGTTGAAGCGTCTGGCTGGTGTAAAAGACAGCGGAAATATTATGCCTGGTCACGGGGGCTTCCTTGATCGTTTCGATTCAATTTTAATTGCTTCCCCTGTGGTCTGGGTCCTTTGTTATCTGCTCTATCGCTAGGCTTGTTTGGTTGTTGCCTCGCCCCTTGCTGTTGTCTTGTTCCTTGTCCCTGCTCCCTTGTCCCTCTTACCCTGTCCCTATTTCCTTGCTGTTGTCTTGCACCTTTTCTCTTCTGTGCATTCCTTTCAAGAGATCGCAGACTGATTTGTCCAACTACATCCACAAATTGAGGTTCTGGTTCTTTTGCTTTGCTTGTCGTTGCCACTTCCTCTGTTTCCAGCTCTTCTGGGAATATGCCTTTGCTGTTGAGTGATTTGATTTTCTTGACTGTTTCAATAGACAAAGGATATTGTTTATTGCTGTCGGGCAATGTATACCACATCAGGTTTTTGAAAATATCTTTTTTGATGAGTTGTGCATTTCCTTTCGCAGTTTGAAGCACATCTGCATGATCAGGAAAATGTTGCAATGCATCCAGGTAGGTATCCAATTCATAATTCAGACAGCATTTCAATCGCCCGCACTGACCGCTGAGTTTGGTCTGATTGATGCTGAGGTTTTGATAACGGGCCATGGCTGTTGTAACGCTCTTGAACTCATTCAGCCAACTGCTGCAACAGAGTTCTCTGCCGCAACTGCCGATTCCACCCACCTTTGCAGATTCCTGTCGCGCACCGATTTGTTTCATCTCCACTTTTACTTTGAAATCATTCGCGTAAAGCTTGATGAGTTCCCGGAAATCAACCCTGTCCTCTGCGGTGTAAAAAAAAGTTGCTTTTCTGCCATCTGCCTGGATTTCAACTTCACAAATCTTCATAACAAGTTTGAGTTGTTTGGCAATGGCTCTCGATCTTGCCAGCACTTCTCGCTCCCTTGATTTGCTTTCATTCCATTTTTGGAGATCTACTTCGGTTGACCTGCGAAGAATTTTTTTGATTTCTGCACTGTCCTCCGGTATTCTTTTTTTCTTGAGTTGAAGACGAACCAGCTCGCCACTCAGGTTGACCATGCCAACATCGAATCCACTCACGCCCTCTACACTGACCATTTCACCCTTGTTGAAATGATGGAGGGTGGTGTTTTTGAAATATTCTTTTCTGCTTCCGTTGTTGAAGCTGATTTCTACAATTTTACATGAAACAGCAGGATCTGTGAATGGCAGGTTGGCCAACCAGTCATGCACATTCAAGCGATTGCATCCGCCGCTGCTGCACCCGCCGTTGCTTTTACAACCGCTGGGTTTTCCGTCTTTTGTTCCGCATGAGCTGCATCCCATAATGAGTGTTTAAAAATGGAAACGGGTTCCACATCATGGATGTACGATCAGCAGGGAGAGGGGTTTGAGGAAGTTGTTTTCGAAGAATCACAGCACCTAGCAACACAATATATAAGATGTAATAAGCTTCTAATGGCAAACCTGTTCCCGCACTTTCCGACATCACTAGTTGATCAAAATTACCATTTTATCCTTAATAATATGGTAAAATTTGATGCTGAGGGTCATGAAGAGCATTTTGGGATTCGCATTGCGCTCGATGTAGTAGATGGATTTATCCAGTTCTTCTACCATGGATTGGATTTGAGAAGTATCTGCCAGTTTGAGCAAACGTTGAGAAAAATCAATTTCATTTTCTGCAATGTCATGCGGAATATCATTGTTGGATATGCTGATTGAAATGGACAATACATGAATGAAATAGGAGATGAACTGCTTCTGTTTTTCTCTTCCGATTTTACTGATTTCGTCTACCCATTTTACCTGGGCGGCAGGACCATTTTTTAATATGGCGTTCAGCCATTCTCTTAACAACTCCTGCCAGTTCTCATCTCCATGGTGCAGCAAATGCATGGCCTCTCTGAGATTCCCCTGAGCCAGTGGTGCGATCGAGTTCGCTTTTTCTTTCGGCACATGCTGCGACTCGATCAACCATGATTGAATATCGTTGGTGGCAACACGGTTGATTTTGACCAGCTGTGTTCTTGAAAGAATGGTAGGAAGTATTTTGGATTCATCCTCCGCAACCAAAATGAACAAGGTTTTTGCAGGAGGTTCTTCAATCAGCTTCAATAATTTGTTTCCTGCATTGCCCAAATACTCCGGCATCCATTGGATCAGTATTTTGTATCCGCTTTCAAAACTTTTCAGATTCAATTTATGGATGATGTCTTCGCATTCATGCGCAGTTATATTTCCCTGTTTGTTCTCTGCGTCGAGCGTCTGCAGCCAATCGTATACATTGCCAAAGGGATTTTCCTGATTGAAATTTCTCCATTCTTCTATGAAATCGGTGCAAACAGGTTTATCGATGCCGGTTTTGGTAATGGTTGGATATGAATAATGTACATCTGGATGCATGAGCGCAGCGGCTTTTTTGCAGGAGGGGCAGTTGCCACATGCATCGGTCGATTTGTTTTCACATACCAGGTATTGCGCCAGTGCTGAAGCCAATTGCAGGGCCCCGCTTCCTTCTTTTCCCAAGAAGAGCAGTGCATGGCTCAGGCGGTTGTTGGTTACCAGCTGCACCAGTTTTTCTTTTACTTCATGCTGACCCGGAATGGATGAGAATAACATGGTGTAAAGTTAATTGAACAAATAAGATGGAAGCTTGTTATTTTAGTAGACAAACCAATTCATCATGAAATATTTACTTGTTGCACTTATGTCACTCTTGATGGCACCCACAGGATCCATTCACAAATTCAAGGTTCCTTCGATTGATGGAGGCACGATTGATTTTTCAAAGTTCAAGGGCAAGAAAATCCTGGTGGTAAACACCGCTTCCAAATGCGGATACACTCCACAATACGCTGATCTTGAAAAGCTGTATGAGCAGTACAAAAGCAAGTTGGTGATTGTTGGATTTCCTGCGAATAATTTCGGGGGACAAGAACCGGGTAGCAATGCAGAGATCAATGCATTCTGTCAGAAAAATTATGGCGTCACATTTACCATGGCAGAAAAAGTTTCTGTGAAGGGAGATGATACCCATCCGCTTTTCAAATGGCTGACATCCAAGACTGAGAACGGTGTGATGGATGCGGAGATCAAATGGAACTTCACCAAGTTTTTATTGGATGAAAAAGGACAGTTGATCAACGTATATCCCAGCAAGGTGAATCCAATGGATGAACAGATCACCAAGTACCTGAAATAAACTATCAATCATATTGTGTAAGCAAGGCTGCAGATGGAAACAGATGCAGCCTTTTTTGTAAGCAGCATGGCTGCACAAGCATCCATCGATGCTCCTGTGGTAATAACATCATCGACCAATAAAACATGTTTGTCTTCAATGACTGATGTTTCACACAACGCAAAGACATCTGATACATTCTCCCATCTTTCTATTCTTGATTTTCTGGTTTGTGTGCTCGTATGAAATTGTCGGATCAATACATCATTGCGCCAGGGGATATCTACAACCTCATGGATGCCTTCGCACAAGAGACTTGCCTGGTTATAACCTCTCTCATATTCCTTTTTGGGATGCAGGGGCATCGGAATCATCAAGTCAATTTTTTTCATTGAATGCAAAAGTTTCAATTTTGTTCCCATGATCGATCCCATGTATGTTGCAAGCGCGGGATTGTTTTTGTATTTGATATGGTGGATGATATGTTGAAGGGGAGTATCGGGAATGAAGTAGAGCATGCTGCTGGCATGTTGAACGAGTGACCTTCCCCAAAATAATTTTTCGACAGGATTGTCGCGTATTGCTTCGAATCCAGTGAAAGGGAGTGATTGCATGCATTCCCGGCATATCAATTGTTCCTGGCTGACGAGGTCTGAATGGCAACCCGGACATACCTGCGGAAAAAACAAATGCAAGAATGCTTCTTTGAGATCAATGGCCAGTGCCATGCAGGTCTATTTAAAGAGGGTTCTGTAGACTTCTTCTATCAGTGCTACTGATTGAACCTTGATGCCCTTGTGTTTTTCGGCCATTCTGTTGTATTTGCTGATGACGATGTTGTCGAATCCGAGTTTTTCTGCCTCAGATATGCGCTGATCGACACGGTTGACTGCCCTGATTTCACCGGAGAGTCCCACTTCACCCGCAAAGCAGATTTTTTGGGAAAGGGGGATGTCTTCGTAGGAGCTCAGCAGCGCAAACACCATGGCAAGATCGATCGCGGGATCTTCAATTTTCAATCCACCTGCAATATTGACAAATACATCTTTGGTGCCAAAATGAAATCCTCCACGTTTTTCCAAAACTGCCAACAACAATTGCAATCTTCTCAAATCAAATCCACTTGCTGTGCGTTGTGGTGTTCCATATACAGATGGTGTAACCAATGCTTGCACTTCAATCAGCAATGGTCGCATGCCTTCCATCGTTGCACCGATGGCAATGCCGCTGAGTTGTTCTTCTTTTTGGTTGATTAAAATATCAGATGGATTGGCAACTTGTTTCATGCCGCTTCCTGTCATTTCATAAATGCCCAATTCAGCAGTGGATCCAAATCTGTTTTTGGTTGTTCTTAAAATTCTGTACGCATAATGTTGATCACCTTCAAATTGCAGCACTGTATCAACCATGTGCTCCAACAATTTTGGTCCGGCAATGCTTCCATCTTTCGTAATGTGTCCGATCAAAAAAACAGGTGTTTGTGTTTCTTTCGCGAAGCGTTGAAACTCTGCGGTGCATTCCCTGATTTGTGAAATCGTACCAGGTGATGAATCGATGTAAGGTGATTGCAATGTTTGGATAGAATCGATGATAACCAATTGTGGTTTTATTTTCTTGATCTCCTGAAAGATGATCTGGGTCGATGTTTCAGTCAACAGAAAAAATGAATCATGTGCAACATTGATTCTATTGGCACGCATTTTTATTTGTTGTTCACTTTCTTCTCCACTGATGTAAAGAACACTCAGTTCATGCATCATCAATGCATCTTGCAGAAACAAAGTTGATTTTCCAATGCCGGGTTCACCCGCAACCAATACCAAACTTCCTGGAACGATGCCGCCACCCAACACGCGATTCAATTCTTCGTCTTTTGTAAGGATGCGATTTTTTTCTTCGCTGATGATTTCATTCAATACAACAGATTTTGATTGACCTGTTGCAGATGACTTCCAATTTTCTTTTGTTGATTTTTCTTTGTGGATGATTTCTTCTGTGAATGTATTCCATTCATTGCAAGCCGGACATTTACCAGCCCACTTCGCAGATTCATACCCGCAGTTTTTACAGAAGAAAGCTTTTTTGATTTTGCTCATGAAGTGAAAGTAAGCATCATCTAGTTGATGCGTGTGAGATTAAAACGATGTGATGATGTTTTTAAAAACAATGTTTTGTGTTTTTGGTTTTTAGTTGTGAGTTATTGATAAAAATTCAAACTCAAAACTTAGGACTTACAACTCAAAACTCTCTAAAAACCAAAGGGCCAGCAGAAGCCGACCCTTTAGTACTTACTAACCCATTAAATTCTTGCACTAAATTACAAATTGCCGCCACAGTACAAAATAATTTTTGCCGCTTGTTGAAAACTTTTGGGTCATTAGAAGCGATCAGTGACCTCTTTATTAATAGAAAAAAACTGTGTAAAACATTGTAAATCAATTTATTAAAATTTCGACTCCGTTTTCTATCTTGCTATAAATTTTTAAAAAGTCAAATTTGGACAACCAATAAATTACTAAAAAATATAATATGTACAAGAGAGGTTAATTATCACAAATATGCCGTACAAAGCATTGTTGAGTCTCAGATGGAATTTCCATCATTTTTATAAAAACGACATTTTTGCCCAAAATCACCCTCAAATGTGAAAAAATTGTTACATTCGCCTTCGGACAAATAAGAATTTACAACAAAAATTAATTGCATGAGAAAAAAACTCCTACTTGGTTTTTGTGCAATGGCATTCCTCGCAATGTCATCTTTTGCACAAACTGTCGTGAAAGGAAAGGTCTCTGGTGCAGATGGAGCTCCTGTTTCGGGTGCTTCTGTAAAAGTTGTAGGTAGCACATCTGGTACCTCAACTGCTGCAGACGGAACTTTCTCACTTTCAGTTAGCGATCTCAACAGAACGTTGGAGATCACTTCAGTTGGATTCGAGAGATTAACAGTTCGTGCTGGATCTAACCTCTCTAATCTTCAGCTTACATCTGCTACATCCGGGTTACAAGAAGTCGTTGTAACAGCACAGGGTATCCGCAGAGAGAAAAAAGCACTTGGTTATTCAGTTGCTTCTGTCGACAAAAAAGCGTTGGAACTTCGTCCAGATGGCGACGTTGTACGTTTGTTGAACGGTAAAGCGCCAGGTGTTGACATCTTGAATGCTTCAGGTATGTCTGGCTCTGGTACCAACATCATCATCCGTGGTGTAAATACCATCAGTGGTTCATCTACCCCACTTTTCGTTGTGGACGGTGTACCTTTTGATGCATCAACCAATTCTCAAGCAAGTTTCGTATACGGTAACACTACTTCAAGCCGTTTCTTGGATCTCGATCCTAACAGCATTGAAAGCATCAACGTATTGAAAGGTTTGAGTGCAACCACCCTTTATGGTGAGTTGGGAAGAAATGGTGTGGTGATGGTAACAACCAAGAATGGTGCTACCAGAAAGAGCAACAAGAAAATGGAAGTTACCCTTACACAATCTGTGTTCGGTAACCAGGTTGCCAACATCCCAGAGTATCAGTACTCTTATGGTGGTGGTTTCGACCAATCTGTTGGTTTTGCCTTCTTCAGTAACTGGGGTGCAAAATTCAAGCCAGATCCGGGTCCATATGATTCAGTCAACCACCCATACAATAGAGCGGCGCTTGCAGCTGCCTTCCCTCAGTTCCAGGGACAAAAAGTTGCCTTCAAGCCTATCCGCAATACCGTGAAAGATTTCTTCCGTACTGGTATCATCAAGACTACATCTGTAGGTGTTTCAAGTGGTAATGCGAACGGTTCATTCAACGCCAACTATACTTTCATGGACGATCAGGGTTTCACTCCTGGCAACCGTCTTCAAAAGAATACCTTTGGTTTGGGTGGAAATACAAAACTTAGTAACAACATTACCATCAACGGTACCTTTAACTATGCGATTACAGATTTCAAAGCACCTCCAACCGCTACCGGTTTTGGTTCTAACCCATCTGCATCTTCTGTTTTCGGTAACTTATTGTATACTCCGATTGCGGTTGATATGTTGGGATTGCCTTACCAGAATCCTTTGGATGGTTCTTCAATCTATTACCGCCCATCGAACGATATCCAACACCCACTTTGGACAGTGAACAATTCATTCACTGGACAAAAAGTAAATCGCATCTTCGGTAACATGTCAGCACGTTATGATCTCGGTAAGAAAATGAATTTGACTTACCGCGTAGGTTATGACAACTACAGTGATTATAACTTCTATTCTCAGAACAAAGGTGGTACCGTAGGTGGAAACGATTTCCAGCTCGGATTCCACAGAACTTCCAATGGTTACAATACCATTTGGGACCATTCATTGTTGTATAACTACCAGACTGATTTGAACAGCGACTGGTCAGTGAACATTGACGCAGGTGTCAACTCACAGGACAGAAGATATGAGCAAAACGGTCAGCAAAGTACGCAACAGCTGGTATTTGGATTGTTCGATCACGATAACTTTATCGTCCATGACAACACTGCAGAAGGTGGTGGTCAATTGGACTTCAGATCAAGATTCCTTTCACTTGGTGCATTTGCACAGGGTGTATTCAGCTACAAAGATTACCTTTTTGCAACTGTTGGTGGAAGAAACAGCTGGTCTTCCAATTTGGAAAAAGAAAACCGTTCTATTTTTTACCCATCAGCAGCCTTATCTTTCCTTCCAACTTCAGCCATTGAAAGTTTGAAGAACAACAAGTATATCAACTACCTCAAACTTCGTGCTGGTTATTCTACAAGTGCAAACTTTGGTTCTCCTTATCAGACCCGTCCGATATTGGCGATTGGAACCAATACATTTGTTGATCGCGCTTCTAACATCTACAACCAAAACAGCATCTCTAACCGTTTGCCAAATCCAAACTTGAGACCAGAGTTGTTGCAAGAAATTGAAGTTGGATTTGAAGGTAAATTCATCAATAACAGAGTAAATGTTGACTTCACTTATTATAACAGAAACTCAAGAGATCAGATCCTTTCACGTGATTTGGATCCGGCAACCGGATTTACAGTAACCTCCATCAACGCAGGTTCTGTTCGCAACAAGGGTATCGAATTGCAATTGGGTTATACTGTTGTAAGAAACAAAGATTGGAACTGGGAATTGACAGCGAACTACTTCCAGAACAGAAGCAAGGTTACCTTGCCATCTGATATCAAGCAGATCGTGATCGACGGTTTCTCTAACGAAGGATTGTTTGCAATCAACGGATATCCTCTTGGAGTAATCCAAGGTAGCTATGCGTTGAGAGATTCTGGAACGACTGCGGTAAGCGCCAAGCCAACCGGTCAGCGCATCGTTGATGCCAATGGTAACTATGTTTCTTCCAACCAACTTGGTATCATCGGAGATCCTACGCCTGATTTCAAATTGACTGGTATCAGCACATTGAGCTTCAAGGGTCTTACATTCCGCATGCAGTGGGATTATACCCAGGGTGGCGATATGTTGGCTTATACGCCAGGTACAGTGGTTGGTCGTGGTTTGACTGCTGATACTGATTTTGATCGTGTGAAGCCTTTGATCCTTCCTGGTGTTGGAACAGATGGTAATCCAAACTCCGTTCAGATCAGCGCCAGCCAGGCATATTTCAATAACCTGAGTGGATTCTTCGGAACTGCAGACATCATTACTTATGATGCAACCTGCATTCGTTTGAGAGAAGCTTCTCTTTCTTATTCACTGCCTACAAGCATGTTGAGCAAGACGCCATTTGGTTCATTGTCTTTGACATTCTCTGGGCAAAACCTATTCTACAACGCACCTAACTTCCCTAAATATGTAAGATTCGATCCAGAAACTTCTTCTTTGGGTGTTAGCAATGTACGCGGACTCGAATACTTATCAGGTCCTACTTCGAAGCGTTTTGGAGCAAGCATAAGGGTTACTTTCTAATCTTTAAAACAGAAGACTATGACACTTAAGAAAATATCACTTATAGTACTCACCGTCGCTTCGCTGATGGGATGTACCAAAACACTAGATGAGTTGTTGGTCAATCCTAACGGACCAACTCCAGCTAGTGCCAACTCGGATCTCTACCTCCCAGTGGTCCAAAACAGTTTTGTGGGAGTATTCAATACAGCTTCTTCCTACGGAATGGCTCTCACACGTATGGTGGTATGGTACGGGCCAACATACAACCAAGCCTACTCACCTCAGGATTTTGATGGTGTTTGGAGCTCTGCTTACACAGGTCTTTTCAAACACGCCAATGAATTGATCCCCGTTGCTCAAAAAGAGAAAAAATGGGTTCAAGTAGGTATGGCGAAATTCATGAAGGCTTATACTATGATGACCTTGGTTGACATGTTTGGTGACATCCCCTACACAGAGGCCAACCTTGGTTTGGATCAAACAAATCCAGCATCCAGCAAAGGATCTGATGTGTATGCAGCTGCCATCAAGTTGTTGCAAGAGGTCAGCGATACGCTTGACCTGGTTGCTTCCGGAAGATTGGCCCATGGACCATATCCTGGTTTTTATGACAACTTCTACGGTGCATCCAATGCCACAGGTGCTGGTCGCTGGGCAACTGCAGCCAAGTTGATGTTGATCAGAGCATACATGACTACTCGCAGGGTTGACAACGGTGCAAAAGCAAAAATTGAAACACTGTTGGCAAACGCTGGCGTAGTGGCATCCCTTTCTGGAACTGCAGCTGACTTTGAATTCAAATATTCAAAAAACCAGGCAAACCCGAACAGCCGTCACCCACGTTACAATGGTAACTACAATGGTAATGGTACTACTACAGGTAGTGCCGGTGATTATATTGGAACTCATTGGTTATATGCATTAGCTTCAGAAAAAGGCAACTTCAGCAATACATTTGCCAATGATAGGTCCGATCCCAGAACACGCTTTTATCTTTACCGACAGCAAACTAATCAGGCCAATGTAACTTCTCAATCTGTATCGTGTATAGTATCGGCAGCTCCTGGTCATTATACTGCATCAATGCCATACTGTTTGTTAGGTTTTGCCGGTTTCTGGGGAAGAGATCATGGAGACAACTCCGGTATTCCTCCAGACGGTAACCTCAGAACTACATGGGGTATCTATCCTGCCGGTGGTGAAATGGATCTTTCACAAGGTAGCAGGGTATCTCTTAACCGCGGTGGTCTGGGTGCCGGTATCCAACCCATTTGGCAGTCTTCATTCACAGAATTCTTGAGAGCGGAAGCAGTACTTACATTGGGTATTGCAGGAAGCGCAAGATCATTCTTGGAAGGTGGTGTAAGAAAATCAATTGCGAAAGTAATTGAATTTCCTGCAACCATTGGTTATTCAAATGCTGGTTTGGCTGCCGTAACACCAACAACAGCAAAGATTGATGGATATGTTAAAAAGGTACTGGACGCTTACGATGCAGCTGCAACTGACAACGACAGGCTGAACATCATAATGAAAGAATGGTATATTGCTCTTTGGGGTAATGGTGCTGATGCACACAACAACTATCGTCGTACTGGAATGCCAAACAATCTTCAGTTCCCTAAGTTGTTGGCGAGTGGTCCTTACAACAGATCATTCTATTATCCTTCTGTTTATATCAACTTAAACAAAAACGCGGCAGCTCAGAACGCAATCGACAAGAAAGTATTCTGGGATACCAATCCAGCCGTTTTAAGATAACCTCATAAACTATTAAGACATGCGAAAAATATTATCAACATTAACTTTGATGCTCGCCTTGGTGGTTGCAATGAGTTCTTGCCAGAAGGGTGAGGTTGTACAAGATGTCAACTCACTTGGTACAGGTTCTTATGTAACCCTCACTAAAGCCGGCAACTTAAACGTGGATGCAACCAATTTGGCTGCTACGGTTTCAATCGAGGTAGCAGAGTATGGTTCTTCCCAAGATAAAATAATCTTGTACGTTACAAAGGGGAATACCTCTCTAAATCGCGCTACTTGGAAAAAAATCAAGGAAGTGCCTATCAACGGTGGCAACTACACCTTGGTAGTATCTGGAAATGAAATTAAAACTGCAGTTGGTGCCGGTCCGGCTCCTGGCGATCAGTTCACAATCTACAACCAGATTGTTACCAAAGATGGCAGAACATTTGACGTGGCAAATACTGGTTCTGATTTTGCAGGTTTGCCTGCCTATAACATGGCAATGACTTGGAAAGCTACAGTGGTTTGTCCATTTGTTCCAGCAGCAGCTGCCGGTAAATATGAAATCACTGCAGATAACTGGGATGGTGCTGTTGGTGAAGTGGTTGATGTTACTGCAACATCTAACTCAGCTACACTAACCTATGCATTTCCATATGCTGAGCCTCCTGGAGTCAATCCATTGGTTTTGACAATTACTCCAACATCTGGTGTAACAGTTGTTGCAAAGCAAACCTATGGTAGCTATGGAGCAGGTTTCCAAAACTTTACAGCAGCAGGATCTGGATTCTTCTTCTCTTGTACTGGTCAGATTACTTTGTCTCTGACACATCTCTCTGGAACTGGTACCAACTACGGTACTTATCCACTGAGACTCAAGAAGATTTCTTAATCGAAAGATTCATATAATAAAGAAGGCCATCAAATTTGATGGCCTTCTTTGTTTATAGTAAGCTTGAAAACAATTTTGGAAAACTTCTTGTTATCAGTAGATGCAGAGAATTATACTGAGATCAAAGTCTTATCTCTTCTCCATTTGCATCGAAGAAGTGGAACTCAGTGAGATGATAGGTGGTATCTTCCACGATATGGAGTTTTATCTTATATCTCCAAGACCATCTGCGTTTGATGGAGATGAATCCCTTGGTTAAATAGGCATAAAGTATCGGATGCACCATCACCTGAAGTGATTTGTGCTTTTGCTCGCAGAGGTAACTGATGTTCTTTTCGATTTCATCTTCCAGCACCAGTGTTGAAGAGATTTTACCGGTACCCTGGCAGGATGGGCATTGCTCCTGTGTATTGATGCTCATTTCCGGTTTCATGCGCTGACGGGTCAACTGCATGAGTCCAAATTTTGAAATGGCCAGCACCGCATGCTTGGCCCTGTCTGTCTTCATCAACTGCTCCATGGCTTCATGCAGCTTCTTCTTGTTCTCCGGCAGCCTCATGTCAATAAAATCAACTACAATGATGCCTCCAATATCTCTGAGTCGCAATTGCCTTGCAATCTCCTCTGCAGCCTCCAGGTTGGTTTGTAGGGCATTCTCTTCCTGGTTATTGCTGACGCTCTTGTTACCACTGTTGACGTCGATTACATGCAAGGCTTCGGTATGCTCGATGATCAGGTATGCCCCACTGGGAAGGTTGACGGTTTTTCCGAATCCACCTTTGACTTGCTTCGTTACACCTGTATGGTCAAATACCGATCCGCTTCCATTGTAGAAACTGACAATATTGACTTTGTCCGGGGCAATTTTCTGTATGTATGATTTTATTTCTCCAAACAATTGTTTATCATCCACTACAATTTTGTTGAAATCTGCATTCAACAGATCGCGCAAAATGCTGGTAGCCTTGGTTTGTTCACTTAGTATTTTTTGTGGAGCTACTGCAGCACTTAAATTTTGCTGGATCGCTTTCCATTTTGCGAAAAGCATGTTGAGATCCTCGTGCAATTCAGCGGTATTTTTTCCTTCAGCAGCAGTCCTTACGATGACACCAAAATTTTTGGGTTTGATGGCTTCGATGATTTTTTGGAGTCTTTTTCTTTCCTCACCAGAATGTATCTTCCTTGAAATGGCAATGACATCATTGAAGGGAGTGATGACCACAAATCTTCCAGGCAGCGATATTTCACAGCTCAGCCTCGGGCCCTTTGCAGCAATGGGTTCTTTTAGGATCTGAACCAGGACATTCGGTTTTTGTCCGAGGACCTCGTTGATCTTTCCTGTTTTTACAATTTCAGGTTCTACATTGAACGTGGAGAAGTCCTGCTGACTCTGTACGGGTGTATTGATGGAAAGTTGCGTGAATTTTAGCAATGATTTGGCATAGGGACTCAAATCGGTATAATGCAGAAAGGCATCTTTTTCAAATCCAACATCTACAAATGCAGCATTGAGTCCGGGTATCAGCTTCTTTACTTTACCCACATACAAATCCCCTACAGCAAAACTGGCGTCTGCTTTTTCCTGATGCAGTTCAACCAGCTTTCTGTCTTCCAACAAGGCTATTTCTACACCTTGTGCAGATGTATGTATGACGAGTTCCTTATTCAATGGTGAATAAAATAAAATTTGTCACGGATATCAACACTTGAAGCAGTTTGCTTCTGAGCCGATAGAATGAAAAATAAAGGTGGGGGATTATTTCTTACCCTTCTTGTGACGGTTTTTTCTCAACCTCTTTTTGCGTTTGTGGGTTGCGATCTTATGACGTTTTCTTTTTTTACCGCAAGGCATGTTCAATAAGTTTAATTGTTATTAATTATTTTAATGAGTTTATTTTTTCTTCCAATGCTTTCACCAAGTCTGGATTCCTCACTTTTGTCAGTCCCCTTTCATACCAAGTCCTCGCCTCTTTTTTCTTTCCGTCACGCTCATACACTTCGGCAAGCAAAAAGATCGATTCGGTATTTTCGGGATCCAGCGCAATCACTTGCTTGAAACGTTCGATGGCTTTGTCGTTCTGGCCGGAGATCATTCCACCGTATCCCAACATGAATTGGGCGAATACGTTGTTAGGATCTTTTTCAACCACTTTTCTGATGTTCATGATGCCTTCCATCGGGGCACCCTCTGCACCAAAAAAGAAAGTACTTCCTTGTCCCACGACGGTCGAATCATTGTTAGGATTCAGTTCGAGTGACTTTTTAAAGAGCTGGTTTGCCTGATTGGCCATCCAAGATTTGAGTGCAGGATCTGGGATACCCCTGAGCTCCTCCAACATTGAATGGGCGGCAAAGTTCATGCTTTTTTCAGAATTCTCCAATTTAGCTTTCTCTCCTAGGTAATAGATATAGGGAGTAAATGCACGGGCACTGTCCCGCCAAAAATCAGAAAGCGCCTGAAAATTTTGTTGTTTTTGGGTAAGAAGATCGCCTCTGCTGATTGCATCTTCCAGGGAGGTGAGGTAAGCGGATTGGCTGGGAGTCAACTCTTTTTTGAGGGTTGCCATGTATGCGTTGAAATCAAAGTTGGCATTGGTAGCAGGTTTAGATGCTTCAGCAGATGCATGATCATGGTCATGAGAAGGAGTGAACCTGCCGAACACGAACAATGAAAACAATAAAACCGATCCTGCGGCAACGAGATACCATTGCTGTTTTCTGAGCATTCAATAAAATTTTGTGCAAAGGTAGGTGCTAGTTCATTTCATCTGAACCTTCATCCTTGATTACAGTGTCGATTCCGAGTTTTTTAACTTCTTGCATGAACTCCTTGGCTGGCTTGAAGGCCGGGATAAAATGTTCAGGAATCTGCACTGCTGTATTGCGTTTGATGTTTCTGCCGATTTTAGCAGCACGCTTTTTGGTAATGAAGGATCCGAATCCCCTTACATAAATGTTTTCACCTTTTGCAAGAGAAGCTTTGATTTCCTTAAACATGGTTTCAAGTGTAACCAATACGTCCACCTTGGGTATATTGGTCTTCTCGGATATCTTGTTAATTAGATCAGCTTTTCTCATAATCTAAATTAGTTTTGGCTTGGTTGAATTAATTTTGGTTGGCAGTTCAAAACCCATTCATTATCAACTCATAACGATGCATCTTGCTATCTGCTTCTTAAAGTTGGGTATTTTTTTTCTTTTTACCAAAAAAATTGACATATAAGTGATTGAAAAACAGTTCAAAACGTGGTTTCGGAGGTCATTATTGGACTGGAACTTAAACAAAAATGACCGAAAAATGCCTTGGAAGGGTATCAAAGACCCTTACAAGATCTGGCTCAGTGAAATCATGCTCCAACAGACCAGGGTAGAGCAGGGAATGGGTTACTATAACAGGTTTATCAAGGCGTTTCCTACCGTTAGGAATTTAGCACAAGCTTCTGAAAATGAAGTGTTTAAGCTTTGGGAGGGACTCGGATATTATTCCCGTTGCCGTAGTTTGATCGCAACAGCTCAGAGAGTCAGTTTTGAGCTAAATGAGAGGTTTCCAGAGACCCGCGAGGGACTATTATCCCTCAAAGGAGTAGGTCCCTATACAGCCGCTGCCATTGGGTCATTTGCTTTTGGACTCCCCCTGGCTGTGGTGGATGGAAATGTGATGCGGGTGCTGAGCAGGGTACTGGGTATCAAGGAGCCGATCGACCTGCCTTATGTCAGGAAAAAAATGGAAATGCTTGCGGGCGAACTGCTGGACAATAAGAATCCTGCTGTCTACAACCAAGCCATCATGGATTTTGGCGCAGTTGTTTGTAAACCCCAACAACCTGATTGCGGCCAATGCCCATTTCACCGAAAATGTTTCGCATACCAACATGAACTACATGCATCACTTCCTGCAAAATCAAAAAAAGTTAAAAGCCGGGAGCGGTTTATGTATTATTTGATATTGGAGCATGGGGGAAAACAATTGCTGAGAAAAAGAATGGGAAATGATATTTGGAAGGGATTATACGAATTTGTACTGATGGAAAAGGACGAGCCGCAGGAGTTGAAAATGTTGAAGAGACTTTCCAGCTGGGGAATTCCCTCTTCGGGTATCCAACAGCAGGTCGTGGAGATTTCAGAGGAAATTGTACACCAGCTTACCCATCAAAAAATCAGGTGCCAATTGATACATATCAAAATTGATCAAGCGATTAGCCTGGATGGTTATGCATGGCATAAAAAAAATGCCATCCGTCAATTTCCTTTTCCAAGATTGCTTACCAGATATCTTGGTTGGTAAATCAACGGATCCATCATTTTCCTTTTATGTATTTTTGATGTGATGATCATCCTTACCATTCTGCTCCTGGCTTCTGTCTTGATGCTTTTCATGAATGCCGGTGCTGAAATTGCATTTTTCTCACTTGGATACAAAGACCTTGGTAACTTGAAGTCCAAGCAATATCCTGCCGCAGAGCGGATTGTTCAGTTGCTGCAAGAGCCCCGCCTATTGCTTTCTTCCTTGTTGGTTGGAAATATTGTTTTCAGGTTGCTCATCATCCTGCTTTGTAATTATCTCATCACCGAGCAATCCTTCCCCGGATTTTCAGAATGGATCCTTTTCGTATTGAGGTTGGTCTCGGCCATCGTTGTGCTGATACTCTTTGGTGAACTGCTGCCCATGGTATGGGCATCCAACAACAATGTTCGCTTTGCATTCTATTCCTCCTTTTTTGTTTGGATGAATTTTTTGATGTTCAGAAGAATCGGCAAGTGGATGGATGGAATTTCAGAGAGAGTTGAAAATGCTTTGGGGAAGCATGATGATATGCAATCCAGGTTGGAACAGATCGATCAGGTAATCAGCCACGGTACCGAAGAAGGAACTTCTGAAGAAGAAAAAAATCTGCTCAAGGGGATTGCCCAATTTGGAAATGTTACTGTGCGAAGGGCAATGAAAAGCCGATTGGATGTACAAGGAATAGAAGAGGGGACAAGCTTTACTGAACTCAAGCGCAAAGTTGAAGAGCAACAGTATTCAAGATTTCCTGTATACAAAGAGAGTCTGGACCAGATATCGGGTATCATCCATTCGAAAGATTTGTTGCCCCATCTTGACAAAGGAGATGAATTTGATTGGAAATCATTGATGAGATCTGCCTTTTTCATACATGAACAAATGTTGGTGGAAGACCTCTTAAGAGCATTTCAGTCAAAGCGAACCCATATTGCCATTGTGGTGGATGAATTTGGAGGAACAGATGGCATCATCACATTGGAAGATATCTTAGAAGAAATTGTAGGTGAAATCAGAGATGAATACGATGACGAAGAATCAGTCAATATCCGTGTTGATGAGTTCAACTATATATTCGAAGGTAAAATCATGATCAATGAAGCATGCAAGATCATGCAGCTGCCCAACAGGGTATTTGATCCCATCAGAGGAGAGAGTGAAACCATCGCCGGACTGGTACTTGAATTGGCGGGTGAGATTCCCAAAGTCAACCAAGTGTTGGTGGCACATGATTTTACATTCACTGTGTTGGAAGTTGCGATGAACCGCATACAAAAAGTAAAGATCACCATCTCCATCCAGCCAAATTGAGGCATGCGAATCAACATCATTTATATCTTATTTATTTTTCTGTTGGCTGTTTCCTGCAACAGTGCATTTACGCCCAAGCCGAAGGGGTATTTTAAGATTGTCTTTCCTCAGAGAGGGTATCAAACCTTCAGTGAACCTAGATTCCCTTACAGTTTTGAGTATCCTGTATATGCAACGGTAACCAAGGAGATAGATTCAAGCGGACAACAGCCTTATTGGCTGAATATTGAATTCAAAGATTTTGCTGGAAGAATTTACCTGAGTTATAAATCCATCAACGGATATTCCGTATACAAAGTCAAATCTGGCGATGTTTACCGGGATTCTTTGGCGAAGAACAGTTTTGAGAGATTGCGGGATGAGGCATTCAGCCTCACATACAAACATACCATCAAGGCTTCTGGAATCGTTGATTCATTTTTCAATCCCGCGAAAGGATATGCTGGCATGTATTTTTATGTGGAGGGCAATGCAGCAACCTCCAAACAGTTTTTTATCACAGATTCAGTAAAACATTTTCTGCGGGGAGCGCTTTATTTTGATGCTACTCCCAATCAGGACTCTCTTGGTGTGGTCAGTGAATTTCTGGATGCAGATGTCAAACACCTGATCAATACGCTCAAATGGAAATAGTGGCGGATACGCTTCTCATTTCCCTGATGATTTCATCATTGCAAAGATTTCCGATGCTCCCTTCGTGAGTGTGTTTCAGTTCTTTTTCCTGGTCAAATTGAAAACTTCCTTCATTGATCATGTTTCCAACTTTCACATAGGCATCGCGGAAGGAGACCCCCGCGTTTACCAGCTCGTTGACCTTTTCAACACTAAAGAGGTATGCGTATTTTTTATCCTTTAAAATATCTTGATTTACGGAGATCTCTTTCAGCATCAGCTGCATCATTTGCAAACAGCTTTTGAGCGTTTCAATGGCTGGGAAAATAATTTCCTTGGTCAACTGCATTTCTCTGTGGTAACCCGATGGCAAATTATTGATGAGCAGTGTCAATTCATTTGGAGTGGACTGTATGCGGTTGCATTTACCTCTGATCATTTCAAAAACATCTGGATTCTTTTTGTGCGGCATGATGCTGCTTCCTGTTGTCAGTTCATCTGGAAAAGAGATGAAGCTGAAATTTTGGTTGACATACAAGCAGCAGTCCATCGCAAGTTTGCCAAGGGTGGACGCCACAGACGATATCGCATAAGCAGTGAGCTTCTCTGTTTTCCCTCTGCTCATCTGTGCATATACTGAATTATAATTAAGTGTCTTGAAATGTAAAAATTCTGTAGTTCTTTTTCTGTTCAAAGGGAAAGACGAGCCATAGCCGGCGCCACTGCCCAAGGGATTCTTATTGGCAACTTGAAATGCAGCAGATAAAAATTCCATATCATCCACCAGGCTCTCAGCATATGCAGCCAGCCATAATCCTACTGAAGAGGGCATGGCAATTTGAAGATGTGTATATCCTGGAATCAGATCATTTTTATGTTGATTGCTTTTTTCAATCAGGAGATCAAAAAGTTTGATGACCTCTTCTTTGATTTCCACGATGGATGAACGCAGGTATAATTTGATATCAAGAGCAACCTGGTCATTTCTGCTCCTGCCGGTATGGATCATTTTACCAGCTTCTCCTATTTTTTCTGTGAGCATCCATTCAATTTGAGAGTGGATGTCTTCCATGTTCTCTGCAATACTGAAATCCCCGCTTTTTATTTTTTCATGGATCGATTGAAGTTCCCTGACAGCCTTGTTCACATCTTCCGCTTTCATCAATCCTTGTTCACCCAACATGGTGACATGTGCTATAGAACCCTCCACATCGAATCTTGCAAGCAGGAGATCGAAGTCCCTGTCATTCCCCACAGTAAATCTTTCAATCAGTTCTGATGTGGTAGTATTGTCTTTTTTCCAGAGTTTCATATTAGTTGATTATGGGAGATTGAAATGAGCTGCTGTTCTTTCGATCAGTTTGATCAGCAGGTCAATGCCTTGTTCAATTTCATATATATAAATATACTCATCTGCAGTGTGACTTCTAGCGGAATCACCCGGACCGATTTTCAGCGCGGGGAAATGCATCAGCGCTTTGTCGCTTGTGGTTGGAGATCCGTAGTGGTCCAGTCCAAGTTCCTTTCCTGCCAATACAATCGGATGATCCAAGGGGATCAAGGTTGACCTCAATCTGAAACTGCGCGGACTGAGTTCGCTGGTTACAATCGATTGCAATTGTTGCATTACCTCATCAAAGGTATACAGCTCATTTACACGGACGTCTACTACAAATCTGCATTGTGCGGGAATCACATTGTGGGCCTTGTTGTCTGTTTCTATGACGGTGACTTTTGCTGTGGTTTTTCCGGTGAGCTCAGAAAATTTTTCAAAAAAATGTTGTTGTATGGCTTGAATATCTTTCAATGCAATTCCAATCGCATTGGTGCCTTCCTCTCTCGCTGCATGTCCGGCAATTCCCCTTGCCACTCCATCCAATACCAGCAATCCTCTTTCTGCAACTGCCATTTGCATCTTGGTGGGTTCGCCGACAAGTGCACCGATGATTGGACTATCTTTTAAATTTGCTTTGAATGTTTGATCGTTGAGTAACAGTTCAACACCATGCTTTCCAGATATTTCCTCTTCTGCAGTTGCTGCTATGATCAAATTAAACGGCAGATTTTCTGCATCGTAAAAATGTAAAAATGTGGCGATCAGTGCGACCAGCGGTCCGCCTGCATCATTGCTGCCGAGTCCGATTATTTTTCCATCCTGCTCAACAGCTGTAAAAGGATCGCTTGTATAATCCTTTGCTGGTTTAACCGTATCATGATGTGAATTCAGGAGAATAGATGGTTTGGAAGGATCAAAATATTTGTTCAATGCATATACATTGTGCAAGAGTCTGTTGGTGGGGATGTTTTGTTGGTTGAATGTATTCTCAATTAGATCGGCGACTTCTTTCTCTTCCTTGCTGAAGGAAGGAGTGGCTATCATTTTTTTGAGCAATGTGATCGCGTTCTCTTTGATATGTTGTTCAATTGACATCATACATGTTATCTGATGGTTGTTCCGCTCTTGCCTTCAATCAGATTGGCAAGCTCCAATGCATCGCCGATGATGACTTTGGAAACGCCTGCTTTTATGGCTGCAAAGGCATTCTCCAGCTTGGGAATCATACCTGCAAAAATAGATTGATCTTCTTTCATCTGCTTGAACATGGAGGCATCCATTTGGGAAATCACTGAACCTTCGTTGCTTACATCTCTCATGACACCCTTTTTTTCGAACGAATAAATAAGGGAGGTTGAATAATGGAGAGACATGGCTTTCGCAAGTTCCTGTGCAATGGTATCTGCATTCGTATTCAATAATTGTCCACCTGGATCCTGTGTAATAGGAGCCACCACTATACTGATCCCTTGTGAAAGCAAGGCCATCAGGGCTCCGGTATTGACCTGATCTATGTCGCCCACAAATCCAAAATCAACATCAGCGTGTTTTCTTTTGTGTGCGAGAATGGTTTGCGCATCTGCGCCACTCATTCCCATGGAGATGCAACCTCTGGCATTGAGTTTGGCTACAATATCTTTGTTGATCCATCCAGCATATACCATGGTTACAATCTTCAAAGTTTCTGCATCCGTAACCCTGCGTCCATCGATCATTTGTTGGGGAATCGATAGGGAAGAAGCCAGTTTGGTTGCCAGTTTCCCTCCACCGTGCACAAGTATTTTTTTTCCTTGTATGCTTGAAAATGCAGAGAGGAAGTTGCTTAATTTCTCTGCGTCATCTATGATATTGCCACCAACCTTAACAATGTAGAGTGTTTCCATAAGTTATGTATTAGTGGCTTTGAGCATTGAGGCGATCACCGACTGTGCCGCCCAAACCCGGTTTGCGGCCTGTTTGATGACAAGACTGTTTGTGCTGTCCAAAATCTCATCAGAAAGTTCAACATTTCTTCTCACAGGAAGGCAATGCATTGCCTTTGCCTGATTGGTCAGCTGCATTTTTTTATTGTTCAGCATCCATTCTCCGTCATAGGCAGGCATGGTTCCGTAATCCTGATAGGCACTCCAGTTTTTGATGTATATGAAATCAGCATCCTTGATGGCCGCATCCTGGTCATGCATGATGGTTGCCCCTTGGGTGAAAGTTGGATCCAGTTCATACCCTTTTGGATGGGCAATGACAAAGTCAGCTGCGCCCCATGCATTGACCCATTGTGCAAAACTGTTTGCTACGCATTGAGGCAGGGGCTTTACATGTGGAGCCCAACTCAGAACTATTTTAGGTTTTGAAGCTACAGGCTTTTGTGGCATGTTTTCTTGAATGGTGATCAAATCTGAAAGGCTCTGCAATGGATGCAGTGTGGCGCTTTCCAAGCTGATTACAGGAATTCCTGCATATTTAATAAACTGATGCATGATATGCTCACTGTAATCTGCTTCACGGTCTTTGAGTCCGGGGAAAGTTCTCACTGCAAGCAGGTCAAAATAATTCCCCATGATAGGTGCGGCATCTTTTACATGTTCAACAGTAGTGCCATTCATGATCGCTCCATCTGCAAATTCAAGTGCCCAACCTTCATTGCCAACATTGAAAACAACTGTTTCCATTCCCAATTGTTGTGCAGCAACCTGTGTGCTCAAGCGTGTCCGCATGCTCGGATTCATGAACAGACAGCCCAGTTTCTTGTGTTTGCCCAGCGTTTCATCCTTCCAGGGGTTCGTTTTGTAGTCCAACGCTGTTTGAATCAGTGATGGAATGTCTTGAACATCTTGTGCAGAAAGGAATTGTTTCATGATGATTTAATCTTGATAATGTTCAATGGCATTTTTCAATTGATGTATAAAGTATGCTGCGTCTTCCATGGTGATTGCCAGTGATGGCAAAAGGCGAATCACGTTTGGTTTTGCTTCTCCCGTAAATATTTTGTGTTTGAACAGCAGGTGTTTTTTGAGATTTTTCAGGTGTTCAGGTACATCAAAACCAATCATGAGCCCCCTTCCTCTTACTCCACTGATTGCTTCAATGGATGTTAAAGATGCAGATAAAAATTCACCCACCTCACTGGCATGATGAATGAGGTTCTCTTTTTCAATGACCTCCAATACTGCAAGGGCTGCAGCACAAGCCAAGTGATTGCCGCCGAAGGTAGTTCCCAGCATCCCGTGTTTTGCTTTGAGCTTTGGCGAGATGATGATGCCTCCTATAGGAAATCCATTTCCCATTCCTTTTGCCATGGAGTAGATATCGGCTTCAACGCCTGCAAAATCATGACTGAAAAATTTCCCCGATCTGCCATAACCACATTGTACGCTGTCTGCGATATAAATTGCTCCATACTGATCGCAGTTTTTTCTGATGGATAACAGAAAATCATTGCTGGCCACATGGATACCGCCCACTCCTTGTATACCTTCAACAATTACTGCTGCAATTTCATTTCCATATTGTTTGAATGCATCTTCCAATGCCTGGGTATCATTGAAGGGAAGGAACATTGCATGTTCGGTTTGGTTGACAGGCGCAACGATGGAAGGGTTATCGGTTACTGCTACTGCCAAAGAAGTTCTTCCGTGAAAAGCCTTGCTGAAGGAGATGATTTTTTTTCTGCCAGTATGAAAGGATGCCAACTTGAGTGCATTCTCATTGGCTTCAGCGCCTGAGTTGCATAAAAACAGTTGGTAATCTTTTTTTCCCGAGATCTCACCCAGCTTCTGTGCAAGTTCTTCCTGAATGGGGATTTTGATGGAGTTGGAGTAGAAGGCAATTTTTTTAAGTTGACTTTCAATGCGCTCTACCCAATGCGCGTGGGTATGTCCGATGCTGATGACTGCATGGCCACCGTATAGATCCAAATATTCGTTTTGTTTTTCATCCCATACCCTAGATCCTTTTGCATGGGTGATTTGTATGTCATTGATTGGATATACGTCGAATAGTTTCATTGCAGTGGATTAAAAAGCGATGGGTTTGAGATGAAGGCCAGTTGTCTGATCCAATCCAAATACAATATTCATGTTTTGAACAGCTTGTCCGCTTGCACCTTTCAAGAGATTATCAATAGCACTGTGCACGACGAGTTTGTCTCCTTGTTTTTCAAGAAATATCAGTGCCTTGTTGGTATTCACCACTTGTTTCAGTGAGATTTGTTTATCAGAAATAATGGTAAAGGGATGTTGCTGATAGTATGATTCATAAATGGAGTTGGCCTCTTTCACATTCAGTTTGCATGCAAGGGTGGATGAAACGAAGATGCCCCTTGTAAAATCTCCCCGCCATGGCACAAAATTGACTGATGCCTTTGATGCATTCAGTTGATGCAGCGATTGGTGGATCTCACCCAGGTGTTGATGGGTAAGGGTTTTGTATGCCTGAATATTGTTGGCTCTCCAAGAAAAATGAGAAGTAGCAGAGAGTGATTGTCCTGCTCCTGTAGATCCGGTGATGCCGGTTGTATAAACTTCCTGTAGCAATCCCTTTTCTGCCAAAGGCAAGAGTCCCAGTTGAATAGCTGTTGCGAAGCAGCCCGGATTGGCAATGTTTTCGGCTGATTGAATTTGTTCAACATTCAATTCAGGGAGTCCATATACAAATGTTCTTGTTCCATGTATTGCATTTTCTTTCAGCCTGAAATCATTTGTGAGATCAATGATATTGATTTGTTTGGGGATATTGTTTTCCTGAAGAAATTTCATGGACTCACCATGTCCAAGGCAGAGAAACAGCACATCGATGTCCTGGTCCCATTTATCCGTAAAGCACAATTCAGTAGCGCCTATCAAATCTTCATGAACATGGTATAGTTTATTGCCTGCATTGCTTTTACTGTGTACAAAAGAAATCTCAGCACAAGGATGTCCCATCAAGAGACGTATCAGTTCACCGCCAGTATAACCAGCTCCGCCAATGATGCCTGTCCTGATGGTTTTTTTCATGATGACTGTTTTTTGTTTTCCTGTTGAATGGCATTCCAAATGATTGTTTGGTTGCCGAATATTTTGCTGAAACCTCTTACATCCTCGCCTGTAAATCCAGCGTTCATTTCACCATATTTTCCAAACTTGCTGTTCATCAAATCAAACGGCGATGCTATGCCGCTGATGTGAAATCTGTATGGCATTAACTGTACAAATACTTTTCCAGAAACATTTTCTTGTGAATGTTTTAAAAAAGATTCAATGTCGCGCATGACCGGATCGAGGATTTGGCCTTCGTGCAGCCAGTTTCCATAGAACTGTGACAAAGTATCTTTCCATTGCAACTGCCATTTGGTGAGCACATGTTTTTCAAGTGCATGGTGTGCTTTCAAAATCACCATTGGTGCTGCCGCTTCAAACCCGACCCTGCCTTTGATTCCAATGATGGTATCTCCAACATGGATATCTCTTCCGATGGCAAATGGACCAGCAATCTTCTGCAGATATTGGATAGCAGCGGAGGGATGTTGAAATTGTTCAGCGTTGACTGCCATCAATTCACCTTTTTCAAATGTCAGCACAACTTCTTCTGCATCATGATTTGTGAGCTGGGTCGGCCAAGCAGATTCAGGCAACATTCTTTTTGATGAGAGTGTTTCCTTTCCTCCAACACTTGTCCCCCAGAGTCCCTTGTTGATAGAGTACATGGCTTTTTCTGTGTTCATCTCAACTCCTTTTGTCTGTAGGTAGTTGATTTCTTCTTCACGGCTTAGTTTCAAGTCACGTATCGGTGTGATGATTTCAACGCCTGGTATCATGATATGAAAAACCATGTCGAATCGAACTTGATCATTCCCCGCACCGGTACTGCCGTGTGCCACGGCATTTGCTTCTAATTTTTGAACATGCTCTGCAATGTGAATGGCCTGACTGAGTCTTTCTGCGCTCACACTCAGGGGATAGGTATTGTTTTTCAATACATTTCCGAAAATCAAATATTTGATGATGCGGTCATAGTACGATTCAACAGCATTGACTGTGGTATGGGTAGCTACTCCCAGATGATATGCGTGTGCTTCAATTTTTTTCAGTTCTTCCTCACTGAATCCGCCGGTATTCACAATGATGCTGTGTACCTCATATCCTTTTTCTTCAGAAAGGTATTTTACACAAAATGTTGTGTCCAACCCTCCGCTGAATCCAAGTACAATTTTCTTTGACATGGTCTTTTGATTATAAGTTCAGTAATGAGAGCAGTACACCTACAATTGATTTGCTGTTGCTGTCTTTTTTGGTGAATGCTCTCAGAAAATTCAATTGTTTGATGCTGAACAACCTCTCAAATCCTTTTTTATTCTCTTCGAAATATTTGGTTGTTTCCTCCGTCGTATAATGATCTTTTGGATCATATAGCATGGCAGTGCACATGCAATTTTTTCTTTCCTTGCTCATCAGGATTTCATAGTTGACACAACTTTTGCATCCAGCCCAAAAATCTTCATCCTGTGTGAGTTCTGAATAAGTGACTGGTTCGTAACCCAGTTCAGAATTGATTTTCATTACAGCCAGCCCCGTAGTGAGTCCGAATATTTTCGCATGCGGGTAAGTTGTTCTGCTCAGTTCAAAAATTTTCTTTTTGATCAACTTGGCGAGTCCTCCTTTTCTAAAATCGGGATGAACGATCAACCCTGAATTTGCAACATATTCTCCGTGGCTCCAGGTTTCAATATAACAGAAGCCAGCCCATATTCCCTCTGCGGTGGTAGCAATAACTGCTTTGCCCTCGCTCATTTTTTTCATCACGTATTCGGGACTCCTTTTGGCGATGCCTGTTCCGCGGGCTTTTGCAGATTCCGCCATTTCTTTGCAGATGGCATCTGCAAATTTGAAATCTGTTTCACTCGCGATGTATATATTGAAAGATGTTGGTTCCATTTTGAAAGGGTGTATTGAAATGAATGGATCTTGTATCAAGATCTTGTTGATCTTGGATACAGCTTATCGAATCAATCGGTGCTGAGGGTGGTGAGTATCAACGTCGTACCAAAAATGGAATTGGTCGGCGTAAAAAAACTGTTGCACAAGGCACAGTAAAAACCCAACGCGTGGAAGCGGTGTGAGCCGTTTCTGCTATTGTTGAAAGGGTTAGGTTTTTTTTCATTTTTCTTTGTCTGATTTTTTGGCAAAAATTGTTCAATGCAAATAAACAGATTTTTCCTGAAAATGCCCTCAATATGTCTGAATACTTTCTGTGATCAGTGAGGATTTGCGAGGGTTGAACCGGAGTGAACTGCTTCAGCCATTTCTCGGATAAGGCGGGCATCTTTTTCAATGGCGTTTCCAACCACAATGATGTCGGCACCTGCTTTGCAGTTTTTGTAAGCTTTTTCAGGATCTGTGATACCACCTCCAATAATCAGCGGAATGTTGATATGGGAGGATACAGCTTGTATCATGGATTCTTTGATGGCAACTTTTGCTCCACTACCTGCATCCATGTATAGCAGTTTGAGTCCCAGCATCTCACCAGCCAGTGCCGTGCAGAGAGCAATTTCATTTTTGTCACTTGGTATCGGACTGGCATTGCTGATATAAGAGACAGTGGTGGGTGCACCACCATCGATCAACATGTAACCTGTGGGGATCACTTCGAGTCCGCTTTTTCTGACAGCAGGTGCAGATATCACATGTTGTCCGATGAGCAGTTCTGGATTTCTGCCTGATATCAAAGAGAGGTAAAGTAGTGCATCTGCATAGGGTGTGATTTGCGAGGGACTGCCGGGAAACAGCAGCACCGGAATATCACATGAAGATTTGATGTGTTGCACAAGATCTTCAAGATGGTCACTGACCACCAGGCTTCCTCCAACGAATATAAAATCAACATGGGCCTTGGTGCAAAGAGAGATCAGTTCATCTGCTTTTTTCAAAGATGTTTTGTCTGGATCAACAAGAACTGTGAATGCTTTCTTGTTGTTGCGCTTCAGATCAATCATTTTATCATAGGTCAGTCTTGGCATGCAGTATGTACTTCTATTGCAAATGTGCGAAAAAGTTTCCTTGAAACATCAAACAAGTTGGGAATATTGGAATTAAATCATGTTGGTCATTTTGCCAAGCTTTCCCCCATCATTTTCTGGTCTATTTATTTTTCCTTATTTGGCCAAAAAATTTTTTACCAAAAAAGTAAAAAAAATAGGAAAATCAATCCCCTTGCGGATTGTTGCAGTTATCAACAGGGTGTTGATATTTAGACGTTTGAAAAGCGAGGCAGCAGGGATATTTTCGTAAACTCACTAAACTGAACAATTTTTAAAAAATTACATATCCATCAACATGCCCAACAAGACCAAAACTAAAAACCCAGGACTGGCCTTTGAGAGACAATTCACCAGCGACAAGGTCAACGTATTTGAAATGTTTGAATATGATTACAGAACATCGGTAATCAGAAATCCAAGCGGTGAAGTAGTTTTTGAAATGACCAATGTGGAGGTTCCCAAACAGTGGAGCCAAATTGCAACTGATATACTTGCTCAAAAATATTTTCGCAAAGCAGGTGTTCCGCAGGCGGATGGCACCTTGGGTAGAGAGACATCTGCCAAACAGGTGGCACATAGAATGGCCAATTGCTGGAGAGTATGGGGCGAGCGTTATGGCTATTTTGCTTCCACCGAAGATGCACAGGTGTTTTATGAAGAGTTGGTGTATTGTATTTTGAATCAGGCATGTGTTCCTAATTCACCACAATGGTTCAATACTGGTTTGCATGAGAGCTATGGCATCAAAGGAAAACCACAGGGCCATTATTATGTTGATCAGAACGATGGACAATTAAAAAAATCTACTTCTGCATATGAGCGTCCACAGCCACACGCATGTTTCATCCTCAGTGTGGATGATGATTTGGTGAATGAGGGTGGCATCATGGATTTGTGGGTACGTGAAGCAAGAATTTTCAAATATGGATCTGGTGTTGGAACCAATTTTTCCAACCTTCGCGGTGAAGGCGAAAAATTGAGTGGTGGCGGTACATCATCTGGATTGATGAGCTTCCTGAAAATCGGTGACCGTGCAGCGGGTGCCATCAAGAGCGGTGGTACAACCCGTCGTGCTGCCAAGATGGTTTGTCTCGATTTGGATCATCCCGAAATTGAAACTTTCATCGATTGGAAAGTAGAAGAAGAAAAGAAAGTGGCCGCATTGATTGCAGCCGGATATGCAAGCGACTACGAGGGAGAAGCTTACCGCACCGTGAGTGGACAAAACTCCAACAACTCTGTTCGCATACCCAATGAGTTTTTTGAAAAACTTGCAAAGGGTGAGGATTGGGAGCTGACTGGAAGAATGGATGGAAAGGTGATGAAAAAAGTTTCTGCCAAGGCATTGTGGGATAAAATTTCTTATGCAGCATGGCGTTGTGCAGATCCTGGAACACAATATGACACTACCATCAACGAATGGCATACTTGTCCGAAGGGTGGTAGAATCAGGGCCTCCAATCCATGCAGTGAATACATGTTCCTCGACAATACTGCGTGTAATCTCGCATCAGCCAACCTCAGAAAATTCTTCAATGAAAGCGATAACAGCTTTGATGTAAAAGGATTTGAATATACTGTCAGACTTTGGACAACTGTATTGGAGATTTCTGTGTTGATGGCACAGTTTCCGAGCAAAGAAGTTGCGCAGCTCAGTTACGATTACCGCACACTCGGACTCGGTTATGCCAATCTGGGAAGTATGTTGATGGTGAGTGGTATTCCTTATGACAGTGACGAAGCAAGGGGAATTGCAGGTGCCATCACAGCGATCATGACCGGTATTTCATACAAGACATCTGCAGAGATCGCAGGTATCTTGGGTGCTTTCCCTCGTTACGAGGAAAACCGCGAAGACATGATGCGCGTAATGAGAAATCACCGTGCGGCTGCATATGATGCTGAACAGGCCTATGTTGGATTGAGCATCAAGCCACAAGGCATCAAGGCAAAAGATTGTCCGGATTATTTGTTGAACGCAGCATGCAAAGCCTGGGATGATGCAGTAGAGTATGGAGAGAAGTATGGATACAGAAACGCACAGACAACCGTCATTGCACCCACCGGAACCATTGGATTGGTAATGGATTGTGATACTACAGGTGTTGAACCAGATTTCGCGTTGGTGAAATTCAAAAAACTTTCCGGTGGAGGATATTTCAAAATCATCAATCAGTCTGTTCCACAGGCATTGGCCAACTTGAAATATTCAGAGGCGGAACAAGATGCCATCATCAAGTATGCGGTGGGTGCCGCAAGCTTTGCAGGCGCACCTTTTATCAATCACCAGACATTGAGTGAAAAAGGATTTATTGCAGAAGAGATCAAGAAGTTGGACGATGCGGTGATGTCGGCATTTGAAGTTGGTTTTGTATTCAACGTGTATACACTTGGAGAAGAATGTCTGCAGCGTCTGGGTTTCAAACCAGAGCAGTATTTCAACTTTGACTGGAGCTTGTTGAAGGCACTAGGATTCACAGGAGCAGAGATCGATGCAGCGAATGATTATGTATGTGGAACCATGACCATTGAAGGTGCACCGCATTTGAAAGAAGAGCATTATCCAGTGTTTGATTGTGCCAATAAGTGTGGCAAGAAGGGAGAGCGTTATATTCATCCGCATGGCCATATCCGCATGATGGCAGCTACACAGCCTTTCATCAGTGGAGCGATTTCAAAAACCATCAATCTTCCGAACGAAGCCAATATCAATGAGATTGCAGATTGTTATCATTTGAGTTGGGAACTTGGATTGAAAGCGTGTGCATTGTACCGTGATGGATCTAAACTCAGTCAGCCGCTCAGCAACAAAAGCGACAGCAAGGCTGATGAAGATGCCAGTGCAGAATCAACCGACAGTCAGTTTATTGATGTAGGAAAACTTACAGTGGATGAGTTGTTGGATGAATTGCAAAAAAGAATGCAGGCTTCACCAGATACAAAATTGAAGCGCCAGCTTTCACGTATTGTTGAACGCAAATCACTTCCAACAAAGAGAAGAGGCTTTACCCAAAAAGCAAGAATCAACGGACAAACCATTTTCTTGCGCACAGGAGAATACAGCGACAATACCCTCGGTGAAATCTTCATTGACCTCGCCAAAGAAGGGTCAACCTTGCGCAGTTTGATGAACTGTTTTGCGATTGCAGTATCAGTTGGTTTGCAATACGGCGTTCCTTTGGAGGAATTTGTGGAGAAGTTCGTTTTCACCAAGTTCGAACCAGCAGGAATGGTGGATCATCCAAATATCAAATCCACCACCTCTATCGTAGACTTTGTATTCCGTTGCCTGGCCTACGAATACCTCGACAGAACAGATCTCGTGCATGTATTGGACAGACCAGAAGTCATGAATACCGGAAATGATGATTGGGATGAGCCATCTGCAGAGAGCAAACCAGAATTATCTGATGTAAGGGTCATTGCATCTTCTGCTGTGCCTGCACCCAAAGCACAAAAAGCACAGGTAGCGGTGAAGTCAGAAAACAGCACGCAAGAATACATGAAGAGCATGCAAAGCGATGCGCCTGCATGCAATACATGCGGACACATTACAGTAAGAAGCGGCACTTGTTACAAATGTCTGAACTGCGGAAACAGCATGGGATGTAGTTAATTCTTATCTGTGAAACTTACCATAAGCTATCAAAAAAGAAAGGTACTGCAGGCTCTGCGGTACCATTTCATTTCTATGAGGGAGATCAAAATCATGATCATCCTGGTGAATGTTTTCGCACTGTTTGCAGCAGTGATGTTTTCCATGAAGCTTATTTCTCCCCTGCCATTTTTGATGAGCTCAGTACTTTGGATTTCAATGATGGTTGCATTTTGGATTTGGCTACCTGCCTTGATTTACAGGAAGAGCAAAACATTTCAGGATCGTTTTGACATTCAAATTGAAGAGCAACATTTTTTTATTGAATCATCTGGAACCAAAAGATCTTGGGCATGGCGTGAATTCAATCGCTATTATGAAACACCTGGATTTTTTCATCTGTACTTCGATGCCAAAAGTTTCTTCCTGATTCCCAAGGATGCTTTCAAGATGCAAGAGGATTTAGACAGGGCAAGAGCCATCTTCAGAGCGCAGATCAAAAAATCTTAGATCAACTTTTTTCTCATTTCAATGTGGGGGATGGTAACCTCAATGAATTCATCTCCGTAGGGAGCATATCCCATCTTTTCGTAAAAAGGTTCCGCAGTTTTCCTGGCATGCATGGTCATGGTTTTGAATCCGGCGTCTCTGGCAACATTTTCTGCAAACTGCATGATGGCATGACCAATGCCGTTTCTTTGCATTTTCTGATGCACTGCCATCTGTCGCAACTTGCACAAATCAGGTGCTGCCTTTGTCAGGATACAACAGGCAACCATGTCATCGTCTTCAAAAGCTCCTATCAGGATATCATCCTTTTCTTTTTCAAGATCGGCTTCGGTAAAATGCAAACCAAGGGGTTTCCTGAGGATCTCCATCCTCAGGTCAATCATCTGCTGATATTGAGCAGAACCGTGATCAATTATCTTGATTGGCATCTTACAAATTAAAATAATTATTGCTCCAAACCGGCAATTCAATTTGTTTTTAATCTTTTTTAGCAAATAAATTAAATAGTAACAAATTTAAATGTGTTAATATTTGATAATCATAGATTTATACTGTTTTATTTTGATCAATACTTTTTCACAAAACTTCAACAAATTATGTTTTTATCTCAAAAAGATTATTTTTGCAACCACAAACCAAAAAACAAAACCATGTCAGACATTGCAACAAGAGTCAAGAAAATTATTGTTGACAAATTAGGAGTTGATGAAAATGAGGTGACTTCTGCAGCATCCTTCACCAATGATCTCGGAGCAGATTCATTGGATACAGTTGAATTGATCATGGAATTTGAAAAAGAATTCAATATTTCAATCCCAGATGAGCAGGCTGAGACCATTACAACGGTTGGACAAGCCATCACTTATCTGGAGGAGCATTCTAAGTAAAGAGCGATCCTCTTTTCTTACGATTTCATATGGAACTTAAACGAGTTGTAGTCACCGGAATGGGTGCCATCACGCCTATCGGCAATACCGCACAAGCATATTGGGAGGGGTTGTTGAATGGTGTATCAGGTGCAGATAAGATTACACTCTTCGATGCATCTAAATTCAAAACACAGTTTGCGTGTGAAGTAAAGGGATTTGATCCTGTAGCCTATCTTGACAAAAAAGAAGCACGCAAAGTAGATCGATTTACCCAGCTTGCACTTGTTTCAAGTGATGAAGCCATCAACGATGCGGGTATCAACAAAGAAAATGTCAATCCCGATCGCATCGGCGTAATTTTTTCAAGCGGTATTGGCGGACTCTTGACATTCCAGGAAGAGGTCATGGCCTATGCAAAAGGCGATGGTACACCTCGTTTCAACCCGTTCTTCATTCCAAAAATGATACTGGACATTGCAGCTGGACATATTTCCATGCGGCATGGTTTCCGTGGACCCAATTTCGCGGTGGTCAGTGCATGTGCGTCATCAACCCATGGCATTCTCGAAGCATTCAACTATATCCGATTGGGCAAAGCAGATGCAATTGTAGCAGGCGGAAGTGAAGCGGTGGTATGCGATGCAGGTGTTGCAGGTTTCAATGCCATGAAAGCACTGAGTGAACGCAACGACGATCCCAAAACTGCCTCAAGACCCTTTGATAAAGAAAGAGATGGTTTTGTGATGGGAGAGGGAAGTGGAGCAGTTGTGTTGGAAGAATTGGAGCATGCACAAAAACGCGGAGCAAAAATTTATGCGGAAATAGTTGGAGGTGGTGCAACTGCAGATGCTTATCATATCACAGCACCCCACCCGGAAGGTTTGGGTGCATTGAATGTAATGCGCGTAGCACTTGAGGAAGCAGGGATGCAACCAACCGACATTGACTATATCAATGTACATGGTACATCTACACCCCTGGGTGATATTGCAGAAACAAAGGCGATCCTCAATGTATTTGGTGATCATGCATACAAGTTGAATATCAGTTCTACAAAATCCATGACTGGTCATTTGCTGGGTGCTGCAGGAGCCATTGAAACCATTGCCTGCATCCATGCGGTTGTACATGATTGTGTTCCACCAACCATCAACCATTTTACAGATGACGATCAATTGGATCCTCAACTGAATCTGACATTCTGGAAGCCGCAGAAAAGAACTGTTAGGGCTGCCCTTAACAATACATTCGGATTCGGCGGACACAACGCATCAATCATCATAAAGAAGTACCTTTAAGAGAACTGCTCATCAGGCAACCGTTTAAAGTAAAAACATTCGTTGGGTGCTTTACAGACTCTATTATATTTTCAGCAACAGTCATCGCAAAGAATTTTTAAGACATCTTGTCAATTTGCTTGGGTTCAGACCGGGAAAAATGAGTCTATACGTTGCAGCACTTTCTCACCGATCTATCAAAGAAAAAGCAACTGATAACAACGAACGCTTGGAGTACTTGGGAGATGCTATACTTGGGGGCATCATTGCAGACTATCTCTTCATGAAATATCCCTACAAGGGAGAAGGATTCCTAACTGAAATGCGCAGCAAAATGGTGAATCGTCAGATGCTGAATGACATCGCCATCAGAATGGGACTCAAAAAAATCACTTCCTACAACAGGCAGGACGGCTCATTGAAGTCGAGTCAAATTTTTGGCAACGCCTTGGAAGCGCTTGTAGGAGCGATCTATATTGATAAAGGGTACAAGGCAACCAAAAAATGGGTATTTAAAAAAATAATCATTCCTCATTTGTTTGCAGAAGATTTAGAGCAGGTTGAAATCAACCAGAAAAACAAATTGTACAGCTGGGCCAATAAATCAGGTAAACTCCTCGAATTTGAAACCATCGACGAGAAAATGGAAAATGGCAGAAGGTTGTTTACAGTTGGTGCCATTGTTGACGGAGAAGTCATGGCCGAAGGAAAGGCATTCAATAAAAAAGACGCTGGACAAATCGCGGCACAAAATGCAGTAGAGAAATTGAATCTCTGAATCGCTCTCTATTCTATTTCCTGGCACAACTCTATCAGCACTCCATTGGTGCACTTTGGATGAAGGAATACAATCAGTTTGTTGTCTGCCCCTTTTTTGGGTATCTCACTGATGAATTCAAATCCTTCTTTTTTCAATTCATCAATTTTTTTCATGATATCATGTACCCCAAACGCGATATGATGCATTCCCTCTCCTTTTTTCTCAATGAATTTTGCAATCACACCCTCAGGATCCATTCCTTCCAGCAATTCAACCTTGCTTTCACCTGTTTGGAAAAATGCGGTTTTTACCCTTTCAGATGCGACCTCCTCGATTTTATAACAGGGATTCCCAAGCATTTTTTCGAATAGCGGAATACTTGTTGAAAGTGACTTCACTGCAATGGCAATATGTTCAATTTTATGCATTGTTTAATAAAAGTACTATTCATTTCTTAATCAAGTATGTGCTAAATTTGCAATATAATATCTACCTATGGTTGAATCCAGTATGATGACTGGCATTTTTATCAGTGACAAAGCAAAAGAGAGGGTCTCCAAACTGCTTGCAGATGAGGGCAGGGGAGAAGATTATTTTGTAAGGGTCAGTGTTGTAAGTGGCGGATGTTCAGGACTCACCTATAAGATGGATTTTGACAATGAGATCAAGGAGGGAGATCAGATTTTTGAGGACAAGGGCTTGAAGTTGGTCACTGACAGAAAAAGTATTTTATATCTTTTCAATACCACCCTTGATTTCTCTGATGGATTGAACGGTAAAGGTTTTCATTTCATCAATCCAAATGCCAACCGAACCTGTGCTTGCGGAGAAAGTTTCTCGGTTTAGAGTTTCACAAAAGGTATTTGCCTGAGCACACCCTTTGAAACCATTTGCAAAGAATACATTCCTGTTGAAAGCATTGAAACATCCAACTTGATGGTTTTACCCAATTTGGTATAATTCAGTTTGATTTTTCTGCCATCATATGCAGTGGCCCAAACCGGTGCTTGGATCTCTTCTGCAGACTCCAAAAACAACTGATGTAGACATGGATTGGGGTAGAGGGATTGATTCAACTTTTCATGCTCTAGTAAAAGAATATTTGAAAAGCGATGTGTATTGTTTTTGTGTACAGCAATCACTCTGAAAAAGGCCATGTTCGCATAATGCCTTTTCAATACATAATGATACGTATGAGAGATAACTGGTAAGGCCTTCAATGAATCAACGGGATGAAAAAGATATCCATCTGAAGAGTATTCTACGATATATTGATGTACTTGTTCATTGCTGTCGTATTTCCATGAAAGTGCCATCTCTCCATTCTTTTTGTAATTGGACAACTGAAATCGATTGCTCGACAATGCGACCTGTTGAATCGATCCAGTTGTATAGGTGGATGTTTTTAAATTCGTTCTTGTTTCAATGGAATAAGGAATGGGATTGTTGCTGATCAGTGGGAGCATTTCCCATTTCATGTCTCCATTTAGTCTTACAACATAAGTATTGCTGAGTAAAATTTTCTGTGTGGTAAAAAATACCATCCTTCTGAATGCATGAATCGAGTCAATATTGCTGCATTTCAGTTTCCAGTATTCTGAACCATTGATGCTTTTGACCGGAAACTCCATAGCTGTTTCCTTTGTTTGATAGCCAGTATCCATGTATTCAGCTTTGATGGTTTCATTTTTACGAACATCAAGAAGAATAGGAGCATATTTCATTTTCTTACCAATTGGGATCATCATCTGTCCGCTGTCTCTCGCTACAAAAGAAAGGGGCCCATCTATAAAGGCATACTCATTGCCTCTGATGAATTTGCCCTTGAATACGGGCAAACGTATCGAATCAGTATTGCATATGCCTTGTTGCAGATGCAATGAATCATTTATTTCAATGGAACCTGATAAGAACAGGGTCCCTTTTTTATTGACGGAAAGTGAAGCAATGGAACTTGGAATACCCAGGCCGGTTGCTTGATCTCTGTCTCCATTATACAGCAATCTTAACGAATCACCCATTATCAATAGGGGAGCTCTTAGTCCACCTTTGCTTGTATCTTTTGAAATGCCCTCCGGATGTGCTGTTGATAATGATGCACTGTTGTGAATCTTGATGCCTACAGATGATTTCACATAGCATGTATCCAGTATCAGTGAGGTTCGGGTATTTTGGATGATCCAGCCATTTTCGATGTGTAGATTGGATAACAGGATATTGTTTTTGGAACCCATGATCCATTGGTTGAAATGACTTCCAGTCAATACTTTTCCATTTATGACAATCCTGCTTTCTTCTCCACTCAATTGAAAAGATCTCCCCACGCTGTCTGGAGAAGCAGGATTCAATGACAACTGACCATCCACCAGTACATCCCCTTTTATATCAATATTTTTAACCAGCGAAGAGGTAAGTGCAGCATTCTTTCCAACAATCAAGTCACCTTGAATGCTTAGAGAATTCGAACCACTTCCGCTGTATGATTTTTTCAACGATTCATTTGCACTCAATTGAAGTGTACCAAATTTCCTGCCCGACAAGGAAAGGGTATATCCGCTGTTTCCGGGTACATCAAATTCTACTATTCCTTTGTTACTGGCTGAGTCAATCTCGAGTTTTGAAATCAAATAAGAATTTCCCCGGAGGGTTTTGTGTACATATCTTCCTCCATTTTTGATATAGACTTTGCCATTCAAAGAGAAAATATTCCCACTGCTTGCACCTGAGTGGTTGATCAGCGTTGCGTTCTTCTCCAGTATGATATTTTTTTCTGTTGAGAGGGTGAAAAGGGCTATTGGTAGATTACTGGATGGGGAAATTTCCAGCACAATCGCATTGGTATTATTGGGGCGAATGGTGAGTGATTGAATGACAATGCTGTCTGGACCATTGATCCTTATTGTATAGGAACCATTTCTTTTGCTGTTGTCCAGTAAAACATGTTCTGCATCAAAGGGAACACCATCCGGAAACCAGTTTTTGGGATTCTGCCAGAGACTGTCGCCCGCCTCACCATCCCATGTTTTTTGTGCATGTATTTCTGCAAATACACATATGTTCACACAGATCATTATCCACCTCAGCATTCCCATTCCCACTGTTTTCAAGAGCAAGTTAATCGTCCGGTTAAAAAAATATTGTGTTTTATCACTTCATTTGGATGTAATTTTCTCCAGTTCCCGTAATCTTGCAATCAATTATGCGGACCATCATAGGCAAGGAATGGATTCAATTTTTTTCTGGGTGGATGGGATTCATCACCATTGCTGTTTACCTGCTTGCTTCCGGCATGCTCTTGTTTTTTTATCCAGAACAAAACCTCTTCGATGCAGGCTATGCGAGCCTGGATTCCTTTTTTGATTTCTCTCCACTGCTTTTGCTGATTCTTGTACCTGCCGTAACCATGAGAAGCTTCAGTGATGAGTACAGAATGGGAACATTTGAGCTCCTGCAATCGCTTCCCATTCGATATACCTCTCTTGTAATGGGAAAGTTTATTTCTGTTGTATGTATTTGCCTGATCGCGCTGCTGGGGACTTTGGTATACGTATGGACGCTCCAGTATTTTTCATTGAATGGCATAGATCTAGGGGGAATAGTAGGGTCTTACGTGGGACTCCTTCTGTTGATACTGGGTTATGCTTCGATAGGGATATATATCAGTAGTTTGCTCAGCAATGCATTGACAAGTTTTATGCTTACGGTCTTCTCTTGTTTTGTTTTCTATTATTTCTTTTCTTTTTTCCCAGACTTTTATGTTGCCGGCCAAAATATAGGTTATTATATTTCTTTGATTGGCATGAAATATCATTTTGAAAATATCAGCAAAGGATATGTTTCAATAAGTGACCTCGTTTATTTCTTATCCGTAACAGGATTTTTCATTTATCAAACCATTGTGCATCTTAGTATACGCAACAAATGAGAAAAAGCCGACCATATTATTTCCATTTGGCAGGAGGCATGCTGATCATACTTGTCATGAATTACATTTTTTCTTTCTGGACAGCAGGACTTGATTTGACGGCAGATAAAAGATATACCATCTCCGAAGCCTCAATAGCTTTTGTACGAGATCTGAATGAGCCAATGGAGCTTACCGTATATCTAGATGGCGACATACCTCTTGGTTTCAGGCGTCTTGCTGCCTCTGCAGCCTACGTTGCCAATCGTTACCACAGCGTCACAAAGGGAAAGTTTTCCATCAAATTTGAAGTGCCTGGTGAGGGACTAGCAGACAGCACAAAAGCAGTTTTATTTGATTCATTGCAGCAGATGGGAATTCATCCCACCAATGTGACTTCACAAAAACAAGATCAGTCACAACGAAAAGAGACACTTATTTTTCCAGGTGCCATCCTTTCATCTGCCAATGGGCAGGTTGGGATCGATTTTTTAGAGGGACAAAATAAGCTTGCAGGACAGGATGCGCTTGTCAATGCAGAGGCACAGATGGAATACAAAATTACACGTGCTATTAAAATCTTGCAAAGAACTGAGCCGCCTGTTGTGGGATATTTATTGGGAAATGGAGAAACATTGGATTTAAGGGTCTATGATCTGATTGAAAATGTATTGAAGAAGGAATATGGATTTGGTTTAATAAATATCGACAGTATTCCTTACGTACCTGAAGATTTCGATATCCTGCTTGTCAATCGACCTGCAATCCCTTTCAATGAAACCCAGAAACTAAAGCTGGATCAGTATATCATGCATGGCGGAAAAATGATTTGGGCCCTGGACAATGTTTATGCCAGTTTGGACAGCTTGCAGAAAAGCAAAGGATCTTTTGTTGCATTTGATATGGGTTTGAATTTGGATGATCTGCTTTTTAAATACGGAGTAAGAGTCAACCGTGATTTGGTTCAGGACCTGGAATCAGACCAGGTTCCATCTATTGTTGGCAATATGGGCAATCAACCTCAAATACAATTGCTGCCATGGCCTTATGCACCACTGGCAGGTGATCCTGGCTATCATCCGATTTCAAGAAATCTGGACAAGGTACTTACTGCCTTTCCCCAATCCATCGATACAGTTAGTGCCAATGGTATTTCAAAAAGTATTTTACTTTCCAGTTCCATTTACAGCAGAAAGGTTTCTACTCCTGCTTTGGTAGAATGGAAGCCTGTTAAATCAGAGGATGACTTAAAAAAATTCAGCGGAAAAAATATTCCAATTGCGGTACTCCTGGAGGGTACATTCAGTTCCGCTTTTAAAAACAGAATTGCTGCAACTGAACAAAAGGAGCTGGAGAAGCTCAGCGGCTATCGATTTTTGAATGCAGCCATGCAGTCTGGCCAGATGATTGTAGTTGCAGACGGAGATATTTTTTCCAATCCCATCAGCGAAACAGATGGGCCGCTTGACATGGGAAGCAATCGCTATACCCGCATCCAATACGGCAATAAGGAGTTCTTGAAAAATATCCTTTTTTATCTATCAGACGGGAAGGATTTGCTCTCGTCCAGAGCCAAAAATTTTCAATTGCGTTTGCTCGACAAAGAGAAACTTGAGAATGAACAAGCTTTTTGGAAATTTTTTAATCTCCTGGTTCCCATCTTTCTTCCATTTATTTGTTTGATCTTGGTTCGGTTCATTAGAAAGCGCAAGTATTCTTTATCTACTGCACAACAAGCTTGATAGATTGACTATCTTTGCTGCATTAATTTCAATATATGAGCGTTGATCAGATCACCTATCTAACGTTTGGTATTGTATTGGTTTTTGCACTGGTACTTGACCTGGGATTGATGAGTAAAAAAAATTCCAGTATCAGCATCAAGAAAGCATTGTTTCAGACTATTTTCTGGGTAGGATTGTCCATCGCATTCGCTGTTTTTTTGTGGTTTGAAAAAACACCGCTCACAGCAACCAAATATTTCACTGCTTATTTAATGGAATGGTCACTTAGCATTGATAATATTTTCGTTTTTATTCTGATTTTTACATTTTTCAAAGTTGAAGAAGTCGATGCGGGAAGAGCATTGTTGGTTGGTATACTCCTGGCGATTGTTTTCAGGATTATTTTCATCGCCATCGGTATTGAGTTGATTGATCGTTTTCATTGGATTTTGTACATATTTGGGTTCTTCTTGCTGTATACAGGCTATAAGCTTTTTCTTAAAAAGGATGAAGCCGAATTCGATCCTGCCAACACAAAGATTTATCAATGGATCAATCAATTTTTCCGTGTAAGTCTCATGGAACCCAAAGGGAGGTATTTTGTCAAGTTACATGGCAAGGTTTATTTTACGACACTTACTGTTGTAGTGATCATCCTCGCTTCTGTCGATGTTGCCTTTGCGCTGGACTCTATTCCAACCGTTGTTTCATTGGTACGTCAAAATCCGAAAATCCCTTTTTCCAGCGATGACATCATGGTTATTTATTCCTCCAATATTTTTGCCATACTGGGACTTCGTTCACTTTTCTTTCTTTTGAAAGGTGCGGCAGATAAGTTTGATTATTTGCAACAGGGTATAGCGGTGGTTTTGATTTTTATCGGAATAAAAATGCTCATTGAGTACTTCCATATTCACATTGATATTCTTGTCTCTTTGGGTGTGATTGTGGTTTGCTTGGTTTCATCCATTTTATATTCACAGTATCATAACAGAAGAAAGGCAAGGGCTGACTTGAATGCTTCATGAAAAACTGTTCAGCACACGATATTGCAACCATCCAAGGTGTCAAGAGATCTGGTGCTGTCAACAATCAGGTCATCCGGCATTTATTGATCGACAGCCGCAAGCTGTTATCTGCTCCTGATTCCCTTTTTTTCGCAATCAAGACACACTCCAATGATGGACATTTATACATTGAAGAATTGTATGCAAAAGGGGTAAGGTTGTTTGTTGTTTCTGAGCTTCCAGAAATCAATCATTATCCTGATGCAACATTTTTTTTGACGGATGATGTTGTTGGTGTCCTGCAATCCATCGCTGCTTCTCATAGACAATTGTTTACTTTTCCGGTTATTGCCATCACTGGAAGCAATGGCAAGACAATTGTAAAAGAGTGGCTGTATCATTTGTTGCAGCCTGTTGTTGAGATCACAAGGAGTCCAAGAAGTTTCAACTCTCAACTTGGTGTCCCATTGAGTATTTGGCAGTTCGGTTCCCAACATCAAATGGCTATCATAGAAGCTGGCATTTCAAAAAAAGGTGAAATGTCAAAACTTTTTAATGTGATTCATCCAACCATTGGACTCATTACCAATTTGGGTGCTGCACATGCTGAGGGTTTTACAACGGAAGAGGAAAAGTTGCAGGAAAAATTAATCCTTTTCAAAGAGGTGGAAACCCTTGTTTACTGCAAAGACCACTTACTGATCAGTAAGTATATAGGGAAAAGTGATGTATTGAAATCCGGCAAGCGATTGATCAGTTGGGGAATGGATCCCACCTCAGATATTGTGCTGAAAAAAGTTCAGCAATTCCCCCACAGCACCATGCTGCAGATTGAGTACGGCAGGAAATCAGTCGAATTTGAGATACCTTTTGTTGACCGCATTGCAATCGAAAATACCATGCATTGTTTTGCATTGGCAGTTGCTTTGGACTTGGATGAGAATGTTGTAGACAGAATGAAAACATTGCCATCATTGTCCATGCGGCTTGAAATGAAAGAGGGGCAGCATCATAGCATCTTAATCAATGACAGTTACAACTCAGATCTAACGGGTGTTATGAGTGCATTGGAATTTCTATCTGAACAAAAGCCTGGTTTGGCAAAAACAGCAGTCCTTTCTGATATTTCCGGCATTTCAAGTCAGCCTGAAAAGGTTCATGCTGAACTTGCAGGATTTATGAAAGCCAAAAAAATCAATTCACTGTACGCTGTTGGTCCGGTTTTTGAAAAATATGCCTCATATTTTAGAGAAGAAAAAATCCAGTTCACTTTTTTTGCATCAACAGATGCATTGATTGCTCATCTACATCCTATTTTTTTCAAAGAACAAACAGTGCTCATAAAGGGTGCCAGAAACTTTCAATTTGAGCGGGTCAGTCAGTTGCTGGAAAGAAAAATCCATAAAACAAGGCTGGAGGTCAATCTTTCTATTGTTCAACAAAATTTTAAACTCCATCAATCACTGCTGAAGCCTTCCACCAAAATAATGGCAATGGTGAAGGCATTTTCATATGGTGCCGGTAGTTATGAAATAGCCAACCTGCTTCAGCAAAATGGTGTCGATTATATTGCAGTAGCATATGTTGATGAGGGGGTTGAATTGAGAAAGGCAGGCATCCATCTTCCTATTATGATTATGAATGCAGAAACAGATGGATTTGCATCACTTGTTGAATACGATTTGGAGCCGGAAGTATTTTCATTGGAGCACGCCAGGTGCCTGGATGCATTTTTGAACAGTGAAGGTATTCAGCATTTCCCCATTCATCTTAAAATTGATTCAGGTATGCATCGCTTGGGACTCGATGAGGATCAAGTACATCAATACCTGATCGAATTTAAAAGCAGCAGGTTCATCATCCAATCGGTTTTTACACATTTGGTAGCTTCCGAAGATCCGCGACATGATGATTTTACGGCAAATCAATTGAATATTTTTGAAAAATTGGCTTCAACCATTCAGTCGGCAGTTGGCTATCCCATCAACCGTCATGCCTCCAATACCGCAGCTATCCACCGTCATCCGCAAGCGTCATACGAGATGGTGCGTCTGGGAATTGGATTGTATGGTGTCAGTGCTGCAGCTGGGAAGTCACTACCTTTAAAAGAGGCAGTTGAATTAAAAACTACCATTGCACAAATAAGAAAAGTGAAAAAAGGAGGATCTGTCGGGTATGGAAGAGCCTATCTTTTACAAAAAGATACCACCATTGCGACGATACGGATTGGATATGCAGATGGTTTTCCAAGATCCTTGGGCAATGGCAGGGGGTCTGTTCTTGTCCGTGGACAAGCATACCCAACCATTGGAAATGTTTGCATGGATATGACCATGATTGATCTGGGCGATAATGATCAAATTCAAGTTGATGAAGATGTTTTGGTATTTGGACGTGAACATTCCATTGCTACAATTGCCCAACAGGCTGGCTCAATTCCCTATGAAATCATGACCGGTATTTCTGCCCGGGTACCGAGGATTTATCTGAGCGAATAAGTTCAATTTGCCTCAATTCCTCCACGTATATTTGCAAAAAGAATGCTGTGAAATTTCGCCACGCCATCGTACTAACATTGCTGCTGCTGATCACGGATCAATTGATCAAAATATATGTGAAAACCCATTTTTACATGGGAGAAGAATATATTCCATTTACCTCCATTCCTTGGTTAAGGTTTCATTTCATTGAAAATGAGGGCATGGCCTATGGGTGGAAATTGGCAGGTTCATGGGGCAAAATTGCACTGACTTCCTTCCGACTCGTTGCAGTAGCATTTGGAACATATTATATTTTAAGTATCATCAAGAAAAAGTATCATTCAGGCTATGTTTTTTGTGTTACACTGATTTATGCAGGTGCGATTGGGAACTTGATCGATAGTCTTTTTTACGGCATGGTATTTGAATTCAGCGATGCCTATTCGCAAAACCTGGCAAAAGGTTTTTGGCAAGATGGATTCATGGGGGGATACGAATCCATTTTGCATGGACGGGTGGTGGATATGTTCTATTTCCCCATCATTCAAGATGTAACTCTCCCAACATGGCTGCCAATATGGGGCGGTGAACCTTTTGAGTTCTTCAGACCTGTATTTAACCTGGCAGATGCTTCCATATCAGCCGGACTGATCGCTATATTGGTTTTTCAATCTAAATTTTTCAGCAATACTACTGGTGCAACAGCTGACTTATCTGCAGGCAATCAGGCTGATTAACCTCCCCATCCCTCTCGATCAAGGTTTCTGAAGTGGATGGCTTCTGCCACATGGGAACTGAGTATCTCCTCTGATGTTTCCAGGTCGGCAATGGTTCGGGATACTTTCAATATACGATCATAGGCCCTCGCGGAAAGATTCAATTGTTCCATTGCTTTTTTTATCAATGTCTGACTCTCATTGTTCAAGCTGCAAATTTTTTTAAGATCCGCACTTTCCATTTGCGCATTCGAGTAAATACCTTTTTTATGTTTGAATCTCAGATCCTGTAGGTTTCTTGCCTGTACAACCCTTTTTCTGATCTCAAAGGAACTCTCTTGAATGTGAGTGGAGGTTAGATGGGAAAATGCTACAGGAGTAACTTCAACATGCAAGTCAATTCGATCCAGCAGCGGACCGGAAATCTTGTTGAGATATTTGGTTACTGAACCCGGAGGGCAACTGCAATTTTTTTCAGGATGGTTATAGAATCCACATGGACATGGATTCATGGATGCAATCAACATAAAAGATGCAGGAAAATCAATGGCCAATTTGGTTCTGGAAATACTCACTTTTCTTTCTTCCATCGGTTGACGCATCACTTCCAGAACCGTTCGCTTGAATTCTGGCAGTTCATCAAGAAATAAAACGCCGTTGTGAGCCAATGAAATCTCTCCCGGTTGTGGTGTAGAGCCGCCTCCAACAAGGGCTGCGTCTGAAATTGTATGGTGCGGACTCCTGAAGGGGCGTTTGGTGATCAGTGTTGTTTCTTCCGAAAGTTTTCCTGCAACACTGTGAATTTTGGTGCTTTCCAATGCTTCTTCCAATGTCAACGGTGGGAGGATGGATGGAAGTCTTTTTGCCAACATGGTTTTTCCAGCACCTGGTGGACCAATTAAAATTACGTTGTGGCCACCTGCAGCAGCGATCTCAAGTGCACGTTTGATATTTTCTTGTCCCCTGACTTCAGCAAAATCATTTTCAACAGCAACCTGCTGCTGCAGAAATATGTCTTTCATATCAATCCGCGCAGGTGAAGCACTGTTTCCCTCCGATCTGAAAAAATTTACCACATCCTTGACTGTACGCATGCCATATACATCAACCTGATCAACCATGGCTGCTTCTTTTTCATTCGAGGCAGGCAATATCAGTCCTTTGAATCCATCCCGTTTTGTTTGTATGGCAATGGGCAATGCACCTCTGATATGTCTCAATTCGCCATCAAGGCTTAATTCACCCATGATGATAAATTCATTGAGCAACGCTGTACTGTGAAGTTGTTCTGATGCAACGAGTATTCCAATGGCAATTGGCAAATCGAATGCGGTGCCACTTTTTTTGATATCAGCAGGTGCCAGGTTGATTACAATCCTGGTTCTGGGCATTTCAAACTTATTGGCCTTCAATGCACTTTCAACCCTGCGAATACTCTCTTTGACTGCTGCATCGGGCAGTCCCACGATACAGTATTCTTTTCCTTGTGCAGTCCAGTTGACCTCAACAGTGATCGGAATGGCATCTACCCCGTGTACTGAACTTCCATGTATTTTGATAAACATGGGATGAAAATAATTGTTTCGAAAATAAAGCGATCGGTATGAAGCTCAGTGGATGAGGAGAATAATCTGTGAGTAAGAAAGCTATTTTCCCAGGTTTTTCAGCAATGCAGTAACTCCTTCTTTTTGTAGAATCAAGTATCCCATACGGTCTTGGCTGATTCCATTTTTCAATTGATAACTGAATTGAAGTTCATTGTCTTTCAGACTGGTTTCAAAGTATTTAAAATCAATTGTAGGCAGATCTTTTAATTCTTCACCTATTTCATATAGATGTGTGGAAAGTATGAATAAACAGTTTTGCATGGTGATGAGTCCGCGTATGACTGTTGTTGAACATTTCATGGCATCTTGGATATTCGTTCCTTTGAAAAGTTCATCGATGAGCACCAACCAGTTTCTGCCATCGTCAATTTTTTCTATAGTTTGTTTGATTCTTTTTACTTCGTTGAAAAAATAACTCTCTCCCTTGGTGATATTGTCAGCGATATTGATGTTGCTGAGAATTCCTTCAAATATAGAAAGTTTCATTGAAAGCGCTGGTACACCCATTCCCAGATGAGCCATGTATACGGCGAGACCCAATGCTTTGATGAGCGTACTTTTCCCGGCCATATTGGCCCCTGTTAGAAATATGAAATTACTTTCTTTGCTCATCGAGATATCATAGCTTGCAGGGTTGTCCAGCAGCACATGTCGGAGCTTGCTGGATGCAATAAGGGTTGTTTCTTCTGTGAATGCTGGGTTGTTCAGTTGCAATTGGATGTTTGCTTTTGCCATGGCATGCCATGCATCCAGTTTCCCATACAATTTGATCAAACTTCTTATCTCAGCAACCAAGTCAATGTGAAAGATTCTGCCGAAAAACAGTATTTCTCTGGGAGTGAGCTCTTGAAAAGTATTCTTTTGTGTCAACTCAATAAGATGCCGATTGGCCAATATAATTTTACTTTGATCGAGTATTTCTTGAAGGGGAAATGGAATCTTCGTAAGACTGAAAAATGCATGTATTTTTTCATATCCCTTGATCAGTTGAAACAATTGTTTCATCGAAAAAAGAATCAAGGCGTAGTCTCTGGGATGAATCCATTTGTAGAATACTGCTTGAAGCTTGCTTATATTTTCTGGTATCGGATCCGGATTGTCGTCATAGAACTTTTCAATAACCATCAAAGTACCATTCGTGATTTCAGTTGGCCATTGATCTATCTTGGTGGAGATGATCTGAAGTATATCTTGGATAGCAAGAATTTCTTTTTTTTGTGTAAGAGGGTTGTGCAGGATACGGATCAATTCAGATTTTCCTTCTGCTGTTTCAGTAAAATCAATCAAATAGAATAAGGATGGGTTGTCAGGTTGACTAAATACGGATAAATCGTTCAGCGTGGTTTTGTCAATAAACATGATCAATTTCTGTTGAACAGCAATCTCATCCCTCTTTTATCCGTGTAAACTTTTTTATTTTCATATACAATTTCCCCATTCACTATCGTTTTGCAAATGCTGGCGGGCATTGAGAATCCCTCTAGCGGACTCCATCCGCATTTGTACAAGATATTTTCTTTGGAAACAGTATGGGCGTCATTCATGTTCACCATCACCAAATCTGCATAATAATTTTCACGGATGAATCCTCTCTCTGCAATTTGAAAGCATACAGCAGGAGCATGCGACATTTTTTCAACTACTTTTTCAATGCTGATTTTCCCTTGTTGTACATAGTGTAACATCAATTGCAGGCTGTGCTGAACAAGAGGTAGTCCGGCATGAGCTTGTTCATAATTTTCCCCTTTTTCTTCGAGGGTATGCGGTGCATGGTCTGTAGCGATGATATCCAGACGATCATCTAACAGGGCTTCCCAGAGGGCAGCTTTGTTGTCGCGTGATTTAATGGCAGGATTGCATTTGATTTTATTTCCCAGTCTACCATAATCATCTGATGTAAAATGGAGATGATGTACGCAGACTTCAGATGTAATTCTTTTTTCTTCTAATGGCAACATGTTTGAAAAAAGCTGCAATTCCTTTGATGTTGAAATATGAAGGATATGCAATCTTGTATTGTATTTTTTTGCTAGTTGAATTGCTAACAAAGATGATTCAAAACATGCTTCTGTATTGCGTATAACAGGATGATCTGATGCAGTCAGTGCATGTTGACTTGCTTTTATTTTTTCCAGATTAGATTTTATGATGCGTTCGTCTTCACAATGAGTTGCGATCAGCAATGCCGACTCTTTGAAAACCCTGTCCAAGGTTAATACATTGTCAACCAACATATTTCCGGTCGAGGATCCCATGAAAATCTTGATTCCACAGATGCGATCGCGCATTTCATTCGTTCTTAAAACCTCCTCTGTATTTTCATTGGAAGTACCCATGAAAAAGGAATAGTTGGGAGGAGAGGAATGAGCAGCCAATTGGTATTTTTCTTCCAGCAATGCATGGGTAAGTGCTGCTGGTTTGGTGTTGGGCATTTCCATGAAACTTGTTGTGCCTCCCGCTACAGCCGCGCAAGATTCAGTATGTATATTGGCCTTGTGAGTGAGTCCAGGTTCCCTGAAATGAACCTGGTCGTCGATGACCCCGGGTAATACAAGTTTATTTTCTGCATTGATTTCTTTGGCATTGCTGACTTCAATAATGCCACCAATTTTTTCAATACGCTGATTTTTGATGAGTAAATCACCTGCTATGATTTTCCCTTCGTTGACGATGCTGGCATTCTTGATAATGGTGGTTGACATATAGATATTATTTTCCCAATCCGCCACCTTCAAAGTGAAGGGTGAACATGATCAATCTGGAATTCATGACATTCATCAATTTTGAAAAAGAAACTTCCGGATCACGGGCATGAACGTTAGAGAGTCCGTAACTGATTTTAATTTCCGGCGATAGAATAAAGTAAGGAAAGAAAAACTGGAATCCAATGCCGCCTTCAATACCGTAATCATTTCTTTTGACTTTGAGTACTTCGCTGGTTGACTTGGCATTGCTTGCAAGATCAAATTCATATTTGCCTCCCATCAGGGTATATACCCGCATGTTGTTGATTCTGTCACTTTTTAATCGTACCTGTAAAGGGAAGGTCATTGTGATGGATGGAGTTGTTTCTTCTGTTTCAGGTTCATTTCTTTTGTAAAACTTGATGATTTTATCGCTGAATACAAGATTCAATGGCGAAAAACGCAGATCAAATCTTTTTGACAATTGATAATTCGCAAGTATGCCCAGGTGAACCCTTCCTGTATTGATCGATTCAATTCCTGTAATCAGGTTGTTGTTGATGAAAGAAGAATCGTGTGAGATATTATAATTTGATCTGTTGTATCCAAGTGAAATTCCAAAATAATAGCGCTTGTTATCATGATCTGGCAAATTCAATTCTACTGCATGCTGTGAACTAGCAGCAAGATTGATTAACAGTGTACAAAACAGTATTATTTTTCTCCAATGTAAATGGTGCATATACCGAATGTCAATCGTTTATAGAATGTTTGCTTGTATCCAACTTTTTCCATTACAGCCATCAGGTCTTTTCCTTCAGGGAACTGTCGCACAGAGTCATTCAAATACTGATATGCTTTTTTGCTTTTTGAAAAGAGTCCACCTACTCCTGGAGTAATGAAGTTCATATACAGCTGATAGCACTGTTTGATTACAGGCAATGTAGGTCTTGAGAATTCCAGGATCATCAATTGCCCTTTTGGTTTTAAGACACGTAAAATCTCCGAGAGTCCCTTTTCCAATTGCTGAAAATTACGCACACCGAAGGAAACTGTTACAGCATCGAACGTATGGTCATTGAATTGAAGTGCTTCGCTGTCACCTAATTGAAGCTGGATGCAATCTTGCAATCCAAGTTTTGAAATTTTTTTCCTTCCAATATCCAACATGCCGGATGATATGTCTATGCCGATGATTTGTTGAGGCGATAGGAGCTTGGCAGACATGATGGCAAGATCTGCTGTTCCGGTGGCAACATCCAGTATATGTTCAGGTTGGTTTTTTTTGAGCAGATTCAATGCTTTCTTTCTCCAGCTGATGTCTATACCTGCGGATAAAAATCTGTTCAGGAAATCGTATTTGTGTGCGATTTCATTGAACATGTGAGCCACCTGTTCTTTTTTCGGTAAATTTGAATCCAGATCTGGTACAATCCTGTCGTGAGCGTAGTTTCCCATCCCGACAAAAGTACTTAAAAACGATTCAAGCGCTCTTAATAGAATGGTAAATATCCTTCAAAAATGATCATCCATAAAGCAGCATATGTCATCAGCAGTCCAAAGCTAGAAGATTGTCCCAAAGCAGATCGTCCTGAATACGCTTTTATTGGACGAAGCAATGTAGGAAAATCTTCTTTGATCAACTTGCTGACAGGCATGAAGCAATTGGCTAAAATATCTGCCACACCCGGTAAAACGCAGTTGATCAATCATTTTGATATTCAGAGCAAAGCCAGTTTAAATGGAAAAATGGATCAATGGTATTTGGTCGATTTGCCTGGATATGGATTTGCCAAAGTTTCAGCATCGCAGCGTAAAAATTGGGAGAAAATGATCGAAGGGTATATACGGGGCAGGGATTCACTCTTGAATCTTTTTGTACTGGTGGATGCACGGCATACGCCCCAGGAAATAGATTTGAAGTTCGTCAACCGACTGGGGGAGTGGAATATTCCCTTTGCAATTGTTTTTACAAAGTCGGACAAGGAGACCCAAAAAGTGGTGAGTGCCAATGTGAAAGCTTTTGGTGACGCATTGAAAAAGTGGTGGGTAGAATTGCCGCCCATTTTTGTAACCAGTGCACAAAAACGAACTGGTGGAAAATATATTTTGGATATGATTCAGGAGATGAATAAATCCTACAAAGCCGCTCATTCAAAAGTATAAGCATGAATTTGCCTGCAAGGGTTCCTCAATGGCTGAAAATGTTATATCCCAAAAGGATTTGGCAGATGGATGTGCATGAAAAAATACTTTTCATCAGTTTTGATGATGGTCCGCATGAAATCATTACACCTCAGGTATTGGATATATTGGCGAAGCATGGCGCGAAGGCCACATTTTTTTGTCTTGGTAAAAATGTTTTGCAACATCCTTCCATTTTTGAAAGAATCATGGCAGAGGGACATGCAGTAGGCAATCACAGTCATCATCATCTGAATGGATGGAAATCGACTGATGAAGAATATATGGATGATGTTGTTGCTGCCAGTAGATGGATTTCCTCAAATTTATTTCGTCCGCCCTATGGGCGTTTGAAATCCAGTCAGGCTCGACGTTTGCAAGCTGCAGGTTTCAAGGTTGTCATGTGGGGTGTGCTCAGTGCAGACTACAACAAAAAAATATCAAAGGAAAAATGTGCAGTGCGTGTATCGAAGCATATTGAACCTGGTGCTATTGTATTGTTTCATGATTCAGAAAAAGCAGCAAATAATATGTTGCATGCATTGGAGATGTTGCTTAAAAATGCTACTGAACAAGGGTTTCGGTTTGAGGCCATGCCATATAAAAAAGGGTCTGCGTAAAAACGCTGACCCGTTTAATCCGTACCCTATGAAAACTGTTTGAAAGTTATGTACATTTTTAAAAAACAACCCAAAAAAACTTTTTAAAAAATTTTATGATCGATTCCCATTGTCACCTTTATGCACTTGAATTTGAAGCAGATAGGCAGGTCGTTTTGGATGCTGCAAAGCAGGAGGGGATTGAGCAAATATTCCTTCCTGCAATTGATAGAAGTACCCACCACATGATGATGCAGTTTGCAAAACAGACAAGTGGTTATTGTTTGCCCATGATGGGATTGCATCCATGTTCTGTGGATGCAGGTTTTGAAGAAGAATTGGATCAAGTCGAGACATGGTTGCAACGGGAAAAGTTTTACGCCATTGGTGAAATTGGTTTAGATTTTTATCATTCTACTGAGTGGAAGGCTCAACAGTTGGAGGCTTTTTCTTTTCAGATACAGCTTGCCAAGAAATATTCCTTACCCATTGTGATTCATTCGAGGAGTTCGATGGACGAATGTATACTTGCAATAGAACAACAAAATGATGCTGCCGTAAAAGGTATTTTTCATTGTTTTGGTGGTGATGAGCGCCAGGCCAGAAAGATCATAGACATGGGGTGGATGTTGGGAATAGGAGGAGTGGTTACATACAAAAACGCGGGATTGGCAAAATTGATGGAGGTTTTGCCTTTGGAGAATATTGTTTTGGAAACCGATGCCCCCTATTTATCCCCCGTTCCATTTCGTGGCAAACGAAATGAACCTTCCTATATAAAGTATGTTGCTCAAAAAATTGCTGAAATTAAAAAAATCACTACCCAGGAAGTAGTTGCTGTAACCACAGCCAATGCGAAAAAAATATTCAGCTTCTGATGGAAAGAGGTATTTTTGCCATCCTTCTCAGGAGACTTGTCCGAGTGGTTGAAGGAGCACGCCTGGAAAGTGTGTATACCTCTAAAGGGTATCGAGGGTTCGAATCCCTCAGTCTCCGCATCTTTATCTTTGCTCGCCATGAAACATGCTGTCCTTAAAATTCATCCGAAAGACAATGTTGTTGTAGCATTGCGTGATCTTAAGAAAGGTGAAATCATTTCATGCGATGGAGAGGATTATGAAATGCTAGAGGATATCCCCGCAAAACATAAATTTTTTACATGTGATGTCAGTGTTTCTGGAGAGATTATTATGTATGGTGTGCTGGTAGGGAGAGCAACACAGGATCTAAAACGCGGGGGTCTCATGACTACGCAAAACATTCATCATGCTGCCGAGCCCTACAAATACAGAGGTTCAGTTTATCAGTGGACTCCCCCTGATGTATCAAAATGGAAGTCAAAAACCTTTATGGGGTATCACAGGAGTGATGGAAGGGTTGGAACGGCTAACTATTGGTTGTTCATCCCGACTGTATTCTGTGAAAACAGAAACTTGGATGTAATCCGTGAGGCCATGCAAAATGAATTGGGATATGGTGTTACGGATAAATATGTTTCGTTTACGAGGGAGTTGGTTGGTCAATACAAGGGACAAGTGACGAGGGACGAGGGAAGAGAAAATACAGTTGGCAGTTTACAGTTGACAGATAACCGCCAACCGTCAACCGTTAACCGTCAACCGCCAACCGTCAACCGGCTCTTTAAAAACGTCGATGGTATCAAATTTCTCAACCATCAAGGAGGATGCGGTGGCACCAGGCAGGATTCTGAAATTTTGCAAAATCTCCTGGCAGCTTATGCAGATCATCCCAATGTGGGGGGTGTTACTATATTAAGCTTGGGGTGTCAGCATCTCCAATCCAATGATTTTATAGCAGCCATCAAAAAAAGAAACCCATCATTTGATAAACCCCTTTACCTGTTTGAACAGCAGGGAGGCATGACGGAAGAAGAATTGATCAAACATGCCATTGCATCAACTTTCGAGGGTCTCGTTGAAATCAATCAGCAACAGAGAAAACCTGCAAATTTGGATAAACTTACTGTTGGCGTGAAATGCGGAGGCAGCGATGGATTCAGTGGCATATCTGCCAATCCTGCTGTTGGATATTTCTCTGATCTGCTGGTAGCACTCAATGGGAAAATTTTACTCGCAGAATTTCCTGAGCTCTGCGGCGCTGAGCAGGAGCTGATTGATCGATCGGTTAATCAATCCACCGCAGAAAAATTCATTCGTTTGATGGATGCTTATAGTGCGCAAGCAGAACAGGTGGGATCGGGTTTTCATGCAAATCCATCCCCTGGAAATATAAGAGACGGATTGATTACGGATGCCATTAAAAGTGCTGGAGCATGTAAAAAGGGTGGAAGCTCCCCGGTGATTGACGTACTTGATTATACTGAACCGGCAACCAAAGCGGGACTCAATTTGGTTTGTACTCCTGGTAATGATGTAGAAGCTACCACCGGTAAGGCTGCATCGGGTGCTACGTTGATTTTGTTTACAACCGGACTCGGAACGCCAACCGGAAATCCAGTTTGTCCAACAATCAAACTTTCCACCAATACCAAGCTCGCTCAAAAAATGCCTGATATCATCGATATTGACTGCGGTCCAATTGTAGATGGTTCTGCATCTATTCAAGAGATCGGAGAGCAGATTCTGGAATATTGTATCAAAGCTGCCAGCGGAGAAATCACTCCCAAGTCAGTTCTATTGAACCAGGATGATTTTATTCCTTGGAAGAGGGGGGTGTCTTTATGAGTTGACAGTTAACGGTTAGCAGTCAACCGTTAACTATGAATTTCTATTGATACAATTCAAATCCTCAAAAGCAGTTTTGAGTCGTGCGATGAATGTTTCCTGACCTTTTCTCAGCCATACCCTCGGGTCGTAATGCTTCTTGTTTGGTTTATCTGCTCCTTCAGGATTTCCCAACTGGCCCTGCAGATATGCTTCGTTTTTCTTGTAGTTTTTCAAAACACCTTCCCAGTAAGCCCATTGCAAGTCTGTATCGATGTTCATCTTGATGGCACCATACCCGATGGCTTCTCTGATTTGATGTTGTGGAGATCCGCTACCACCGTGGAATACAAAAAATACAGGTTTATCGCCGGTCTTGAATTCCTTTTGGATATAGTCTTGTGAATTTTTTAAAATCTCAGGACGAAGTTGAACATTGCCTGGACTGTAAACGCCATGGACATTTCCAAATGCTGCAGCAACTGTGAAGAGTTCACCAACTTTGCCCAAGTGTTCATATGCATAGGCAACATGTTGAGGTTGTGTGTACAACTTGTCATTTTCAACATCAGAATTATCTACTCCATCTTCTTCACCACCGGTTACACCCAATTCGATTTCAATACCCATACCCAATGGAGCCATGCGCTTGTAAAACTGAACCGAGGTTTCAATATTTTCTTCTATGGGTTCTTCACTCAAGTCAAGCATATGTGAACTGAAAAGTGGCTGACCTTTCTCTTTTTTATATTGTTCTCCTGCATCAATCAATGCACTGATCCAAGGCAACCATTTTTTGGCAGCATGGTCTGTATGGAGTACTACCGGGACACCATAATATTTGGCAACATTGTGAATATGCAATGCACCAGAAATGGCACCAGCAATATTGGCTTGCAATTGATCATTGGGCATTCCCTTTCCAGCTATAAACTGTGCACCGCCATTGGAGAATTGTACAATTACAGGAGAATTCACAGCAGCAGCTGCTTCAAGGGTTGCATTGATGGTGTCTGTTCCTGTTGTATTAACAGCTGGTAATGCGAACTGGTCTTGTTTGGCATCTTGATAAAGTGCTTTTAATTCCTCACCGAAGAGTACACCTGCGCTGTATTTGCCCATAAATCATTGTTTAAGAGCTGCAAATATCGGACTTTTTAGCGTCTTATCCTTCTTGATTGGGAACGATCCTTTCAAATGATTCCAATGGATGTTTTTCCCAATCTTTATCATATTTAACAAACCAGGAAAGCCATATACTACGGGAGAGGCGCATGAAGAGAGGTTGTAAAACGATCATGGCGACAGCATTTGTACCCATCCACCAAAAAAATCTGGTATCATCCAGAGAAAATCCAATCAACACCCACCATGCAAAAAAAGTAGCAACGCTGAATGCAACGGAGAGTGCATAGCTTACATAACCTGTGCCATAATAGAAACCAACTTCAATTTCAGTTGGTTGTCCACAAACATCACATTGTTCTTTCATTTTGGTTGTATTGCTCAATTTGTAAGCATTGCTGGAAATAAAGATATTCCCCTTTCTGCACCTGGGGCATCTGTTGTTCAATACGCTGTATAAATAAGTATGCTTCATTTTTTTGCTTATAGGCTGCAAGCTATATGATCAAGATGAATATGTGTGTGATAATTGTCTCGTTAAAGCACATCCAATAATTTTTCCATTTTTGTACTTCTGGATCCTTTGATCAAAATATTGGCATCAGCGGGCTTGTTGGATTTTACCCAGCCGCATGCTTCATCAACGTTTTTAAAAAATAAAAAAGGATGTTGAACCTGTTCAAAATCACCTCCCACCAAGATCACTTTTGAAAAATGCATCTTTTTGATGAGGTCAACAACCAGCTGATGTTCCTTGGGTGCTTCTTGACCCAATTCCATCATGGCACCCAACATCACCATTTTATTGGGAAGCTCTTGCTTGGCAAAATTTTCCAAAGCTGCCTGCATGCTGTTGGGATTTGCATTGTAAGCATCCAGGATAATTTTATTAGAGCCCTTCTCGATCAACTGCGACCGGGCATTGTTGGGTATGTATGATTCAATGGCATTTCTGATGGTATCAAATGGAATCTTAAAGTAGTCACCCAGGCAAATGGCAGCTTCTACATTGGGCTTGTTGTAACCACCAACAAGTTTCGTAAAAATTCTTTGTTGACGAGCGATGGGATGATGGACTTCCAATACAAGGAATGGATCATTTTGAAAAATGCTTGTTTTGACATTTCCCATCTGATTGCCATAAAAAACTTTATGCTCAATCTTTTCTCCCATTTTTATCAGATAGTCAAGGTCGCTGTTGATGAATGCCGTTCCTTGTCCCTTTGCAAGAAAGTCATACAACTCACCTTTCCCTTTTCTTACTCCTTCTATGCCTCCGAAGCCTTCCAAATGTGCTTTGCCGCAATTGTTGATGATACCATGAGTAGGAAGCACATAAGTGCAATATGATTCAATTTCTTTTTGGTGATTGGCGCCCATTTCAACAATAGCGATCTCTGCATCTTTTTGAATGGATAGCAAAGTGAGCGGAATGCCGATGTGATTGTTCAGGTTCCCCTTGGTTGTATAAGTCTTGAAAGTGGTTGATAAAACCGCATGCAACAGTTCCTTGGTCGTCGTCTTTCCATTGCTGCCGGTGATGGCAATGAAAGGTATTTTGAATTGTTTTCTATGGTGCAATGCAAGTTGTTGCAAAGTTGCAAGAACATCATCAACCAGAAAAATATGGTCACCCGCTAAGCCAATAGGTTCATCTATCACTACACCTGCAGCGCCATCCTCCAATGCTTTTCTGGCATATGTATTGCCGTTGAAATGGGGACCCTTCAATGCAAAAAATATTTCCCCTTTTTTTAAAGCACGTGTATCTGTTTGAACATGTGGATGTTCTAGAAAAAATGAATACAGTTTTTCCATTTTATTCCTCTCTGTTGTTCCTTGCTCTGTAATGTCTCCTTGTAATAATGATGATCACAGCAAGGATGCCAAATATAATGGGGAATGTCATTTACAGGGTTTTATTAAAGGTAACAAAAAAGCCCCATGAAGGGGCTTGGGTGAATTTGTTGCTATCGTTTCCTTGAATTCTGTCTGGTATTGCTGAAGTGCATTCCATTTTTGAATCCATTGCCTTCCTGGCTTCCAAACCTATCCATCGCACATCTGAAACCGATGGTTGAGCTGGAAAGATCTTCATCAAGATATCTTCTTGAACCAGGACTCAGCCAATAGGCTCTGTCATCCCAGCTGCCGCCTTTGTATACCCTAGATTTATTACTGATGAGTGTATTGAAGCCTGTATTGTATGTAGCCATGGAAAGTGAATCTCCATCATTGTAATTCAACAGATTATTCCGTTGGTAGTTTCTTCTGTTTTTAGTCTCTTCATCCGACACAATGGTTTTTTTCACATTCCCCAAACTGTCTCTCTGGTATTCATTGTTTTCGTCTTTGATGAATTTGCTGAATACATTTCCTCTGAATGGATTGAAATCATCCACATCTTTGCTGTTGAGGGGTCTGTATACATCCGCAACCCATTCATTTACATTTCCTGCCATGTTGTACAAGCCAAAACCATTCGGAAAGAATGAGGTGATGGGACCAGGAATAGAAGAATTGTCATTGAGACCGCCTGCTACACCCATGTAATCGCCTGTACCTCTCTTGAAATTGGCCATGTACTTACCTTGCCAGCTTCCCATGCGGCTGTCTCTCAATCCATTTACATTGCGAGACCAGGTATATACCTGCCTGTTCATGTAAAGTTCCTCGCCTCTTTTACCTTCTTTGTTCTTAGCATTTGGATTCTGATTGATGTATCCCAAAGCTGCATATTCCCATTCAGCTTCAGTGGGAAGTCTGTATTCGGGAAGCAGAATGCCGTCTTCCATCGTAGCATAATTACGGGGTCTGCCATTTTCATCGAGCAACTCTGGTTTTTTCTTTGGCTTGGCAGGTTGCGGAGAATAAATTCCAAGCAGGTAAGACTTGGTGGTAAAATTTTCTTCAGCTTGTCCCTGAAATGTTTTGAGTTGATTGGGATTGACCAATCCTTTTTGTACAAGGATCAATTCATTTACGCGGTTGCTTCTCCATATACAAAAGTCATTTGCCTGTCTCCAGCTTACCCCAACTACAGGATAGTCATTGTAGGAAGGATGACGGAAGTAGCTTTCCACAAGTGGTTCGTTGGCTGACAGTGCTTTTCTCCAAACCAATGTGTCGGGCTTTGCAGCATTGATTACATTCTCATACATTGGATCATCGAACGTTTTTTCAATCCAGCGCAGGTACTCTCTGTAATGGATGTTAGCAACCTCGGTTTTATCAATGTAAAATGACGATACAGTTACGCGCCTGGGAACATTGTTCCAATCACCCATTACATCCTCTTCGGTTGCACCCATGGTAAAAGTTCCACCTTGAACAAATTGCAATCCGGGTCCGGTGCCTTGTTCGATGATTTTGGATTTCTGAAATCCGCCCATTGACTTGTCGTTGTAATTCCAACCGGTCACGGATGATTTTTGAAATTTATTTTTTGAAAACAGACCACCGCCTTTACAAGCTGTAAACAGCAAGGCAATGGCAGATAAATATAAAAAATTCCTCATACGATCTTTTTAAGGTGTCCAAGGACATTTAAGGGTCCAAGGTAGTGAACAAATTTAAGTGTTAAATAAAATCAAATCAATGAATTGTGAGAAATATTATGTTTAGTAAATGCTAAATTTGTTAACACCCCTTTATGAAAAAATGCCTGATTTTTCTGACCCTCACGGGGTTGTTCTTTGTTGCAAGTGGGCAGAGAAAATACGCAAGCAATTCTGTATTGGCTACTGGTCAGTGGCTAAAAATTGCTGTGCAGCAGGCAGGTGTCTACAGGATCAGCGGGAATGATATCAGGTCAGCCGGACTCTCAGGCAGTATTGCATCTGCTCAAATCAGGCTGTTTGGGAATGGCGGAGCAGTCTTGCCAGAGGGAAATGCAGCTGACATACAGGACGATCTGAAAGAGGTTGCCATTGAGATGGTGGATGGCGCCGATGGCAGTTTTGATGCAGGTGATTTTTTTCTTTTTTATGCTCCCGGTCCTCATCAATGGTCAAGCGACAGCAGTTCACCTGGATTTACTTACTTGAAAAATTTCTACAGCGATCATTCGTATTATTTCATCCAACTAGGATCTGTCAGCGGCAAGAGAATACTTTCAAAAAAAGCATATGCAGGCAGCGCAAAGCCCGTGGATGCATTTGATGAACATGTACATCATGAATTGGATAGTATCAATTTTTTGAAAAGTGGAAAGGAGTGGTATGGTGAACATCTCAGCAACCAACCAGGAAGAACAGCTGTTCGGGATTTCAATTTGAACTTGCAAACGGCAGTGACGGGTGAGCCGTTTGCGTTGAGCAGCGAGGTGATTGGAACCAGCGCAAACCAGCAAAACAAAGTCGCTGTTTCTGTCAATGGAAAAAAAATATTTGAACATCTCATCAATCCTATACAGGGAAGTTTGATATCTCCAGTTGCAAACTCCAGTGAGATGTTTGCGCAAGATATCCTAAATGGGAATAGCATTACCATTTCATATCAACACACTGGGGGAAGTCTGAATGCGGCTTCTTGGTTGAACTGGTTCAGTATTGTATTCAAAAGGAAGCTTGATGTGCAAGGGCTGTCGCAGTTGCCCTTTAGGTTAAAAAAGATCCCAGATCAGCCTGTCAATTTTATTGTTTCAAATGCGGGTTCCAATTTTTCATTATGGGATGTTTCAGATCAACATGCTCCCCAAAAAATCAGAACATCTTTGAATGGAAACAACTTGAGTTTTGTGGACAGTGTTTTTCAAAAAAATGAGTACATCGTATTTGATCCTGTAAAAGCCATCACCCCGCAGTTGGTTGGAAAAATATCGAATCAGAATTTGCATCAGATGACATCTGCTGATTTGATCATCATCACTGAGAAAACATTGATGGAGCAGGCGAATCGTTTGCGTGATTTTCACAATGCAGCTGATCGGATTTCAGGAATGGTAGTAGATGTGCAGGAAATTTACAATGAGTTTTCATCGGGTACACCAGACCCTTCCGCCATTCGAAATTTTTTGAAAATGTTGGTCGACCGTTCACGCAGCAGTGGTATTAAACCCTCTTATGTGTTGCTTTTTGGAAGTGCATCCTACCGCATCAAGGAGAAATCAACTCAGTGGAACAGCAAGGTCCCATCTTATCAAACCCTCGAATCGCTCGATCCACTGCTGAGTTATGTCACAGATGATTATTTTGGTTTCATGGATGATGAAGATGATATCAACAACAGTAAAAAAATTGCATTGTTGGATTTGGGCATAGGACGTTTGCCGGTGAGAAATGCAGATCAGGCCAAGAAAACTGTCGATAAAATCATTCGATACAAAAACAGTCTTTCCCTGGGTGAGTGGAGAAATAATTTTACACTTGTTGCAGATGATGAAGATTATAACCTGCATGTTGAAGATGCCGAATTGCATGCCTCACTATTGGATCGGGTTGCCCCACAATTGAATACAAAAAAAATTTATTTGGATGCTTATAAACAGGAAAGCAATGCCGGAGGAAGCCGTTATCCCGATGTGAATCGTGAGGTATTGCAAGACATTAACAATGGTACGTTGGTTTGGAACTACAGTGGACACGGTAACAGCACCAGGTTGGCGTATGAGGTATTATTAGATAAGGATCTTCTTGCTGAATGGAAAAATGAAAACAAACTTCCTTTTTTCATAACTGCAACTTGTGATTTTGCACCATTTGATGATCAGTCGCAATTTTCATTGGGGGAGGACTTGTTGATTGGAAGAAATACCGGTGCCATTGGGATGGTAACCACTACCCGTTTGGTTTTTGCATCCAGTAACAGGGAGATGAACAATAATTTTCTTTCATTTTTAACCAAACGCAACGAGAACAATACTTTTTCTAGGTTGGGCAATACCTTGAAAGATTCGAAGAACTATACCTACCAAAACAGCACTGATTACATCAACGCAAGAAAATTCACTCTATTGGGAGATCCTGCCATGCAGCTCGCCATGCCTGAACATACTGTGGCTACAACTTTCATCAAAGAAGAAGGATCTTCTCTTGCTGCAGACACATTGAGGGCGCTAAAAACATATACTGTTACAGGGGAAATAAAAAATGCAAATGGAAGCTTATTTTCATCATTCAACGGCAATCTCTATCCAATATTATTTGACAAGCCGAAAACCACACAGACTTTGGCCAATGATCCGGAAAGCAAGTCCATGCCTTTTTCTTCTTATTCCAACATTCTGTACAGGGGAAAAGTAAAAGTTGAAAATGGAAAATTCAATTTTGCGTTTACTGTGCCAAAGGACATTGATTATACATACGGCAAAGGGAAGCTGGTTTATTATGCTGAAAATGGAATAACAGATGCAAGCGGTTTCTACCAGGATTTTGTGATAGGCGGATCAGGTAATATTTCAATTAATGATCTAAAGGGTCCTGATTTGAAACTCTACCTTGACACCCTCTCATTTAAATCTGGCGATGCAGTAGGATCCAGTCCCATCATGTATTTGCAATTATCAGATGTATCAGGACTCAATCTGTCTGGTGCCGGAATTGGACATCAAATCACAGCAGTCATTGACGAGCGATTTTCCGAGCCGATTGTGCTCAATGAATATTTCAAACCGACAGGCAACAGTGCTGGCATGGTGGTTTATCCATTGACTGGACTAGCTGCAGGAAAACATCGGATCGATGTCAAAGCATGGGACGTTTATAACAATTCATCTTCGGCGTCGGTTGAGTTTTTCGTGCAGTCCACCAATCCAGAAATCATCAAGCGATTCATTTCATACCCCAATCCATTCGCAGAAAAAGTACAAATTTCAGTTGATCTTGATCTGCCAGAACTGGGTTATACATCATCACTGGATGTTTATACCATGGAAGGAAGATGGATCAAACATCAGGAACTGAGCTTGAATCAAAAGGGACCTTTCAGCCTGGGATTTGAATGGGATGGGAAAAATATGCAAGGAGTTGCAGTGCAAAAAGGCATCTATCTGGTAAAACTGACAATAATTTCAAAACAAGGAAAAAACACTTCAAAACTGCTAAAGCTCATAAAGCTTTAATGAGGAATGCTTATTTTTACCAATATAAACCACCGATTATCGTCACATTTTTACCCGACCCGACATCTTAATATTTATTGATCAATTCATTTAACTATGAGAAATGTACTCAAGGTATTTTTTGGCGGTTTATTATTGACCCTGGCACAGGATATTCAGGCACAGAACACCATCAATGTTGTGACAAGTGCTGTTCCGTTTCTGAGAATTTCACCCGATGCGAGAGCTGGTGGAATGGGTGATTTGGGTGTTGCCACCATGCCAGATGCAAATGCTCAATTTTACAATCTTGCCAAATATCCATTTGCTAAAAACAATTCCGGCATCGGACTTACCTATACCCCCTGGTTGAAAGACTTGGGATTGAACGATGTTTTTCTGGCATCCTTGGCCGGTTACAAGAAAATAGATGAAACGCAATCTATTTCAGGTTCATTGAGATATTTCAACCTGGGGAACATAGAGTTTACCGATAATTTTGGAAACTCACTTGGAACAGGAAGACCACGGGAACTTGGACTGGATTTTGGTTATTCCAGAAAGCTTTCAGACAACCTGAGTCTGGGAGTTGGGCTTAGATACATCAATTCTGCATTGGCCAATGCCCAAATTGGAGGCGTTGCATACAAGCCAGGTAATGCAGTGGCAGGGGATTTGGGTATTTATTATGTCTCCAATCCGGAAGATTTGACCGGATTGTCCCTTGGACTTGCCATGACAAACATGGGTTCTAAGATCAGTTATACAGGAGATGCTGCCCAGAAAGACTTCATTCCTGCCAACATGACTCTTGGTGCCATGTATACTGTAATCAGCAATGAAGTAAATCGCCTCTCTTTGGGTATGGATATTCACAAATTGATGGTGCCTACACCTCCATTGCTTGGAGACAGTGCAGCAATGATCGATTATCGTTCTAAAAGTGTGGTAGGGAGCTGGTTTTCCTCATTCGGCGATGCCCCTGGAGGTTTTTCAGAGGAGTTCAAAGAGTTTGCATTTTCCTTGGGCGGTGAATTTATTTACAACGAACAATTTGCAGTACGTGCCGGTTATTTTTATGAAAACAAAAACAAAGGCAACCGTCAATATTTTTCAATGGGCGCAGGTTTCAGGTACAACAACCTCGACATCAATCTTTCGTATTTGATTCCCTCCGGGACGGGTGTAAACAGGAACCCACTCTCCAATACCATTCGTTTCAGTTTGCTTTTCAATTTGGGTCCCGCTGAAGAGTAGTCATCCCACAAATTTGTTTTCACTATTTTTATGAAAAATAGTTGATGTCATACAGAGTTGGTTTTGGCATAGATTTTCATCAGTTGGTGGAAGGAAGAGATTTGTGGTTAGGAGGCGTGAAAATTCCTCATCAGTTGGGTGCGAAAGGGCACAGCGATGCAGATGTGCTCTTGCATGCAATTTGCGATGCTATGTTGGGAGCGCTGTCGCTTGGAGACATTGGAGTCCATTTCCCTGATACAGATCAAGCGTACAAGAATATTGACAGCAAAATTTTGTTGACAAAAACGTACGAACTTATCTCTTCAAAAGCATACACTGTTGTAAATGTTGATAGTTCACTCTGTTTGGAGGCTCCAAAAATAAAGCCATTCGTATCATCCATGCAAAGTTGCATTGCTTCTATCTTACAGATAACTACAGAGGACATTTCAATCAAAGCAACTACCACTGAAAAAATGGGATTTGTAGGCAGAGAAGAAGGTTTGGTGGCATATGCGACTGTATTGTTGCAGAAAAAAAATTAACCAAAGAGAGAGGTAAATTATCACCTTCGCTGGTTTGCTTCGCATGGATATTTGTAGATTTGCAAAAAAGTATTTTTGAAGGTTCAGATCGTCAATAAATCAACACATGCTTTGCCTGTTTATGCAACAGCTGGTTCATCAGGCATGGATATCCGAGCCTTTATCCCACATACAATCACGCTTGCTCCAATGGAACGCAGTTTGGTTCCCACTGGATTGTATCTTGAAATTCCTGCAGGATACGAGGCGCAGGTCAGGCCCCGCAGCGGACTCGCCATCAAACAAGGAATTACTTGTTTGAATACACCTGGTACAATTGATGCAGATTACAGAGGAGAAATCAAAGTCATATTGATCAATCTTTCCAACGAGCAACAGGTTATAGAAAATGGAGATCGGATTGCTCAACTGGTTTTTCAAAAAATTCAAAAGATTGAGTGGGAGGAAACCAGTCAGTTGGGAGAGACAGTAAGAAGCGACGGAGGATTTGGGCATACTGGAAAAAAATAAACAACATGAAATCATTTGCTATCATCATATTCAGTTTGATTTTGCTCGCTTCATGCAGATCAACCAGAAAGCTTACCAATGTGATTGCTGCAAAAGACAGTGTTGTCACCGTGGTGAATCCATATGATTCTGACTCTGCAAAGTTTGTCAGAGCTACCATGCAGAAGATCAAAGATCGTCAGATACAATTCAAGACTTTTTCTTCAAAAATCAAAGTGGATTACAACGATGATAAGAACCGAAAGTTTGACTTCAATGCTTTTTTCAGGATGCAGAAAGACAGTGCCATGTGGATCTCCATTGTTGCAGCATTGAATATTGAAGCCTTTCGTGTGCTGATCAGACCAGACAGCATCATTATACTTGATAAATTGGATAAAACTGTGCAGCGCAAGCCTTTTTCCTATTTGCAGGTCATCACAAAAGTCCCCTTCGATTATCAAACACTCGAGAACTTGATTTTGGGAAATCCTATTTATCTCGATAAGGAAGTCATGGCATTTTCTGAAAAGACAGAGACACTCTCTTTTTCCACTGTTGGAGATGCCTTTAAACATTTTATGACAGTGGGTAAAAATGATTTGAATGTATTGTTCAGTAAACTGGATGATATTGATATATCGAGAAGCAGAACAGCCAATCTTGCTTACGCAGGCTATATTCCTATAGGAGAGCGCATTTTTGCTGAGGAGCGGAAAATTGATTTGGCTGAAAAAACACAGATTCAAATTGCCTTGAATTTCAAGCAGGTTGAATTTGACAAGCCCATTAGCTTCCCTTTCAGCATACCAAAGAATTATAAAACCATCAATTAACTTAATTTTTAAATGGAATTTGACAACTTCAGGTAGTCATTTCAATCAACAATGAAATCTATAAAGTCCATTATATTGTTCTCGATATGTATTTCATCAGCTTTGTTTTCAATCTCTCAAACACGTGAGGAGCTTGAAAAACGGAGAAAAGAAATACAACAGGAGATTCAGGATCTTCAGCGTGCCCAATCGGAAATTTCAAAAGACAAAAAAGCGGGACTCTCACAATTGAAATTGATTGAAAGAAAATTACGCAGTCGCTATGCTGTAATTGAGAATCTCAATGATGAGGTGAAGATGATTGATAATACAATTTTTAATGACAACAGGGAGATCTATCGTTTGCAGAGAGAACTTGATACGCTTAAAAAGCAATATGCAAGAACCATTGAATATGCATACAAGAACAGAAGCAGTTATGATATGATGAATTTTATCTTTTCTGCGACCAGCTTCAATGATGCTGTCAGAAGAGTCAGTTACCTAAAGACATACCGACAATACCGGGATGAACAAGTTGGAAATATCAATAGAACACAGAAAGAGCTGTCGGTTAAAATCAATACGCTTACACAAGACAAGAAAGAGAAAGGTCAGGTATTGTTGGAGCAGAATAAACAAAAAGAGTTGCTTGAGTCAGAAAAAAAGGAGAAAAATCAATTTGTTACCAAGTTGAAATCGCGTGAAAAGGAAATCGAAAAAGAAATGGCTGCCAAACGTAAAATCGAGCGCAGTCTGCAAACCTCTATTGCTGCAATTGTAAAAAGAGAAATTGAAGCTGCAAGAAAAAAGGCAGAGGAAGATGCCAAAAAAGCTGCAGCTGCTCTTGCATCAAAACCTGCTGAGGTCAAGCCAGCAGCTACTTTGTCCGCAGCTCCTGTAACCACACGCAAGGTGAATGTACTGGAAAATACCCCAGAGGTTACAAAAGTTTCTGTTGGATTCGAGAACAACAGAGGCAACCTCCCTTGGCCGGTTGACAAGGCAACTGTTACAGCGGGATTTGGCAGACAAAAAATTGAGGGCACATCTATTATTGAAGATAATATTGGTTTGACGATTCAAACAGTCGCCGGATCCAATGTAAAAGCGGTATTTGATGGTACGGTAGCTACTGTGTATGATGTTGCGGGAAGTCAGACAATCACCATCAAGCATGGTAAATATTTCACGACCTATTACAATCTTTCAAGTGTAAATGTATCCAAAGGTGCATCGGTAAAAATGGGTCAATCCATCGGAAAAGCAGCACAAAATGATGACGGTGATGGTGAAATTATTTTTGTGGTGAATGTTGAATCGAAGTTTGTTGATCCTGAGGACTGGTTAAAGAACCGATAGTATCATTTTTTCAACACTCGCTGATAGAGATTTTCGTATTTGGGTACGATCTTGTGTATGTCAAAGCTTTCTGCCTGCTTTCTTGCCTCTTCGCTGAATCTATTCAATACTTGATCATTGCTAAGAATTGAAATGGCCTGATGGCTCATTTGCTCAACATCTCCAATCCCACTCAAGTAACCATTTTTACCATGGGTAATGATTTCAGGTATACCACCTGTATTGGTGGCAACCACAGGTGTTCCTGCTGCCATGGCCTCCAAAGCTGCTAGTCCAAAACTTTCATATTCAGATGGGAGTAAAAACAGATCTGCGATGGCATAAATATCTTCCATGTCTTGCTGTTTCCCCAAGAACCTTGTTTCTTCAATTATTCCCAATTCCCTGCACAGATCCTCTGCCATATGTCTTTCTGGCCCGTCGCCTACCAGCAACAATTTTGAGGGGATTGACTTTTTAATTTTATTGAAAGTATAAATGACATCTGCAATCCTCTTTACTTTTCTGAAATTAGATGCATGCAGGATGATTTTTTCTCCATTGGGTGCGATGGCTTTTTTGAATGCATCCATTGGTTTGACAGAAAATCTGGTGATATCGACAAAATTATGGATGACCGAAATCTCTTTCTTGATCTCAAAATTTTCCAACGTTTCCTTTCTGAGATTATCAGATACTGCTGTGATGGCATCACTCTGATTAATCGAAAATGTAACGACTGGTGTATAGGTTTTATCTCTACCCACCAGTGTGATATCGGTGCCATGCAAAGTGGTGATGAATGGGACCTTGATATTTTCTTCTGCCAATATTTGTTTGGCCATGAAGGCGGCAGAAGCATGTGGAATAGCATAGTGCACATGAAGCAAGTCAACATTGTTGTTTTTGACTACATCCACCATGGTACTTGCCAATGCAGTTTCATATGGGGGAAAATCAAACAAAGGATAAGAGGGTACCCTCACCTCATGAAAGAAAATATTTGCACTGAATCCGGTGAGTCTTACTGGCTGTTGATAGGTGATGAAATGAATTCCATATCCTTTGTCTGCCAGTGCCTTGCCAAGTTCAGTCGCCAGCACCCCACTGCCTCCGAATGTTGGATAACATACAATGCCAATATTCATGTGATACAAATCTGATATGAAGGTACCATTAATGCAGTAGATTCAAATCCGTTGTCAGCAATAATATTAAAATTGGTTAGCTTAGATCATAAATTTTCCTGTATGAAACAACTCATATTCTTTGCAGCCATGTTAAGTGTTTGTTGGACAATGGCGCAGCCTGCATCAGATGATTCTTCCGCCATCAAAAAAATTTCTGATGAAATTTTCATGAATGGAACCGCATATAGCAATTTAAAATACCTGTGTAAAAAAGTGGGTCCCAGGCTTTCAGGTTCACCAGGGGCTGCATTGGCTGTTGAACAAACTGCAAGGATGCTGAGAGAAGTAGGTGCCGATACTGTATACCTGCAACCATGCATGGTTCCAAGATGGGTAAGAGGAGCAAAGGAAGTGGGAACTGCCGAGTTGATTGATGGAAAGAAAATCAAATTAAATATCGTTGCATTGGGCAATGCGGTAGGAACACCAGCTGCTGGAATCAATGCGGAGATCGTAGAAGTGAAAAATTTCAAGGAGCTGGAAATGCTGGGAGCAGAGGGCGTAAAAGGTAAAATCGTTTTTTACAATTACAGAATGGATCCAAGGTACATCAATACATTTCAGGCATATGGAGAAGCCGGCGCTTACCGCAGTCAGGGACCCTCACGAGCAGCAGCCCTGGGCGCTGTTGGGGTAATTGTAAGGACACTTTCTCCTGTTTTGGATGACAATCCACATACCGGTGCAACCAGGTATGATGAGGGAAAACCCAAAATCCCTGCTGTTGCGATCAGTACCAATGGTGCAGTTGAATTGAGCTCATTGATTGTTGCCAAAAAGGTGAAATCCGTTTATGTAAAAACCAATTGCCAAATGCTGGAAGATGTGCCTTCATTCAATGTGGTTGGAGAATTGAGAGGAAGTGATTTTTCTGATGAAATCATTACTGTTGGCGGACACCTTGATAGTTGGGATCTGGCGGAGGGTGCACATGATGATGGTGCAGGATGTGTGCAAAGCATAGAAGTGATACGCGCATTAAAGGCGTTGGGTATTAGACCCAAGAGAACCATTCGGGCGGTGATGTTTATGAATGAGGAGAACGGGCTGCGAGGAGGAAGCAAGTATGCTGAAATTGCAAAAGAGGAAGGAAAAAAATTCATCATGGCACTCGAAAGTGATGCCGGGGGATTCACCCCAAGGGGATTTGGTTACAGTGCCAATGCTACACAAAGCAATAAGATAGAAAAATGGCAATCTCTTTTTGTGCCTTATGGAGCGGCTGAATTCAAGCGTGGCGGCGGCGGTGCAGATATCGGTCCCCTGCGAACACTGGGAACGGCATTGATTGGATTGAATCCTGATTCACAGCGTTACATGGACTTGCATCATGCCAAGACTGATGTGTTTGAGGCTGTCAGCGAACGCGAATTGAATCTGGGTGCTGTTGTGATGACAGCAATGGTTTATCTGGTGGCGCAATACGGACTATAATTTTCCGATTGCAAACAGAGTGGGCTGTTTGGGTATTTCCAGTGTTGATTTTTTCCAGTCCATTACTGTTTTTGTTTTGATCCATTCTTCTTTTGATGTGATATGGTATCCAATGCATATGGCCGTACTGTCATGCAAGTGTTTCAGCAAAGATTGAAACAGTTGATTGTTTCTGTATGGTGTTTCAATGAAAAGTTGGGTTGCATGTTCTTTGATTGACCTGGCCTCTAATAATTTGATTTGTTTTGCTCGTTCCGGTTCCTGGATGGGAAGGTAACCATGAAAAGCAAATGACTGTCCATTGAAGCCGCTGGCCATCAACGTCAGCAAAATGCTGCTTGGCCCAACAAGAGGTTTTACAGCAATATTATGTTTTTGTGCAACGGATACTAGCACCTGTCCGGGATCTGCAATACCCGGACAACCAGATTCACTTGCTATACCGATGGTTTTCCCTTCTTGAAGTGCTTTTGTGAAAACAGAGATCAGTGCATCCTCTTTTTTCTCCATTTCATGCCATTCTTTTGCATCTATATCAAATTGCTTATCTACTTGTTTGAATGCCCTTCTCGCTGTTCTAATATTTTCTACAAAAAAAACTTCACATGCATTGATATGCGCTGAAACATAAGCTGGCAGGGCGTCGTAACCGTCCTCTGCAATGCTGATGGGAATCAGTATAACCTTTGCCTTGTTCATGTCCGTTTTGTTTTTACTTCATGCATGGTAATGGTTGCAGCAATGACTGCATAAGAAGGGGCAAAAATCCATCCAACAAATATGAAGCAATGCATCAGGTAAAATACCATTCCATTACCAATGGCGAGTCCCCTGTGCCGATTGATAAATGTGGAGCTGTTAAAATTGCTTGTATTGAATTTATCAAAAGAATAATTCAACATGGAGAATCCGTAAAAATAGCATTCCACCATTCCTGCGAGCAGAGGGGTGATCCAACCGATCAGTGGAAGAAGGGAGATTAAAATAATAGCAAAAACATAAATGATTTGCCAGGCGGTGTTCCGGATGGCCATTTTGATTCCATCCAACATCCATGCAATATAGTTTTGGGGTTGCGCCTGCATGGGCGTTTTTTCCAAGATGGAAATGGTTCTGTGTGTGAGAAAGGTAAATACTGGTGCACCCAAAATCAGCCATATGTATTTAAACATTGAGAAATACAACAGCATCAAAATGATCCAAATGATGATCCCTCCAACGGTGAATAAAAAACCAATCCAACTTTGATCCAACGAAATCAGCCATTTCTGGAGTCCGGTTTCAACATTCAACCAATGGATCACTGCATTGGCTGATTTTGAAAAGAAGTACATGCTGATGCCAAAAAGTATGGCATACAGGATACCTGGTATCAACACCCATTTCCAAAGTTTATGGTTTTTGATCAGCTCATGTGCTTTGAAATAGGCTTGGATTGATATGATAAAATCTTTCAGCATGTTATTGAGGAAGAGCAAAATAACGATTAATGCTGAATTCCCGAAGTTGTTCAAAATATTGAATTGGTTAACTTTAATTGAAATTCGTGATCGATGAGCAGTATGCATGAAATACAAGCAACAGCCGGCAAGTCTTTGGGGTTATTTAAATTGTCAATTGGACTTGCACTGTTCTTTCTGATGTTGCTGATCAATCCATTTAATATGGATCCCTTCCACTGCAATGTATTGGCTGTCGCGGTGCTAATGATCAGTTGGTGGATCACTGAAGCGTTACCCATGCCAGTGGTTGCATTGCTTCCCTTGGTGATGTTTCCATTGATGGGAATTTCAACAGTGAGTGAAACAGCAACTCCATATGCCAATGAAGTCATATTTCTGTTTATGGGGGGATTCCTTATTGGACTCGGAATTGAAAAGTGGGGTCTGCACAAACGCATCGCATTGAAAATAGTCTCTGTTACAGGTTCGAGTGGAAATAAAATCTTATTAGGATTTATTATTTCTACCGGATTCATCAGCATGTGGTTGAGCAATACGGCAACCACCATGATGATGTATCCCATAGCCATATCGGTTATTTCAGTTGTCATCAACATGCATGAAAAAGAAAATGCCAAGAGAAATTTCGCATTGGCTATGATGATTTCAATTGCCTATGCATCAAATTTTGGAGGGATTGCTACCATCATCGGTACTCCTCCCAATGTGGCATATGCTTCTTACATCAGTAAAAAATATCATGTTGATATTTCATTTTTTGATTGGATGGTCGTTGCGATGCCCATTGCCATTTTGTTGCTGATACTGTTGTTTTTTGCCTTGGTACTCATTTTCCCCAATCGCATCAAGTCCAACTCAGATTTTGAACAAATGATATCTGATGATGTTGCGGAATTGGGTCCGATGAGCGTACCAGAAAAAAGAGTATTGATTATTTTTTCTATAACTGCTTTGCTATGGATTTTCAGAAGTTTGATCAATCAATTGAACGTAGTAAAGCTTGATGACAGCATGATCGCCATTTTTGGAGCGGTTCTCATGTTTGCAGTTCCTGCAGGGGGCGATCCAGGAAACAAGGGAAAACTATTGACATGGAATGATACAAGTAAAATGGCTTGGGGAATTTTATTGCTCTTTGGTGGGGGCATCGCATTGGCGGGAGCTCTTGAAAAATCAGGTATCATTCAGTTGATTGGCACTGCCCTGGCCGCAAACACTTCGATTACGGTATTTTTCATGATTGCAATTGTTGCGATCGTATCTCTTTTTTTAAGCGAAATCATGAGCAATGTTGCTCAAGTTATTGTGTTCGCACCTATTGTAACCGTGCTTGCAGAATCTATGCAGATCAATCCTTTTCTTTTGGGAATACCCATGACACTCGCAGCAAGTTGTGCATCCATGTTGCCGATGGGAACACCCCCCAATGCAATTGTTTTTTCAAGTGGTCACATTAAAATAGCAGATATGATCAAAGCAGGTTTTGTGATGAACTTGATTTCAATTGTATTGATTGTACTGGCATCTTTCTACATTGTACCCTTGGTGATGCACCTGTAAAAGGAATTACGCTTGTGTTTTTTCTCCAAATGCCAAATCTCCTGCGTCGCCGAGTCCGGGTACTATATATCCCTTGGCAGTCAGCTCATCATCTATATCAACGCACCAGATCTTGACCTCGGGTTCTTTTCTTCGAACATATTCAATTCCCTCTGTGCAGGCAATAACAGCCACAACATGGATTTCAAGGATATTTCCCTGTTGTTTTAAAAATTCAATTGTTTTAACCAACGAGGCTCCTGTAGCAAGCATCGGATCACTGAGTACAACAATTCTACCGTCCAAAGAGGGGGATGACATGTATTCAAGGCTTATTTCAAAACTTCCGTCACGGTTATGCTTTCTGTACGCTGCAATAAACGCATTGTCCGCTTTGTCAAAATAATTGAGCATGCCCTGGTGTAATGGGAGTCCTGCTCTTAAAATTGTTGCCAAAACAGGTTGATTGACAAGGGCTTTTGATTTGGATATACCTAAAGGGGTTGTTATATCTTTCTCTTCCCAGGGAAGTTGTTTGCTGATTTCATAAGCCATGACTTCACCGATCCTTTCTATGTTTCTCCTGAAACGCATTCTGTCGTTTTGCACTTGTACGTCTCTCAGTTCATTGATCCAATTGTTGACGAGCGAGTGATGTTGGCTGATATTAATTACCATAAATGTTTAATTTCGGACCTCCTACAAATGTAGAAAAATAAGATGGTATACAAGGTAATTGGAACAATGAGTGGAAGTTCGCTGGACGGGCTCGATGTGGTATTTGTTGAGGTAGAGGAAAAAGGTGGCAACTGGAGCTTTCAGGTGCTGCAGGCTGATTGTCTGCCATTTGAAAATGATTTGAAGGAGCAACTCAAAAATGCTCCCACGCTCACTGCGAGAGAACTTGCTACACTGGATGCCCGTTTCGGATCGTATATCGGAGAGCAGGTTAATCAATTCATTGAAAAAAATGCCTTACAGTATAAAGTCGCACTCGTTGCATCACACGGTCACACTGTTTTTCATCATCCTCCCCATTATACTACCCAAATCGGAAACGGTGCTTTCATTGCAGCAGTAACTTCTTTACCGGTTGTGAGTGACTTGCGGACAATGGACGTTGCAATGGGTGGACAAGGTGCACCGATTGTTCCAATGGGTGAGCAGCTGCTTTTCCCCCAGTACAAGTATTTTTTAAACATTGGCGGAATAGCAAATATTTCATATAATGGTGCTAGCGTGTATGATGCATTTGATGTTTGTCCTGCCAACCGCGTCCTCAATACCTTGGCAGAAGAAATGGGATTTGCATTTGACGAGCAAGGGACAAATGCCAGAAAAGGAAATATCGTTGAAGGATTGCTAGATCAGTTGAATACGCAAGAGTATTATTGGCAGACTTTCCCCAAATCACTTGCCAACGAGTTTGGAACAGAGGTTATTCTTCCATTGATAAAATCATGCAAACTAGATCCACGTGATGCTTTGTGTACATATGTGGAGCATATCGCCATGCAGGTGAGCGAGTCTATTCAGCAAATCAACCGAAAACGAGGCGTGGTTTGCAATGATGATAAAATGCTTGTTACCGGTGGAGGTGCTTTCAATCAGTTTTTGATTGAACGGTTGAACATTCATTTAAATCCACTGCACGTCATGGTAGAAATCCCCGATGCGCAAACTGTTGCCTACAAGGAGGCCATCATCATGGGACTGCTTGGCATTTTGAGGTGGAGGGAGGAGCCTACTGTATTGAAGACTGTAACCGGGGCCCGGGAGCATAGTATAGGGGGGGCCTTGTGGATGGGTAAATCATGACATAAAAAAACCGGATGATTTCATCCGGTTTTTATTTTTTTAATAGCCCCATTTTTTCATGATGGCCAAATCCTCTTTCATGCAATCAAGAGGTAGCTTTCCTTGATAGGACTCCTGTTCGATGATGAAATGTTTGGTGCCCCATTTCTTTCCAAGATCAATGATCTCTTTAACGGGAACAATGCCTACACCCAGAATGGTGGATTCGTATTTTTCATGTCCCGCATTGGAAAGGACTTCATCTTTGACGTGCATGGATTCAAATCTGCCAGGATATTTCTGCATGATATCGAGTGCTTTTGCACCACCATTGATCATGTTGCCAATATCCAGCTGCTGCATCACCAGTTTCGGATCGGTCTCTCCCAATATGATATCATAGAGGGTTCTTCCTTCCAATTGCTCACTGAATTCAAAATCGTGGTTGTGATAACCAAATTTCATTCCGTATTTGTTGCAGAGTTCTCCAGATTTATTGAACACTTGCATGAATGCTTTGAGGGCATTCGCATCTCTGCGTGTGGTGGTTTCCATTGACGGACTGATTACAAACATTTGTCCTACGGTAGCGGCATCTTCTACAGTGTACTTCCATGCATCTGTAAAATCTTTCTTGCTGCTATCCCAATGTTTAGAACTCATAACAGTATGTCCGCTTGGCATTTTCATTCCCAAGTCATCCAACACTTTTTTAAATTCTGTGGCAGTCCAGCCATAAAACTTACGGTTTACGTAATTGGCATGTTCAACATGCTTGTATCCCATGCCGGAAAGTGCCTTGAGAGTTCCCAAAGGATCTTTGCTCATTTCTGTTCGGATGGAATAAAGTTGTATGCCAGTCAATTGTCCTTTTTTTGCACTCGATGCAAAAAGATCATTTGAAAACATGGCAGTACCTGCTGCTGCCAGGGCAGCATTTCGGATAAAAATTCTTCTTGATTGATTCATATGGAGGGGTTTAATCGGATCAGTAATTTACGAAAATTTGGATAATGCAACGGCAATTTTCAAAGAAACATGGCTGTCTTGCTTTCTTTGATTTTTTTGATTCCAGAGGGAATTCCCGCATAAATTATTTTACCGCCTTCAACCCCGGCTTCCTGTCCCAGCTCAATGAGCCAGTCAGCCGCTTTGATGACGTCTGTATTGTGTTCTATGACGATGATGCTATGTCCCTGTTCAATCAGGGCATTGAAAGACATCAATAACTTGTTGATATCATGAAAATGCAACCCGGTGGTTGGCTCGTCAAATATGAAAAGTATTTTATCCTGATGCCCCTTTCCCTTTCCTAGAAAACTTGCGAGTTTCACTCTTTGGGCTTCCCCACCAGAGAGGGTATTGCTGGATTGGCCGAGTTTGACATAGCCCAAGCCGACATCACTCAGTGGTTTGAGTTTTTGTGCAGTTTCCTTGTGATCAGCAAAAAAATCAATTGCTTCATCTACACTCATTTCTAATACATCATGAATATTTTTACCTCTGTAGCTGACTTCCAATACTTCCTCTTTGAATCTCTTTCCATTGCAACTTTCACAGGTGAGGTGAACATCTGCTAAAAACTGCATTTCAACCAGCTGTTCTCCTTCCCCTTTGCATGCATCACATCTTCCACCATCTACGTTGAAAGAAAAATGTTTGGGCTGATATCCCCGGATCTTGCTCAATGACTGGGAAGAAAATAAATCTCGCACTGTGTCCCAAGCTTTTATATAAGTAACCGGGTTGCTTCTGGAAGATTTACCAATGGGATTTTGGTCAATCATTTCTACCTGTTGAATCAAATCGAGATCTCCCATGAGTTGACGATGTGCTCCAACTTTTTCAGAGGAAGTCCCTGTGAGGTGTTTTTCCAATGCTGGAAAGAGAATCTTCTTTACCAATGTTGTTTTCCCACTGCCGCTTACACCACTGACGACAGAAAATACACCCAAGGGGAAATGTACGTCAATGTCCTGCAGGTTATTTTCTGAGGCACCTTCAATGGTGATATGGTGTTTTGCTTTGCGCAGTGTTTTGGGAATATCAATTTTCAGTTCACCGTGCAGATATTTTGATGTGAGACTTTTTTCTGATTTCAAAATATCCTGAATGGTTCCTTCTGCAACAACTTCTCCTCCCAGGTGACTGGCAAAGGGTCCCATGTCGATGATATGATCTGCAGAACGCATCATGTTCTCGTCGTGTTCTACCACGACAACGGTATTTCCCAAATCACGCAATTTCTTCAATACTTTGATGAGTCTGTCTGTATCTCTGCTGTGCAATCCAATGGATGGCTCATCTAATATGTACAATGAATTGGTGAGATTGCTTCCGAGGCATCTTGTCAATTGAATACGCTGACTCTCACCGCCGCTCAAACTATTGGCCAATCGGTCAAGTGTCAGATATCCAAGTCCGACATCCAACATGGTTTCCAGCCGTTGGTTGATTTCAATCAATATTCTTTTTCCAATGCTGGCTTCATGGGGGGTTAGCTGGATTTGATCAAACCACTTGGCCAAATCTCTGATGGGCAGTTTACACAGTTCTCCAATATGTTTCCCATTGAGATAGACATACAGCGCCTCTTTTCTCAATCTGTACCCATGGCAGCTTGTACAGGTTGTTCTACCTCTGTACCTGGACAACAATACCCTGAATTGTACTTTGTAAAGATTCTGCTCTACCTCTTTGAAAAAATCATCGATGCCATAGGCGTGTTCATGGCCTTTCCACAGGATTTCCTTCTGTTTGTCTGACAATTCACCATAGGGTTTGTGGACAGGAAATGATATTGACTTGGCACCTTTGATGAACTGTTCTCTCCACCAATTCAGCTTTTCACCTTTCCAAGGAGCAACTGCTCCATCGAAAACGCTCAGTCTTTGATTGGGTATTACCAGGTCCTTATCAATTCCTAAAATTTGTGAATATCCTTCACATACCGGACATGCCCCAAAGGGATTGTTGAATGAAAACAAATTTGGAACCGGCTCTTCAAAGAGCATATCATCCAGTTCAAACTTATTTGAAAACGAAAGCAATGTTTGTTCGTTGTTCAAGAGACGCAGCGAACCTTCGCCTTCATAAAAAGCCAGTGAAATGGAATCTGCCAATCTATTTTCTTCATCCTCATCAAAATCTTTTGCCACCATTCTGTCGATCAGTAAAAAAGCAGCAGGTGTGATTTTCCATTTTTGATCTTCTGTCAATTCCTCTATTGAAAGAATTTTTTTATGATCCATATCATATAGCCTAGAGAAACCCTTTTGGATCAGGATATTCAACTCTTCGCTCGTTTTTCTGTTCTTGGAAAACTGGAGGGGAGAAAGAATATAAAATTTATCGCCTGACTTGAATTTCCTGATGGCTTCCAACACATCTTTCACATCATCTTTCTTAACCTCTTTTCCGGAAATGGGGGATATGGTTCTTCCTACTCTTGCATACAAGAGTCTGAGGTATTCATAAATTTCTGTCATGCTCCCGACGGTTGATCTCGGCGTTTTTGTAACTACTTTTTGTTCAATGGCAACTGCCGGACACAATCCAGCAATATGGTCAACTTCTGGCTTGTCCATTCTCATCAAAAACTGTCTGGCATATGCGCTCAAACTTTCCGCATACCTGCGTTGTCCCTCTGCAAAGAGGGTGTCTATGGTCAAAGATGATTTACCGGACCCCGAAACACCCGTAACAACCGTGAGTTTATTTCTAGGTATTTCTACGTACACATTCCGTAGATTATGCATGCGTGCACCCTGAATAAAAATTCCGTCCTTGGATGGATTTTTTTTCGATGTTCCTTTCTTTTCCTTTGCTGGAGCGAGTTTCGACATATGGGACTGCAAATATATCGCTTAAGCGGGAGTAAACGACTGCGTATTTTCACGTAGGCAATTACACTACACTGACAATTTAATGCGTAGGGTACGTACATCTAATTACGTAATTCAAAAAATTAGGCCCCTCATTATTTTTCCTGGCCTGTATTCGATTCTAGATTTGACTTGTCAAAGCGAAAATCAACCACTCAAAAAATATTGTATGATAGCAACATCCATCCAAAACGACCAGCAGCTGATCCAAGAGTTTGTATCAGGCAATATGAGATCATTTGAGTTGTTGTTGAATCGCCACAAGGACAGAATTTTTACCTCCATCGTGATGATGGTAAAAGACAAGAGTCTCGCGGATGACATTTTCCAGGATGTTTTCATCAAAGTCATTGATACCATCAAGGCCGGTCAGTACAATGAAGAAGGCAAATTCCTTCCTTGGGTATTGAGAATCGCCCACAATCAGTGTATTGATCATTTCAGAAGAGTTAAAAAGAATCCTTCCTTCGGATATGGTGATCAGCATGAAATGTCTGATTCCGCCTTGGTTACAAATGAGAACGCAGAAACAAACATCATGCAATTGCAAAGAGCTTCCAATATCCAGGGCTTGTTGAACAAGCTTCCAGAGGATCAACGTGAAGTGATTGTGATGAGACATTTTGCAAATCTCAGCTTCAAGGAAATCGCTGAAAAAACCAATTGCAGCATCAATACTGCTCTTGGAAGAATGAGATACGCTTTAATCAATCTTCGCCGTCTTATGGCTGAAGTGCCTGCTGCTGTTGCCTGATATTTTTCAAACCGTTCAATCCACATCTTAACCATGCTGCGAAAGCAGTTGGATCGGGGGTATAGCCTATTGGTTCTGTAATCAACTGTTCATCTGGCGATACAACTACATACCATGGTTGGGAGCTGGCATTGAAATTTTCAGTTTGAAACAGGCTCCACTTGTTGCCAACAGTTTTGACCTGCATGGTGGAACCGGTTGATGTTATATATGATTGCTGTTGGTCGATCGGCAAAGGCTCTTTATCATCTACATAAAGAGAAACAAGAATATATTCTTTCATCAAAGCTTTGACTTCTTTGTTGGTCCAAACATTTTCCTCCATTTTTCTGCAATTCACACAAGCCCAACCGGTAAAGTCGATCAGCACGGCTTTGTTTTTTTCTTTTGCCAATTTCAAAGCCTCATGGTAGTCCTTCAATGGCTCATCGCAATTGATGGGATCTGCATAGATGCTGTAACAAACTGGAGGAGGGAATCCACTGATCAAAGAAATGTTTGCATACTTGGTATTTGTGATGCCGGGTAAAAGATAAACAGTGAACGCCAATACTGCAAGGGCAAATGCTTTTCTACCTGTTGAAATTTTTTCTCCTTTTGAATCATGTGGAAACCTGATCCATCCCATCAGGTAGATGAAGAGGCCGAAGAAAATCAGGACCCATATTCCAAAGAAAATTTCTCTTTTGATGATTGACCAATGTGCAACAAGATCGGCATTTGAAATAAATTTCAATGCGAGTGCGAGTTCTATGAATCCCAGTACAACTTTCACGGTATTCAACCATCCGCCGCTTTTCGGAAGTGAATTCAACCATTGAGGGAACAATGCAAACAAGGCGAATGGCAATCCCAGCGCTACCCCAAATCCTGCGAGTCCAGCTGTCAGTGGCCAAGCTCCAGCAGTTGCAGTCCCAACGAGCAATGTTCCAAGAATTGGACCCGTACAGGAGAATGATACGATGGTGAGGGTCAATGCCATGAAAAATACTCCCAAAGCATCAGAACCTTGTTTCGCATTGGTTGAATTGGCCAATCCACCAGGTAGCGTGATTTCATAAAATCCAAAAAATGAAAATGCAAAAACAAGGAAGATGATAAAAAATGCAGTATTCAGATACACATTGGTTGAAATATCATTGTATACAGCAGGATTGATATTTCCAGCCAAATGAAATGGAATGGAGAATGATATGTAAATGAGAAAAATAAAAAAACCGTACATGATGGCCAGTCTCCTACCTTTCTTTTTATTGTTTCCATGTTTTGTAAAAAATGAGACGGTCAGGGGAACCATTGGAAATACACAGGGTGTCAGCAATGCAAACAATCCTCCGAGGAAACCCAGCAGAAATATCTTCATCAACCCCGCATCTTCTTTGCTGGATTGGTTTTTTCCTTCACATGCGACGAGAGGATTTTTTATATCGAGTTTTTCTATTTTGAGGGATGGTCCAGCAGCTTTGCCACCTTCAAAACTGATTTCAATCGAAATCGATTCACCAGGGAAAAATTCATCTCCCTTGCCAAAAGTATAGTTGAGTTGGAGTGGGAAGGATGCAGGTACAGTACTGCCGAATGATAAGGTGGTAGTCCATGTAACATCATTGTTGTATACCTCAAAGCTTGATCCTTCAAAGACCTGGCTTTTTTTTATTTTACCGGGTGTGACTGCACGCAGCTCCGATATGATCTTGATGGAAGCGTCTGGCAATACAATGGCAGCAGATGGAACTCCATCAAAATTGATTTGAGGAGCATATAAATCCCATGCATCAGGATTGTTTGCTTTCAAATCGATTTGATATTGGTTGGGAGCGATGCGCGTTGATTTTCCCTCCCATTTGATCGGTGCCTTGCCTTCCTGACCATTTGCCTTGAAAAGAAAAACGGAAAACAGTGCAATGAGCAATGCCTTTATTTTCATAATTGCCGGCTTTTACCCTCCGATGGGAATTTTGAATGTAATTTCTGATGGGGGCAAACACATGTCATCGTTGCAAACCATGAATTCAACTTTACCGTTGACATTTGTTTTTGCATTCGACCTGGTTTTTACTTTTTGAACAAACGTTACAGTTTTTTCAAAGAAATTCACGTTTCCATCCCATGCCTCTTCGCGTTTTGTAATCCTCTTTCCTCTTTCGATGATTCCCCCTTCAAAGGCAAGCAGGGGATTGGGAGAAAAGTTGAATGTGGTCGCAACCGGGCCCTCCACTCCAGCCTTTGTTGCGTAGAGGTGATAATTACCCGAAATATTGGCTGTGATTTGCAGTTCGTATGTTTTGTCTGCAATTTTTTTGGAATTGTAGATCCAGCTGACTTGTTTGGCAGATCCCATTTGTCCAAATGAACTTAAACCAAGAGTAATCAGCAAGGTTGATAAAACGGAACGGATTGTTATCATGCTAGTATGTTTGATGAAACCGATGTCAGGAACAAGCTGTTGAAAACAGTTTTACCATCTTCGTTTCCAAGTTTTGCAGAACAGGCTCTCTCAGGATGTGGCATCATCCCAAACACATTTCTTTCTTTGTTGCAAATGCCAGCAATATTCAGTAAGGTGCCATTGGGATTGCTGGAGGCATTGATATTGCCTGCCTCATCGCAGTATTGATAAATGATCTGATGGTTGTTTTGTAATTCTTCCAGTGTTATTTCGTCAGCATGGAATCTGCCCTCACCATGTGCGATGGGAATTTTCAGGGCACGTTTTTCATTTCCAATGATGTATACATTCTTGCATGCAAATTGCTGGTGTGCATTTTTCAGCAATACCCCCGGAAGGAGTCCAGCTTCACATAGAATTTGAAAACCATTGCAAACGCCAAACACTTTTCCTCCTTTTTCAGCAAACTTGATGGTTGCTTGCATCATGGGACTGAACCTGGCAATTGCACCACAGCGAAGGTAGTCGCCATAAGAAAAACCTCCAGGAAGTACAATGCAGTCTTCCTCAGAAAAATAGCTCAGATCATTGTCCTTGTGCCATAATTCCACCACTTCCTGACCTAGATCATTCCTCAGTGCTCCGATCATATCTTGATCACAATTGGAACCCGGGAAAACAATGACGCCAAATTTCATGACAAAATCTTTTGGCAAAATTAATGTCTTTATGGGTACGACATTTTTGTATTTGTCGTTTTAACGTATGTATGACAGAACGATCAGTAAAATAAGGACCAAATTGGGGATAAAATCACGCTTGAATGATTGGAAAAATGGGGCAAAAAGCATCGATGCCGGCACCAGCAGTAAATAGAGGTATTGATTCAACATTGACAAATTCAACAATACAATGCAGATGCTGGCTAAAAAAAGGGCGAAAAGGATGATGTAACCCTTTCTGTTTTGAAGTACCATTTTACTGATTTGAGCAGATCCTGCCCAAAAACCAATCAAAGGCAACGCAAGAACACTGCAGATCTTTATAGCATAAAAGGTTGTCAAAGCGGGCATTTCAAAACCGGGAATCTTGAATTGCATCAAAGCATTCAGTGAAAACTGGTTTGTCAGATAGAGCAAGCTGGATGAAAAATAGTAGGGCAGAAGGAATCCAAGGCTCAACATGCTCCATTCGCGAAGAGATGTTGGTCTCATTATCAGCAGGGCAATGGTTAGCCATACATATAGGATGAGATAATTGTTTAGAACACTTGAGATCAAAGCTGTAACAAAACCAACAACCATGATTTGATTGAATGGACTGTTGTTTTTATACATATCCATGAAGGCATTGAAAACAAGGATGATCAATGCGTTGATCAATAACATGAAAATTGTAATTCTATAAGGTATTAGAAATCCTGTCAGTAAAAAAGTCAGTGCTGTAATGTAAGTCCCTCTCTCCAGCAATTTGAAATCTTTTGAAATTTTATTGAGATAGAGGGCTTCTGAGATCAACAATGTGAATGAAATAATTTTTACTGCAAGTCCTGCGTTTTTTTCTAATGCAATCAGTTTCAATGTCAGCCATTGAAGAATGATGGGGTGTTCATTTTCAAGTTGAATATGGGGTATGGCTGGTTTTAGAAAAACACAAACATAGCCCAAGCCCAGTAAGAGCAGCAATGCAAGGGGATTGTTATTGCGGAATATGCCCAACACGGTTTTTAGTATTCAATTTTTGCAAAGCAAATATAATTCTTGTACATGCAAGGCATGATGATTTGCCGTAAGCTGATCTGCTTCCCGTATTTGGGCATGAAATCATAATCCCTGTTCAAGTTTTTCAGGGTGGGTTGTCTTTTGATTCTGCCATCTGCATCTATAGATGCACTATTCAACAGCAGTTCTCTTTTCTCTTTTTGGTTGAACAGAAATCTGATTTCACTGCCAGTATTGAACATTTGGTATCCCAAAAAGGAGTCGGCATTGTCGTCATACTGACTTTTTCTGATGGTATTGCCCCATTTTAAGTTGCCGTTTTCGTCGAAAAAGAATGTTACGATGTTTTCTGAAACATATCTTGTCAGGTTGTTCTGCATTCCATAACGATTGAAGGGGTCGTACATGCCGTAAGGATAGAATCTCGTCATTGGCGAGAAGTAAAACGGATTGTAGAAGGGAGACATGAACATACCCGGCCCATACAGATAATCAAACCTGTTCCAAGGATTGTTCCTGGAGCTTGAATAAAAAGATTCTGTAAAGACCGCGAAGCCACCATCTTGGGTTGGCACTACCTGTCTGATAAATTGATCATTGAAGGCTGTTTTGACTGAGTTGTTCTCAGATTTTGCCTCTAGGCGAATGCTGTCGTTGAATATGTATTGTCTTGGCTTCAGACTTTCTCTTTTGTTTTTATCCCAAATCAGTGTGTAGATCCCTTCAATATTTCCACGGCGTTGTTTGTAAAAAAACGATGCCATCATCAGTTTTTTGTTGCCGTTATCGAATTTGATTTTCAATTCATCCAGGGTCAGGTCATTCAAGGGTAGTTTTTGGACAAGAATGGAGTCGGTAGAAGCACCTTTGATCACCAATTCAACTTTATTGATGTAATCCCTGCTACCGATTCTGGTACATTTTCCAAAGGCAAAATCGCCTTCATTGTCCAATACAAAATCAGTAAAAACCACATCCCGGTCGGGTGATTTGATTTCAAAACCGCTTTTCTTCAGCACCTTCATCTGCTGGTCGTACAGGATGGTAGTAAACAGGTAATCACGCTCCGTATCTCTTTTGATCTTGAAGAGCATGATTCTTTTTTTATCGTCGCTGTTGATCAGGGTGTATACCTTGTTTTCGGTATTGCTGTTTACTTGCGTGGTATCCAAATCAACCGGATCTGACATCATTTTTCCTTCACCATTGATTTTAACCATGCTGCAGAAAATGGAATTTCTTTTTTGGTGCTGATAAATCATGTAAGAAAAATCATTGTATGAAATGAAGTCAACATTGATGATTCTTTCCGGCAGGTTGCTGAGTTCTACCCGGTTTTTTTGTTGCATTTCACTGTCATATACTGAAATAGCATGTCTGTTTCTGTAGTTTTTGTAGACAAGGATGTTGTTGTTGATTTTTCCGAGAATTTCGAAACTCATGTCTCTGACATCGTCTTTGTCAACCAACGAATAGTCAATTTTCTGCGCCGCTGCGGTTTGTATGACAAACAGCATACACCAAACTGCAGCCCATTTAACAGTCATGTATTTCATATGACATAAAATTAGGTGAAGCATTGCAAACAGATTCATAAGACTTGACAAAAAGTCAATGGTTCCTCAGAAATGCCTTTTTTATTATTTTTTTAACCAATTTTAAAAACAATCCATAATACCTATAACTTTGTTCAGCCACTGGCGTCTAATCTTACCACATAGTGAGTAAACAACTGAACAAAGTAACCGCAGCAGGGTTGCTCATCGCACTGGGAATCATTTACGGAGATATTGGAACTTCCCCTCTTTACGTATTTAGTGCCATCATCAATGGAAGGGTCATTTCGGATGAACTGATTCTGGGGGGTATTTCCTGTATCATCTGGACGCTTACCCTCCAAACAACAGTCAAATATGTAATACTTACTCTTCAGGCCGATAACAGAGGGGAGGGAGGGATTTTCTCTCTGTACACACTCGTAAGGAGAAGAAAGAAATGGTTGATTGTACCCGCTATGATCGGGGGTGCTGCACTGCTTTCAGAGGGAATTATTACGCCTCCTATTTCTGTTACTTCAGCAATCGAGGGACTTACACAACTTCCCAGATTTTCTGCCATTACGGAAATGCAGATCGTTTTCATAGTCCTGGGGATTCTTACAGCACTTTTCTTTTTGCAGCAGTTTGGTACAGCATCAATTGGTAAGCTTTTTGGTCCAGTGATGTTCATTTGGTTTGCCATGCTGGCAATCATGGGGGTTTACAATATGTTTGGCAACTGGCATGTATTGAATGCTTTCAATCCCGCTTATGCCATTCAATTATTGCTCAATTATCCAGGTGGATTTTGGTTGTTGGGGGCTGTATTTCTTTGTACGACCGGTGCCGAGGCATTGTATTCTGACTTGGGACATTGTGGGAAACGGAATATTCGGATAACTTGGATTTGGGTCAAAACAGCGTTGATATTGAATTACCTCGGACAGGGAGCCTATTTGTTGGGTGAAAAAGGTAAATTATTTGCGAACGCAGGTCTATTGAAAAACGCAGCTTTTGCAGCAGCACATCCTGAAGCACTCTTACTGAGGAACCCTTTTTATGCAATGATGCCCAATGCATTTTTGCTGATTGGTATCATCATTGCTACCATGGCTGCTGTTGTTGCCAGTCAGGCAATGATCAGTGGTTCCTTTACATTGGTCAGTGTAGCAATGCGACTCAATTTGTGGCCCAAATTCAGAATCAACTATCCAACCGAAGAAAGAGGTCAACTCTTCATTCCAGCTATCAATACCATGCTCTTTCTCGGATGTTGCTTTATCGTATTGTATTTCAAAAGTTCAAGCAATATGGAAGCTGCCTATGGACTGGCCATTACACTCTGCATGTTTGCAACATCCATTCTTTTCGCCAATTACCTGGTATTGCACAGGGTCAATCCCATTTGGATATACTTGTATCTCGCTGTTTACCTTACCATTGAATTCAGTTTTCTGATTGCCAACCTTGAGAAGTTCCCCCATGGTGGATTTGCCACATTTGTATTGGGCGGATTGTTTGTGGTTGTTATGTACATATGGTTCAAGGCCAGGAAAATCAAAAACAGGTATGTGGAATTTGCTCGATTGGATAATTATTTGCCTGTATTGCAGGAATTGAGCAATGACCAGTCCATCAACAAATATGCCACCCACCTGGTTTACTTGAGCAGTGCCAACAATCCAAAAGAGATTGAATACAAAATCATCCACTCTATCCTAAACAAAAAGCCAAAGCGTGCCGATATTTATTGGTTTGTCCATGTTGATACATTGGATGATCCATATACATGTAAATATGAAGTCCAAACCATCATCCCCAATGAGGTGATCCGGGTGGAATTCAGTTTGGGTTTCAGGGTTCAGCCAAAGATCAATTTGATGTTCAGAAAAGTTGTAGAGGACATGGTTTCCAACAAGGAAGTGAATATCACCTCTCGTTACGAAAGTTTGGCGCGCAATAATATTGCAGGCGATTTCGAGTTCGTGGTAATGGAGAAATTTTTGAGCCAGGACAATGAATTGCCCTTCTGGGAGCGGGTTGTAATGAAATTATATTTTTGGCTCAAAGAAGTATCCTTGTCAGAAGAAAAAGGATTTGGATTGGATGCCAGCAATGTTACTGTTGAAAAATTCCCGTTGGTGGTGGCACCTGTCAAATCACTCAAACTCAAACGGGTTTATTCTGAGGAGTATTGATTACCTCATCCTGTCTGCGCTGCTCAGCAATTTCTCATCCTTCCTAATTCCGATGAAGGCAAATACCTGAAACAGAAGAATAAAAATGGGCAGTATCGCACTGATTTCCCAATTGCCTTGTGGAATTTGAAAGGTGGATTTAAATTCCTTCACAATAAAAAACTGTGCAGCAATAAATCCAATGGTTGCGATGGAAGTGGCAATGATGATGGATTTTTGTCTTTTTCTGTTTTGGAAAAAGAAAATATTTACAAAGCTGCATACAGCTATGAATGCAATCAGGAACAGCAATACAACACTTTCCCGAACGGAGAAAATTTTGATACTGCCGTCAGCAGTATTTCCGGCAAAGGTCGGAACCAGCCAGGTAATGCCTGCACATGTTGCACTCAGCAGTAACCACAATGTTTGTATGCGTTGAATCATGATATGTAATTATCCCAGTTCCGGATACAGCGGAAACTGTTGCATGAATGATTTTACTTCTTCTTTTACGGTTGCGATGATTTGCTCATCGTCTGCATGCATGATCACTTTGTCGATCATATCAACCACTGTCTGCATGTGTTCGGTTTTGAGTCCGCGGGTAGTAATGGCAGGGACACCGATCCTGATGCCTGATGTAACAAATGGACTCTTATCATCGAAAGGCACGGAGTTTTTGTTGAGGGTGATATGTGCCCTGTCCAGCGTCTCTTGTGCTTTCTTGCCGGTGATATTTTTATTTCTCAGATCGATCAACATCAGGTGGTTTTCTGTTCCTCCACTGATCAAGTGATATCCTTTTGCCACAAAGCCAGCTGCCATTTTTTGTGCATTGTCTTTGACTTGCTGTTGATATGATTTGAAAGATGGATCCAGGATTTCTCCGAATGCGACAGCCTTTGCGGCAATGACATGCTCAAGCGGACCACCTTGCATGCCTGGAAAAACAGCCAGGTCGAGCAATGCGCTCATAGACCTTGTATTTCCTTTTGGATCTTTGATACCAAATGGGTTATCGAAATCATTTCTCATCATGATCACACCGCCTCTTGGTCCTCTCAATGTTTTATGTGTAGTGGAGGTAACTATGTGACAATGATCAAAAGGGTCATTGAGCAATCCTGCTGCTACAAGTCCGGCTGGATGTGCAATATCAGCCAATACCAATGCACCAATTTCATCTGCAACCGACCTGATTCTTTTGTAATCCCAATCTCTGCTGTAGGCTGAGGCCCCGCAGATGATCATTTTAGGTTTTTCTTTTCTCGCTATTTCTTCCAGTTGTGCATAATTCACCAGCCCGGTTTCTTTGTCAACTCCATAAAAGAAAGCCTGGTAATTTTTTCCGCTGTAATTCGCTGGACTCCCATGTGTAAGGTGTCCACCCATGCTCAGGTCAAGTCCAAGTATTTTATCACCTGGTTTCAAGCAAGCCAGGAATACTGCTGTATTCGCCTGTGCTCCACTGTGTGGTTGCACATTCGTCCAGGTTGCATTGAAAACTTTTTTCAATCGGTCAATCGCCAGTTGTTCAATTTCATCTACAACTTCGCATCCGCCATAATATCTTTTTCCAGGATAGCCTTCAGCGTATTTATTTGTTGCCACAGATCCCATGGCCTGCATGACTTGGAGGGAGGTAAAATTCTCAGAAGCGATGAGTTCGATACCTTCTCTCTGTCTTTTTAATTCTCTGTCAAGAAGATCGAAAATCAGTTGATCGCGCATGTTGGGTTGGTTTTGCGCGAAATTAATCCTTTTTTAAACACCCAATTGGATGACTTGTGTACATCCTTCGATTTCAATGGGGTCGTTGCTGCTGATGATGACAATGCGGTTTTTACCCAGATTGTTCAACATTGATTTGTAAAGGCCAATTCCCTGCTGATCAAGGTTGGTGCATGGTTCATCAAGCAGCAAAACTGGAGTATTGCTGAAAAATGCCTGTGCCAATTTGATGCGTTGTTTCATGCCGCTGCTGAAATACCTGATCTGTTTGTGGGCATGTTTGGATAAGCCAATATGTTCAATGATATCGGCAATAGTGCTCTGATTTTGAAATGATTTGAATTGCTGATGATAGCCAAAGAATTCAAGGGCAGTCATTTCCTCTATGACTTCCAAATAAGGTGCGCAAATGGAAACATGTATAAACATTTCATCTGTTGGAATCTTCTTTCCCTCTAAGTTGAAAATGATTTCTCCTTCGGAAAGCATAGTAGATCCAGCAATACACTGAAGCAAAGTTGATTTTCCGGCTCCATTGTGTCCGGTGATGGCATAGCTTTTTTTGTCAGAAAAACTGGCATGAAGATTTTTGAATACCCAATCTCTGTTGAATCTTTTTCCAGCATCAATCAACTGAATCTCCATCTGATGTTGATTTAGTGCTTCTTCGGATGATACCTCTCTTGCTTTCTCTGATAAACGCGACGATGGTTGATTTGATCGATGAAATGGGTGTTTCATGCTCCAGCTTTTCCAATGCCTGCGAAACATTCAAGTTATTGTTGTAAAGGATGCGAAATACATCCATGATTTGATTGATGGTTTCAGATGTATATCCTCTTCTTCTCAATCCAACGGTGTTGATGCCTGAAAAGCTTGCGGGATTGTTTCCTGCTCTCACAAATGGCGGAACATCTTTTCTAACCATGGCGAAAGCACCAATATAGGCATGATCACCGATCCTGACAAATTGATTGACACCACACATTCCGGAGATGATGACGTGATCACCCACCGTTACATGTCCAGCCAATTGAGTACTGTTGCTGATCACGCAATGAGCACCAATGATGCAATCGTGTGCCACGTGTGAGTATGCCATGATCAAGCAATGCTCGCCGATCACCGTTTTCATCTTTTCTTTGGTACCTCTGTGAATGGATACGAATTCTCGGATGATGGTATGGTCTCCTATTTCTGCAGTTGTCTTTTCTCCATCGAATTTCAAATCGGCTGGCGGGGCTGAAATGATGGCACCATGAAAAATCTGGCAATGGTTGCCAATTCTTGCACCATTCATGATGGTTGCATTGCTTCCAATCCAGCAATCGTCTCCAATGACAACATCTTCCTCTATGGTTGTAAATGCATCGATCCTCACATTCTTGCCAATCTTGGCGTTGGGGTGAACGACTGTTTGGGGGTGAATCATGGAAAAGTATTATGCATGCTCTCTTTTAACCAACTGCGCCATGAGGTAGGCCTCTGCAGCAATTTTATTTCCTACAAACACAGTGCCAATCATCTCGCAAATTCCTCTGCGGATGGGACCCAGTAATTCTAGCTTCAATAGCAATGTATCACCAGGAACTACTTTCATTTTGAATTTGCAATTGTCAATTTTCAAAAAATAGGTATCATAATCACCTGGAGGCAGGCAATTGATGGCAAGAATTCCGCCTGCTTGGGCCAGTGCCTCTATCTGCAACACACCGGGCATAATGGGATTGCCCGGAAAGTGTCCAGCGAAAAAGGGTTCATTGGCTGTAACATTTTTTACACCTACGATATGGTTGTCTGATAGTTCTATGATTTTGTCTACCAATAAGAATGGATACCTGTGAGGCAGTTTTTTCTCGATATCGGGTGTATTGTACAGGGGAGGGAGGTTGGGATCGTAGGAAGGGATATTTTTAAGGGATTTGCTCTTTTTGATGTGTTGCTTGATTTTTTTAGCCAACTCCACATTGGAAAAATGCCCCGGTCTACTGGCAATGATATGGGCTTTGAAAGGATAGCCGACAAGTGCAAGATCACCTACAATGTCCAACAGTTTATGTCTCGCTGGCTCATTGCTGTATCTGAGTTCCAGGTTATTCAAAAACACTTGGCTGTTTATATCAAATTCAACATTTTTGAATGCCTTGCTCAATTTGTTTTTTACTTCTTCAGTCAGCGGTTTCTCAACAACGACAATGGCATTGTTGATGTCACCCCCTTTGATCAGGTTGTTGGCTATCAGGGCTTCCAGTTCATGCAGGAAACAAAATGTTCTGCTGGATGCAATCTGTTCCTTGAAATCACTCATCTTTTTTAAGGAGGCATGTTGTGTTCCCAATACTTCACTGTTAAAATCAATCAAGGTGGTGATATGGTATTCAACTGCGGGCGTTGCTTTGAGTTCAACTCCTCTTTCTTCATCATAGTGAATGATGTTGGAATCGATGGTGTACCAATCTTTGGCGGCTTCCTGCTCAACAACAGTTGCCTGTTCGATGGCCTCTACAAATTGAATAGCGCTTCCATCCATGATGGGCACTTCAGGTCCGTCTACTTCAATCAGGCAGTTGTCGACTCCCATGCCTACGAGTGCGGCGAGGATATGTTCAACTGTGCTGATTCTGGCACCGTTTGATTCGAGGGTGGTACCTCTGGTTGTTTCGACCACAAGATCACAATCAGCCTTGATCAATGGCTGGTCTTGCAGATCCATTCTTTTGAATTGGAATCCGAAACCAGGTTCAGCCGGCTGTAATGTCATGTTAACCATGGCGCCAGTATGCAATCCGGTTCCTGATATTTTTGCAGGTTGTTGAAGAGTATGCTGCTTGTTAGGATTGAAATCTTTCACGATTGCAGGTTTTTGTGCTGCAAAGATAATTCATTTTATCAAGGTGCACTTTCGTTATAATCTACTGAATATCAATAATTATGAAGAAAGTTCCTCTTTCTCTTTCAGCATTATTTCAAGAAGATTTTCCAACTCCTTGATTTTTTTATCCAAATCAGGCAGTTTTCTGAAAACAGCCTGTGAGCGCATGGCAGTACTGAATTCGAAAGCAGGACTACCAGTTACGATGGTCTCCTTTTCGCGGATGCTCTTGGAGACACCGCTCTGGCCATTGATTTTTACTCCATCAGCAATTTGGATATGTCCGACAATGCCTGCTTGTCCACCAATGGTTACCCGGTTTCCAATTTTTGTACTGCCGCTGACCCCGGCCTGGGCGGCAACAACGGTGTTTTGTCCAACTTCTACATTGTGTGCAATCTGCACCAGGTTGTCCAACTTGGTGCCCATTTTTATCGTCGTAGATCCCATTGTTGCCCTGTCAATGCAAACATTGGCACCGATTTCAACATAGTCCTCTATAACAACATTTCCGAGTTGTGGCACTTTTTTATAGATACCATTTGATTCTGGTACAAATCCAAAGCCATCACTTCCAATGACGGTGCCTGCATGAATCAGCACATGGTTTCCGATGGTGCAGTGGTGGTATATTTTTACACCTGCAAATACGGTTGTATCGTTGCCAATGGTCACGCCGTTTCCCAGAAAAGTATGCGGATACAATTTTACATTGTCACCAACCACTGCGTTTTCTCCCACATAGGTGAAAGCAGCGATGTAAACATCTTTTCCAATTTTGGCAGATGGATGGATATAGGAGGGTTCCTCAATGCCAACAAGATGGGTGGAAAGCAGGCTTTGGTAATACCGCATCAATTTTGCAAAACTGGCATATGGATCACTGACCCTGATCAGTGTTGGTTGAACGGATGCTTTCAGTTCCAGTACATGTGAAACGATGACAATGGAGGCTTTTGTTGTGTAGAGGTGGTCTTCGTACTTGGGATTTGCAAGAAAACTGATGTCGCCCTCTTTTCCTTCTTCGATCTTGGAAAATCCTTTGACAGATACATGTTCATTGCCTTCAATGCTTCCGTTGATATGTGTTGCAATTTGCAAAGCCGTAAACTTCATAAATCTGATACTTTTTTAGATTAAAACGGGTGATGTTGATCGGAAGGTATGCAAACCTATGACTGTATTTTTTGCGTTTTGTTACAAGAAATGTAAAATTTTTTTACTGGCTGCGAAATATGCTGATGAATCAGCGGTGAATCCACTTGTGAAATATCCCTGACAGTTCCGTCTTTGTAGAGGATATTGATTTTTTCGTCATGCGGATTATAAAGACTGTTTTCAGCAACACCGGTGAATACCAGAAAAGTGGTATCCTCTAGGCTCAGTCCTAATTGACGGGCAGTTTGCTCTCTTTTTTCTGTCACTTCCTCTGAAGCAATTGGTTCATTCTGTATGCGCAACTTGAGCAAATTTCTATCGAGGACGGCAGAAGACAGCATCGAAATGACCTTGTCAGAATGGTTTTTCCATTTTTTGATTTCGCTCATCACATCGCTGTCATCCAGCGAACAGAAAGTTTCCAGATAGTTATTATCAATTTGATTTTTTTTATCAAAAAGTATATTTCCCAGGCTGTTTGAGCTTACAACCGCCTTGTCTCCTTTCTTGAACAGCCATACGGCACGCTCAAGAATTTTCACAAGTGTCATTTCTGCGCTCAGCACCGTTTTGTGTTGATATACCTGCCAATACATCAATCTCCTGGCCACCAGAAAATTTTCAATGGAGTATATGCCTTTTTCTTCCACCATCAGAGAGCCGTTGTGGACTGTCAGCATTTTTAAAATCCTATCACATCCAACACTTCCTTCTATAACGCCTGTAAAAAAACTGTCTCTTGTGAGGTAATCCATCCTGTCTACATCCAACTGTCCGCTGATCAGTTGGTGTAAAAATTTCTTGTGATAAACGCCTGTAAAAATATCAATCGCCATCTTCAATTTACCATTGAATTTTTCATTCAACGCATGCATGATCATCAGTGAAATGGCTTCGTGTTCCAAGTCTTTTACCAGAATCGACTCCAATGCATGCGAAAAAGGACCGTGACCGGCATCATGAAGAAGGATGGCAATTTTTGCTGCCTGTTCCTCTTCGTCTGAAATGACTATTCCTTTTTGCCTGAGTTCGTGCAAGGCACTTCCCATCAAATGATAGGCTCCCAATGCATGGTGAAGTCTGGAGTGGACAGCACCTGGATACACCAGGTAAGACATGGCCATTTGGTTGATTCTCCTCAATCGCTGCACCCACGGATGTGAAATGATTTCATAAATCAACGGGTCGTTGATGGTGATGAATCCATGAACTGGATCATTGATGAATTTTCTGAATCCCATGATGCTGGTTTGTTAATTTTTCAAAACGATGGTGCAAAGGTACTTACCTGTTGTTCGTTTCATTAACTTTATTCAATTCATTTGATGTTTTTTTCTCAAAAATAATTGCATGTCTCTTGCCAGTGTTTTATGGGTGGATGATGAAATTGAAATCCTGGAGGCCCACAGGCTTTTCCTGGAGATGAAAGGATACCGGGTTGTTTGCATGACAAACGGATTTGATGCATTGGACTATCTGCAAAAAGAATCTGTTGATTTGATCCTGCTGGATGAATCGATGCCTGGAATGAGCGGACTCGAAACACTCCAAAGGATCAAAAGATTGCATCCGCATGTTCCGGTGGTGCTGGTGACAAAAAACGAGACGGAAAGCCTGATGGATGAGGCCATCGGAGCACAAATCACAGATTATCTCATCAAGCCTGTCAATCCCAACCAGGTGCTGTTGACACTTAAAAAAAATCTGGACAATAAAAGATTGATCACAGTATCCATTGTTTCCAATTACCAGCAACAGTTTCGCAGCATGTTTGATGCACTGAACGAGGCCCCCACTTTCAAAAACTGGGTCGAAGTGTACCGTCAACTGGTGTTTTGGGAACTTGAAATGGAGAAAAGCGATACCACCGAAATGAGCGAAGTGTTGCTGGATCAGAAAAGAGAGGCCAATGCTGCTTTTTTCAAATTCATCTCCAGAAATTATACAACTTGGATCAATCAACCCGATGAAAATACTCCTATTTTAAGCCATCAATATTTTTCCAATAAAATCCTCCCCCATATTTCCAAAGAGAAACCCTTGGTTTGGCTATTGATTGACAATTTTCGATACGATCAGTGGAAGTCTATAGAACCCCTTGTATCATCGTTTCTTAAGATTGAAGAAGAAGATTGCTTTTTTTCCATTCTTCCCACCACCACACACTATTGCCGCAATGCCATATTTTCCGGAATCTTACCCGGTGATATGGAAAAGAAATTTCCTGACCTGTGGAAGAAAGACAATGATGAAGATGGAAAAAACAACCATGAAGAGTTTTTTTTCAAGGCACAACTTCAAGCATTGGGTAGGTCAGATATTCGATTTTCCTATCATAAAATTTTAACCAATGCAGACGCAGTCAAACTCTCTGAACAAGCAACAGGTATGTTGAATGATGACTTGACCATCATCGTGTATAATTTTGTTGATATGATCAGCCATGCAAGAACTGATATGGAAGTCATCAGGGAGCTTGCATCTGATGAAAAAGCCTATAGAAGTCTCACAAAATCATGGTTTACTCATGCGCCCCTGTTTCAACTGATCAAAAAGCTTTCACAAAAAAATTGCCAATTGATGCTGTCTACTGACCATGGCAGCATTCAAGTCAAACATCCCGTCAAAGTGTTGGCGGATAAACAAACCACCAGCAACCTGCGCTATAAAAACGCAAAGAATCTAGATGTAGATCTGCGGCAGGTGCTTTCTTTCAAAGATCCATTGCTCGCGGGACTCCCCCGGTCAAACATCAGTTCATCTTTCATTTTTGCCGGAAAGCAAGATTATTTTTGTTATCCCAATCAATACAATCATTTTGTACAACTATACAAAAACAGTTTTCAGCATGGAGGGATTTCCATGGAAGAAATGATTGTTCCCACCATACGGATGACCAACAGATAATTGAATTTTTCTTATTCACATTTGACTGCTAAAATGTTTACAATTACTGATTTGTATCAATTAAAAAACTTCAAGCATTCAGTAGATTTGTACAAATGAGTGTTATGAAATTGAAGTTCACCCCATCGACACTTGAGAAGCTCGAAAAGATAGTTGACGAAGCAGGGTATATTCTCAGATACGAACGCGGAACTTTTCAAAGTGGCTACTGTATACTTGAATCAAAGAAAGTAGTTGTATTGAATAAATTTCTTCAAACCGAGGGAAGGATCAATACTTTGATTGATTTGATTGCAACGCTTCAGGTCAATGTCGACCAGCTCACGGAAGAAAGCAGGAAGATTTTTGAAGAAGTAATAGCCGGGACTGCATTGGACTCTCATGCTGCATAATTTTTGCGCTCGTCAATTCTATTCATTTTGTCAATCACAGTTGAGTTTTTAGGGACAGGAACAAGCGGAGGGGTACCCATGATTGCATGCAAATGCCCTGTCTGTCGATCCGACGATTCCAAAGACAAACGCTTGCGGAGCAGCATCCTCATCAAGTCACCTAGCACAGTTGTTGTGATTGATACAACGCCAGATTTCAGAACACAAATGCTTCGATCTGGGGTTGATCACATCGATGCAGTGCTTTTTACCCATTCGCACAAAGACCATATTGCGGGGTTGGATGATATCCGTGCTTTCAATTTTTTCTCCAAAAAACCCATTCCCATCTTTGCCAACCAGGAAACATCCGAAGCACTTCAACGCGATTTTTATTATGCATTTGCTGAATTGAAATATCCCGGTATTCCAGAAATCGATTTGCATACCATCCAAGACAAAGCATTTCAGATAGGTGATTTGAAATTTCAGCCATTCTCTGTAAAGCATTTGCACATGGATGTTACGGCATTTAGGTTGGGAAACTTTACCTATGTCACGGATGCAAATTACATTGATGAAAAAGCGAAAAAAGTTATCAACGGTACTGAGATACTGGTCTTGAATGCACTTCGAAAAGAAAAGCATTTGTCGCATTTTACCTTAGAGGAAGCCATTGAAATGGCAACTGCATTGAATCCACGGCAGACCTATTTTACCCATATCAGTCATCAAATGGGATTTCACCATGAAACATCTAAAGAATTGCCAAAGGGCATGTATTTTGCTTATGATGGTCTCAAAATTCATGTGAATAACAACGCATAGTTGCTGTCATTTTACCCATCCAACTGATCAGAAATATACGATGTTTGTTCCATGCAATGGAAAAAAATCGCAAGTGATTGGTTATACTTTTCGAAGAAGGAACGATTGGGTATTTATATCATGGGTTGCCTGATTGCTTTGTTATGGATATTGCCAACATTTTTCGCTGGGGACCCAGATCCGCTGGAACCCCTTAATTTTTCTGCTGTTCAACTGGACAGCATGGAAAAAATGATGCTGAAAGTGAAAATAGTTCAACCCAATGGGTCAGCCAGATCCAAGTATGCTGGGTTTCAGTCAAAGCAATTTACAATGCCTGATAAAAAGCAATCAATAGGCTTGCCGGATGTATTGGATCTCAATACCGCTGACAGCACCTCGTTGGAGGGACTGCCTGGAATTGGTGAAAAATTATCAGCACGTATTATAAAATACCGAGAACGGCTCGGGGGATATATTTCTGTTGATCAGCTGAAGGAAGTATATGGGTTGACCGACAGCAATTTTTTAAAATTTAGGAATCGTTTGAAAATAGAAAATGGATATAAGCCTATCAAAATTCAAATCAACAAGGCGACTTATCAGGAATTGCGGCGGCACCCTTATATCAGTCATCTTTTTGCTAAATCAGTATTGGCTTATATAAAAATGCATGAATCAATCAACAGTATTGAAGAATTATCAAAGATTGGAAGCTTAGACGAACATCAAGTGAAGAAAATAGCACCGTACATTGATTTCCAGCTTTAATCTAGAAAGTCAACTTCCTGTTTGGGTACGTGTTGATCAAACAGTTTATCGATCGCTTTGGAAAAAACAGGGAGTTTCTTTTTTGCAAACTCTTTGATGATCTGAATGGATTGTATTGCCTGCTTTTCGGTCAAATTCACTTCTTGCATCAATTGCTTAACCAGCTCTTTCATGATCAAGCAACTTTTAGAACATTCATTTTTGCATGTTCAAATTTCTTGGTTGCGTATGCAAGGGATAGTGTAAATTCTTTTTTATTTGAAGAAGGCAATTCGAACATCGCGTCTGTCAGCATTGTCTCGCAAATGGATCTGAGTCCCCGTGCACCCAATTTATACTCCATTGCTTTGTCGACCATGAACTCCAGGACCTCCTCTTCAATTTTCAAATCAATTCCTTCCAGCTCAAATAACTTTCTGTATTGTTTGATCAGTGCATTTTTGGGTGCAGTGAGAATTGATTTTAAAGTTTCCTTATCAAGTGGATCCAGGTACGTAACCACCGGCAATCTTCCTAAAAGTTCAGGAATCAATCCAAATGATTTAAGGTCTTGTGCATTTACGAATTTCAGCAGGTTGTTTTTCATTTCCTCTTGCACGGACTTGTTCACATTGAAGCCAATTGCATTGGTATTGACCCTTCTTGCAATGACTTTGTCGATTCCATCGAACGCTCCGCCACAAATGAAAAGTATATTTTGGGTATTTATTTTGATGAGTTTCTGATCGGGATGCTTTCTTCCACCTTGAGGGGGAACCAGCACATCGGTGCCTTCCAGTAATTTGAGCAAACCCTGTTGAACTCCCTCTCCGCTTACATCCCTGGTAATAGAGGGATTGTCAGTTTTGCGTGCAATTTTATCGATCTCATCAATATATACGATGCCACTCTCGGCAGCACTGACGTCATAGTTGCAGACCTGCAAGAGCCTCGTAAGAATGCTCTCTACGTCTTCACCCACATAGCCAGCTTCTGTAAAAACAGTAGCATCAACTATGGCAAAAGGAACATTCAGGAGTTTTGCAATGGTTTTGGCTAGCAAGGTTTTCCCTGTTCCGGTTTCTCCGACCATGATGACATTGCTTTTTTCAATTTCAACATCATCATTGTTTTCACCTTTCTTGTTTTGTTTGCCCGTATTTGCTATGGGTTGGTTGAGTCGCTTGTAATGATTGTATACGGCTACTGCAAGTATTTTTTTTGCTTCATCCTGACCAATTACATATTCATCGAGGTGATTTTTGAGTTCGATGGGTTTTTTGACAGTGAGTTTGAAACCTGACTTACTATCTTTTTTTGATTCTACTTCTTGGAAAACAATTTCTTTCGCGTGGTCTACACAAGATTCGCAAATATGACCTTCCTGGCCAGCGATCAGGATTTTTACCTCATCGCGGTTTTTGCCGCAGAATGAACAATGCAATGTAGTCTTGGCCATATATTGAATTGTACTTGGTTAGATTGATTTCACTACTCCATCAACAATTCCGTATTTCACGGATTCATCTGCATTCATCCAATAATCTCTGTCAAAATCTTTCATGACTTTGTCAAATGTTTGTCCGCAGTTTTCTGCAAGAATCTTTGCTCCCAGCTCTTTTATTTTTCTGATTTGTTCTGCCATGATTTCAAGATCAGCAGAAGTACCTTGTCCCCCGCCTGAAGGTTGATGTATCATTACTTCACCGTGGGGGTAAATATATCTTTTTCCTTTTTTCCCTCCGCTCAACAAAATGGATCCCATGGATGCTGCCATGCCCATGCAGATGGTTGAAACGGGCGATTTGATCATTTGCATGGTATCGTAAATGACCATACCGCTTGTTACAACACCGCCTGGTGAGTTGATGTAGAACTTGATTTCTTTGCCCGGATCCACCGCATCCAGGTACATCAAGCGCGCGGTAATATCTTTTGCGGATTTGTCATCCACCACACCCCAAAGAAATACTTTTCTTTGTTCTATGAATTTCTTGTCGAACTTGGCAACAGACAACATGTTTTCCATCATGTTCCCATTCTCTGCCGGTTCATATTCTTCGTCGAGTCTGATTGTATTGTACATGTTCATTTTCTTCGCTTTTACGCTTTCTTCTTTTTGGGATTGAGCAGGAGAACTTCATCTACCAATCCGTATTCTTTAGCTTCCTGTGCTGTCATCCAAAAATCTCTGTCGAAATCTTTGGCAATTCTGTCAACCGGCTGACCGCTGTGTTGTGCCACAACTTCATACAGTTCATGCTTTAATTTTCTGACTTGTGAGACGGTGATTTCAATATCGCTGGCTTGTCCTCCTGCACCTGCACTTGGCTGATGCATCATGATTCTGGAATGTTTCAACGCTGTTCTCTTGCCTGCGGTTCCAGCACACATCAATACTGCAGCCATGCTGGCAGCAACTCCGATACAAATGGTTGATACATCTGGAGTCACGTATTGCATGGTATCATAGACACCGAGTCCGGAGTAAACCGATCCACCTGGACTGTTGATATACATTTGAATATCCCTTGTACGGTCCGTGCTATCGAGAAACAACAATTGAGCAGTAATGATATTGGCAACTTCATCAGTGATGGGGTAGCCCAAAAAGATAATCCTGTCCATCATCAACCTGCTGTAGACATCCATTACAGCTATGTTCATGGGTCTTTCCTCAATGATGTTGGGAGTAAGGTTGGTCACTATGTGATTGGCATATCCATGCAGTGTATTACTGGAAATTCCCCTCTCTTTGATGGCAAATTTTTCAAATTCCTTTCCGAGATTCATGTTTTACAGGATTTATAATAAGCAAATTAATACAATTACAGTCCAAATAGCATGCCTGGATGCAAAGCAGACAATTTGTCTAGCTTATTTCATATTTTTTAATAAACCCCTAACAAGCTTTGCTGAAGTCAGCGTATCAATGTTGGTGTTTTTCTGAAAGCTTTTGAAATTCTTCTGCGGTAAGTTTTTTCTCTGTGGGTTTGGCTTGAGAGGCAGCCCAGGCAAGGACCTTGGAGCTAAATACTCTTTGGTAGGCACTTTCAACCTGTTGTTTGTCGCCCATCATTCGCTCAACGTAGCTGTCCAGCCAGTCCAGGTTTCCACCAAGGTTCATCGAACCAAAATACCCCATGAGTTGCTGACGGAGATTGTCCATGATTTCCTCTCTGCTGACCTGCAAAGACTGTTGTGTGCCAATTTCATTGCTCACCAGTGTCCAGCGTAGTTGGTTCAAGAAACTGGGGAAGTCTTTTTCAATCGCTTCCGGTGTCTGTTCTTTTTCTCCGCTTTTCAGCAACCATTTTTTCAGGAAATCTTCGGGGAAGTCCATCTTGGTATCTTCTGAAAGGAGGTGGAAAATTTCATGCTCCAACATATGTTGAGCCTGGTGTTTCCAATAGCCTTCTATTTGTGATTTGATTGCTGATCTGAAATCTTCTTCGTTTTTAATTTCTTTGGCTGGCATTGCCTCTTTGAAGAAATCTTCATCCAGTGCTCTTTTTTCAACAAATCCAATTTTAGTAATCTGCATTACAAAATATTGCTTCAGATCTTCTTTGTTGTCTTTGTCCAGTCCAAGGTCCTTCGCAAGCCAATCTCTTTCTTTGTCTTCGAATGCTTTTCCAACCTGCAGGATGATTTGTTCATCTTTTTTCTTGCCCATCAATTCTTTTTGGGTGGCGGCAGAAAAGTATTTCAACAGCAATGAGTTTTCTTTCTTCTCAGCTCCTTCCTCAACAACACCCTTTGCGTCTGATTTTTGAAATGAAACATTGAGAATATCTTCTTCATTAGAAACTGCTTCAGGTTCAGTCATTTTCCCCAGGCGTTGACGAAGTCTTTCAACTTCTTCGTTGACCATTTCTTCTGTTGTTTCAACCAAACTCAAAGTGGTCTTGGCTTTGGCCAAATCTGGTATAGAAAAATTGGGTTTAAGTCCAAGTTCAAACGAGAAAGTATAATCCTGTGGTGTTGCGTGATTGATTTGTGCAGGATCATTGTTGTCTTCCGGCAGCGGTTGTCCCAGGTAGGCAATATTTTCTGTTTGCAGATATTGCATCAATTCGTTCTCAATCTTGCGCAACACTTCCTCCGTAAATACTGCTGCACCGTACATCTTTTTTACAACACCTGTCGGCACCATGCCTTTTCTGAATCCGGGAATGTTCGCGTTCTTGGCGTATTTTTTTAAAGCTGACTCGTAAGCTGGGTTGTAATCTGCTGGAGATACGGTTACCTTGATTCTTTCGTGAAGTGGAGCAATTTGCTCTCTGCTGATAGTTGCCATGTTCAATTTAATTTGGGGAAAAGAGTGCGGGTGGAGGGACTCGAACCCCCAAGCCTCACGGCACCAGATCCTAAGTCTGGCGTGTCTACCAATTTCACCACACCCGCAAATGGTTAAGCTTGCAGCTGCTCTTTTCAACTGGGGTGCAAAGGTAACCCTTTTTGAGGGAATTAAAAGGCATTCCCAGGCTTTTTCAGTAAATTTGAGTAGCATGAATTTGGTCGAACAAGATATGGTTGTTGCGCCTTACGCGCTGAGTGAGGAGGACGAAAAAAAGGAAATCGTTCGCCGTTACAGGGCCTTGCTTCGGACGCTTAAACCTAAATTGAAAACCGGTGATAAAACACTGGTGCGAACTGCTTTTGAAATGGCAGTGGATGCCCATAAAACCATGCGCAGGAAGAGCGGGGAGCCTTATATCTTTCACCCCCTTGCTGTTGCGATGATTTGTGTGGATGAAATAGGATTGGGTGTGAGATCAACCATCTGTGCCTTGTTGCATGATACAGTCGAAGACACAGATATAATCTTGGATGATATCCAGAGAGAATTCGGGACTGAAATGGCAAAAATCATCGATGGTCTCACCAAGATTGCAACAGTGGTCGATAACAACACTTCCCAACAAGCGGAGAACTTCAAAAAAATATTGCTCACGCTGACGGACGATCCCAGGGTTATTCTGATCAAGCTGGCAGATCGTTTGCACAACATGCGAACATTGGAAAGCATGAAACGGGAGAAACAGTTGAAGGTGTCATCTGAAACCGTATATGTCTATGCACCGTTGGCGCATCGCATGGGTCTCTACAATATCAAAACAGAGATGGAAGACCTGGCCATGAAGTACATGGAGCCAGAAAATTACAGAGACGTTGCAAAGAAATTGGCAGAGACAAAAAGAGAAAGATCCCGTTATATCAATGAATTCATCAAGCCAGTAAGAGAAAAACTAGATGGCATCGGATTTGTATATGAAATATACGGCAGACCCAAATCCATTCATTCCATCTGGAATAAAATGAAAAAAAAGAATGTAGCCTTCGAAGAGGTATACGATCTTTTTGCCATCAGGGTCATCATCGACACAGCTCAAGAGAAAGAAAAAGAAAGTTGTTGGAAGGTTTATTCCATCATTGCCGATATGTACAATCCTTCTCCTGAGCGGTTGAGGGACTGGTTGAGCAATCCCAAATCCAATGGCTATGAGGCTTTGCATACCACCGTTATGGGTCCACAGGGCAAGTGGGTGGAAGTGCAAATACGTTCCAAGCGCATGAACGAGATTGCAGAAAAAGGGCTGGCTGCACACTGGAAATACAAAGAGGGTGGAGATGAAGAGGATCGATTCGACAAATGGTTTACACAAATCAGAGAAGCATTGGGTGGGGATGATATCAGTTCCATAGATTTTTTGCAGGATTTCAAAACTTCTTTCCTTGCTGAGGAAATTTATGTTTATACACCCAAAGGTGATGTGAAGATGTTGCCTGTGAATTCAAGTGCATTGGATTTTGCATTCACCATCCACAGTGCTATTGGATCAAAATGCATCGGAGCAAAAGTCAATCACAAGCTTGTTCCACTCAGCCATAAACTCAGAAGTGGTGACCAAATTGAAATCATTACATCCAATAAACAAAAACCAAATGAGGATTGGCTTGGATTCGTCGTTACAGCCAAAGCCAGAAGTGTCATCAAGGATGTTTTGAGGGATGAAAAAAGAAAAATTGCAGAGGATGGCAAGTATGCAGCAGAAAAAAAACTGCAGAACATGGGTGCCAAACTCTCTTCCTACAACGTAGATCTTTTGGTGGATTTCTATAAAGTGCAATCACCATTGGATTTGTTTTATCGCATTGCTACCAAACAAATTGACCTAAAGGATTTGAAGGAGTTTGATGTAAAAGGGGACAAACTCGAGTTGCGAAAAATCAAAAAAGAAGAATGGGTTGAAGATACAGTGGTCAAGCAAGATGTCAAGAAGGATACGGAGCTTGTTATTTTTGGTGAGCGCAGCGACCGGATTGCCTATACATTGGCCAACTGTTGCAAGCCCATACCTGGTGACGACGTTTTTGGATTTGTCTCAAGCGGAAAGGGATTGATCATTCACCGCACCAACTGTCCCAACGCAACACAACTGCTTTCCAGCTATGGCCACCGTGTGGTAAAAACCAAATGGGCCAAGAACAAGGAAATCTCATTCTTGACAGGACTCAATATCATCGGACTGGATGATGTGGGTGTCATCCATAAAATCACCAACCTGATTTCAGGTGAACTCAAGATCAACATCAGTGCCATCACAGTAGAAGCCAAAGAGGGGATATTTGAAGGAAACATACGGTTGTATGTACATGACAAAGAGGAATTGGATGAGCTGATTGCAGAGCTGAAACTCCTGCCGGGGATCCAGGATGTGAGGAGATATGATCTGGAATCCTGATGAGGATATTTATATTTCTGCCTTACAATCCATTGACATAATTTCGCCTCTTAACATTCATTTTTCATTATGGTAGATGTTTTGATCGGACTCCAATGGGGTGATGAAGGGAAAGGGAAGATCGTTGATTTTTTTGCTCCTCAATATGATATCATCGCAAGATTTCAAGGCGGACCCAATGCGGGACATACATTGTATGTAAATGGAGAGAAAATTGTATTGCATCAAATTCCTTCCGGAATATTTCATGAGAATACCATCAACCTGATTGGAAATGGTGTGGTACTGGATGCCGTTACCCTCAGAAAAGAATACGACAAGGTTGCTGCATTTGGGGTGGAAGGAAGAAAGAATTTATTCGTTTCAGAAAGAGCCCATTTGATTTTGCCAACACACAGGGCGTTGGACAAAGCATCTGAGTTGTCAAAAGGAAATGAAAAAATAGGTTCAACCTTGAAAGGCATTGGTCCGGCCTACATGGACAAAACAGGGAGAAACGGATTAAGGGTGGGAGATTTGCTCGATAAGAATTTTACCACACAATATATCAAGCTGCGCCTCAAACACCAGCGTTTGTTGGATTCATTTGGATTCAATGAAGACATCAGTGAGTGGGAAGAAGAATTTTTTGAGGCCATCGAGTTCATGCGCACATTGAAAATTGTGAACGGTGAATATTTCATCAATGAAAAAATTGCTGCAGGAAAGAAAGTACTGGCTGAAGGTGCCCAGGGAAGCATGCTGGATGTCGATTTTGGAACATTCCCCTTTGTAACCTCTTCCAACACCATTTCAGCTGGTGTATGTACTGGATTGGGTGTTGCCCCTCAAAAAATCAAAGACGTCATTGGTGTATCCAAGGCATATTGCACAAGGGTTGGAAGTGGACCATTTCCAACCGAGTTGCACGATGAAACCGGTGAGCGTTTAAGGAAAATTGGTAATGAATTTGGCGCAACCACAGGGAGGCCACGCAGATGTGGTTGGATCGATCTGGTTGCATTGAATTTTGCCTGCATGGTGAATGGTGTTACGAAAATTGTCATGACCAAATCCGATGTACTGGATGCTTTTGAAGAATTATCTGTTTGTACCAGCTATGGAATAGACGGAAAGGAAGAAAAAGCAGTTCCTTATCAACTGAGCAAGGTACAAATCGACCCTGTTTATAAGAAATTCAATGGTTGGATGACCGATATTTCAAAATTGAAAAATCATGCTGATTTACCAGCAGCCATGAAAACATATATTGCATTTATCAATCAATATCTAGGTGTACCGGTATCACATATATCAAATGGTCCGGAAAGAGACCAATTGATTACCGTTTAATCATTGATAATTTTTAGGAAAAATATTTTTAAAATATTTGGTGATATAAAAAAGTCTCAGAAATTTTACACTGAAATTTCCTGTTGATTATGGCAAAGTCCGAAAAAGAAAAAAAAGTTAGCAAAAAATCCACTGCTGAAACTTCTTCTTCTAAAGCCGCAAAGCCTGCGGCAAAATCAAAAAAACAAGAAGAGGATGATGATTTTGACGAGGAAGATGAAAAGCCTTTGAAAAAATCTGCCAGGTCGCGCGATGACGACGATGAAGATGATGCGGATGATGTAGATGACAATTGGGAACAAGTAGAGGAAGATGAAAATTGGGATCCCGATTTCGATGAATTTGACATTCCTAAATCAAAAACCAAAAAGTCGGGCGGTAAAAAGTCAGCCGACGATGATGATCTTGGAATAGACGATGAATTCAAAGATTTGGGATTCGATGATTTCAGTGGAAGTGGAGGCGGTTTTGATGATGAGGATGATTTCTAATCATCTCTTTGCTTTCTTTTTCTTTTCTGTTTTTGGAGCTGTTTCCGCCCTTGGGGAAGCAGTGGGTACCGGGAATCCATCCAACGCTTTTATTCCCTCTTCCAGTTGGTATTGAACCGATTTTTTCAGAATGGTATCATGGTTGATTTCAAATGCCGTTTTTTTCTCTTTTGGAATTTTAAGTGTGTAAGGTTCCATTGACACTTTTTCATTGAAAAGCGGATTCCATTTTTCAAATCGCTTCCATTCGATTTCAAGTTGTGCGGCAATGATCTCTCCGATATATCGTCCATGAATTTTCAAACTATCGAGACCATCAAGTTCTTCTTTTGGAATAACTGAAGCTGTTTCATTGGAAGCTTTTCCCGTTGTTTCACTTCCTTTTCCCTCAAAAATATAATGCGTGGCTATGAATTTTTTTACGTGGTTCCTCGATTCGGCGGGCAGGTCCTGTTGGATATCCCAAAAATTCTTATTGTCATTTCGCTTGATGATATTGTCCAATCTTGCGGGTCCCCCGTTATACGCCGCAACCACCAGGAGCCAATCGCCCAATTGTTCGTAGAGAATGGATAAAAATCTGGCAGCTGCATGGGTACTTTTGCTCAGGTCGGTTCTGTCATCCCTGCTTTTGGTAACCGTCAATCCCAAATCCCTGGCCGTTCCCGGCATCAGCTGCCAGGGTCCGACTGCACCTGCTGAGGAGAGAGCAGTTGTTTTTAGATCAGATTCAATAACTGCCAAGTATTTTAGAGAGGCGGGAAGGTGATATCGTTTCAAGATGTTTTCAATGGATACAAAATAGGGCGCACCCCATGTTTTCATTTTAGCAAGGCGCTCTTCGTGGATGGCCAGGTAATCTTTAACAAAACCAATCGCTCGTGGATTCAACTCATCCCATGCAATTTCTTTTTTGATGATGGTATCTGCATCTGTGTATGCAGCAGCGAATAAACTTCCCTGCATGTATAGCATCAACAGGATGGTATAAAATATTTTATCAAACATGTTCAAATGCATTCATGGTATGTTGAGAGAATTGCAGCAAAGTAGTTTCCTTCAATTTATCGGAAAGTACCTGTAAGCCAAATGGCATGCCATTGGAATGTTTGAACAAAGGTAAACTGATGGCAGCAATGCCTGCTAAGTTTGCGTAAACGGTGTATAAATCACCTAGAAACATTTCTACTGCATCATTGCTTTTTTCTCCAAATTTAAATGCAGTGGATGGAGCGGTAGGCATGAGCAGCAGATCATATGATTTGAATATTTCTTTTGTTTGATCAGATATCAGTCTTCTTACCTGTTGGGCTTTTGCATAATATGCATCATAGTATCCTGTGCTCAACACAAAGGTGCCGAGCATGATGCGTCTTTTGACTTCTTTGCCAAAGGCTGCTGACCTTGTTTTTTTATACAGATCCTGCAGGTTGTCGACCATGGCATCTGTTCGATAGCCGAATTTCACTCCATCATAGCGGGAAAGATTGGAGGAAGCTTCAGCTGTTGTCAGAATATAGTAGGCAGGTACAATAACATCCAGGTAATCGAAACGCACTGGTTCTAGGACATGTCCTTGTTTGCGGAGTGCTTCCATGCATTGTTCGATGTTTGATTTGATTTCTTTGTCAAGCGATGGATGTTCCAGGCAAGCTGGAAAATAAGCAATCTTGAAAGTCTTGTTTTCTTTCAATGATGAAACATAATTCGGAACAGGGGATGAGCTGCACGTGCTATCATATTCATCTGGACCTGCAATGGTTTCCAACACTGCTGCTGCGTCTTCAATAGTATGTGCAAATATTCCAATCTGGTCAAACGAGGAAGCATATGCCAAAAGTCCATAGCGGGATATTCTTCCGTAGCTGGGTTTGAGTCCTACAACTCCACAAAAATCAGCTGGCTGTCTCACAGATCCACCTGTATCTGAACCAAGACTTGCCATGCACATATTGGCTTGCACTGCTACTGCAGAGCCCCCGGATGACCCACCGGGTACGCGTGATTTATCTATGGCGTTCAGCACCCTTCCATGAGATGAGTGTTCATTGGAAGAGCCCATTGCAAATTCATCACAATTCAGATTGCCAATGATGATTGCATCTTCATCCAACAACCTCTGAACGGCCGTAGCATTGTAAATAGCAGTATACTGTTCAAGTATTTTGGATGCCGCGCCTACATGGTGATCCTTGTAGCACAATACATCTTTGATACCAATGACAACGCCGTAGAGCTTTCCCCAAGTTTCTGGAGAACTTGATTTTACATCAAGTGCCTTTGCTCTTTCCAGTGCTTCATCAGCATATACCTCTATGAAGGCATTGAGATGTTTGTTTTTTTCAATTTCCTGTAGATAGGAAGATACAATGTCGGCGCATGTGAGTTGACCGCATGACAATTTCTTTCGGAGATCCGATATAGATATGTGCGTATACAAACTTGTTGCAGGAAAAATTAATTCGCTTGCTGGTTTTCCTTTTCTTTCATGCCTTCTTCGATTTCCTTCTTCACGTTTGATTTGGCATCGTTGAACTCTCGGATACCTTTTCCAAGTCCGCGCATGAATTCTGGTATTTTACGGCCACCGAAAAGAATCAGCACTGCCAATATGATAAAAATCCATTCAGAACCTCCAGGCATTGCGAGCAAAAAATCGCTATGGAACATCATAATCTTGTGTTTTTGATCAATAACAAATGTAATGTTTTTTTATGCTAATCGCCTGCGGTAGGGCCATAAAAAATCCCGCCGGTGGGCGGGATTAACAGAATGTGTTGGAGTATTTTATTTAACTCTTTTTTCCTTGATCCTTGCGCTCTTACCGCTTCTGCTTCTGAGGAAGTATAACTTCGCTCTGCGAACCTTACCGGTTTTATTCAGAACGATTGAATCGATATTGGGGGAAGATACCGGGAAAGTTCTTTCTACACCTACACCGTCGGAAATTTTTCTTACAGTAAAGGTTGCAGTACTACCTTGGCCCTGGCGTTTGATTACATCGCCTTTGAAGCTTTGGATCCTTTCTTTATTACCCTCAATGATCTTGTAGTTTACAGTGATATTGTCACCTGCCTTGAAGGAAGGATGGTTTGCTTTGGGGGTCAACTGCTCATGTACAAACGTGATAGCTTGATTCATAACCAAAAATTTTGGACGGCAAAGTTAAGGAAATAGGGTTTCACGGCAAAATCAGATTATCTGGCAACATTGACCGCTCTTTTTTCGCGGATCACCGTTACCCTGATTTGGCCCGGATAGGTCATTTCAGTCTGTATCTTTTGTGCCATCTCGAAGCTGAGTTTTTCGCTTTCTCCATCAGTAACCTTGTCGGCTTCCACAATCACACGCAATTCCCTTCCCGCCTGGATGGCATAGGCTTTCTCCACACCAGTGTAGGTCATGGCCAGGTTTTCCAGGTCTTTGATGCGCTGGATGTACTGCTGCATGATCTCGCGGCGGGCACCCGGACGGGCACCGCTGATGGCGTCGCAGGCCTGGATGATGGGGGAAATGACATATTGCATTTCAGTTTCATCATGGTGCGCTGCAATGGCGTTTACAACAGCTGGGTTCTCTCCATATTTTTCTGCCAGTTTTCCACCGAGCAATGCATGGCTGAGTTCGGTTTCTTCATCAGGAACCTTACCGATATCATGCAGAAGACCCGCTCTTTTGGCAAGTTTTGGATTCATTCCAAGCTCGGCTGCCATGATTCCGCAGAGATTGGCAACCTCACGGCTGTGCATGAGCAGGTTTTGTCCGTAGGATGACCTGAATCTCATTTTTCCTACAATGCGAACGAGTTCTTTGTGAAGACCATGTATACCCAATTCAATGATGGTTCTTTCTCCGATTTCCACCACCTGCTCTTCCAGTTGCTTTCTGGTTTTTTCAACCACCTCTTCAATGCGTGCAGGATGTATTCTTCCATCACTTACCAATCGCTGCAATGAGAGACGCGCGATCTCTCTTCTGAGTGGATCAAAAGAGGAGAGGATGATTGCCTCAGGAGTGTCATCAACTACCAAATCCACGCCAGTGGCGGCCTCAATGGCACGGATGTTTCTTCCTTCTCTTCCGATGATTTGTCCCTTGATCTCGTCGCTTTCCAGTTGGAAAACGGTAACGGTATTTTCTATGGTTTGTTCAGCAGCGGTTCTCTGTATGCTCTGGATGACAATTTTTCTGGCTTCTTTGTTTGCCTTCTGTCTTGCATCCTCGATGATTTCCTGTTGAAGTGAAAGGGCTCTTGTCTGTGCCTCCTGTTTAAGGCTTTCGATCAATTGCGCTTTGGCATCCTCTGCACTCAAGCCTGCAATTTTTTCCAGTTTGCGGATATGCTCTTCTTGGTGTTTTTCGAGTTCGGTTCTTTTTTGGTTGATGACCTCAATTTGTCGGTTCAAGTGATCTTTGATGGATTCATTCTCCTTGATCTGCTTGTCAAGCTGTTCCGTTTTTTGGTTGATTGACTGTTCTTTTTGCTTGGCCCTGTTTTCCGCGTCGTTGATCTTGCGGTTTTTCTCCAAAATTTCTTTGTCATGCTCGGCTTTGAGCTGGACGAATTTTTCCTTGGCCTCGAGCAACCTTTCCTTCTTTAAATTTTCTGATTTCAGGTTGGCGTCTTCCAGTATCTGCGCAGCTTTAATCTCTGCCTCTTCAATCTTAGCTTTTGAATTTTTACCAAAAATTCTACCCAAAAGGAGTCCTGCAATAATGGACACGATTCCCGTAATGATGGGTATAATGAGTTGCGATTCCATGAATAATTGTTTTTTGCTGTTTCATAATCAATCCCTTCGAAAAATATTTCATATGGGCAATAGTCACAAAGTTAACGAAAAAAGCCCTAAAACCCGCGTTAAAATGGCCTTATTTGAGCTGGAGCGCTTTGTCAAGCAGTTGCTCAAGTGATTGAAAATCAATGTTTAGGGTCTCGGTTTTGGAGGATGGTGCGCTTTGCTGTTGCTCTGAAACAAAAGAGAGCAAGACCATGGCAAGATAGTCCTGCATGTCTTTCCCTGCGTATTGTGATTTGTAATCCGCTATCTGATCGTTCAATTTTTTGGCCATCTTGCGGACCGCCTCCTCTTCCGATGCTTCAATTTTGATGCGGTAGGTCCGGTCACCTATCACAATATTTATGGGGATCAAATTTTGCATTTTATCAATATTTACTTAGGTTTATGCACATTTTGTTCACTATCCTTACAAAACCGACCATTTTATAACCGAACGATTGCTTTAAATATGTTTGCCAAAACAAAGACGCCAACTTTCATTGACAACCTCACCGTTGAAGTGGACGATATTGTTCCTTCACCGTTGCATGTTGTGTTGCTGAGTGAAGATGGTAAAATCTGTTGTAAAACGCAAAAGATAATTTCCACAGCAAGAAGCTCATTTTGCATCGAGGGACTCAGTGAACTTCCTTACGGAGTGTATACATTGCAATGTATACAAGGTGATGAAGTAGTGGAATGCAAGGCAGTGAAGCGTGTTTAATGTTGATCTCCCAGTTGGGCGATGCACTTGTCTATTTCCTTGACGTATTCGTTGATTTTTTTCTCCAATGCATTTCTGGACTCCCTTGATTCTTCTGACTCACCTGCTTTGAGCATATTTAATTGAAGGGTTATCTGGTCATTCTTTTCTTTTATTGCATTCAATTCACCAGATGCCTCTTGCAGGTTTTTTTTCAATCGCTCATTTTCCTTCAACAATGCGTTGTATCGCTCAATCAGCGTTGATAGTTTTTGTTCAATGATGTTGATATGTTCCTGGGCTGTGGCCATTATTTTCTGATCTCTATCTGAAACTCTTTTTCCAGTTGAACGGTGATTTTCTTCATCATCTTCTCGATTTCCTCGTCCTTCATCGTTTTTGTTTCATCCATAAATGTAAAATTCATCGCCATGGATTGTTTGTCTTTTCCAAGTTTTTCACTTTTAAAAATATCAAACAACCTGAATCCTTTCAACTGTTTGATGGACAATGAAGATAAAGCATTTTCAATTGCACCATATGTGAGTGCCGTATTCGCCAAGAACGACAAATCGCGCTGTACAGAAGGAAATTTTGAAATCTCTTTGTATTTGATCGTTTGTTTTTTAGACAACATAAACCAGTTGTTCCAATGGATATCGGCATACCAAACCGGGACTTTTATATCAAATTTTCGCAACATCTGCTCTGTGGGTTTGCCCACCACTACAACAGTATGCTCGCCAGATTTTCCTTCCAACACAACATCAAATTTTTCATGTTTGCTCACCCGATACTGAAGATCCTTTATTCCTGATTGTTGTTGCAGAGCATTCAAAACTCCTTTCAGAAAGTACAGGTCTGCCTCCACTTCTTTGTTGTTCCAGGAGGAAGGCTGAACAACTCCCGTACTGAAAATTGCCAAGTGATCTTCTTCGATATATGATTTATTCAAACAAGTATAGGTCTTGCCGAATTCAAATAATTTCAAATCCTCATTCCTGTGGTTGAGGTTTTTTGAGACCGTCTCCAACCCTGTTTCCAACATGGTCAAGCGCAACATATCAAGTTCTGAACTCAGGTTGTTGAGCATCTTGACGGCAGTGGACAATTCACTCTCTGCGTAATATTTGCTGTTGGTGATCGAGTTGTTCAACATCTCATTGAATCCCATTCCATTCAGCAATGAGGATATTTTTTCACGCAAAGCAATATCATTTGAGGGATTGGATGTGGCAGGAGTGATGGTGATGCTGGAGGGGATTTCAATATTATCGAAACCATCAATTCTCATGATCTCCTCCACCAAGTCGGCTGGTATGTGAACATCGGTTTTGTGAGAAGGGACCTTCACAGTGATGGAATCTGCTGATGTATCCAGGCATTCAAATCCCATGTCCACCAAGATCTGCTCTACAGTGGTTGGTGCGTATGATTTACCACTTAATTTTTTTACGTACGCATGATTTAGTTTGATAACAGGTTGAGCAATCGGCACAGGATACATATCTGTGAAACCGCCGATCAATTCTCCTCCTGCAATTTCTTTGATCAGGGCTGCTGCTTTCTTCAATACTTCCAGCGTCTGGCCGATGTCAACACTTTTTTCAAAATGCATGGCAGCGTCTGTCCTGAGCTGATGTCCAAACGATGTTTTTCGAATGCTCACCGGATGGAACCAGGCGCTCTCCAGGAAGATATTTTTGGTGGTGGCAGAAACACCGGAATCGATTCCTCCAAATACCCCACCCATGCAAAGCGGGTTGTTGTTTCCATCACATATCATCAGATCTGTTGCGAATAATTTTCTCTCTTTTTCATCAAGGCTTTTGAACAGCGTGCCAGCGGGAAGATTTTTTATACGTATTTCTTGTCCTTTTATTTTATCAGCATCAAATGCATGCAAGGGCTGACCGGTATCGTGCAGGATATAATTGGTAATGTCAACAATTGCATTGATAGATCGCTGTCCAATGGCTTTCAATCGTTGCTGCATCCACACGGGAGAGGAGGTGATGCTCACTCCTGCAATATAGGCACCGGCATATCTTTTACAGTCATCTGTATTTTCGATGGTGACTTTAATAGGACAAGCTTTGTTTTCTTCTGCAAGGGCAGATTTCAGTGCAACGAGAGGTTTTATATTGCTTCCTTCATGATGATTCAACCACGCACAAATATCTCTTGCCACACCAAAGTGGCTCATGGCATCGCTTCTATTGGGTGTGAGACCGATGGATATCACATGATCTTCATAGGTATCGAACAAGGTGGATACCTGAATTCCTATTGCTGTTTCCGAAGGCAATATTTTAATGCCATTGTGATCAGTTCCCAATCCGATTTCATCTTCGGCACAAATCATTCCTGCACTTTCAACCCCTCTAATTTTTGCTGCCTTCATGGTGATCGAATCTCCAGCGGTTGGATAAATGGTAACACCAACGGGTGCAACAATCACTTTTTGTCCGGCTGCTACATTGGGAGCACCACAGACAATTTGAAGCGGCTCGCTGTTACCTATATTTACGGTGGTCACTGATAGCCTGTCTGCATTGGGATGTTTTTCCACTGTCAATACCTCTCCGGTAATCAGTCCCGCTAGGTTTCCCCTGATCTCCTGGTATGTTTCATATCCCTCCACTTCGAGACCGATGGAATTCAGGATCAGATTCAATTTTTCATGTGGAATCGGTTGAGCAAAATACTCCATCAACCATTTGTAGGAAATTGTCATTCAACAAAGATAAGACAAGGCCTGAATTGTTAATAGCAGCAAGTTTTATGTCAATAACCCCATGGTTTATGTGAAAATGAATGTGTATTCCCTGTTACCAAGAATGTTTTTTTAAAATTCAGTCCCTTTAACCCCTGCGTCTTATATTCGCTATTGGGCGAAATTTTAAATCTGAGAAGCAGCGAACATGGATTCTACAAATTTGAACAGAGACAGGAGGAACAGAAGAAAAACCACAGGTGATTTCAACGGGTTGGCATACGGGAAAGTGCCTCCACAGTCAAGAGAGCTCGAAGAAGCAGTTTTGGGAGCTATCATGCTTGAAAGAGCAGCATTTGACATCGTCATCAATATTCTCAAGCCGGAATGTTTTTATGTCGAAGCTCATCAAACCATTTTCAGGGCCATTGTTCGATTGAACGGAGAAAGCAAGCCCATTGATTTGCTCACCGTGGTCGAAGAATTGAAAGCCATGGAGGCATTGGAGCAGGTAGGCGGACCCTATTATATATCCAAGCTCACCAATTCGGTAGTGTCTGCTGCCAACATTGAAGCACACGCAAGAATTGTGCAGGAAAAATTCATTCAACGTGAACTCATCAGAATCAGCAGTGAAATCATCACAGATGCATACGATGATGCAACAGATGTATTTGATCTGTTGGACAGTGCAGAACAAAAACTATTTGAAATTGCAAACGATCAGCTGAAAAAAGAATTTGATACACTGGGGCGCAGTGTGATGGATACATTGAACCGCATCGATGAAATGCGTGCACGCAATGAAGACATTACGGGTGTTCCATCCGGATTCCCAACGCTCGATAAGACAACCTACGGCTGGCAGAAATCTGACCTGATCATACTTGCAGCAAGGCCATCCGTTGGTAAAACTGCTTTCGCATTGAATCTGGCCCGCAATGCTGCCATGCATCCGACCAAACCGACACCTGTTGCTGTGTTCAGCTTGGAAATGAGTACAAGTCAATTGGTACAGAGAATCCTTTCTGCAGAAAGTGAAATATGGTTGGAGAAAATATCTCGTGGAAGAATGGAAGATCACGAAATGCAGCAGCTGTATAAAAAAGGAATTGAGCCGCTGACCAATTCAAAAATTTTCATCGATGACTCCGCTGCATTGAACATCTTTGAACTGCGTGCAAAATGCCGCAGATTGAAAAGTTTGCATGATGTGGGATTGATCATCATCGACTATCTGCAGCTGATGAGTGGTTCCAGTGAGAACAGAAATTCCAACAGGGAACAGGAAATCAGCACAATTTCAAGAAACCTGAAACAATTGGCAAAAGAACTGCAAGTGCCCATCATTGCACTCAGCCAGTTGAGCAGGGAAGTGGAAAAAAGAAAAGAAAACAATAAAATTCCGCAGCTTTCTGATTTACGAGAATCGGGTGCAATCGAACAAGATGCTGATATGGTAATGTTCCTCTATCGTCCGGATTATTACGACATCACCACCAACGACATGGGCGAGGATACCAAAGGAGATGTTTATGTAAAAATTGCCAAGCACAGAAATGGCTCTCTTGAAACAATAAAACTCAAAGCAAAACTCTATATCCAAAAATTTGAAGAGCAGGAAAGCATAGAACCTTTTGGAAAAGGATTTCCACAAGGAGGCAGCTGGCGTCCCGTATCAGATGATGAGGGAGCTAAACTCTTTATTCAAAAAGGAAGCAGAATGAATGGAGATGCTGATGCAGATCCAATGGATACGCCGTTCTAATTGACTGATTTGATTGCATGAAAATCGAGTTGCCACTTTTTTACCAGTCCAATCTCTCCGTTGATCTATCTGATCTTTCATTGGAAGAAGATACCCGAAAACATGTCGTAACTGTTTTAAGGATGAAAGAGGGAGATGAGTTTATGCTGACAAATGGCAATGGACTCTCCGCGCGTGCTACCATTCAGCGCATGGATAAAAAACAAGCCCATGTTGCAGTAGATAGATATCAGGTGCACACTCGAAAAGGATCACCCATTTCTCTTGGTATTTCGCTTTTGAAAAACAATACACGGTTTGAATGGATGCTGGAAAAGGTAACCGAGTTAGGTGTTTTTGAAATATTTCCGCTTTTGTTGGATCGAACAGAACGCCAACACTTTCGCAAAGATCGCTTTGAACAAATCATTCGAAGTGCTTGTTTGCAGTCAGAACAGTTTGTGTTTCCGGCATTGCATGATCCTCTTTCATTGAATCAATTATTCGATCGAAAAGATTTGCCTCAACACCGGTTGATTGCACATTGTTATGAGCAAGATAAATCTACTGTATCAAGCATCCATCAGCATACTCTTTTTTTAGTAGGACCCGAAGGTGATTTTACTTCAGATGAATTGCAGCTTGCCATTTCAAATCACTGCAAACCTGTGAGTCTTGGTGAGACCAGGCTGCGCACAGAAACTGCTGCCATTGCAGGTGTTGTACTCTTAAGGGGCTAGTAATTTTTTTACAATTCCTGGACCCTCATAGATGAATCCTGTCCACACCTGTACAAGCGATGCGCCGGCATTCATTTTATCTTGATAATCCTTTTTTGAAAAAACGCCTCCACTTGCAATAATGGGGACCTCCCCCTTTGTAAGATGTATCATTTCGATAAGAACCTCATCTGATCTTTTTTTCAATGGTACTCCACTGAGTCCACCAGCTCCAATCAGGTTTGATTCCTTTTTGCTTATTTCGCTCAATGCCGATCTGTCAATGGTGGTATTGCTTGAAACCAATCCATCAAGTTTGACTTCTCTGCAGATATCTGCAATGTCTTTCAATTGTTCTTTGGTTAGATCTGGTGCAATTTTAAGCAAAAGTGGTTTTGGATTTTTTCTTGACTGGTTGTTATCCTGGAGTTTTTGTAAAATTTCCAACAAAGCATCTTTCTCTTGTAAGGCCCGGAGTCCGGGTGTATTGGGTGAACTCACATTCACAACAAAATAATCAACCACGTCAAAGAGTTCTTCGAAGCAGATCAAATAATCTTTCCATGCTACTTCATTGGGGGTGGATTTATTTTTACCAATGTTTCCACCTATGATCATGCTCCCCCCTCTCTTATCTCTTCTCTCCCGTCTCTTGTAGTATAATATCAATCTTTTTTTGATTGCTTCCACTCCATCATTGTTGAATCCCATGCGGTTGATCAGTGCCTTGTCATGCGGCAATCGGAAGAGCCTTGGTTTATCATTTCCTGCCTGGGGTTTTGGTGTAACGGTCCCGATCTCTACAAATCCGAATCCCAGTGCCTCCAATTCATTGAGGTATACAGCATTCTTATCGAAACCCGCTCCGAGTCCCACGCTGTTTCTAAAAGGAAGTCCGAACAGCGTTTTAGATAAATGTTTGCCTGTGGGACTGAACCATTTGCGCAGAAAATAGCCTGTTATTGGAAGTCGACAGCAGATCTTCAACAGGTTCATGGAAAAGTAATGTGCTCTTTCCGCATCGAGTAAAAAAAGCAGATTTCTGATCACTTGATACATGTTGGCAAATTTAATCTTTGTATTTCGTAAATTCGGGATAATCCCAAAATCAACCAACATGCAAGAAGCATATATCGTTGCAGGATTTCGTACTGCTGTAGCAAAATCAAAAAGAGGTGGATTCAGATTTATGCGTCCGGATGATCTCGCCATCGAAGTGATCAAGGGACTCATGCAGTCTGTCCCACAACTGGAAGCATCATTGATCGATGATGTAATTGTTGGAAATGCTGTACCTGAAGCAGAGCAAGGGTTACAGGTCGGAAGAATTATCGCTGCAAGAGCACTCGGACATCATGCACCGGGAATTACCATCAACAGATATTGTGCATCTGGACTAGAGAGCATTGCCATGGCCACTGCAAAAATCAGATCAGGCATGGCGGATTGCATCATTGCCGGTGGAGTGGAGAGCATGAGTTTTGTGCCAGCATCCGGATGGAAAACAGTGCCATCATATGACATCGTTTCACACGAACCTGATTTTTATTTGAATATGGGATTGACAGCTGAAGCTGTTGCAAAGGAATACCAGGTTTCAAGAGAAGAGCAAGATGCATTTGCACTTTCCTCTCATCAAAAAGCCTTGCAGGCCATTCAACAGGGACACTTTAAGTCAGGAATTCTTCCCATCAACGTGGAAGAAGTTTATTTAGATGAGAAAGGGAAAAAACAAAAAAGAAGTTTTGTGGTGGATACAGATGAAGGCGTGCGTGCAGATACCAGTTTAGACGGACTCGCCAAACTCAAACCTGCTTTTGCAGTCAACGGAACTGTAACCGCAGGCAATGCCTCTCAAACCAGCGATGGGGCAGCTTTTGTGTTGGTAGTCAGCGAAAAAATGCTCAAGCAATTTGATTTGAAGCCTATAGGGCGGTTGATACACTGTGATGTAGCAGGTATTCATCCACGCATCATGGGCGTGGGTCCCATTGAAGCCATTCCAAAAGCATTGAAAAGAGCAAACATGTCAATCGGACAAATAGATCTGATTGAATTGAATGAAGCGTTTGCATCTCAATCGCTTGCGATTATCAAACAATTGGGACTGGATACGTCCAAGGTAAATATCAATGGAGGAGCCATCGCGTTGGGTCATCCGCTGGGTTGCACCGGCGCAAAACTGACCGTGCAATTGTTGGATGATCTGAAAAGAACCAATAAGAAATACGGCATGGTTTCAGCCTGTGTCGGAGGTGGTCAGGGCATAGCAGGTATTTTTGAGCGCCTTTAATTTTTGCAATACTGTTGCAAATTTTGAATTTTCTTCCTTAGCTTTGTTCCTCACCTGGAGCAATGAGATTCTCTTTCATCTTTTTGGTTGTTCTTTTTCAGCAATGGCATGCACATGCACAATGCACCTACTCCATCAGTGGAGTTATCAGGGATGAGGACCAGCAAATTCTGCTTGAGAAAGCAACTGTAAGCATTGTCGAATTGAATAAATCAGTCATGACCAATGCTTCAGGCAAGTACCTTTTCAACGGTCTTTGTCAGGGTGATTATACCATCAAAATTACTCATGCCGACTGCCAGACCATTGAAATGCATATTCATTTCAAAGATGATTTGCAACAGGACTTTGTTCTTTCACATACTGAAAATCGTTTGAAGGAAGTGGTAGTGGTTGGGACTTCCGTTGTGCGTCCGGAGGGAATGACGGGAGAATTGAAAGGACGACAATTGCTTGCTACCAGAGGAATGAGTTTGGGAGAATCTCTCCAAAAAATTGCAGGTGTAACAGTTCTTCAAACAGGCAACAATATTTATAAACCCGTCATACAAGGATTGCACAGCAGCAGGGTATTGATCTTGAACAATGGCATTAGACAAGAGGGACAACAATGGGGGAGTGAACACGCTCCAGAGATCGATCCTTATGTAGCCAATCGATTGACTGTTATCAAAGGTGCCGCTTCTGTCCGCTACGGTGGAGATGCCATTGGCGGCGTGGTATTGGTTGAGCCCAGATTGCTGCAATTCAAAAGGCAGATGAGTGGTGAGGTTAATCTCGCTGCTTTCTCCAACAACAGACAAGGTGTGATCAGTACCATGATTGAAAGTTCATTCGATAAGAAGGAAAAAACTTCCTGGCGTTTGCAGGGTACATTCAAGCGTGGTGGAAATGCAAGAACACCGGACTATTGGTTGAAGAATGCTGGATTGGAAGAAGCAAACATGTCAGCATCCTTTGGTTGGAGAGATAAAAACAGGGGACTGGAAGCATTCTACAGCTTATTCAATACACGCATCGGCATCTTCAGTGGTTCGCATATTGGAAATCTGACCGATCTCCAAAACGTGATTGCATTACAAGAGCCACCCGCATACATCAAGAATGCTGATTTTTCTTACGTCATTGATCGTCCCTATCAATCTGTTCAGCACCAGCTGATGAAAATCAAGGCATACAAAGAATACAACGATGCTAACCGAATCAATCTTGTTCTCTCCTCGCAATACAACCAGCGAAGAGAATATGACATTATTCGCTCTGAATCAATTTTGCCTCAGTTGGAATTGAGTTTGCTCACCAACATGGCAGACATTGTTTGGGAACATTTCAAGAATCCACGCATGAAAGGTTCAATGGGTGTAAATATCATGCACCAGTTGAATTCAATCAACTATCGGTATTTTGTACCCAATTATCAGTCACTTGATATAGGTATCTGGGCAGCTGAGAAGTACCAGAAAAACAAATGGCAGCTTGAAGCCGGTCTCCGCTACGATTTCAGAAATCGGTTTGATATTTCCGACAACGACAAGGAGCCATTTGATGTCCTAACGGGAAATGCTTTGCTGCCAGGTGCTCCGTATGGAACCACCTTGTTTCAGGGAATCTCCGGTACGGGACTGGTGGCATACAAATTAGATGAGGCAGTCAGGGTTTCATTGACCCTCTCATCCGCCTGGAGAGCTCCGCAAATCAATGAATTGTTCAGCAATGGATTGCATCATGGTGCTGCAAGAATTGAAAAGGGGTTCATGGAACTGAAAGCGGAGAGAGCATACAGTGCCATGGGTTCGCTGATTGTGAAAAAAGAAAAATGGGAAATTGATTGGGGGATATACAACAAGTGGATCAATGACTTCATTTATCTCAAACCTGGTTTTCCACCATTGCTGACCATTCGTGGTGCATTTCCTGTATTTAACTTCACACAAACCACTGCAAACCTCTCTGGAACTGATTTTAATTTGAACTACAAAATCAACAATCATTTGACCGCAGGAGCAAAAGCTTCGTTGCTCAGGGCCTTTGATCTAAATGCCAACACATGGTTGATTCAAATGCCTGCTGATCGCTATGAGTCAGAGCTTGAATACAGTTTTGCTGATGGTAAAAAAACCAGGCAATCTTATATTAAAATGATTTTTCAACATGTAACAAGACAACAACGTGTACCGCCAACAGGAAACATTGAGGTCAAAGATGCAAGAGGGAATATTTCCATGAAGTCAGACTACATTGATCCACCTGCTGCTTATAGTTTGGTGAATCTGGAGGCAGGAACCGGACTTGACATCAAAGCACGCAAAGTTGATTTGGTGTTCAATGTATACAATGCTTTCAATGCATCCTACCGAGATTATATGAATGCCTTCAGGTATTTCAGTTTGGACAGAGGCAGAAACATTTCAATCAAGATTAAATATTCTTTATAACGCAAAATCAAATCACATGAAAACAAAAATGCTGTATGCTTTTTTATTGATGGCAGTCGTTGGATTTACAAGTTGCAAAAAAGAAAAAGTAGATCCCAATGAAGTCGAATTGATCACTACTGTAAGAGTAAAATTAACTGAGAAAGTGCTTGGAGGTACAGGTGCTTTGACAGTCTTTGAATTCAAAGACCTGGATGGAGAAGGCGGTGCCGCACCATCGAAGTTTGATGAGATTACACTTCAGAAAGGGAAGATCTATGACTGTGTATTGGAATTATTGAATGAAAGTGTGAGCCCTGCAGACAATATCACTGCGGAAATTATTGAGGAGGCAAATGACCATCAGTTTTACTTTTCATCGACCAACGGATTGGTTGTATTCAGCAATTTCAATGCAGACGGAAAGGGATTTCCCTTGGGAACCTCATCCATTTGGACTGCTTCATCCAGTGCTGGAACAGGAACACTGAACATCACACTGAAGCACAAGCCAGGTGCGAAGACTGCCAATGACAATATCAATGTTGGAGAGACAGATATTTCATTGGATTTCAAAGTGAAGGTTCTTTGATCCAGAGCCGGTAACTTTGATGTATGGAACTTTCTATCAACACCCCTGCATTGTTGTTTCCTGCCATCAGCTTATTGTTGTTGGCATACACCAATCGATTTTTAGCGATCGCCAATTTGGTCCGCAAATTGTTTGACGAATACAACAAGGTAAACGATAAGCAAAACCTTGCTGCACAAATCAAGAGCTTGCGCAATCGCCTGAATTATATTCGCTACATGCAGGGGTTTGGTGTATTCAGTTTTCTTCTGTGCGTGAGTTCGATGTATTTTGTTTACAATATGTGGCAGTCGATGGCAAAGGCGACTTTCGCTGTCAGTTTGATTGCATTGATGATATCCCTGATATTTTCATTGGTTGAAATACTGCAAAGCACCGCTGCCTTAGAACTTTTGTTGAGCGAAGTGGAAGGCTTGACGGATCCATCACTTCTTGATAAGATGTTGCACCGCAAGGAAGAATCAAAGGATTGATCAGATGCGCTTTCTTTCTCCAATCTGTTGTCTCCACATGGCATAATAGAGTCCCTTGAGTGCAATCAGCTCATCGTGGGATCCTGTTTCCACGATCTCACCTTTTTCCAATACGTAAATCCTGTCTGCATGCATGATGGTTGAGAGACGGTGTGCAATCAACAATGTAATCTGTTCTTTTCTAGCAGAAATAGAACGAATGGTCTCAGTGATCTCTTCTTCTGTGATGGAATCCAACGCAGATGTTGCTTCATCAAAGAGCAAGAGTCGGGGATTTCTGAGCAAAGCCCTGGCGATGGAAATTCTTTGTTTTTCACCTCCAGATAATTTTAAACCTCCTTCACCAATTACACTGTTGATGCCATTGTCTGCTCTTTGCAACAGAGAGTGACAGGATGCTTTGTCCAATGCTTGTTGAATTTCATCTTCAGTTGCAGAGGGGTTTACGAATAAAAGATTTTCTTTGATGGTACCTGAAAACAACTGTGTATCCTGCGTAACAAAGCCAATTTGCTTTCTGAGATCTTCAAAATTGATTTCATTTTCATCCAACCCGTTGTATAAAATTTTTCCTTCTTGAGGACGGTAGAGTCCCACGAGCAATTTCATCAATGTGGTTTTTCCTGAACCTGAGGGACCCACAAAAGCAACGGTTTCACCTCTTTTGACACTGAATGAAATGTTATCAATGGCTTTTTGTTTGGCAGTGATGTGCTGAAAACCAACTTGCTTGAATTGCAGTGATTCAACATCGCCCAGGTGGATGGGGATTTCTGGGACTTTCTCCGGTTCTTTTTCCATCAATTTATGGTAATTGCCGATGGATGCTTCTGCTTCTCTGTAAGACAAAATTATATTTCCAATTTCCTGCAGCGGGCCAAAAATAAAGAAGGAAAAAAATTGCATGGTAACCATTTCGTGTGGCTGCATGGAATCTTTGAATATGAGATACATCAGCAAAAACAGGATAACCTGTCTGAGTGTATTGACCAAAGTTCCCTGTAAGAAACTGATGCTTCTGATGCGTTTGACTTTTGTCAATTCAAGTCCCAGTATTTTATAGGTATCCGCGTTCAATCGCTTTACTTCCTGCTGAGTGAGTCCGAGGCTTTTTACCAACTCAATATTTCTTAAACTTTCAGTTGTTGTTCCCGCCAGGGAAGTGGTGCTGCTGACAATATTTTTCTGTATTTGTTTTACTTTTTTACTTAGCAAATTGGTTCCTACACTTAAAAGTGTAATTCCTGCGATGTATGCAATGGGAACGGACCAATGGATGTAGATGGAAGCGTATACAAATACGAAAGTGATGCCTACCAAAATGGCAAACATCGCATTGAGAAAATAGTTGATGAATTTTTCAGTATCGGTTCTTACTTTGGTCAGCACGCTCAATGTTTCGCCGCTGCGTTGGTCTTCAAATTCCTGATAAGGAAGTTTCATCGCATGTTGGAGTCCATCGGTAAAAATCCTCGCACCAAATTTTTGTATGACAACATTGGCAAAATAATCCTGAAAATTTTTAGCAATTCTGCTCACCATGGCAGTCCCCATTGACATCAGCAGGAGCGTGAGCGTAGTTGAAAAAAACAGATCCCAGGTCATGGGATTTCCATCTTCTTGATGGGTATTGATCTCTTGGGAAAGCTTGATGATTCTTCCGAATATAATTGGATCAATCAATGAGAACACAGTGTTGACGGTGGCCAACAACAGGGTAAGTGCAATCAGCCATTTATATGGTTTGAGGTAGGTTGCCAGTAATTTCATACTGCGAAACTACGCCAATTTCAAGCAACGATGTTTAAACGTTGAAGCCTAACTTTTTCTGAATGTCCATTTGATCATTTCCTTCCAGGTAACTTTTTTTCCATACAGCAGGATACCTGTTCTGTAAATCTTTCCAGCAAACCAGGTAGTGAAAATAAATCCGCCTACCAAACTCAACATGGATGCAGCCATTTGCCAATACGGGACTGTATTGGGTACACCAAATGGAATTCTGCCCATCATAATGATGGGAGAAGTAAAGGGAATGATGCTCATCCATACAGCCATGCTGCTGCTTGGATTGGCTAGTACGCCATTCAATACAACAAAAGAGAAAATAATAGGCATGGTGATGGGAAGCATCAGTTGTTGCGCCTCTTGTGGATCTTCATTGATGACACTTCCAACTGCTGCAAAGAGAGAGGCATAGAAAAGGTAACCACCCAGAAAATAAAACAGAAAGAATCCGATGATCAGGAACCAATTTACTCCCTCGGTGAGTGTTGCTTTTGCTTCCAAGATTTTGGATGCCATGTCTGCATTGCCCATTGTAGCACCGGAGACTTGCGATTGCTGCATTTGCTGTGCCTGCTGAATGGTCTCAGTGGGCAGAAACATGGTAAGCGATGTTGACAGTGCAACAATCAGAGCAATCCACAACAACAGCTGTGTGAGTCCAACGCCAGCAATCCCGATGATCTTGCCCAACATAAGTTCAAATGGTTTGCAGGAAGAAACAATTACTTCTGCAATGCGGTTGGTTTTTTCTTCTGCTACACCACGCATGACCATTGAACCAAAGATGAACATGGTCATATAAATTAAAATACCGCTTCCAAATCCAATACCATATGCGAGTCCTGCGTTTGATTCCTTGTTCTTTCCTTTTTCATCCTCCACCAAATTCTTCAGTGTGACATTTTCTTTGGATGCATTTTTAATGGAATCCAGTGTTGCTTTTTGGATGCCTCTTTCAAGCAACAAATTGTTTTCAACTGCCTTATTCAATTGTCGATCGATGTAGTTGGATTTTTCGAGTCCCAATTGTTTTTTGGAATGAATGTTCCCAACCAGTTTATCGTTCTCTATGAACGTGTACATAACTCCGTCGAATCCTTTGTCAGCATAATTATTTGAATCCACGCCCTGTGTAAATTCAAATTGCAGGTCACCTTTTTCAGAAACCAAATTCCCCTTTAAAAAACCAGGGTCGTTTGCAACAGCAATTTTAGTCTCTTCTCTGATGGTGGCGGCAAAATAGGCAGAACCAAAAATGAAAATGATGAATACCAATGGCATTAAAATGGTCATCAGCAAAAATCTTTTATTGCTGACCCTGGTGATGTATTCTCTTTGTATGATGAGTGATACTTTGTTCATACTGCTATGTATTAAGCTGGTTGAAATTGTCTGGTTTCAGGGGTTCCCTGTACCAATTCAATGAATATATCGTTCAAGGAGGGAAGTATTTCATTGAATGAAGTGATGCTTGCTTGTTTATCGATGAAGTGGGAAAGGACTTGGTTGTTGTTGAATTCGCTGTTGATTTTTATTTTAAGTTTTTTCCCGTTGAAAGCTTCAACATGGAAAAGATGGGTCGCGGTATGTTCTGCCACCAATGCATGCTCGAATTCTATTTCAAAAATATTTTTCTTGAACTGCTGTTTGATTGCTCCTACGCCGCCGTCCAAAATTTTATTGCCTTTGTTCACCAGTACAATATGATCGCAGATCTCTTCTACCTGTTCCATCCTATGTGTACTGAAAATGATCGTGGCGCCTTGCTGTGCCAGTCTGAAAATTTCATCTTTGATCAGGTTGGCATTCACCGGATCCAATCCGCTGAAAGGCTCATCCAATATGATCAAATCAGGTTGGTGCAGCACGGTTGTAACAAACTGAAGCTTCTGGCTCATGCCTTTGCTCAGGTCTTCCACTTTTTTATTCCACCATGATTCCATGTTGAATTTGATAAACCATTCTTTGGTTCGCTCTTTCGCTTCTTTTTTATCCAATCCTTTCAGTTGTGCAAGGTAGAGCACTTGCTCTCCGATTTTCATTTTTTTATACAGACCTCTTTCTTCCGGCATGTAGCCAATGTTGGCAACATCGGTGAGTGGATTGAAAGGCTGATTGTTCAGCAGGATATTTCCTTCATCGGGATAAAAAATTCCTGTGATCATTCGGAGCAAGGTTGTTTTCCCCGCACCGTTTGGTCCGAGGAGTCCGAATATAGAGCCTTTGTTGATTGTGAAGCTGATATCATCAACAGCTTTTTGTCCTGAAAAATATTTTTTCAGGTGTTGAATTTCAAGGGCAGTGTTCATTGCATAAAATTACGGCAGTATAGAATGCATTTTACTTTTTATTGATGAGTGGTGTGAATTGCATTTGCCACCTTTATGCCATCCATGGCTGCGCTTACAATGCCTCCAGCATACCCTGCACCTTCTCCACAGGGGTACAGATTGGTGATTTGTGGGTGATGGAGCTTCTCCTGATCTCTTGGAATTCTCACAGGTGAAGAAGTCCTGCTCTCTGGCGCAACAATGATGGCTTCTTCTGTGAGATAACCTTTAATTTTTTTTCCGAATGATTTGAAGCCTTCTCTCAATGTTTTGGATATGAATTCTGGCAGCAATTGATTGATATCAACCGAATGAACGCCTCTTACATAAGAAGTTTCTGGCAAGCTGCTGGATGTTTTTCCTTGGATAAAATCCGTCATTCTTTGTGCGGGTGCGATAAATGTACCCCCGCCAGAAGCAAATGCTTTTCTCTCCACCATTTCCTGAAAATCATGCAAAACCAAATTCCTACTTGTCCCTTGTTTCTTGTCCCTTGTTTCTTTCATCACATCCTCCATTTCAACTTGCACCACCATTCCTGAATTGGCAAAGGGATTGTTTCTTTTCGAGGGACTCCATCCGTTTACAACCAGCATTTCTTGTGAGGTGGATGCTGTTGCAATGATTCCGCCAGGGCACATGCAAAAAGAAAATACACCTCTGTTGTTTACTTGATCAACGAGTTGATAGGATGCAGGAGGAAGATAATTGTCTCTTTCCTGCCAAACTGGACAATGGTATTGGATAGCGTCTATTAATTTTTGCGGATGCTCAATTCTTACACCCAGCGCAAATGGTTTTGGCTCGATGAGTATATTTTTTTCATCCAGCAAGTAGAAAATATCTTTTGCAGAATGTCCGGTTGCAAGAATGATCTGATCTGCCTCAAATGTCTCTCCTGATGCGGTCTTCACCTTTTTGATCGAATTGTTTTCAATGTGAAAATCAGTCAGCTTTTGATTGAAATGCACTTCTCCGCCAGACCCAATGATTTGTTCTCTCATGGATGCTATGATGCCAGGAAGCTTGTTGGTTCCAATATGTGGATGTGCAGTGTAAAGAATGGCTGGATCTGCCCCGAATTGCACCAAGAGTTGCAGAATTTTATCGATACTTCCTCTTTTGTTGCTGCGGGTATAAAGTTTTCCATCGGAGTAAGTCCCCGCACCCCCCTCTCCAAAACAATAGTTGCTCTCTTCATTTAATACTCCTTCGCGGTTCAGTATTGCGAGGTCTCTTCTTCTTTCACGAACATTTTTTCCTCTTTCCAATATGATGGGTTTGATTCCATGCTGAATCAATTCAAGTGCAGCAAAGAGGCCAGCCGGTCCAGCACCGATGATGATCGTGCGATGAGCGGAGCGATGAACATCTGGGAAATTGAAAACCGGGGCATGGGATTCTTGAAAAGGCTCATCCACAAAGGCCTTCAGCTTGAGGTTGATTTTAACATCCTGCTTTCGAGCGTCAATCGATTTTTTCAGGATCTGAAACCCCGTAATTTTTTTGGGTTGTACCGCAAGATACCTGGCCAGTTCAGTTTGTATGGTTGCAGCATCGGCTGCATCTTTCGGAGAAAGTTGCAATTGAATTTCCTGCTGCATGGTCAACTGAAAAATTAGAACGGTAAATCGTCGGCAATGCCTTGCTGGCTTTCCGGATCAGGAGAGAACGCAGGTGGAGCATCTACCGGTCCGCTTGAACTTCCCATGCTAACCTGTTCAATTCTCCAAGCATCCAGGTTGGTGATATAGTTGGTCTGACCGTTTTTCTCCCATTTGGATCCTTTGATGTTGAACATGACTTTCACACCATCTCCAATTTTGTAGCGATCCAGAATGGTGGTTCTGTCCTGTACGGTTTGGAACTTAACAAAATTTGTAATGGTTCTTCCGTTGATATCTTCGTTTGTTTCAACAACAAATTCTCTGGTTTTAAAAGTTGCACTTCTTTGAACTGTTTCACCAATGCTTACAATTTTTCCTGATAGATCGAATCCCATAAAACTGAATTAATTTTTGCGAAGTTATCATATTATCTACGGAGTTTGAAACAGTCCTAGCTCAAAACTGATTAGCTTTGTCAGAACTTATTAGAAATGATGCGTCTTCCATCCTTTTTTATTGCGTTTTTGTTCTTTTTGATTGGCTGTGTTCCTACACAGGAAGTTCGCAATATCAAATATGCTGGATATTCTGTGGGCCGCCATCAGCAGGTGGACTCCACCTATGTTGAAATGCTTTCCTATTATGCCGACAGTGTGAACAAGACCATGGGAGAGTATTTGGTTGAAAATGAAGCAGATTTGCTGAAAGAGACTCCAAATAGTGCACTGGGTAATTTTTTGGCAGATGCCTATCTATGGGCAGCGAAATCCAAGATTGATCCGAGGGCTGAAATAGCTTTCATGAACCATGGAGGCGTCAGGATCTTTCGAATGGCCAAGGGACCCGTCAACCGGGGTATGATCTACGAGGTCATGCCTTTCGATAATTTGATCTGTATTGTTCAAGTAAAGGGCAATATTTTGAAAAATTATTTAAACAGAATTGCTCAAGAAGGGGGAGGAGGTGGACAATCGGGTGTTACCATGCGTCTGGAAAACAATCAGGCAACTGATATATCAATCAATGGAGCACCGCTTGATTTGAACCGGACCTATTATATGGTGAACTCTGATTATCAGGTGGATGGAGGCGGCGGCTTCACTGCATTCAAAAACCTCCAGCAGAACAGATCTGCCTATTTGCAAAGAGATGCCATCATTGATTATTGCAAGTGGCTGAAAATGGAGGGTAAAAAAATCAATCACGCAACGCTAAAAAGAATTGTAAAATGAATAGAAGAAAGTTCATTTTAAGCAGCAGTCTCGCTGCGGGAGCAACCCTGCTGCAAACGGAGGGATATGCTTTTGAACAATCAACAAGGCTTACCATTTTACATACCAATGATGTGCACAGCAGATTGGATGCATTTCCCATGGATGGATCTCAGAATGCAGGGAGAGGGGGTGTTGCTGCCAGGGCACGGTTGATTCAGAAAATCAGGGCGGAAGTTGAACATATGTTGCTTTTAGATGCAGGTGATATTTTTCAGGGCACTCCGTATTTCAATATTTTCAAAGGTGAGCCTGAAATGAAGGCCATGCAGATGATGGGATACGATGCAGGTATCATGGGCAATCATGATTTTGACGCGGGCATGGAAAATTTTGTTCGTCAACTTTCAACACACGGAAAGTTCCCCATCATCATGTCCAACTATGGGTTTGAAGGCACTCCCATGGAAAATAAATATGTTCCGTATAAAATTTTCAACCGTGGGAAATTAAAAATTGGTGTTACAGGAGTGGGCATTGAATTGGAGGGACTGGTTCCAGCTGCGTTGTATGGCAATACCATTTACCGTGATCCGATCACTGCAGCAAATCTTGCTGCATATGATCTAAAGAAGAAAGGTTGTGATTTGATCATATGCATTTCACACTTGGGTGACCGTTATATGGACAACAAAGTAAGCGATGAAACATTGGCAAAAGAAACTGAAAACATAGATTTGATCATCGGAGGACATACCCATCGATTTTTTGAACAGCCGAGAGAATATACAAATAAATCAGGTAAAAAAACAATTGTCAACCAGGTGGGTTGGGGCGGACTCAGATTGGGCCGTTTAGATTACGAATTTTCTCGTGGAGAAACAAAAAAATTAGAAAAAAATCAATCGATTTTGGTTGAGAAAAATATTGTGGAATAAAAAATTTTTTTTTCTCGAAACTGAATATATATTCGCCATCTGACTCAATTTTATAGGTTCCAAATTTGAACATGTGTTGAAAGGATAAAATTGATTCTAAACCCAGACCCGAAATAATCAATAACATACGTGCTGTTTGGATATGTGAGGATGATTGCAGTAACAATTGTCACTGTCGTTAGTCCTGTGCTATGATGTTTCAGAGGTCCCATGTATAACCCATAAAAATCTAAACCTCGTTAGGACTAATGGAAAAACCTTTTGAAAAAGTTTGGAGCAATTGTTTGGCGATCATAAAGGATATTGTAGAGTGGCAACATTTCAAAACTTGGTTTGAGCCCATCAAACCTGTTGCATTAAAAGGCAACGTTCTAACCATCCAGGTTCCCAGTCAGTTTTTCTACGAATACATCGAAGAGCATTACATCAACCTCCTGGCCAAAACTTTAAAAAGAGAACTAGGTAAAGAAGCCCAACTGGAATACAGAATCATGGTGGACAGTGGCAATGGAAACGCCAAGCCGCTTACCATGGATGTACCCGGACAAAACTTCAAGAGTTTTTCCAATAATGAGATGGATTTTCCGCTGGTGGTCAACAACCAGGTGAGAAACCCATTTGTGATACCCGGACTCAAGAAAATGCAAATTGACTCTCAATTGAATCCAACATATACATTTGAGGCATTTGTAGAGGGAGATTGCAACAGGGTTGCCAGACGTGCGGGTAAAACCGTCGCAGAGAAGCCAGGCGCTACCTCATTCAATCCCTTGGTTGTATATGGTGGAGTAGGGCTGGGTAAAACCCACCTGGTTCAATCAATTGGAAATGAAGTAAAACGCTTGCACCCTAACAAAGTGGTATTGTATGTAAGCTCAGAAAAATTCATCAACCAGTTTCAAGACCATAGTAGGAACAACGCCATCAATGATTTTATTCACTTTTATCAACTGATAGATGTCCTGATCATCGATGATGTACAGTTTTTCAACAGAGCTGAGAAAACACAGGATGCATTTTTCGCCATATTCAATCATTTGCATCAATCTGGCAAACAACTGATCTTGAGTTCAGATAAACCTCCAAAGGATTTGGAAGGTATGCAGGAAAGATTGTTGAGCCGATTCAGGTGGGGACTGAGTGCGGATTTGCAAGTTCCAGATTACGAGACAAGAATAGAGATCCTGGAGAAGAAAATGAAGAACAATGGATTGGATCTTCCCAAAGATGTCGTTAAATACATTGCTTACAATATTCAAAACAATGTCAGAGAGCTTGAAGGCGCATTGATTTCATTGCTCGCACAATCTTCTCTCAACAAAAGAGAAATTGATCTAGATCTTGCGAAAAAAGTATTGCGCAATTTCATCAAAACATCTTCCAAAGAAATCACCATCGATACCATTCAGAAAATGGTTTGTGAATTCTTCGACCTGCCATACGATCGTCTGCTTCAAAAGACCAGAAAAAGAGAAATTGTTCAGGCCCGTCAAATCACCATGTATCTGGCCAAGATATTCACCAAGAATTCATTGAAAACCATTGGTGAACATTTTGGTGGAAGAGATCATACAACTGTCATCCATTCTTGCCAAACTGTCAAAGACCTCATGGACACGGATAATATGTTCCGTGAGAGTGTGATGGAATTGCAACAAAAGGTTCAGCTTGCAGCCATGTAATTGCCTTTTATCTTTTGCGGATTGCATAGTCTTTAGTAATTTTGCCCTCCCTGAAACACCAGGTTTCAGACGGTGGGGTGGATGAGTGGCTGAAATCAGTAGTTTGCTAAACTGCCGTACGGGTAACTCTGTACCGCGGGTTCGAATCCCGCCCCCACCGCAGTTTAAATCGTTTCGGGGCGTAGCGTAGCCCGGTTATCGCGCCTGGTTTGGGACCAGGAGGTCGCAAGTTCGAATCTTGCCGCCCCGACAATAAAAGCTGGCACATTGTGCTGGCTTTTTTATTGTACTGATTTTATGCATGCATGAAAATCAATCCATTAAATGCCATCAAGTCTGCTGAGTGTTGGCTCTTTGTTATAGATGTCCTTTATAAAGCGAATGTTATTTCACTGGTCTCAAATTCTGTCTTTCAAAGTTTATACTTACATTGAAAAAAAATTATCCATGAACAGGAGATTGCTGTTTGTCATCCCCGTCTTGTTGTGCACATTGCTCACATGGGCGCAGGAAAAAGTTGACCAAAACATGGTCAGTAAAATAAGGGAAGAAGCATTGAATAAATCAAGGGTGATGGACATCGCCTTGCACCTGACTGATCTGAATGGGAACCGTTTGGCCAATTCACCCGGTTATAAAAAAGCTGCCGGTTATGCGGTTGATTTTTTGAAGTCCATCGGAATCGACAATGCCCACCAGGAAGCATGGGGTGAATTTGGAAAAGGTTGGGAAATGGAAAAAGCTTATTTCGCCATGACGGCACCCTATTACAAACCCATATTGGCTTATCCAAAAACATGGACAGTTGGAACCAGGGGACTCAAATCTGCTGAAGTGATTGTGGTTGAGATGAAGGACTCTATTGCATTGATGAACTACAAAGGAAAATTGAAAGGGAAAATTTTATTGCCAGATATCAACTATAATTACCTGCACAGCTTCAAAGCAGATGCAGAAAGATATACTGATGATGATCTTAAAAAGATGGCTGATGCCACAACTGGTCGTCAGCAGAGAGACACCGCACAAATGAGAAGAATGCGTGAGCAAATGCAACGTGCCATGGCACCACAGCGAATGCTGAACATGCTTAAAAGCATGGCCAAAGAGGAAGGAGCGATAGCGATTTTGAGCTCATCTCTTCGCAACCATGATGGAACCATTTTTGCTCAGGGCGGAGGATCGTACAAAGCAACAGATCCTGATAATTTTCTTGACCTGGTGATTGGTGTTGAAGACTATAATACCATGCTCAGGATTTCAAAAAATGGCATGGGTGTAAAAGTGGATGCAGATATAAAAACAAAATTTTACAAAGACGATTTGAATGGATACAATGTAATTGCTGAAATTCCTGGTACAGATCCATTACTGAAAGATGAAGTGGTGATGATAGGTGCACACCTGGATTCCTGGCAAACAGGAACGGGAGCTACAGACAATGCATCAGGGTCTTCTGTCATGCTGGAAGTCATGCGCATCCTGAAATCTCTTCAGGTTCAACCGCGTCGGACCATTCGCATTGGATTGTGGAGTGCAGAGGAGCAGGGACTCCTGGGATCAAGAGCATATGTTGCAAAAACATTCGGTGGCAATGCTGCCAATCCGAAAACAGCTGCTCATGAAAAGTTCTCTTCTTATTTCAATATCGACAACGGCACAGGAAAAGTCCGAGGAATTTATTTACAGGGCAACGAAGCATGCAAAGAAATTTTTGCAGCCTGGTTGGATCCATTCAAGGATCTTGGTGCAACAACGGTTACCATCAACAATACAGGCGGAACCGATCACCAGTCCTTTGACGGTGTTGGCTTGCCCGGATTCCAATTCATACAAGACGAGATTGAATACGATACAAGAACTCATCACAGCAATATGGATGTATATGACCATCTCATTGAGAATGATCTGAAACAGATCGCTGCTGTTGTTTGTTCTTTCGCTTATCATGCAGCTCAGCGCGATCAAAAAATTCCAAGAAAAAAATAACGCTCATGAAAAAATTATTGATTCTACTCGGCGCGACAGCCATATTATCTGGTTGCAAGCAATCTGCACAGGTCAGCCTGTCTGACTATTTTGCAGCACAGGTTAGCGGAATGCAAACCGGCAATGAGAAGATCATTCAAATCGAAAGTCTCGGTAAAAAATTCAATATCTGGACCAAGCGCTTTGGAAACAATCCGAAGACGAAGATCTTGCTCCTGAATGGTGGTCCGGGTGGAACCCATGCTTACTTTCAGTGTTTTGAAAATTTTCTTCCGCAGGAGGGCATCGAATTTATTTATTACGATCAACTGGGTTGTGGATATTCGGATAATCCCAATGATACAGCTTATTGGGACTTAGATCGTTTCGTTGAAGAGGTTGAACAGGTAAGGGTTGCACTCGGACTCAACAAAGACAATTTCTATTTATTGGGACACTCATGGGGTGGTATTTTGGCGATGCAATATTCATTGAAATATCAGCAACATCTAAAGGGACTGATCATTTCCAATATGATGTCAAGCTGTCCTGATTATGATAAGTACGCTGATGAAGTGTTGGCAAAGCAAATGGATCCCAAAGTGCTTGATTCAATTCGTGCAATGGAAGCAAGAAATGATTTTGCCAATCCTCAATACATGGGACTGCTGATCCCTCATTTTTATGAAAAGCACATGTTGCGCAAACCATACGCAGAATGGCCAGCATTGGTACAGCGGGCATTTGCGGGTATGAATCAATCCCTCTATGTAACCATGCAGGGTCCAAGTGAATTTGGGATTTCTGGACGTCTGACCAATTGGGATGTAAGCAAAGAGTTGCCCAAGATTGAAGTCCCGACACTTGTCATAGGCGCAGAACATGATACCATGGATCCGAACCATATGAAGTGGATGTCGACACAGGTGCAGAATGGCACCTACGCATACTGTCCCAATGGCGGCCATATGGCCATGTATGATGACCAGGAAAACTATTTCAAGGGATTGATTGGTTTTGTAAAAAAAGTTGAAAAAAAATAAGTCAACATGAAAAATCTCGCCTGCCTCTTTTTGTTTTTCTCAATGGAGTACTTGCACGCGCAGCAGCTTCCCCAACAGATCCAGTTGCCCAATGGTTGGAAAATCAGTCCGGTTGGAAAATCTTTTGATCTGGGGGATCTTCCTTTGAACATGGCTGTGAGCAAATCCGGCAAGTATGCAGCAGTGACCAATAATGGGCAGAGCACGCAAACCATTCAATTGATTGATGTTAAATCAGAAAAGGTAATTGACCAGGTTGAAATTGAAAAGTCTTGGTACGGCATTTGCTTCACCTCGGATGAAAAATTTGTTTACGTATCAGGTGGCCATGACAACAGAATTCTTAAATACGAGATCAGCAATCAACAATTGAAGAGGGTTGACAGCATTTCATTGGATCGTCCGTGGCCTGTGCGTGTTGGTCCGGCAGGTATTGCACTTGATGAGTCAAATGGAATGATGTATACCGTTACCAGAGAAGATAAAATGTTGTATGCGGTAGATTTGAAAACAAAGAAGGTTGTCAATAAATACGGACTCGATGCGGAGGCATATGACTGTAAATATTCACCCAAGACCAATGAATTGTATATCACTTGTTGGGGATGTGACAAGGTGCTCATATTTGATACAAAAGCCAAACAATGGAAACAACCCATCGGTGTTGGTGACAATCCAAATGAAATGTTGCTTACAAATGATGGGAAATATCTTTATGTATGCAATGCCAATGACAACTCAGTATCCATCATTGATCTTATCAAAAAAACTGTGATAGAAACATTGGATGCAGCATTGTATCCCAATTCTCCCAGTGGTTCTACTACCAATAGCATTGCTTTGGATCCTGCAGCTAAGCAATTGTATATTGCAAATGCTGATAATAATTGTATAGCAACTTTCGATGTTTCTGTTCCAGGCAGCAGCAAGCCAAAGGGATTTATACCCGTGGGCTGGTATCCCAGTTCAGTGCGTTTCATCAACGGTAAAATATGGGTGGCCAATGGCAAAGGAATGACTCCCAAGGCCAATCCGTTTGGGCCATCACCATTGAGAAAAAAAGAAGATGTCATTCACCATGGATTTGAAGTGAAGGATGGATCGCAGGTTGAATACATTGGTGGACTTTTCAAAGGCACCATGAGTATCATTGATGTGCCCAGTCAGGCGACATTGGATCAGTATACCCGTCGCGTATATGAAAATGCTCCTTACTCCCCGCAAAAGTCAGCCAATGCAGGTATTGCGGATGAAGGCAATCCTATTCCTATGAAGCTTGGTGAAAAGTCACCCATCAAATATGTTTTTTATGTGATCAAAGAAAACAGAACCTATGATCAGGTGTTGGGTGATGTAGAAAAAGGAAATGGAGATACATCCCTGGTGTTGTTTGGAAGAAAATACACGCCCAATCAGCATGCGTTGGTTGATCAGTTTGTATTGTTGGATAATTTTTATGTAGATGCGGAAGTGAGTGCAGATGGACATAATTGGAGCATGGGTGCTCTTGCCAACGATTATCTTGAGAAAACATGGCCTACCAGTTATGGCGGAAGAGGAGGCACCTATGGTGGAGAAGGTGAAAGAGAAGTTGCCAATAACAAAGCAGGATTTATATGGAACAATTGCAATCGATATGGTGTCAGCTTCAGGACTTACGGAGAGTTCATGTCTGGCAACAAGCCAACGATATCAGTTCTAAATAATCATTTTTGTGCCGGATTTCCTGATTACAATTTGAACATTGCAGATACTACGCGGTACAGGATTTGGAAAAAAGATTTTGATTCACTGTTGGCTATTGGAAAAGTCCCGCAGTTCAACACCGTCAGATTTGGCAATGACCATACAGAAGGTGTCAGATTGGGAAGACCAACCCCATATGCACACGTAGCAGATAATGATCTTGCAGTTGGTCTGTTTATTGAAGCGTTGTCAAAGAGTCCTATCTGGAACGAAACTGCAGTATTTATTTTAGAAGATGATGCTCAGAATGGCGCTGATCATGTAGATGCACATAGAAGTACAGCGTATGTGGCAGGTGGATTTGTGAAGCGTGGATTTGTGGATCATACACCATATACAACATCTTCCATGTTGCGCACCATGGAATTGATTTTGGGGATGGGTCCCATGACACAATACGATGCAGCAGCAACACCCATGTGGAGATGTTTTGACAAAGTGGCAAGACCATTTGATTTCAAAGCCATCATTCCGGATGTTGACATGAATCAGCGAAATACCGCTATCAATGAATGGCAGAAAAAATCTGAGAAATTCAATTTTGCCAAAGAAGATGCCAACAATGATATTGAATTCAACAAAGTGCTCTGGCATGGCATCAAGGGCAATATTCCCTTTCCGGGCCCCAAGCGTGCCGCATTTCTTCGATTGACTGAGAGCGATGAAGATGATGATTGACTCCAGTCATTATCAATTTTTCTCTGATGCATACAGGAGGATTGGGTTTGTGACTGTGAAAGGATCAGGTTTATGTAAATCCTTTTAGATTCGATGCCTAAATCGAATCATCAATTACTTATCTTAGTTATCCAAAATTTCTAACCATGCCATATTTCATCAGCCGCATTTTCGGATGTTTTTTATTGATTGTACTTTTAATTCAACCTGCTCTTGCACAAAAAAAGCAGGTCGATAAAAACCAGCCTTCAGCTTCACCCATTATCCACTTCGATGATTATTTCAAGTCCGTTTATTGGAGAAATATTGGTCCCACGCGCGGTGGCCGCTCTGTTACTTCTACCGGTGTGAAGGGTGATCCATTGACCTATTATATGGGTACTACTGGAGGAGGAGTTTGGAAGACTGAAGATGCCGGACAAACATGGAAAAATATTTCTGATGGATTTTTTAAAACAGGCTCTGTGGGTGCTGTTGCTGTTGCAGATGCAGATCCCAATGTGGTATTTGTTGGAATGGGTGAGCATGCACCGAGAGGTGTGATGACTTCATATGGGGATGGTGTTTATAAATCAACCGATGCAGGAAAAACATGGAAACATCTTGGATTGGAGTTGACACGTCATATCTCCAACATCCGTATCCATCCGAATAATCCGGATGTTCTTTATGTTGGAGCACAAGGAGCATTGCATGGTCCTTCCAAAGAAAGAGGTGTATATAAATCAGAGGACGGAGGCAAAACTTGGAAAAATATTTTATACGTGGATGAAAATTCAGGATGTGTTGATTTGAGCATGGACATGAACAATCCACGGATACTTTATGCTGCGATGTGGGACCACAGACGTTTGCCATGGGCAATACAAAGTGGTGGTAAAGGAAGTGGATTGTATAAGAGTACAGATGGTGGGGAGACCTGGACAAAAATTCAAAACGGCTTACCAAAGGAGTTGGGTAAAATGGCTGTTTCCGTTTCACAGGCCAATTCCAATAAAGTATATGCTTTGATCGAGAGCGATACAGAAAAAGAGCAAGGCGGATTGTTTGTCTCCAATGATGCAGGAATGAATTGGAGAAGAGTCAGCAAAGACCATCGATTGGTTTCACGTGCTTGGTATTATATTGAGGTATTTGCAGATCCACAACAGGAGCAAACAGTTTATGTGCTTGGAGCAGCCGGACTAAAATCAACCGATGGTGGCCAGACCTGGACCAATATCAGGGGAACCCATGGAGATTATCATCAATTGTGGATCAATCCCAAAAACAATCAGAACATGATCATCTCCAATGATGGAGGTGCTGCTGTTACCTTCAATGGAGGGAATGTATGGACTTCACAAAACAATCAACCTACTGCACAGTTCTACCGCATCAATGTTGATAATTTGTTTCCCTACAATATTTATGCAGGTCAGCAGGACAATACTTCTGTAAAAATTGCAAGCAGAAATACACAGGGAGGTTCTATTGGTGAAAGACAATGGACATACTCTGCGGGGGGTGAATCAGCTTTTCTTGGATTCGATCCCAACAATCCACGTTACGTCATGGGCGGCAGTTATCAGGGAACTATAGAGTTGCTGGATACGCAAACCGGTGAGGGAGTTGGTGTCATGGTATATCCCATGCAATACCAAGCCATGCAGCCCAAGGACATGACGTATCGGTTCAACTGGAATGCACCGATTGCCTATTCAAAGCATGAAAAAAATGTATACTACCATGCCGGCAACCGACTTTTCAGAACCAGTGATATGGGAAAATCATGGGAAGCCATCTCTCCTGATTTGACCACTCACGATACAACTAAAATGGGAATCAGCGGATATCCCTATACCAATGAAGGTGCGGGCGGAGAAAATTATTGTACGATTGCCTATTTCATGGAATCTGATAAAGAAAAAGGTGTGATGTATACAGGCAGTGATGATGGATTGGTATATGTAACAGAAGACGATGGTAAAAATTGGATCAATATCACCCCCGCAGATTTGGGAGAAGCCTTGATCAATGCCATTGAAGTTTCTCCGCATGACCCTGCAACGGTTTACATTGCAGCCACCAAATACAAGATGAATGATTTCACGCCTTTCGCCTACAAGTCATCCGACTATGGTAAAACCTGGACCAAAATCGTCAAGGGACTCCCTTATGGGGCCTGTGTGAGAGTTGTCAGAGAAGACAATGTAAGGAAGAATCTTCTGTTTGCAGGAACAGAAATTGGATTGTTTATTTCATATGATGGAGGAACAAACTGGAATCCATTCCAAAGAAATCTTCCTGTTACACCCATCACCGATTTGAAAATACACCAGAACAATTTGATCGCTTCCACTCAAGGAAGGGCATTTTGGATTTTGGATGAACTGCAGCCAGTCAGAGGGTTTGATAGCCAGGGCAATCTCAAATTGATGCCACTGCATGAAACATATCGAATTTCTGGATACAGCATTTTTGATGCCAATGATGATGATTCAACAAGGTATCCAAATACCACTGCTGCCAATCCTGCCACCGGCGCTGCAATCTATTATCACCTTCCAAGTGACAGCATCAAGCATATTGCCATTCATATCAAAGATGCGCAGGGTCAGGTGGTCCGCTCATTCAGCAATAAATCCGTTGATATACCTTCTACCAACAATAGCTTAAAGGAAGAACCTTCTTTGTCTGCAAAAAAAGGACTGAATAGATTTGTATGGAATCTTCGTCGCCCGAACATGCCTACGATTGACAATGTATATATCGAGGGCAATTACAGTGGAGGTAAAATCATTCCAGGAGTATACACTGTTACATTAAAAGCAGATGATGTTGAACAAACAACAACCCTGCAGTTGAGTCAGGATCCTAGGCTTCAATTCTCCAATGCCGATTATGCAGCACAAGATGAATTATTGAAAAAACTTGAAAAGGATATGGTAGATATCCATGTTGCGGTCAATCAGATGAACGCGCTTTCCAAACAAATTGAGTCACTTAATATATTGATTCAGCATGATGAATCCAAAAAAGAGTTGGTGGATAAAGGCAAGTCAGTCATTGAAAAAATAAAGCAGTGGGAAGAGAAATTGATACAACCCAAGGCACAGTCATACGATGACATCATCAATTTTGTCAACAAACTCAGTGCGAACATCATTTTTGTACATGGTGAATTGAGTGCAACGGTTCCGTATGTAACAGCGGGACAAGAAAAAAGATATGCTGATTTGCATGCAGAGTGGTTGAAATATGAAAAACAAATGAAAGACTTATTGGTCAATGATGTAGCAGCATTCAATCAGATGTGTCGAGACAAAGGTGTTACAAATGTGATCTTGCCAAGATAATTGTTAAAGATAAAAGTTTGTTTATGAAAAAAATTGTTGCTTGCTTATTGCTGATTCTTGTGCATGCCAACATGTATGCGCAGGTTTCTGTATCTGATATGCTTTGTGAAAACATGCACAATCCAGTTGGAATCAGATCGGCGCTTCCTCGATTTACATGGAAACTTTCCTCCATGCAAAGTGCAACATTGCAAACTGCCTATGAGCTTGTTGTAAGCAAAGCGAAAAGAAAAGTATGGAGCACCGGAAAAGTTGTTTCTGATCAATCTGTATATGTGTCTTATAGTGGATCGGCATTGGAGCCGGATACAAAATATCAGTGGCAGGTACGTGTTTGGGACAACCATGGAAATGTTTCTTCATGGTCGGATATTTCAACATTTCAAACTGCTTTTTTTGATTCCAGCTCCTGGAAAGCAAAGTGGATTGGAATTGGATTCGATGAGGATAAACAGCATCGCCCTGCTCAATATTTTAGAAATGATATCAGCATCAACAAAGAAATAGCTCAGGCAACTGCTTATATCACTTCTCAAGGCATGTATGAGGCTTCTATCAATGGAAAGAAAATTGGCAATGCTTATCTGACACCAGGTTGGACCAGCTACAGGAAAAGGCTACAATACCAGGTATATGATGTTGCTACCATGTTGAAAAAGGGAACGAATGCACTCGCTGCCATATTGGGCAATGGTTGGTTCAGGGGTACGCTGGGGTGGACAAACAATGTAGATATATATGGCAAGGAGCTCGGACTATTGATGCAAATCAATATTGTTTACAAGGATGGGTCCAAGGATTGTTTTATTACAGATGAAAACTGGAAATCATCCTACGGCGAAATATTATCCAACGAAATTTATCATGGAGAAGAAATCGATGCCCGTAAAAAACAACATGGATGGAATCTTGCAGGTTACGATGATTCAAAATGGAAGGGCGTTGCCATGCTGCAAACCGGATTAAAGCACCTGATACCGACCGAAAATGAACTTATTACATTGCACGAAACCATACAGCCTGTAAAAATAATAACCACACCCAAGGGTGAGAAAGTATTGGACTTCGGGCAGAACCTGGTGGGCTGGGTAAGGGTAAAGGCAAACGGTAAATCAGGCGATTCAATAATTATTAAGCATGCTGAGGTATTGGATAAATTTGGGAATTTTTATATCGACAACATGCGGTCGGCCAGAACAACTGCCAAGTATACATTAGCTGGAACTGGTGATGAAATATTAGAACCTCATTTTACTTTTTTTGGATTCAGGTATATCAAAATTGAAGGGTACAAAGGAGCGTTGAAGCCAGAAAATTTTACTGCCATGGTGCTTCATTCAGACATGAAACCTTCAGGTGATTTTACAAGTTCAGATCCGCTTGTCAATCAACTGCAAAAAAATATTCAATGGGGACAGAAAGGCAATTTCTTGGATGTACCCACTGATTGTCCACAGCGCGACGAGCGTCTGGGCTGGACAGGAGACGCACAGGTGTTTTCCAGAACAGCTGCCTTCAATTTCAATGTGCATAATTTTTTCAACAAGTGGTTGAAGGATGTTGAGTCTGATCAATTCGATAACGGAAGTGTGCCTTTTGTGATACCCAATGTTTTGGGAGCAGGTGCTGCTGGTTCTACCGGATGGGCAGATGTTGCCACCATCATTCCCTGGAATATTTACTTGGTATATGGCGACAAGAAAGTACTTGAAACACAATACAATTCCATGAAATCATGGGTGGGGTACATGGAAAAAAATGCAGTGAATGATTTATGGAACAAGGGGTTTCATTTCGGAGATTGGTTGTTTTATAGACCCTTTGATGACAATGACGGTCGTGCTGCCGTAACAGATAAATACATGATTGCCCAGTGCTTCTATGCACACTCACTTGACTTGCTCATCAAATCAGCCAATGTGCTTGGCAAAAAAGATGACCAAGCTTTTTATACCGAAAGATTGAAAAAAGTGAAGGAAGCCTATGTGAAGGAATACATGACCTCCTCTGGCCGTTTGGTTTCAGGTACGCAAACTGCTTATGTATTGGCATTGCAATTCGACATGTTGCCAGAACAGCTGCGGAAGTCAGCTGTAGATAAATTGGTTGACAATATAAAATCCTACAATACACATTTGTCGACCGGATTTCTTGGAACGCCATACCTCTGTGAAGTACTGACCAAAAATGGTAGGTCAGATATCGCATATCAATTGCTCATGCAAAAAACTTTTCCATCTTGGTTGTATCCCGTAAAAATGGGAGCCACTACCATATGGGAGAGATGGGGCGGTATGCATCCCGACAGCACATTTGAACCTGCAAGCATGAATTCTTTCAATCACTATGCATATGGCGCTATTGGTGACTGGATGTACAGAAGTGTTGTGGGAATAGACAATGAAGAAGGAAGCGTTGGATATAAAAAAGTACGCATCAAACCATATGTGGTTGACAGTTTGAAAAATGCTGGAGCTTATTTAGATACCTACTATGGAAGGATAAGCAATAGCTGGAAGACTGATGCAAAAGGCATTCAGATGGAAACGACCATACCCCCTAATACAACAGCGATTGTTTATTTTCCCTCCGAAAAAAATGTCATGCTCAATGGCAAGAAAGAATTCACAGAGTCCGGATCCAAACACCTGCGTTCAGATTCAGGTTATACTGTTTTTGAACTTGGTTCTGGGACTTATCTTTTCCAGGGCGATCGCTAAGATTCCAGTCCAGCGAGCGAAAGACTCATTTTTTTCAGGTCATTCACCTCTGCATTTTCAACAATGCATTGAGGCATGAGTATAAGGGATGTATTGTTGGATTTCCACCAGTTTTTATGCAACAGTGCGTCAAAGGGGATTGTTCCAATGAGATAACTTCTCTCATTGCCAGCATGCCATTCCTCAATTTGAATGAATTCATCTTTTGGAATATTTTCAATGTTCTCAAAACTTACGTATACGCGTAAATGAAATGCATTGCTCAATGTTGCCTTGATGGATTGATTCAATTTCTTGTATTCATATTTGTATCCATATCGCAGTGCAGCTATATCGCTCAGCACAGCTGAGCCAGTGGGAAAACTTCCTGCACCTTTTCCATAAAAAAATTGTTTGTCGGCAAATCCGCTCTCAATAACGACTCCATTGTATTCGTTTTTCACAAAAAACAAGTGCTCATTTGCGTCAATGAATTGAGGCAGTAAAAAGCTTGCCACTTTTCCATTGCTCAATTTTTGAGCTTGGGCAACCAATTTGATAGATTGGTTTTTTGATTGTGCAACTTTTGCATCTGTATCATTGATTTGTGTAATACCATTGAATAGCATTTCCTGAATGTTGGTGTTGATGCCATAGCTGTGCGCCAGCAAGAGCACCCATTTGTTGGCGGCATCAAATCCTTCGATGTCCAAGGTTGGATCTGACTCAGCAAATCCCAATTGTTGAGCAAGGAGCAGTGCTTCTTTGAAGTTGAGGTGCTCTTCAAACATTTTTGTGAGAATAAAATTGGTGGAACCGTTGACAATTGCCTTGATGGAGTGCAGCAGATCATTGTCGTAGTATTCTTCCAAGTTTCTGATGACCGGGATGGAGGCACAGGCAGATGCTTCATACAACAAAGATTTTCCAGTTGTTTGTTGAAGCGCTATCAGTTCTTCCAAATGCTCTGAGAGCATTTTTTTACTTGCACTTACTACGTCTTTTCCATTGTTCAATGCGGTAGTCACAATCTCATATCCAGCCACACTGTCATTGATTACCTCAACAATCACATTGATTTCAGGATCAGTCAGCAAATCATTTTTTTCTGAAGTAAACAAACTTGCGGGTGCATTTCTTTTTTTATCAGCATTCTTGATACATACTTTTTTGATGCTAGCTTTCAGAGAAGGCGTTTGTTTGAGGATTTTATACAATCCTTCTCCTACAACGCCAAATCCAAACATGCCGATTACAAGTGTTTTTTCTGATCCCATCTTATTTCGATATTAAGTTGTTTAACAATGTTGTGATTTTATCATCCTCCAGCAAAAATCCATCGTGTCCATAAATGGAGTCGATGATCGCCAAATCTGCATGTGGAATTTGTGCAGCCAGCCACTGCTGTTCGCTGATTGGGAATAGCAAGTCACTCGATATACCAATGATCAAGGTCTTGGATCGTATGGTTGCCAGTTTTTTTTCAGCCTGAATTGTACCGCGACCCAAATGGTGACTGTCCATGCTCTTTGTCAACGTGTAATAACTGATGGCATTGAATCTTTTGGCCAGCTTCTCTCCCTGATAGCGCTGATATGACTCACTCCGCGTATATTCAATCGCGGCATCTGCATCTTGTTGCCTAGTATCATATGCTTCATAATGCCGGTAACTGAGCAAAGCAATGGATCGTGCCACTTTCATACCCTCCATCCCTGCATTTTCAGAATCAGTTTTCCAGCTTGGATCGTTTTCAATGCTCATGCGTTGTGATGCATTGAATGCTTTGCCCCAGGGAGAATGAAAGGCATTGGTTGCGATTGGTACTATGTATTCAAATACATCTGGTTGTTCTGTTGCCCATGATAATAATTGCTGTCCTCCCATTGAAGCACCGGTGCCCATGAAAATTTTTTCTATTTGCAATTCTTTTCTCAATGCATCAAATGCACGGACCATATCCAGCGAACTAAAGAAAGGAAATGCATGCAGATAAGGCTTGCCTGTTTCTGGGTTGGTGGAGAGGGGACCCACACTTCCATAGCAACTGCCGGGCATGTTGACGCAAATGATATAAAATCTTGACGGGTCGAAAAATTTTCCAGCACCTACCATTCCGGGCCACCATTCACCGGGATCACTGTTGGCTGTCATGCCATGAAAAATCCATACTGCATTGTCTTTTTTTTCTGAAAGTTTTCCCCAAACAGTGTAGGTCAAGTCAAAATCCCGGATCTTTTTTCCAGATTCCAACTCTAGGAGTCCCGTGTAACGATATGTTTTTGTTTGCTTTTCCATGTTTTCGATTTTCTTTCACCAGGGGCAATAAAAAAACCCATCTGAAGTCAGATGGGTTTTCACTATGATGGATGCGATCTTGTCTAGAGAAAAATCTGACTTATCTGCCTCCGCGTACGGAGTTGGATTTGACACCTTATTACGCGGGTAACAGGTTGTCAAGGCTTCATCGGGCCATTCCCTCTGCCTTTCTGGATAAGAAAATAAAAGAACTGGTGCAAATATACAGATTTATGGGGATATCTCAAAACTGGACTTTTCCCAGCGTGGAAGCGGGTTGGATATAATTTTTAAAAATCCTAAAACATTCGCCACATTTGCCTGTTGATTGAAAGCAATCATTCGATCCCATGTCTGAACTAGATCACATAGAAGTCATTGGTGCCAGAGCGCATAACCTGAAGAATATTGACATATCAATTCCTAAAAACAAATTGGTGGTCATCACAGGCATCAGTGGAAGCGGAAAATCTTCGCTTGCATTCGATACGATTTATGCAGAGGGACATAGAAGATACATGGAGACGTTCGGGACATATGCCCGTCAATTCATGGGCGAAATGGAGAGGCCCGATGTAGATAAGATAAGCGGACTCTCACCGGTTATTTCGATTGAACAAAAAACAACCAACAGAAATCCAAGGTCAACCGTCGGCACCGTCACCGAGGTATATGATTTCATGAGATTGCTATTTGCAAGAGCAAGCGATGCATACTCATACGAGACCGGAAAGAAAATGGTCAAGTTTACTGACGAGGAGATCATTGCTGATATCTATAAAAAATATCCAAACAAAAAAATTACTATCCTGGCGCCTATTGTAAGAGGCCGAAAAGGACATTACAGAGAATTGTTTGAAGAGACGCGGAAAAAAGGATTTGTAAAAGTCAGGATCGACGGTGAAATAAAGGACCTGGTACCTAAATTACAAGTTGACAGGTATAAAATCCATGATATTGAAATTGTTGTAGACCGCCTGGTGGTGAACAGCGAAATGAGACTGCGCATGCTGCAAAGCATTCAGCAATCGCTGCAGATAGGCAAGGGACTTGTATTCGCACTTGTACACGAGCCGGATAAGTTGATACAATACAGTAAAAAGCTGATGTGTGCGGACACTGGAATTTCTTATGAAGAGCCATCACCCAATACATTTTCATTTAACTCACCTTATGGTGCTTGCCCGGGATGTAAGGGGCTTGGTCAACAGCATGCCATCAACCTTGAAGCTGTCATTCCAGATGCAATAATTTCTATTGCAGATGGTGGGATAGTACCGCTTGGAGAGGCAAGAGATGCATACTTCTACAAATTGATTGAACAACTTGCTAAAAAACATAAGTTCAGTCTAAAGACTCCCATTGAAAAACTTCCGAAGAATATTTTGAATCTCATCCTATTTGGCAATGAAGAGGGAGTAGAAACTGTATTATCGGAAAATGAAAATGAGGCATCTTTTGAGGGAGTAGCTTCAATGATTTTGAGATGGTTCACAGAAAGCTCGAGCGAGGGTATACGAGAATGGGCTGAAAAATTTATGATTCTGAAATCTTGTTCAGCGTGCAATGGTGCAAGATTGAAAAAAGAGAGTCTGTTCTTCAAAGTGGATGGTAAAAATATCTCTGAACTATCTACTCTCAATCTGAGCTTGTTATTCAATTGGTTTGAACTGATTGAAAAAAGACTTTCTGATAAGCAACAGCTGATTGCAAAAGATATTTTGAAGGAGATAAGAGACCGACTTGGATTTTTACTGAACGTAGGCTTGGGTTATCTTTCCTTGGATAGACCTACCCGCACATTGAGTGGAGGAGAATCTCAACGCATCCGATTGGCAACCCAGATTGGCTCACAATTGCAGGGCATTACATATATTTTGGATGAACCCTCCATTGGTTTGCACCAGCGCGACAACCAACAGTTGATACAGGCACTTCAGCATTTAAGAGATATTGGAAACAGTGTATTGGTTGTTGAACATGATAAAGACATCATGCTTTCCGCTGATCATCTCATCGATGTGGGTCCCAGGGCTGGCATCCACGGCGGAAGAATAGTTGCCGCAGGAACACCTGCAGAGGTTTGTAAGTCAGCCTCTGAAACCGCACGCTATCTAAACAATAAAAAACGGATTGAAGTGCCATCTGAACGTCGTACCGGAAACGGAAATACACTGCATCTAAAAGGTGCATCCGGCAATAATCTGAAAGGTATTGACATCAGCATACCATTGGGGACTTTTGTATTGGTGACGGGTGTGAGTGGAAGTGGAAAATCTACACTCATCAACGAGACATTGTATCCAATTCTAAGTAAACATTGTTACGACAGCAATATGGAGCCGATGGCTTTTAAAAAAGTCACCGGACTGGAACATATAGATAAAGTAATTGAAATTGATCAGTCACCCATTGGCCGGACTCCCCGGAGCAATCCAGCTACCTATTGTAATTTCTTTACAGACATCAGACAATTGTATGCGGCAGTACCTGAGGCAAAAATAAGAGGGTACAATGCAGGTAGGTTTTCTTTTAATGTTAAAGCAGGACGATGTGATGTATGTGAAGGAGGAGGGTTGAGGGTTATTGAAATGAATTTTCTGCCTGATGTATATGTGCATTGTGAAAAGTGCAATGGAAAGAGGTACAACCGTGAAACACTTGAAATCAGGTACAAAGGAAAATCCATCAGCGATGTGTTGGACATGACAGTTGATGAAGCGGTAGATTTTTTTCAGCACATCCCTTACTTGTTCAGAAAAATCAAAGTACTACAGGAGGTCGGACTTGGATACATCACACTTGGCCAATCTGCTGTTACCCTCAGCGGGGGAGAAGCGCAGCGTGTGAAACTGGCGACTGAATTGGCAAAAAAGGATACCGGAAAAACATTTTATATCCTTGATGAACCTACTACGGGTCTGCATTTCCAGGATATTTATTTATTGTTGAACGTATTGAACAAATTGGTCAATCGTGGGAATACGGTCTTGGTGATTGAGCACAACCTTGATGTAATCAAAATGGCTGATTATATCATTGATCTGGGTCCCGAAGGTGGACAAGGCGGCGGTTCTTTGCTCTATCAAGGACATCCAGAGGGATTGCTGAAAGTGAAGTCCAGTTACACTTCTGTATATTTAAAACCTGAACTATCCTAATGGAAAGAATCATCATCGACATGGACGAAGTCATTGCAGATCCAATGGGGGATATGGTGAGCTGGTATGAGAAAACCCATGGATTGAAAGTGGATTATGATCAGATGAAAGAAGGTTCATGGGTAAGGGGATTTCCCGAGCAGCACAGGAAAATTGTATTAGAGCGTTTGTACAGTGAGGGTTTTTTTCGCAATCTCTCTGTGATGGAAGATGCCCAAGAGGTCTTGAAGGAAATGAACAAGCGGTACGAAATATTCATCGTTTCAGCAGCGGTTGAATTTCCCAATTCATTGAGGGATAAGCACGATTGGCTTTTGGAACACTTTCCTTTTTTCACCTGGAGGCAACTGGTCTTGTGTGGTGACAAGCGAATGATCCATGGTGATTACATGATCGATGATCATGTACGCAACCTGGTCCATTTTCCAGGTAAGAAATACTTGTATGCTGCATTTCACAACCGCGAGGTGGAAGGATACGACCGCATCCACCATTGGAAAGAAGCTGCAGCCATATTTTTGAAATAAGATTATTGTCTCAGCATCTTGATGTGCTCTATACCATCCTCCAGATACACATCACTGCATTGTTGAAACCCGAATCCTTCATAGAATTTCTTCAGATACAGTTGAGCGCCAATTTTGATGGATTTGCTGGGATACATGGCAACTGTTTCTTCGATTGCTTTTTTTATCAAAGCTTTTCCAGCGCCGGTGCGTCTTGCTTGGGGGGATGTTACAACCCGACCGATGGAGGGTTCTGGATAGGCGAGTCCGGGTGGAAGGATCCTTACATATGCAATCAACTCCCCGTCTGATCTTCCCTGCAGGTGGAGTGACTTGCCATCCAGGTCATCCATGTCCAGGAATATACAATTTTGCTCTACCACAAAAACTTCACTTCTCAGCCTCAATATCTGATACAATTCAAATGGGTTCAACTCTGCAAATGCTTTCAGGGTCCAAATAATATTGTTCATCCTGCAAATTTATTTCAAACGATTCAAAAGGATATTGGTTTAATTTTGAAAATAAAAAAAATAGCCTCCAAATCATCCATATTGTCCAATCCCATTGAATACCTGAAAGGGGTTGGTCCCCTGCGTGCAGATATGTTGAAAAAGGAATTGCAGATTTTTACTTTTGAGGATTTGCTTTTTTATTTTCCATTCAAACATATTGACAAAACGAAAATATTACAGATAGCCTCCATTACTCCCTCCATGGATTTTGTGCAAGTGAGCGGTAGATTGATTTCCATGGAAGTGGTTGGAGAGAAACGTTCACGCAGGCTGGTAGCTCATTTGCGCGATGGTTCAGGCATCATAGAGCTCACTTGGTTTCAGGGAATCAATTGGGTGCAGAAAATGCTCTATGTGGGCAATGATTATGTAGCATTTGGAAGGATCAGTTTTTTCTTGGGCAAACCCCAATTGTCGCATCCTGAAATTGAAACGCTCAAGGAAAGCAATGAATCGGGGAAACGCTTTCTGGAGCCCATTTATTCAGTTACGGAAAAATTAAAGGCAAGGGGACTGAATGGGAAAGCCATTGGAAAATTATTGTATCAGTTGTTTTTGGTTTTGGAGGAAAAGGAAATCCCTGAAAACCTCCCTGCCTTTGTCATTCAACAGGAGAAGTTGGCTTCAAGGTGGAAGGCGCTGCAACAAATTCATTTTCCGCAAAATCAAGAGCAATATGAGTCGGCCATCCATCGATTGAAGTTCGAGGAGTTGTTCATATCTCAACTGCGTTGGGGAATGATGCGAGCAGCAAGACATCGTTTTTCAAAGGGGATATTGTTTTCGAAAGTTGGTGCAACATTCAATAATTTTTTCCATCAGCATCTTCCATTTCCACTGACCAATGCACAAAAAAGGGTCTTGAAAGAAATCAGGCTCGATATGGGGAGTGGCACCCAAATGAATCGTTTGTTGCAGGGTGATGTTGGTAGTGGAAAAACAATTGTCGCGCTGATGACCATGCTGATTGCGATTGACAATGGGTACCAATCCTGCATCATGGCCCCAACTGAGATTCTCGCCAATCAGCATTTTGATCAATTTTCCCAGTTGCTTGCTAAGCTGAACATTGAGGTTGCATTGTTGACTGGCTCTACAAAAACAGCTGAACGGAAAATCATTCTTAAAAAAATCCAAGATGGTGAAATCAAGATCGTGGTAGGCACACATGCATTGATTGAGGATGCTGTTCAGTTTAAAAGCTTGGGACTGGCAGTGGTAGATGAGCAGCATAAGTTTGGTGTTGCCCAAAGGGCAAAGTTGTGGAAGAAAAATATTGTACCGCCACATATGCTGGTGATGACCGCCACACCTATTCCGCGTACATTGGCCATGACAGCCTATGGTGATTTGGATTACAGTGTGATCGATGAATTGCCCCCGGGCAGAACTCCCGTTAAAACTGTTCACCGTTTGGATGACGCCCGGCCTCAGGTCATGGACTTTATCAAATCTGAAATTGCAAAAGGAAGACAGGTTTATTTTATTTTTCCATTGATTGAAGAGAGCGAAAAATTGCAATATGAAGACTTGATGCGGGGGTATGAAAATGTAAAAGCATGGTTTTCAGAACCGCACTATTGGATCAGCATGGTGCATGGAAGAATGCCTGCAGATCAAAAGGAAATCAATATGCAGCGTTTTGTGAAAGGTGACACGCAAATCATGGTCAGCACCACTGTCATTGAAGTAGGTGTCAATGTTCCCAATGCATCTGTCATGATCATTGAAAGTTCAGAGAAATTTGGATTGAGTCAGTTGCATCAACTTCGTGGAAGAGTTGGCAGGGGCAGTGAACAGAGCTTCTGCATATTGTTGACCGCCAACAATATTGGGAAAGATGCCAAAGAGCGCATTTCCATCATGTGCAAATCAACCGATGGATTCAAGATTGCTGAAAAAGATCTGGAATTAAGGGGACCGGGTGATATTCAGGGAACCCGACAAAGCGGTGCATTGAATTTCAGGTTGGCGGATATTGCGCAGGATCGGGATTTGTTGGTAAGGGCAAAAAAAATGGCAGATCATTTATTGGCAAGTGATCCTGATTTAAATCATTCTTCACATGCTTCTTTGAAGCATCATTTGCAGTCAGAAAATTCCGGCACAGTTTGGGGCAAAATATCCTGATTATTAACATGTTCTAAGGCTTTAAACCGTTAATTTTGGTGCAAGTCTAATGAGGGTGTTCAAGCATTCCACGATATTATGTTGGTTTTTTTTATTTGCAATTAGCCCATTTGTCTCGGCACAGTCTTTTTATTCAATTGATTTCATTGAAAACAAGGGTCAGTGGAAGGGTGATTTTCAATTCAAGGCGATACATGGATCAAGTACTGTTTTTTTCAATAACAAGGGATATGTAGTCCATAAGTTAGAGGAGGAAGCGCACAGGAATTTAATGCACAACAATGTTTCTATTTTTTCTAAACTCACCAAGGCAGATTCAATTGAGATTACAAATAAGGATGCAGAGCAAAATACAAATCCATCCACCATCAAGTCGCACAGTTATCAGGTAGCGTTTGTCGGAGGATCACAAGTTACCCGTTATCAAATGGGTAAGGCAAGTCCAGATGTTTCCAATTATTTTTTAGGCGGTGACCCCAGCAAATGGAAGACAGGTGTTCGTAGTTTTTATGACATCACCCGGGAATCGGTCTACGAGGGAGTAGATATGAGATTTTATTCCTCATCCAATGGTGGTATGAAGTATGATTTGATCTTATCTCCTTTAACAGATCCCTCCATCATTCAATTGAAATATGAAGGAGTCGACAACATTAAAATCAAGTCAGGTGCCTTGGTCATCTCCACCTCAGTAGGTGAAGTAAAAGAGTTGGAGCCTTATGCCTATCAAATCATTGATGGCAAGCGTATCGAAGTCAAGTGCAGTTATACTCTTTCAAAAAATATTGTAGGCTACAAACTGGGTGCTTACAACATCAATTATCAATTGGTCATCGATCCAACACTCGAGTTTTCAACTTATACAGGAAGCAAAAGCAATAATTGGGGTTTCTCAGCAGCTCCTGGTCCGGATGGCAGCCTGTATGCAGGTGGTATAGTATTCGGATCGGAGTATCCACTTTCGTTGGGAGCATTACAAACAACCTTTAGAGGTGGTACAGGCCAGTCTTTTGGCCCCAACAGTTCAATTGGTGGTGTTGATATTGGTTTGACAAGATTCAGCAGTGATGGCAAGCAAAGAATTTTTTCCACCTATATAGGTGGAAATGGCGATGAGTATCCTCACAGCATCATTGTAGACGGTTCAGGCAATGCAGTCATTCAAGGAAGGACCACCAGCAAGGATCGAGATTTTCCTTTTCCTATTGGTGCATCAGGTACACTGAAGTTGGGCCCTTTGGGAGGAGCCTCCGATATATATGTAATCAAAGTTTCTGCAGATGGTAAAACAGTAATAGGAAGTATTTTGATTGGCGGAACTGAAATGGATGGAGCCAATACAAATGCACAAATATCTGTATCGCCCTCCACGCTGGTTTACAATTATGGGGATCATTCAAGAAGTGAAGTCATTTTGGACAAAAACGACAATGTTCTGATAGCCACATCAACACAGTCGGATGATTTTCCGGTTTTTCCTGCAGGAAACAGCAGGTTTGGTGGTGTTCAAGATGGAGTTGTTATCAAGCTTACCCCTAATTTGTCAAATGTAATTTTCAGCAGATATCTTGGTGGTAGCAAGGATGACGCAGCTTTCGTTTTGTCCATCAATCCAGTTACAGATGATATTTATGTTGCAGGACCAACGGTGAGTACTGATTTTCCTGGTGATAAAAACGGGGTAGAGTCACCTAATTTTTTAGGTGCAGTAGATGGGTTTATTTCCATACTTGGTCCGACAGGTATCTTGAAGAAAACAACTTTTCAGGGTACAGCGTCAACAGATTTTATTTATGGTATTCAGTTTGATAAATCTGGGAATCCTTATACCATGGGAATTACATTGGGTAAATGGCAAAAGTTCAACGCAGCCTATGGCAATGAAAATGCTAAGCAGTTTATTGCTAAAATGGATCAGGGATTAACCAAATTCATCTACACTACAGCTTTTGGTACATCTTCTGCTAAGCCAAACATCTCTCCTGTAGCTTTTCTTGTTGATCGTTGTGAGAACATATATGTATCTGGATGGGGAGGTAAAATGAATCTTTGTGATCCTGGTCCTTATGATCCTCAAACTGTTGGACCTATGGGTATGGATATTACACCAGATGCTATTCAGAAGTATACTGACAATAAAGATTTTTATTTTATTGTTATTGAAAAAAATGCATCCAAGCTATTGTATGGATCCTTTTGGGGACAAAGTGGAGGTGAAGTGGATCATGTAGATGGCGGTACTTCTCGATTTGATTCAAGGGGTGCTATTTATATGTCCATCTGTGCGAATTGTTTTGGCAACAATGCTTGTCCACGCAGTGGCAGCAATCCTGGGGATCCCATCACCAGAAATATGATTATCACGCCCGGGGTAGTAGCATCTTCCAATGCCGCTCTACCTGGTGGATGCAACCTAGCTGCAGTTAAAATCAATTTTTCTTTTGACGGTGTTGACAATGGGATCAAATCCGCCATCAACGGAGTTTTTGATACAAGTGGATGCTCACCATTGGTGGTTAACTTTTATGATACCATTGCAATGGCAAAAACATACATATGGGATTTTGGCGATGGGTCAAAAGTTGATACAACCACAGTTCCAGAAATAAAACATAGCTATAATGTTCTGAAGGACACCACTTTTAGGGTAAAGTTGATTTCAGTTGATGAGAATAGGTGTATCACACGTGACAGTTCTTTTATGCAGATCAAGGTGGGTATCAATGAGGTGCTAATGAATGCCGCAGCAGTAAGGGTAGGTGATTGCACAAGCGGAACATTTACGTTGCAAAATCTTTCTGTTTCCAAACAAGGAAAGCCTTTTGCCGCAAAGTCTTTTGTTTGGATTTACGATGATAAATCCAAGCCAGACACTACCAATTTACAAAGTGTGAACCATACATTCACACCCGGATTACACAGGGTCTGGTTGAAGTTGATTGATATTGGTTTTTGTAATCAATATGATTCTATTCCTTTGGACATCTATGTTTTTTCTACCATCAAGGCTGCATTTAAATTGAGCAAAGACACTATTTGCGTCGGAGAAAAAATCAGTATTACCAACAACAGTGTTGGTGGAATTAGTTTTTCGTGGGATTTTAACAATGGACAAACTTCCAACGTTTACAGTCCACTTGATCAAACCTTTACAACTACTGGAGTGAAAACCATCAAATTGGTTGTAACCGAAAATAGTCCTGGTTGTAATATCTCGGACAATACCGCAAAAACACTCGTTGTTCTCTCAGCGCCTGATGCCAAATTTGACTTTTCACCGAAGCCATCCATCGAGAATACACCTTTTTCATTTATAAATCAGTCAACTGGCGCTACACGTTATATGTGGAATTTTGGAGATGGGGTCACTTCAACTTTGACACAACCTATACACCAATACTCAAAGTCATTCACATTTGATGTTTCACTTACAGCATACAACAGTTTTGGTTGTTCAGCAATCTATACACTTCCAGTAAGTCCCATTGTAACAGAATTGCTTGAGATTCCCAATGCATTTACACCCAATGATGATGGCAAGAATGATGTTTTTCTACCTAAAATTTTTGGAATAGATGACATGAATTTGAAAATTTACAATCGTTTTGGGCAACTTGTATTTGAATCATATAATCCAAGTTTTGGATGGGATGGAAAATTCCAAGGTGCACCTCAGCCGATTGATGTCTATGCATATACCTTAATTGTAAAGTTTGCAGATGGCAGAACTGAAACCAGAAAAGGAAGTGTAACACTAATAAGATGATCATTTGAAAAGACGATTGCTACATATCATCATATTCATCAACATCACTCTTTGCAATGCATGGGGACAGGATCTTCGTTTCTCTCAATTTTTCAATAGTCCCTTGTCAACCAATCCGGCCAATACCGGATTCCTTCCCTATTCTGACTATCGCCTGGGTGCACACTACCGAGAGCAATGGGCATCCATCCCCGTTCCCTACACTACCATGAGTATATACGGTGATTTCCAGGTGTTGAGAAATCTCATTTCAACCGGTTGGTTCGGAGTTGGCGGTTTGATCTTTCAAGATATGGCTGGATCTGGCACCCTTCGCTCAACCAAAACCTATGCCTCTGTTGCTTATCATCAAATGTTAGGAAATGCAAGCCTATTGTCTGGTGGATTCAATATAGGATTTGTAGGTAAAAGAGTCAATACGAGCAACCTAAGATTTGGAGATATGTGGGATGGAAAATTTTTCAATGGTCCAACCAGCGAGATACTTGTCAACAGTTCCGTTGGGTATTTGGACTTGCAAGCTGGACTCAACTATGCATTGTTCCCATCCGAAAATGTATATGTGCATGTGGGTGTGAGCGCACAGCATCTCAACAAACCAAAAGAGTCCTTTTTTTCAACCACCACAACAAATGACAACATCGTTCAGCCCCGTTTCATTTATTTTACCGATGCTGTTATCAAAGCCAATGAGCAAGTGATCATTTCACCGGGCATTTACTATACACATCAGTCAAAAGCATCTGAATTTGTTGGTGGATTGCATCTCAATTACAACGTAAGCGGCAATGGTCAGCAACAACTTATTTTGGGAGCTTATGTGCGTCCGGGTGATGCAGTCATTCCCATGTTAGGCTACCAATGGAAAAATTTCCGTTTCAGTTTCACCTATGATGTAACGACATCATCCCTAAAAAATTTCAACAATGGCATGGGGGCTAATGAATTGTACATGCAGTACAATGGCATGTATACCCTGATGTATGCAGATCGCCAGAGCTTTTGTCCGGTATTTAAAAATTAATTCCCTTTCCATTCTCAGCCCTATTTCCGACATTCGTGTCAAATCGGTACAACATGCAGGTTGGGATCTCTTCTGATATCATCGAACAGTTCAAGTCCATTGTGGGAGCAGCATATGTCATTACAGATCAAGAACATTTGCAGCCATACGGACATGATGAAACGGAGGAATTGCATTATTCACCGCATGTTGCTCTCAGGCCGGGATCAGCTGATGAGATCAGTGCCATCATGAAAATCTGCAATGAACATGTCATTCCCGTCACACCCCGTGGAGCGGGAACAGGACTCAGCGGAGGGGCACTTCCTCATCTGGGTGGGGTGTTGATAGCAACTGATCGTTTGAATAAAATATTGGAAATCGATGAACGAAATTTACAGATCACCACAGAGCCCGGTGTGATCACAGAAGTGCTGCAAAATGCTGTCAAAGAGAAAGGCTTGTTTTATCCGCCTGATCCCTCCAGCAAAGGTTCCTGCTTTATCGGAGGAAATATTGCAGAGAATAGTGGTGGCCCTAAAGCGGTAAAATACGGTGTTGTGCGAGACTACGTGTTGAATCTTGAAGTGGTATTGCCTACAGGTGAAATCATCTGGACAGGATCGAATGTATTGAAAAACTCAACCGGTTATAATTTAACACAATTGATAGTGGGCAGTGAAGGAACACTGGCCATTGTTACAAAAATTGTTTTGAAGCTTATACCACTTCCAAAGTTTGATCTGCTCATGTTGGTGCCTTTTGCATCATTGGAAAAGGCCAGTGAAGCTGTCAGCGCCATCTTCAGAGCAGGATTTACGCCTTCCGCCCTTGAATTGATGGAGATAGATGCATTGATGATTGTAAGCGAGGAAGTGGGATCTTCATCGGTTCCTGTAACACCTGATACGGCTGCACATTTGATCATTGAAGTAGATGGCAATCACATCGACACATTGATGAGCGAGATGGAGTCGATCAGTGAGCTGCTGCAGCAATATGAATGTGGTGAAATTTATTTTGCGGATGACCATCAGCAAAAAAATGAATTATGGAAATTGCGTAGAAGGGTAGCGGAAGTTGTAAAAACAAAAGGATATACGATTGAAGAAGATACAGTGGTTCCAAGGGCCTTGCTTCCTGAGCTGATCAAAGATGTGAAGGCACTGGGACAACGAAATGGATTCACAGCGGTTTGTTACGGACATGCCGGTGATGGAAACTTGCACATCCGTTTGAATAAACCCGGAATTCCCAATAGTTACGGCAATCAGGAGATGCATGCTATATTGCGAGAATTGTTTGTGGCGGTAAAAAAATTAGGTGGAACCATCAGTGGGGAACATGGCGTGGGACTCATACAGAAGGGTTATATGGATGTGATGTTTGAGCCAGTGCATTTCAGGCTCATGAAAGAAATAAAGAAAGCATTCGATCCGAATAATATTTTGAATGCGGGAAAAATTTTCGATTAGCGCTGGGCAAGATTTTTATCCAGTGTATTTACCAGACTTGCTGCATCACTGAATGAATGGATGCGCTCCCACAGCGGTTCGTACAGAAAATCTTTTTCAATCAAGTGTTCCAAATGTTTGATCAAGTGATCATAAAATCCAGCTGAATTGAGGATATAGATTTTTTTATTGTGAATGCTCAACTGGTTCCAGGTGAGCATCTCAAACATTTCATCCAGTGTTCCAAATCCCCCCGGCAGTACAATGCCCGCCATGCCTTTTTCGTACAATAATTTTTTTCTCTCATGCATATCATGGGTAATGATGACCTCGGTAAGCGAGGTGTGTTGTCTTTCCCAGTCAATCAGAACCTGTGGAATGATGCCTGTAACACGCGCTCCTGCTGTCAATGCACTGTTGGCGAGTGCACCCATGATGCCTTTTGCGCCTCCGCCGTATATCAGATCAATTTTTTTCTCAGCTAGAGCAGCACCTAGCTCTGCAGCTGCTGTTTCAAAGTGGGGGTTGTTTCCACTTTTCGAGCCGCAAAAAATTGTTACGCTTCTTCTGATCAATGTTGAAGTTTATTTTTTCTTGTAATCGCCGCGCTTCCAACTGCGGATGAATTCACCCCATGCAAAGGGGTTGAAAATATTTACGGGAGGTGCTTGTCCGGAGTAATAATATTTTTGTGCCCCCCTGGCCAGGTTCATATTGATGGCTTCTTTTCCATCGCTGGGAAGAGTTCTCATCAAAATCCTTCGGGTGGTGATATCCGTATTTTTTCTTGCAATTTCAATATTGTCGTCCGGTACATCAGTTGATACAAAATCTCTTTCAAACTGTTCTCTTGTGGGACGAGGTTTGATAATGGCTGCAGGTAGAAATGCTGTATCGTTGACCATCAACTGAATGATGCTGAATTGATTTCCCACCAATTCCAATGGAATTTTGGTGATCTTGTTTTTAAATCCAATACAGCTGAACTCAATTTCATCTCCTTTCAATGCGACAATGGAAAAAACACCCTGGGTATTGGTGAGGGTTCCCCTTCCGGTTCCCTTTACAACGATGCTGACGGCTGGGAGTCCTCTCAGGCTGTCCGCGGTCATCACCACACCGTACAATTGTACCACTGAATCCCTGAATGTCTCAAACTGTGCCCTTGCAAAAGAGGGGAGCAATCCAAGAAACAAGCACAGCAGAAAAAAAAGCTTTCTCATCGACAACATTCTGTGCAAATTAACTGTTTCTTTTTCATAAAAAAAGTAGCCGGCGATTGGTTATTTTTGCAATTCTTTTCATTTTAACATTTTATCTGTATGGGAACTGAAGCGATTTTGAAGGCATTGTCAACTGTAGAGGAGCCTGACCTGAAAAAGGACCTGGTTACACTGCAAATGGTGAAGGATATCCAGTTACATGATACATCTGTAGAGTTCACCATCGTACTGACGACTCCTGCTTGTCCCCTGAAAGAAGTCATCCGCAGAAATTGCGAAAAAGCCATACATGAACACGTAAGTGATCAACTCGAAGTTATTGTCAATTTTACCTCAAATACCAGCTCATTGCGGGTTGATCTCACTGCTGTTTTACCTGGTGTAAAAAACATCATCGCGGTTGTGAGCGGAAAAGGTGGGGTAGGAAAATCAACTGTCTCTGCCAATCTGGCCATGGCATTGGCCAGGCAAGGTGCCCAAGTGGGATTGATGGATGCAGATATTTACGGACCAAGTGTTCCCATCATGTTTGGTGTAAGAGGGAAGAGGCCATTGATGGAGCACATCGATGGGAAGGATAAAATTCTTCCATTGGAGCAACATGGTATCAAATTGATCAGCATTGGATTGTTGGTGGACGAGAAAAGTGCCGTGGTATGGCGCGGACCCATGGCCAGCAGTGCCATCAAACAGTTTGTAACCGATGTCCATTGGGGTGAACTTGATTATTTGGTGATTGACATGCCTCCAGGAACTGGTGACATACACCTAACATTGGTTCAGACCATACCTGTAACGGGTGTGGTGGTGGTTACCACTCCACAGGAAGTTGCTCTGGCAGATGCCAAGAAAGCCATAGCCATGTTCAATCAAACACAATTGAAAGTGCCCATCATAGGATTGGTGGAAAATATGGCATGGTTCACACCAGAAGAATTGCCCAATAACAAGTATTATATTTTCGGAAAAGACGGCGGAAAAAATTTGGCGGATCAGTTGGATATGAATTTCCTTGGACAAATCCCATTGGTGCAAAGCATCAGGGAGGGTGGTGACAAGGGACTCCCAGCAATCATTGGTGACAAAGGCATTACCTCTGAGGCATTCGCTTCATTTGCAGATGAAACCATTCGTGCCATTGCAGTAGCCAATGCAGCCAAATAATTATTTCTTGAGCATGGCAGTTTTTTCAGGTGCCATCAATCGAAAACTCTCTCGCTTATCATCCAGTTTGATGTGAATGATATTCGTTTGCTCCTGCTTGTATGCATACATGAGGTCAGATTGCACTTCAATGGATCGAACGCCAGGCTGATTGATGATGGAAAAATATATCCAAATGGATTCTTTGTCGATTTCATAACCCATCCACTGATAGGGTTTTAAATTTCCGTTGAGCAGAATGCGCATGTGTTGTTTGATATATGTATCCAATATAGGACCGATTATTTTTTTATCACCCTGAACCACATCATATTTCTTGCCATTGAATTTTCGCAGGTCCTCTTCCAAGTCATCCGGAAATACCTTCACTGAAATTCCCAACTCTTTTGTTTTGCTGCTGTATTCAATTTCTGTTACGGATACATAAAAAGGGTGATTGAATCCAAGTAGAACCAGTAGAAGAGGAGTGATCAAGATTTTCAGGTATTTCATATCTTACAAAAGTCAGCTTTATTTTAGAATTATGCAGCCAACAGATTTTAAATATTATTTCACCCTTGGTTGGGATCACATCATAAGTTTGGATGCATTGGATCATCTGTATTTTATTGCAGTACTTTCCATTGTTTATCAATTCAGGCAATGGAAGCAAGTCCTGGTGCTGATCACGGCTTTTACCATCGGCCATGCGCTTACATTGTTTTTAAGCGGATTGGAACTGATTCGTTTGAACAACAGCTGGGTTGAATTCGCTATTCCCTGCACCATTGTTTTTTCCAGCATCATGAATTTCCGGAAAACGGGTCCCACGCTTCAAACCGACAAATTGCAGTATGGCATGGCGCTTTTTTTTGGACTGGTTCATGGACTGGGTTATGCCAATACCATCCGGTTCATGATTTCAAAAGATCAGGATCTGGTTTGGAGTCTCTTGGGATTCAATATGGGATTGGAAATCGGGCAAATTTTCGTAGTATTGTTGGTGTTGATTGCAAGTGTATTGGTTGGAACGACAAAGCTTTTCACTTCACGAGAATGGGTCTTGGTTTTTTCATCACTGGTACTTGGATTGGCACTTAAACTTTCAATAGAAAGATTTCCGTTTTAATATTTAAATCTCCCATCATGAGAAAATTTCAATTCTTCCTGCTGGCTGTTGTCTTGGGTGTTTCTTTTGCATCGGCACAGCCTTTGAGGAATGCTGGCTCCAATCACGGTAATAGGTTTGAGCAACTCGATTATCTTTTGCAAGATCCAAATGAATACCGCACTGCCAGTGGAGCACCCGGACCCAAATACTGGCAACAACGTGCTGATTATGATATCAACGTGGATATCAATGAGTCAGAAAATATGTTGACAGGTGCTGAGACTGTCACCTACTTCAACAATTCCCCTGATGTACTTACCTATCTATGGTTACAGGTGGATGAAAATTTTCATCATCCCAACAGCAATAACAATTATGATAAACCCTCTACGATGAGGGATGGCATGACTGATTTGCAGCTTCGTCAGATGGACCCTGCAGAATACATGAAGGGTTATGGGGTCAACATCACCTCACTAACGGATGCAGTAGGCAATGCGTTGAAGTATACTGTTAACCAGACCATGATGAGGATTGAATTGCCTGTTCCCTTGAGACCTGGACAAAAATTTGTTTTCAAGGTAAGTTGGAATTACAAGATCAATGATAAATTGACCAGATACGGAAGAGGTGGATACGAGCACTTTGCAGATGATGACAACAATCTCTATTCTATTACACAGTGGTACCCTCGTATGGCTGTTTACAGTGATTTCCAGGGCTGGCAACACCTTCAATTCACTGGCGGTGCTGAATTTGCACTGACTTTCGGAAACTATAAAGTCAACATCACTGTACCTGAAGACCATATAGTGGCAGCCACAGGTGAATGCAAGAATTACAGTGCAGTGCTGACACCAACACAGTTGGGTCGTTGGCAAAAAGCACAGTCCGCCGCCGATCCTGTTGAGATAGTTACACTGGAGGAAGCACTCGAAAATGCAAAAGACAAATCAACCAAGAAAAAGACCTGGGTTTATGAAGCCATCAACGTGCGTGATTTTGCATTCAATACATCACGTCGTTTGGTCTGGGATGCCATGAGTGCAGATGTTGAAGGAAAGAAAGTGATGTGCATGAGTTATTATGGAAAAGAGGCGTATCCCATTTATAGAAAATATTCTACAAAGGCAGTGTATCATACCATCAAGACCTATTCCAATTTCACGATCCCTTATCCATACCCTGTTGCTATTTCAGTTGAAGCAGCTATTGGAATGGAATATCCCATGCTTGCCATGAATTTTGGAAGAGCAGAAAAAGACGGGTCGTACAGTGAAGCAACCAAATACGGTGCCATTGGGGTTATCATACATGAAGTGGGACATAATTTCTTCCCGATGATCATCAACTCAGATGAGCGTCAATACTGGTGGATGGATGAGGGACTCAATACGTTTGTTCAATTTCTGACAGAACAGGAATTCGATAACAATTATCCCTCCAGAAGGGGTCCCGCTCACCTGATCACGGATTACATGCGCCTGCCAAAGGATTTGTTGGAACCTATCATGACCAAGGGTGATAATGTTGCCAATGTTGGATCCAATGCGTATGCAAAAGCAGCAACCGGATTAAATATTTTGCGTGAAACCATCATGGGCAGAGAATTGTTTGATTATGCATTCAAGGAATATGCAAAACGTTGGGCATTCAAACATCCAACACCCAATGATTTGTTTAGAACCATGGAAGATGCCAGTGCGGTTGATCTGGATTGGTTTTGGAGAGGTTGGTATTATGGAACAGATCCTGTTGATATTTCACTGGACAGTGTGAAGTGGTTCAAGCTAGATGTTGAAAAAAATACAGCAAGTTTGAAAACACCTGATTTTGAAAGCATCAGTAAAATCAGAAACCGTGAAGAGAAGAAAATTAATTTCTATACAGATCGCGATACAACCTTGAGGGATTTCTATTATTATAATCGAAATGCAGACGCTAAGATGTTCCAGGAAATGGCACAACAACGTATTGAAGGCAACAAGGACAAAGAGAACTATTCCAAATGGGCTGATAAGAATCTATATGAGCTTACATTCAGCAACAAGGGTGGTATGTTGATGCCCATCATTGTAGAATGGACATTTGTGGATGGCAGCAAAGAGGTTGACCGTATTCCTGTCACCATCTGGCGCTTGAATGAAAACAGGGTTTCAAAAGTATTTGTGAAGAACAAGGAAGTGAAATCGATACAGTTGGATCCCATGAAGGAAACTGCTGATATTGATGAAGCAAACGGAAAGTGGCCGGTGAAAGAAATGCCAAGCAAGTTCCAGTTGTTTAAAGCTGGGGCAACGTTGAGTGGACCTGGAGCTCCCAGAACAGGGCCATCTCAGAATGCGATGCAAAGGGCTAAAAAATAAGTTATTTCAACCAGTCGTTGAATTCATCACGACTAACGAGGCCTTGCTTTCTTTTGATCTCTTTACCATCCTTGTAAAGAATAAAAGTAGGCAGGGCTTCTACATGTAAAGATTGCATGAGCGCTGTTTCAATTCCTCCATCCATCTTGATCAATGCCAATTTGTTCTTGTTGTCATTTACAAATGATTGCAAAACAGGTTCCATTTTTCTGCAGGGCGGGCACCATTCTGCACCAAAATCCACCAATGTAAGTGAATGGCTATTCACCTGACCAATATATGATTCCATAGAGGTTTGTTTTGCATTGGGATCCACACCTTCCAATGCAATGCCGTTTGCTTTCCATGCGTTGATGCCTCCTTCCAGGTTGATCACTTCATACCCCTGCATTCTCAATTCATCTGCAGCTGCTCCGCTTCTGCCCCCACTCAAACAGTATATATACACAGGTTTAGATTTATCAAGTGAGGCAGTTCTGTCTTTGAATTCGGCTTTGTTCATCCAGTTGGCTTGCAAGGAATATTTTATATGCCCACTTTTATATTCATCCGCTGTTCTCACATCCAAAATTTGCGCACCTGCTTTTTGAATCGATTCATTGAATGCAGCAGGTTTGAGGGATTGCTGACCATTTGAACTGCAAGCGAGAAGCGTTAAAATGAAAAAATACAAAATGAATCTCATGATGAATATTTTTTCAAAGTTAGCATAAGCTTTTCATTTCTTAACTTGCTGTTATGTTGGATGAAAAGCTCTTGATGTTTGAAAATCGCCTTAAAAAACTGATGAAACTCAGATCCAAAGAGGCTTTCAGACAACAGGTAAGTTGTTACAGGTTGTACGACAGAGATTTGCCTGAATTCCCTTTGATCATTGACGTTTATGAAACCGAATTATTGGTCACAGAATACAGGAGTCAGCACCGATTGACGCTGGATGAATACATCGCATGGCTCGATGGCAGTCTGCTTGTCATTAAAAAAGTATTCAACAAAACAGATGATCAAATCCATGTCAAGGAACGAAAAGTGAAGGAGAACAGACAAGACCAATATGCAAAAACAGCATCCATCAAGGATCACATGGTTGTGCACGAAGGCGGACTTCAATTTTTAGTGAATCTGACAGATTATTTGGACACGGGACTCTTTCTGGATCATCGCATTACCCGATCAATGGTTCGGGAAAAATCGCACAACAAAAAAGTACTCAACCTTTTTTGCTATACCGGATCTTTTTCGGTTTATGCTGCAGCAGGCATGGCAAGTGAAGTTGTATCTGTCGATCTTTCCAATACATACATAGATTGGGCGAAGCGCAATATGGAATTGAATGGGTTCATGGGGGAACAATATATTTATCAACGAGGCGATGTATTGCAGTTGCTTCCAAAGCGGCAAAACAATTATTTTGACATCATCATCCTGGATCCTCCAACTTTCAGCAACAGCAAATCTATGAAGGAGATTTTCGATGTGCAGCAAATGCACGTTGATTTGATCAATATTTGTTTAGATAAATTAATATGTGGTGGTGAACTTATTTTCAGTACAAATGCAAGAAAATTTCAACTGGATAAAGAAAGTATAAAAGGAAATGTACAAGAAATCACCACCGCAACAGAACCCTTTGATTACAAAGGGAAATTATTGAGATGGTGTTTCAGTATTGTGAAGCGTGGTTAAGAAACAATCTCGACCAGTTCTACATCAAATACAAGGTCTTTGCCTGCCAAAAAGTGATTGGCATCCATTACAATGGCTTCTTCTTTGATTTCAATTACTTCAACGGGAACAGGTTGGCCATATTCATTCTGAAGATTCAGTTTCATGCCAATTTCGATGCTCATTCCTTCTGGGATATTTGATTTAGGAAAATCGATGATGGCTTCTGGATTTTTGTGTCCATATCCATTTGCAGGATCAATGTTGATTGTTTTCTTATCACCAATTGACATTCCCAACACGCCTGCGTCAAATCCTGCAATCATCTGACCTGCACCCAATGTAAATTCTAACGGGGCGCGTCCTACTGAACTATCAAACTGCGATCCATCGGTCAATTTGCCTGTATAATGCACTCTTACTACGTCTCCTTTTTTGGCTTGCATAATTCTGGAATTTTTAATATAAATAAGGACCGAAACTAACTTTAATCTTTTACTTTTAGGATAATATTTTAGTTAAATGAATAAAATTATTACCTCTTTCCTTGCTTTTATTTGTTTGCTCCTTTCAGTCCCTGTCCTGGCGCAAACCGATGTGCAGCCCGGTGCAGCAAATACCAGCGCTTATATCCATTTGCTAAAGGGAAAACAGATAGCTGTTTTTGCCAACCAAACTTCTGTAGTTGGAGAAAAGCACTTGGTTGACGTTTTACTTGAAAATAAGATTGCTGTAAAAAAGATATTTGGTCCAGAACATGGCTTCAGAGGAGTTGCGGATGCCGGGGAAAAAGTTGGCAATTATATTGACTCAAAGACCGGTATTCCAGTGATCTCACTTTACGGAGCAAAACAAAAACCTTCCGAGGATGACCTGAAAGATGTTGATTTGCTGGTATTTGACATTCAAGATGTAGGTGTGAGGTTTTACACTTTCATTTCTTCATTGCAACATTTGATGGAAGCAGGATTTTCTCACAAAAAATCGGTTATCGTTTTGGATCGTCCCAATCCCAATGGTCACTATATTGATGGACCCGTTTTGGATACAGCATTCAAATCGTTTGTTGGCATGCAACCAGTGCCAGTGGTTTATGGAATGACCATCGGTGAATATGCCAAGATGCTGGTGGGGGAGCAGTGGATAGAGAAACAGGCAATGAATGGGTATCTGAATATGAAAGTTACAGGTATCGACCCCTTGATTGTCATACCATGCCTGCAATACAATAGAAATAAAGTTTATCCGCTTCCCATCAAGCCATCACCTAATTTACCAGATCTAACTGCAGTTTATTGGTATCCCTCCATATGTTTTTTTGAAGGTACAGTCCTCAGCGAAGGCAGGGGTACGACAGCACCCTTTCAAGTATTTGGACACCCATCTCTACCAAGTAACCTGTTTCAGTTCACACCCCGAAGTATTCCTGGTGCAACCAATCCCAAACTCAAAGATCAACTTTGTTATGGTTGGAATCTGTCAGGAGATGCAGGAGAAGCCAGAAAAAAAATCAACGGTCAATTGCATCTTGAGTATTTGGTTGAAGCATACAAGTTATTTCCCGACAAAGAAAAATTCTTCATCCTTCCCAAATCTGGTGATACCAGGGCTGCATTCTTCAACAAGCTTGCCGGATCTGATTTGCTCATGAAGCAAATACAGCAAGGCATGGGTGCAGAGGATATCAGAAAGTCGTGGGAGCCTGCACTTTCCTCATTCAAAAGCATTCGAAAGAAGTATTTGCTATATCAGTAATTTTGCACATGCCTGATATTAAAAATTGCCGCATCATCTTTCTTGGAACACCTCTTTTTGCGGTTGCTGTTTTGGATAAGTTGGTGAAAGAAGGCTGTCAGGTGGTTGGGGTGGTTACGGCTCCAGATAAACCTGCCGGAAGAGGCATGCAGATGTCGCAAAGTGGAGTTAAAAAATATGCTGTTGAACATGGACTGCATGTTATGCAGCCCACAAAACTGAAAGATCCTTCTTTTATAGAGGAATTGAAATCATTGCAGGCTGATGTTCAGATAGTGGTTGCCTTCAGAATGCTACCTGAATCGGTTTGGAACATGCCTCCTTTGGGAACGATCAACCTGCATGCATCGCTGCTTCCACAGTATCGTGGAGCAGCTCCAATCAATTGGGCGATCATCAATGGTGAAAAGGAAACTGGTATTACCACTTTTAAGCTTCAGCATGAAATCGACACAGGTGATCTATTGATGAAACAATCCATCCTCATCGGTGAAAAAGAAAATGCTGGATCATTGCATGACAGAATGATGATTGCAGGTGCAGACCTGGTTTATACAACCTTGCAGCAATATTGTGATGGAACCATTCAGCCTGTTGCACAACAGGATATGCTTCCGGAAGAACAACTGAAGACTGCGCCTAAAATCCACACCAGTACTTGTGAAATTGACTGGCACATGTGTGCAAAAAAAGTATTCGATTTGATCAGGGGACTCTCCCCTTACCCATCCGCATTCACCACGCTCAATGATAAATTGTTGAAAATATTCGAAGCAGATTACGCTTTGGAGCAACATCATAAAATGCCCGGTCAATTTGAGACCGATGGCAAAACGTATCTCAGGTTTTCTGCGCAGGATGGCTGGGTGTATATCAAGGAGTTGCAAATGGAAGGAAAAAAGCGAATGGATGTGTTATCATTTTTAAAAGGTTTTAGATTTCAATAATATATGTCAACGATTTCAACCATTGCAGAAAGATTTATGCGTTATGTGAAAGTTGACACGCAGAGTGATCCAGAGAGTCATTCGTATCCATCAACAGAAAAGCAAAAAGTGCTGTCGGCAATGCTGGTTGAAGAGTTGAAAACAATGGGGTGGACCAATGTCGGTATGGATGAATGGGGCTATGTTATTTGTACGATCCCTTCTAACGTCCAGCATACAGTACCTGTGGTTTGTTTCTGTTCTCATGTTGATACAGCTCCTGATTGCAGCGGAAAAGATGTGCAGCCATTGCTTCATTCTTCTTATGATGGTAGAGATATTGTATTGCCGAATAACCCCGCACAAGTGATTTCCGTTGACACTCATCCCTATTTAAAAAGTAAAATCGGAGATGATATCATCACCGCCAGTGGCAATACATTGCTGGGTGCAGACAACAAAGCTGGCATTGCAATTATAATGGAACTCTCCAACTACTTGCAACAAGATCCTGCCATACCACATGGTGAAATAAAATTATTGTTTACACCCGATGAGGAAGTCGGCCGGGGAGTGGAGCACCTGGATATAAAAAAGTTGGGTGCTGATGTTGCCTATACCCTTGATGGAGGTGAACTGGGATCTCTCGAATCCGAAACTTTTTCTGCAGATGGATTGGAACTGCAGATTCATGGTGTCATCGCTCATCCAGGTTCTGCCAAGGGGAAGCTCATCAATGCGATCAAGCTTGCTGCAGAAGTCATTGATAAGCTGCCTAAGAGCGAAATGGCTCCAGAAGTAACAGAGGGCAGAGAAGGATTTCTGCATCCAACTGATATCAAGGGCAATGCAGAACATGCATCCATTAAATTTATTTTGCGTGATTTTGAATCTGATGCATTGCATATGTACGCATCTATCATTGAAAATGCTGCTCAAGAAGTGATCAATAAAAACAAAGGCGCGAGGTATACAGTGAAACAATTTGAGCAATACCGCAACATGAAAGAAGTGTTGGACCAACATCCTCGGATTGTAGCATATGCCGAACAGGCAATGCTGAAAACAGGGATTCAGCCTATCTCCGTTCCTGTCAGGGGCGGAACGGATGGCTCTAGACTTTCGTTTATGGGGTTGCCTTGTCCAAATTTATTCACCGGAGAAATGGCATTGCATTCCGTAGAAGAATATGTAAGTGTACAGGACATGGAAAAGTCTGTGAAGGTGTTGATAGAGCTTGTTCAAATATGGGAGTCAGCATACAGGTGAATAACTTTATGATGCCATTAATAAAAGATTATAGAACTTTCCTCATTAACAAATCAATTATATGTTGGTATACTTTCTTCAGGTCACAAAGCAAATGAATCTGTGGAGCATGTTGCAGTCTGGCGGCGCCTTGATGATTCCGCTGGGATTGTTGTTCGTGGTTGCTCTGTTTTTTTTCTTTGAACGATACATCGCCATAAAAAAAGCGGGAAAGCTGGATGATAATTTTATGAAAATCATTCGTGATCATATTGCTACAGGAAATATGGCCGCAGCAAGGACCACCACCAAAAATACTGATAACCCTGTCGCCCGTATCATTGACAAAGGTTTGCAAAGAGTAGGAAAGCCAATCGATGCCATTGAAAGAAGCATGGAGAGTGTAGCACGACTTGAAATGTACAATTTAGAGCGCAACCTCAGTGTGCTGAGTGTTATTTCAAGGGCTGCTCCTATTTTTGGATTTGTGGGCACGCTTGCCGGACTCATGCAGTTGTTTTTTGATATCAACACGACGGGTGAATTTGTATTGAATACCATTGCCGGAGGTTTGTATGTAAAACTTGTTACTTCGATTACCGGATTGGTTATTGGACTTTTATCGTTTTTGGGATTCAGTTTTTTACATACGCAGATAGATAAAACAGCCAATAAGATGGAAGTGGCAGCAGCAGATTTTTTAGATATTCTTCAAGATCCCAACAACAACGCTTGATCCGATGCAAATCAGAAAAAAATATACTGGCGAGGCGGAAGTATTTACTGAGGCGCTCAACGATATCCTTTTCATATTGCTGATGTTTTTTTTAATTGTATCAACACTTGCGAATCCCAATGTTATCAAGTTGTCACAGCCCAAATCTCAAGCAGATACCAAAGCAAAACAAAATGTGGTCGTTTCGATCGATGCAAACAAACAATATTATATAGGAACCACTCCTGTTCCATTTGATTCACTTTCATCTGCTCTCCAGCCTATACTTGCAAAAGAGAAAACGGAGATTCCCACAGTAGTTATCAATGCTGATAAATCAATCGAGATTGAAGCTGTGGTGAATCTGATGAAAGTTGCAAAGGGATTAGGGGCGAAAACAGTTCTCTCAGTAGAAAAAGAATAATCATAGCGAGGCGCCCATTTTTTTGCCCCATACAATTCTGTCTTTTCCCTGCAAATCTTTTTTGATGTGAACATATTCAAATTCATTGGATTCCAGCAGGAATTTTACTTCTGATGCATGGTCTTCATGTGTCTCGAAAAATAGAAGTCCCCCTCTGAGCAGATGATGAGCTGAAAAGTCAATTATGGCCTTGTAAAATTCAAGTGCATCACTATTGGTCACGAACAGTGCTTCTTTAGGCTCAAAGTCAATCACATTCTTATTCAAATAGGCTTTTTCCTCGGGTAGAATATATGGTGGATTGCTGACAATGATGTTGAATGCAGGCAGTGAATCATTCTTGGCTTCTGATAAAATATCTGCTTCCTTGAAATGGATGTATGTATTGAGCAGGGATGCATTTTCTTTTGCAAGCGCTATGGCTGACTTGCTCTTGTCAATTGCCCATACATCACAGCTGGGCATTGCTTTTTTCAAAGAGATAGCAATGCATCCTGAACCAGTGCCGATATCTATGATGGAACATGACTTTTGAATAAACCCTTTTACATGATTGATTTCTCTGATGATCAGTTCAACCAATTCTTCGGTCTCTGGTCTTGGTATCAACACACGTTCATCTACTTTGAACTGCATTTGCTGAAACCAACAATTTCCTATGACATACTGAATGGGTCTGCCATGTTTTAATTCTTCCAACTGCTGATTGAATGCAATTTCCTGCTCGTTGTTCATGATGGCATCGTGTTGAACCATTCGCTCGGTTCTTGAGAGTCCCGTGATCGATTCCAAAGCCATATCAGCTATTTGTGAAGATTCCCTGGCATCGTACATGGACTGCAGATCATGTACAAGTATTTGATATGCCTCTTTGATCAACATCATCCAAAAGTAAATCATTTAACTTTGGTCAGTTTGCGAAAAAATACTTTGCTGATGTCGGATCCATTTTATTATCATACAATAGAAAAAGCAGTCTCTGCAGAGTTCAGCGACAGAGGGAGTAAATTCATTGCTTATGCTTTTCCTGTTGCTTCCGCAGAAGCTTTCAAGCAATCATTGAATGAAGTAAAGAAGATGCATCCCAAAGCATCCCACTACTGTTTTGCTTATCGCATAGGGCACGATGGAAACATTTACAGGGTATCTGATGCAGGAGAACCTTCTGGATCGGCAGGTAGACCTATTTTGGGGCAAATTGACGCAAGGCAACTTACCAATACCCTTGTCATTGTAGTGAGGTATTTTGGTGGCACCTTGTTGGGTGTACCCGGACTCATCAATGCCTACAAAAGCAGCACGTCAATGGCATTGCAACTCACACCAGTCCAACGAAAAAAGATCGAAATCAATTACGAGCTACAATTTGATTATACAGTCATGAACGATGTGATGATGGTGATCAAAAAATTTACATGCACAGTGTTGCGTCAGGAACAACAGCTTTTCTCTGTATTTGACATTGGTATTCCAGCATCAGATGAATCGGAAGTATTGCAAAAGTTGGAAGAGATTCGCGGGATTGGCATCAAAAAGAAAGCGACCCTGTAGGAGTCGCTTTGTATTCAGATCTTTCAAAAGATTACTGCATGTGTTCTTCGTCAACCAAGATTCTTCCGCAGTTTTCACAAACAATGATTTTTTTGTGCTGGCGGATCTCGCTCTGACGTTGAGGGGGGATGGCATTGTAGCAACCGCCACATGCATCTCTCAATACCGGAACAACCGCTTTGCCGTTTCGGAAATTTTTCCTGATTCTATCAAATGAAGTCAGCAAACGTGGATCAACCGCAGCGCGTGCTTTTTCAGAATGTGCTTTAAATTCCTGCTCTTCTTTTTCTGTCTCAGCAATGATTTTATCCAGTTCGCCTTTTTTGACCTTCAGGTTGGCCTCTTTGTTGGAAATATTTTTCTTTACTACATCCAATGCACGTGCCTTGTCGGCTATTTCCTCATTGGCATCCTTGATATGTCTTTCAGCGAGTTTTACTTCAAGCGTCTGCATCTCCAATTCCTTGGTGATGGCTTCATACTCTCTGTTGTTTTTTACGTTATCGCTTTGTTTTTCGTATTTCTTGATCAAATCCTGTGACTGAGAAATGGCTGCTTTTTTTTGTTCGATGAAATCATTGATTCCATTGATTTCCTCCTCGATCCGGGTTTCTCTTGCATGCAAACCCTGAATTTCATCCTCGAGGTCGCGCACTTCAATCGGAAGTTCGCCCTTCAAAATTGCAATATCATCCAGTTTGCTTTCAACTTTTTGAAGATTTGCGAGGGCAATGAGCTTTTCTTCTACTGAGTATTCTTTTACGGTTGCCATAATGAATTATAAAAAATAGTTGACCGGATTGGTTTTGTGGGCTGTTTTAAGGACGGCAAAGGTAGGGAATTTTTCGTTTAACATCTCCACCAGTAGATCTGATGTAAATTGTTCACTTTCAAAGTGTCCGATATCCGCCAGGAGCATTTTCCCTTCCGGTAAAAAAAAGTCATGGTAGGTCAAGTCACCTGTAATATACGCATCTACTTTTAATGATAAAGCATTGTTAATCAATTGTTTGCCGGAACCTCCGCAGATGGCTACTTTTTGGATAGATTTTTCCGGAACGGAATTATGTCTGATTGTTCCCGTTTGAAACCGTTGCTTTAACAATGAGAGAAAATCCTGCATCTTCATGGGCTCATTCAGTTCACCCACTAAACCAGCTCCAAAGGATGAAAACTTGTTTTCCAAGGGGAGGATGTCATATGCCACCACCTCATATGGATGATTTTCATGCATAGCAGCCAACATATTTGTTTGCAAATGAACAGGGAAGATGACTTCGATTTTTGCTTCCAGGACTTTTTCCCTTGTTCCTTCCTCCCCGATGAATGGCTGAGCGCCCTTCAATGGCTTGAAGCTTCCTGTTCCCTCGGAAATAAAACTGCACTCACTGTAATTGCCAATGGTTCCGGCACCAGCTTCAAAAAGTGCATCTGAAAGCTTTTTGGCATGATCCAGAGGGACAAAAACTGCCAGTTTTTGGTGTGTATGTTGGAGCGATGACAAAACACGTACCTGTTGAAGTCCCATTCTGCGTGCTATTTCACCGTTCACACCCCATATTACATTGTCGAGGTTTGTATGAATGGCATACACTGCAATTTCATGTTTGATGGCTTTTAAGAGCAATCTTGTTATGGCATCTCTGGGTTCTAGACTCTTGAGGGGTTTAAAAATAGGCGGGTGGTGCACGATCACCAGATTGAATTTTTTTTCAATGGCTTCCTCGAGCACTTCTTCTGTGAAATCAAGCGCAGCAATGGCACCTGAACATGCTAACATCCTGTTGCCGCAAACGAGTCCAGCATTGTCGTATGATTCCTGCAATGCCAGCGGTGCCTTTGTTTCTAAAAAGTTAATAATGTCAGCAATTGAAATCATTTCTGCAAGATTTATAAAAATTGAAATTACTTTACTTTATCATTTATGCGAAGGTTCCTGATTTATTTATTGGTTTTTTCTGGTTTCACCAACCATGTTGCATTTTCACAAAAGCTACAACATGATTGGGAAAATTATGTGACTGCTATCAAGGACAAACCTGTTTCCATCAATGTCGACCTGGGAATCAAGCCATTTATACCACTGAAGGATTTGCCTTACGTGATGATTGTAAGATTGAAGCTGCAACATCCCAATGATCTTGGCATGCCTTCGGAGGAGGAAGTGTTGACTTTGAATGAGATGGAAGAAAAATTGGTTGATGTGCTCTCAAGAGGACAAGGCGCATTGTATGTGGGAAGGTTTACCCAAAGAGGTATCAGGGAATTTTATTTCTACACAGGGGATACCATCGGTTATCAAAAAGCAATGAATACTGCGTTGATTTCTTTCCAAGAATACCAATGGCTGGCCCAATGTAAAAATGACGAAGCCTGGCAGAATTATTTGACTGTTTTGTATCCTGCTGAATTTGATAAAATGCTGATTGACAGCAGAAGACAGCTCAATCTTTTTCTGCAGAACAACGCTGTCGGTGTCAAAAAAAGTGTTTCGTATTTTTTTGAATTTCCCGATGATGCGTCTTGCAGAAAGTTTTTACAAACACCCGGATGCTCAAAATATACTGTCATTCAGTATACCCGAAAAACAGGAAACAAGGGAATCTCAATGGTGTTTTCTGCCATTGAGTCGATCGACCGCAAGTGGCTGGAGCAGACCATGCCCGTTTTATTTTCAGCTTCAAAAAAGCAAGGCGGATTATACAAAGGTTGGGAGATCGAATGATGGGGTTATCTTTGCTTCCTATTCACTTTAAAATCATTTAATATGTCAGTACAAAAAGGTCAGTCAGCACCCGATTTCAAATTGTTCAACACAGATAAAAAAGAAGTCAGTTTACAGGATTTCAAAGGAAAAAATCTTGTTGTTTTGTTTTTTCCACAAGCATTCACAGGTGTTTGCACAACGGAGCTTTGCAGCGTGAGAGACAATCTCAATGTATACACATCCCTCAATGCAGAGGTTGTAGGCATATCCGTTGATTCTATTTTCACTTTGGGAAAATTCAAAGAGGAGCAGCAGTACAACTTCCAACTCTTGTCTGATTTCAACAAAACTGTGAGCCAGGCATATGGAGCTTTCTATGACGAATTTGTTTTTGGTATGAAAGGGGTGTCTCGCAGAGCAGCATTTGTGGTCGATAAAAATGGAACAGTTCAGTATGCTGAAGTATTGGAAAGTGCTGGGGATCTGCCCAATTTTGATGCCATCAAAGCAGCGCTGTCTGGTTTGAATTAATTATTTCAAAAATTGATTATTTGCAAGAGTCATACGATTGTATGGCTCTTTTTTTTGTAAATGCATTAACTTCGGAATAGCATATAAGTCATGAGATCTGTTTTTTTGATATTGTTTACCCTTGTTTCGCTTGTCTCTTTCAGCCAGGTGAAGCGTGTAACCATGAGTGAGCATGTTAAAAAAACCGTTATTTATCCCAATCCTGCCAGGTCATTTATTCAAATTCAATTCAAGCAACAAACACCTGTGCCCGCATCGCTGGTCATTTATAATTTCATCGGGAAAAAACAGCTTGAAGTGGTAAATCCCGGTTCAAATGTATACCTGGATCTTGCCGATTTCCGCCGGGGACTCTACATTTTCCAATTCAAGGATAAAAATGGTCAGATCATTGACTCTGGTAAATTTCAGGTAGAGAAATAATCAGCAGACCTGCACAATCAGAAATTTTAGGTAATTGGTATTTTCCAATCCTCTGATGATGGGATGGTCGGGTGATTGCGCTTGGAATACAACCTGCCTCAAAGTTCTTCTCGCATCTTTGGCAGCCATCTCTATGTTTTCATAAAACAAGTCAGGTTGAACCAAATTGGTGCATGATGATGTTACCAGAAATCCTCCAGGTTTCACCAATTTCATTCCTCGTAAATTGATTTCTTTGTAACCGCTGATGGCTTTCTGAATATTGTCTCTTGTCTTTGTGAATGAAGGTGGATCAAGCATAACAACATCCCATTTTTTTCCTTCTTTCGACCATTCTTTCAATGCATCAAAAGCATTCACACATTGAAATGAGATATTTTTCAGGTTATTGAGTGCAGCATTTTCTTTTGCATGTTCAACGGCCGCTGCAGAAATATCCAGTCCCAGTACATGTTTTGCACCATAATGTGCAGCGTGAATTTCAAAAGTGCCGGTATAACAAAATGCACCCAACACATCTGCATCTTTCACGATCTGCTTGATGGCTCTTCTGTTGTCTTGCTGGTCAAGAAAATATCCTGTTTTCTGACCTTTTTCAATGTCAACAATAAATTTCAAATCATTTTCAACAATCGGAATGCGGGTATCGAAGGGGGCTGATAAAAATCCTTTTTTTTGTTCCAATCCTTCTAGCTCACGGATGGGAACATCGTTTCTTTCGTAAATACCTTTTGGCTTAAAAATTTTTTCCAATGCTTCTACAATTTCTTTTTTCCATCTGTCGATGCCAAGTGCCAAGGTTTGTAGAACGAAATAATCATTGAACTTGTCAATAATGAGCTGTGGCAATCCATCTGCTTCGCCAAATATCAGCCTGCAGTTTTCGGTATATCCAATTTTTATTCTATAGTTCCAGGCTTCTAAAATGGCGTTATGAAAAAAGTCGGCATTGATCTGAGCATGCCTGTCACGTGTCAGCAATCTCACCGGAATTCTGGAAATGGGATTGACGTATCCTTTTCCGATAAACTTTTCATCATGGGTATAGACTTCTGCAATTTCCCCTGCTTCCAATTCATCATCCATGAGGTTGATCTCATTGGCAAATATCCATGGGTGCCCATTCGCCACTCTGTTGCTGATCTTTCTCTTTAATACCACTTTCTTCATCCCTCAAAGGTAAACTATCGTGGAAATGACTGAAATTCGCGTTTTGTAGCCCCAAAACCGCCATTTTGGCTCATCATTGACTACTGGCAAGCCATTTGAAGCGTTGAACATGTAAATTTTTTAATTATGGATGAGAAGGAAACAGTGCAACATCCCGAAAGCGAAAATCAACAAGAAAGCCCCGAGGCTCCTGTTGAGGAGTTGAACGAGCTAGACACCTTGAAAAAAGAGGTTGAAGAGCACAAGGAAAAGTTCATCAGGCTCTATGCAGAGTTCGACAACTTCAAGCGCAGAAATGCCAAAGAAAGGGTTGAATTGATCCAGACTGCAGGAAGAGAAGTAATTCAATCCATGTTGGAAGTATTGGATGATTGTGAGCGTGCAGAAAAGCAAATGAACCAGAGTGAAGATTTGAAGCTTATCAAAGAAGGAATTGGACTGGTATTTAACAAGTTCAGAAACATTCTTCAGTCCAGGGGATTGAAAGAAATGAAATCAATCGGTGAGGCATTCAATCCTGATTTTCATGAGGCCATCACCGAAATACCCGTTCCAGATGAAACAATGAAAGGCAAAATTGTTGACGAAGTTGAAAAGGGATACACCCTGAATGATAAAATTATCCGTTTCTCAAAAGTGGTGGTTGGAAAGTAAATCGCATCCCCAATAAAAAATTATGGCGAAAAGAGATTATTACGAAGTATTAGGTGTTGCGAAATCTGCAAGTGCTGATGAAATCAAAAAGGCATACCGCAAGGTGGCCATGCAATATCATCCAGATAGGAATCCGGGTGACAAGGCTGCAGAGGAGAAGTTCAAGGAAGCTGCAGAAGCATATGAGGTGTTGAGCGATCAGGAAAAGAAAGCGCAGTATGATCGTTTTGGGCATGCGGGACTCAACAATCGCGGGGGATTTGGCGGAGGTCAGGGAATGAACATGGAAGATATCTTCAGCAATTTTGGGGATATTTTCGGAGATGATATTTTTGGAAGTTTCTTTGGTGGCGGAGGTGCCCGTCAACGTGGCGGGAAAGCGCGTGGAACAAGGGGAAGCAATCTTCGGATCAAATTAAAAATGAACTATGAGGAGATTGCAAAAGGTGCGAACAAAACCGTCAAAGTAAAAAAATATACCAGCTGCACAACCTGCAGCGGTTCAGGAGCTAAAGATAAAAATTCAGTACAAAATTGTTCCACCTGCAATGGAACAGGACAAGTTAGAAAAGTAACCAGTACTTTTCTAGGTCAAATGCAAACCGTTGGAACCTGTCCCACTTGCAATGGCGAGGGTTCTACGATTACCAATAAATGTACTTCCTGCAAAGGCGAGGGAAGGGTTTATACAGAAGAGACCATCAACATCGATATTCCTGCAGGTGTGCAAGATGGTATGCAGTTGAGCTTGAGTGGAAAAGGAAATATCGGTGAGCGTGGCGGATCTTCAGGTGATTTGATTGTGCTGATTGAAGAGGAATCCCATCCTGAATTGCAGCGTGATAACTTGAATGTGATTTATGACATGCATGTGAGCATTCCAGATGCGATTTTTGGATCCAATGTGGAAGTGCCGACCATTGATGGCAGAGCAAAAATCAAAATTCCACCAGGTACACAGAGTGGAAAAATTTTCAGACTCAAAGGAAAGGGTTTCCCTTCTATCAATTCATACGAAAGAGGGGATCAATTGATTCATGTAAATGTGTGGACTCCCCAAGAGCTCAGCAATGAGGAGAAAGAAATGATGGAAAGGCTGAAGGATTCCAAAAATTTTCAACCACAGCCTGAAAAAAATGAAAAGAGTTTCTTCACCAAAGTGAAGGAAATGTTTGGCTAAGTGATATCAGCACTCGAGTTGCATGATCTCTCCAAGGTTGCGTCCCAATCCATCATAATCCAGTCCATATCCAACCACAAAAAGGTTGGGAATTTCAAATCCCAGGTAATCAATGTTGATGGGGTACACTGTTGCTTCTTTTTTGTGCAGCAAAGAACAAATTTTTAATGACGCCGGTTGATGATCCATGAGTTGTGGCAAAAATGCATGCAGGGTTTTGCCGGTATCAACAATGTCTTCAATCAAGATGATGTCCCTTCCGCTGAGGGTAGCTTCAAGACCGATGGCGGTAATAACATTTCCGGTCGAGTTCATTCCTTTGTACGAAGCAAGTTTGATAAAGCTGATAGATGCATCTATTTCAAGTTGCTTGAATAGATCAGCTGCAAACATGAAAGACCCATTCAAGATGGCAATGCACAAGGGTGATTTTCCCTGATAGTCCTTATTGATTTGGGTGGCCATTCTAGACACGGCCTGTTGAATATCTGTTGCCTTGAGATAAGGTATGAATATCTTATCGTGGATCTTTTTTTTCATTTTTTGCGTGACTTCTTTTTTGAATTTGATTTCTTTTTGTTGGTTGATTTGACTGGCTGCTTATAGCTTGTTCCTTTTTTGGGTTTTAAAATCAGTTTTTGTCCAACTTTTGGCTTGCTGTTGGCCTTTAATTGATTGTATTGAAGCAAGCTAGAAAGTTTGATGCCTTCATGCTGACTGATGTCTCTGAGTGACTCATTTCTTTTTACACGGTGGATGGATTTATTTCCTACTGATTTTTTAGGCTGGAGATAAATCAGTTCGCTTTTTTTCAAAACTGAAACTGACTTGGGAAGTTCATTGTATGCAAGAAGTTTGGGAAGTGCAATGTTATATTTTTTTGCTACTGCTAGCAAAGAAGTCCCTTCAGGAGCATAGATAACCCTGATACTGTTGATCTTAAAAACATCCGCAGGGTATGAGATTTTTCTGCTCGCAAATGAGGAGACTGGATTGGTATTTCCAGTATAGGGGGTTAATCCATTCTTGGTAATTTCCTCTATGTAATCCGAAATATCATATTTATCCTGTTCTTCATCTTCTGCATAATCGTGTAGATTATTCAACTGGTATTCTTCAATGAATTTGATCAAGGTTTCTGCGTAAATGGGATTGGTGGCATAACCAGCTTTTTTGAGTCCCCAGGCCCAACCCTTGTAATCATCCTGGTCCAATTCAAACAAGGCAGCATAGCGGGGCTGCAGTTTTAAAAAATCAGAATGATCTTTGTAAGAGCTTACCGCATCTTTGTATTTCCTGAAACATTCTCCCTTGGCATCATCATCATGATATACTTTTGGTCCATCCCAGTTGGATTTGCACTTGATACCGAAGTGATTGTTGGATTCCAGCACCAATTTGCTTTTCCCAGCCTGTGTTTCTAAGATTCCTTGTGCAATTTTGATCGATGCCGGCACACCCGTTCTAACCATTTCATTAATAGCAATGTCTGCATACTGGGTTATGTAATTTACGATATCCTCATTCGGAAGATTCTGTGCTTTGACGTATGTTGAACTCGTCAAAAATAAACACAGATAAAAAATATATTTGATTGATAATTTTCTCATCATGGTTAAAATAGTTTTTGAATAATCATGATACCATCTCTAACAGAAAGCATCACTTTGTCAACTCTTTCTTCTTTCTGGATATGTTCATTGAAACGCTGGATTGCCATTGCGCTCTTTCCTTTGATTGGTGCTTGCAGTACTTCACCGTGAAACAATACATTGTCAAACAGCAGGAATGTTCCAGGCTGTATCATATTAATCAATGTATCATAATAATTGATGTAGCCGGTTTTTTCTGCATCCACAAAAATCAGATCCCATTTCTCCTTCAATTGGGGTATGATTTCATGTGCATTGCCGACATGCAAATGGATTTGTTGTTTAAAGGGACTTTTATCGAAAAATTGCTGTGCGATGCTTGCATCCTCTGATCGTAATTCTATCGTATGAAGTACTCCCATTGGATCCAACCCTTCTGCCAAGCAGAGAGAACTGTATCCTGTGAGTGTTCCAATCTCCAGAATTCTTTTGGGTTTGATCATTCGGCTGACCATGGAGAGAAATTTTCCTTGGACAGGTCCGCTCAACATATGGGGTTCGGGATGATGCTGATGGGTATAGTCGTGGATTTCCTGCAGCAGCACATTGGTCGCTGAGCTGTGCAGTTGCACATACTTTTCTGCCGCCGGGTTGATGATTTCCATTCGTGGCAAATGTACAAGCTTTGATGCTTTGGAGGTGGAGGCTTTTGTTAAAAAACGAATCCTATGATGCTTTCTTTGAGTAGATCCAGAGTCCAACAAATGTCATGATGCCATTGATCAACAACATTTCAATTCCAATCTGATAGCCATTGAAAAGTGTTGCTGCATTCTTCCCCAAGATATAGGAGCATACAGGAGCAGCCAAACATATGATGGTGACGCCATATCCTTTATTGATCACTCTTTTTGTGAGTATGCCAAATGCAAAAAGTCCCAGCAACGGTCCGTAGGTATATCCGGCCAGGTCAAGTATCACACCTATAATGGATTTATTGTTGATCCATTTAAAGAGCAATATGCACAACAGAAATAAAATTGCAAAACTGAAGTGTACGGACATTCTTGTCTTTTTTTGTTGTTGCTCGGTTAGGTCTTTTCTTCTATGAATACCCAGTATATCAATACAAAATGATGAAGTCAGCGCAGTGAGTGCACCATCTGCACTGGGGAAAAGAGCAGATATCAACGCAATGATGAAGATGATACCCAAGGCCGGTGGCAAATGAAAAAGAGCAACGGTTGGAAACAAATCATCCCCAGTGATATTCTTGTTCTCAAAAAGAAATCCTGTCGAATCATATGCAGCACCTTTGTCAATCATGAAGAGATAGAGGAGTCCACCAAGCACCAAAAAAAGCAAATTGACGATCACCAACGTACCGGTGAATGTGAGTATATTTTTTTGTGAGTCCTGCATTCTTTTGACGCTGATATTTTTTTGCATCATCTCCTGATCCATGCCGGTCATGGTAATGGCAATGACCGCACCACCAATGATGTTTTTGAGGAAATAGGATTTGTGCAGGATGTTGGTATCAAAAATATGGAGGTATTGGTGATCGCGCATTCTTTGAAACGCATCGCCAATGCTTATATTCATTTGTGAGAGAATATATACAAGGCAGATGATCAGACCGAGAAGCATGCAAGTTGTTTGCAGGGTATCGGTGTATACGATGGTCTTCACGCCGCCTTTCCATGTATATAATAAAATCATCATCAGAATGATGGCGGTTGTCAACACAAAGGGCACTCCCATTTGATCAAGTATAAAGATCTGCAGTACGTTGATCACAAGGAAAAGCCTTGCAGTCGCTCCAAACAATCTGGAGATGATAAAAAACAATGCACCTGTTTTGTAGCTTTCTTTGCTCAGTCTAATTTCAAGGTAATGGTAGATAGAGGTCAGGTTGAGTTTATAGTAGAGGGGAACCAATACAAAGGCAATTACCAGGTATCCAATGATGTATCCGAGAATGACCTGAAAGTATCCAAAAGCTCCATAACCGCCATTTACCATATTGCCAACTGTTCCAGGCACAGATACAAATGTTACACCGGACAAAGATGTTCCGATCATTCCAAATGCCACCAAAACCCAGTTTGAATTGCGGTTTCCGATAAAAAATGTTTCATTGGTTGCATTTCTGGATGTGTATGCGGCAACTCCAAGGAGTATCAGAAAATATCCGATCACAAAAGAAAAAAGTAGAATGGGCGACATTTTACAGTAATATGCCGGCAAGATAACGTAAAACTAAAATCCTTTTACAGCGAGACAATCAGTCAAATACATTTTTTTCTTGTTTTTTTCTTTCAATTTCTTTTCCGCCTCTTCATTGAATACTCCTAATTTTGAGATCTGTGATGACCCGACTCTACATAAAAAATTTTGCGATCATCCAAGAGCTGGAGATTCAATTTCAGCGTGGATTGGTCATCATTACAGGTGAGACAGGGGCGGGCAAGAGTATACTCATGGGAGCATTGGGACTTGCATTGGGTGAAAGAGCAGATGCCTCCATGATGAAAGACAAGCAAACCAAGTCGGTCGTAGAAGCTGAATTCAAGCTCAAACAACAAAAGGAACTGCGTGACTTTTTTACTGAACATGACATGGATTGGGATGAAACAGTTGTTGTTCGAAGAGAAATTTTGTCAACTGGTAAATCAAGGGCCTTCATCAATGATACCCCTTCTGCACTTGCACAGGTGCAGCAATTGACATCACTTTTGGTGGATCTTCATCAGCAATTTGATACACTTGAACTGAACAATAAGCATTTCCAGCGATTGATTCTGGATGCCCGTGCCGGATGTTTGGATGAACTTTCCAGGTATCAGGAGAAATACCATCAACTCAAACAAATCGAATCTGCCATTTTTTCAATTCAGGAAAACATCCGAAAAGCAGAAGAGGAAAGATCATACAAAGAATTTTTGCTCAATGAATTGGATGAGTTGAATTGGAAGGAAAATGAAGAGAAGTTCATTACAGATGAATTGAATTTGCTTACGCATGCAGAGCAAATCAAACAATCGGTTGGAGCAGCGAGCTATCTGCTTGAGGAAGGAGAAAAACCCATGGTGGCTGAAATCAAATCCCTGATTTCAAAATTGCAATCACTCACAAAATACCACGCTTCTTTGGAGGAGATTGTGTCCAGACTGACTTCAGTCCACGTAGAGTTGAAAGACATTGCCAATGAATTGTCCATCCTGTCCGACAAGGTCACAACAGACGAGAAGCGGCTGGAAGAGTTGAATGCGCGCATGTCAACCGCCCAGCGATTGGTTAAAAAACACGGATTGCTTTCGGCCGATGATTTGATAAAGGTGCATCAATCATTGCAGCAGTCGCTTGCAGATTTTCAGGAAAATCAGTCCAATTTGGAGCAGCTGCAAAAGGAGCATGCTGCATGGAGGAAAGAGGCCATGAATATAGCCAAGCAGTTGCAGCAAAAAAGATCCAAACAAATTCCACTCTTGGAAAAAGCAACAAAAGAGCTGCTTTCCAGGGTTGGGATGCCGAATGCAATGTTTAAAGTGGGTATCAGCGAGACTGATTTATCGCAGCACGGTATTGATCAAATCGATTTTTTATTTGATGCCAACAAAAGCGGAAAATTTGAAGCTCTGCACAAAGTTGCCAGTGGGGGTGAATTGAGTCGGTTGATGCTGACACTGAAGTCACTCGTAGCCAAATCGCTTGATATGCCTACACTGATTTTTGATGAAATAGACAGTGGCATCAGTGGAGAGGCTGCCAAACAGGTGGGCATATTACTGGACGAATTATCTGAGAACCATCAATTGATCAGTATTACCCATCAGCCACAAATTGCAGCAAAGGCTGATCAACATTTGTTTGTTTATAAATCTGAAAAAAACAATCTGATCACTACTGGTATCAAAGTGCTCAATGCTGATGAGCGTGTTCAAGCCATTGCTCAAATGTTATCTGGTGAGAATCCCAGTCAGCATGCCATTGCCAATGCACGTGAGATGATCAAAAGCTGATCATCCAAACTTCTTATCTTTGATCTAAATCTCTCATCATGTCCAATCAACTTTTAAAAGGTAAAAAAGGAATCATTTTTGGAGCGCTGGATGAAAAGTCTATTGCATGGAAGACCGCTCTGGCATGTCATGCCCAAGGCGCTGAGCTGGTACTTACCAATGCTCCTGTTGCCTTGAGAATGGGTGAAATCAATAAATTGGCAGAAGCTGTCAAAGCTCCTGTTATTGGTGCTGATGTTGTGAACATGGATGATTTGAAAAATCTTTTCACTGAGTCCATGAAACATTTTGGAGGTGGAATTGATTTTATTCTTCATTCTATTGGAATGAGTTTGAACGTAAGAAAAGGAAAGCACTATACAGAAATCGATTACGGGTTCAATCAAAAGACACTTGATATTTCTGCCATGTCACTTCACCGCGTTTTGAGAACGGCATATGAAATGGACGCACTGAATGAGTGGGGGAGCGTGGTAGCACTTACATACATTGCTGCACAGCGTGTTTTCCCAGATTACAATGAAATGGCTGATGCCAAGGCGCTCTTGGAGAGCATCACCAGAAGTTTTGGGTATCATTATGGCATTAAAAAGAAGGTGCGCATCAACACTATCTCGCAGTCACCTACCAGAACTACTGCAGGAAGTGGCGTAAAGGGATTTGACGGATTCATTTCTTATGCAGAGAAAATGAGTCCCCTGGGAAATGCATCCGGTGAAGACTGTGCCAATTATTGTGTAACCATGTTCTCAGATATGACTAAGATGGTAACCATGCAAAATCTTTTCCATGATGGAGGATTTTCTTTCACGGGGGTTACCAATGCAGTTATTGAGCAGATGGAAAAATAAAGACAGCTATGGAATGGATCGATTACTTGGGACTCGTTGGTGTTGTATCCGGATCTCTGACTTTTGTTCCTCAGGTTTACAAGGCATGGAAATCAAGATCAGTTGGTGATCTGTCCATATGGATGATCTTGATTCTCATTACCAATGTCACTATTTGGCTGGTATATGGAATTCTCAGAAATGATTTCCCTATGATCTTAGCAAATGCAGTGATCATGTCCCTGTCTCTGTTGATGTTGTATTTCAAATTGACTTTTAAAAAATAAAAAAGACCACATGGTGGTCTCGTTGATTAATATTCGTCTTCGTTGAAGAAGAAATCTTCCTGGCTTGGATAGTCCGGCCATATATCATCAATCCCCTCATAAATATCTCCCTCGTCTTCAAGTTCCTGAAGATTTTCGATGACTTCAATCGGTGCGCCGCTTCGGATGGAATAATCAATCAACTCATCCTTTGTTGCAGGCCAAGGGGCATCTTCTAAATAAGAGGCCAATTCTAATGTCCAGAACATATGCGCTTCTTTAAATTTCGGCAAATGTAACGGTTAATTTGATATCTCCAACTCTTAAAATTTCAACAGAAATCAGTCCAATGAACTTAACTTCATGGCGATTTAACCACCTATGCTCAGCGCAAAAGATATTCATAAGTCATTCGGTTCCCTTCCGGTTTTGAGGGGAGTGGACATTGAGATTGTAAAAGGTGAAATTGTGAGCATTACAGGGTCATCAGGTGCAGGAAAAACTACGCTTTTGCATATTCTGGGAACATTGGAAAAGCCCGACAGGGGTGAATTGCATTTTGAAGGAGAGGCATTGCATCGTCTCAACAGCAAACAGCTCGCCCATTTCAGGAACCAACACATTGGATTTGTATTTCAATTCCATCATTTGCTCCCGGAGTTTACTGCAGTTGAAAATGTTTCCATACCCGGGTGGATTGCCGGAAATACCCGAAAGCAGGTTTTGCAAGACGCAACTGCTTTGCTAGATCGGTTGGGATTATCAGATAAACTGCATTCCAAACCCCATGAACTCTCAGGTGGAGAGCAGCAACGGGTTGCAGTAGCAAGGTCATTGATCAATAAACCTGGAATTGTTTTTGCCGATGAACCAACCGGCAACCTGGATTCGGCCAATGCAAGATCGCTTCACCAGTTGTTCCAACAACTGCGGGATGAATTGCAACAAACTTTTGTCATCGTAACACATAACGAGGAGCTAGCTGCACTCAGCAACCGTGTACTGCATCTGAAAGATGGAAGGTGGAATGTTTGATCAAATGCGCGGATGCCATTGCTGTTCTTCAGCATTCAGCTTGAGTGCAACATACCTGCTCATTACAAAAAGATAATCGCTCAGGCGATTGATGTATTTGACGATCAGATTTTCATGTTCTTCGTCCTGCAAGAGCAATTTTACAATCAGTCTTTCTGATCTTCTGCACACACATCTTGCGACATGGATATTGGATACGGTAGGGTGACCTCCGGGTAAAATGAAACATTGAAGAGGAGGGAGTTCTTCATCAAGGGTATCCATTTCTTTTTCTAAAAAGAAAACATCTGCTTCTTTCAGATCGGGAATTTTCATTTTGGATTCCTTCTGAGGATCGCATGCCAGGGATGATCCAATAGTGAAAAGCCTGTCTTGTACTTCTTTCAGTGTTTGTTTGATTTCCTGTATGTCGATCAGATCACGGCATAATCCAATGTAAGCATTGAGCTCGTCAATTGTGCCGTAAGCCTCGATACGATCGTGTGATTTCAGCACTTTGGTGCCGCCAATCAAAGATGTAGTTCCTCTATCGCCTGTTTTGGTATATACTTTTGCTGCCATGATCACAATTGCTTTCAAACATAATGTGATAAGGGATCAATTGTTCGGGTAGGCCCCAACTTTTTTTACACAAGTTCTGCGGTTTGTTTCCTTTTATCGCTTTCAATCAGCCCATCTCTTAAACGAATGACTCTTTTTGCGTAATTGGAGATGTCTTCTTCGTGTGTAACCAAAACGACCGTATTGCCGTCCTCATGAATTTTTGAAAAGATATTCATGATTTCATAGGAGGTCTTGGTATCTAGGTTTCCTGTTGGTTCATCGGCCAGAATGATCGAGGGATTGTTGACAAGTGCACGGGCGATGGCAACACGCTGGCATTGTCCGCCAGACAATTCATTGGGTTTGTGATGGCTTCTATCGGAGAGGTCAACTTTTCTCAATACCTCTTCAGCCATCTCATTTCTGATTTTTTTGGGAATTCCGGCGTATACCAGGGGAAGAGCAACGTTTTCCAAAGCACTCAATCGGGGCAAAAGGTTGAACTGTTGGAACACGAATCCAATTTCTTTGTTTCTGATCTCTGCCAGCTCGTTGTCGAGCATGGTGCTCACATCATGACCGTTCAATATGTATTTTCCATCACTGGGTGAATCCAGGCAACCCAGTATATTCATCAGTGTGCTTTTTCCTGAACCTGATGGTCCCATCAAAGCGACATATTCGTTCCTCAATATATCCAGCGTAACACCTTTCAATACCTGGAGTTCTTGTTTCCCCATGAAATAGCTTTTGCGGATATCTTCTAATTTGATGACTGAGTTGACCATATTTATTTTTTTATCACTTTAGGAACCGTGAAAAAACGATCTTTTGAAGCAGGTGCATTTTTCAATGCTGTAGCAATATCAATGGATACCTTCACTTCATCTTCCCTCAATGGAAGTCCGCCTTCTGACACATGTGTAAGGGGCTCCACATTTGCAGTGTCAATTTCATTGAGCTTCTCAACAAAACCAATCATTTGTTCCAAATCACGCTGAATATCATCCAACTCTTCGTTTTTGAACTCCAATTTGGCCAAATCAGCAAGTTTTTTGGTGGTGGAAGAATCAAGTTTCATGCGTAATGATCTGATGCAAAATTAGTCAATCTCTAACCAATCGATTTCAATATTTGATGAGTGGTAAAGGCAGCTGCACTTTGAGGGTATTTTACCATAAAGCACAATTCATATATTTGCGCCATGAGCAACGAGCATGCAATTGTAATGAGCGGAATCAGGCCAACGGGATTTTTACATCTAGGCAATTATTTTGGGGCCATGAGAAACTATGTGAAGCTACAGGATCAGTATACCTGTTTTTTCATGGTGGCAGATCTGCATGCCCTTACCACCCATCCTGATACCAAGGAGCTTAAAAACAATGTACACAGGGTGCTCGCTGAAAACATTGCTTGTGGAATCGATCCAGATAAAGCTGCCTTGTATTGTCAAAGCCATGTCAGAGAAACTTCAGAATTATATCTCTATCTCAATATGCTCGCTTATCTCGGAGAGTTGGAAAAGACAACCACATTTAAAGAGAAAGCGAGAATGCAACCAGATAATGTCAACGCTGGATTGTTGACATATCCAGTTCTTCAAACAGCTGATATCATATTGCACCGGGCAACCTGGGTACCTGTTGGCAAAGATCAAGAGCAGCACCTCGAAATGGCCAGGAATTTTGTGAACAGATTTAATCACCGGTACGGAGAAGTTTTTCCGGCACCCATGGCTTATAATTTTGGGGAAGATCTGGTGAAAGTTCCAAGTTTGGATGGAACAGGAAAAATGAGCAAGAGCGAAAATCAATTGGCCACGTTGTATTTGGCAGACTCAGATGATTTGATCAGAAAAAAAGTCATGAAGGCCAAAACAGATGGTGGTCCGACAAGTCCCAACAGCTTAAAACCTGATTATATTGAAAACATTTTTCAATTGATGCGTCTAGTGAGCTCAATGGATGTCATTCATCATTATGAGCTTGCATTCAATGATTGTACCATTCGATATGGCGACATGAAAAAGCAGTTGGCGGAGGATATGGTACGTTTCATTGCCCCCATACGTGAGAAAGCAGAAAGCATCCGCACCAATGAAACATACCTTAAAGAGATCATGGAAAAAGGAGCGGACAAAGCAAGGGAAAGTGCTGCAGCAACCATGAAACTGGTCAGGGAAGCAATGGGACTTCAATATTGATCGAATAATATCCACATCATTAAAAAAAATCACATTCAAATCTTGGTATTTGAAAATGAATATGTACTTTGAACGCTGTTCAAAAAGGGTTAGAATAAGTTACCATGGCCAAAGCTAAGAAACCAAAACACGTTGCAATTGCGGGAAATATAGGTGCAGGAAAAACAACGCTCACTGAATTATTGAGCAAACACTACCGCTGGATACCACAATTTGAAGATGTTGATCAAAATCCATATTTGTATGACTTTTATGAAGACATGCCAAGGTGGAGCTTTAATCTTCAAGTCTATTTTTTAAACAGCCGCTTGAATCAGCTGATTGAAATCAGCAAAGGCACAGAAATTGTTATTCAGGATAGAACCATTTACGAAGACGCATATATTTTTGCTCCCAATCTTCATGAAATGGGATTGATGAGCAAGAGAGATTTTGAAAATTATTTTGATTTCTTTCAAAATCTTCGTCAGATGGTAAAGCCTCCTGATTTGTTGGTTTATTTACAGGCATCTGTACCAACGCTTGTTGGACAAATACAAAAACGGGGTAGAGAGTACGAAGAAAATATTCGCCTCGACTACTTGAAAAGACTCAATGAGTTTTACAACAAATGGATTGAAGGGTATAAAGAGGGACCCTTGCTGGTTGTCAATGTCGATGAAAATAAGTTTGCAGAAAACGATGAAGACCTCGGTAAGATCATTGCAAAAATTGATGCCGAGTTGTACGGTTTATTCTAATCAATCTACGAAAACCTCAAAATTGCTATTCTGCGGTACAGGATGCAGGGCAGCAGCCAGTTCAAGCAGCTTCCATACTGCGGCTCTTCCGTTCGATCCCAGTCCCCGCGAATATTCATTTACGTAAAGATCAATATGCTGATTCATAACAGATTCACTCATGGATTGGGCATGCTCCAGAACAAATTGTGGAAGCGTTGCTCGATGAGAGAATGCGTATTCTATGCTGTTTCTGATCACCCTGTTTATTTTTCTTAACAACGTTCCATCAAAATGTCGCTTTGCGAGAATTCCTCCCAAGGGTATCGGGAAACCGGTTTTTTGTTCCCATGCATCTCCCAAGTCCGCAAGTTTTTTTAATCCCCTCTCTGCATATGTAAATCTGTTTTCGTGAATGATGACGCCTGCATGCACTTCGCCACTCAGCACTGCCTCTTCAATGAGATGAAAAGGCATGTATATTTTCTTCTGGAATGAAGGATATGATAAGTGAAACAACAGATGAGCAGTTGTATACGCTCCAGGCAAGGCAATGATTGCAGATGCAGGATCTAGTTCTGAAATGTCAGCGCAATGATGGGAAACCAACAGTGGCCCAACACCCAATCCCAATGCACCACCTGCATCCAGCACTTTATAATGCACCATGAGTCTGGCCAATGCACCATAGCTTACTTTGGTTATATCCAGCTCACCGGTCAATGCCATTTTATTCAATGTCTCCACATCCTCCAGTCTGTATTCAAATTGCAAGCCTTCTGTATCTATTTTACCATGCAACATCGCATCAAAAATAAATGTGTCATTCGGACAAGGAGATATACCCAAACTCAGTTTCATCCTTTTGAAATATTTTTTAAAATCTCATTCATTGTTTTATGCAAAGTGTCGAGTGATTTTTTTATCTCCCATTTACTTTTATCTCTTTCGCCTATTTGGTTGGAGACTGCTCTGATCTGAAGAAACGGAATCTTTTTCATCAAGCAACAGTAATGAAATGCGGCACCCTCCATGGATTCAATCGAAGGATGGTATGTTTCCTTGTAATAATTGATTTGATTTGTTGATGTAGTGATCTGATTGACTGTGATGCCTGTAACTTTTTTTAATCCGGATTTTTCAATCAGATGCATGTGTGGATTAGACAATTTTTTTTGTTGGAAAGGATATGCATTTTCATCAACCAGTTGCATGTCAAAGATGGAATGAAACTTTCCTGTTTCCTCCACACCCATGTCAGCCAAATACTCTGTTTCAACAGCAACTGCTTCACCGAGAAAGATCTCATTGGAGAAGCCACCTGCAATGCCCACCTGTACGATGATATCAGGTTGATGGCTGTCCATGAGTGCTGTCAGCTGGAAAGTGGCAGCTACCAGTCCGACGCCATGCACTGCAGTTATTAAACCGTTTGGTTCAATGCGATCCAAATCCCTCATGCAACTTAACTCCAATGCTGTTGCAGCAACAACCATGATTTTCATGTAGCAAAGTTCAGCATTTCAGATTAACTTTGCATCCCGTTATTTATGGCAATTTTTTATCTCACCAGAAAAGAGCACTTCAACGCTGCCCACAAGCTTTTCAATCCAGCTTGGAGCAGTGAAAAAAATGAAGAAGTATTCGGCAAATGCGCTAATGAAAATTGGCATGGCCACAACTTTGAGCTGTATGTTACAGTCAAAGGAGAGCCCAATCCGGACACAGGCTTCATTGTAGATGCGAAGTTATTGAGTTCCATCATCAAGCTGCATGTGGTTGATATACTGGATCACCGAAACCTGAACTTGGATGTACCATTCATGAAGGATAAGCTCTGTTCAATTGAAAATCTGGTTTATGGAATATGGAATGAGTTGCATCCACATATACCCAAGGGCGTATCTTTGCATTGCATCAAGTTGGTAGAAACCCCCAGAATCTTTGTTGAATACTATGGCGAATAAGGTAGCTGTATATAGAAAGGAACATTTCAATGCTGCACATCGTTTGCACAACCCATCATTGTCTCAAGATGAAAATGACCGATTGTTTGGTAAGTGCAATTTGCCCAACTACCATGGACACAATTATGAATTGATTCTGAAAGTAACAGGCGAAGTAGATCCTATCACTGGGTATGTGATGGATACTAAACTACTCTCTGACCTTGTAAATGAACATGTTATATCCAAATTTGATCACCGCAACCTGAATTTGGATGTGCCTGCATTCAAGCAGTTGAATCCCACTGCCGAAAATATTGCCATCGTTATATTTAATATTTTAAGACCTCTTTTGAGTGAACAATTGGACCTTCAGGTACGTTTATATGAAACTCCGCGTAACTTCGTTGAGTACCCTGCATCATAAATAACCAATCAAAAGGTCATGGCATACATCAAGGTTGAACAGTTCGAAGACAAGATCACCTCTGGTCTCATTCAAAATTACAGAGAATCCATTGAGCTGCTGGGAGAGGATCCCAACCGTGAAGGTTTGCTGAAAACACCTGAACGAGTCGCCAAGTCTATGCAATACCTTACCCAAGGTTATCAAATAGATGCCAAAGCCATTTTAGATTCTGCTAAATTTCATGAAGATGTAAATGAAATGATCCTTGTAAAAGACATCGAATTGTACAGTTTGTGCGAGCATCACATGTTGCCCTTTTACGGGAAAGCACATGTTGCCTACATTCCCAATGGAGTCATCACCGGTTTGAGTAAAATAGCAAGAGTAGTAGATGCATACAGCAGAAGGTTGCAAGTGCAAGAGCGACTGACAACACAAATTCTAAATGTTATTCAAGAAACTTTGAATCCATTGGGTGTTGCTGTTGTAATTGAAGCATCCCACCTTTGCATGATGATGCGCGGCGTGCAAAAACAAAACTCTGTTACAACCACCTCTGCTTTTTGTGGTCAGTTTCAGAAGAATGAAACCAGGAGTGAGTTCATTCGACTGATCGGTTCCAGGCTGCATTGATTATCAATGCGTACCGATTAATTTGACCCTCTGTTTTCTTTTTCGTAAATTGCGTCCCCAATCCAACCAATGATACACGCTTACGTATTCCCAGGCCAAGGCTCCCAATATCCGGGAATGGGAAAAGACCACTTCGAATCAAATGCATTTGCCAGACGCTTCTTCGAACAAGCCAATGAAATTTTAGGATTCAAGATTTCTGATCTCATGTTCAATGGAACAGAAGAAGATCTCAGGCAAACCAATGTTACCCAACCTGCCATTTTTCTGCATTCAGTCATTGCATACAAGATGTTGGAAAATACTACTCCGCATATGGTAGCCGGACATTCCTTGGGGGAGTTCTCTTCTTTGGTGGTCAACGGGACCTTGACATTTGAAGATGCACTTCAATTGGTAAGTGTCAGGGCCTCCGCCATGCAAAAAGCCTGTGAAGCCAACCCCTCTTCCATGGCAGCAGTGCTGGCATTGGATGATGTAAAAGCAGAGGAAATTTGCAAAGCTATTTTGGAGGAGTCAGGCGAAATGGTTGTGCCTGCCAATTATAATTGTCCCGGACAATTGGTGATCAGTGGAACGAACAAAGGTATTGACATTGCCTGCGAAAAGATGAAGGCTGCTGGAGCTAAGCGCGCATTGAAACTCCCTGTTGGCGGAGCCTTTCATTCACCCTTGATGGAGTCGGCAAAAGAAGAACTTTCTGCCGCCATCCAAAAGACAACATTCCATCGTCCTGTTTGCCCTGTATATCAAAATGTAATTGCAAAAGCTGTCATCGATCCCGATCAAATCAAACAAAACCTCATTGATCAGCTAACGGGACCTGTTCGTTGGACTCAATCAATAGAAGCAATGATCAAAGACGGCGCAACCAAATTTACCGAGGTTGGTCCAGGTAAGGTTTTACAGGGACTCATTGCAAAAATCAATAAAACGGTAGAAGTAGAATCTTTCAGCTGATCAAGCCTGAGCGGCTGGACCCCCATATTGAAAAGGTATCTGAACCTCTTCAAAATCCTTGATGGTACCGTGTGCCAATTCAAATTTATCTACATTTTCCTGCAAAGCATGAAAAAGACGTTTGGCATGTTGAGGGGTTAAAATGATTCTGGATTTGACGCGGCTTTTAGGTGTACCAGGCATCACATTGACAAAATCTACCACAAACTCTGCATGGCTATGGGTAATGATGGCCAGATTTGCATATTGGCCTTCAGCCATTTCCTCTGAAATTTCAATGTTCAATTGATTGGGTGCTTGTTGCTCGCTCATGCTGATGTATTTAAAAAACAAATATACACTAGAATTTTATTGTTGCTTGAACCCTCCATTCAGATTGTATAATTGTATTGAATTGTGGTATTGGAGTACTTGATGGAAAATATTTTTTCTCAATGACCCATTTCCCTGCAAAATGAACCTTATTGGAAATTTTTGTTTGAAAAAGCAGATAACTAGAATTTCCTCTGTTGAAAAAAGATTGCATGGAATAGTATTGTGGAAGATCACGTTCCATGCTGTAAATAGATGCATCGAAACCGTCTGTATTGAAATATGTTGTGCGAATGCTGATACTGTAGGGTTGTAATACTGGATGCAGGATGATCTCTGCAAAAGAGAGCCAACCATGAAGGTTATCTTCAGCCTCTTTTTTTCTTGTCAGTAGCTCATTTCTAATTCTGAGTTCAAACGCTTCATTGATTTGAAATTCAGCGTGTATCCTTAATTGAAATGATTGTTGAACGGAAAGCAAATGTGATTTTGATTGAATGGATGGTAGATTTTCTGTTTTTCTTTTTTCAATCAATCGGAGATAGATTCCCCATTTTTTAGTTGTCGCAATGGTATAAGTAAACGCATGAACCAATCCGCGTTGCGGACCATTTGCACTAAATACCGGGAATGGGTGTATAAATTGGTCAATGTATGCTTCCAGCCTGTTTCTGTTGTTTAATTTGTAGTTCATGCCAATATATAAACCGCTCTCGTTGTTGGCTCCATATTGATGTGCTATGATATTGGGTGCAAATGCATTGTATGATTTAGATATCCTTCTCCATTGCATACCAACATCAAGTGTGCGATGCAGGTTTTTTAAGAATCCAATGATTGCTCCGGTAGAATAATCTCTGTCAGCTGCTAACTCTCCAAATAAAGTTCCCCATTTTCCTGCCAATGCAAAATCACTGCTTAAATTAAAAAATTGATCTCCTTTGATGCTGTATGTATTATAGGGCAAGGATCTTTTTTGAATGGGGATATTCAGGTGTGTGTATATTCCATTCAATGCAATATGGCCAGACCTGAATTGATGCTTGAGGATGAACCCGGTATGGAAAGATTGCAATGATTTTTTGTCCAACCATTCTTTTTCGTTTCTATGCAGACCAGTCAATAAAAGAGAACTGACCCAATTTTTATTTCTAATGCTGTCATATACAATGTTTGCATCCAATCCTTTTTTGCTTACAAAGCAATACAGACTTGTATTTTTATTTCCAATTTCAAATCCCATGCCTCTGAAAAACCTGTTTTCTTCAGTGCCGGTATGGGGTTTGATGGACACTGACTGACGCATGATGCTGAGGATATTCGATCCTTTTCCAAACGCATATCCATGCCAATGTATCATCCCCTGACCCATGGTGATCAGGTAATCGCCCACGATCAATTTTTTGAAAATCGAAAACGATGTTTTCTGTAAATAGCCACTGGTGAAGTCAAAAATGTTTTTTTCGCCTGCATCTTTCTCAGCAGACAAACCATAAGCAGTATTTACATGATTGTTGTTTCTGTAGAAAAAAGTTTGTTTCATGCCTTTTGCGAAAGACTGCGCGAGCATACTGCTGCTACCTGATCTTCCTACTCGAAATACTATTTGGTGTTGAGCTTGTTCATTTGACATTTCAGTCTTGTTGGATTTTTGCAACAGAGAAAACCATTTCATTACTTCTTTGATCAAAGGAATGTCCCACTCAGGAATTGCCTGCAATTCATACATGCTCAAAAAATCACCAAACTTTCTTTTGTATTCAAAAAAAGAATTGATTTGGTTGAGTGTCAGCGTATGCAAAGACTGTAATTCTTCGTATGTAACTGCATTGATGTTTTTTTTCTTGGCAAGATCGATGCCAATGAGTTTTGACAAATCCTGCTCAGTTTGGTCATTAGTTTGTTCCTGATCTTCCAGTTGCCTCGAAAACTGGTCTTGCGCAAAAATTTCCTTGGGTGCTGTTGTAAATAGAGTGAGCAGCACAATCCATTGCAGCGTTCTATTGTAATACATGGTAGATCATCAAAAAACAGGAACTTCCCAACATGGGGTGATGGGAAATCCCAATGCCCATCTTCCATCGTTTTGGAATAAAAAGCAGACCTGATTGTATTTCTGCACTTCCCGTTTGATAATACAAATAGCTTTCCAGTTGCTGCGAGGGACTCCATTCAGTATATAGATTCATGTTGGATTTGCTTCTGAAATTGTTTTCAAGCTCCATTCCCATTTGTACAGCTGATGTGATTTGAAAATTGAAAGCTGTTGAGATGGTTCCAAATTCGTTGTATGTTGGACTTGCCAATGGTTTTATTAATTTTCTGAGGTTGATTGATATGTTTCCCTTTTTTGTAAGAAGATATAAAAGACCAAGTTGTGGTGATAGGATAAACAAAGGTGTAAATCCCCTGAATTGATCTCGCCTAACCCCACCTCCAATTCCTATTCCCAGTGTTTTGGATAACCTTACTCCGTAACCTGCACCCATCGATACCCCATTGAATATTTCATTTGCCTGTGCATTCAGATGTAAACCAATTCCCCCATTCTCCGTTTTGTACTGTGTACTGATGTTCAATTTTGAAAGGGATGCAATTAAATATCTATTTTCTACAGATACTCCAATGGAGCCATGCTCTGTAAATGCCAATCCCCCGGAAGCCGAATGGTGAATGAAAGGGTTGGATTGAGCTGTTTTATGCTGTACAATATTGCTGGGTTGCATGAGCAGATCCCAATTATTTTGTGCAATACAGCAAAGTGGCATACATGCCCACATTATCAACATCCTCATGGAGTAAAGATGAGAATAGGTTTATTCCATCAGCTGATTAAAACAACATATTTGGGTGTCATTTTTCTCAAGTGTACCTTTGAGGAATGGAAATAATGGATGGCAAGCTTGTATCCCAGGCTGTAAAAGACAGGTTAAAACAGCAAACCGATGCGCGTAGAGCAGCGGGCAAAAAGTTACCCCATCTTGCAGCTGTTCTCATCGGAAACAACGGCGCAAGCGAAACCTATGTTGCTTCTAAAGTCAAGTCCTGCTCAGAAGTTGGATTTACATCCACTCTTATTCGTTTAGCTGAAGATATTTCAGAAGTACAGCTATTAAATAAATTGACAGAACTCAACGAAGATTTTGATGTAGATGGAATTTTAGTCCAATTGCCTCTTCCAAAGCATATTTCAGAGCAAAAAATAATTGAAACGATTTATCCAAGCAAAGATGTAGATGGGTTTCATCCGGAAAGTGTTGGAAGAATGGTGCAAGGATTGCCCACTTATTACCCAGCAACTCCATATGGTATCTTGCTATTGCTCGAACATTATAAAATTGAAACCAAGGGAAAGCATGTTGTTGTTATTGGGCGAAGCAATATTGTCGGACGTCCCATCAGCATCATGCTGAGCAAAAATGAATATCCCGGTAATGCGACGGTTACAGTTTGTCATTCACATACCTCCCATTTGAAAGAAATATGCCTGCAGGCAGATATCATCATCGCAGCATTGGGGAAACCTGAATTTCTCAAAGCTGACATGGTAAAAGAAGGTGCAGTGGTGGTTGATGTAGGTATCACCAGGGTAAGTGATCCCAGCAAAAAATCAGGATTCTCTATCAAGGGGGATGTTGATTTTGCTGATGTCTCCACCAAGTGCAGTTATATCACACCTGTTCCGGGGGGTGTTGGTCCAATGACGATCGCAGCCCTGATGATGAATACTTTCAAAGCCTGTGCAGCAAAGGATTCTGTATGAGTACCACCAGTATTTCGCAACTTCCTGTAATGGAACAATTTCTTACGCTGCAAGGTGAAGGCAGGTATGCCGGCCACGCAGCTTATTTCATTCGATTGGGTGGATGTGATGTTGGGTGTGTATGGTGCGATGTAAAAGAAAGCTGGGATGTGGATAAACATCCATCCGTAGAAGTCGGTCTCCTTGTTGAGAATGCTGTTGCATCTGGTGCAAACATAGCAGTGATAACAGGTGGTGAGCCCTTCATGCATGATCTGGATATCTTGACAAATGAATTGAAAAAGAAAAATATCCGTACCCATGTTGAAACATCAGGAGCGCACAGGGTAACTGGTACTTGGGACTGGATTACGTTCTCTCCGAAAAAATTTAAAGCTCCTTTACAGGATACCATTGAACGCGCACATGAATTGAAAGTAATTATGTACAATAAGTCAGATGTTGAATGGGCAGAAAAATTTGCTGCTCAGGTCAGCAAGGATTGTTTGCTGTACATGCAACCTGAATGGAGCAAGTCAGCCGAAATGAATCCCCTCATCATTGAGTATATCAAATCCAATCCCCAATGGGCCTTGTCTCTACAAACACATAAATACTTAGATATTCCTTGATCAATGCACGATCTATATTGATATGCTTATCGCTGCTGTTTGCATGCAATGCAAATGCTCAGCAAAAAATTTCAAAACAAAATCTAAAAAAATCAGCTGAATTCCTGAGAAAAGGAATGGAAAGCGTGGATCAGGGAAATCTTGATCTGGCTGCTTCTTGCTTTGAACAATCCCTTTATTTTAATTCATTCAATACTTCAACCTGGCTTGCCTTTGCAGATCTCAAGTATCTGTTGAAAGATTACGATTCGACCATTGTCCTGATAAAAAAAATCATTTCATTGGATGCTTCAAAAGAAAAATCTCTTGCAGTTCCCCTTATAAGATCTTACATGGGGGTGGGGTATTTTACGCATGCGAAGCAATTCGTCGTTGCCGCAGCATCGAGAGGTTATCTGGATACCGCGATGACATCAGCGTATCTGCGACTGCTTGATTATGCTGCTCAAGTCTCCGAAAAAAACTCAGAAGCGGGTCTTATCATTCAGAACATGGGAACATCGATCAATTCAATCGCATCTGAATATTTTCCTGCTATTTCTTTAACCGATACATTGATGATCATGACCAGGCGTATCAACAATGGAAACAACGAAGATTTTTTCAGCTCCACTTTGAGAAACAACCAATGGCAATCAGCAATACCACTGAAGGGGAAAATCAATACTCCTTACAATGAAGGCGGTCAAAAAATATCTTCTGATGGAAAGACGATGGTTTTCACAGGGTGTAATTATCCAGATGGTTTTGGAAGTTGTGATTTGTATTACGCCACTTACATGAGTGGTCAATGGTCTGAGCGGAGGAATTTTGGTGATCCAATCAATTCATCATATTGGGAGTCGGCTCCTTGTTTTTCGGCAGATATGAAATCACTCTATTTTTCTTCCAACCGTCCTGGTGGATTTGGAGGAATGGATTTATATGTGAGCCGCTACCTTGGCAATCAGCGTTGGAGTGTACCCCAAAATCTTGGTCCAACCATCAATACGTCAGGCGATGAGATGTTTCCATTTATTCATTTTGACAATGCCACATTTTATTTCACATCCAATGGATGGAGCACGATTGGCGGATCGGATATTTTTGTTTCCAGATTGATAGGAGATCAATTTACCATACCTGTCAACATGGGATATCCGGTCAACACGATTGACAATGAATCCGGCCTGGTAGTGAACGCAAGCGGCAAGCTTGCATATTTTTCAAGTGACCGATACGGAGGTTTCGGTCAGATGGATATTTATCAATTCAAACTTCCTGAAGAGGTGCAGGCATTCCCTGTAAAACCAAAAGAAAAAATAATTCTCAATAATATTCAATTTGAAACTGCAAGGTGGGAATTGAAAAAGAATGCTGAAGCGGAATTGAATCTACTCACTCAATTTTTATTGAGAAATCCCGCTGTTCGTATACAAATCAATGGGCATACAGACAACATTGGAACGGAGGCTGATAATTTGAAGCTTTCCGAACGGCGAGCCCAGTCAGTGGTTGAATATTTGATCAGAAACGGAATCGATGCAGCAAGACTGCTGTACAAAGGATTTGGTGCTTCAGAGCCTATAGCAGACAATCAAACCGAGGAGGGGAGAGCAAAAAATCGCAGAACAGAAATGGTGATTTTGTCTATTGAATAGGTTTTTATTCTGATACATGCAGTTCTTTTCATCCATCTCACATACATTCTTGCTCCTACATTCGTTTGCAACAAATGAATGCAGAGCAATTATACTATCATTTATCATTGGTGCTCATTCCCCATATCGGCGATGTACATATATCCATTTTGATGGAGTATTTCAGAGATCCCAAACTTATCTTCCAGGCCAAGCGAAAGGAGCTGGAATCCATCAGTGGGATAGGATCAGTAAGGGCCAATGCAATCAAATTATTTAGTGAATTTGAATTGGTTGAACGCGAGTTGAAGTTTGTTGAAAAAAACAATATCAACGTGCTCGTGAAAACGGAGGAAGGGTATCCAACAAAACTCAAAGAATTTCAGGATGCACCGCATGTGTTGTTTTTCAAGGGATCTGCAGCATTGAATGGAAGCAAGATTGTCAGTATCATCGGTACACGATCACCAACCTCATATGGAAAAGAAAGGGCGGTAGAATTGATCAAAACATTGAGTGGCCAGGGCGTTATGGTAGTAAGCGGACTCGCATATGGCATCGATACGATTGTTCACAAAGAATCATTGAAGGCTGAACTGCCTACATTGGGGGTGCTAGGACACGGACTGGATCAGATTTATCCTAAGGTGAATCGATCACTTGCAGTAGAAATGCTGCAAAACGGTGGACTCATTACCGAATTCATGAGCAAGACAAAACCCGACAAACAAAATTTTCCTTTGAGAAATAGGATAGTCTCAGGCATAGCTGATGCAGTCGTGGTAGTGGAGAGTGGGGAGAAGGGAGGAAGTTTGATCACTGCAAACATGGCCAATGCCTACAACAAAGATGTTTTTGCTTATCCCGGAAGATCGATTGATCCCCAGAGCCGGGGGTGTAATGAGCTGATCAAATCACAAAGAGCCATGCTCATCAATGATGGAACTGATTTTTTGTCTTTTATGAATTGGCAGAAAGAATCTTCGAGAAAGAAAGCCTTTCAATCCTCTTTGTTTTATGATTTGACACAGGAGGAAAGTGTTCTCCTCAGTTTATTCAATGGTGAAAAAACTTTGTCAATCGATCAGATACATACACTTTCAAATATGAAATCGAGCCAGGTCCCCCTGATACTGTTATCTCTAGAAATGAAAGGGCTGGTCAGGATCCTTCCAGGTAAAATATATGCTGCCAACTACAGCTGATGCTGATTTTTGTATTTTTTCATACCTTCGCATATGGCAACAAAAACTCCATCCCCCAAGTTTTTCGGTGAAGGTCTCACCTTCGATGATGTTTTGCTGGTTCCGGCATATTCTGATGTATTGCCCAGAGAAGTAGATACCAGATCTCATTTAACAAAAGACATAGTCCTCAATATTCCCATGCTTTCTGCCGCCATGGATACGGTTACTGAGGCAAACCTTGCCATTGCACTGGCAAGAGAGGGAGGAATCGGAATCTTGCACAAGAACATGTCGATCGATCAGCAGGTGGAACAAGTCAGAAAAGTGAAGAGAAGTGAAAGTGGAATGATCATAGATCCTGTTACGCTGCATGAAGACGCCATTATTGAAGATGCATTGAAATTGATGCGCGAAAACAGAATAGGCGGTATTCCCATTGTTGACAGAAGCAATAAGCTTGTTGGAATTCTGACAAATCGTGATTTGAGATTTGAGACCAACAGAAAAAAGAAAATAAAAGAGGTCATGACCAGTGAAAACCTGGTTACTGCACCAGAGGGTACCGATCTACACAAGGCTGAAAAAATTTTACAGAATTATAAAATCGAAAAACTGCCTGTCGTCAAAAAGAACGGCCAATTGATTGGATTGATTACATACCGTGATATTCTTCAATTGCAAAGTTTCCCCAATGCTGCAAAAGATGAATTCGGACGATTAAGAGTAGGTGCTGCTTTGGGAATCACCAAAGATATGCTGGACAGAACAGCAGCATTGCAGCATATCGGTGTGGATGTGGTTTGCCTGGATAGTGCGCATGGACATACAAAGGGCGTGATCGATTCTTTGAAGTTGATCAGAAAAAATTTCAAACAGATCAGAATCATTGCAGGCAATGTTGCAACAGCCACAGGTGCGAAAGCACTCGCAGAGGCAGGTGCAAGTGGTGTAAAAGTAGGTATCGGACCAGGATCCATTTGTACCACAAGAATCGTTGCCGGTGCAGGTGTACCTCAAATCACTGCTATCATGGAGGCATCATCCGCATTGAAAAAATTAAATGTACCCGTCATAGCCGACGGAGGAATCAGGTATACGGGTGATATGGTGAAAGCGATTGCAGCAGGTGCATCTACCGTTATGATGGGAAGTATTTTTGCTGGCGTGGAAGAAAGTCCTGGGGAAACAATCATCTACGAAGGAAGAAAATTCAAACAATACCGCGGAATGGGCTCCATTGGTGCTATGCAGCTTGGCAGCAGCGACAGGTATTTTCAAGATGTGGAAGATGGCATCAAAAAATTGGTACCCGAAGGAATCGAGGGTAGGGTGCCATTCAAAGGCAACTTGAACGAGGTGATTACGCAGTTTGTAGGTGGACTGAGAGCGGGAATGGGTTATTGTGGAGCAAAAAATATCAAAACACTCCAAGAGGCACAATTCATCCGCATCACCAATGCCGGAATCAAGGAAAGCCACGCGCACGATGTTGCCATTACAAAAGAAGCACCCAATTACAGCAGATAAATATTGAAGATGAAAAGACTGCTCATTGCATGTGTTGTCATTTTCTCTTTCTTGCCACCTTACGCCGCGAAGGCCCAGCAAGATAGCAGTGGACTGCAAATCAGTTTACTTACTTGTTCACCCGGGGCAGAGCTTTACTCAGTATTTGGGCACAATGCTTTGCGAATCATAGATTCAGCTGCGGGAACCGATATTGTATATAATTACGGAACATTTGATTTCAATGATCCCGACTTCTACACGAAGTTTGTCCGGGGCAAATTACTTTACTTCGTCAGCCAGGTAAGCTACAGTGATTTTCTATTTGAATACCAGTATTTCAAAAGAGGCGTCAAAGAACAAGTATTGCATCTGAGTCAGCAAGAAAAAAAGAAAATACAAACGGACCTTTTTCAGAATGTGCGCGAGGAAAACAAGTATTATAAGTATGATTTTTTGTTTGATAATTGCACAACAAGGTTGAGGGATATTATTTTTCAAAAGAATAAGTACGATTCATATCAAATTCCGGTCTTTACACAACAGGGGCAAACATTCAGGGACCATCTGCATGTATACCTGGATCGTGCTCAGATGAGATGGACGGCTCTCGGCATTGATCTTTTATTGGGTTTTGGGGCAGATATTCCGATGACACAAATGCAATCGATGTATCTGCCTGATTTCTTGAACAAAGGCGTTTCGCTGACAAGCACTGATATGGGGAGAATGGTGAGAATGGAGACAGAAGTTTTGGCAGATTTGCAGCCTGCTCCGCAAGCGCTTCCATTTTATCTTGATCCATTATTTGTATTAATTGTTTTTTGTGTTGTATTGTTGATTCCTTCCTTCTATTTTACTTCTTTTCAATTGTTGTCCGATCAGACAATATTCATCCTTTCTGGTATGCTGGGTTTGTTCTTGATGTTCATGTGGTTTGGAACCGATCATCAAAGCTTCTCACAAAATTTGAACCTGGTATGGGCATTCCCTCTCAACCTGTTTTTTGCTTTCAAGCTCAGTAATTTGCAAGACTGGATGCGAAAGTTCTTCAAACTATGGAGCATCGTACTTTTGGCTTTGATCATATTTTCTCTCACAAACATTGGAATTATCAATGCGGCCTTGTATCCTTTGATGTTTTTAATTTCTTTCAGATATTGGATATTATCTAAAAAAGTCAACCAACATGCGTAAAAAAATAATGATCACTGGTGCAAGTTCCGGATTTGGTAAGGCCATGGCACATCGCTTTGCAAAGGAGGGATGGAGCATTGTCATTACCGGAAGGAGAAAGAAAATCTTGCTTGAATTGGCTGAAGAACTCACCGCTCAGTATGGTGCGGAGGTACTTGTGAAAGTTTTTGATGTACAGCAGCGCAAAGAAGTTTTTGATGCACTTGCAAACGACGAAAGACTTGCGGATGTTGATGTGGTTGTAAACAACGCTGGACTCGCCCTTGGACGAGATTATTTTGATGAAGCCAACTTAGATGATTGGGAAACAATGATCGATACAAACTTGAAGGGGTTGTTGTATGTGTCCAAGGCAATGCTCCCTTATTTGATCAAACGAGGCAAAGGCCATATTATCAATATTGGATCAACAGCTGGAAAAGAAGTATATGAAAAGGGAAATGTGTATTGTGCTACAAAAACATCAGTTGATTCGATCAGTCAGGCAATGCGAATCGACATGCTTCGTCACCAAATAAAAGTAACTGCCATTCACCCTGGTGCGGCTGAAACAGAATTTTCAATCGTACGATTCAAAGGTGATGCATCTATGGCAAAGACAGTTTATGAAGGGTACCAGTCATTGAAAGCTGAAGATGTTGCAGACACAGCTTTTTATTGTGCAAACTTGCCTGAACACGTTTGTATCAACAGTGTCGTTATGACGTGTACATCCCAGGCCAATTCATTTTATTTACTGCGCAAGTGATATTCTTACCTGAAGTCCTCCTCTGGTATTCACAGAAGGTGCTGAATTTGAAATATAAGGACTGACCCTTCTTTGGTCAAAATACAATTGAAGATTGATTCTGTTGTTCAATACATAATCAATGGTGGGACGAATGCTGATTACTTTTTGTCCGCCTGTTGCATAAGCATTGTCTTGATCTAGCCTTGAATTTGAATTGATATCATCCCGTATGCTGAAGTCCAATGCAAATGTGATATCACTGCCGGAGGACGATCCGGGTTGTGCCTGACTTTGTTCTTTGTTTCCAAAGTTTAAGTTGAAAGGTAAATTGACGCCTCTTTTCCTCCACCTCATTCCAAATGTGATCTCGGTTGAGTGTACTTCACTCAATTGAAAATCTGCCAAACTCAAACTCAATTGTCTGGATTTCTTATATTCAAATCTGCCTGACAGTTGGCTGGGTGTGCTGAAATCTATTCCAATCAATGGTGCAAACTGTTCAGATATCAAGAGGTTGGGAACAAGAAAATAGGGTATGAAATTTCCAGTAATGGTATCTACGAAGGATGGGAATCCATACAGCAGCGTATCTTGGAAAAGCAAAGCTGAATTGAAGCTGTTCATGCTCAATGTTGAATTGTATGCATGGCTCAGTGTAAAGTTGCTCAATATGTTTTCAATTCCAGGAATTTTACTCAATCCATTGTAGGTAATCCTCCAGTTGGGTTTGGGCATGTATCCTTTGAAAGGATTGGTCTTTACCGATCCGGTTTCTCCGGTATTCAGCAGGGAAATATTTTTTGGATCCTGTTTTGTGTATGCCGCAATAAAAGATGGAACAAGTACATCTTGGGCATACCTGCCATAACCTTTGTAATAGCCATCCGAACCCTGTGCTTTGCTGTACGGATTGCTTTCACCCAAACGCTTGGATAAAACTGCTCTGTTCTCTTCAAATGTTTTGAACGTTCCACTAATAGCGTTGGGATCAAATTTCCCAAAAAGTGTCTGAAACGAGATATAGCTGATGCTGAAGCCCCCGCCGGCATATGGATTGAGTGCGGAGAATTGTCCGGTATTGGCAGTGTCTTTGAAAAGGGTTGAGTAATTTTTATTGAGGGTCCTGTCAATATTTACATCAATCAGAAAATCTTTGAATGGCTCAACTTGTGCAGTCATGTTGAATTTCTGATCGTAGTTCTGCAAAAACAAATTATTGAGCATCGGATCGCTGGTGATCAAACCCTTTTTGGCAACAGATTGAAGCCATGCTTGATTCGGTTGTTTTCCTGCAATGAAGTCTATTCCAGGTGAAAGGCTTTTCCAGTTTTGTCCCAATGCCCTTGTGCTGTCTGTATATCCTGGCAGGAAGGTGGTCCCCCCTTCGTTGTAAGAAGCTCCCACTCTTTTGAGTGCAGTAATGATGCGCAGGATTGTTTTTTCTGCACCTGACAGTGCAATGTCTTTTTTCTCTTTTACCTCTTTTTCTTTCTTTTCTTTCTCCTCAATGATATTTTCATCTTTGTCCTTCTTTTCTTTTTTCTTTTTAGCTGAAGCTGCCTTGGGTTGTTTAGGAGCAGGTGCAGCACCACTTCCATCAATGGCTCGCAAGAATCTTACTTTGTTGTAGAGTTGTGTGAAGTTGAATTCTGCTGTAGCACCAGCCTGGTTGCTGTTTTGTAATGTATTTCCCAGGCTCACGGCAAGTCTGGAGGCACCAACCCAATTATAGGTTGTACGGTATGCTAGGTTCAGACTTGTCCAGTCGAGCAATGGAAAACTGTTGAGTGGTACATTATAAGTGAGATCTGCATTGTGGCTGTAAAGCGTATTCCTTCCTCCTTTGAGAAAATTTCTGAGCAATGAATCTTGTTTTGCTTTTGTATCAATTCTTCCGAATGGTTCATCTACCCGCGAATTATTGGTTGCCCTGAAATCAAAGTTGAGTGATTTTGTCAGGTCCCATCTCAAATTATAATTCCTGTCAACGATAAAGTATTTATCATAGGTTTCTGGAATTTTAAATTTCCCTCCACCAACATTGCGCGGACGAATGGCGCCAAACTGCCTTCTCGCATCCAACCTGAATCCAATGAGCGAAGGCATCAGATTGAAGTTTACATTTTTAATGAAGTCGACCCATTTGCTTTGGATAGGAATGAGTTTTTTCAAAGGCTCAATGTATTTAGCCTGTCTATTGAAGTTATATCCAATGCCACCCTGTGTTTTGGCAATTTCGTTGTTCTCTGTCAGTGGATTGTGTTGCCTGGTTTGAGTGAGGGAATAACTGAAATCAAAATTGGAAAGACTCCAAAGCCTGATTTTTTTATCCTGTCTTTGTGCAAAACGGACATTCGTGAAGTTGATGGTTTTGATTCCAGTATAGTCAACCGCATCGCCATTGATAGAGTCCCTTTTGTCTCTGTAGAGGGATAATTTATCTCTCAATAAAATATCACGGTCATATGGATCAAACTGAGGCGAGCTCATTGTCTCAGAGAGATTGAGGAAGAAAGGTATTTCCAGGCCAATTTGTTTGGGAAGCAGTTTTCCCAATTGGAGATTTGCTGACAGATCATACTGTTTGAGATCGTTTCTGTAACGTTCATTTACACGTTGTTCAAGCTGACCGAAACCTACCGTATGCATGTTTGCTGAAACGGAAACCGTTCCCAGGTCTGCTAGCTGTATATTCATTTGCCCCACTGCCGCCCAGGCACTGTTTTCATTGATACCAGAAAGCCTGAGCTCGTTGATCCATACTTCCGCATTGATCGGCCTTCCGCCGGATGCATTTTTCGGATTTTCAACACCTGCCAGAATGCCCCGGATTTCTGCAAGATTGGGATTTCCATACACAGAAAATATTTTTCCGTTTACGCTCTTTCTATAAATAGCGGTGGGATTGTTTGTCTTGAGATTGCGTTCGTTTTTAAGATCAATCAGCGTTTGCAGATCAAAGCTTAATTCATTCTCAATGGGCCAAATAACATTTTCATCCGAGCTTCCAAAAGGAGTTGTTTTCAGCGGGTACTTGATTTCATAATAATGGTTGATGTAATCTGTTCCCAATCTTACAACAGCATACAATTCTCCATCATTGATTCTTGCATATTGCTTCAGGCTCTCGGCATGATAAAACATAGAGAGCGTTTTATATTGTCTTAAATCGTGGTTGAATCCTTTGAAAACAGCTCTTCCTCTTCCTTCTTCCAAATTTAATACCGTCATGCTCAGGGCCTGTTCATTTTGTAAAATATTGATTCCACCATTGCTCAGTGTTTGTACTCTTTCAATTCCAGGTGGAGTGCGGTAGGGAATAGGATCTCTTTTGTCGTTTTCTTCAATGTTTACTGCTGTGACGTTGAAAAATGTATTTTCATTTGATTTACTCAATGGAATATAAGTGCCTGTTGTGTCTAATTCATAGGCAAAACTTCTCCAGTTGTTTCTGACCAGCTCAAGTTTTGCAAATCGCATCACTACTGAATCTTCAAAGTCAGTCAGGAACATCCTGATAAAACGAATAGATTTAAAATCTGGTATTTCACCAACCTTGCTGGTATATCCATTGATGGGCACCCTGAACTGATACCAAATCTGATCCTGTTTTGATCCGTCTGAAAGTGTGACGTTGACAACTTTTTTGTCGGCAATAAAATTCCTGCCAACCTGCATAAGTGGATCTCCAGAGGGTTTGAAATCTATTCTGTATTGAAAATATTCTTCCGCCTCATTCAAAGTATTGTCCCTGTTCAGGTCCTCTCCATCTGGATACAATGTAAAGGCAGATGCGAATGCATCTCCTGCTCTGGCTACGGGTGAATTACCTTGTGGATTGTTGAAATTTTTATATCGCTTTAAAATGCCTGCATTCTCCTGGTCAAAGCTTGCATCCCTATAATATTTGAAATTATCAGAGGAGGGATCTGCATTGGCTTGTTTGTAGGCATCTGATCCAACGCCAAGTATGGATGCCAAATCATTTAAATAATCTTTTCTTTTTGCAATTTCAGCAGAATCACTCAGTCCATCAAGACCCACATCTTGAAAAGCACGATCATTGGGTTCATTGCTGAAGCCTGTTGTGATCTGAGTAGGATTCAGCGGCACCCTTCCCCAATTGGATGTTGCAACGCTGGATGGAATAGTAGGGGTAGGTAATCCGTTTTCATAAAATCTTCTGGAGTCCTTGAGAATGTCTTCTGAAATATTTCCAAGGTTGATGTACATCGATCCACCTGCCTTGTTGGTGTTTTTGATAAAAGGATCCAATACCCAAAAATCTATGAACTCAATATTTGCGGTTTCAAAATCTGTTTGATCAATGCCCCGCATGATGCCGCCCCAACGCTGTTTCGGATTTCTCAGTGCACCATTGCTTTCAATATTTGTTGCGTCGTAGTTATAAGGACCTCTTTCTTTGGGATAGTATGCCAGATCAAATGTTACAAGCTGACTTTGACCGAAGTCAGGTGTTCTTCTTGGAAAGATTTCCTGTTGACCAACACTTCTCACCCTTGGATCTGAAAGTTGTTCAACATCATTTCGAAGTGGATTGCTCAAATTTCTTTTTTCCTGTAAAATCGGTTCAATGTTATACCAGGCAAGTTTTGCTCTGTTCTTTCCGTAATCAATGTTGTCAAACGAAGTGGCTTCCGGAAACATGGTATTGCCAAAGCGGTCTTTCGCACCTGCGGGCGTAGAAGCCAACGTCCATCCAATGATGGGGAATCTCAAATCAATACTTGATTTTGTTCCTTCGAAATCATCCAAATAAACCAATCCTTTTCCACCTTTCCCAATTTGAGGTGCGTGTCCAGGTTTCAATTGTGCAACCTCAGCAGAAGCACTGATGCTGGAGGAGCCAGCTGCTTCGTAGAAAGGCAACTTACTCAGCCACTTGCTCAATCTTGGGACCTCACTGTTGTATGACATATCGAGTCCAGCCATGCTGTTTCTGATGGGATCAGAACCATATTCCATTTTTGTGAAAAAAGGACGTTCTCCCAATCTGACCATATTGCCACCAATCGAAAATTTATCACTGAAAAGATAGTCCCATCGTATACCTGTATAAGTTCTTTGTTGTACTCCAAAAGTTGCATTGTTTTCAAACTGCACATTTACCGGTACACCGGATTGTTTGATGGAGCTGTTGATTACACGCAGCGTTCCTGAGAGGTAATCAATGGTATAGTCCACATTCTCAATTAATTTTTGTCCACCTGCTGTTACTGTTACAGAACCTTGTGGAATATTGAAAGCGTTCAAGGAAATTTCACCTGAAGAGCCACCGGATGATTTTGAACTTCCCTTCATGATAAACCTATTCAGGTTTGCATAGGTTTGCGCAATGGCTTTGATTGTGTCGTAGAGGGGGTAAAACAAATATTTTTCGCGCAGCGCAGGATCTGCAAATGCAAAATCAAGGTCATGTCCAAACGGCTCCAAGACCGGAAACATCACACGACTTTGATAAGAGTTTACAGTAAATCCTTCTACATAATCGAACACACCATCCGGTTGGGGATCATTCTGGTTGTTCAGTCTGTCAAGGTTCAACAATGTGATCAAAGGAACACCAGCCTGTTCTCCCTCTGTGATGTATCTTTTCTCCCCTCCGCCTGGCTCTTGGTACAATACATTGAATTGAAAATCCTGTCGTTCCAATTGACCCGCACCTACTGCGTATACATTCTTCATCATCAAATCCCAAATGGGCAAGGATGTTCTTTGTGAAGTCGCTTTCAATAATTTCAGGAAAAGTATTTTTGAAACACCACTTGTAGAATCAACCGGCACATCCTGCGCAAACTCACCCACCTGGAAGACTTTTCCGTTGACGGTGTACTGGAATGCAACACCCAATACTTCATCCGGTTGAAGGGTTACGTTCAGTGAAATGAATCCAAGCTGTCTGTTGAAATAATATTGTGATGAATCCAATTTTCTTGCGAAGGTTTTTTCAAAGTCCCTTATTGGTTGCAATCCGATTGAATTCATGTAATTGACCACCTGTGCTGGATTGCGGCTGTTGGGACTGCTGATGATTTTGCTGTACAGGTCGTTCGATTGGTTGGAAGGGTAGGTGGCACCCGGACGTGGATTGATAATTGGTGGTTGTTGATAAGGTTTGTCTTCACCGAGATCCATCAGTCCCACTACATCCCTCGCATTGGTCGTAGCACCAAATCGGTTGGTTACCCAAACTTCCAATCGCAGGAGTTGTACTTGAGAGTTGACGATGGGTAAGTTTTTCATTCCCTTGTTGAAATCTCTTCTGAAGTGTTGTGCCAGCAGAAAATGTCTGTTTTCTTCGTATTCATCTGCCTTGATTTCAAATGGCATGGATGAAGAGCCGCCCTTGAATGCAGTTGATTGTCTTTGTGAACGCTGACTGGCAAATACCGTGGTAAGCCATAGTTTACCAAATTGCATTTGAGTTTTGATGCCAAACAATTGTTGGGCACCTGGTATCAAGGTCCCTTTGGTAGCAAAAGAAGTATTGCCCACTTCAATTTTTTTGAAGACATCTTCGGCGCCACCTGTATAATCGAGTTTTAGCCTGTTTTCAAAATCAAATGTTGAGAGTGTATTGTAGCTGATCGGGAATTTCATTTTGTCGCCGATGTTTCCCAATACATTCAAATTAGCAGCCATGTCGAAATCCAATCCACCATTTCTTCTTGCTCTTTCAGGCAATGTCGGATTTTTGATGTTTTGTCCCTGGTAGCCTGTTGTGATGTTGACCTCTCCCTGTGGACGAATATCAACCACGCCTGTTCCAAAAAGACGATTGAACAATTCCTCGCCCATGCTCAATCGGGGTTTAACCAGTTTTCTGTTCAGCAGACTGATGGTATTGGATCTTTTCTGAAAATAATCTCTCTCAGCCTTTCTGGATTGGATACGCATGTATTCTTCAAAGGTCAGAGACGTCGGTTTTCGGAAATACATGGATCCAATTTTTTCGATGATATAATATTCTTTTGTTTTGTAGTCATATACCAGTGAATCTTTCAGGTTAACAGGATCTTTGAGGTCGAATGGATTCTTTTTTGAAAGAGAAATTTTATCACTTCTTCTGTCCTGCAATGGATACATCAATGAATCGTTGAAAGGAAGTGTATCGCGGGTTCTTTCTTGACCCAATGGCAAGACAATAGGATGCGCATGCGCAATTGTTGCACACATCAGTAGAACCACAAGGGATGTTATCTTGTAAGATAACTTTTTCAATATTTCCTTCTGCTTTGGTGGGGTAGAGTTCTAATCAAATAAATTGAAGTGATTTTTTGATGAGTGATTCAAGTGTATCTTCAGAGGAATGGAGTGATGATTTTTTGATCGCGGATTCTGCACTAGCTCTTGGAATGCCCAATGCAATCAGCGCCTGCAATGCTTCATCTTCTATACCACGGTGGGCGAAACCCGATGTTGAAGTTGCCGATCCGTTTTTTACCAGTTTATCTCTTAGTTCCAGGATGATGCGTTCGGCAGATTTTCTGCCAATGCCTTTGATTTTTTCCAGAGCACCCGTATTGCCGGAGGCTATGGCATTGCTCAACTCTTGGGGCTGCATAGCAGAAAGCATCATTCTTGCAGTTGAGGCACCAACACCGTTTACATTGATCAACTGTTGAAATAAATTCTTTTCTGTAATATCTGCAAATCCAAAAAGGGTGTGACTGTCCTCTTTGATTTGAAGAACAGTGAGCAAAGTGCCTCTATCGAGGTCCTGGATTTTAGCAAATGTATTCAAGCTGATTTGTGCCTCATAGCCAACCCCATTCACATCCATGTGAACATACGAAGGGGTCTTCAAAATGTAGCTACCTGTCAAACTGGCAATCATGAGGTTTTATTATACTTAACGAAGATAAGAACACCCGTCAAAATAGTTACATTTGTGGTCCAATTGAATCATATGCAAAAAATCACTGCTGCGATCACTTCTGTAGGTGGTTATGTTCCAGAGGACCTGCTTACCAATGAAGATCTGGAAAAAATGGTGGATACCAACGATGAATGGATCAGAACCCGCACAGGAATTGTTGAAAGGCATATTCTAAGAGGAGAGGGCAAGGCAACATCAGACCTTGTGGCACCTGCTGTAAAAGACCTCTGTGCAAAACGTGGCATTGATCCCAATGAAATCGATTGTATGATTGTTGCGACGGTTACCCCTGATATGTTTTTCCCCAACACGGCCAATATCAGCTGCGACAAACTGGGCATCAAAAATGCATGGGGCTTTGACATACTTGCAGCATGCTCTGGATTCCTGTACGCTCTTACCACAGGTGCTTCTCTGATTGAAAGTGGGCGATACAAGAAAGTGGTAGTGGTTGGAGCCGATAAAATGAGTTCCATTGTGGACTACACCGATCGCACAACCTGCATCCTTTTTGGAGATGGAGCCGGTGCTGTGTTGTTGGAGCCTAACACAGAGGGCTACGGTGTGCTTGACAGTATTTTAAAAAGTGATGGCAGCGGAGGAAAATATTTGCATATGAAGGGAGGCGGTTCGCTCAATCCACCCAGTGCAGAAACCATTGCGAGAAAAGAGCATTTTATTTATCAGGACGGACAACCTGTTTTCAAATTTGCCGTGACTGGCATGGCAGATGTCAGTTATGAATTGATGGAGCGCAATCATCTCAAATCAGATGACATCGCATGGCTTGTACCGCACCAGGCAAACAAGCGTATCATCGATGCAACAGCCAGGCGCATGGGACTCTCAGATGACAAAGTCATGTTGAATATTCAGCGATATGGGAATACAACGGCTGCTACGATTCCACTGTGCTTATGGGATTTCCAATCAAAATTGAAGAAAGGGGATAACATCGTACTCGCTGCTTTTGGCGGTGGATTCACCTGGGGTGCAACATGGGTCAAATGGTTTATCAATTAAATGGTATGTCAGGCAATAACAAAGTATTCAAGGGATTCAGTTCTTTGGCCATTCATGCCGGTCAGCATCCTGATCCCATGTATTCCCACCTTACACCCATCTATGCTTCGTCAACATATGTATATGATGAAGCCGAGCAGGGAAGCAGGCGATTCTCCGGACAAGAAAAGGGATATATCTATTCTAGATGGGGAAACCCAACGATGAATGAAGCAGAAGAAAAAATTGCTGCGATGGAAACCTTTGGATTGCAGAAAAATGGCAGTCCACTTGAAGCAAAAGCAATCCTTCATGCCTCTGGCATGGCAGCCATCAGCTCACTTTTATTGGCAACTTTAAAGAGGGGAGATAAAATTCTCACACATTATTCGCTTTACAGCGGCACACAGGATTACATGAAATCTTTGTTGGAGCCACTTGAATTATCATCCATCATAGTAGACTTGCGTGATCTTGCACTCGCTGAAAAATGTTTGAAAGAGGACAGCACTATCAAGTTGATCTACCTTGAAACACCCGCCAATCCAACACTTCAGTGTGTTGACCTGCATGCCCTGGCTGAACTTGCTAAGCAATATGGTAAAATAACAGCTTGCGACAATACATTCGCAACTCCATTTCTTCAACAACCATTCAAACATGGCATCGATTTTGTGGTGCACAGCACTACAAAATTTTTAAATGGACATGGAACAGCCATTGGTGGTGTGTTGGTGGGAACAGATATCGAATTCATGCAAACGCGTGCAACCAAAACACATCGTTTGTTAGGCGGAAACAGCAATGCATTCGAAGCGTTTTTATTGATCAATGGAATGAAAACATTGGAACTGCGAATGGAAAGACATTGCGAGAATGCCATGCGTGTTGCCCATTTTCTTGCAGCGCATCCTGCTGTACAACAAGTGAATTATAACGGACTCTCCTCTCATCCCGATTTTATTGTTTCACAAAAACAGATGAATCATCCAGGCGCGATGATGAGTTTTGAACTGAAAGGAGGATACGAAGCAGGTGTTCAATTCATGAATAACTTACATATGTGTACCAGGACGGTCTCATTGGGTACTTGCGATACATTGCTTTCCCATCCTGCCTCCATGTCACACTCCAGTATTCCCAAGGAAAACAGACAGCAGTATGGAATCACCGACGGATTGATCCGTTTGAGTGTGGGCATCGAAAACGGTGATGATATTTTGAACGATTTTGAACAGGCTCTGCGATGATCTTAAGGAAAGCTGAAAAAAGAGATATCTCTGCCATGCTGAAACTTATTCAGGAATTGGCAGATTATGAAAAAGCGCCCCATGAGGTAACGGTAGATCCTACTCATTTTGAGGCATCCGGATTCGGTCCTCTCCCAGTGTGGTGGGCCTTTGTTGTGGAAGATGAAAAACAAGAAGGAAGGCCAGTGGTGGGTTTTGCGCTGTATTATGTCCGCTACAGTACCTGGAAAGGTCAGGTGATGTACCTGGAAGACATCATCGTTACTGCTGAATACAGGGGCAAGGGGATAGGTAAAATGTTGATGGACAAATTGATAGAAGAAGCCAGGGAAAAGGGTTTTAAACGTATAACCTGGCAGGTTTTGGAATGGAATGAGCCTGCAATCCGCTTTTACAAAAAATACAACGCAGCATTCGACCCAGAGTGGGTAAATGTTATCCTTGATCTGAACTGATTTCCGAGGTATTTGCTTAACTTCGCGCTCAAATTTTAAGCCCCATGGCAGGCCAATTAAAGGAAGTCAGAAACAGAATTAAGTCAGTACAATCAACTCAACAAATCACCAAGGCAATGAAGATGGTGAGCGCTGCCAAATTGCGCCGTGCACAGGATTCCATCATTCAGATGCGTCCCTATGCCAAAAAGCTACAGGAAATGTTGAGCAATATTGTCAGCAACGTTGATACCAGTGCGAATATTTCACTGGCAGAGCAAAGGCCTGTAAAAAAAGTTTTGCTGATTGTGATTACAAGTGACCGTGGACTCTGTGGAGCATACAACGCCAATATTCAAAAAACGGCGATTGCAACCATCCAGCAACGTTACAGCGATGTGCATGCCAACGGCGATCTTACCATTTGGTCTATCGGCAAAAAGGGTGCTGAATTTTTTATAAAAAGAGGTTACAATGTCGATGCAAGGTTCAGGGATATTTTTCTTCACCTTTCCTTTGATGGCGTTCAGGCCTGTGCACAAGCTGCAGTAAAAGCTTTTGCAGAGAAAGAATTTGATGCTGTTGAAATTGTGTACAGTGAGTTCAAGAATGCCGCAACGCAGCGATTTGTTTCAGAACCATTTCTTCCCATACCCAAACAAGAAAAAACTGCAGACTCCTCAACACAAAAAGCTGATTTTATTTTTGAACCTTCTCAAGAAGTTCTGATAGCTGAGTTGATGCCCAAGATTTTAAATACCCAGTTGTATAAAGCGGTATTGGATGGTAACGCATCAGAGCATGGTGCAAGGATGACGGCAATGGACAAGGCATCTGAAAATGCAAACGAATTGCTCAAGACCTTGAAGATTTCTTACAACAGAGCAAGGCAAGCCGCCATCACTACCGAGCTCACTGAAATTGTGAGCGGAGCAGCAGCATTGCAAGGGTAAGATCTCGTGATATTCCCTTACATTTACCACCCCAAAAAGGGTAAAAAAAGACATCAATATCAATGGAAATAGCCAATTTAATCAATCATGTCGAAGCGCTGATTTTCGCCAGTGAAAAACCACTCACTGCAGTTGAAATTGTTGAACTTGTCAACAATGCTTTCGGTTTCATGGATGATAAAGTGACAATGGATCAGGTGGAGACCAGCATCGATGGCATCAATGAAAAATATCAATCTGAATTCTATCCATTTGAATTGAGGCAAAGCGGTGGCGGTTGGCAGTTCCTTACCAAAAAAGAGTTCCATTCCACCATTGCTCAATTGAATGGAGATAAGTTTTTAAAACGTTTGTCGACAGCGGCATTGGAGACACTCGCCATCATTGCTTACAAACAACCCATCACAAAATCTGAGATTGAAGCCATTCGTGGTGTCAATTGTGATTACTCTATTCAGAAGCTACTGGAAAAAGAATTGATTATGATTTCCGGAAGGAATGAGCAAATGGTTGGGAAGCCACTTATTTATGCAACTTCCCGTCATTTCATGGACTACTTCGGAATCAATACATCTGATGAATTGCCAAAAATTAGTGAGGTCCTTGCCGAACAGATTGTCTTGCCAACACTGGTAAATGCTGAACATTTTGAAATGGAGGGTGAGATCGAAAGACAAGAGACCAGTCAAGAGACACTGGACAACAGTGATGCTCAAGGCGAAAACATCGAAGGAGCATAGTTCTAAATTTATATCATCACATGGCTCCTACGCTTTCAAATGACATTCTACTCAAGGCAGCTGAAGCGTACGCAACACCACTTTATGTATATGATGAGGAGCGTATTCGGTTTCAATATGCCAAGCTGGTACAGGCATTTCAACAATCAGATGTCAGGATTTTTTATGCATGCAAAGCATTGAGCAATATCAATATTTTGCGCATTTTTCAGGAAATGGGTGCAGGAATAGACTGTGTGAGTTTGAACGAGGTGCAGTTTGCTCTCAGAGCAGGATTCGAGCCGGGCAAAATAATATTTACACCCAACAGTGTTTCATTCGAAGATTACAAGGAAGCAGTCGGCCTTGGGGTCAATATAAATATCGACAACCTTGAGATTCTTCAACAATTCGGTGCTGCCTACGGCAGTGCCTATCCGGTTGTCGTTCGCATCAATCCGCATATCTTGGCGGGAGGAAATATCAAAATATCTACCGGACACATCGATTCTAAATTTGGTATTTCAATTGATCAAGTCACAGAGATCATTGCCATAAAAAAACAAACCGGATTGACCATCAAAGGTTTGCATCTTCATACTGGAAGTGAGATCAAGGAAGTAGAGGTGTTCATCAATGGACTCAACCTTTTGCTTGAATTGAGTGAGCATTTTGATGAATTGACTGTTATTGATTTGGGAGGTGGATTCAAAGTGCCCTACAAACCTGATGAAAAGGGTGCAAATATTGAGCAGTTGGGTGAAAAACTTTTTGAAAGACTTTATCAATTTCAACAGACAAACAATAGACAATTTCAAATATGGTTTGAACCGGGGAAATTTCTTGTCAGTGAGGCAGGTTATTTTTTAACAAAAGCGAATATCATCAAAGAAAATCCCACGCGAAACTTTGTTGGTGTTGACAGTGGCTTCAATCACCTCATCCGTCCAATGTTTTATGATGCCTACCATATCATCGAAAATATCAGCAATGAAAATGGTCGCTTGAAAACATACAATGTGGTAGGAAATATTTGCGAGACCGATACGTTTGCATGGGACAGGTCGCTTCCTGAAGTCCATCCCGGTGATGTGCTCATGTTTAAAAATGCAGGTGCATACGGATTTGAAATGAGCAGTCGCTTCAATTCAAGGGCAAGACCCGCTGAAGTCCTTGTCAGCAAGGGTGAAACCAGGCTCATCCGCAAAAGAGAAACACTGGATGATTTGATCCAGGGACAAATACTCTGATTATTTTTTATTTTTCTTTCTTAGTTTGGAAAATCTTCCATCAAAGCTGCATCTCACTGATCGGTGATTTCCGCATGCTTCCAATTCTTTTACCTGTAATCCGCTGCTGCTGAATGTAAATTCAAGTACACAATGATCGTCTGCCTTGTTGTATTGATAAACTTTTGGCTTTACCTGTGTGATATCTCCTCTCAGGCTTCCTGTGCAGGATTTCCCGTTTTTATCTACATTGATGAAAAACAAGAGCTTCCCGTTTTTGCCTCCATCTCTAATAGCAATAAAATTTTTCTTATCCTGAGCATAATTACCACTCAATGGTTGCGTCATTGGAAGTGTGTCAATGGGATTGTATACTTCTTTCTCTATGAAAGGTTCGTTGCTCTCCGTTAGAATCAAAGTAAATACTCCTTCAGTATTGTAAACATAAACACTCTTGTTGTAATATGCCTTGCCATTTCCGACACTGCTGTTTTTCAGTTTGGTAATGGTAAGCCTTCTGTCCAGACTTCCGTCGTATGAAACAGTGGGGTTGAAACTTTTTTCACTCAGCAGCATGCCAGTTTTGAAAACCTCTTCTTTGTCAAAACAAAGTACGTAAGCGTATCTTTTTTCTTTTTTTTGTGCGGTCAAGAACAAATATATTTCACCTGTCTCTTCAGCTGCATATCTTCCTTTACGGTAAAATTTTACATCTTTTGTTTTTCCCAATTCATTTTTAAAAATACTGTCAGGTATGAATTTTGAAACGACAGATGCTTTAATGAAATTGCTGTCGGATTCTTTTTTTTCGAAATAGTCCTGTTTGAATTGAATGGGCAATTCAACAGTCTTGAAGGCTTTGATGAAATCACCCGCAACGATTTCTTCATCCACATTGATGTCTTTTTCTTGCTGGTTACAGGAGATCATGGAGGTGAGCAGCGCCAGAAAGATGAAATAATTTCTCATGCGGGAGTATTGTTCAAATGTAGTTTTTTTATGGAGAAGGGGAGTAATAAGTGCAGCTGGACAAGTTTTCAACATAATGTGTAAAAAATACATATTAATTTCATGCATTCCCTTTTTGAGACTATCTTGCGGACTCATAAAAAGCGGATCATGTCCAACTTCAGGAACTATTCTTTGCCTTACTCGATTGACTCCAGGTTTTCCAAAAAAGTTGCTTATTTCTCCATGGAATTTGCCATACACCAACCACTTAAAATATACAGTGGCGGTCTGGGTTTTTTATCTGGTTCACACCTGAGAAGTGCGTATGAATTGCGTCAAAATTTAATTGGCGTTGGAATTTTGTGGAAGTACGGATATTATGATCAAGCAAGAAATCAGGATCAAACCTTACAGGTACAGTGGAACGAGAAAATTTATAATTTCTTGGAAGATACTGGCATCAAGTTTCAAGTTATGATCCATGATGCACCAGTTTGGGTAAAAGCTTTCTATCTGAATCCTGAAACGTTCAAGTCAGCCCCTTTGTTTTTGTTGAGTACTGACCTGCCAGAAAATGATTATGTTTCTCAGACCATCACACACCGTTTGTACGATGCCAATGTTGCGACAAAAGTTGCACAATTTATTCTGCTTGGAGTAGGTGGCGCAAAATTGATTGATGAATTGGGTTACAAGCCCGACGTGTATCACCTCAACGAAGCACATGCCATTTCTTCTGCATTTTATTTGTTGAACAAAAATGGTGGTGATCTTGATGCACTCAAACGTCAGTTGGTTTTTACCACACATACACCTGAGGAAGCAGGAAATGAAAAACATGATATTTATCTATGCGAAAAAATGTCTTATTTCTGTGGCATGCCGCTGGCCAAAGTAAGAGAGTTAACGGGAACGGAAGATGATCAGTTTAATCATTCCCTTGCCGCATTGAGATTTGCACGATTGTCCAATGCTGTTTCTGAATTGCACGGACATGTTAGTAGAAAAATGTGGGGTAAACACGATGGCGTTTGTCCGATCATCCACATCACCAATTCCCAGAATTGGAGATATTGGGCAGATAAGCAATTGTACTTTGCCATGGATGAACAGAACGATGAAAAATTTATCGATCGTAAAAGATATCTCAAAAAAAGAGCATTTGATTTGGTGGCTGATCAAACAGGCAAGTTGCTTGATCAGGATGTTTTTACCATTGTTTGGGCAAGAAGATTTGCGGGATATAAACGTGCCGATTTGCTGACACGCGACAGAGAACGATTTGATGCCATGCTGGCCAATACAAAATATCCAGTTCAAATCATTTGGGCTGGAAAGCCCTATCCAGTTGATTATCCGGCTATCACTGAGTTCAATCACCTGGTTCATCTCAGCAAGAGTCATCAAAACATGGCAGTTTGTACCGGATACGAACTAGGACTGAGCAAGCGTCTCAAACAGGCAGCAGATATATGGTTGAACAATCCTCGGGTGCCAAGGGAAGCATCTGGAACGAGCGGCATGACAGCAGCCATGAATGGCGCCGTGAATTTCTCCACAAATGATGGGTGGATTGTAGAGTTTGTCAATCATGGAAACAATGGATTTGTTGTTCCACCCAAAGATTATGAGAACATGCATGTGAATGACCAGGATGAATATGACCTGAATGAATTGTACAGAATACTGCAAGAGGAAATTCTTCCTTTGTATTACGATGCGCCACATACCTGGCGACAAATTGTACAAAATGGAATGAAAGATGTCCGATTCAGGTTCGATTCCAACCGCATGGCAACAGAGTATTACGATCTGCTTTACAACGGTTAGTTCTTTAGTATCTTTGCAGTATGATTCTTCCAGTTGTGGCATATGGGCATCCTGTATTGAGACAGGTTTGTGAGGACATATCATCTGATTATCCCAACCTTGACATATTGATCGCTGACATGTGGGAGACCATGTATCATTCCCATGGCATGGGAATCGCAGCTCCACAAATCAACAAGGCCATCAGGTTATTTGTAATCGATACTGAACAGGTATACAACAACAGTGATGAGGAGGAGCGAGCACAATTTGAAAGTGAACAAGGCATGAAAAAAGTATTTATCAATGCGCATATCACGGAGAGAACGGGGAAAGAATGGACATGTGACGAAGGTTGTCTGAGCCTGCCGGGTTTTAGAGAAGAAGTTACAAGGGAAAATATCATTACCATTTCTTACTGTGACGAGCATTTTGTTAAAAAAATTGAAACCTTCCGTGGACTCAATGCACGGGTGATACAGCATGAGTATGACCATATCGAAGGAAAATTATTCATCGATCATATTTCTTTGATCAAAAGAAAATTACTCAAGAAAAAGCTGGATGACATCAGCACAGGAAGGGTAAAGCCTGGTTATAAAATGTTGTTTGCCAAATAATCCTGCAACATCATGGTTGCGGCAATGACATCTATGTTTGATTTTTCTCTGCGGTCCTTTTTTTTCATCCCCATTTCCACCATTGCCCTGGATGCCATCTTGGAGCTGTATCTCTCATCTACCGGAATGATGGGTATGGCAGGAAACATATTTTTCAATCTTCTGATGCAATGTTGAACCGAAACGGTTGCGTCTGTTGGCGATCCATCCAGGTTGGTTGGATTTCCAATGATGATTTTTTCGATAGATTCTTTACCTGCATAGTCTTTTAAAAATTCAAAGAGTTTTTCAGTTTCAACTGTAAGCAATCCATTGGCAATGATTTTCAATGGATCAGTTGCTGCGATGCCTGTCCGTTTTTTTCCGTAGTCCAATGCGATGATTCTTCCCATTTATCCAAAATAAATTAAATCTGTAATGCTGAAAAACGCGAAAATAATACTGGCAATACCATTGGATGTCATAAAGGCTAAATCCACTTTGCTCAAATCATTTTCTTTTACAATGCTCTGTTGGTAGAAAAGAAGTGCAGTATAGATGATGAGTCCGAAGTAGTATATCCAATGCATGCCATTCATGTATCCAAATCCTATCAAAAGCAATGCGGTGATGAAATGTAAAATTCTGGAAAGCAACAATGCATTTTTTCTTCCCATATAACTTGGAATGGAGTGTAATCCCTGCGAAATATCAAATGCATCATCTTGCAGTGCATAAATGATATCAAATCCGCTGACCCATCCAATGACAGCAGCAGACAATAAAATGATGGGAAGGTTCACTTGTTCAGTGACCGCAATGAATGCGCCTACAGGTGCCAGGGAGAGTCCCAGTCCCAGTATCAAATGACAGAGTGGTGTAAAGCGTTTGGTATAGCTATAACCTAATATGACAATCAATGCGACAGGAGATAACCAAAAACAAGTTGGATTGATCATCCATGCACTCCCCATAAACAGCAGGGAGTTGATGATTGTAAATCGCAGGGCGCTCGTGGGACTGATGATCCCTCTTGGAATTTCACGAATGGCTGTCCTCGGGTTTTTTGCGTCAAATGTCCTGTCTAAATAGCGATTGAATGCCATGGCCGCACTTCGTGCAAAAATCATACACAGCAGGATGTGAAAAAAAACCATCCATTGTTCAATGAAATAGTCCTTTACTTTCTGCCATCCATTCAAAGTGATCTCATTTTGCTGCTCGAACAGGAGTCCTACAAAAAATCCTACCAAAGCAAACGGCATCGCGAAAATTGTATGTGAGAATTTTATCAGTGATAAATAATGTAATAATCGTTTCATGTCAACTTTCTCATTTGTTTATATAGCTCCCACAATACAATACCGGCTGAAACACTGATATTGAAAGAATGTTTGCTGCCAAATTGCGGAATCTCAATACAGCCGTCACAGATACCTATGGTCTTTTCTTCCACTCCAGTGGCCTCGTTTCCAAAGATCAATGCAATCGGTTGATGGGAATGGATCTCTAATTGTTCCAGAGAGATACTTCCATGTACCTGTTCAACTGCAAAGACTTTGTAGCCTTGATCTTTTAATTGATGGATGCAGTCATGGATATTTTCAATTCCTGTCCAGGCAACAGTTTCAGTCGCTCCCAATGCGGTTTTTTGGATATCCCGGTGTGGAGGTTTCGGAGTATATCCACAGAGAAAAATTCGATCAACCAAAAAGGCATCAGAGGTCCTGAACACACTCCCTACATTGTGCATGCTTCTCACGTTCTCAAGCACCAATGCAATGGGCATTTTTCTGGTTTCCAGAAATGCTTCTCTGCTAAGGCGACCCAGTTCATCCATTTCTTTCTTCTGCATATGCCAAAGATACAACCAGATGATACTTTTATGAATAAAGAATAACTTTGCACCATGCACAATGCATTTGAAAAAATTACCGAAGCTGTAAGCAAGTGGGATGCTGACAAAGGAATTGAAATTGAGTCATTGAAACAGGCTGGCAGCAATCGCCAGTATTTTCGATTGAAAAAGGGGGATGAGTCATTTATTTTGACCTACAATCCAACAAATGTTCCTGAAAACAATGCTTTTATTTCATTCACCAGGCATTTTTCTGATCATGCCTTGTTTGTTCCCCGTATTGAATACGTTGCCGGCAACCAGGAATTCTATATTCAATCAGACCTGGGTGATCTCTCTTTGTTTGATGTGATCAAAGAAGAAGGATTCTCTGAGCGGGTGAAGAATCTTTTCAAGCAAACCTGTCAGTCACTCGCGCAACTACAAATTGTAGGGGGTAGAAATATTGATTACAACAACTGCATAGCAACCAGGTCGTTTGACAAACAGGCCATTTATTCAGATTTGCTTTATTTTCTCTACTATTTTGTCCGAGCACTAGATCTGCCGTACGATAAAAATTTATTGCTGAATGATTTTGAAATGCTCAGTAGTTATCTCATGCAGGAGGAACAACAATACTTCATGCACCGTGATTGTCAGAGCCGAAATATCATGATCAAAGACAACAATGTTTGGTTTATTGACTACCAAGGCGGCATGCAAGGTGCATTGCAGTATGACATTGCTTCTTTGTTATGGCAAGCCAGGGCCCAGATGCCATATGATTGGAGGGATGAACTGGTGAATTATTACTTTGAGCATGCGAATCAATTGCTTGAAGGTAGTTTGAAAAAAGAAGATTTTCTTTCCAACTATGATGGATTTGTGCTGATCCGGATGCTGCAAACATTGGGTGCGTATGGGTTCCGGGGATTGTTTGAGCGCAAACCTCATTTTATTGCTAGCATTCCATTTGCACTTAAGAACCTGAAGTGGTTTTTAGAAAATAAAAAGTTGCCTATCAGATTGCCTGCATTGCAAAAAGTATTACAAGCCATTGTAGCGGATGAAATCCTTGAAAAGTTTGCAACCATCACTGCAGGTCCGGATTGCAAACTGACCATACACATCAACAGCTTTTCGTATAAAAAAGGGATTCCACAAGATGAATTTGGTAACGGAGGCGGGTATGTGTTTGATTGCAGGGGGATTTTAAATCCCGGACGTTTGGATGAATACAAAACGCTCACCGGTAGAGACAAACCAGTTCAAGAGTTTTTGTTGCACAAAACTAATATGCCTTCTTTTCTGCAGCATGTTTTTGGCATCATAGATATTTCTGTGGAAGATTATATCAAAAGAAGTTTCGAGGGACTCACCATCAGTTTTGGTTGCACAGGCGGACAGCATCGAAGTGTGTTTGCAGCAGATCGACTCGCTGATCACTTGAAAGAAAAATACAAAGTACAAACCGTGGTTCGTCACATGGAGCAAGATGCTAAAAATTGGATCAATGAACCCTATTAATGAATGCAAGGCCATGCTATTTGCAGCTGGATTGGGCACAAGACTCAAACCTTTTACCGATCATCATCCAAAGGCACTTGCTCAAGTAAACAATAAAACACTCCTCCAAAGAAATCTTGAATACCTGCATTCGTTCGGCATCAAACATTTTGTTGTCAATGTGCACCATTTTGCTGACCAGGTGATTGCTGAATTGGATAAACTGGCATGTGAGCAATGGAGTGTTGATATTTCCCATGAAGTAGACGGACCCTTTGAAACAGGTGGCGGATTGGCATTTGCTGCCAGGCATTTTTCAGGAAACGATCAGCCATTTGTGGTCATGAATGTCGATATTCTCACGAACCTTGATCTGAATGGCATGTATGATTATCATCAAAAAATACATCCGCTCGTTACACTCGCGGTGACAGACCGAAAAAGTTCAAGACATTTTTTATTTGATGATGAGATGAAGTTGGTAGGATGGCGAAACAACAAAACAGGAGAGGAGAAATGGGTGAATGGATTGGTTGAAAACGTACAACTATTTGCTTTTTCAGGCATTCATATCATCGATCCCCGCATTTTTGGCCTCATGCCAATCGATGGAACTTTCTCAATCGTGGACATTTATCTGCGCATAGCCAAGGATGAATTGGTCATAGCATATGACCATACTGGTGATCTGGTGCTGGACGTGGGAAAGCCAGAAGCATTGCTGAAAGCGGAGGAAATGTTTTTTTGATCAGGACGTATAATCTTTCCCCGCAATTACAATTACGATTTCACCCTTGACAGTTTTTTGTGAGAAGTGATTGTGCACTTCCTTCAAACTGCCCCTTGCGTTTTCCTCAAATTTTTTTGTGAGTTCTCTAGAAACACAACAAGGGCGGTCCTCACCGAAATATTCCATCAACTGTTGAAGGGTTTTCACCAAGCGCATGGGAGATTCATACAGTATGATGGTTCTGCTTTCATTTGCTAGACCAGTCAACATGGTATGTCTTCCTTTTTTTAGAGGGAGAAATCCTTCAAAACAGAAACTATCCGATGGGAGTCCGCTGTTTACCAAGGCAGGTATCAGCGCTGTTGCACCAGGCAAGCATTCTACTTTTACACCAGCTTTAATGCATGCGCGTATGATAAAAAAAGCTGGGTCCGAGATGCCCGGTGTTCCGGCATCTGTGAGCAAAGCCATTTTTTTTCCTTCCAGCATTTGAGCAACCAACCGCTCGGTAACCTGATGCTCATTGTGTTGATGATAAGATTGAAGAGGTTTGCTGATTGCATAATGTTTAAGCAAGACACCTGAAGTCCGGGTATCCTCTGCAAGAATCAAATCAACATCCTTTAATACGTCTACAGCCCTGAAGGTCATATCAGCCAGATTGCCGATGGGTGTAGGTACTATGTACAGCATTGTAAAAGTTTACTGTGAGATGATGCTGATCTCAAAATGTTCCATCACCTGGTTGGCTAGTAATTTTGTAGCTGCTTCTTCGGCAACTTTTTTTGCATCGCCTTCATTTGCTGCATCAACGTGAAGTGTGATTCTTTTTCCTATTCTTACATCTTGAACGGATTTCAATCCGAGATTGTGCAAGCCCCCCAATACTGCCTTTCCTTGGGGATCCAATAAGTCTTTCAAGGGCATGACATTGATGGCAACAGTATAAATCATTGTAGCTCTTTTTTGAAAAGCAAAGATACTAGAATATAGGTGATCAGAATGACAAAGCCTGAAAGCCATCCCAGTAGCAGTACTGATACTAGTGAGAGGATGATCAACAGATATCTTGAAATATTTCCTTTCCAATGATAGTTTCTAAATTTCAGGTTGATCAGTGGAATAGAGGAGACCATCAGAAAAGCGATGACACATGCAATTCCATAAAGCATCCACTTGTTGACCAGCATTGCTTGCAAGTTGAATAAGTTATAAAATGAAATCATCGGCAATGTAGCAATCAGGAGTCCGGCTGCAGGTGCAGGCAGTCCCTTGAAGTGATGAAGGCTGGAACTGTCGATATTGAATCTTGCCAATCTCCATGCTGCAGCAACTGGAAGGACAAGTACTGGTAGAAAATACATGTTGGACTGGTCCATTCCGGATGGATCTGCTGCCATTGAAATTCTCAACAATTGATACACGATGGCACCGGGAGCAACGCCAAAGGAGATGACATCTGCGAGTGAATCGAGTTGTTTTCCCATTTCTGAATCAGCCTTCAAGAGTCTCGCAATGAACCCATCAAAAAAATCTACTGTTGCGGCGAAAAAAATGCATATCGCTGCCCATGTGATTTTCTCTGGAAAATAAATTTTCCATTCACCAGATTCCAGGTTCACAATCGTTTCACCTGTCTGGAGTGTGAACACCAGGGCTGCACAACCAAAACAGAGATTCAGCAGGGTAAAAAGATTGGCCAGTTGTTTCATCGTTTGACAGTAGATTTCATGAGTGCTTCTATGTCATCAGCCTCAATAGGAATGTTTGACATCAGATCTTTGTTTCCGTTCTTGGTTATCCAAACATTGTTTTCAATGCGAACGCCCATCTGTTCTTCTTCGATATATATTCCTGGTTCAACGGTCAACACCATGCCTGGTTTGAGCGGTTCTGTCTTGGTGCCGAGATCATGAACATCTATTCCAAGATGATGAGAGATGCCATGGTAAAGATATTTTCTGTAAGCCCTGTTTTCGGGTGACTCATTCTTGATGTCTGATTTTTTCAGCAATCCAATTTTTTGAAAAACAATGGTTGCTTCATCACCAACCATCTCATGGTATTTGAGTATGTTGATGCCAGGCTTGAGCAAGCTCTTTGCGTAATTGTGTAGATGGAGACAGGCATTGTAAACTGTTTTCTGTCTTCTTGTAAATTTTCCGTTTACAGGAACAGTTCTTGTCAAATCCGCACAATAGCCGCCATATTCTGCACCAAAGTCCATCAATACCAATTCACCATCTTTGCATTCTTGGTTGTTGGCGATGTAATGAAGTGTTCTGGCTCTGTCACCGCTTGCAATGATCGAAGAGTATGCTGGTCCAGCTGATCCTTGCATCATAAAATCATGATAAATCTCCGCTTCGATATGATGCTCCCATCTGCCGGGCTTGATAAACTGCAACAATCGCCTGAATGTATGGTTGGTGATGTCGATTGCCTGTTGCAATACCGCAGCTTCGAGTGGAGATTTGATGGCTCTCAGTTCACGCATGATTTTTGCAGCTCTTTTGTATTGGTGCAATGGATACCTGTCTTGCATTTCCTTTGCAAAACGGTAATCTCTGACAGCCAGTAAATTGGCTTTTCTGTCATTCTCATTGGTGTTGAGATAAATGGCATCAGCCAAATGAATCATTGGTTGCAACAGCCCATCTAAAACATCCAACCATACAATGGTTTGGATTCCTGACATTGCAGTTGCTTCATGTGAACGATGTCTTTTCCCGTCCCATTTTTCCTTTAGTTCATTGGGTCTCACAAGCACAAGAACTTCTCTGTATTTTTTATCCGGGTTATCGGGGTACAATATCAGCATGCTGTCCTCCTGGCGAATGCCGGTCAGCCAAAAAAGATCAGTATTTTGTTTGAATGGATACAATGCATCTCCATTGCTTGGAATTTCATCATTGCTGTTGAAAATGGCAATGCTGTTTTTTTCCATCTGAGCAATAAATCTCTTTCTGTTGTCGATGAATATCTGTGGATTGATCTGAGCGGAATGCATATCTGGGTTTTGGGTTATCAGTTAACAGTTGACGGTTAGCGGTTAGCGGTTAACGGTTAACGGTTTTTATTTGTGGACTAAGTTAACTAAAAACGATTTTAAAACACATAACTGTCAACTGTCAACCGTTAACAGCCAACTGTCAACCGTCAACTGTGAACAGACATCTCACATCGCTCCCTCATCCGCAAAACTGTAGTACCCCTCATTGCTCACAATGATATGATCCAGCACGTTGATATCGAAATATCTTGCTGCCTGCTTGATTTTTTCTGTAAGATCTTGATCGGCTTTGGAGGGGCGAAGATTTCCGGAAGGATGGTTGTGGCTAAGGATGATGCTGACGGCTTCCTCTTCCAGGGCTTTTTTCATGATGATTCTCGGATCTGCAACAGTTCCCGTCATTCCTCCTGAACTGATGATTTCAAAATGTTTGATCTTATTGGCCCGGTTCAGAAAGATGACTGCAAATACTTCATTGGGCAAGTCCATCATTTTGGTTCTTAAATAAGTAGCAACCATTTTGCTGTCACGTATCACTTCCTCTGTCATTGCTTCATTTCCCAGTCTTCTTCTTCCAATTTCCATTGCTGCCTGCAGGAGGGTGGCTTTGGCAATACCAATCCCCTTGGTCTTCATCATTTCTTTGATGGAAAGTCTAGCCAATGCAGACAGTTTATGGTTGCATCTGCTCATCAATTCATGGGCTAAATCAAACGCGGATGATTCCTTGTTTCCCTGCTGAATCAAAATGGCCAGTAATTCCACCTCAGTCAAATGAGCCGCGGTTTTCATCCTCATTTTTTCTCTCGGTCTGTCTTCTTCTGCCCAATCTTTCAACCTTTTACTACTCATTTTTACACATTTGATGGCAGGGTGACTATAGGTCCCCCAATCGGTCTTTAGTTTCTTTATCTTCGCGTCACTCAACTCTATTTTATGCAACGCGTAGGTCCCTCCTGTAAAGTCTTCTCCGGAACCAGCTCTGAATATCTAGCAGCTAAAATTGCGGAAGCTGTGAACGGTACACCCGGTAAAATCAGCATCCAGCGATTCAGCGATGGTGAAATCCAGCCAGTTTTCCTCGAAAGTATCAGAGGGGATTATGTTTTCCTCGTGCAAAGCACCTTCGCTCCGGGAGATAATCTACTCGAATTGCTGTTGATGATCGATGCAGCAAAACGTGCATCCGCCTATAAAATCATAGCAGTTTTGCCATATTTTGGGTATGCCCGCCAGGATCGAAAGGACAAGCCCAGGGTCGCCATAGGATCAAAGCTGGTGGCCAATCTGCTCACTGCTGCTGGAGCTGACAGGGTCATTACGATGGATCTGCATGCTCCCCAAATCCAGGGCTACTTTGATATACCAGTAGATCACTTGGACAGCTCAGCCATTTTTATACCTTATATCTCCAATCTTCAGCTGGAAAACCTTACCTTTGCGGCCCCCGACGTGGGAAGTGCGAACAGAATCCGTGAAGTTGCCAGTTATTTCAACGTCGAAATGGTCATCTGTGACAAGCACAGAAAAAGGGCCAATGAAATAGCTAGTATGGTTGTAATAGGCGATGTGGAGAACAGGGATGTGGTACTCATTGATGACATCTGTGATACTGCCGGGACCCTGACCAAGGCAGCCAAACTGTTGAAAGAAAAAGGTGCGAGAAGTGTTCGAGCCCTTTGTACACACCCGGTGTTGAGCGGCAATGCTTACGAAAACATCGAGAACAGCGTCCTGGAAGAATTGGTGGTTACGGATACCATTCCCGTAAAAAACGCTTCTTCTAAAATAAAGGTGCTGAGCGTGGCCAATCTTTTTGCATCTGCCATCAGAAATGCCTACGAAAACCAAAGCATCACCAGCCTCTTTATTCATTCACAACTGAAGAATAAATAGCTGTTGCAAAGAAGTCAATTTTTAAACACAATACAATGAAAACGATTACAATCGAAGGACAATTGAGGACCGAAACTGGTAAATCAGCCACCCGCCAGTTGCGCTCTCAAGGCTTGGTACCTGGTGTAATTTATGGGGGTGCACAAGAGGTGAACTTTACTGCAAAAGCTCTTGATCTCAAGCCTTTCATCTACACACCAGACTTCCAATTGATAGAAGTGAAAGTAGGAGGCAAATCTTACACCTGCATTTTGAAAGATCTTCAACTTGATAAGGTGTCAGACATACTTGCACATGTGGATTTACTTGAATTGGTTGAGGGCAAGAAAGTGAACGCAACCATTCCTCTTAAATTTACTGGAACCGCTGCTGGTGTGAAAGCCGGTGGTAAACTTGAAATCAGGCTCAAATCAGTCAAAGTAAAAACACTTCCAAAATTCCTCAAGGAAAATATTGAAGTAGACATTACGAACCTTGAATTGAATGAAAATATCCGGGTTCAAGACATCGCAACAGAAAATTATGAAATCTTGAATTCACCCAGAATTCCCATTGCATCAGTAACGTTGACTCGTCAACTGAAGCAGGAAGAAGCTGCTGCACCTGCTGCGGCCGCACCTGCTGCTGCACCTGCTGCGGCCGCACCTGCAGCTGCTGCAAAGAAATAAATACAAAGGTTTTATCTTTATTGCCCCGTGATAAGATCACGGGGCTTTTTTTATGAACAAGTTTCTCATTGTTGGATTGGGTAATATTGGTGACGAATACATGCATACCCGTCACAATATTGGTTTTGATATCCTTGACTTTTTCGTCAATAAGCACCAATCAGTTTTCACTGTAGACAGACTTGCTTCGGTGGCAACTGTTTCTTTGAAAGGAAAGAAAATCATCTGCATCAAACCAACAACGTACATGAACCTGAGCGGTAGAGCAGTAAAATACTGGCTCGATAAAGAAAAAGTTGAGATCAACCACCTTCTTGTACTTGTGGATGAATTGGCTGTTCCAGTCAATAAAATAAAAATGAAACCAGCCGGAAATGATGGAGGGCACAACGGATTAAAAAGCATCCAGGAATCGTTGGGGACAGCCGCTTATCCCCGTCTGCGCTTCGGCATAGGCAATGATTTTCCCAAAGGGATGCAGGTCGATTATGTATTGGGAAAGTGGCAGAAAGATCAAGAAGAAGTGGTTGCAAAAAAAATTGAACGCTCAGCCATTGCGATAGAGGATTTTGTGCTCATAGGACTCGATAAGGCAATGGAATCTGTTAATAAATTTGAACCCTAAATCAATACCATGAAATTTCTTTGTATCGGTAGAAATTATGTTGAGCATGCAAAAGAACTGGGAAATGAAGTGCCTGAGGAACCAGTCATATTCATGAAACCAAAATCTGCCTTGCTGCAGCAAAACATGCCTTTTTATTATCCTGCATTTACCAATGAATTGCATTATGAATGTGAAGTGGTGTTGAGGATTTCCAAGAATGGTAAATACATCAGCGAAGAAAATGCACATCAATACTACGATGCCATTTCAGTTGGAATTGATTTCACAGCAAGAGATGTGCAAAGTGAATTGAAGAAAAAGGGACTCCCCTGGGAGAAGGCAAAAGCATGGGACAATTCTGCAGTTCTGGGAAACTGGAATGCTGTGACAGCGGAACTCGATCGAAAAAATATTGCATTTTCAATGAAGAAGAATGGTGAAGTTGTGCAGTCAGGTAATACCCGAGATATGATCCATGGTTTTGACCAAATCATCGCACATGTTTCCAATTACTTTTCACTTAATATTGGAGATGTTATTTTCACTGGCACCCCTAAGGGAGTAGGTGAATGCTCGGTAGGAGATGAACTGGAGGGATTCTTGGGTGATCAATCCATGTTTAAAATCAAAGTACATTAATTATAAAATCTTTTTAGGGTTCATCATTCATATCGACCGAATCTATCGTAGATTAGGATATGGAACAATCCGTTTTGATAAAAAAATTGACCAGTAAATTCTGGTTCAGACTATATCTGGCCAAAGCATTGCCTGCCGCATTTTTCGCCGGCTTAAGCATCAACTCACTTTCAACCACATCAGCTGTTGTCGGTATCAGATACTCCTGGTTCTCCAAGAATCCATTCCGTTCAATATATTTTGCTGTATTGGCTATGGCTGCAGAGATGAGTACGGGTATTCTTGCACTCATTCAAACCCAACACAGGCGACCACGTATTTCCATGTTGGTGCTTTCCATGGAGGCATCTTTTCATAAAAAAGCAGTCGGCAGCATTCGGTTTGAATGCCATGACGGAGATAAAATAAAACAGGCTATTGAAGAGGCCGTTGCAACAAAGCAGGGAATTACCTGTACGGCCCATTCAAAAGGATTTGATGAACAGGGAAACTGTATTGCAGCTTTCAATTTCACATGGACATTCAAGGAAACATCAAAATGATCTGAGATGAAAATAACTTTTCATGGTGCTGCAAGAACTGTAACAGGGTCCAAGCATTTGATCACATTGAAAAACGGCAAAAATATCTTGCTTGATTGTGGTATGTTTCAAGGGATGGGCAAGGAAACCAACGCACTCAACAGGCATTTCGGATTTGATCCCAAGGCAATCGATTGCCTCATTTTATCTCATGCACATATTGATCACAGCGGACTCATACCAAAATTGGTCAGTGATGGATTCAAGGGAAAAATATATTGTACTCCAGCAACACGAGAGCTGACCGCTGTTTTATTGGTTGATTCTGCCCGCATACAGGAAGACGATATCAAGTACCACAATAAAAAACGCAAGGCAACTGGACTCCCGCTTCTCAAGCCATTGTACACTGTGGATGAGGCTGAAGCAGCACTCAATCAATTCTCTGTTGTTGAATACGGTGAATGGTCAATGATTGAACCAGGTATCGAACTTTTGTATACGGATGCTGGTCACATCATCGGCAGTGCAGCAGTGCATGTGCGCATCAATGAAGATGGCAAGCAACAACATATTACATTCAGTGGGGATGTAGGAAGGTACCGCGACGTTATTTTAAAATCACCAGAGGTTTTTCCACAGGCTGATATCATCATCATAGAGTCCACTTACGGAAATTCATTGCACGACCTGCACCAGCCGACACCCGATCAGTTGTTGTTGTTGATCGAAAAAACATGCATACAAAAAAAAGGCAAGCTGGTGATTCCTGCTTTCAGTGTGGGACGAACACAGGAGCTGCTCTATGCTTTGAATCAGCTTGAACTGGAACGCCGATTGCCTGAATTGGATTATTTCGTTGATAGTCCGCTGAGTGTTGAAGCAACAGAAATTGTAAAAAAATACCCGCAATACTTCAATCCGCGTATCAGAAAGGTATTGGAAAAGGATGAGGATCCTTTCCGTTTTGAAGGATTGCAATACATCAAGACAGTGGATGAATCCAAGCTGTTGAATTTCCGAAATGAACCATGTGTAATTATTTCGGCGAGTGGTATGGCAGATGCAGGAAGGGTGAAACACCATATCAGCAATACCATTGAAAATTCGAGAAATACCATTTTGTTGACTGGTTATTGCGAACCTCATTCATTGGGAGCAAGATTACAGTCAGGTAAAAAAGAGGTCAGCATCTACGGCGTTCAACACGAAATCCATGCAGAAGTCGCCAGTATCCGAAGCATGAGTGCACACGGAGATTACGAGGATCTTTCTCAATTTTTGGCCTGCCAAGATCCTAAAGCGGTAAGAAAAGTTTTTTTAGTACATGGAGAATATCCAGTGCAAATAGATTTCAGAGAACGTTTGATGCGTAAAGGATTTACCGATGTTGAAATTCCAGAAATGCATCAAGAAATGGGACTTGGTTAGTAAACTCAGTTAACAGTTAACTGAGTTACCAATCCCCGCCTGCACCGCCTCCACCAAAACTTCCTCCTCCAAATCCACCAAAACCACCACCGCTGCTGCTTCCTCCTCCAAATCCGCCAAATCCTCCAGCCCCAGGAAATAGCCACATGCCACTTCCTCGGTGGTATCCACGTCTGTTATAGTGACCGCCTCCGCCACCGCCTCTTTTGATGATGGACATGATGATGATCACGATGATGATGATTACAATACCCGGTACACCTTTTTTATCTTTTTCGTTGTATCCTTCAGGAGCTTTGTATTCACCCTGAATCGCTTCGATGATGGCATTGGTACCTTCATCTAATCCTCTGTAAAAATCGTTTTCACGAAAGTTGGGTCTGATTTCATTGGCAATGATTTGCTTGGCCAATGCATCAGGCAACGCGCCTTCGAGTCCGTATCCTGTTGCTATGAATATCTTCCTGTCATTCTTTGCAACAAGCACCAGAATACCGTTGTTGAATTCTTTGTTTCCAATTCCCCATGCCCTGCCCAAAGCAAAGGCAACATCAGCTATATCTCTATCACCCGTACTCTCAACAATCACAATGGATATTTGGCTGGAGGTAGAGTCATCAAAGGCAACCAGTTTTTGTTCAAGTGAATTTGTCTGATCTGCGCTGAGGGTGTTTGTATAATCCACTACCAGTCTGGGGGGACTCGGTTTGGTTGGAAGTTCTTTTTCAATTTGCGCAAAAGCAAATGAGCAAGCCAGCATTGATAGTATGGTAAAAAGCTGTTTGATCATTTTCCAAAAACGATGTTGTCGTCTAATTCATTCTTATCATCTGAAGTGTATGGAAAATGCATTTTCAATGCATCACCAACATCGTGTATCATGTGGCAGATGCCTTCGACGAAATGATTGCTTTTGAATTCACTGAGTATGGAAGCAACTTCTTTTTCCCAAAATGCCTGTCCCATTTTCTGGTGAATCCCCTCATCGCCCCATATGGCCATCTGCCTGTCCTTCATGGCGAAATAGAGCAGCACTCCATTGCGGTCTTTGGTTTCGTGCATGTTCAACGTTGCAAACAATTCTTTGGCCCTGTCAATGGGTGAAATATAGGAGCAATGACTTTCTATATAAAGTCTCACTTCTCCACTGGTTTGCTTTTCAGCAAAACGGATGGCTTGCACCATCCGTTCTTCATCTTCTTTGGAGAAAAATGATTTTTTTCTGCCCGTAAAGAATGATAATAGGTTCACAAATTATTTATTGAAGTCAACTGTTGGTGCTTTTTCAGAACCAGCTTCAGCTGTGAAGTATCCTTTTTCGTTGAATCCAAACAATCCGCTGAATAAGACCATTGGGAATTTTTTCACACTGGTATTATAATCTTGCACAGCAGCATTGAAATCATTCCTGGATACTTTTATTCTGTTTTCTGTTCCCTCCAATTGTGCTTGAAGATCACGGAAGGCTTCGGTTGCCTTCAATTCTGGATATCTTTCAACACTTACAAGCAATCTTCCAATAGCACCGCTGAGTTGTCCTTGTGCTTTTTGAAATGCTGCAATTTTTTCAGGGGAGAGATCGCTGGCGTTGACTGTAGTTTGTGTAGCTTTTGATCTTGCTTCGATCACAGCAGTGATGGTTTCTTGCTCAAAATTGGCTGCACCTTTCACAGTATTCACCAGGTTTGGGATCAGGTCTGCCCTGCGTTGGTAATCACTTTCAACGTTGGCCCATTTTGATTTTACATTTTGATCTTTTTGTACAAGTCCGTTGTAACCGCTGCAACCACATCCTCCCAGAAGAAGAATGAAAGCTACGATGCTGATCAGGACAATGTTACGTGTGCTCATAATTTTTAAATTAAGAGCGTAAAGATAGGGTAAAAGCCATCAAGCTTTTGTTAACCTTTGGGCAATGTGATGGGCGGTTAATTTTTGATGGCAGCGATGCCTGGCAGGACTTTCCCCTCGAAAAACTCAAGCATGGCGCCACCACCGGTGGATACATAGCTGACTTTCTCATTGAATCCGAATTGGTTAACGGCTGCAACACTGTCACCTCCGCCAACAAGGGAGAAAGCTCCTTTTTCGGTAGCTTCTGCAACTGCTTCTGCAATGGCCTTTGTTCCTGCCTGAAACTTATCCATTTCAAAAACTCCCATGGGGCCATTCCATAAAATCGTTTTGCTGCTCAGGATAACCTTTCTGAAATCTGCTCTCGCTTTTTCACCAATGTCGAGTCCCATCCAACCAGCTGGAATGCCATAACTTTCACAATTGGTGGTCGTGGCATCGTTGGCGAATTTATCAGCGATGGTACTGTCAACAGGAAGATGAATTTTCACTCCTTTGGCTGTTGCTTTTTCGAGTAGTTCAGCTGCCAGTACAAGACGGTCTTCTTCACACAATGAGTTACCAATTTGTTTTCCTTGTGCTTTCCAGAAAGTATAGGCCATTCCACCACCGATGATGATATCCGTTGCCTTGTTCAATAAATTTTCAATGATCAATATCTTATCTGAAACCTTTGCACCACCTATAATGGCTGTAAAGGGTTTTTCAGATTTCAGCAGTACCTTTTCTGCACTGCTTACTTCACCTTCCATCAGCAAACCGAACATTTTTTTATCTGAATCAAAGAAGTCTGCGATGATGGCAGTAGAAGCATGAGCTCGGTGTGCAGTTCCAAATGCATCATTCACATAAATATCTCCCAGCTTGTGAAGTTTTTCCGCAAATCCCATATCACCCTTTTCTTCCTCTTTGTAGAAGCGAAGATTTTCCAGCAGAAGCACTTCGCCGGCTTTTAGCTCACCCGCTGCTTTTTCAGCACTTGCTCCAATACAATCGTCTGCAAAAAATACCGGAAATTCATTTCCAACAAGTTGCTGTAAATGAGCCACCAAATGTTTCAATGAATATTTGTTGGTGGGACCATCTTTGGGTCGGCCAAGGTGACTCATCAAGATGACACTTCCACCATCTTTTAATATTTTATGGATGGTTGGCAACGCTGCACGCATTCTGGTGTCATCGGTAACCTTGTAATCTTCGTTGAGGGGGACATTGAAATCAACCCTGATCAATGCTTTTTTGCCTCCAAAATTTGTCTTGCTGAATGTGTACATGGATGTTGATTTAAAAAGAAACCCGGCAGTTTGGCTGCCGGGTCGTTTGATAGATTTGATTATTTTGAAATCAGTTGCGCAAAGTATTTAACGGTGCGGACAAGCTGACTCACGTAGCTCATTTCGTTGTCATACCAGCTGACTGTTCTAACCATTTGATGGTCGCCTACTGTTTGTACTTTGGTTTGGGTGGCATCAAACAATGAACCATAGCTGATTCCAATTACGTCGCCTGAAACGATTTCATCCTCAGTATATCCGAAGCTCTCATTGGCAGCAGCCTTCATTGCAGCATTGATTTCTTCTGCTGTGGTTTTTTTATTGAGTATCACTGTCAATTCAGTCAACGATCCAGTCAGCGTTGGAACACGCTGTGCAGTTCCATCCAATTTTCCTTTCAATGAAGGAAGAACGAGTCCGATGGCTTTTGCTGCACCAGTACTGTTGGGAACAATATTTTGAGCAGCAGCACGTGCTCTGCGCAGGTCACCTTTCGGATGTGGAGCATCTTGTGTATTTTGATCATTGGTGTATGCATGGACAGTGGTCATGAGTCCGGTAGCAATTCCAAACTTATCCTCCAAAACCTTCGCCATGGGAGCAAGGCAATTGGTGGTGCAAGACGCGCAGCTGATGATGGTTTCAGATCCATCCAATATATCGTGGTTGGTATTGAAAACAATTGTTTTCAAATCACCGGTTGCTGGAGCGGAGATCACCACCTTGCGTGCACCAGCTGTTAGGTGTGCAGCAGCCTTGTCTTTGTCGGTGAAAAATCCTGTGCACTCCAATACCACGTCTACTTGATGTGCGCCCCATGGAATTTGTGCTGGGTCTTTTTGTGCGTATATTTTTACCTCGTGTCCGTTAACTATAATTGAGTTGTCAGTGGCAGTCACTTCCTGCTCAAAGCGGCCTTGTGCAGTGTCGTATTTTAGAAGGTGGGCCAGTACCTTAGGACTGGTTAGGTCGTTGATCGCAACAACATCGATGCCCTGCATATTATAGATCTGGCGGTATGCAAGGCGTCCGATTCTCCCGAATCCATTGATGGCTACTTTAACTGTGCTCATGATTGATTGCTTTAAGTGTCAAAAAAGTGGGGCGAAGTTAAGAACTATTCCAGTTTTTTTGGCCATATTTCTATAAGAACTTACCTTTGCGTTCCTTTTGACGACGGCCCGTTGGTCAATCGGTTAAGACGCCTCCCTTTCACGGAGGAATGAGGGGTTCGATTCCCCTACGGGCTACAAAAATGAAACGGTCGAATTTCTATATTCGGCCGTTTTTATTTCAATAAGGTTGGTGATATGACCTTGATCCAAATCTCATAGCCCTTGGCATTCATATGAAGATTGTCTTGAACAAATATGTCTTTCAATACCTCCTGTTTTTCGTCCAACATCGGTTGATGAACATCAAGGAAGCTTGCATATTTATCTGATTGCAAAAACGATTTAACCAGTTCATTGGCGACTATAAAGGTTTTTTCCAATTTCCATCGTGCAATGCTTGGTTTAATGGAAACGAAAACGACCGGTAGCCTCTTTCCAAGCTTTTCTCGAATTAAACTGTGAAATTTTTTATAACGCTCAAGCAGCATGCCGGGAGTTACATTGTCGTCCATAGCAAGATCATTTTCTCCACAATAGATATAAATCTGTTTGGGCTTGTATTGTAAAATCGTCTCATCTGCAAAATGAATCAGGTCTGTCAAACTGGATCCGCCAAATCCTCTGTTGAGTATGGGATATCCTGGAAAATCATTGTTGATGGTTTTCCATTTTGTGAATGACGAACTTCCTACAAATAAAATGGGGTGCTTGGGCGGAGGCTTTACACTATCCTGTATTTTGAATGCATCAATTTCTTTCTGAAAAGGCCTCACTGCTTGTGAGAATAACAATTGGCTTAAGCAGAGCAGTAATGATACTGTTAGTAGTTTTTTCAAAGTGGAAGATTTTCAATATTTACAACTTAAAAAATACCTTTTTTCTATACAAGAACAAGCAAATGCTCCATTCCAGCACAAAGATTACAAAACAGGTGATGATGGATTGAATGAATGGAGAAATATGGATCAAATTCATCAGGCCATTTGTGATGGACCCTACATAACCATTGAACCATCTGTCTCCAACAATTTCAAAAAACAAGTAGATGAAGATGGAGTTCATTCCGACAACCTGAAAAAAGAAAATATTTTTTCGGAAGCTTTTTCTATCTATAAAATAATAACAGGCAGCAAGGCAAAGCAAGCACCATCCAAGAGAAGCAAGGGTGAATGAAGACGTTGCAATTCTCTTGATGATGGGCGTAATATGCATGATATCTAATGCATATCCGGCTACAAGGGTGCCAACGCCCCAATAAATCATCGTTTTTATTTTTTCATTCGATTCTGACATCAACAACTTTCCTACTAATGATCCCGCAATGGTATGAACAGCAGTGGGGATGCAATTGATGGCAACCCATCCGCCACTGTTGATTTTATTCATCAGTAAAAGATCTATGTAGTTTCCAATATTTTGTTGATCAGTAAATGGTTGGTCAAAACCAGGGATGTTTGTCAATCGATAAAGTGCTTCTGTCAGCAACAACAACAGTAGAGAAAAAACAATTTGACTCTTTGAATTCCATTCAAAAATTAAGTAGGCTATTAAAATGGTAAAAGACAATTGAGTCAATACATTCCAGAGCTCAAAGGAAAGTCCATTTTTTCTTACTGCATAATTCAGTACACCCCAAAAGAAAAGCCACCCACAACGTTTAAATATTTTTCTCGTTCTTTCTTTTTTCGAAATACCATTTTCCTTCATTCTTGTTACTGAATATGCCATTGCAGTACCTGCGATGAACATAAATCCTGGTTGAATAAGATCCCAAAATCTCAGTCCATTCCAAGGGTGATGATGGAATTGTTCGAAAAAAAATCCCCAAGTAGAATGTTGAGTTTGATCGTATAGGATATTGTAAAGTCCTGTTGATTCCAATGCCAACAATACCATGATGAATCCGCGCATAAAATCTAAGGAGGAGAGTCTTTTTTCGGTAACTGGCATTGAGTGAATGTTTTGCGTTTTAAAGTGACTTTATCTCCATTTCCGTTCAAGTAATTTGATAAAATATCCGCCGACAACACTTCTTGCCTGAAATCCGACTTGTTTGCCATTGGTGGTTTCATGCCAATCGCTCAGCGGGACGCTCGTCGGTGTTGATGTCATGAAACGATGAACAGGGTTGATCAAAGCATCGAAATCTTTTGAATCATTTGCTAATGTGGCGGTCCACAGAATCCAATCACTCTTGGTATATGTCTTCCTGCTATCCAAGGGAAGTCCGAACGGTTGTTGCTTGGTCAAATAGTATTTTATCTCCTTTTCATAAACTGCATTTGGAAAGAGATCCAGCTTCAAGAGTTTATCCCAAACCAAATTGTATTTCTGACTCCAAGTATTGTTCTTGTCGAACGTCAGTGCAAAATGATCTCCCTCATCTGCCATGGCCATCCATTTTGTTGCATATTCCTTTGCAATTGAATTGTAAGTAGATGCAATATTGCTTTCTCCCAATCCCTTTGCCATTTGTGCGTATGCGCCGATGCCTGTGATGGCTTTCATGGAGAGGTTGACATTTCTTGCGAGGTGTCCTGCAAAGTCATCCGTGCACAATTGATTCGTGGGATCAAATCCATCCTTCACCAAAAAATCAACCCACTGTGTGAGTGTCTTCCAATGCTTCTTGGCAAATGAATAATTTTTTTCAGCCCTGCAGATGGCGGCAGACAGCAGAATCATATTTCCAGCTTCTTCCACCGGCATGTCTTCGGGATAGGTTTGTCCATTTGCCAGGGGGTAGGTCCCGAGATCATGTGCAGCAAAAGGCTTGGTCCACCTGCCGCTTTCACTGTATTCAATGAGTGGCTCTACCATTCCTTTGAGCAATGCGGGATTGTATATCAATGTAAGTGGTGCTGAAGGGTATGTTACATCAACAGTCCAAATAGAACCGTTGCTAAAATTTTCTTTTTGTGGGAACAGTATTTCGTTTTTGCTGCCTCTCACCAGCTTGTGTGCAGCAAGTGACTGCCTGTATGCGGCAACGCAAAGTTCGGCATAGTGTTGTCCCCCTGCTTTGAATGTTTCATTGTAGAGTGTTTGATCAAAGGTTTTGCATTTGGCAACAATGTTGGCATGTTCTTTGGCTCCTGTAAGAAGTAGATTTTCAATATTTCCATAAATTTTCTTCCACCATGCTTCTAATCTTTCACCAAAATATTCAATCGAATAAAGGTCATCATAGGCAAGCATGAGAGAATGAGTAGATGCAGACGAACCACCTGTTGAAAGAATAAAAGATGCTTCCATATAAGAACTACTGTTTCTCAACAATGTTTGTTTGTCGGCTGATGCCAGGTATCCATATCCCCAGTTGATTCGAACATTGTCTCCTTTTTTGCCCAATATTTTTTGCTCGTTGCTTCCGGCTTTCACATAACGGATTATTTGGTGTTGGCCACTTGAAAACGAAACAGGCTCGCTCTTTTCATTCACTGCAATATCACTGCTGATTTTCACAACAACATCAACTTGATGATTTTTGCCATCCATGCTTTTGACTGAAAAGTCAATGTAGGAAAGAGGTCTGGACAAAAGATTCAAGTCGCTCGCTAACAAAGGAGATAAAAAATGGATGCCTATTGTTGTCTCACCACATCTGAATACGTATTGCGTTGATGTAGCCGTTACATTCAACGATTGCTGTATCGCGGACGAATTTGATTCGTTCTCTTTTTTTCCCATCAGTTGATAAATGCTGCCATCAATTTTCGCAGTAATCAAAATAGCCTGCTCTCTGCCGGTCCAGTGCCTCGTGTTCGATGCTGTTGCCTGATCACTGAATGACCAGATGCTGAAATAAGGATCATGGGTAATCAAAGGATAAGCAGGCATCTTTGAAACTTGCGCAACATCAACCATTGCAGCCTGCAAAAATGCAAACAGAATAATGATTTTTTTCATGGGAAAATATTGTTACCCAATTTAAATCATTCAATACAAATCCAATTCTTTTTGTTACTTTCCAATTACCATGAAATCGATTGTCTGTGTTCGTCCGGGTAAGCTGCAAATGCAGCAAGTAGAAGATCTCAAGTCCGTTCCTGGTTGCTCCATTGTCAAACCAAGGCAGATAGGTATTTGCGGAACAGACCTCCATGCCTTTGAGGGAGTGCAACCTTATTTTACTTATCCCAGGGTATTGGGCCACGAATTGGCTGCTGAATATGTAGAGGGGAGCGCAAAAGGATTTTCAAAAGGCGATTTGCTTACGATATTGCCATATGATTATTGCGGGAATTGTTTTGCATGCCGGCAAGGTAAAACCAATTGTTGCTCATCGTTGAGTGTAATGGGAGTTCATCAAGATGGAGGTATGTGTGAATATTTTTCGGTCCCAGATCATTTATTGATTAAAACCAACGGACTCACATTGGATCAAGTAGCCATGGTTGAACCACTTGCAATTGGAGCACATGCTGTTCATAGAGCAAATATCCAAGCGCATGATCAAGTATTGGTCATCGGTGCGGGTCCCATTGGAATTGGGTTGCTTCATTTTCTTTCAATGTTGCGTATCAAAACAATGGTTGCAGAAACTATTCCTTTCCGAATTGATTATTGCCGCACGCATATACCTGGAATTGTTTGCATAGATCCTGCAAAAGAAAATATGGAGGATGCTATTTTGTTGCATACAAATGGTGATATGCCATCTGTCATTTTTGATGCCACCGGCAATCTTTCTGCCATTGATCAGTCATTGTCTTATATCTCCCATGCAGGCAAGTATGTTTTGGTGGGATTGCAACAGGATGATATTCGTGTGAACCATCCTCAGTTTCACAAAAGAGAAGCGACGCTGATGAGCAGCCGAAATGCCACGAAGGCTGATTTTGAATTTGTCATTGAAGCACTCAAAAACAAAAGTATTGATGTATGCCCGATGATAACCCATCGTTTAAACTTTGATGATCTTCCCGAAGATTTTCCACATCTTTTTGAAAATAAAAGCATATTGATCAAAGCAATGATTTCATGCAATCACCCCGGTTAGTTTATATTAACTTCGCTGCGTGATTTACATTAAACTTATTTTGGTGGCACTGATGTGGGGAGGAACATTCATCGCAACCCGCATGGCCGCTCAGGTATTTGGATCTTTCACCGGTGCGACTTTCAGGTATATTTTTGCTTTGCTGTTTTTGATTCCGATGGTATGGCTTCAAAACAGGCATGCATTCAACATCGACAAAAAACAGTTCAAGCAACTGCTTGTTTTGGGTATTACAGGAATTTTTGGATACAGTTATTTTTTCTTCAACGGATTGAGACTCGTTGAAGCAAGTCATGGTGCCTTGATTGTTTCATTGAATCCAGTGCTTGTTTTGATCATGACATCTGTTCGCGACAAAAAGAAAATAGAAGCTGTGAAAATTTTTGGAATGCTGCTTTCTCTCATCGGAATATCGATTGTCATTTCCAGGGGAAATCCTTTTGATATATTGAACGGATTCAGTTGGGGAGATGCTTTCATGCTGGGATGTCCTGTTTGCTGGGCATTCTATACTTTTTATGCAGGTGATGCATTGAAAACAACAACACCGATGCAGGCATCTACATGGGCTACTTTGCTGGGATGCTGTCTGCTTGCCATCTTTACACCCTTTGAAACTTTTCCCAATCAGATTGACCCACTGGTTTGGATTGCCATTGCCTATTTGGGTATTTGCGGAACGGTATTGGGATTTGTCTGGTATTATGAAGGCATCCAAAAAATCGGCGCCGTCAAAACATCTGTTTTCAACAACCTGATCCCAGTATTTGCCATGGTGCTGTCTGTTTTGGTGCTCGGCGAAAAAATTGAGACCTACGCACTGGCAGGATCTGTATTGGTTATTGGAGGAGTATTTCTGATCAATAAATTTTAATCGACTCTTCCAGGATACACTTTCAATGCCTCTTCCAGGCAATCCATCGCCGCATCAATGTTTTCATTGTTGATGACATAGGCCATGCGGACCTGGTTATTGCCCAATCCCGGTGTATTGTAAAATCCACTCGCTGGAGCCATCATCACCGTCTTTCCGTTGTGTGAAAAAGATTCCAGCATCCATTGACAGAACTTGTCTCCATCATCTATCGGGAGTTTTGCAACTACATAGAATGCACCACCTGGATTTGGACAAAATACTCCTGGCATTTTATTTAGACGCTTTACCAACAAGTCCCTTCTTGATTGATATGCAGCTTTGGGAGCATCAAAATAATCATCTGGCAAATCAACCGCCGCCTCTCCAAGAATCTGTGCGAGTCCCGGCGGACTCAACCTTGCCTGTGCGAATTTCATTGCAGCAGCATAGAGATCTTTGTTTTTGGTGACAAACGCACCAATTCTGGCTCCACAAGCAGAATATCTTTTGGAGATGGTATCAACCACTACTACCTGTTCTTCGATTTTTTTCAAATGCAATGCACTCGAGGCTACACCCTCGTAAGTAAATTCCCGATAAGCTTCATCCGATATGAGGAAGAGTTGATGACGAAGACATATTTCTTCCAGCTGCATCATTTCCTGATGACTGTATAAATAGCCAGTTGGATTGTTGGGATTGCAAATCAGAATTGCCTTGGTTTTTGGAGTGATTGATTTTTCAATCGCATCAATGGGAGGCAATGCAAATCCATTTTCAATCTTGGCAGTAACCGTTACAATTTTTACACCAGCCATCACTGCAAATCCATTGTAGTTCGCATAGAATGGTTCAGGAATGATGATTTCATCTCCCTGATCCATGCAGGACATCATTGCAAATACAATGGCTTCGCTGCCACCGGATGTTACAATGATTTGCTCACTGGTTACATCAATCCCCAGCTTCTTATAATAGCCTGTCAGTTTTTTGCGGTAGGATATATTTCCTGCGCTGTGGCTATATGCGAGAATGGGGATATTCGCCTGCTTGACAGCATTCATGATCGAAGGGGGAGTTTCAATATCAGGCTGACCAATGTTGAGATACAATACTTTGGTCCCCCTTTTTTCAGCTGCTTCTGCAAAAGGTACCAGTTTTCTGATGGGTGATGCAGGCATTTTTTCGCCCCGCAAGGATGGTTTTAACATAACGTAAAATTAGTCAAAAAGCTTTCAATAGAAAGGATTCGTACATTTGAAAAGCATTACTTTTGAAAACAGAATAAAACTACGCACCATGAAAAAGATATTGTTATCATTGCTCGTTTTGACCATTGCATTTGCTGGATTTTCTCAGACTGCTGATAAAGTGATCAAATTCTCTGAAACCAAACACAATTTTGGAAAAATCAAACAGGGTGTGCCTGTTACATACGACTTCAGCTTCACCAATGTTTCTGCTCAGCCGCTTGTCATTGAAAATGCTACTGCTTCTTGTGGTTGTACAACACCTACTTGGCCTCAAAAGCCTGTTATGAAGTCTCAATCAGACAAAGTGAAAGCAGGTTTCAATGCGGCAGCACCTGGACCTTTCGAAAAAACTGTTTTTGTGAAAGTAAAGGGAATAGATGCTCCCGTTGAACTCAAAATTTCAGGCGAAGTGCTTTCAGCTGATGACTATGCAAAACAGCTGAAAAAGTAGCATTTCTGAGAACTTATTCACCGTTTTTTATCGCTGTTTTTTTATTGAAAAAAGGGGTTAGTTTTGTCGCATGGACCCTAATCTAATGGCTGAACGTCAGGTGCAGGAGTTGTCTTTTGATGCATTCAAGACAACCGTCCTAGAGGATTACAGAATTGCTTACGAAAGTCGACAGGCCAGCCTATTGGGAAGGAAAGAAGTCCTGACCGGCAAAGCAAAGTTTGGCATTTTTGGTGACGGAAAAGAGGTCCCACAAGTCGCCATGGCCAAATTTTTCAAGCCAGGTGATTTTTATACAGGGTATTATCGAGACCAAACCTTTGCATTTGCAACCGGTGCTGCAACCATCAATGAGTTTTTCTCCCAACTCTATGCAGATCCAGATATCAACAATGATCCACACAGCGCGGGAAGAAATATGAACTCCCATTTCTGCACACCCATGTTGGCAGAAAATGGTGACTTCCTTGATCTTGCACAAATTAAAAATCTTGCAGCTGGATTGGCACCCACTGCAGGACATTTTCCAAAAGCATTGGGACTCGCATATGCATCAAGAATATATCGAAAAGTTGCATGCCTGCAGGAGCAGCAAAAATTTTCCAACCAGGGCAATGAAGTAGTTTTTTGCACCATCGGAGATGCTTCCACCAGCGAAGGTCATTTTTGGGAAACCATGAATGCTGCATCTGTTTCTCAGGTTCCACTGGTGGTATTTGTATGGGATGATGGATACGGCATTTCCGTTCCAAAAGAATTTCAAACTGTAAAAGGATCTGTATCAGAAGCCTTGTCCGGCTTTGAAAAGCAAAAGAACAGCAATGGGGTACTTATTTACAAAGTGAAAGGATGGGACTATGCGCAGATGTGTGAATTGTTTGAAGAGGGAATATCCCTGGCAAGAAAACAACATGTACCTGTACTGTTTCATGTTGAAGAGTTGACACAACCACAGGGTCATTCTACTTCCGGAAGCCATGAACGTTACAAATCACCTGAACGTTTGCAGTGGGAGAGAAACTGGGATTGTCTCTCACAAATGCGTTCATGGATCATCGACAATGGATTGGCAGAAGCAGCAACCGTTGAGAAAATCGAAGAAACCGCCAAGCAATTTGTAAATCAATGCAGGATTGAAACATGGAAATTATATGATGCACCCATTCAGCGGCAAAAAGAAATAACGACAGAACTGATCACCAATTTTCTTGCCTATGAAGCCAATGAGAAAGTTTCAGGGCTGTTGGATGAATTAAAAAACAATCCGGCCCCTTTTAGAAGAGATATCATGAGTGCCCTGTTTCACACAGTTGCTTTTGCTCAAAATAAAAACCTTGTACAGGATATTGAGCAATATCTCTCACAACTTAAAACTGAAAACAAACATTTATACAATTCTCATCTCTATTGTGATGATGGATTGGTTGGACCAGTGAGTCTTCCGGTTTTGCAGTATCATGATGAATCGCCTGTTTTAAACGGGTATGAAATTCTGAACCGTTATTTTGATGAGCTGTTTTCTACTGATCCACGCGTCGTTGCTTTTGGAGAAGACCTCGGCATGATTGGAGATGTAAACCAAGGGTTTGCTGGTTTGCAACATAAACATGGATCTGAAAGAATTTTTGATACAGGTATTCGTGAATTGACGATCATGGGTCAGGGCTTGGGCATGTCTATGCGTGGATTAAGGCCCATCGCTGAAATTCAATACCTGGATTATTTGATGTTCGGTTTGCAGGTATTGAGTGACGATGCAGCTTCACTCCATTACAGATCTGCAGGAAAACAAATTGCACCTGTCATTGTAAGAACCCGCGGACACCGTCTGGAGGGTATCTGGCACAGCGGTTCACCATTGGGACTGATCATCAACGCACTCAAGGGATTCTACGTATGCGTGCCCAGAAACATGGTGCAGGCAGTTGGCTTTTACAATACATTGCTGAAGGGAAAGAACCCTGGACTGATCATCGAGTGCCTCAATGGTTATCGCTTGAAAGAAAAATTACCCTCTCAGTTGCTTGAATATGCATTGCCGCTGGGGGTTCCTGAAATCATCAAAGAAGGAAATGATATCACCATTGTATCTTATGGTTCAACACTTAGAATTGTAGAAGAAGCAGCAGTTATGCTTCAGCTCCATCAGATTGATGTTGAAGTGATCGATGTGCAAACCCTCTTGCCTTTTGATATCCACCATAAAATAGTTGACTCGCTTAAAAAAACAAATCGTATTCTCTTTGTTGACGAAGATGTTCCAGGAGGAGCAACTTCTATTATGTTCAGTGAAGTAATTGAAAAACAAGGCGGATACAAGTGGTTGGATGCAGCGCCCAGGATGCTGACTGCACAAGCGCATCGACCACCCTATGGCAGTGATGGCGATTATTTCTCTAAGCCCAATCTTGAGCAAATTGTTGAAGCTGTCTTGTCTATGATGCGCGAATAGGGCTTGCTTATTTCAAATTGTGGAATACTTTTTGGACATCTTCGTCCTGCTCTAACTTATCAACGAGTTTCAGTACTTCTTGTGCTTCCTCTTCTCCTAATTCAATCAGGTTCAAGGGAATCCATTCAACCTCTGCACTGGTGGTTGCAATATTTTTTTCCTCCAAAGCTTTTTGCATGTTTCCGAAATCATTGAATGCGCAACGAATCACCAGAATAGATTCTCCAGCATCATTCGTGCTCTCGCCCAATTCTTCTAGCCCAAAATCAATCAGCTCCAGTTCCAGCTCTTCAGCATTCACTCCTTCGTTTTTCATTTTGAAAACGCCCATTTTCTTGAATTGAAAACTCACGCTTCCGCTGGTACCCATGGCACCATTTCCTTTGTTGAAATGTGATTTGATATTTGCAACGGTTCTGACGTGGTTGTCTGTGGCGGTCTCAGCCAAGATGGCTACGCCATGAGGACCATATCCCTCATATAAGATTTCTTCATAATTATCCATCTCCTTGCCCATCGCTCTTTTGATCGCAGCTTCCACTCTGTCCTTGGGCATGTTCACACTCTTCGCATTTTGAAAACACCTGCGCAAAGCAGGGTTGGTATTGGGATCTGGACCGCCTGCTTTTACTGCAATGGCAATTTCCTTGCCTATGCGGGTAAATTGCTTTGCCATTCTATCCCATCTGGCAAACATCGTCGATTTCCTTACTTCAAATATCCTTCCCATGATTTTCTGTATTAATGAAAGTCAGCAAAATTAAGGCTTCTGTGATATGTAAAAAAAATCCCGGTTATTGATTGGTAACCGGGATATTATGTAATCATTCAATTGATTATTGAAGTTTGCTGTGTTTTCTGCTGTATAGGAAGTATACCAGGAGTCCCAACAGCATCCATCCGAAAGCAACAGTCAAAGTTTGCTTATCCAATCCAACAATCATAGCTGTGCAAATGATTGCACCCAGTACACCAACGACAGGAGCCATGGGAGTTTTGAAAGGTCTTTCAATATTTGGTTCTTTAACCCTCAGAATCCAAACACCCAAGCTTACCAATACAAAGGCGAACAAGGTTCCAAAACTTGTCAGGTCGCCCGCAACATGTCCGGGAACAAACGCTGCAAACGCTCCTACAAAAAAGAAGAGAATCCAATTTGATTTGTAAGGTGTTTTGAATTTTGGATGCAAATCACCAAAACTTTTTGGAATCAATCCATCATTGCTCATGGTATAAAAAATGCGACTTTGCCCCATCAGCATCACCAGGATAACCGAGGAAAATCCAGCCAGAATAGCAACTGTAACTGCGGATGCAAGCCAGCTGTATCCTGTCATATACGTCGAGATGGCATAAGCTACCGATGCTTCTCTTCCCTTTTCTGGATCTACAAAGTCCTGCCAATTTGCAACACCTGTCAATACGTGTCCGAAGAGAATATAAAGGATGGTGCAAACCACCAGTGATCCTAAAATTCCTATGGGCATATCGCGTTTCGGATTCTTTGCTTCCTGTGCTGCAGTTGAAACCGCATCAAATCCAATGAAGGCAAAAAATACAATTGCAGCTCCACCCAGCACGCCGCCCCAACCATGTTTATTCCATCCGCTGTAATCTGCAATGACTTTTCCTGCTTGATCTGTCACCGGTGCTGTGTCGGCGGGGATCATGTATGGTATATGGTTCTCTGGACGAATGAACTTCCATCCGATGGCAATGAAAAGAAGTACGATGGCAACTTTGATAAACACAATGATGGCATTTACAAATGCTGATTCCTGTGTTCCTTTGATCAATAGCATGGTGAGCAACAGGAGGATAACCAAGGCTGGTGCGTTGATCATTCCCTGATGCAGGATGCCGGCTGAGTCGGTATAACTTTCAAAAGGAGAATGCGACCATTCATAGGGAATGGCACCTCCTAGCAATTTATTGAGGTATTCGCTCCATGCAATGGAAACGGTAGCAGCACCCAATGCATATTCCATGATGAGTGCCCATCCAATGATCCAGGCAACCAATTCTCCCATGGTAACATAAGAATATGCATATGCGCTTCCTGCCACTGGAATCATCGAAGCAAACTCCGCATAACAGAGTCCCGCGAATGCACAACCAATCGCAGCAACAACAAATGAAAGTGTAACAGCCGGGCCCGCTGCTTGTCCCGCTGCTGCAGCTGTCCTTACAAACAAGCCCGCTCCAATGATGGCACCGATTCCCAATGCAATCAAGTTTGCAGGTCCTAATGTTCTTTTCAAGCCCTTCTCTGAATCATCTGCCTGTGATAAAAGTGCAGAAAGTGATTTTTTTCTAAATAAACTCATACAATTGGTTTAGTTGACAGTTTTTGTAGGTTTTAAAAATAGCTAATTATTCCATTCAAAGGGTTTTTTTACAATTCAAATAAAATTCAAAAATCCGCCTAAATCCTTTATTTTACGATCTCATTATTAAACGAAAGCCCTGCCATGAAAGGTGTTTCATCTAAGCTTACTACCTATATCCTGATCGCGATGGCATTGGGTATTTTAACAGGATACCTGGTACATACCCAAGCTGATCCCGCAACCATAAAATCATTTTCCAGCAACATCAAACTGCTGACCACCATTTTTTTGCGCTTGGTACAAATGGTGATTGCCCCACTGGTATTTACCACGCTTGTGGTAGGCATCGCAAAATTGGGGGATTTATCGGTGGTAGGACGTGTTGGTGGCAAAGCTCTGTTGTGGTTTGTTTCTGCCTCATTGATCAGTTTATTGCTCGGAATGGTGCTTGTAAATTTCTTCCAACCAGGTGCTGCCATCAATTTGGATACGGCAGATGTGGAGGGAGCGAAGGACTTGATCGGCAAGACACAGGAATTTTCTTTGCAAAAGTTCATTGAACACGTATTTCCCAAAAGCTTCATCGAATCAATGGCACAGAATGAAATTCTGCAGCTGGTTGTATTCAGCATCTTTTTTGGAGTGGGCACAACAGCTCTCGGAGAAAAAGGAAAATCCATTGTCAAAGCACTGGATGCAGTGGCCCATATCATTTTAAAAATGGTCGGTTATGTGATGAATGTTGCACCCTTGGGTGTATTTGGTGCCATTGCTGCAGTGATAGCAGTGAAAGGATTGGATGTTTTTATTTTCTATGGACAATACCTTTTGTATTTTCTGATTGGCATTGCATTGCTTTGGGTGGTATTGCTTTCTGTCGGCTATATCATTTTGAGGAAAAGGCTGTTTGAATTGTTCAGATTCATTTCCCAACCGCTACTGGTTGCCTTCAGCACCACCAGCAGCGAGGCGGTGTTTCCAAAGCTCACGAGTGAGCTGGAGCGATTCGGTTGCAAAGACAAGATCGTCTCATTCATCCTTCCACTTGGTTACAGCTTCAACCTGGATGGAAGCATGATGTACATGACATTTGCGAGTCTTGCTATTGCACAGGCCTATGGCATACACTTGGATGTTGGAACCCAACTGACCATGCTATTGGTATTGATGCTGACCAGCAAAGGAATTGCAGGTGTGCCGCGGGCATCATTGGTGGTGGTGACTGCCACTTGTGCCATGTTCAATATTCCTCCGGAAGGAATAGCATTGATTTTACCGATCGACCATTTTTGCGATATGTTCAGAACCATGACCAATGTGGTTGGAAATGCACTCGCTACCACAGCGGTCAGCAAATGGGAAGGAGAATTGACAACTGCAGTTGCCACTGATAATGTGTAAATTTTGTGATCATGATTGAACTGGCTATCCAATTTAAAGATTTGTTGAATCCGGAGTTTTATATTCAACACGGAGGTCTCTGGCTTTTTTTATTCATTGTATTTGCAGAAACAGGATTGTTTGCAGGCTTCTTTTTGCCGGGAGATTCTCTGCTGTTCGTCGCAGGTATTTACTGCAATGAATTAGCAGCTGAATTGATTGATCTGCAATTTGATATTTTTAATTTATTGCTTGTAGCCACACTGGTTGTTGCAGCAGGTGTTTTAGGCAATATTGTAGGATACTGGTTTGGTGCGGCAAGTGGACCTTATCTTTTCAATAGAAAAGATAGTTTTTTCTTTAAGCGCAAACATCTCCATACTGCGAAAGAATTTTATGATAAACATGGAGGAGGTGCCATAGTGTTTGCTCGATTTTTACCCATCATCCGAACATTCGCTCCCATCATTGCAGGAATTGTAAAAATGGAGAAAGCGAAATTCACCCTATATAATATTGTTGGGTGCATTGCTTGGGCAATAACCATGCTGTTTGCTGGTCACTATCTCTATCAATTTTTTCTCAAGCAGTTCGGTTTTGATCTCAAATCAAAGCTAGAGATCATTGTTTTGGGAATCATCTTTGTTACCACTGTTCCCGTCATTTTGAAATTGATCAGAAAGGAGAAGAAATAATTTAAAAATCATTCTATCCCATGCAAGAAGGATCACTCAAGAAACAATTTTTAAACCTGGCTGTGATTGTTGCAGCGCTTGGTTACTTTGTTGATATATATGACTTGCTGCTTTTTACCATTGTCAGAGAACCCAGTCTGATTGGCATCAGGGTGGGTGAAACAGATATGCTGACTGCCAGCACCAAGATCATCAATTGGCAAATGACAGGATTGTTGATTGGCGGTATTTTGTGGGGGGTGATGGGTGACAAGAAAGGAAGATTGAGTGTGCTGTTCGGATCAATCTTGTTGTACTCTGTTGCCAACTTTATCACAGGATATGTTCAAACAGTCGATCAATATGCATGGTTGAGATTCATTGCTGGCATAGGATTGGCAGGAGAACTGGGGGCAGGTATTACATTGGTGAGTGAATTGATGCCCAAGAAAAACAGAGGAGTGATGACCTCTTTTGTTGCGGGTGTTGGATTGTTTGGAGCAGTATTTGCATATGCAGTATACAAGACAACAGGCGATTGGCGCCTGTGTTATAAAATTGGCGGGATACTGGGTATTGTATTGCTTTTTTTGCGCATCAAAGTATCTGAGAGTCCCATCTTTCAGCATGTTTCAAAATCTGAAGTGTCAAAAGGAAATATTTTCATGTTCTTCAACAACAAGAAAAGATTCAGAAAATATCTATTGGCCATTTTGATCGGTTTGCCGACCTGGTATGTCATTGGAATATTGTTGAATCTCGGCAATCGTTTTGCCAAAGAACTCTATGGAGAGAATGCAATTGAATCTGGCGCTTGCATCATGTACGGCTATATTGGGATTGCAATGGGGGATATCATCGTTGGACTCGTTAGCCAGTATTACAAAAGCAGAAAAAAAGCCCTGACTATTTTTTACAGCATGACATTTTTAGGTGTTGCATTCTTTTTTAGTCCATTGAACAACAGCGACACCAGTATGTATGCGGTATCATTTTACCTCGGATTTTCAACCGGATTCTGGGCCATTTTTGTGACGATGGGTGCCGAACATTTTGGGACAAACCTCCGTGCCACGGCAGCTACGACCATTCCCAACATGGTCAGAGGGGCATTGCCATTGATGAATCTATTGTTCAAAGATTATTTCCAGGGAACACTCCATATATCATTTCTTCAAAGCGGTATGTTGACAGGCTTGATTGTGATGGTTATCGCCATCATAGCTTTGATATACACAGAAGAAACCTTCCACAAGGATTTGGATTTTGTGGAGGAATAAAACCGTTAACAGTTAACTGTTAACGGTTAACAGTTGTTAGCCCAAGACTTCATTCATCGACCTGACAGCTGCTGCACTTTTTTCAAATGCATCTTTTTCTGATGCTGTCAAATCGAGTGGAAGTATCTTTTCCCATCCGTTTTTTCCAATGGTTACAGGAACACCCAGGCATATATCTTTTTGTCCGTATTCTCCATCCAATGCTACGCAGCAGGTAAATAATTTTTTCTCATCTCTCAATATGCTTTTCACCAAGGCTGCTCCAGCTGCTCCTGGTGCATACCAAGCAGAAGTGCCAATGAGTTTCGTGAGGGTCGCGCCGCCAACCATTGTATCTGCAACAATTTTTTGTTGTTGTTCTTCAGTAAGAAATTGAGAAACTGGAATGCTGTTCCAGGTTGCTTTGCTGATCAGTGGAATCATGGTTGTATCTCCATGTCCGCCGATAACAATTGCATTCAAATCACCCGCACTGCATCCAAGATGTTGTGTCAATTGATATTTGAATCTGCTGCTGTCCAGTGTTCCGCCCATTCCAATGATTCTTTGTTTTGGCAATCCGGTTGATTTCAGTGCCAAATAGGTCATGGTATCCATCGGATTGCTGATCACGATGATGATGGTATTGGGTGAATATTTCAAAACATTTTCACATACTGTTTTAACGATGCCTGCATTTGTTCCGATCAATTCCTCTCTAGTCATGCCTGGTTTCCTTGGGATACCAGAAGTAATCACCACTACGTCGCTGTTGGCAGTTTTTGCATAATCATTGGTAGATCCTGTAATGATCGTATCAAACCCCAACAACGCTGCAGTTTGCTGCATGTCCTGCGCCTTGCCTTCTGCCAATCCTTCTTTGATATCCAATAAAACGAGATCAGTACAAATGCCTGCTCTGGCAATGTTGTCTGCGCAGGTAGCACCAACGGCCCCGGCTCCAATGACAGTAACTTTCATAGAGTATAATTTATGTGTTGAGTGATGATTTGCGCGGCAAAGGTAGGGTGTTATTTCACAAATTGGTTTACCTTTGCCGCCTTAAAATGCAATTATGGCAAATACTTCTGATATCTCAAGGGGCATGATTTTAAAGCTCGACGGCAGTCTCTACACGGTGATTGAATTTGGCGAAAACAAGACCGCCCGTGCAGCTGCAAAGGTTTGGGCAAAGCTCAAGGGGGTCGACAACAACAGATCCATCGAAAAAACCTGGAACAGTGGAGATACCATTTATCCTGTTAGGGTTGAAAGGAAGAGCTATCAATTCCTATACAAGGATGACACCGGATATAATTTCATGGACAATGAAACTTTCGAACAAATTGCTGTGGCTGAGACCCTGGTTGATGCACCCCAGTTTTTGACGGAGGATCAGGAAGTTTCAGTTCTGATCAATACAGAAACAGAACTACCTATGAGCGTTGAACTGCCTGACAAGGTGGTGTCGAAAGTTACTTATTCCGAGCCCGGACTCAGAGGCGATACAGCAACACGCACCCTGAAGCCAGCAACCGTGGCAACAGGAGCAACCGTCATGGTTCCTCTGTTCGTGAATGAGGGAGATGTTATTCGTATCAACACCAAAACCGGAGAATACATTGAAAGAGTAAAAGAGTAATTTTTTGCTTTTTTTCGTCGATTTTAGACATTTTTGCCCCTTTTTTAAACAAAAAAGGGGCATTTTAAATAAAAATCGGGCATAATTTAATTTGGCCAATTTTCATTTTTACCCCACCTTTACCGTCCGTTAGTGACAAAAAAATCATTACAAATGGACCTAAAACAGATTCAGGATCTCGTAAAGATGGTAAATAAGTCTAATATCAGTGAGCTCTCCATTGAGGAAAAGGATATCAAGATTACCATCAAACAAAAAGAGGATAAATATGTAACCGGCGTTCCAATGCAGCAGACACAAGCAGCACCTGCACCTGTTGCAATTGCATCACCTGCTCCTTCGGCAGCTGCTCCTGCTGCAAAGCCTGCTGCTCCAGTTGCAGCTGATAATCTTTTGACCATCAAGAGTCCGATGATCGGAACTTTTTACAGAAGGCCTTCGCCCGACAAACCCAATTTTGTAGAGGAGGGTGATGAAGTGAAAAATGGCAAAGTGGTGTGCATCATTGAAGCCATGAAACTGTTCAACGAAATCGAAAGCGAAATCAGTGGAAGGGTGGTGAAAATCCTGGTGGAAGATTCTACACCAGTTGAATACGATCAGCCCCTATTCCTTGTAGAACCTATCTAGTCAATTGCATGGATACATGCATTTTTTTCATTTAAATCTGTGGCATGACCAAAGATTCGAAGAGTACATTCAAAAAAATATTGATTGCAAACAGAGGTGAAATTGCCCTGAGGGTTATCAGAACCTGTCGTGAAATGGGTATAAAAACTGTAGCTGTTTATTCTACAGCAGATAAAGACAGTTTGCATGTGAAGTTTGCAGATGAGGCTGTATGCATTGGACGACCTTCCAGTTCAGAATCATATTTGAACATTCCTCATCTCATGGCTGCCATGGAAATTACCAATGCGGACGCAGTACACCCTGGGTATGGATTTCTGGCAGAGAATGCAAAGTTTGCCGAGATATGCGGTGAACATGGAGTAAAGTTTATTGGTCCCACGCCCGAACAAATCAGATGCATGGGCGACAAAATAACTGCAAAGGAAACCATGGTCAAAGCTGGCGTTCCTGTTGTCCCTGGAAGCGGAGGATTGCTGGGGAGTGTCGAGGAAGCAAAACAAATTGCAAAAGAGATTGGTTATCCGGTTATCCTGAAAGCTACTGCCGGTGGGGGTGGAAAAGGCATGCGGGTTGTTTGGGAAGAAGCTGAAATCGAAAAGGCATACAATACTGCGAAAGCGGAAGCATTGGCTTCTTTTAAAAACGACGGTGTCTACATGGAAAAATTTGTAGAGGAACCTCGTCACATTGAAATACAAGTAGCAGGTGACCGCTATGGAAAAGTTTGTCACATGAGTGAAAGAGATTGTTCCATTCAGCGCCGGCACCAAAAGTTGGTTGAAGAATCTCCCTCACCTTTTATGACGGATGATCTTCGTCAACGCATGGGAGATGCTGCAGTAAAAGCTGCTCAAGCCATTGGATACGAGAGTGTGGGAACGATTGAATTTCTGGTTGACAAACACAGAAATTTTTACTTCATGGAAATGAATACCAGGATCCAGGTGGAACATTGCGTTACAGAAGAAGTAACCAATTTTGATTTGATCAAAGAACAAATCAAAATCGCTGCCGGTGAGCCGATATCAGGAAAAAATTATTATCCTGATATGCATGCCATTGAATGCAGGATCAATGCAGAAGATCCCTACAATGATTTCAGACCCAGTCCGGGTAAGATTACTGTATTGCATCAGCCTGGCGGGCATGGTATTCGCATTGATTCACATGTATACGCGGGATATGTAATTCCTCCATTTTATGATTCAATGATTGCAAAAATCATTGCAGTTGCCAGAACCCGCAAAGAGGCCATCGATACCATGAGCAGGGCCTTGAGTGAGTATGTCATTGAAGGAGTAAAGACAACCATTCCATTCCATCAGCAGTTGATGAGAAATGAGGACTTCATCAAAGGAAATTTCACAACCAAATTCTTTGATACTTTTAAAATCCAATAACAAGGGTAATAAATGCATAAAAATAAAAGCCTCCCCAATGGGAGGCTTTTTGTTTGCGTGCCAGAAACACTTGTTTGCTTATCTCAAGAACAAAAGTTCTCGGTATTTTGGAAGCTCCCACTCTGAATCGTCTACCAACAATTCCAATTTGTCTACATGGTAACGAATTTGATCGAAGAATGGTTTTACGTTATCGCAATAAGCAATTGCTTTTTCTCTAGAGCTCGATAAAGCATTTGCTGCTTTTCTGGCTTCAGTCATTTCCTCTGTTAGCAATTGCGCCTTGTTGATATGTTCTGAAATTTCACTCAATACATCCAACTGCGCTTTGTATGCTTCTGGTTTGAGGCCAACTTCTTTCAATCCTTTGATATTTTCTATCAATACATTTTGATATCGAATAGCAGCAGGGAGAATATGATTGCCTGTCAGGTCGCCGATGACACGACCCTCGATCTGAACATACTTGATGTATTTTTCCAGTTCAATTTCGTGACGGGCTTCCAATTCCACATGCGACAATACTTTGTGTTTTTCAAACAACTCTTTTGCTTTCTTGGTTGTCAATGAATCCAATGCAAGCGGAGTGGTTTTCAAATTGGGTAAACCGCGCTTCGCAGCTTCCTTCTGCCACTCTTCGCTGTAACCATCACCCTCAAACAAAACTTTCTTGGAAGCTTTGATGTAATTTTTGATTACGTGCATGATGGCAACTTCTTTCTTGTCACCTTTCTCTATCAATGCATCTACCTCATTTTTGAAAGAGGTCAATGTTTCAGTCATGATGGTATTCAATACGGTCATGTTGTAACCGCAGTTGGCAGAAGATCCCACTGCACGGAATTCAAATTTGTTTCCAGTGAATGCGAAGGGAGATGTTCTGTTTCTGTCTGTATTATCCAGCAACAATTCAGGAATGTTTTTGTGGATATCCAGTTTGAGCATGACTTCATCCTGCTCATCAAATTTATCGCCCACTCTTGTCTCCACTTCATTGAGCACCTTGGTGAGGAATTGTCCAATGTAAGCAGAAATGATGGCTGGAGGTGCTTCGTTGGCACCCAAACGATGATCGTTGCCTGCAGATGCGATGGCTGCTCTCAATAAATCCGCATGATCGTGCACAGCTTTGATGGTGTTTACAAAGAATGCAAGGAACATCAGGTTGGTCTTGGGTGTTTTACCCGGCGCCAACAAGTTGATGCCTGTATCTGTTGCCATGCTCCAGTTATTGTGCTTGCCGCTTCCGTTGATGCCGGCAAATGGTTTCTCATGCAAGAGCACACGCAACTTGTGCTTCTTGGCCACTTTCGCCATGACATCCATCAGCAGTGTATTGTGGTCAACTGCCAGGTTCAATTCTTCAAATATGGGTGCACATTCGAACTGTGATGGGGCTACTTCATTGTGTCTCGTGCGCAAAGGAATTCCCAGTCGGTATGATTCATATTCGAAATCTCTCATGAATGCATATACGCGTTCAGGTATCGCACCAAAATAGTGATCCTCCAGCTGCTGACCTTTTGCGGGAGCATGTCCGAAGACAGTTCTGCCTGTCATGATCAGATCCGGACGAGCATTGGCGAGTCCCTCATCAACCAAAAAATATTCCTGTTCCCATCCCAGTGTAGCAGTGACTTTTCCAACTGATTTGTCGAAGTAGTGACAAACATCCACTGCAGCTTTGTTCAAAGCTTCAATTGATTTCAACAGTGGTGCTTTGTAATCCAGGCATTCACCGGTATATGAAACAAATATGGTTGGAATGCAAAGTGTGAGTCCCTGTCCAATGTTCATGATGAAGGCAGGAGAAGTTGGATCCCAAGCAGTATATCCGCGGGCTTCGAAAGTGGCACGCAATCCCCCACTTGGAAAGGAAGATGCATCTGGCTCTTGTTGGGTCAATGCATTTCCATCAAACTCCTCAATAGCAGAACCATCTGATTTCAAGGTAAAAAATGAATCATGTTTTTCCGCTGAAGTGCCGGTAAGAGGTTGGAACCAGTGTGTATAGTGTGTAACACCCTTGCTCTGTGCCCACTGCCTCATCCCTGCTGCAATCTGATTCGCAATGGTTCTGTCTATTTTTTGTCCAGACTTGATGGAACTGACGAGTCCCTTGTATGCCTCGTCGTTGACATATTCTCTCGCGATTTTCAACGTGAAAACGTTCTCACCAAATATGGGAGTGACTTTAGATGGACTCTCAACATGTACCTCGTCCTTCACAGAAGTGAGGTTGTCAATTGCTTTGAAACGTAATGATTGCATATGAAATAATTTGAAGGCACAAAAGTCGCCAAATTCACCCTCCCACACAAAAAAAATATAAAAATCCCCAAAAAAGGAAGTCAAATTGTTAATAAAACGAATATTCAAGGTAGTTAAGTGATCGTAAATGATTGATTTTATGCCGAATAATTCATATATAAAAATATATAATGTGAAAGCTTTGTAGATTATATCTTCGTCAACTTTGGATAAATTTGCGACTTCAATCGAAACATGGAAACAACTGTAGATACCGCCAAGCAACTCGGACTCCTTCCCGACGAATTTGAAAGCATCAAACGCATCCTCCACCGAACGCCAAACTTCAATGAACTGGCTGCTTATTCAGTCATGTGGAGTGAGCATTGCAGTTATAAAAATTCCATCAAATGGTTGAAAACACTTCCCCGTGATGGTAGCAAATTATTGGTGAAGGCAGGTGAAGAAAACGCTGGACTCGCTGATATAGGAGATGGATATGGAGTTGTTTTCAAAATAGAATCACACAATCATCCATCCGCCATTGAACCTTTCCAGGGTGCTGCAACAGGTGTAGGTGGCATTCACCGTGATATTTTCACAATGGGTGCGCGTCCCATTGCCGCTCTCAATTCATTGAGATTCGGAAACATTGCTGATCCCAAAACAAGGCATTTGTTGAAAGGAGTTGTTGAAGGCATTGGTCATTATGGAAACTGTTTCGGTGTTCCAACGGTTGGTGGTGAAGTGTATTTTGAAAACTGTTACCATACCAATCCCCTTGTCAATGCAATGAGTGTGGGTATTGTGAAAGTGGGACAAACAGTCAGCGCCACTGCGGAGGGAGAAGGAAATCCTGTTTTCATTGTAGGATCTGCTACAGGCAAAGACGGCATTGGTGGTGCATCTTTTGCATCTGCTGATATTACTGCAGACAGTGCACAAGATCTTCCTGCTGTTCAAGTGGGCGATCCATTCCAAGAAAAGAAATTGCTGGAAGCTTGTTTGGAGTTGATTCCGAAAGGTGCATTGGTGGGTATGCAGGACATGGGTGCTGCTGGTATTATTTGTTCAACTGCTGAAACAAGTGCGAAAGGTGGCGTTGGCATGGTGATACACCTTGATAAGGTACCGATGCGTCAGCAAAACATGAAAGCATGGGAGCTGCTGCTGAGTGAAAGCCAGGAACGCATGTTGATGATAGTAAAAAAAGGAAGAGAGAAAGAAGTCCTGGAGGTATTTGAGAAGTGGGACCTGCCTTGTTCTGAAATCGGACATGTAACAAAGGATGGCTTGCTCAAATTTTATATGAATGGAACATTGGAGGCTGAGTTGCCGGCAGAAAGTTTGGTACTTGGAGGAGGTGCACCAGTTTACGAAAGGGCATTTGAAACACCTGCTTATTTTGAAAAAATCAATTCTTTTGATGCATCCACTGTTTCGGTTCCCAAGGACCTTAAAAAAATTGCAGAGCAACTGATTGAAATCCCCAACATCGTCAATAAAAAGTGGATATACAATCAATACGACAGCATGGTGGGGACAGGAAATACCTCTACCAATCAACCAAGCGATGCGGCAGTGGTATTGGTAAAAGAAACAGGCAAGGCATTGGCTGTTACAACCGATTGCAACAGCAGATACGTGCATGCAGATCCTTACAAAGGAGCAATGATTGCTGTGAGTGAGGCGGCCAGAAATATTGTATGCAGTGGCGGAACACCACTTGGGGTAACGAACTGTCTGAACTTTGGAAATCCCTATGATCCTCAAGTATACTATCAATTTGTAAATGCCATCAAGGGCATGGGGGATGCATGTAAAAAGTTTGATACTCCTGTCACTGGGGGAAATGTAAGTTTCTATAACCAGAATCCTGATGGAGCAGTTTATCCAACTCCGACGATAGGGATGGTTGGTTTACTAGATAGCTTGAATGATAAAATGACACTGGGTTTCAAAAAAGAAGGAGATCTGATTTATTTGATCGGGAAATCAACCAACGATATCAACTCTTCTGAGTACCTACATAAAATCCTCAATATCGAATTTTCTCCAACACCTTATTTTGAATTGGATGAAGAGTTTCAAATGCAAGAGGCGGTGCTAAAACTGATCAAATCAACATTGATCCAATCTGCTCACGATATCAGCGAAGGCGGTTTGTTTATTACATTGTTGGAGTCTGGATTTGTGAATGACCTTGGATTTGAAGTTCATCAATCCAATCGAGAAATCAGAAAAGATGCATTTTGGTTCGGTGAATCTCAAAGCAGGGTGGTCATATCGGTAGCTCAAGATCAAAAAGAAAAATTCGAAACGACCATGAAGTCTACTAAAGTACCTTTTGAACAACTTGGAAAAGTTAAAGGAAAAGAAGTGAGCATCAATGGTGAAAACTGGGGTTTACTGTCAGGGTGGAGAAAGACCTACGATGAGAAAATTTCATCTTTGATGAATTAAACACAGGGTTTTTCGACTTATCCACATCATATATCTATTTTTTTCAAAGCCTTAAAATAATGGTAACTTCGTATGACCTCCGAAAGTTCCCCACTATCCCTTTCTGACGGTCTTATTATATGACCAAGTATATATTTGTTACCGGAGGCGTTACATCATCATTGGGTAAAGGAATTGTTGCTGCATCTCTTGCAAAACTTTTGCAGGCCAGAGGCTTTAAAGTCACCATACAAAAATTCGATCCATACATCAATGTCGATCCCGGTACCCTCAATCCATATGAACATGGTGAATGTTATGTAACCGAGGATGGAGCTGAGACTGATCTTGATTTGGGACATTATGAAAGGTTTCTGAACATATTTACAACACAGGCAAACAACGTAACCACAGGCAGGATTTACCAATCCGTCATCAACAAAGAAAGGGAAGGTGCTTACCTCGGGAAAACTGTTCAGGTCATCCCCCATATCACCGATGAAATCAAGAGGAGAATGCAGTTGCTCTCTGAATCCGGTTATGATATCATCATCACTGAGATTGGAGGTACGGTAGGCGACATAGAAAGTTTACCCTTTATAGAGGCGGTCCGTCAATTGCAATGGGAATTGCCAGAAGGTGATTGCCTTGTTGTGCACCTGACCCTTGTCCCATATTTAAAAGCAGCAAAAGAGCTCAAGACTAAGCCAACGCAACACAGTGTAAAGATGATGAGTGAGAACGGAGTGCATCCAGACATCATTGTATGCAGAACCGAGCAGCCTCTTTCCAATGAACTGAAATCCAAAATTGCACTCTTCTGCAACGTCAAAACAGATTCAGTAATTGAAGCTGCAGATGCTAGCAGTATTTACGAAGTACCATTGTTGATGCAGGAACAACATCTCGATGAAATCTGTTTGAAAAAACTCAATATCACCTGGTTTCCTGAACCTGATCTCAATGCGTGGAAAGGATTTTTAACCAAATTGAAAAATCCAAAATCAACTGTAACAATCGGGCTCATTGGTAAATACATCGAGCTACAAGATGCATATAAATCAATACTTGAAGCCTTCATTCACGCAGGTGCCATGAATCAAGTCAAGGTATTGGTGCAGGATATTCACAGTGAATCCATCAACAAAGAAAACCTTGTTTCAAAATTGGAAGGACTGCATGGCTTGCTTGTGGCACCTGGATTCGGACACAGGGGAATTGATGGAAAAATTTTAGCCGTGCAATATGCACGTGAAAAACAATTGCCGTTTTTTTGAATTTGTTTGGGCATGCAAATGTCGGTCATAGAGTTTGCGAGAAATGTTGCCGGTATTACAAATGCGCATTCCACAGAAATGAATGCGAATACCTCTGATCCGGTGATTGATTTGATGGAAGAACAAAAATCCATCACCAACAAAGGGGGAACCATGCGATTGGGTTCATACCCTTGCAAATTGTCAAAGGATAGTTTGGCATACAAAATATATGGGTCGGAGATGATAACCGAGCGTCACCGTCATCGCTGGGAATTCAACAATAAATACCTGGATCAATTGAAGGCAGCCGGACTGAAACCGAGCGGCATCAATCCGGAAACAAACCTGGTTGAGATCGTAGAAATCCCCTCGCATCCATTTTTCATCGGCGTTCAATATCATCCGGAATTGAAAAGTACTGTTGAAAATCCACATCCCATTTTTGTACATTTCATCAAGGCTGCCAAAGAGTTTGCTCAGCAAAAGGGCAAGAAAGGAAAGCTGGAGGGTCAGCTGAACTGATCATCCTTTCAACCAACATAAAACCTTAGCTTTGCCCTTCAATTTTAACAGAGATGAAATTTGATAAGAATTCTGTCATAGGCATCACTTTGCTGGCTTTCCTCTTCATTGGTTATTTCTATTTTACCCGTCAGGGTCAAATAGAATTGGAAGCCAAGCAAAAGCGCGTGGCAGATTCACTTGCAGCCCTGCAACCTCCTACAGATAAAATTCCGGTTACCATTGATACGATCGGATCTCAGGCTGCTCCAGAGCAAGCAGCTGCAGTGGGTTCTATGATTCAAAAGGGAAATGCTGTTGAATCCAACCATACATTGGAAAATGAGCTAGTGAAAATTACATTTACCAACAAAGGTGGAAGACCCAGTTCGGTGGAATTGAAAAAGTACAAATCAGCCGACAGCAATGCGGTTAAACTCATTGCATCTTCGTTCAATAAAATATCTTATCTCATCAATACCGCAAGCAATGAAACTGCTTCGACGGATGATTTGTATTTTGAAGCTGGAGAGGCAATTAAGCAAGCTGATGGTTCATCGTCTCTTTCATTTTCCCTGCGTGATTCAAGCGGAAAGTCAATCGTTCATCAATACACGCTCAAATCAAATGCCTACTCCCTTCTATGGGATCTGCAGGTAAAGGGAGCAGAGAAATTATTTACGCAAAACAAAATCAATTTGGTCTGGCAGGTGCAGGCGGATCAACAGGAGTTGGATATTCAAACAGAGAAAAGAGAAACGCAACTCGGACTCTATGACGAGAATGGCTATGATTACTTTACCATGAGCGACGGGCTCAATAAAAGTTGGGAGTCTGGATTGAAATGGTTATCCATCAAACAGAAATTTTTTAATACAACTTTGATAGCAGATCAGGGATTCAGTCACGTTGATATCAATTGCAAGATGCCGAATGATTCCCTGAAAATAGTTTCTCAGTCCGTTGCCAACATGCAAGTCAACCTCCCTGCAACGTCTGCCACCAATTTGTCCTTTACCTATTTCATGGGACCAAATGACTACCAGATCCTCAAGGCACAAAACATTGAACTTGAGAACATCGTCAACCTCGGACAGGGAGTGTATGCATTTGTGAAATACATCAACAGGTGGATTGTGATGCCCGTATTTGATTTTATTCAGAAGTATGCTTTGAATTATGGACTGGCCATTGCATTGCTCACGATCTTTATTCGCTTGCTGACCTATCCGTTGATCTATTCATCGTATGTAAGCGGCGCAAAGATGAAAGCATTGCGTCCGGAGTTGGACGCCATCAAAGCAAAATATGAAGGTGATCAACAGGCATTCAGCATGGAGCAGATGAAGCTTTACCGTACTGCCGGAGTGAATCCATTGGGGGGCTGTATTCCCGGATTGATGCAGATCCCTATCTTCTTTGCATTGTATGCATACTTCAATGCAAACATTGATCTGCGGGGCGTTTCATTCTGGTGGTCCAACGACCTGTCTTCTTTTGATGCTATTTTCAAATGGGGATTCAGCATACCTGGCTTGGGAAGCCATCTTTCTTTGTTTACCATACTTGCAGTGGTTACCAACCTGTTGATTGCATTGTACAGCATGAACTCAACGCCAGATCCTGGAAACCCAGCATTGAAATACATGCCCTACATCTTCCCTGTGATGTTGTTGGGTATTTTCAACGGACTCCCTTCTGCCTTGACTTGGTATTATACAGTTTCCAATATCATTACATTGGTCATGCAATTTGCTATACAGAATTACATTATCGATCATGGTAAAATACTGGCTGAGATTGAAGCCAACAAGAAGAAGCCCAAAGAGAAATCCAAATGGCAGGAAAGATTTGAGCAGATGCAGGAAACACAAAAGAAGGTGAATGCCATGAAAGAAAAAACTTCAAAGAAAAAATAATGCGCATCCTGCTGTTGCCACTCGCATGGTTGATTTCAAGCTTTGGCTACGGACAAAAATTTTTTTCCGAGGGTACCATCACTTATGCTGTTCAGACAACAGTGGATGGTAAATCAATTGCAGATGGCGTCTTTTCGGTTCAACAGATCAAAGGTTCATTCACGCGCGTTGAACTGAAGAGTCCACTTGGCAAAAACATCACCCTGTTCAACGCGCGTGATGAGGAGGGGGCTATGCTGCAGGAATTCGGATCCCAGAAAATAATGATTCCAATTACAAGAGAAAATCTCGAAGAACGCAATGCCAAATACCAAAACATTGTATTTACCACGGGCACCTCATCCAAGAAAATACTTGATTACACCTGTAGCAATGCAAGCACGGTATTGGCTGATGGTACAGTCATTGAAGTGTTTTATGCAAAAGAATTGGTGACAGACAATGTGGGAATTGGATTTCAATTTGGAAAACTACCCGGACTCGCATTGGAGTTTACATCCATTTCAGGCAACAGGGCTGTGAAGTACTCAGCTACTTCCATTAGTTTTGAACCGGTGCCTGTTCAAAATTTTGATTTACCATCATCCGGATACAGGGTGATGAGTTTTGAAGAAAGCAAGAAAAAGAAATAAAATTAATGTTGGGGTTTGGTGGGTGTTTTGAATTTGTTCAAAACAACTCTGTTCTTGTAAGGAATGATGTAGGTAACATTTCCTTTTTGATAGGTGATCACATTGTTGAACATCACCATATTTCCATGTCTTTTGTAACCAAAGGCTTTGTTGTCTCTGTAAGAAAAACCATCCCTCAAAGAGAGAGAAAGATGTTTCTTCATGTTAGAGAAACTGGACTTGGATGATTTTGATTTCATCACAATGCCGTCAATGGCATATACCGTTGCGGAAATGGTGAAAACCATCACCATTGTACTGGCTATGCGCAGGATTTTGTTGAACAATATGTTGTAAGGTTGCAACATGTTAACAAAATTAACATATTTAATTCATTTTGGTTCGGTTATTCCGTATGATTTACGAAATGGTAATGTTGAAAAAAAGTTATCCACCTAACTGATTCAGAATCAAATCATTTACAGTAAATTAGGTAAAATCTCTTCATGAGCATGGGTCCGCATTTACCCGAACAGGACGACATCAAGGAGCTGCTCCAGCTTTATGAAAAAATAAAGACGGGGAAGGGAGGTGGATTCCTCAGTGAGGAGTCATTTGAACGCATCATAGACTATTTCGACGACCAAGATGCACTCCCCAAGGCCATGGAGGCAGCCGATCATGGCATTGCACAGTTTCCATTTTCATCTTCCTTGCTTATAAAAAAAGCGGACTTGCTGATTGCAACCAGGCATTATAAAAAAGCCTTGTCTATTTTAGACAAAGCTGAAATCCTAGACAGCAATGACATAGACATTTGTATTTTAAGAACCGATGCATATCTGGCCCTGGATATGCAGGAACATGCAGTGGAGATCCTGGAAGATGCCATTCAACGATTTGAAGGGGAAGACAGAATTGACCTGCTTTTTGAATTGGCAGATGTATATGATGATTACGAAGTATTTGAAAAAATATTTGATTGTCTCAAACTCATTTTGGAATACGAGCCCAACAATGAAGAGGCACTGTACAAAATATGTTTCTGGACTGATTTCACAGGAAGAAATGAGGAGAGCATCAAACTCCATAAAAAAATCATAGAAGAACATCCTTACAATGATCTTGCCTGGTTCAATCTGGCTGCTGCTTACCAGGGTTTAAGGTTGTATGAAAAAGCAATTGATGCTTATCAATATGCAATCGTCATCAATGAAAAATTTGATTATGCATACCGCAACATGGCAGATGCACTGATGCGGCTACATCGTTACAAAGAGGCGATTGAAAGTTTGGAAAAAGTGATTGAGCTATCTCGTCCGGAGGATCTGATCTACCAGGCAATCGGACACTGCTACGACAAGGTGAAGAATTATGCACAGGCACGATTCTATTTCCGCAAGGCCTCACACTTGAATCCAGATGAACCCAAACTTTACGAAAAAATTGCACATACCTATATCAAAGAATCCAAGTTTCAGCAGGCTATCAAGTATCTGGAGATGGCGCTCAAGATCAAACGACTGGAACCTGATTTCAACTTTATGATGGGGGAATGCCACCTTAAAACCAGTAATTTCAAGGAAGCCGTCCACTATTTTCTAACCGTCGTTCAATACAAACCCAGAAACATCAAGGGATGGGAAGCATTGATCAGAACACTTTTTGATAACAGGCAATTCAGCGAAGCCGACAAACAAATTCAACTGGCGCGCAACAAGGCAGGAGAAAAATCCATTTTTGATTTTTATGAGAGTGCAGTCATGTTGGCACTTGGAAATGTCAAAGAAGGCATTGTAATGTTGGAATCATCCCTCGAAAACCACCCCAAGCAGCTCAAGCAATTTTTGAAACTTTTTCCATCTGCAGTGCAGTATCCACAAGTGGTTGAGTTGATCCTGAAACACAAGCGGAGAAGACGCCTATAATCCTACCATTTTAGTATGGCAATTCGTGCGAGGTTTTGTAACTTTGCAGCAGATTATCACGCACATGAATTTCAATCTCACACAAATGCCTGATAGGCTTTCAAAGCCAAGAAAAGAGGGCATCACCATGGTTATGGACAAGGGACTTTCTCTCGAGGAAGCCAAACAATTCATTGAGAATGCTGTACCACATGTAGATATCGTAAAACTTGGTTTTGGCACTGCATATGTAACTCCAAAACTCAGGGAAAAGATCGACCTCTACCAGTCAAACGGCATCCCCGTTTATTTTGGCGGCACCTTGATGGAAGCATTCCTGATCCGCAATCAGTTCAATGAATATATTTCTTTGTGCAAGGATTACGGTATTCAATACATGGAAGTAAGTGATGGCTCCATCACCATTCCCCATGCTGAAAAATGCGGATACATCGAAAAGTTGAGCACCATCGGAACTGTATTGAGTGAAGTGGGAAGCAAAGATGCTGCACATATCATACCGCCGTATAAGTGGATCGAATTGATGAGTGCGGAATTGAGCGCGGGTGCCTCATGGGTAATTGCTGAAGCTCGCGAGGCAGGCAATGTGGGAATTTACAGAGGAAGCGGGGAGGTGCGCGAGGGACTCGTACAGGAAATATTGACCAAGATTCCGGGAGAAAAAATATTGTGGGAAGCTCCCCAAAAAGCGCAGCAATTGTACTTTATTGAATTGCTGGGTACAAATGTAAATCTCGGCAACATTGCTCCAAGTGAAATCATTGCGCTGGAAGCAATGCGCGTGGGTCTCCGTGGAGATACCTTTCATTTATTTTTGAATAAGTAGAAGTTGATGAAGACCTACGGCTTGATAGGGTTTCCATTGACGCATTCTTTTTCAAAAAAATATTTCACTGACAAATTTCAACGAGAAGAACGCACTGATTGTATTTATCAGAATTTTCCATTGGAAAAAATTGATGAAGTTGAACAGCTGTTTGCATCCAATCCAGATTTGGCGGGATTGAATATTACCATTCCTTACAAAGAAGTTATTTTACCTTATCTGGATGAATGCACGGAAGTGGTAAAAGAAACAGGTGCATGCAATTGCATCAGGATTATAAATGGAAAGAAAATCGGTTATAATACGGATGTAATTGGATTTGGAACTTCATTGGATACACAATTGAAAAGTTCACATCAAAAAGCACTGGTATTAGGAACAGGCGGTGCAGCCAAGGCAGTTTGTTATGCTTTGAAGTTGCGCAATATTTCTTATCTGCAGATCAGCCGAAATCCGGAAAACAGCAATGAAATAGCATACAGTGAAATTGACAAAGAACTATTGCAATCACATACGCTCATCATCAATACAACTCCATTGGGAATGTATCCGAATACAGATGCTTGTCCAGCAATTCCTTACGAACATCTCACTGAGAATCATTACCTGTTTGATCTGGTATACAATCCAGCACTCACCTTGTTTCTACAGAAGGGAATGGCAGCTGGCGCAGTCGTAAAAAATGGAACCGATATGCTTGCAATTCAGGCAGAAGCTTCCTGGGAAATTTGGAATTCATGATGGGCGATTGCCTTTTTCGCAATTTTCAAGAATGGCTCTCATAGCCGGGTTGATCGATTTCACTTTTCTTTCCTGATAATCAAAGCAAACCATCTTGGTTTCTATTTGTGCAGCAGTAAGCAATTTGTTTTCTCTTTCAACCTCTATGGAGTAATAACATCCAAAGCTTGCTCTTCCAATATTTCCAATGGACAAATGAATGGTGATTGCATCTCTGAAAAAAAGTTCATGAAAATATTCCAATGTTGCTTCAGCCAATACCAATCCGTAATCACCGAATTTCATTTCAGAACATCCGATGGTTTCTAAAAAACGCAACCTGGTTTCTTGTGCAAACAGCAAATAGCGTTCGTTTCCTGCATGTCCACCGTAATTGATGTCTCCAATTTGAACAGTCATTGAAGTTTGAAAGCAGGGGGGTGATGGAATGTTGATGTTGTTTTTTCTCATGAAGTCAGGCAATGGTTTTTAAAAATGCATTCATTTGATCAACTGCTTTTTTCCGGTGACTGATCGCTGATTTCACATCCAGTCCCAATATTGCGAATGTCTGATCATATCCATCCGGAATAAACAAGGGATCATATCCAAAACCGCCCGTCCCACTGGGTTTAAGTGCAATTTTCCCGCTGCAGGTGCCTTCAAATAGATATTCATTTCCATCTATGATCAGTGAAATGACAGTCTTGAAAACGGCGTTTCTGTTGCTTATGTTTTTCATGTTGTGCAAAAGCAGTGCATTGTTCTGTGTTGCATCAGACGTATCACCTGCGTATCTGGCTGATTTTACACCAGGAGCCCCATTCAACCCTTCCACTTCCAGTCCGCTGTCTTCTGAAAAACAATCTTTGCCCGTCAATTGAAAAATAACCGATGATTTTTCAGATGCATTTTTTGCAAGCGTTTCATGTGGCTCAGGAATATCAATTTCGATGCCTGCCTCTTTCAAAGTGATGATGTCAAATCGGTTGTTGAGCAGTGCCCTGATTTCATCTGCTTTGTGGCGATTGTTGGATGCAAAAATCAACTGTTTCATGCAATGAAAATTTGCTTGAGGCAGTTCCACAATTTCACTTTCAACGATTTGTCTCCTATCATTTCCTCCAATGAAGGCGATGCAACAAATTGGATATTATCGACTTTCTGTATTTGAAAAGGTGGGAAGTTGATCGGCAGTCCGAATGCTGCAGGGGCAATCCCAAACAATATGATGTTTGACGTAACATAATGCTCCTTGATGAATTGCAGGTCTGTCGCGTTCTCCTTGTCAGTATACAGGACAGCTGCATTGGAGTTGTCAAGTTTGCAGGCGGTTAAAATACCGTTCAGCAATTCATGGGCTTCTTTTTCAATCGTGTCGTTTGATGGTGCTGCAACGATTACTGCACGCATTGCTTTTTTTTCTTTTGCAGCAGTCGGCATGGACGCATCGATCAACACATCCTTGTACAATGCAGAGAGGAGGGAAACGGGTATTTTAACTTTTTCTACTTGATCCATCTGTTTGGTTTCCTTTGCCGTTGGCAGTTGTTTTTGTTTCTTTGCAAAAATATTTTTTATGCAGAAGGGTGCAATAAAGGTAACAAAAGCGGCGACATCGAAATGGTCTTCAACCGATTTCAACAATCTTCCATTCGGTAAATTGTTTACTGATCATATGTTGATTGCAGAGTACAAAGATGGAGCCTGGGGTGATCCTGAAATCCTGCCTTATGGTCCACTGCATTTTGACCCCTCACTTGCAACCTTGCATTACGGACAGTCGATCTTTGAAGGTATCAAAGCATTTCGCAGGAAAGATGGCAGTGCCGCTATTTTCAGGCCCTATGAAAATTTGAAAAGATTCAACAAGTCTGCCCATCGCATGGCCATGCCTGATGTGCCCGAGTTTCATTTCATCGAGGGAATGAAACAGTTGTTGGCTTTGGAGGACAAGTGGATTCCCAATGCAGATGATCATTCCATGTATATACGTCCTTTTATGTTTGGGACTGATGAAGTGATTGGCGTGGGACCCTCATCCAAATATTATTTTATTATCATTTTGAGTCCGGTTGGACCATATTTCTCCAAGCCTTTGAATATATATGTGGAAGAGCAATATGTGAGAGCTGCACCTGGTGGTGTGGGTTATGCAAAAACAGCCGGCAATTATGCTGCATCGCTCTACCCTGCAAAACTTGCAAAGGACAAGGGATTTGACCAGATTTTGTGGATGGATGCACAAGAGCACAGGTATGTGCAGGAATGTGGTGCGATGAATGTATTTTTTGTGTTGGATGGAAAACTGATCACGCCCTCATTGGATGCAGGAACCATTTTGGATGGCATCACCAGAAAAAGCATCATAGACCTTGCAAGGTCGTTGGGAAAAACGGTCGAAGAGCGTGATATTTTGATCGATGAATTGGTGGAAGGATACAAGAAGGGGACACTGACGGAGGCATTTGGAGCTGGAACTGCGGTGACGGTCTCCAAAATCGAAGTTTTGCAGTACAAAGAGACCAAGATCAGGCTGGATGCTTCCAAAATGTCTATTGCAGATGAATTGAAGCAAACCATGGCAGCCATCAGGAACGGCTCTGCAGCCGATTCCCTGGGTTGGATGGTCGGCATAAAAGACTGATTTTCCTTCATAAAATTTTGAATCGTGGCTTTGCTTTTTAGAAAAAAGCTCCTACCTTTGCCGTCCCGTTAAAAAAAGGGGTAGCATGCCTACAATTCAACAATTAGTTAGAAAAGGAAGAGAGATCATCAAGGCCAAAAGCAAGTCAAGGGCCCTTGATGCGTGTCCACAGCGCCGTGGTGTTTGCACCAGGGTATACACTACTACACCCAAGAAGCCGAATTCGGCTTTGAGAAAAGTTGCCAAAGTACGTTTGACCAATAAGGTTGAAGTCATTGCATACATTCCGGGTGAAGGTCATAACTTACAGGAGCACTCCATCGTATTGATCAGAGGCGGTCGTGTGAAAGATTTGCCCGGTGTGCGTTATCATATTGTAAGAGGCAGCTTGGATACTGCAGGTGTGAAGGACAGAAAGAAGAGCCGTTCTAAGTATGGCACCAAGCGCGAAAAAGCTAAAAAATAAAACAATCACAAAGAAACCTTAATATAGATGAGGAAGACCAGAGCAAAAAAATTACCACTTGCACCAGATCCAAAGTTCAATGATACTTTGGTAACACGTTTCGTGAACAACGTTATGTGGCAGGGAAAGAAAGGCGCATCTCTCACCATTTTCTACGATTCTTTAGAAAAAGTATCCAAGATGACTGGTGAAGATGGATATGAGATTTGGAGAAAAGCCTTGTCAAACGTAACGCCTGCAGTTGAGGTAAGAAGTCGTCGAATTGGTGGTGCTACCTTCCAGATTCCATCTGAGGTTCGTCCCGATCGGAAAATTTCCCTCAGCATCAAATGGTTGGTCCGTTTTGCCAGGGAGCGCAACGGTCGCAGCATGGCTGACAAGCTTGCGAATGAAATAGTTGCAGCAAGCAAGGGAGAAGGTGGAGCGTACAAAAAGAAAGAAGATACCCATCGCATGGCCGAAGCCAACAAGGCTTTCGCTCACTTCAGGATTTGATCCGAATAGAATAAAATCTTAACAAAAGGGCCGATGCATCGGCCCTTTTTTATTTTCGTTTCTCCCAGTCTTGTACTAACTTTGCACCCGCAAAAACAGCCTTGACAAAGGCTAGAACGAACAAATAAATTAAACAACACACTCAGTCATGGCAGACTTAAAATTTCAACGCAACTTCGGAATTGCCGCACACATCGATGCTGGTAAAACCACTACTACAGAGCGCATCCTGCGTTATACCGGAATGATTCACAAGATTGGTGAGGTGCATGATGGTGCAGCTACAACTGACTGGATGGAGCAGGAGAAAGAGCGTGGTATCACCATTACCTCTGCTGCTGTAAGCTGCCAGTGGAACTTCCCAACTGTACTGGGTAAGGCAACTCCAGATACAAAAAAATATTATTTCAATATCATCGATACTCCAGGTCACGTTGATTTTACGGTTGAGGTGGAACGTTCCATGCGTGTACTGGATGGATTGATTGCCTTGTTCTCAGCAGTGGATGGTGTTGAGCCGCAGTCTGAAACTGTTTGGCGTCAGGCCAACCGTTACAAGGTTCCACGCATTGGATTTGTAAACAAGATGGACAGAAGCGGTGCGGATTTCTTGATGGTGGTGAACCAAGTGAAAGAAATGTTGGGTGCCAAGGCAGTGCCCCTTCAATTGCCCATTGGAGCGGAAGACAATTTCACCGGAGTGGTTGACCTCATCAAAATGAAAGGGATCATTTGGCATATGGAAACAGAAGGAATGACCTTTGATGAAATTCCTGTTCCTGCTGACATGGTGGAGGAAGTTAATCATTGGAGACAAAATCTGATTGAGGCAGTTGCAGAATACGATGACAAATTATTGGAAAAGTTCTTTGACGATCCAAGCTCTATCACTGAAGAAGAAGTACATGAAGCCATTCGCAAAGCAACCATCGATTTGAGCATTGTACCGATGATGTGCGGTTCCTCATTCAAAAACAAAGGCGTACAAACTGCATTGGATGCAGTGTGCAGATATCTACCATCTCCGGTTGACATCGATGCGGTGGAAGGAACCAATCCTGACAACGGAGAAACATTGATCAGAAAGCCTGAAGCGACAGAACCATTTGCTGCACTTGCTTTCAAGATCATGACAGATCCGTTTGTAGGACGATTGGCGTTCTTCCGAGTGTATTCTGGACACCTCGATGCAGGTTCTTACGTGCTGAATGTTAGAAGTGGAAAGAAAGAGCGTATCAGCCGTATCATGAAGATGTTTGCCAACAAACAGAATCCAATTGATTTTATTGAAGCGGGGGATATCGGTGCTGCAGTAGGTTTCAAGGAAATCAAAACAGGAGATACACTTTGCGATGAAAATCATCCCATTGTTTTGGAAAACATGTTTATTCCAGAGCCGGTGATCTCCATTGCAGTCGAGCCAAAAGCACAAGCAGACGTTGATAAGATGGGATTGGCAATTTCTAAATTGGTGGAAGAAGATCCAACCCTGCGTGTAAAAACAGATGAAGAAACAGGGCAAACCATTCTGAGTGGAATGGGTGAATTGCACCTGGAGATCATTGTTGATCGTATGCGCAGAGAATTCAAAGTAGAAGTAAACCAAGGTGCTCCACAGGTTGCTTACAAAGAAGCATTCCAGGCTACCATAGAACACCGCGAGACGTTGAAAAAGCAGTCTGGTGGTCGTGGTAAGTTTGCGGATATTGTATTTGAAATGGGACCTGCAGATGGCGAATGGTTGAAAGAAAATCCAGGTAAGCAAATGCAATTTGTGAATGATATTTTCGGAGGATCTATTCCACGTGAATTCATTCCTGCCATTCAAAAAGGTTTCGAACAATCTATGTCAACCGGTGTGTTGGCCAACTACCCAGTTGAACACATGAAGATCAGGATATTTGACGGAAGCTTTCACCAGGTTGACTCTGATTCCATGTCATTTGAATTGTGTGCCAAATCCGGATTCCGTGAAGCAGCACGCAAAGCAAAGCCCGTATTGTTGGAGCCTATCATGAAAGTGGAAGTGATTACTCCAGAGCAGTACATGGGTGATGTGACAGGCGACTTGAACAGAAGAAGAGGAATGCTGGAGGGTATGGACAGCAGAGCGGGCGCACAGGTAATCAAAGCCAAAGTTCCGTTGAGTGAAATGTTTGGATATGTGACCCAGTTGCGTTCATTGTCATCTGGACGCGCTTCTTCAACCATGGAGTTCTCTCACTACAACCCTGCACCCAACAACATTGCAGAGGAAGTTATCTCGAGGGTGAAAGGGAAAGGAAACTGATATTTCAAATAATTGAAATTCAAATAGTTGAGTCCCGGGATAACCCGGGACTCTTTTTATTTACCCACCTGAAAATTCCCATCAAAATTTATTGCAAATCTTTTGCGTGGAATGCTTTGAATTCTTACCTTTGCATCCCCATTAAAAAATGGGCTATAAACATATGTCACAGCGTATCAGGATAAAATTGCAGTCATACGACCATAACTTGGTTGATAAATCGGCGGAGAAGATTGTTAAAACTGTGCGCAGCACGGGTGCCGTTATAACTGGTCCAATTCCCTTGCCTACGCAAAAGAGAATTTTCACAGTGTTGAAATCTCCGCATGTGAACAAGAAAGCGCGTGAGCAGTTCCAATTGAGCACACACAAGCGTTTGCTTGATATTTATACTTCTTCATCCCGCACGGTAGATGCACTGAGCAAGTTGGATCTTCCAAGTGGTGTGGATGTTGAAATCAAGGCCTGATAAGGGTCAGTCCCGATCCGTCGGGGCACAGTTCTTTACTTTCATCTCCCAATTGATTGCCGTTGGCATGAAAAAAAGGAGCGCTGAAGAAAATTTTATCTCTCTGATGAGAGTTGAAATATAAACAAGCCCTTCGAGGTTTGTTTACTGTCGGTACTTCCCACCAGCAGATGGTAAAAGGGGAAAAGGTCGACAGCAAACTGGGATTGAAGCGAGGTCATACCTCTCTGTCCATTTAACCGAAAAGGGGCAAAAATTAAAAACAATGAAAGGAATTATCGGTAAGAAAATTGGGATGACCAGCATCTTCGGTCCCGATGGCAAGCAAACTGCTTGCACAGTCATCGAAGCAGGTCCTTGTGTAGTAACACAGGTGAAGACAAAGGACAACGATGGCTACACTGCGCTTCAATTGGCATTCGGCGAGAAAGTTGAAAAAAGAGCCAATGCTTCAGAAAAAGGACATTTCTCCAAGTCCTCTTCTACTCCAAAAAGTTTTGTAAAAGAATTCAGGGATTACAGCCTCGAGAAAAATCTCGGCGAATCCATCACATGCGACATTTTCGCTGAAGGTGAAAACGTTGATGTTGTTGGAACTACCAAGGGTAAAGGTTTTCAGGGTGTTGTAAAGCGTCATGGTTTCAGTGGTGTCGGTGAGCAATCACATGGACAGCATGATCGCCAGCGTGCACCAGGTTCGATAGGTAACTCATCTGATGCGTCAAGGGTATTCAAAGGAATGCGCATGGCGGGTCGCATGGGCAATGACCGTGTTAAAGTAAAAGGATTGAAAGTTGTGAAGATTTTCCCAGAGAAAAACTTCATCCTTGTGAGTGGGTCAGTACCCGGTCACAACGGTTCAATCGTATATATTCAGAAATAATTCAACGCATCAACATGCAACTAGAAGTATTATCAATAAAAGGAAGCAAGACAGGCAGAACAGTTGATTTGCCTGAAGAAATATTTGGTGCAGAACCAAACAACCATGTGATCTACCTCGCTGTCAAGCAATTCCTTGCTGCACAGCGCCAGGGTACACACAAGGTAAAGACCCGCGCGGAAGTAAAAGGTGCGAGCAGAAAACTGCACCGCCAGAAAGGCACCGGAGGTTCTCGTAAGGGCAATATCCGCAACCCATTGTACAAAGGTGGTGGTACCATTTTTGGACCTAAGCCACACAGCTACGACATCAAATTGAACCGCCGTGTGAAAGATCTCGCAAAGATCAGCGCACTCAGTTACAAAGGCAAGGAGAACGCAGTATTGGTGGTAGAAGATTTGAAATTGGATGCTCCCAAAACAAGTGTTTTCGCAGCAATGTTGAAGGACTTGAAAGTGAGCGACAAGAAAGCATTGTATCTCATGTCTGCTGTTGAGGAAAATGTTTTTGTGAGCGCAAGAAATATTCCTTCTGTACTGGCAACTCCATTGTCTGATATCAACACATACGATGTGATGAATGCAGATGTGTTGGTGTTGACTGAATCAGCCGCGAAGATGTTTGCAGATTTGGAAGAGGGAGTAGAAGCTTAATTGATTAACAAACGAATTAAATATTTGATATGAAACTTGCTGAAGTACTTGTGAAGCCCATTCTTTCGGAGAAGGCCAATCAGCTTTCAGAAAAAAGACGCGTGTATTCTTTCAAGGTTGCACGTGCTGCCAACAAGCTTGAGATTAAAAAAGCAGTGGAAGATTTTTATGGTGTCACAGTTGAAGATGTAAGAACTGCTGTTGCTCCTGCGAAATCAAGAAGCCGCATGACAAAAGCCGGTGTGATCAGCGGAAGAAAGCCTTCTTACAAGAAAGCTTTTGTAACAGTAGGGGAAGGCGATACCATTGATCTGTATTCAACAATTTAATAAAAAATCCTTCGGGTAAAAAAATAAAGAAATGGCATTAAAGAAGTACAAACCAGTAACGGCGGGAACCAGATGGAGAATTGGCAATGCGTATGCAGAGATCACCACTTCAACTCCCGAGAAATCACTTCTTGAAAAAGTAAAGTCAACCGGCGGAAGAAATGCACAAGGTCGTCGTGCCATGCGTTACATCGGTGGCGGTAACAAAAAAATGTACCGTGTCATCGATTTCAAGCGCAACAAGTATGACATTCCTGCGACTGTTGCAACCATCGAGTATGATCCAAACCGTACTGCATTCATCGCACTGTTGAACTATGCAGATGGTGAGAAGAGATACATCCTGGCACCACAGGGATTGGAAGTGGGTATGACAGTAGTCAGCGGCGATGCAGTTGCTCCGGAAGTAGGCAATGCACTCAAGATGAAAAATATGCCGTTGGGTACCAACGTGCACAACATAGAAATGCAGCCTGGGCAAGGCGGTAAGATCGCCCGTTCTGCGGGTGCTTCAGCACAGCTGACCAACAAGGAAGAAAAATATGCGGTATTGAAAATGCCTTCAGGTGAATTGAGAAAAGTATTGATCAACTGTTATGCAACTGTTGGGGTGCTTTCCAATTCAGACCATAGCTTGGAGAGCATGGGAAAGGCCGGCAGAAACCGTTGGAAAGGTATTCGTCCACGCAACCGTGGTGTTGCCATGAACCCTGTAGATCACCCAATGGGCGGTGGTGAAGGAAAAGCTTCAGGCGGACATCCACGCAGCCGCACAGGTAAATATGCAAAAGGTGAGAAAACAAGAACAAGAGGAAAAGGAAGTGACAAGTTGATCATCCAGCGCAAGAACGGAAGTAAAATATCAAAATAATTAGAACAAACAACAAGCAATAAATCATGGCTCGTTCAATAAAAAAAGGTCCCTACGTAGCGGCAAAACTTGAAAAGAAGGTAGTCGCGATGAATGATGGCAAATCCAAGAGAGCAGTTGTTAAGACATGGAGCCGCAGAAGCACCATCACACCTGAATTTGTTGGTCACACGTTTGCCGTTCACAACGGAAACAAATTCATCCCTGTGTATGTAACTGAATTCATGGTTGGTCACAAATTGGGAGAATTCGCACCCACCCGAAACTTCAAAGGTCACTCAAGCAAAAAAGTAGTTTAATAATTGTTGGACGCGATCCGGCAACTGAAAAATAAAAATATGGAAGCAGTAGCAAAATTGAGAAACTATCCCACTTCACCCCGCAAGATGCGCTTATTGGCGGATCATATCCGTGGCATGAAGGTTGAGGAGGCAGTAGCGATTCTTGAGCATCATCCACAGCACAGTGCAACACCCCTTCGCAAGTTGGTGATGTCTGCGGTGAGCAACTGGAAGCAAAAGAACGAAGGCGGCAATGTTGAGGCATTGGTGGTGAAAACCATTTTCGTGGATGGCGCTCGTTCCATCAAACGCATGTTGCCTGCTCCACAAGGACGTGCATACCGCATGAGAAAGCGCAGCAACCATGTCACCGTAATTGTTGATGCAAAAAATTAAGAACAAACAAACTGAATTATAATGGGTCAAAAAACGAATCCAATTGGCAACAGGTTAGGCATCATCCGCGGATGGGAAAGCAACTGGTATGGCAATAAAAAAGATTACGCGAACAAACTTATTGAGGACAATAAGATCCGCAACTACCTCAATGCCCGTATCAACAAAGGCGGCATTGCCAAGATTGTGATCGAGCGAACACTCAACAAGCTGATCGTTACCATCCATACTTCCAAGCCTGGTATCATCATTGGTAAAGGTGGTGGAGAAGTTGACAGGGTGAAAGAAGAGTTGAAGAAACTGACTGGTAAAGAAGATGTTCAAATCAACATCCTTGAAATCCGTCGCCCTGAGTTGGATGCCAACATCGTTGGAGAAACCATCGCAAAGCAAATTGAAAACCGTATCAATTATAAGCGTGCCATTAAAATGGCCATTGCTTCTACCATGAGATTGGGTGCTGAAGGCATCAAAATCAAAGTCGGTGGCCGTATTGGAGGTGCCGAGATTGCACGTTCTGAAGAGATCAAACAAGGACGTGTTCCTTTGCACACTTTCAGAATGGATATTGACTATGCTTCTCTTTTTGCTCAAACCGTTTATGGAAAAATTGGTATCAAAGTGTGGATCTGCAAGGGTGAAGTATTGGCAAAACGTGATTTGAATCCAAATTTTGTTGGTGGAAAATCTGAGGCAGCTGAAAGAAGAGATGCACGTGGCGGTGGTAGAGATGATAGAAGAGGCGGTGGAAGAGAGGACAGAAGAGGTGGTGGAAGAGATCGCAGAGGATAATCAAATTTTAAAAGTATTCATTAAAATACTGTAACATGTTACAACCGAAAAGAACGAAACACAGGAAAGCGCAGAAAGGAAGAATCCGTGAAGTTGCCAAGCGTGGAACAACATTGGCTTTTGGTTCATTTGGACTCAAAGCATTGGAGCCCGTTTGGATGACCAACAGACAAATCGAAGCCGCACGTCAGGCACTCACAAGAGCCATGAAGAGAGAAGGTAATGTTTGGATTCGCGTATTTCCTGACAAGCCTATCACCCGTAAACCACAGGAAGTGAGAATGGGTAAGGGTAAGGGTAATCCTGAATTCTGGGCTGCAGTTGTTGAACCAGGAAGAATCATTTTCGAACTGGAAGGTGTGAGCATGCAAATTGCTCAAGAGGCATTGGATCTTGCTGCTGCCAAACTTCCTATCAAAACCAAATTTATCGTGCGCAGAGATTACGCGGCGTAAGCTTAACAGATAAACCAAAGTACATGTCAAAGAAGATTGATTTTTTAAAAAGCATTGCATCGCTGAGTGAATCAGATATCAAATCGAAGATTACCGAAGATGAATCTCGTTTGAAGAAATTGAAGTTCGCACACGCGATCACTCCTCTTGAAAATCCAATGAGCATCCGTTCATTGAGAAAAGACATTGCGAGACTCAAATCAGCATTGAAAAAAAGAACCCTCGCATAATCAAGAGAAACATTAAAAACAGATTCCAGTTACAACTGGGAGATAAAATGAAAAGAAATGGTTGAAAGAAAACTTCGCAAAACCAAAACAGGGACGGTAAGCAGCGACAAGATGAATAAAACCATCACCGTTGCAGTGGAAAGAAAGGTGAAGCACCCTATTTATGGAAAGTTCGTTAAGAAGACTACCAAGTTCCATGCACATGATGAAAAGAATGAGGCAAAACCTGGTGATGTTGTAAAAATTGAAGAAACAAGACCCCTCAGCAAAACAAAGCGCTGGAGACTTGTCGAAATAATTGAGAAAGCAAAATAGTATTAAGCAATATTCGTTCAACTCAACGGCGTAAGCCGTTTAAAATAGAAAAAAATGATTCAGCAAGAATCCAGATTGAATGTAGCAGACAACAGTGGCGCGAAAGAGGTTTTGTGTATTCGTGTGTTGGGTAACAGCGGACAAGACTACGCGAAGATCGGTGATAAGATTGTTGTTACTGTGAAGGATGCCATTCCTGCAGGCGGTATCAAGAAGGGTACAGTTGCCAAAGCAGTAATCGTAAGAACCAAGAACAAGCTTCGCAGAAAAGATGGCTCTTATATCCGTTTTGATGACAACGCCGTCGTGTTGCTCAATCAAGCAGATGAGCCAAGAGGCACCCGTATTTTCGGTCCGGTTGCCCGTGAATTGAGAGACAAGGGATACATGAAAATTATTTCACTGGCCCCAGAGGTACTTTAAACCAATCAAACAAGCGTATAACGCGAAAAATAAAGACAATGAGCAATAGATTCAAGCCCAAGTTCAACATTAAAAAAGGTGATACAGTTGTAATCATCTCAGGCGACGACAAGGATCTCAAAAAGCCCCGCAAGGTGCTTGAAGTGTTTCCTGACAAATCCCGTGTGTTGATTGAAGGTGCAAACATCGTGACCCGTCACACCAAGCCTTCTGCTCAAAACACACAAGGTGGTTTGATCAAGAAGGAAGCTTCTATCCACATCAGCAACGTAATGCTGTGGGATGCGAAGAAAGAATCCGGAACAAAAGTGAAAAGAACCAGAGAAAACGGAAAATTGGTAAGAGTATCTAAAAAATCAGGGGAGGTAATTAAATAATGAGTACTGCAACATATACACCCAGACTGCAAGCCAAATACCAAAAAGAAGTGGTACCGGCTTTGATGAAGAAATTTTCGTACAGCACTGTCATGCAAGTGCCCAAGCTCACTAAAATCTGCTTGAACAGAGGTGTGAATGGCGCGGTGGCAGATAAAAAGCTCATCGATATCGCTTTGGATGAACTGACCATGATCTCCGGACAAAAAGCGGTTGCAACGAAATCCAAAAAAGATATCTCCAACTTTAAGTTGAGAAAAAACATGCCCATCGGCGCACGCGTAACATTGCGCGGTGTGAAGATGTTCGAATTCCTCGACAGATTGATTGCTGCTTCCCTTCCACGTGTGCGTGACTTCAAAGGGGTGAGTGAAAAATCATTCGATGGCCGCGGAAATTATACGCTGGGCGTAACTGAACAGATCATTTTCCCAGAAATTGATATCGATAAGGTTACTAAAATCACCGGCATGGATATCACTTTCGTTACTACGGCACAAACCAATGAAGAAGCATACGAATTGCTGAAGGAAATGGGTATGCCATTCAAAAACATTAAAAAAGACTAAACCATAGCATATGGCAAAAGAATCGGTAAAAGCCAGACAGAGAAAAAGGGAGCAGATGGTTGCTAAGTTTGCTGAAAAACGTGCGGCATTAAAAGCTGCAGGTGAATGGACAGCACTTGATCAACTTCCTAAGAACTCTTCAAAAGTCAGGTTAAAAAACAGATGTCAATTGACGGGTCGACCCAAAGGTTATATGAGGTTCTTCGGACTCTCAAGGGTAACATTCCGCGACATGGCATTGGCAGGAAAGATTCCAGGTGTTAAAAAAGCAAGCTGGTAATCCAAAAGAATTAATAATTAAACTCAAACCGAAATACTCCCGATAACAAGGGACTAAGGAGGGACAAAATATGACAACAGATCCAATTGCAGATTTTCTAACAAGGATTAGAAATGCACAAATGGCAGGACACAGAATCGTAGAGATTCCGGCTTCCAACCTGAAGAAGCGCATCACTGAGATTTTGTACAACCAAGGATACATCTTGAAATACAAATTCGAAGATGATAGCAAACAAGGTGTTATCAAAATCGCTTTGAAGTATGATCCAAGTACCAAGGAGCCGGCAATCAAAACCATGGAGCGAGTATCTCGTCCGGGTTTGAGACAATACGCAAAACCGCTTGACTTCAAGAGAGTCAAAAACGGTTTGGGTATTGCCATTCTTTCAACCTCCAAAGGGGTAATGACCGACAAGGATGCTAAAGCTCAAAATGTTGGTGGTGAAGTACTTTGTCACGTTTATTAAAAAAAACTACTATGTCTCGTATAGGTAAAAAAATCATTGAGCTTCCCAAAGGTGTAACCCTTTCAGTAGGGAGTGATAATACCGTGACCGTTAAGGGTCCGAAAGGCGAATTGAAGCAGCAAATTGACCGTGACATTACAGTTACTGTCAACGAAAATGTTGTGGAGTTCAAAAGACCAACCGATCAAATTAGACACCGTGCATTGCATGGACTCTACAGGGCTTTGGTCAACAACCTTGTGAACGGTGTAACCAACGGATTCAAAAAAGAATTGGAACTGGTGGGTGTGGGTTTCAAAGCCGCCAACCAAGGAAATGTATTGGATCTTTCATTGGGATATTCTCACAACATCATCTTCGAAGTTCCGAAGGAGTTGAAAGTTTCAACCACCCAAGAAAAAGGTGATAACCCGAGAATTTTCTTGGAAGGCATTGACAAGCAATTGCTTGGACAGGTTGCTGCGAAAATCAGAAGCTTGAGAAAACCTGAACCATACAAGGGCAAGGGTGTGAAATACAAAGATGAATACATCCGTCGCAAGGCAGGTAAAGCAGCTGGTAAATAAATAAACTAAACATCCTGGCAGCATCAGGGAAAACTATAATAAGATGAACGTTAAATCATTAAGAAAACAAAGAATCAAATACACCATCCGCAAGAAGGTTGCTGGTTCTGCTCAATCTCCAAGACTCGCTGTTTTTAGAAGCAACACCGATATCTACGCACAGCTGATTGATGATGTCAATGGGACAACTTTGGCTGCGGCTTCTTCAAAGGACAAAGAGATCCTGGCACAAAAAGGAACCAAGACAGAAAAAAGCAAGTTGGTTGGACAAGCAATCGCTAAAAAAGCAGTTGCACTCGGACTTTCATCTTGTGTATTCGACCGCGGAGGTTTCTTGTACCATGGAAGAGTAAAAGCAGTTGCTGAAGGTGCTCGTGAGGGAGGACTTACATTTTAATTCATTCAAATCAATATTTAGATGTCAAAAGTAAATTACAGCAGAGTCAAAGCCGGAGACCTTGAGTTAAAGGAGAAAGTAGTATCTATCAACCGTGTTGTGAAAACAACAAAAGGTGGTAGAGCGTTCAGTTTCTCTGCATTGGTTGTAGTTGGTAATGAGCAAGGTGTAGTTGGACACGGACTCGGAAAAGCAAAAGAAGTACAAGAAGCAATTACCAAAGGAATTGAGGATGCAAAGAAGAACCTCATAAAAGTTCCTGTTATGAAAGGAACCATTCCGCATGATCAATATGCAAAAGAAGGTGCTGCGAAAGTTTTGATCAAGCCTGCTGCACATGGTACAGGTGTGATCGCTGGAGGCAGCATGCGAGCTGTATTGGAGAGCGTTGGCATCACAGACGTATTGGCGAAATCACTCGGCTCTGCCAATCCACACAACGTGGTGAAAGCTACTTTCAAAGCATTGGCTATGCTCCGTGAACCTATCCATGTTTCCAAAACCAGAACAATCGGTTTGAAGAGAGTCTTCAACGGTTAATTGAATACATCACTGTTAAAACAAGCCCAAGGGTTTCAATATGAAAAAGCTTAAGATTACCAAAGTTAAAAGTGTGATTGATCGTCCAGAACGTCAAAAACGCACCATGGAGGCACTCGGATTGCGCAAATTGCATGCATCTGTTGAGCTGGAAGCCACTCCCCAAATTTTGGGAATGGTTAAGAAAGTAACGCACTTGGTGAAAGTAGAAGAACTGTAGGACAAGTCCCTGTTTGTCTTTATCTTAGAAAACATATACGAGTGGTCTCAGGGAGACTGCGTTGAGTAAAACAAAAAAAATGAAACTACACACGTTAAAGCCTGCAGAAGGCGCTACAAAAAGAGAAAAAAGATTGGGTCGCGGTGAAGCTTCCGGTCACGGTGGAACTTCAACGAAAGGTAACAAAGGTGGACAAAGCCGCGCAGGTTACAAATCAAAGAAAGGACACGAGGGTGGTCAGATGCCTATCCAACGCCGTATTCCAAAGGTCGGATTCAAAAATATCAGCAGGGTAGAATTCAAAGTATTCAACCTCGGACAAGTAGAAACCCTTGTTGAAAAATACGGACTCCCATCTTTCAGCATGGAGAACTTGTATGTGAATGGACTCATCAGCCGTACAGATAAAGTTAAAATTCTCGGCAACGGTGCCATCAGCAAAAAAGTTGATTTTAAAGTAAATGCGGTAAGTGAAAAAGCCAAAGCTGTCATCGAAGCTGCTGGCGGATCTGTTGAAATCATTAAATAATTTTCTCAGTGAAAAAATTCATCCAAACACTCAAGAATATTTGGAGCATTGATGAACTAAGATCAAAGATCAGCATCACATTGCTGCTTATCCTGGTCTATAGATTCGGTGCACACGTTTCATTGCCAGGTATTGATCCAAATAAACTTGATCTTGAGAGTGCCAAAAAAGGACTCTTGGGCATATTTGATACGTTTGCAGGAGGATCATTTACAAATGCATCCATCTTTGCTTTGGGTATCATGCCTTATATCTCTGCCTCTATCTTTATGCAGTTGCTGACCATCTTCGTTCCTCAAATGCAAAAGATCCAGAAAGAAGGTGACAGTGGAAGGAAGAAAATCAATCAGTGGACTCGCTATATTACCGCCTTGGTAACCATGTTTCAGGCAGCAGCATATGTGGCTTACCTGAAAAATGTGAGCAGAGACGCATTGATAGAAGCATACCAGCCTTATTTCTGGCTGTCAACCGTTATTGTGTTGACTGCAGGAACACTCTTTGTGATGTGGTTGGGTGAGAAAATTCAGGACAAGGGTCTTGGCAACGGAACCTCTATCATCATCATGGTAGGTATCCTTGCTCGTCTCCCACAATCATTCATAGGTGAATTGGGTGCTAAACAAACACGCGGTGGCGGTGGTTTGCTTTTGTTCCTGATTGAAATTGCTTTTTTGATTGTTATTGTTCTTGGACTGATTCTGTTGGTTCAAGGTGTCAGAAAAGTGCCAGTGAGCTATGCAAAACAACTTGTTGGAAACAGAGCCCTCTCAGGTGCAAGACAGTTTCTGCCGCTGAAAGTGAATGCATCTGGTGTGATGCCCATCATCTTCGCACAGGCAATCATGTTTCTTCCGACATTGTTCTCATTCACCAACTTGGAATCCGGTCAGGGTATTGCCAGAATCTTCAATGATCCAAGCAATATCTGGTACATGACCATTTATGTCATCATGGTTATTGCTTTCACTTTCTTATATACCGCCCTTATATTCAATCCAAAGCAAATGGCTGATAGCCTGAAGCAAAGCAATGGGTTTATTCCTGGTGTAAAACCCGGACAACCAACAGCTGATTATATTGGACAGGTAATGGATCGGATTACACTGCCAGGAGCAATTTTCCTTGCAGCCATCGGTATCCTTCCAGGCATTGCACAACAACTGGGAGTTACACAATCCTTTGCATCTTTCTTCGGAGGCACATCATTGTTGATCATGGTTGGTGTTATCCTTGATACATTGCAACAAATCGAAACCCATTTGTTGATGAGACAATATGATGGCTTGGTTGCTGGTGGAAGAATTCAAGGAAGACAACCGGTAACAACAAGTTCCATTTAAAATGATCCGGATCAAGACCAACGAAGAAGTTGAGTTGATCCGCGAAAGTGCACTTCTAGTCAGTCGCACCCTAGCTGAGATCGCATCTATTTTAAAGCCGGGTATCACTACTGCTCAACTCGATAAAAGAGCTGAAGATTTTATTTTATCCAATCAGGCAGTCCCCTCTTTCAAAAATTACAGAGGATATCCTTTCGCTACTTGTATTTCAGTGAATGATGCCGTAGTGCATGGATTTCCCAATAATAAAGAACTGAAAGAAGGTGACTTGGTTTCTATTGACGTAGGTGTATACAAAAATGGATTCCATGGTGATAGCGCCTATACATTTGGACTATTGCCTGTCTTAGAGGAGCATCAATTGCTGATGAAGGTCACCCGTGAATCGTTGTTGTTGGGAATTGAGAAAGCAATCAACGGCAACAGGGTTGGCGATATTTCAAACGCTATACAAGAGTATACCGAACGAAAATATCATTTTGGAGTGGTGAGGGAGCTCGTGGGACACGGTTTGGGTAAACACTTGCACGAGGATCCGCAAGTACCGAACTATGGTAAAAAAGGTGCTGGTCCCAAGCTCAAAGAAAACATGGTAATCGCCATAGAACCCATGATCAATTTGGGTACCAAAGATGTTGTTTATGATGATGATGGATGGACGGTGCGAACAAGAGACGGAAAATTTTCAGCGCATTACGAGCATACCATTTGTATTAAAAAGAACAAGGCAGATATTCTCTCCAGTTTCTCAGAAATCATTCTGCAGGAAAAAAACAATGCCTCTTTATTCAGTGATTACTGATCTTTCGTAACTTATCAATTCTCATACTCTTTGCGATTTGGTGAGAGTATGCTTATAGCCACATGCAAACTCACAGAAAACTGATTGTTATTGGCGGAGGAGCCGCTGGATTTTTTTGTGCCATCAATGCTGCAAGATTGAATCCACATCTGGATGTTATGATCATTGAGAAGTCCGGGAAAGTATTGTCAAAAGTAAAAGTAAGCGGAGGCGGACGTTGCAATGTTACACATGAGTCGTCTGAAGTCGATGATATGTTGGATGCATACCCAAGGGGAAGACATTTTATGCGCAAAACGCTGCATCAATTCTCGACAGCTGACACGATTCAATGGTTCAGTGAAAGAGGAGTAGAATTGAAGGTGGAGTCAGATGGCAGGATGTTTCCGGTTTCAAACAATTCACAAACCATTGTTGATTGTTTACTGAAAGAGGCAGATCGTCACAACATCAGGATTGTTTACCATAAAGAACTTTCAACCTTCCAAAAGAAGGAAAATGGATTTGAACTGAGTTTTAAACATAGCGAAGAAAAGATCGAAGGAGTTGATTTCATTTGTATTGCTACAGGAGGATTTCCAAAGTTTGAATCTTTCAGATTTTTGACGGATAAGGGTTTGGATGTGGAAGCACCCGTTCCATCATTGTTTACATTTAATATTGCAGACAAGCATTTGCACGCACTCATGGGAGTCTCTTCATCTCAGGCATTGGTAAAAATTCCTGCATGTAAAATGGAGCAAAGAGGTCCGGTGTTGATTACACACTGGGGACTCAGCGGACCTGCTGTCTTGAAATTGTCATCATATGCTGCCCGTGATTTGCAAAAACTTGATTATGCTTTTGATGCAGTTGTCAATTGGTGTCCGGATTTCAATGAAAGCAGCATGTTGGAAAAATTGAAAGCTGAGAAGTCTGCACAAAGGGGAAACATAGGCAATAAAAATATATTCTCTTTGACCACAAGGTTATGGGAATATTTACTGTTCAAATCCGATATTGACCCCGCTTCCAATTGGCAAGACATCCAACAGAAAAAACTTGTGCTGCTTTCTAAAAATATTTGCAGCGATCAATATCCAGTCCGCGGTAAAACAACATTCAAGGAAGAATTTGTTACTGCTGGTGGTGTGAAATTGACAGAGATCGATCCTCTCAGCATGGAGTCGAAAAAAATTCCGGGATTGTTCTTTGCAGGAGAAATCTTAGATGTTGATGGCATCACAGGAGGCTATAATTTTCAGCATGCCTGGAGCAGCGGGATGGTTGCTGCGCGGAATATTGCTGCAAAGATGTAATCATGAAGTCAACTGTTAACGGTAAACAGTTGACAGTTGTGGTATTTGAAAAAATGATTATCTTAAGTTTGAATTTTACTTTTAAATCATGGTTAACTGTTAACCGTCAACTTATGCAATCCAACTCACGCAGAAAATTTATAAATACCCTCACAACCGCAACTGCAGCATTGCCTTTTTTGTCAGCCATCAATCCTGCATTTGCTACAGAGGCAAAATACGTGCAATCTCTTTTTGAAAATTCTTTGCCTGGTAGTTTTTCTTCAGATGATGATTTATGGGCTTGGATCAGAGAGGCATATACAGTCAGTCCCAATATCATTAATCTGAACAATGGCGGGGTTGCACCTCAGCCGAAGGTTGTGCAAGATGCTCATATCAGGTATTATCAGTATTGCAACGAGGCGCCGTCCTATTACATGTGGCAGATATTGGATCAAGGCCGAGAGCCATTGCGCGAGCGACTTGCCCACCTTTGTGGATCAGACACAGAGGAAATTGCCATCAACAGAAATGCAACCGAAGGGTTGAATACAGTCATTTTCGGTTTGAATTTGAGAGCAGGGGATGAGGTGGTATTGACGAAGCAGGATTATCCCAATATGATCAACGCCTGGAAACAGCGCGAAAAAAGAGATGGCATCAAGTTGGTATGGATCGATATTCCATTGCCAATGGAAAATGAAGATGAGATTGCTTCATACTACATAAAAGCTTTCACTTCAAAAACAAAGGTTGTGATGGTGACGCATCTGATCAATTGGTGTGGACAAATCATTCCCGTAAGAAAAATTGCTGATGTTGCACACCAACGTGGTATTGAAGTGATTGCAGATGGTGCACATACATTGGGACATTTTGCTTTCAAGGTGCCTGATTTGGGTTGTGATTATTTTGCCTCCTCACTTCACAAGTGGATGAGCGCTCCTTTTGGAAGTGGCGTTCTATATATCAGGAAAGATAAAATCAAAAATGTTTGGGCATTGCTTTCCAACAACGAACCCGATGGATCGGACATCAGAAAGTTTGAATCACTCGGAACCAGGTCATTCGCGTCAGAAATGGCGATCGGTGCAGCTGTAGATTTCCATGATGTCATGGGAAGCAAGCGCAAGGAAGAAAGATTGAGGTTTCTAAAAAATTACTGGGTGGATCAGTTGAAAAATCATCCCAAGATTTCATTCAATCAGCCACATTCAAACAATCTTTCCTGTGCAATTGCCAATGTCGCAGTTGCAGGAAAAAAACCCGAAGAGGTCTCTTCGGAGCTTTTTTCCAAGTATAAAATCCATGCTGTTGCCATCAATTGGGAGCATATCCATGGCGTACGGGTGACACCCAACGTGTACACTTCAACCAAGGAATTGGACAAGTTGGTGGGGGCACTCAAGAAAATTGCCGGGTAAACAGCCCAAAAAGGCCCTTTCCCTCTGAAATTGCTCGATTTTCAGCCAAATTCAGGACTTTTTTCAAGGCTGTTTTGGCCATTTCTGCTAACTTTGCCGTCCCCAAATCAGGCTGACAAAACAGCTTGAAATTTAAACAAAAGGAGGACATACATAGTGGAAGAAAACAACACACTAACAAATCCGTCAGTTGCTACAGCTCATGATGATTTTGACTGGAGTATTGACAAGCGCAATGTTGCCCGTTACAACAACGACGAGCAACAAAAGTATGATGCCGTTTACGAGGGCACATTCAAAACGATCACCGACGGTGAAATGGTTCAAGGTACCGTAGTAGGTATGACCAAGACAGACGTAGTGATCAACATCGGTTTCAAAAGCGATGGACTTGTTTCATTGAATGAATTCAGGGACTTGCATGACTTGAAAACCGGTGATGTAGTAGAAGTGATGGTAGTGGAAAAAGAAGACAGAGAAGGACATCTCCATCTCAGTCGCAAGCAAGCACGTATCAGCCGTGCCTGGGAACGCATTGTTGAAATGCATAAAACAGGTGAAGTTGTTACAGGCTTTGTTACAAGCAAAACAAAAGGCGGTCTCATTGTCGACATCCTGGGTATGGAAACATTCTTGCCTGGATCTCAAATTGATGTGAAGCCAGTTACAGATTACGATCAGTTCGTAGGAAAAACAATGGAATTCAAGGTGGTGAAAATCAACGAAGCCATCAAGAATGCAGTTGTTTCACATAAGGCACTTATTGAAAGTGATATCGAAGCACAACGTGCTGAGATCATGGGTAAATTGGAGAAAGGCCAGGTGTTGGAAGGAACAATCAAGAACATCACTGATTTCGGTGCTTTCTTGGATCTGGGTGGTGTTGATGGTCTCCTTTACATCACAGATATCAGCTGGGGAAGAATCAACCATCCTTCAGAGGTGTTGAAACTTGACCAGAAAGTAAACGTTGTTGTATTGGATTTTGATGATGAGAAAAAGCGTATCAGCCTCGGCTTGAAACAATTGACTCCTCATCCATGGGATACCTTGTCAACCGACATCGTTGAAGGTGCTACCGTAAAAGGCAAAGTAGTCAACATAGAAGATTATGGCGCTTTCTTGGAAATCACTCCAGGTGTTGAAGGATTGGTTCACGTAAGTGAAATCACTTGGGCCAATACACCTGTAAACGCCAAAGAATTCTTCAAGTTGGGTGACGAGTACGAAGCAAAAGTTGTAACACTTGACAAGGACAGCAGAAAAATGAGTTTGTCTATCAAGCAACTCAGTGCTGATCCATGGAACGAAATAGAAGAGAAATTCCCTGTTGGCAGCAAGCACAGCGGATTGGTTAAAAACATCACTCCTTACGGCGTGTTTGTTGAATTGCAGCCTGGAATTGGCGGAATGATTCACATCAGCGACTTGAGCTGGTTGAAGCGCTTCAACCATCCTTCTGAATTCACCAAATCAGGTTCTTCTATCGATACCATCATTTTAAACATCGACAAGGAAAACAGAAAATTGCAACTCGGACACAAGCAATTGGAAGAAGATCCCTGGAACGCGTTGCAGGAAACCTTCACCATTGGATCTATCCACGAAGGAACTGTAACCAAGAAAGATGATAAAGGTGCTTTGGTTCAACTTCCATACGGATTGGAAGGCTTCGCTCCTGCGCGTCATCTTGCAAAAGAAGACGGCAAGGTGGTAAGTGCTGATGAAACAACTCAATTCATGGTGATTGAATTTGATCGCAATGAAAAGAGAATTGTGTTGAGTCATGCACGCATTTGGGAGCAAGTTGCAGCTGATGAAAAAGAAGCAGTTGTAAAAGAGAAGAAAGCCGATGCAGCAAAAACCAAAAAAGCTGTAAAAGATATCCAAAACAAAGTTGAGAAATCAACCTTGGGCGATTTGGGTGTATTGGCAGAACTCAAGAAGAAAATGGAAGGCGGCGAAGAAGCCAAATAACATTGAAATACTCTTACTCAAAGGGTCTCCCCACAGGAGACCCTTTTTTTATGGTATCATTTCCATTATTTTTTGTTGATGTATATCTGCGAGGGAGGAAATTTTCAGATCCGCTATATTCCATCGTGCCATTTCAAGCTGTGAAGGATGAGGTACAATGATGCATTTCATTTTTGCTGCTTTTGCAGCAATCAATCCATTGAAAGAATCCTCTATGCAAATGCAGGAGGCAGGATCACTTTGCAATGACCTGGCACAATCCAGGAAAACCTGTGGATGAGGTTTTCCATAGTCAAGATGTTCTGCAGATGCAATGGCAGAAAAATGATGGGTGAGTTGAAGTTTATCAAGCACAGCATGTATTACTCCAAAAGGTGAGGAGCTTGCCAATCCAATTTTAAAATTCATATCGGAAAAAACGTTGATCGCATGGGCAACACCTTGCATCATGTTGCCTTTGGTATTGATCTTGTAAATCAGTCGCTCTAAAATGTCTGTTTCGGTTTTTGCAAGATGTATCTTGTCAATACCAAATATCCTAAACCAATGTTCAAGAAATTCGGGAGTTCTCAATCCTGTTGTTGTGTTATATGCTTCCTCGGATATACTCACGTTAAACACTTTGAGCGTTTCTTGTGCAGCCTCATACCATAACGGTTCAGAATCAATGATCAGTCCGTCCATGTCAAAAATAACCGTATTCAGTTTCATATGCGGGCAAAGCTAATCATATGTCATTTAATTTAAATTCATTATCTTGACCAAGTCGTATGAAAAAACTTAAGCATTTCAAGCTTGTAAGGAAATTCGTTTATGCGGTTGTAGGCGCGTTTACTTACCCGGGCATTGCGATGGTGAACAAATTGACCATTACAGGAACTGAATATCTAAAAGGTTTGCCCAAGAAAAATGTCCTTTTCGTCAGCAACCATCAAACGTATTTTGCGGATGTTATTGCATTCTCCCATATATTTTGTGCAGTAAAATGGGGAAAGAAAAACAAATTGGGACTGCCATTCTATTTACTGAATCCATTTGTCAATGTCAATTTTGTGGCAGCAGAGGAGACGATGAAGGATAATTTGCTGACAAGACTTTTTACGCTTGCAGGTGCCATTACGATCAAACGCACCTGGAGAAGCAAGGGTGTTGACATCAAAAGAGAAGTAGATCCAAAGGATTTTGAAAATATTTATGACGCCCTCAAAAGAAGATGGGTGATCACCTTTCCACAAGGAACGACCAAGCCTTTTGCGCCCGGCAGAAAAGGAACTGCGCATATTATCAAAGAAATGCAGCCTGTTGTTGTACCTGTTGTTATCAATGGATTTTGGAGAGCATTCAACCGCAAGGGATTGGTATTCAAAAAAAGAGGTACCAATCTTTCTGTACAGTTCAAACCGCCGATGGATATTGATTATTCAAAAACTGTTGAAGAGATCCTAGATCTGATCATGCACGCAATTGAGCAAAGCGCTGAATTTAAATTGAAAGGCCGTCATCACAGGCTTCAACCCTCATGATGCATTGTCAAAAAGAGCCTTGAGTTCTGTGGCATCTGCTGGTTTCATTTTTTTGGCAAGAATGAGTCGCAGTTGTCTTCTTCTCAAAGCACCATCATACAATTTTTTATCATCTTCCGTCTCCGGAATCAGCTCTGGCACCTTTCTGGGTTTCCCATTGGGATCCAATGCAACAAATGTAAAATATGCCTCGTTGCTTTGGTATTTGTATTGTTGGGTATAATCTTCGCCCCAAACTTTCAGGTGTATTTCCATAGAAGTATTGAAAGCCCTTGAAACTTTTGCTTCTATATGAACCACGTTGCCCAATTTGATGGGAGACACAAATGAAATATTGTCAACCGAGGCCGTAACACAAGGTGCATTGCAGTGTTTCCATGCAGCCATTGCTGCAGCAACATCCATCCAATACATCAATCGCCCGCCCATGAGATTGCCATAGAAATTGGTATCATTGGGCAATACCAATTCAGTCATTTCAACTTTTGAATCTGCAGATTTTTTTGAATGCATCCTGCAAAGTTAAATGGTTATTCTTTCCATACGTGTTAAAAAATCCTCTGAAATATCTGCACCTATACCCGGACTGTCATCAATCTCCAAAAAATAGTCATTGTATCTGGCACCTCCGGTGGCGGGATCTTCCAAATGTCCAAGCAAACAGGTATCCAAATCATAGAAACGGATATTGTCATGCGACATGGCAAGGTGTACCTTGGCAGTCAATGCTAGTCTGCTTTCAACCATTCCCCCCAACATGCATGGTATACCGAAAGATGCTGCAGTATCTGCAATTTTGATGGCCTCTTGTATACCTCCGGATTTTGCCAATTTGATATTGATATAATCACAGCCATGGGATTGTATGATTCTTTCTGCATCGTAATGATCAAAAACACTCTCATCTGCCATGATTGGAATCTTGACCTGCTTTCTCAATGCAGGCAAATGTTCATCCAAGCGGTGATGCATGGGTTGTTCACAAAAATCAATATTGAATTTTTCAATGGCTTGCAGGGTTTTGAGTGCAGTGGGGTAGTCCCAGCCTTGATTGGCGTCTATTCTTAACTGAATAGATGGTCCCACTGCTGATCTGATGCGTTCAACACGCTGTATATCTTCATCGCCATTTTTTCCTAATTTAATTTTGATGATTTTTACGCCATCTGCGATAAATCTTGTTGCTTTTTCAGCCATGGCATCCGGACTGTCAATGCCGATGGTTAAATCAGTTTGAATGCGTTTCCTCTTCCCCCCTAAAAATTGATACAAAGGCAAGTTCCTGGCCTTTGCCGAGATATCATAAAGTGCCATGTCAAAGGCGCTTTTGATCGTGCTATTGAAGGATATATAAGCATCAAACTCCTTGAGTATGGATGGAATTTCCAACGGATTTTTTCCTTTGATGATCTTGGCCAAATCTCTGCCAACATAAAAGCAGGTATCCTGTGTTTCACCGACCAGCATGGGGAAGGCGCTGCATTCACCGACTCCGGAAATTCCCTCATCTGTATGAATTTTGATGTATATATTTTGTGCTTCGTAACAGGTTTCAGTTGCAATCACAAAGGGTTCCATTGGGATGGTCAACCTGGCAATGTCGATCGAAGTGACTTTCATGGTAGTTAGCCTCTGATTATTTTTTTTGTTCTCAACTGATCCAAAGTTAATCCTTCTGCATCACGGTTGTTAAGAAATGCAACTACATCATACAAGAACAACACATGGTCACCTGCATCCATGCAGTCGTATTGCCGGAGAAGTACATACGCAAGGGCATCCTGCAGCACCTTAAAATTTTTCCATTCTGTGATCAGTCCCTTTTTTTCCAAGTAACTTATTTTATCAAAACTGTTGCCTGATTTGAATCCCAAATGCTTGATTAAATTTATTTGATCTTTGGACATCCATTGCAATACAATCATTTTCTCTTTCTCTGCCAGTTCCAGGGTTTTTGTGTTCTTGTAGATGGCGACCGACATTCTTTTGGGTTCCATGCTTGCACCTGCAACATAGGTGCATACATTTAAATTGTATCTATCCTTGTGTTTTGAAGCAATGCTGTATACGGGCAAGTCAGTCCTGTTCCAAGGCCTTTTCATCCAAAAGATTTATTGATCAGAGCATGGTGCCCTTTAAAAAGAAGTAAGCACAATTGAAATAGATGACCACTCCTGTTACATCCACCAGTGTGGCAACAAAGGGTGCAGATGAAACTGCAGGGTCTGCTCCCAATTTCTTGAGTGCAATTGGCAGCATCGAACCGGTGATTGTTCCAAAAAGCACAACGCCGATGAGGGATATGCCTACCACAATGGCCACAAGCACATAATGGGGTCCATATACAGCCGGGAAAATCTGTGACCAAAGGATGACCCTGAAAAATCCGATCAATCCGAGTACAGCACCCAGCAGGATTCCAGAGATGATTTCCCTGCGCATTACATTCCACCAATCGGTGATGGTGACCTCTCCAACAGTCAGTGCCTGAATAATGAGGGAAGAAGCTTGAGAGCCGGTATTTCCCCCGCTTGATATGATCAGTGGAATAAAAATGGACAGCACGAGCGCTTTGTCAAGTGCCATCTCATATGTAGCCATGGCAGTGGCTGTGAGCATTTCGCCCAGAAAAAGCACAATCAGCCAGCCGATTCTTTTTTTGAAAAGTTTGAAAATGGATATTTCCAGATAGGGCTGATCCAACGCCTCCGTTCCACCCATTTTTTGCATGTCTTCGCTGAACTCCTCGTTGGCAACCCAAAGGATGTCATCGATGGTTACGATACCAACCAGGATATTGTTGTTGTCTACAACAGGGAGCGCCACGCGGTTGTTCATTTTGAAAACCTGATTGGCTTTTTCCTGGTCGTCGTACACGTTCAATTCAATGTATCTGCCGTCCGTCAATTCGCTGACCAATTGATCCGGAGGTGATAATAAAAACTCTCGGATCCTCACGTCGTCCACCAATTCACCTTGGTCATTGATGACATAAATCACATCAATGGTTTCAGAGTCTTTCCCAACTTCTCTGATATGTTCCAATACTTCGGCAATGGTCCAGTCAGATTGTACCGCGATATAATCTGGCGTCATCAAGCGGCCTACACTGTCCTCAGGATATCCCAGCAGTGAAAGTGTGATTTTTCTTTCTTCTGGGTTGAGCAGTTTGATCAGCTCTCTCACCACTTTGGTTGGAAGTTCTTCCAAAAAAGAGGTGCGGTCGTCTGCGGGCAGTTCATTCAACAAGGCTGCAGTTTTAAGTGGCTGCAGTTCATGGATGACGTCTTTTTGTATACTCAATTCAAGAATCTTGAATGTGCTGGCTGCTCTGTGGATGGAAAGATGCCCGATGATTTCAGTTGCTTTTTCCCCGTTCTCCTCAATCAACTGTGCCACATCGCTGATGTTCAATTCATTCAGAAATTCAGGCATATCTCTCCTGTTTTCCTCTTGGAGGAAAAATTCGAATTGCTCCTGAAGGGTCATATCCTGATCGAATTGAATCATCTGTTCAGACTGATTTTTGCGAAATTAATCATAGTTTTCAAGCCTACAATATTAAGTTATGGTTCAGCCTTATTTAATCGTACTTCCCACAGAAAAAAGAGGCAGAGGTGTGTTTGCTACAGATGATATTCCTGCTGGTACGACCATAGAGATTTCACCTGTGATTGTCATGGAGTCGACCGACAGGGGTCATCTTGACCAAACCAAATTGCATGATTATATTTTTGAGTGGAATCCTCTTGCCAATCAGTGTTGCGTGGGCTTGGGATATATTTCTATCTACAACCATGCTTGTCCATCAAACTGTGCATATGAAATGGATTTTGAAAATGATTTGATGGAGATCAAAACAACAAGGGGCATCAAAAAAGGAGAGGAGCTTTTTATCAACTACAATGGAAGCTTTGATGATGAAAAGCCGGTTTGGTTTGAAGTTCAGTAATTTTGTCAAACAATTTTGCAAATGCTGATTTTTCTATTGGGATTCATGGGTTCGGGCAAGTCGCATTGCGGTAAAAAAATTGCTGCTCATTTCGATTGTCCATTCATTGATCTGGATCATGCAATCGAGCAATCAGCCAGTTCTTCCGTCAGTCAAATTTTTTCAATGCAGGGTGAATCTGCTTTCAGGGAATTGGAACGAGATGCTTTGCGCAACATCGTGCATGTACATCAAGCATCAAGCAATACAAAATATACAGTTGTAGCATGTGGAGGCGGAACGCCTTGTTTTCATGGCAATATGGATTTCATGAATGAAAACGGACTAACAGTATGGTTGAATCCGCCTGTTGAAACGCTTATACAAAGGCTGAAGAAAGGGCAACTACACAGACCGTTGATTAAAGACCTAACACACGATGCTTTAGAGTCATACATCAAAGAAAAAATGAATGAACGCAGTAGCTTCTACAGCAAGGCTGTCTTGATTGAAACATCTGATGATTGTCCACTTACATTGATTCAAAAACACATCCAACATGTTTAAAAATTATTTTGCCACTGGCGCTGTTTTTTGTGCTATTGCTGTCATTTTAGGCGCATTTGGCGCACATGCATTAAAGACTATTTTGACTGCAGAATCCATGCAATCTTTCCAAACAGCTGTTCAATATCAAATGTTGCATGGCATGGCAATTTTGATCGTTGGATTGATCAGCGAGCGAACTTCACATAAACAACTGGCTCCTGTATCACAATTGTTCTCCGTAGGAATTTTATTGTTTTCAGGTTCCATATATGCCCTAGCTTATTTGAAATACCAATCAATTGATTTTCCTCCCATCATTGCACTTCTCACACCCATTGGAGGTGTGTGCATGATTATCGGATGGTTTAGTTTGGGCTGGACTTTCCTGAGGAAATAAATTGATGTATTTTTATACCTCATTTATATATCCAAAATCTGAACCAATCAATGGCCAATCGATTGAAATCAACCAAAACAGAAGCAGACGCAGAAATCCTGGTTGATGATAAGGAAGAAGTGATAGAGGTAAAGTCACTTTTTCGGGATGAGAGGACCCATAAAATTATCGGTTCTGCATTTCTTTTCATTTGCTTTTTTTTATTTGTAGCCTTCACCTCTTATTTGTTTACCTGGTCGGAAGATCAGGACAAAATACGTGATATGGGCGCAAGGATATTGAGTCCAAATGATCTTGAAATCAACAACCTGCTCGGAAGTTTTGGGGCCTATATTGCTTTTATTTTTTTCGAATATGGATTCGGAATTGCATCCTATTTGTTTTGCTCTTTGTTTTTTGTCATTGGCATCAATCTCTTATTTGATAAATCGGTTTTTTCCGTTGCCAGAAATGTAAGGTATCTGATGATGGGACTTCTGGTAATCAGTGTGAGTGCGGCATTTTTTGCTCCTCAATCCTCCTTTAATTTTGGAGGTGCATTCGGAAAGTTCTGCTCCAATTGGTTGAAGGGTGTTATGGGATGGGCAGGCACTTTCGCCCTGCTATCTCTTTCGATTTTTTCATATGCCATATGGAGATTCAATCCCATTTTCAAGTGGCCTGCTTTTTCTTTTAAAAAACAATCTTCAGAACAGGACACTGCTCTTGACCAACCACTGGCTGATGCAGCGCTATCACCGGAAGAAGTTCAGCCAAGGTTGGATTTGACAGAAGGCAATTCATTGAAAGAAGATGCCAATCTGTTTCAACCAAAACCAACGGTAGACCCATTGATGGGTCCGCTGCATGTGATGACTGAACCAATAGCAGAACCAGTTGATGAACCTGCAGATGCTTCAGGGCCTGAAGTGGAGGAGTTAGAAGAGGATGTAGATGAGGAACTTCCACTCGAAATCAAACCTTCTGCTGAAGAAGAGATAAAAGAAAAGACAGCCGCTGCTGTGCTGGCATCCCCCAAATTTGATCCCATAGCTGACCTGAAAGGGTATAAATATCCATCTCTTGATTTGCTTGCTCAGCATTCAGGAGAAAAAATTGTAATGGACCAACAAGAGCTCGAAGCGAACAAGAGTCAGATCATGAAGACCTTGCAGGATTATGATATTGAAATTCAAAAAATATTTGCAACGGTAGGCCCAACGGTTACATTGTATGAAATCATTCCAGCCGCTGGTGTAAGAATATCACGCATCAAAAACCTGGAAGATGATATTGCATTGAGCTTATCTGCATTGGGCATTCGCATCATTGCTCCCATACCCGGAAAGGGAACCATTGGAATAGAAGTACCCAATGTAAAGAAAAGCATTGTAGGCATGCGTTCCTTGTTGGGTTCTGAGAAGTTTCAAAAAAATGACTACGCCTTGCCCATTGCGTTGGGTAAAAAAATCGACAATGAGAATTTTATTGTTGATCTGGCAACCATGCCGCATCTGTTGATGGCAGGTGCAACTGGTCAGGGTAAGTCAGTTGGACTCAATGCCATTCTGGTTTCTCTTTTATACAAGAAGCATCCTTCACAATTGAAGTTCGTTTTGGTGGATCCCAAAAAGGTAGAACTCAGTTTGTACAGAATCATTGAAAAACATTTTCTTGCCAAATTGCCGGGAGAGGAAGATGCAATCATTACAGATACAAGAAAAGTTGTGAATACCCTCAATGCATTGTGCATTGAAATGGATGAACGCTATGACCTATTGAAAGACGCTGGTTGTAGAAACATCAGAGAGTACAATGAGAAATTTGTAGGCAGGAGATTGAATCCTGAAAAAGGCCATAAATTTCTTCCCTTCATCGTATTGGTCATTGATGAGTTTGCAGATCTGATCATGACTGCTGGCAAGGAAATTGAAACACCCATCGCACGTCTTGCACAATTGGCTCGTGCCATAGGTATTCACTTGATCGTAGCAACACAAAGACCCTCGGTCAATATCATCACAGGTACCATCAAGGCAAATTTTCCTGCTAGAATAGCATTTAAGGTGTCGTCTAAAGTTGACAGCCGCACCATCCTAGATGTCGGTGGAGCAGAACAGTTGATTGGAAGAGGTGATATGCTTGTTTCTTATCAAGGGGAAGTAACCAGGGTGCAATGTGTATTTGTGGATACACCGGAGGTGGAGAAGGTAGTGGAATTTGTAGGTGAGCAAAAAGGGTATCCATCAGCGTTTGAATTGCCGGAGGTAGTTGATGAGAAAGACAATGAAGATCGGGAGCTTGATTTGCTCAGCAAAGATCCATTGTTCAACGAGGCTGCCAGTCTTATTGTACAGAGCCAAATGGGTTCTACATCATTGATTCAAAGGCGGTTGAAGTTGGGATACAATAGGGCAGGGCGACTGATGGATCAATTGGAAGCAGCAGGCATTGTTGGTCCAAGCAAAGGCAGTAAAGTCCGCGAGGTTTTATTCAAGACTGAATACGAGCTCGAACAGTTTCTAAAATCAATGGAATAGTCTTTTCTTTGCAGGTATTATATATATCAAGCCAACCATCATGTTTTTAACCCGTCGCCTTCTCATTTTGTCAGCTGCCATGATGCTTACGCTTTCATCTCTTGCCCAGGCACCCAAAGGAATGGGGAAAAGTGATCCGGAGGCCAAAAAAGTGCTCGATGCGGTCAGTGCCAAATTCAAAACATTCAAAGCCATCAAAGCCGCATTCGCTCTCAAAATTGAGAATGCTGCTGGTAAGGTTCAAGGTGTAAAAGCGGGCACTGTATTGATGAAAGGGGTTAAATACAGGGTGTCCATTACAGGTCAGGAGATATTTTGTGATGGTGCAACCATCTGGACATATGATGTGGCTGCAAAAGAAGTGCAGGTGTCTGCTCTTGATAACAGCTCCGGATCGATCACTCCACAAAAACTCTTTACCAATTTCTATGATAAAGATTTCCTTTTCGTACTTGGCCAGGATCTAAAAAAGGGTGGAAAGACTTACAAGGTGGTGGAGTTGACTCCTATTGACAAGACAAAATCATTCTTCAAAGTTGTTCTCGAGGTTGACAAGGCTACCAGCGTCATCATGTCAACCAGGGTTTATGAAAAGAACGGAAACAGGTATCTATACGCAATCAATTCCATCAATACCAATGCCACTGTGGCTGATGAGAGTTTCAGTTTCAATCCCAAAAAATATCCTGGGGTGGAAGTAATAGACCTAAGATGATGGGGATGATCCCCAGCGGTAGGTTTTGATCTGCATACCTGCCAAATCAATGATCCTGTCAACTACTGTGGATGCCACTTCATCGACCGACTTGGGATTAGAATAAAAGGAAGGCGTAGCGGGGCAAATGATGCCTCCGGCCAACGTGATCAATTCCATGTTTTTGATATGGATCAAGTTGTAAGGAGTTTCTCTCGCAACACAAATCAGTCTTCTTCTTTCCTTCAACATCACATCTGCAGCCCTTGTGATCAGATCACCCGAAACGCCGTGGGCAATCCTTCCCATTGTTCCCATGGAGCAGGGAACAATGATCATGGTATCGTACTGACCAGAGCCAGAAGCAAATGGTGCACTGAAGTCATTCTTTTCGTAAACAGGAAATGGGATATTTTGGTAGTCTTCATTGCCCAGCTCAGTTTTCCAAACTGTTTTAGCGTTTTCTGAAAACACGATAGATACTTGCTCCCATTGATCTTTGATCAATCCAAGTTTTTTAATCAACAGATCTGCATAGATCGATCCGCTTGCTCCCGTAATTGCGATGACAATTTTTTTCTTCGACATTGATCAGGCTTCAGCCATTTGTGGAATGGCCTCACTCTTGTACGCACCCTGATCCAACTTCTTCTTGGTTTCTTCAAAAGCTTTCAGCGTCAACTGAATGTCTTCATCGGTATGAACAGCCGTTGGAATGAGTCTGTAAATGATGTGGCCCTTCGGTATTACAGGATAAACAACAATAGAGCAGAAAATGTTGTAATTCTCTCTCAAATCTGTAACCATGGAAGTAGCCTCCTCGACTCCACCCTTCATGTAGACGGGCGTAACGACCGAATCTGTTTTACCGATATCGAATCCTTTTTCTTTGAGTCCGTTTTGAAGCTTGAGTGCATTCTCCCACAATTTGTCTTTCAGGGCGGGTTGTGTTTTCAACAATTCCAATCTTTTCAGATTGCCCACAACAAGTGGCATGGGAAGTGATTTCGCAAAAATCTGGCTTCTGATATTGTATCTGATGAAGTCAATGATCTGTTTGGGTCCGGCTATGAAAGCTCCAATAGATGCCATTGATTTTGCAAACGTTGAAAAATACAAATCAATCTCATCCTGCACACCTTGTTCTTCGCCAGCACCAGCACCCGTTTTTCCCAAGGTTCCGAATCCGTGTGCGTCATCAACCAGCAACCTGAAGTTGTATGTAGATTTGAGTGCAACAATTTCTTTCAATTTGCCCTGATCGCCTGCCATACCAAAGACTCCCTCAGTGATCAGCAGTATGCCGCCATTGTTTTGCTTTTCGATCAATGCCTGTGCTCTTTGCAATTGTTTCTCGCAATCAGCAACATCATTGTGTTTGAAAACAAAACGATGTCCGGGGTGCAATCTAAGACCATCGATGATACAGGCGTGGCTTTCTGCATCATAGACGATTACATCATGCCTGGAGCAAAGCACATCAATCAGGCTCATGATGCCCTGGTATCCAAAGTTGAGCAGAATGGCATCTTCTTTCATTTCGAATGCAGCCAGTTCTCTCTCCAATTGTTCATGGTTGTTTGAATTTCCGCTCATCATCCTTGCGCCCATGGGCAATGCGAGTCCGTAGGCAGCTGCAGCATCCGCATCTGCTTTTCTGACTTCAGGGTGGTTGGCCAATCCGAGGTAATTATTCAAGCTCCACACAATTTTTTCTTTACCTCTGAAATTCATCCTGGAGCCAATTTCTCCCTCCAGTTTTGGGAATGCAAAATAGCCGTGTGCTCTTTCGCGGTGCTGACCAATGGGACCGTAGTTTTTGATGAGTCTTTCGAAAATATCTGCCATGATGATCGGGTTAAGTTATTATTATGCAAAGATAATTTTTTTCGAATTATCACGCTTCCAGAATGTTCATAAATCCGCCGTTAAATAGGGTTTCAAAACCCTAACTTTGTTGGTAGCACAAATACCAAAAGAATGAAAAAATTGCTTGCTTTCAGCTTCCTTTTGTCGGTCACGTGGACATCATTCGGACAAAAAATCGTAAAACCCGCGAATGCTCCAAAATTGGTCATAGGAGTAATGGTAGATCAAATGAGGTGGGATTATATCTACAGGTACCAGCACAGGTATGGGGCCAATGGATTCAAAAGAATTTTAAACGAGGGATTCTCGTGTGAAAATACCTTTATATCCTATGCCCAGACAGTAACAGCAGCCGGACACGCATCGGTATACACGGGTTCAGTTCCCGCCATCAATGGAATCATGGGAAACGATTGGTATGACAGAGCACAAAAGCGCATGGTTTATTGTGTGGAGGATGATGATGTGAAAATTGTCGGAGGAAACGGAAACAAAGAGCCAATGTCCCCCAAAAACCTCATATCTACAACCATCACCGATGAGCTTGAACTGGCTACCAATTTCAGGTCAAAGGTGATTGGAGTGGCTATCAAAGACAGAGGAAGTATTTTGCCTGCCGGACATGCAGGGGATGCAGCTTATTGGTATGAGTCAGCTTCAGGCAATTTCGTATCAAGCACCTGGTATATGAAAGAGCTCACACCTTGGGCAAATGAATTCAATCAGAAAAAATGGGTCGACCAATTGTACAAACGCAATTGGGAGCTGAGCTTTCCTTTCGAGACCTATGTGCAGAGCCATATAGCTGACCCTGCCTATGTGAAATCACCTTTTCCCAGAAAGCTTGAATCCAACATCGGGAAAAATTATGGAGCCATCGCATCCACTCCTTGGGGCAATACACTCACGTTGGAGTTTTCAAAAGCAGCGGTAGAGGCAGAGAAAATGGGTGCTGACAGCATACCAGATTTTCTTGCCATCAGTCTTTCATCGCCTGATTATATTGGACATGCATTTGGTCCCAACTCAGTGGAAGTGGAGGATAATTATATAAAACTGGACAGAGATCTCGCGAGTTTTTTTGAATTCCTGGACAAGAAAGTTGGCAAAGGAAATTATTTATTTTTCATGACAGCCGACCATGCCGTGGCCCATGTGCCGGCATTCATGGCTGAAAATAAATTACCTGGGAAGTCAATGAAAGCAAACAAGCGAGCTGAGACTGAAACCATGAAAAAATTTGGACTCAAAAGGTTGGTGGAGTCACAGGCAAATTATCAGTATTATCTGGATAGAACCTATATCGATTCATTGGGACTTGACTTTAATACAGTGAAAAAACATTTTATCCATGAATTGAATAAAGACGAAGATGTGTTGATAGCTTTTGACAATGCAGAAATCAATGCAGTGAACTTGCCTGCTGAGTTCAAAGAGATGTTTCAAAAAGGGTTTAATCAAAAACTGGCGGGGGATGTGCAAGTGGTATACAAACCCAATTATTTCTTTGGTGGTGCAACTGGAACTACACATGGTTCCATGTTCCCATACGACTCACATATACCTCTATTGTGGATGGGATGGGGCGTCCAGAAAGGCATCACCAACAGAAAAGTTTACATGAGTGATATCGCTGCAACTGTTGCAGCACTTTTGAAAATCCAAATGCCCAGCGGCAATGTCGGATCAGTTATACATGAGGTTATAAAATAATTTGCATGCAGCAGTATCTTGATTTACTACAGCATATTTTAGACAAGGGCACAGACAAAAGCGATCGTACAGGTACGGGCACCAGAAGTGTTTTTGGATATCAGATGAGATTCAATTTGGAGGAAGGCTTCCCGATGGTGACTACCAAGAAAGTACATTTGAGAAGCATTATCCACGAATTGCTCTGGTTTTTGAAGGGGGAGACCAATATTCAATACCTAAAGGAAAATGGTGTCAGCATTTGGGATGAGTGGGCAGATGATCAAGGCGAATTGGGTCCGGTTTACGGCAAGCAGTGGAGATCATGGCAGGGGGCTGATGGAAGCACACACGATCAGATCAAAGAATTGATTGATCAA